>OIFT01000020.1_pt1 | contig 185738 bp, 148 predicted proteins | sample 1582161 | NCBI WGS metagenome assembly OIFT01 (sample SAMN07501037, study PRJEB24779) | human gut metagenome | isolation source: stool | host: human infant | place: USA: Pittsburgh, PA | reverse complement strand
AAGATGCAAACAGGCTGGCAAGGGATAGAAGGGACATGGTATTATTTTCTTTCTAGTGGTGAAGCAAAAACAGGTTGGCTAAATGAAAATGGAAAATGGTATTATTTTAACTCAGATTGTAAGATGCAAATAGGTTGGCAAGGGATAGCAGGAACATGGTATTATTTCCTTTCTAGTGGTGAAGCAAAAACAGGTTGGCTAAATGAAAATGGGAAATGGTATTATTTTAATTCAGATTGCAAGATGCAAACAGGCTGGATTAAGGTTGATGGCAAAAAGTATTATCTATACTCAGATGGATCTATGGCAGTTAATACTACAATTAATGGAATATATTTAGGTAGTGATGGAGCTGCAACAAGGTAAATAAAAAGGGGCTGTGCACTAATTATTTAGTGCGACAGCCTCTTTTTACTAAAAATTAAACCTAAAATTTTATAAATCTAGGATTTATGATAAAATATCTTAATGTCAAAAAAATATTAGCTAAGCTTACTAATTTTTTCTATGAATAGGAAGTAGGGTTATCTCTAGTAGATTTTTTTATGCTAATGTTACAGTCTTTTTTATTTATGTATTAATTTAAAAACGTATGTTATAATAAAAAATAAATAAAATAAATGATTGTAGGAGGCTTTCAATGGATAATTTGAAACTTGCTCAAAATATAGCTTGTTATACTCTGAAAAATATAGATAGGGTATGTAGAAAAAATAATATTGAGTATTTTATTTGTGCTGGAACATTGCTTGGAGCTTATAGACATGGAGGATTTATCCCCTGGGATGATGATATAGATATTGCGATGACAAGAGAAAATTACAATAAGTTCTTAAATATTGCTCAGGAAGAACTAGGAGATGAGTTTTTTGTTCAAACTACTGAAACAGATCCAGGCTATGATATTTTTCATGTAGAGTTAAAGGTTAGATATAATAATTCAAGGGTAAATGATGGAAAGGAACATAATTATCATCAAGGCGTATTTGTAGATGTTTTTGCAATGGATTATGTACCTAATAATAAGTTAATTAGAGTATTGCAAAGAAATCTGGCTTTAGTAGTAGCAGGTGCTGACGCAGCTGTTAATGCAGATTTTAAAAATATAAGTTTTAAAAATAAGGTTTTATATCCTATACTTTGGCTTTTTAGTAAAAAGGTAAGTTTTAAAAATAGAAGAAAATTAATATCTATATTAAGAAAGCTTACAGGAAAAGATAAAGAGTTAATGTCATATGGTTTAGATACTATTTGGAAAACTACCTTTAAAATCACGGATATTTATCCAATTAGAGAAATAGAGTTCGATACTATGAAGGTAAAAGCCCCTAATAATGTACATAATATTTTAGTATCTGAGTATGGTGAAAATTACATGCAATTACCAAAAGAGGAAGAAAGGGTGCCTGAACATTTTATAGGAGTAGAGGTGTTAGATAAAAGAAAGATAACTTAATATGAAGTATAAGGAATATATTGAGTTATATTAGGAGAATAAGTTTGATTTTAAAGTATTTTTTATCAAATTAGGGTGTTTTAATATGGGAAAATTTGCTTTAGAATTGTAGCTATTGCAAAAGGAAAAGCTATAAGTATAATGAAAAAGTTTAAATAACCTAATTTAAAAGATTAAGGAGCCTCAATAAATTTGAGGCTTTTTTGATTTTTTCTGCTAATATGATATAATACTTATGATTATTGTTAGAAATAATAATAAATAATTTCATACAATATTAATATAAATTAATACAAATAAGTGCTATAATTATGTAAATATGAACAAAAGTGAGGGAATAGCTGTGGAAGAGCAAGGAATGATATTAGAAGATTTTTATATTGCGGTAAAGAAAAGATGGATAATGATACTAGTATTAATATTAGTTCCAATTTTAATTGTACTATTTAAGCCTAAAGGCATTATTATTCAAGAATATGAGGCAAGCACAAAATTATATGTTATTAGAACAGATTTAGAGACTATTGCAGATAGTCCAAAAGGAAGTATAGAATACAATTTGTTAAATAGTTTTGTAGAAAGTTTAAAGACTAATAAAACTATTGAAGAGGCTTTAGAAAATGCTAATTCAACTTTAACTATTGAGGAAGTTTCCTCAAAAATATATGCAGGGATTTTTCAAGATAGTAATGTAGTGGATTTATCCCTAAGTGGTACAGATGAAAGAGAAATAATAAGAATTTTAGATGAGATAGTTAAAATTGCTGAAAAGACAGTGACAAATTACATACCAAACTCTGAAATGAGTGCTATAGATACAATTACAGCTTCAGAGGTATCTTCAATAAATAGTGGAGATAATGTTAAGAAATTAATATTGATATTTGGAGCAATGACATTTATAGCATTATTACTAGCTGTTACTCTTGAGTATTTAGATGACTCATTTAAACATGAAGATCAAATTGAAAAAACATTAAAGGAGCCTGTTTTAGCAATATTTTCGAAAAAAAATAAAAATAATAAAATTATTTATAATAAAATAGTTACAAATATTTTATATAATCATAAAGATATGAACAATATATTAATATCAGCTACAACTAATAATGAAGGGAAAGATGAATTCGTAGAAGAGGTTGCAAGAGCTATTGCTGAAAAGGGAAACAATATATTGGTTATTGATGTAGATAGGGGTTTAAGTGAGAACAATGAAATTAAAAAAATAATGGAGGTTGAGGATGTTAATAAATTAATAATTAAAAAGGAATATGATCTATTATCTATTAATAATGATAGCTTATCAGAAGACAATATAAAGAAGTTATTTATAAGTTTAGACGGGAAGTATCAGTATATTTTAATAAATGGAACGCCGATAAATAATGGGGTGTTATCTCAATGTTTTGCAAAAGAAGTTGATGGGACAATTTATATTGTAAAAGGATATAAAAATAAGAGAAAAGTTGTTTTAAGATCGATAAATGAGTTAAAGGCGTATAATAGTAATATAATTGGAATAGTGCTAAATAATATAGAAGCATAAATATTATAATTTACTGCTTTTACTATAGAAGGAGCAAAAAATATGGAAAGCATAAAAGGTTTAAAAACATTTTTACTTGTGCTAATTGATATTATTATAATAATGTTATCTTATATGGTAAGTATTTATATAAGGTTAGGATGGAATTTTGATCAAATATATCTAGATGTATTTTGGAAGTATATAACTATAATTATCTTAATATATATTTCCATGCTTTTAATTTTTAAAATGTATAGAAGTACATGGAGAATAGCAGGAATAGATGAAGTTATTTATGGGGCAACTGCTTGTAGTATTGCAGCAATATTAAACTTTATATTTATGGAAATAGTTCCAGTAAGAATTCCAAGAATGGTTACTATATTATCATTTGTATTTATAACACTTATGATTTTAGGGGTTAGGTTATCTTTTAGATTAATTAGAAGAATAATGGTATATGGAAATATAATGGTAAGCAATGATAGAGAGAGAGTTCTTATAATAGGAGCAGGAACTTGTGCACATTTATTAATTGATCAAATTCATAAGGATAAACACTTTAAGTATAAAGCTATTGGATTAATTGATGATAATCCAGCCAAAAAGGGGAGCTACTTAAATGGAGTTAAAGTTTTGGGGGATAGAAATGAAATATTGGATATATGTGATAAAAAGAATGTTGATTTAATTTTGTTTGCTATATCTAATATAGGCGCCAAAGAGAAATATAAAATATTAGATATATGTGAAGAAGCTAATGTCAAAGTAAAATTAGTTCCAAGTATAAATGAGTTAATAGATAATAAAGTTGCACTAAATAAAATGAGAGATGTTGATTTAAGAGATTTATTGGGTAGGGAAGAAATAAAGTTAGACAAAGATGGGATTAATGAGTATCTTAGTGGAAAGATTGTATTAGTTACTGGTGGTGGTGGATCAATAGGTTCTGAACTGTGTAGACAAATTGCAAAGTTTAAGCCAAAGAAACTACTTATACTAGATAACTATGAAAATAATGCTTATGATTTACAAAATGAACTAACTAGAAGTGAGCCTGACTTACAAAAAGAAGTAATAATTGCTTCAGTAAGAGAGAAAGATAGACTTGATAGTATTTTTGCGCATTATAAACCACAAGTAGTATTTCATGCTGCTGCACATAAACATGTTCCATTAATGGAGGATAATCCTCAAGAGGCAATAAGAAATAATGTTTGTGGAACATTAAATTTAGGTGAATGTTCAGACAAATATAAAGTAGAAAAATTTGTTTTAATATCAACTGATAAGGCTGTAAACCCAACTAATGTAATGGGAGCTACTAAACGTTTGTGTGAAATGATTGTACAGGCGTTAAATAAAAAGAGCAAAACAGAATTTGTAGCTGTTAGATTTGGAAATGTATTAGGAAGTAATGGTTCAGTTATTCCTTTATTTAAGAAGCAAATATCAGAAGGTGGACCTGTAACATTAACACATAGAGATATTATAAGGTATTTCATGCTTATTCCAGAGGCAGCACAACTTGTTCTTCAAGCAGGAGCTTATGCAAAAGGTGGAGAAATATTCATATTAGATATGGGAAAACCAGTTAAAATTTATGATTTAGCTGAGAAATTGATAAGATTATCTGGTTTTGAGCCTAATAAAGATATTGAAATTAAAATAACGGGATTAAGACCTGGTGAAAAATTGTATGAAGAGCTATTGATGAGCGAAGAGGGGTTAGAGAATACAGCTCATGAAAAGATATTTACGGGGAAATTATCAGAGTTTGATTTGGATGAATTAAAAACAGAGATTAATAATCTTTTAGAGGTTGTAAAGACTGGTAATAAAAATATGATTAAAAGAGAAATAAAGAAAATAGTACCTACTTATACAATAACTGAAGTACATTCAAATAAAGCAAATGAAGATGAAGCTGCGGTAACTAAGTAATAGGAGGATTAATCTAGTGAAAAGGGCTTTTGATTTTATAATGAGTTTACTTGGAATTATATTACTATCACCAGTTATTTTGGTATTAGTAGTATTAGTAAAGTTAACGTCTAAAGGACCAATATTATTTAAACAAAAAAGAATAGGAAAAGATAATAAAGAATTTTATATATATAAATTTAGAACTATGAGAGTTGATACGCCTAATGTTGCTACTCATTTATTAGAAAATCCAGAACAATATATTACTTCAGTTGGTAAGTTTATGAGAAAGACTAGTTTAGATGAATTGCCACAATTATTTAATATAATAAAGGGAGAAATGAGTATAGTGGGGCCAAGGCCTGCTTTATATAACCAATTAGATTTAAAAGAGAAAAGAACAAAGTGTGGAATTCACAAATTATTGCCGGGATTAACAGGGTGGGCTCAAATCAATGGAAGAGATGAAATTCCATTAGAATTAAAAGTTAAGTTAGACAAAGAATATTTAGATAAAATGAGCTTTGCTCTAGACTTAAAAATAATATTCTTAACTTTATTTAAGGTTTTAAAAAGAGAAGGAGTTAAAGAAGGAAAGGCTTAATAAAATAGAGGCTGGTGAACTAATATGAAGATTTTAATTACTGGTGTATATGGAATAGTTGGTAGTTTTCTAGCTAGCAATTTAATGAATGAACACGAAGTAATAGGAATTGGTAGAAGAGAACAATATGATGGTTGTCATAAGTATTATAGTTGTGACATAACAAATAAAGATGAAATAGAAAAAATAATTAAAGAAAATAAGGATTTAGATTTTATAATTCATTGTGCAGCATTAGCGCACAATAAAGGGAATGATCTATCTTATGATAGATTTATTAAAGTAAATTATGAAGCTACTGCTGATTTAATTGATTTAAGTAATAAGTACTTAAAATTGAAAGATTTTATATTTATAAGTACAATTTCAGTTTATGGAGAGAGCTTGGATAAGAAGTATTATCTTGAGGATGATTCTTGTAATCCGAGAAGTCCATATGCTGTTGCTAAAAAGAAATCAGAAGATTATATTATTAGCAAATATAAAGGTAAGTATTCTATTTTAAGACTAAACCCAGTATACTCAAAGGATTTTTTACTAAATATACAAAGAAGAACCTTAATAAAAGGTATTACATATAAGGTTGGAGATGGAATGCAAAAGTTAACTTTATGCCATATTAGAAATATATATGAAGCTGTTAACTACTTAATAAATAACTGCGAAAATGAAATTAGTGAAATATATAATATTGGAGATTCAAGAGTATATTATTATAAAGAGTTAGTTGAAAAATTTAATGGGAAAAGTAAAGTTACAATACCTAAATTTGCATTCGCGTATTTATACAAGTTAAATAGTTTAACTTTAAAGAAACAATTTATTCATGAAAATTCAATTAAGTTAATAAGTGATAATATCTATTCATCAGATAAGATAAATAAAAAAGTAAACTTAAAATATACAATTAAGGATATATAAACAATGAAGATTTTAGTAGTATCACAATATTTTTGGCCAGAAGATTTTAGAATAAATGATATTTGCAAGGGGTTAAAGGAAGAAGGGCATGAGGTTACTGTACTAACTGGATTACCTAATTATCCATTTGGAAAATTATATGATGGATATTCATTTTTTAATAGGGGAGAAAAAGAGTATGAAGGTATTAAAATTAAAAGGTGCGCAATGATTCCTAGGGGTAAGGACAATGCAGCAATGTTAGCATTAAATTATATATCATTTATGATAAATGCATCTGTAAAAGTTATTCCATTATTATTTGAGAAATATGATAGAGTATTTGTTTTTCAAGTATCACCTATAACTTCTGCTATACCAGCGATAATTTACTCGAAAGTAAAAAAAGTATCATCGTATATTTATATTCAAGATTTATGGCCAGAAACCTTTTATTCTATTATAAATATAAATAATTCAAGATTAAGAAAAGTATTAAAAAAAATGTGTAATAAAATATATGATTCATTTGATAATTTATTAATTGCATCACGAGGATATGAAGAAATATTACTTACTCAAGGAGTAAGTAGAGAAAAACTTTATTATTTACCACAATGGGCTGAAGACTTTTATAGTAACTCAGATATTAAGAATGAAAAAAAAGATAATAGGTTCACTGTAACATTTGCAGGGAATATAGGAAAAGCCCAAAGCGTAGATACGATAATAAAGGCTGCTAATTTAGCAAAAGATAATAAAGATATTATATGGCAAATAATTGGTGATGGAAGTGAATTCGAAAATGTTAAAAATATTGCAAATGAATTTGGGTTAACTGATACCGTTAGGTTTATAGGAAGAAAGCCATCTTCAGAAATGCCGAAATATTTTTCGGAATCACAAGGGTTAATAGTTACTTTAAGGGATGAAGAAATATTAAGAGTTACTTTACCAGCGAAGGTACAATCCTATATGGCAGCAGGAAAGCCAATTTTAGCTGCTATAAGTGGAGAAGGGAAAAAGGTAATTGAAGAAAGCAAATGTGGTTTAGTTGCCGAGGCTGAAGATTTTCAAGGGTTGTATAAAAATGTAATAAAGTTATACAATATGAATATAGAACAAAGAAGAAATCTAGGGAAACTTGGAAAAGAGTATTTTAATAGCAAGTTTACTAGAACTAAATTATTACAAGATTTAAAGAATATAATTACTAAATAATAAAGGAGAGGTAAATATGATATTCAAAGATAAGGTTCTTTTAATTACAGGTGGTACAGGATCATTTGGGCATGCAGTTTTAAGAAGATTTATGGATACAGATATAAAGGAAATAAGAGTTTTCTCAAGAGATGAAAAGAAGCAAGATGATATGAGAAAATATATTAAAAGTGATAAAGTAAAATATTATATTGGGGATGTAAGAGACTTAGATAGTATTAATTATGCAATGAAAGGTGTAGATTATGTATTCCATGCTGCTGCATTAAAACAAGTACCTTCATGTGAGTTCTATCCTATGGAAGCTGTAAAAACTAATGTTGAAGGATCTGATAATGTATTTAAATCAGCATTAATGAATAATGTTAAAAAATGCATATTATTAAGTACAGATAAAGCTGTTTATCCTGTAAATGCAATGGGTATATCAAAAGCTATGGCTGAAAAAGCGATGATTGCTAGAGCTAGAGCTGCTCAGCCAGGGGATACTGTTTTTTGTGGAACTAGATATGGAAATGTAATGGCATCAAGAGGATCAGTTATTCCATTATTTGTTGATTTAATGAGACAGGGAAAGGACTTAACTGTTACAGATCCAAATATGACAAGATATATGATGTCACTTGAGGAATCTGTTGATTTAGTTTTATATGCATTTGAAAATGGAGAACAAGGAGATATATTTGTTCAAAAGGCTCCAGCTTGCACAGTTTTAGAGTTAGCAACTGCATTAAAAGAAGTATTTGATTCAAATGTAGGAATTAAGATAATTGGTGCTAGACATGGAGAAAAGGCATATGAAACTTTATTAACTAAAGAAGAATTTGTTAAAGTTGATGATTGTGGAAATTACTTTAGAATACCATCAGATAATAGAGATTTAAATTACGCTAAATACTTTACAGAAGGTGAAGGATCAAGAAGAAATCAAGAAGAATACAATTCTGATAATACTAATAGAATTAACATTGAACAAGTTAAGGAAATGCTATTAAAGCTTCCATACATTCAAAAAGAGTTAAAGACTTTCAAAGTAGAAGAAAAAACAGAATGTGATAAGTTATCAGAGCATATGTAATAGGGAGTAATGTATGAATATATTAGTTACAGGTGCTAATGGGTTTATAGGTAGAAACCTAGTAGGTGCATTAAAGAGATTAGAGAACTACGAAGTTATATCAATAGATAGGAATAATTCAAAAGAAGAGTTAGAAGAAGGATTATTAAAATCAGATTTTATTTTTCATCTAGCAGGAATTAATAGACCTAAAAATGAAGAAGAGTTCTTTGAAGGGAATTCAGGATTAACAGGAAAAATTGTGGATTTTTTAAAGTCTAATAATAAAAATACTCCTATAGTAATAACATCATCAATACAAGCTGACTTAGATAATGATTATGGTAAAAGTAAAAAACTTTCAGAAGAAGCATTATTAAATTATAAGAATGAAGCTAAAGCTAAAGTTTTTATTTTTAGATTACCAAATGTATTTGGAAAGTGGTGTAGACCTAATTATAATTCTGCTATAGCAACCTTTTGTCACAATATAGCTAGAGGGGAAGAGGTTTGGATATCAGATCCAGCCAGAGAAATGACTTTAGTATATATAGATGATGTTGTAAATTCCTTAGTTAATACTATGATAAATACTGATAATAAAGAAGATGGATATGTTAAGGTAGATATTGAACATAATGCTACATTAGGTGAAATAGTAGATTTGATAAAATCTTTCGTTGAAAGCAGAAATAGTTTAATGATTCCTAATATGTCAGATCCATTAGTTAAAAAATTATATAGTACTTATTTAAGTTATTTACCAGAAGAGAGTTTTAGTTATCCATTAAAGATGAATATTGATAATAGAGGATCATTTACGGAGTTTATAAAAACTCCTAATAGCGGGCAAGTATCAATTAATGTTTCAAAGCCAGGAATTACAAAAGGAAATCATTGGCATAATACTAAAAATGAAAAATTCCTTGTAGTTAGTGGAGAAGGAGTAATTAGATTTAGAAAACCTAATGAAGATAATATAATTGAATATAAGGTAAGTGGAGAAAAGTTAGAAGTAGTAGATATACCAGTTGGATATACACACAGTATAGTTAATACAGGAGATAAAGATTTAGTGACAGTAATGTGGGTAAATGAAGTTTTCAATCCGAATAAACCAGACACTTACTTTTTGGAGGTATAGAAAATGAAGAAACTAAAGGTAATGACCATTGTTGGCACTAGGCCAGAAATAATAAGGTTAGCAGAAGTTATAAAAAAATGTGATGAATACTTTAATCATATATTAGTTCATACAGGACAAAATTGGGATTATACATTAAATGATGTATTTTTTAAAGAATTAGAGTTAAGACAACCAAATCATTTCTTAGGAGTTGTGGGAAATGATCTTGGAGAAACAATGGGAAATATAATAGCAGAAAGTTATAAGATATTAGTGCAAGAAAAACCTGATGCTTTAATAATATTAGGTGATACAAATTCTTGTTTAAGTGCTATTGCAGCTAAGAGATTAAAAATTCCAGTGTTTCATATGGAAGCAGGAAATAGATGTTTTGATCAAAATGTTCCTGAAGAAATTAATAGAAGAATAGTTGATGTTACTTCAGATGTTAATTTAGCTTATACGGAGCATGCAAGAAGATATTTATTATCTGAAGGTATGAGAAAAGAATATACTTTTGTAACTGGATCACCATTACCAGAGGTATTCTATAAGTATATGAATAAAATTGATGAAAGTAAGGTATTAGAAGAGTTAAATCTTGAAAAGGGTAAATTTATATTAGTAAGTGCTCATAGAGAAGAGAATATTGATAATGATGTTAACTTTAAAAGTTTAACGGATGCTTTAAATGCAATAGCTGAAAAGTATGATATGCCAGTTATTTATTCAACTCATCCAAGAAGCTGGAAGCGAATTGAAAATATGAATATAAAATTTCATGAGAATATTAGACAATTAAAGCCTTTTGGATTCTATGATTATAATAAACTTCAAAAGGAGTCATTCTGTGTTCTTTCAGATAGTGGATCTTTAGCAGAAGAATCAAATATAATGGGGTTTGCCGCTGTATCTATTAGAACTAGTACAGAAAGACCAGAAGCAATTGATAAAGGATCTGTAATATTAGGCGGAATTACATTTGATTCAATTACTCAAGCAATTGAAGTAATAACAAAGCAAAAGGCTTTAGGAGAGGATACTGTAAAAGTTCATGATTATACAGATATAAATGTTTCAACTAAAGTTGTTAATATAGTTCAAGGATATACTGATGTAATCAATAGATTTATTTGGAGAAAATAATATGAAAAAAGTAATCTTTGTTAATAATCCAGCTGCTATTAATGGCGGAGCTTTAACAGTATTAACTCAGTTTCTAGAAGAAATTAAGTTAAGAAAAGATAAAAGTAAATTTTATTATTTTTTTGTTAGTGCAGATTTGAAAAAATACGAATGTGAATATATAAAAATTATTGATGATATAAAAGGTCGTCAAATGATTGATAGAATGAAGTGGGATAAATTTGGAATGAAAGCTTGGGCAAAGGAACATAATATAAAACCAGATTTGGTAATATCATTGCAAAATACAGCTATAAGTTTTAATGGTGTTCCACAAATAATATATTTACATCAATCATTACCATACTCAGAATATTCTAAATGGAATATACTTAAGAGGGATGAGAGAAAATTATGGTTTTATACTAATATTTATAAACATTTAATTCATAATTCAATTAAGAAAGATATGTATGTTTCAGTTCAAACAAAATGGATGAAGGATTCTTTAATTGAAAAAGGAATAAGTAAAGATAAAATTATAATATCTAAACCAAAGCTAAAAGAATTTGATGTAAATGACATAGAAAAGTTACATTTAGATAATAATAAATATATTTATTTTTACCCAGCAGATGAATATAAGTATAAAAACCATAAGGTAATATTAGAAGCTTTAAATCACATTAAAGAAAATTATAAGGATAAAATTAAGAATATAAAAGTAATATTTACATTAGATGAAAAGTCAGATTCCTACAGTTACTGTAAAGAACATGGTCTTTTAGATATAGTAGAATTTAAATCTACGTTAACTTATGATAAAGTATTGCAGTATTATAAAAGTTGCAATTGTGTTTTATTTCCAAGTTATATTGAAACTTTCGGATTACCATTAATTGAAGCAGCAAAGTTTGGAAAAAGAATATTAGTTTCAAACTGTAAATATTCAAGAGAGGTACTTGAAGGATATACTAACGTAAAATTTATATCTCATGATAATTATCAAGAATGGGCCAATAATATTATCAGTTTTGATAAAACAGAAGTAAGTATAGATAGTGATAATTTAGTAAAGGAAACATGGGATGAATTCTTTAATTTAATTAATAAATCCATATAATATTATTTTAATAGCACCAGCGGGGAAATTCCTATTGGTGCTTTAAATAAATTATGTAGAAATTTAGGAGGATACATATGGTTAAGGTCTTACAAGTTCATGGAGGAATGGAAAGAGGCGGAACAGAATCTGTAATAATGAACTGGTATAGAAATATAGATAAAACTGAAATCCAATTTGATTTTACAACTATGCAAGAACAACGTTGTGCATATGATGATGAAATTGAAAGCATGGGTGGAAAAATAATATATGTTCCATCAAGAGCTAAAGTAGGAAATTTAAATCACTTTAAAGCAATATATAAGTGCATAAAAGAAAATGGTCCATATGATGCTGTTCATTCTCATATGAATTATCATGGTGGATTGGTGGCATTAGCAGCAAAACTTGCAGGCGTAAAAACTATTGTCTGTCATGCACACAATACAGAAGATGTAACAGAGCAGACGCTAAAAAGAAAAGTTGAAACTACAGTATTAAGAAATTTAATGCATACGTGTTCAACTAATTTATTAGCATGTGGAAAAGAAGCAGGAAAATTTGTATTTGGAGAGAATTCAAAGTTTAAAGTTATAAATAATGCAGTAGATATAGAAAAGTTTAAACCAGCAAATGACAAAATGAATAAAGAAATTAAATTATTAAAAGATAAATATGATTTAAATGGTAAATTAATATTAGGGCATATAGGGAGATTTAATATACAAAAAAATCATAAATTTATAGTTGAGATATTAAAGGAATTAAAGATTAGAAATAGTGATTTCAAATTTTTATTTATCGGAGATGGTGAACTAAAAGGGGAAATATTAAATTCTATTAAGGAGAATAGATTAGAAAATAATATTATATATTTAGGATTGCAAAGTAATATAAATGTATGGCTTAATATTATGGATATATTAGTATTCCCTTCCCTTTTTGAAGGATTACCAGTAGTGCTAGTAGAAGCTCAAAGTACAGGCTTACCTTGTGTAATTTCTGATAAAATATCTAGGGATGTTGATTTAGGATTAAATTTAGTTAAGTTCTTAAGTATTAATAATGGCACTAATATTTGGGTAGAGGAAATAATAAATAATAACATGAAAAAAGAAAATGATAAAAATAAGATAAAAGAACAGTTGAAAATAGAAGGATATTATTTAGAGGATAATATTGAGATAATAAAGGGCATTTATAAAGACTAAAGTAAATAAAGGGGAATAGTAAATGATATATTTTTCAATATTAATATTATTAATATTATGTGAGTATATTAATATATTAACTAACCATAAATATAAGTATTTAAGTAGTATGTATTTAGTTGTAATAGGGAGTATATTATTTTTGCTTGCAGCATTTAGAGATGGAATAGGTTATGACTACGAAAACTACAGAAGAATATTTAGCTTAATTACTATAGATAAAGTACCACAAGGTTCTAGTAATGTTGAGTGGGGTTTCTATTTGTTAAATGTTATTAGTTATTCTTTTACTATTGTTATATTTATAAGTGCGCTTATAGCTATACCTATGAAAATTAAGTTAATATGTGAATATAGTGAAGATGGATTATTAAGTTTAATAATGTATTTTACAAGTGTATTTATCATGTTTGATATGGGAGTAATTAGACAAGGAATTGCTATTACATTTATGCTATTTAGTGTTAAGTATATTATTAATCGAGATTTCAAAAAGTTTCTATTAGTTATTTTATGTGGATCATTATTTCATATAACTATTTTAGTTACAATTCCATTATATTTTTTAAGTTATATGGAGTTTGATAGAAAAGTAATTTATGGAGCATCTTTTATTGCATTATTATTTTCTATGTTTAAAGTAACTACTATAATTTTTAGATTATTGTCTATGTTGCCATTAGGAACTATATCTTATAAGTTAAATTATTATTTAAATAGTAATCAAAGTAATTTAACTATGTCATTAATAAAAAGAATTATTTTCTTAGTATTATTTGTTGAATTCTTTAAGGTAAAAAATATTAAAGATAAAAAGGCACTAGTATTTTTAAATGGTTACTTCTTATCAATATTAGTAATGGGATTTTTCTCAAGTGTTGATATAATAGGTGGAAGGGGATCTATGGGGTTATATTTTATGCAAGTATTCTTATTTGCTATAATGATTAAGAGAATAGAAAGAAAACCATTAAAGTTAGCTCTTTTTGCAATCGTAGTACTATTATCAATTAATACTATGCTAGGACCTATTAAACATGGTAATAGTTCAAATCAACCATATACACCTTATAAGAGTATATTTAGCAGTAATGATAGTTAGAGTTTAAGTAATAATTAATGATTAGTATAAGATATAAAATAAAAATAGATATAGCTTATTTATATAAAAATTTTATATTTACTGTATTAAGGGGTATATCTAGGTTTAAAAAATTATATCCTATATAAAAGTAGAAAATAGTTATTATAATAGATAATCTTAAAATACATCATGATAAATTATTAAAACTATTTTTAGAATAAATTAAAGACAGGCTCTGCTTAAAACTGTAGAAACTTTATTACGATATATATATAAATAAAAATCATGCAAAATTAGATTTTAAATTCTAACTATGCATGATTTTTATTATATATTAATTATAATTTGAAAAATAGTTTTTATCATATATATTCATTAAAGATACACCAAATCCAAGAATTATAAATATAGCTGTAGATAATTTTAAAGTGCTATAATAGCAATCAAAAATACTTAATAAATTAAAAGTAACGAATACTATAAATATAGATAACATTAATTTATTTATTTTAATATTTCTATTTCTGATATGCTTAAATAACATAATTGAAGTTATTATTAAGAAAACTAGTAATGAAATGCTACCTAGAATTCCTGCTTCAACTTGAAATTTTAAGAACATATTGTGAGGATGTTGAGCGATCCATCCATAGCCTTCCATAGTAGTAAGAGTTTCTTTTGATTTATTTACATAATCCATATATAAAGCTGAATAATTTTCATAACCTATTCCGAAGAGTGGGTGGTCTTTAATCATTAATGCTGTAGTTTTCCAAATTTTATATCTAGAGCTATCAGGTGTAAGAGATAAAAGATTTAAAGCTAATATTCTTATTTTAGGTATAAGTAATAATAGTGGAGACAATGTATAAAAATATAGTAATTTTTTATTGTAAAATAATGTTATTATTGCTACTCCTATAATTATTCCTAAAATAGCATTTCTTGATTGGCATACGACTATATTAAATGAACAACAAGCAAATACAATGCCATAAAATATTTTTAGCACAATATTTTTGGTATCAATAATTAACATTAGTGAGATAAATAAACACATTAAAGAAAATATTCCTAAATTATTGGAATTCTCTAAAAGTGATGCAATTCTATTACTTCTACTAATAGTTAGACCAGTAGAATAAAGTGCTTTAATTTCTATTATTGAATAATATGTAATTATTAAATTAGTAATTAAAAAACTATTTATGAACATTCTTATATTATACTTATTTATGCATATATATGAAATAGTATAAAAAATAAATATGTATAGAGAGAATCGTATACTATGAGTTATGCTTAATCTCTTATCATATGCAACTATAGTTGATATATATAATATTATGTTTAGTATTATTAGGCTAAGTAGTATTCTTTGAGAATAAATAGTTTTTAGTAAATGAAATATTCTTTTTCGTTCAGATTTAAATATTAAAAATCCTATAAGTTGAATTATAAAAAGTAAGTAAATTAAAATATCTGTATTAAGTTTACTAGAACTTAATATTAATGGATTTAATATAATAAATAATAATGTTATAATCTGAATTATTTTAATATATATTTTCATAAGTAACCTCATTTATGTTAAAAATATAAATCTGCTGTATGTTAATTAAATTTTATGCAACAGTTTTTAGTTTAAATGTTTTTATCTTAGTATTTAGTCAATTTTCCTAAGATTCTTAATTGCATTATAATTAGCTTTTTCAGCACCTAATTTATATATTAGTATATTTAAGTAAGTTGTTAGTCTTTTCTTGAATAGAAGCTAATTCAACAATTACTGTATCAGCAAGATCTTTCTTTAAATAAGCATATCTAAAAAATAAATTTCTTTTTTCTGCTATATTCTCAAAAGATAGTATCTATTTTCTTTTATATAGATATTATATACTTTATCATAGTATAAATGCAAATTTACTTATATTAGTTGGAGTATTTGAATTTATATAAGGATTATAGTAATATTAAGTAATTAGTATATAGAAATTTGAATTTTGATATTTAGGAGTGGAGATAAATGAGAGCAATATTATTAGCTGCTGGTATGGGAACGAGATTAAGACCGTTGACTTTAGAAACACCAAAATCATTAATTGAAGTAAATGGAAAAGCGTTATTAGAGAGACAAATTGAATTTTTAAAAGAAAAGGGAATAAATGATATAATTATAGTAACAGGTTATTTAAATGAAAAGTTTGAATATCTTAAGGAAAAGTACAGTTTAAAGCTTATATTTAATGATAAATATGATATATATAATAATATATATAGTATGTACCTTGTTAGGGATTATCTAGCAGATGCATATGTGATAGATGCTGATGTTTATATTAATAGAAACTTTATTTTAAGTGATATCGATAAGTCTACTTATTTTTCTGCATACAAGAAGAATGTAAAAAATGAATGGAAATTATGTTTTGATGAAAATAATAAAGTTAATGATATAAAAATAATTAATGGAGATGGATTTATTTTATGTGGTGTTTCTTATTGGAGTAAAAACGATGGAGCATTAATTAAGAGTAGAATAGAAGAGGCACTTAAAACTACAAATTTTAAAAATCTTTATTGGGATGACATAGTTAAAAGTAATATAAAAGATTTAGACGTTAGAATTGAAAAGATAAATAGTGATGATATTTATGAAATAGATAATATTGAAGAACTTAAATTGGTAAAAAGTATTGTTGAGAGTAAATAATAAAAGTCAGAAATAAGGCTTTGATAGTATAGGTACGAACTATATATAATGTTTACTAATATAGAACAAATATGTTGATTAGTATAGAGAAATTATAGTTTGGAGGAGAAGGTATGCTTTATAAGTTACCATAGATTATAATATCTACTTTATAAGTAAAATTGCTGAGAAAAGAATTAATGGAAATATGTATTAAATTATCATAGATTAATAAAATTAGCCAATATCCGTAAATGATATTGGCTAATTTTAAATAGTTTAATAATTTAAAAAAACATTGCAATCAATTTTTCATCAATTTGTCTTTTAAAGACATACCGTATCAATTAAAATTTATAAAACTTAAATTAGAGTAGTGTACGAGTATGATATTCATGAGTTTATATGGAGTGAAATAAAATAATTATTTTATCAATACTTCTACTCTATTATATTAAGTTCTTTTCTAGGCTTTATAAATAATCCAATAACTAAAGAAAGAATAGTAGGAATTACCCAACCAAACCCAATACTAGCTAATGGAAGAGCATTTAATGCAGTACCAAAGAATGAGAATAAGAATCCACATACTAAAGAAATATAAACAGCTAATCTTATAGCAACAATGTTAGTTATAAATTTATTAAGCATAGTAACAACAATTATTGTAATAGCTACTGGATATAAAACATTTAATATAGGAACTGATAATTTAACAATTTTATCAACACCTTGGCAAGCTATTACATAGCTTATTAAAGAAATAACTATAGCATTAACTTTATATGATAATTTTCCATTAGTTACTTTTTCAAAGAATGTAGACCCTGCAGTTAATAAACCAATTGAAGTAGTTAAACAAGCAAGTCCAATAGCAGCCCCAATTAAAACTAGACCAAATGTTCCTAAAATTTTATTAGCAATGAACACCAATAATGAAGTATTACTAATTCCAGAATCAACTAAATTAATAGTATGAGCACCTATAAATGTTAAACCACCATAAACAAATGCTAAACCAATAACAGCAATTGCACTAGCTTTTAATAGAACTGATTTTACTTCTGTACCTTTATAACCCTTTTCTACTATAGAAGAAGTAATAACTCCTGCAAATAGTAAGGCAGCTAATGCATCCATTGTTTGATATCCTTCAAGTAAAGATGTTGATAGTATGTTAGTAGCACCTGTAGGAACCATTTCTCCAATTGGATCCATTATACCTTTAACAATTACTATAGTTAGTATAACTATTAAAGCTGGTGTTAAAAACTTACCTAGTGTATCTATAATAGAAGAACGTCTTAGAACGAAGAATAAATTTATTAAGAAATAAACTGCCATTACTATTATAGGTGACCATGTAGGGAATAACGGCAATATTGAAATTTCAAAAGTAGTTGCAGCAGTTCTTGGTATTGCTAGTAATGGACCTATAGCAATAAATAGAACTGTTGTAAGAATTAAAGTGAATTTATGACCTATTTTATTTGTAATTCCTTCAAAAGTACCATTTCCTTTAGAACAAGCTAATATAGCAAGTAGAGGAAGTCCAACTCCTGTTAGAACAAATCCTATTATACCTAATAAATATTGATCGCCTAATTTATTTCCAAGTGCTGGTGGGAAAATTAAGTTTCCAGCACCGAAGAACATTGAAAACAAGGCAAAACCTACTACGATGGAATCTCTCATTTTGTTTTTCATGTGTGTACCTCTTTCTAATTTTTAATTTCATTACCTGATTAACAAATTAATAAAAAATAGCGAAAAAAATTCAAAAATTATTGTTAATCTATTAAAATTTGATATAATAATAACATTTTATGAGTATATTTTCAACAAAATATTATAGAAAAAATATTTGAGTATCTTAAAAAGTGTGAATTTAAGATGTTAATATTTAAGAAGAGTTTTTTTATTATCTTTATAATTAAAAGAATAGTATTGATTAAATCATTATGTTATTATAATTTTATATATACTAAAATTTTACTTAGTTAGAGAGGGAATAGAATGAAAGTAAGAAAGGCTATAATACCAGCGGCTGGTCTTGGAACAAGATTTTTACCAGCAACAAAGGCACAACCAAAGGAAATGTTACCTATAGTTGATAAGCCTACAATTCAGTATATTATTGAAGAAGCAGTTGCATCTGGAATTGAGGAAATATTAATAATAACTGGTAGAAATAAAAAATCTATAGAAGACCATTTTGATAAATCTGTTGAATTAGAAATGGAGCTGGAAAAAGCAGGAAAGCAAGAGATGCTTGATTTAGTTAGAGGGATATCAGATATGGTAGATATTCATTATATAAGACAAAAAGAACCAAGAGGGTTAGGTCATGCTATTAACTGTGCAAAATCTTTTGTAGGTAATGAACCATTTGCTGTAATGCTTGGAGATGATGTTGTTGAGAGTGAAGTTCCTTGTTTAAAACAATTAATTGACTGCTTTAATGAATATAAGACGACAATATTAGGAGTTCAAACTGTAGCACCTGAAAATGTTGATAAATATGGTATAGTTGATGGAATTAATATTGAAGATAGAGTTTATAAAGTTAAAAGATTAGTAGAAAAACCAGATATAGAAGAAGCACCAAGCAATGTTGCTATTTTAGGAAGATATATAATTACACCTCAAATTTTTGAAATATTAGAAAATACTAAGCCTGGTAAAGGAAATGAAATTCAATTAACAGATGCATTAGAAACTTTAATAAAAAATGAGGCTATGTATGCATATAACTTTGAAGGTAGAAGATATGATGTTGGAGATAAATTAGGATTTTTACAAGCAACAATTGAATTTGCATTGAACAGAGAAGAGCTTAGAGAAAGTTTTATTGAATATTTAAATACAAAACCTTGGGAAAACAAATAAAATATTAAAAGTTAAAGTGTAAGTCGACTTAAAGCTGCCTTTCACTTTAACTTTTTATTTAAACTGTAATTATTAATTGTATTATCTTGGTATAAGACCAATTTTCTTTTGCATTTTTCTTAAATTCTTAAGAGCTGCATAATTTGCTTTTTCTGCACCTAATTTATAGATTTCCTCTAAAGTCTTTTTGTCTTTAAGTAAGCTATTAACCCTTTCTTGAATTGGCGATAACTCATCGATTATTGCATCTGCAACATCTTTCTTTAATTCAGCATATCCTTTGCCTTCATATAGAGATACAACTTCATCTTTACTATATCCTTTAATGGCAATTAAAATATCAAGTAAGTTTTTAACTCCAGGTTGTTCATCAGAATAGTTAACAACACCAATACTATCAGTAACAGCTCTAGCTATTTTCTTTCTTATAATATCAGGTGAATCCATAATTAATATATAGCTATTTGGATTATCATCTGATTTTGACATTTTCTTAGCTGGATCTTGTAAGCTCATAACCTTAGCACCAACTGGTGGAATATATGGATCTGGAATTTTAAATGTTGGGCTATAAGCATTATTAAATCTATTAGCTAAGTCTCTAGCTAACTCTAAATGTTGTTTTTGGTCAATTCCAACAGGAACTAAATCTGTATTATATAATAAAATATCAGCAGCCATAAGTACTGGATAAGTAAATAGACCTGCAGGTATAGAATCACCATGTTTTTGAGATTTATCTTTAAATTGAGTCATTCTTGAAAGTTCACCCATATAAGTATTACATGTTAAAAGCCAAGCACCTTCAGAATGAGCTGGTACATGAGATTGAATAAATAATGTATTTTTTTCAGGGTCAATACCACAAGCTACATAAATAGCTAAAACTTCTAAAGTTCTTTTTCTTAAGTCTGCAGGAAGTTGTTTAACTGTTATAGCATGTAAATCAACTACACAGAAGAAGCAGTCGTATTCGTCTTGAAGTTTAACCCAGTTTTTTAATGCTCCTAAATAATTTCCTAAAGTTAAATTTCCAGAAGGCTGAATACCACTGAAAATAACTTTTTTCTTTTCTGCTACGTTTTCCAAATATAGCACCCCTTTTCTTTTTTTATAAAACTGTTTTATATAATTATTATAATTTCGTATTTCAATTATAGTTACTATTATAAAATTACCCAAATTTTATGTCAAATGAAACATTAATTTGTTTTTTTATTCATAACTAAAATAAGATTATATGCAAAAAGAAGAGCTGCAAAGCAACTCTTCATTAATTCAAAAGATTTATCTTCTGTCTCTATTCATCTTTTGAGCTTTTCTAGCTCTTCTACAATCAGGGCATCTAACAGGATCATTTTCAAATCCCTTTTCTTTGTAGAATTCTTGTTCCCCTACAGTAAAAATGAATTCCTTCCCACAGTCTTTACAGATAATTTTTTTATCTTCCATTTTATATACCTCCTTAAAATCCATAGGTCTAATCTTGATAACTATTATACACACCTAAGGAAAAGAAGGGGTACTTTAATGATATTATCATAGAATTTCCTAATGATTTTTATTACATTATTATTATAGCATAATTTGGTAAAAATGCAACAAAAATACTTGGGATATATGTTAAAAATGAAATTATTTTTTCTTAAATCTTAATGAAAAAGCAGTAAATGCAATAAGTGGAACTGCTACAAATAATACTAAATTAATATATTCATAATATTTAAGAATATAAAATAAAATATAATTATTTCTTGATAAAAATGTTCCAAATATAAAGATTGCTAAAGTGTAAACTGTAGTAAAATATTTATAATTTTTTATATATTTTTTATAAATTATATAAACTCCATAGGTTGCAATTACATACTTTAGAAAAAAGCCAGCTACTGTTTGATATAAGAAGAAGAAATCTCCAAATTCTAAGAATCCATAAAGCTGAACTCTTTGACTTTGAGTAAACTCAGGATAAAAGAGATTAGTTGCTCTAAGTGGACCAAATGTAGATAATATTCCAATAAGACTGTAAATACAGATAGCACCTAATATTCCTAAGGCTATAAAGCTATGTTTTTTTAAATTTTTTCCGTTGTTTAGATATCTTAAATATGGTAAAGCAATAACAAAAGCAGATAGTGAACCTAAAACTAATAAAAATGTTGATAAAAATTCGCTTGCTATATTACCTGCAAAAACAGGCATAATATACTTTACATCTTTATACCTTTCAGTAATTACAGATAAGATAAAAGTATTAACACCTAATGAAGATATAAGAACTATTACAAAAATTAAAAATGAACGTATATTTTTTCCAATTAGAAAAACTGATGGTAGAAGAAAAAATATAATTATATACCAGCTAGGAGTTTCAAGAAAAAAGCAGGATTTAATTATATTAGTTTCTACTGCAGCAGATTCAAGAGCTGCTAAAAATAAACCTAAGGTAAACAAAAATAAAAATATGTTACCTAAAGGTTTAGATAATCCCTGAGTAAAAATTTCATTTATATTATAAACTTTTCTAGAGTCAATAACATAAATTAAGTACATGGCAAATGCAAAGAAAATTAAATAAATAATTAATGTATATAGCCAAGTGTCTCTTCCCCCTTCTGCAATAAATAATGAGGGGTATGTTTTAAAAGATATATATGTAACACCAAAGACAAAAAGTATAAAGTGTTTTGCTGATAATTTATTCATTTCTTTTCCTCCAATTTCTAAATATATGCTAAGTCTATTTTATTATTCTCAAAAAAATGAATATTAAACATGGTGAGAGGAATAATATCTTTAGGTGATGTAAATGGATAATTTAAATTATGTAAAAGAAAGGTTTGAAGGATGTTTTGATGTCAAATATAGAGATGTTAAAACAATATTAGGAGACGGTACTTTAGTATTCATAGATGATTTATGTAATGGTCAATGGATGATGGAATACTTAATATTGCCATTAAGAGGATTTGGGGAATTAAAAAATACAAGTATAAAGAGTCCAAATGATTTATTGGAAAAGGTACTTGATATAAGTGCAACAGGAATGGCAAAGGATTTAGATGATGCACTTATGCATGTATTATCTGGAGATGTAATATTAATTTTAAAAGATTTTGACGAAATTATATTTTGTGAAGTTAAAAATTTTCCAAGAAGAGGGATAGGAATTCCAGAAACAGAAGCAGTATTAAAGGGACCTAGAGAAGGATTTAATGAACTTATAGTAGATAATGTTGCGTTAATTCGTAGGCGTGTTAAGAATCCAAATTTGAAGTTTGAAACAGTTATAGTTGGAGAAGAATCACAAACTGCAGTTGCAATTACTTATATAAAAGGAATTGCACCAGATGATTTAGTTAACAAGGTAAAGGATACACTTAAAAAATTAGATTTGAGATTTGTTTTAGATTCAAATTATATAGAGGTGAATTTAAAGCAGCAACATTCATTTTTTGATACAGTAGGATATACTGAAAAGCCAGATGAAGTTGCAGCAAAGATTTTTGAGGGGAGGATAGGTATTTTAGTTGATGGAACACCATTTGTAATTACAGTACCATATTTTTTCTTAGAAAATTTTCAAATGCCAGATGACTACTATCTAAATAGATATTATACAAATTTTAATAGAATATTAAGATGGTTTGCATTTTTTATTGCTTCATTTTTGCCAGGAATTTATGTTGCAATTACAACATATCATTTTTCAATGATACCGAGTCTTTTTGTATTTAGGCTGGCAGTATCAAGGGCGGGTGTACCATTACCAACAGTTGTTGAAGTATTTATTATGATGGTAGCCTTCCAGCTTATAAAAGAAGCAGGATTAAGATTACCTCATCCAATAGGTGGAGCAATGAGTATAGTTTCTGCTCTTATTCTAGGAGATGCAGCTGTAGGTGCTGGAGTTGCATCAAGGATTACAATAATAGTAGTTGCAATAAGTACATTAAGTTATTTCCTAATACCTAAGGTATATGGGGCTGTTTCATTTTGGTCAATAGTAATAATGTTATCGTCATCATTACTTGGAGTACCAGGATTCTTATGTGCATCATTAATTTATATTATTCAAATAGCAGAATTAGAATCAGTGGGATATCCATTCTTATTCCCACTAGGTAGTGTAAGTGAATATAGATTTAAAGATGTATTTTTTAGAGGTAAATTAGATAGAATTTCAAGAAAGATAATAGGAACAGGGGGCAAGAAGAATGCTGAAAAATAATAAAAGAAAAGCCTCAATATTCTTAAGTTTATTACTTCTACCATTACTTTTAACTGGTTGTTTCGATTATCATGATATTAATAAAGTTACATTTCCAACAAGTATTATTTTTGATGTAGATGATTTAGGCCAAGATATAGTTTATTTAGATTGTATTAAGCCTTATAGAAGTACTAATGATAGTTCAGATAAAGGGCGAAGGATAATTTATAAAGGTGTAGGTAAAACTGCTTTAGAAGCATTAAGTGATATAAATAGAGCGTCAAGCTATAAATTAGATTACACTCAAACAAGAGCTTATATATTTACTGAAAAGGCTTCAAGAACAGGTATTAAAAAGTTTTTGGATTTAATTAATAATAATAGTGAATTTTCAATGAAACCAAGTACATTTGTATACTATGGTGATGTAGAGGAATTATTAAACACTGTATCTACAGATGAAGAGTATTTAGGATTATTTTTAAATGATTTATCCGGTAAGGAAAAGTATAATCCTATGGCTGTGAAATCAAATATAAACTATTATTTAAGTAATATTTTGATGGGTAGCAACACAGCATTATTAACGTCAATAGCATTAAAGGATAATGCTATAGATAAAAAGATTGAAATACAAGGTTCATCTATTTTTAAAGATAATATTTTAGTGGAAAAAATAGATACGGAGAATAGTTTAATTTACAATATTATGATGGGAAATGCAAAGAGTGGGACATTAGAGGTTGCTAACCCTCAAAGTAAAGAGAATTTTATTACATTACAAATATTAGATAGTAATATGAAGGATAAATTAGAATTTCAGGATGGAAAGTATAAGCTAATAAAAGACATTAATATTGAAGTATCAGTAAGTGAGATACAAGGAGAATTAATAGTGGATGCTAATGCATTAGACTATATTAAAGTAAATGAAGAAGCATATATAAGTGGATATGCTGAATACTTATTTAATAAGTATAAACAAGAAAATCTAGATATTTTTGATATTGATAGATTAGTAGAGATGTACTATCCAAATGAAAATATAGATAACCCATTAAATGTTACTGAAATAGAGGTTAACACTAAATTAATTATAAAAGGAACAGGAGTTGTAAAGGATAGTCTTTAATATTTTAAAAGTATTAATAGAATAAATATAGAAGAATACTATTTAAATTAAATAGATGAATTTAATTGTTAAATGTAAAAGAACAAAGGATAATGCAACAATAAAGTTATTTTCTTTGTTCTTTTTTTTTGTATTATAAATATAATATATTACTATAAATTTTTTATTGAAACTTAGAGCTAAAATTATCAGTTTTAGTTTAGGTTGAATATTATATCTTATAGAGAGTTTAAGGTAAAATATAATGAATAAGAAAAAACTACTATCTTTAATACGACAGAGGGAAGGTACTAAGTTAGATTTTAAGCTAAAAATAGATATTTCATCAGAAGCTGGTAAAAAAGAACTTGCAAAGGATGTATGTGCTATAGCAAACTCTAAAGGGGGAAGAGGATATCTAATAATAGGAGTTGAAGATAAAACAAAAGGGTTAATTGGAATTAATAAGGCTAAATCTTTGGATGAGGAAAAAATCCAACAGGTTATAAGTTCAAGATGTGAACCCCCAATTCCAATAACAGTAGAAATAGTTAATTTAGATGGAATTGATATTGGAATAATAACAATATTTGATGGAGGGCAAAAGCCGTATCAAATAAAAGAAACAGGAGCATTTCATATAAGAAGAGGATCTATTACAGACACTATGAGAAAATCAGAGCTAGTGGCAGCGTTTGAAGAAAATCAACTATTAACAGTTGAAACATGTCAAGTAGTAAATAGTAGTGCTGAATTTTTGAATAGGGAGTTAATAGAAAGATATTTCAAAAGTAAAGAAATAAATATTAATAGGGAAAATGAAAAGTTTCTACTAGAAAGTGCAGGTATAACTTATTTAGACAAAAGGAATAGAAAAGTTAGATGTACTTTTGGTGGATTATTAGTATTTTGTGATAGTAATAATATATGTATCCCTAATAATTCAATAAGAATAATAAATAAAATAAATGATAATTATCCTAGATCAATTATGATAAACGGTAATCTATTAGATATGATAGATAAAACAGAAAAACAAATGTATACGTTGTTACCAAAAGAATACCCAGTTTTTGCTGTTATGGAAGCTGTAAAAAATTCAGTAATGTATAGAGAATATTCAATTATAGATAGATTAATAGAGATAATATTAACTAAAAGCTCAATAATAATTATAAGTCCAGGACAATTAGTATCTAAAAGTAATATGTTTGGGGATATGGGATATAATAAGAGAAATATGTGGATTTATGATAAGCTAATATCTTTAGATGAAGGAAAGAGATTTATTAATGATGGTAATGGATTAGTAAGAATAAAGGAAGCATTCAAAGGAAAAAGAAAGGTACGGTTAATAAATTCAACAGTAGATGATTGTTTTAAGGTTATTTTACCAATGAGCATTGAATAATAAAATTTAATGACTAATAATAACTTTAAAAAAGTGAAGAAGATTTATTGTACTGAAAATTATTTTACTAGAATTTTTAATTATGTGTAAAAAGTTTTAAATTATATCTTTAACAGAAATGTGAAGATAATTAACTATATAAAATAATTAAAAAGAAGGAGTGGTTCCAATGATTCAAGTTTTTTGTGCAAGAAGAGGCTCTGGAAAGACAAAAAGGTTAATAGAATTAGCCAACCACCAACAAATAAGCGCTAAAGGCGATGCCGTTTATATTGATGATGATTCTAGACCAATGTTACAGTTAGCAAGAGGTATACGATTTGTAGATACTAATGAATATAATGTTGATGATTGTCAAAGTTTTTATGGTATGTTATGTGGGATAATTTCATCTAATTATGATATTGAAAATATTTATATTGATGGATTATCAAACATTGTTAGATGTGCTATGAAGGATTCTACAGAATTATTTAGAAAGATAGCTGGATTAACAGATAGATTTAGTATCAATGTATATATTAATGTTAATGTTGATACTGCTGAAGAAGTACCATCATGTATTAAAGAATACGTAGCATAGGATTGAAAATAATTAAATTTAAATAAATTATGAATAAAGCTACTCAAAAATGGGTAGCTTTTAGTTTAAAAGTGTTTAGATATATTCTTAATAAAGTCTAAGTATAATATTTTTAAAAGTTAAATGTTCTTGATAAAACGTTGTAATAAATATATACTAAGTAATATATAAAATTTTATAGGAGGTAAGGATATGGCTAACGTTTTAGACGAGTTATTAGATCGTGGATACATAAAGCAATTTACTCATGAAGAAGAAACAAGAGAATTGCTAGAAAAGGAGAAAATAACTTTTTATATAGGATTTGATCCAACAGCTGATAGTTTACATGTAGGTCATTTTATAGCAATGATGTTTATGGCTCATATGCAAAGAGCTGGGCATAGACCAATAGCTTTACTTGGTGGAGGAACTGCAATGGTTGGAGATCCATCAGGAAAAACTGATATGAGATCTATGCTTACAAAAGAGCAAATCGAGCATAATGTTTCTTGTATAAAGAAGCAAATGGAGAAATTTATAGATTTTTCTGATGATAAGGCTATTTTAGTAAATAATGCAGATTGGTTATTAAATTTAAATTATGTTGACTTCTTAAGAGAAGTAGGAGTTCACTTCTCTGTAAATAGAATGTTAACAGCTGAATGCTTCAAACAAAGATTAGAAAAGGGATTATCATTCTTAGAATTTAACTATATGTTAATGCAAGGATATGATTTCTACGTATTAAATCAAAAGTACAATTGTAAAATGCAATTAGGTGGAGATGACCAATGGTCAAATATGATTGCAGGTGTTGAGTTAGTTAGAAGAAAAGCCCAAGGTCAATCTATGGCAATGACTTGTACATTATTAACTAATAGTCAAGGTCAAAAGATGGGTAAAACAGTTGGCGGAGCATTATGGTTAAATCCAGAAAAGACATCACCATTTGATTTCTATCAATACTGGAGAAATGTAGACGATGCTGATGTTGAGAAATGTTTAGCGTTATTAACATTCTTACCTATGGATGAAGTAAGAAGACTTGGAGCTTTAGAAGGTGCTGAAATAAATAAAGCAAAAACAGTTCTTGCTTATGAAGTAACTAAGCTTGTTCATGGAGAAGAAGAAGCAAACAAAGCTAAATCAGCTGCAGAAGCATTATTTGCTGGTGGAGTTGATATGAGTAACGTTCCAACAGTTACAGTTACATCTGAAAGCTTTGGAAAAACTGTTCTTGATGTTATAGCTGAAACTAAGATAGTTCCTTCAAAGGCTGAAGGAAGAAGATTAATCCAACAAGGTGGTCTTTCTATAAATGGAGAAAAGGTTACAGAAGTAACAAGAGTATTCACTGAAGAAGATATACAAGATGGAGCAGCTTTAATTAAAAGAGGTAAAAAGAATTATAATAAAATTGTAATTGAATAAACTTATGAATTAGAAGAGCTTGTATTAGATGTATAGTATTATATTAATTTAATACATGCTCTTTATTAAGCTCTTTTTATAAAAATTTAAAAGGTAACTAATATAAAAGGTGGAGAAGTTATGGAAATAAATAATGATGTAACAGTAACTAGGTCTATAAATAATAATGTTTTATTAGTTAGGGATAATGGAGTAGAAAAAATATTATTTGAAAAGGGAATTGGGTTTGGAAAGAAATTTGGGGATAAAATAAAAGCTAAAACAGAAGTAAGTAAGATTTTTGTAATATCAGATGATAATAATAGGAAGAATTTTAATGAAATCGTAACCACTGTAGATAATAAATTAATAGGGGTTTTTGAAGAAGCTTTAGGAGAAATACAAGATGAATTAGGGGAAGAGCTAAACGAAAATATACATGTAGCACTTATAGAGCATTTATCTTTTTCAGTTAAGAGATTAAAAAATAAGCAAGAAATAATTAATCCTTTTTTAAATGAAGTAGAAACTTTATATTCTAAGGAGTTTAATTTAGCATCTAAATTAGCAAGAAGGATAGAAAAGGTGGCGAAGGTTAAAATTCCAGATGGAGAAGTTGCTTTTATTGCAATTCATATTCACTCTGCACGTAATAATGGTAAATTAGCAAATACAATAAAATATGCATATTTAAGTAATACAATAGTTGAAAATATTGAAGATAGACTTGGAATTTATATAGATAGACAATCATTAGATTATACTAGATTTTTAATTCATATTAGATTTGCAATTGAGAGAATTATGAACAATAAGAAAATAGAAAATACTCTTAAAGATATTATAAAAGAAAAGTACAAGCTTTCTTACGAAATATCAAAGGATGTAGCAAAGATTATTAGTAAGACATTAGAGTGTGAAGTTTGTGAAAGTGAAGTAGCATATATAACTATGCACATTGAAAGATTTAGGATATCATTATCATATAAATAAAGTAAATATATATTGCAAATAAAAATAATAATTTTAAAAATGAAAATGTTTTAAAATAATCATTGACAAAAAAATTACTAGTATTTATTATATAGATATAAGATATTAATAATGGAATTTAATTCACGTGTGTAATCATAAGTATATTATGAGCATTAGCTGAAAGAGGTTTTCTTATGCCTTTTTCAGCTTTTTTTTTTTTATGAAAAAATGAAAAATTATAGATATTTTTATTTATCTATATTGGTAGGGGGATTTTTATGAGAAATAAGATTAAGGTAAACATAGCAAGGGCATTAGCTGTAACTTGTGTTGCAGGACTGACAGTATCAATACCAGTAGAAGTAAAAGCTGGGACGAATGATTCGATAAATAAGGGTGTTACAATTACAGCGAAAAGCAACACTAATAATCATAGTGTAAATTTAGCTATGGATGGAGATAAGGAAACTTATTGGGAGTCATCAAATCATTATAGATGGGTAGAGATAGACTTGGGTGCCACATATAATTTATCTTCAATTAAGGTTTTTAACAAAATTGGAGGATACTATCATTATAATATATATGCATCATCAGATGGTGAAAATTTCATAAAAATTGGAGCAAAAGAAAATGATGATCTAGCAACAATAGATGGTGATATACATAATACAGGAAATGTAAAGGTTAATAAAATAAGAATAGATGTTACTTTCTCCTCAAACAATGATAATTCAAATATAGCTGAAATTGAGTTATATGGTAAGAAGGTATCTGATGAAGTTGCAAAGAAAACAGCAATAGAAACTACTGATTTTGCAGGTTCAAAATGGGAAACTGAGTATAATAAATTTACTACAGATAAATCATATGCTGATTCAAAAACTGTAAATGAAATGACTAATATGGTTGGAAGAGTAATTGGTGATGAGTATAAAGATAATTTCATATTTGAAATGAGAAGTGCAACTTCAACAGGAAATGATGTATTTGAAGTTGAAGATGGAGCGGATGGGAAAATAGTTATTAGAGGTAATAATGGAGTTTCATTAGCATCAGGGTTTAATTATTACTTAAAGAATTATGCAAAAGTAATGTATAACCCTATAATGGGATCTAATTTAAATATGCCAGAAACAATGCCTTCAGTTGGAGAAAAGATTGTTATTGATACTCCATATGAAGAAAGATATTCACTAAACTTCTGCACTTATTCATATACAATGTCATTCTGGGATTGGGATGAATATGAAGCTTTCTTAGATTGGTCAGCTATGAATGGATTTAACTTAATGTTAGATATAATTGGTCAAGAAGAAGTCTTAAGAAGAACTTTAAATGAGTTTGGATATTCAGATGAAGAAGTAAAAGAATTTATTTCAGGACCAGCTTATTTTGCTTGGTTCTATATGCAAAACATGACAAGCTTTGGTGGACCACTACCAGATAATTGGTTTGAAGAAAGAGCCGAACTAGGAAGACAGCTTCATGATAGAATGCAAACATTAGGAATTAAACCTGTATTACAAGGGTATTCAGGAATGGTTCCACTAGATTTCCAAAGCAAGAATCCAGATGCGCAAATATTACCACAAGGTGATTGGTGTGGATTTGATAGACCTAATATGTTAAAAACTTATGTAAATGAGGGAGAAAAAGATTACTTCCAAGAAGTTGCAGATGTATTTTATGAAAAACAAAAAGAGGTTTATGGAGATATTACAGATTACTATGCAGTTGACCCATTCCATGAAGGTGGAAATACAGGTGGGATGGATAGTGCAAGAATATATGGAACAATACAAGATAAGATGATTGAACATGATAATGATGCAATTTGGGTTATTCAACACTGGCAAGGTAATCCAGACAATACTAAGTTATCAGGATTAACTAATAAAGAGCAAGCTTTAATCTTAGACTTAAACTCAGATTTAAATCCAGATTATAAGAGATTTGATAATCAAGATATTCCATGGGTTTGGAACATGCTTCATAACTTTGGTGGAAGAATGGGATTAGATGGACAAGTTGAAACTGTAGCTACTTCAATTCCAGATGCTTTAGCAAATACAGAGCATATGAAGGGAATTGGTATTACACCAGAAGCTATAAACAACAGTCCAATAGTTTATGAATTAATTGGAGATATGGTATGGACAAGAGACCCAATTAATTATAGAGAATGGGTTAATAATTATATTGAAAGAAGATATGGTGCTGTAAATGAAGATGCTATTGCAGCTTGGGAAATTCTTTTAGAAACAGCATACAAGAAAAGCGACTATTATTATCAAGGGGCAGCAGAATCAGTTATAAATGCTAGACCAGCAATGTCAATTAATAGTGCATCAACTTGGGGACATAGTAAAATTCCATATAATAAGAAAGAGCTTGAAAAAGCAATGGAATTATTTATTAGTTGTTATGATGACTTGAAGGGCAGTGATGCATTTGTTTATGACTTCTTAGATATAACTAAGCAAGTATTAGCAAATTCAGCACAAGAATATCATAAGGAAATGGTTGCAGCATATAATTCTGGTGATTCAGAAAAGTTTGATAAGATTTCAACACATTTCTTAGACTTAATAAGATTACAAGAAAGAGTATTATCAACAAGTCCAGAGTTCTTAGTTGGAACTTGGATAGAGCAATCAAGAACAATGCTTGAAGGGGCAGATGATTGGACAAAGGATTTATTTGAATTTAATGCAAGAGCACTTATTACTACTTGGGGAGATTATAAAAACGGGGGCTTAAAAGATTATTCAAATAGACAATGGGCTGGATTAACTGGAGATCTATATCTTAAGAGATGGGAGATGTGGGTTGATGGTATAAGCAATGAATTAAAAACTGGTAAACCAGCACCAGGTATTAATTGGTACAGAGTTGAATACGAATGGGCAAATGAAAAGACAACTGAAGAAAACCAATATACTACAGAAGGTTCAGGCGAAGACTTAGCTATGTTAGCTAATATAGCTATGGATGAATTTTCTGTTACTAATATGGAGAAATTCTTAGGGGGATCTTCAAGTGCAGTTGAAAAAGTAAATATTGCTTTAGGAAAGACAGTTACATCTAATGTAGAAACTAATCCAGATTATCCAACTACTAATTTAACTGATGGTACTACAGGAACAGCTTGGATGGCTAATGGAGTTACATGGCCAGTAGAATTAACTTTAGATTTAGAAAAAGAATATAGTGTTGATGGAATTGCTTTTGCACCAAACCAAGCAGCAGGTGGATTCGCAATAAACTATGTAGTTGAAGTTAGAGAAAATGGTGAGTGGAAAGAAGTTGCAAGACAAGATGAAGGAACTATAACAGGAACTATTTCAATTGACTATAAGGGAATGGCTGATCAAGTAAGATTAAAATTAAATAGTACTAAGAATCTTTTAGTACCTGAAATGACTGAAATAATGGTTTATCAAGGTCAAGAAGAAGGTGAAAAGGTAGAATATGATAATATTGCTTTAGGAAAGCCAGCAATTGCAAGTAGTACTGAATCAAACAGTAAAGGTGCAGCTAATGTAACAGATGGTGATTTAAGCTCTTTATGGGTAGCTAATGGTTATGAAAATAATGGGGGAATGGGATCATATGTTGAAGTTGATTTATTAAAGGATGAATATGTCGAAAAACTAGAATTAAATTTTGAAAAATCAGGACTTCCATTCCAATTTAAAGTTGAAGCTGATGGTGAAGTTATATTAGATATGACTAATAATAAAGAGATATTAAAGAAGAGTTATACTATAGATGTTAATAGGGAAATTAAAGATATTAGGGTAACTATAACGGGAAATAATGGACAAGGATCATTTACTGGGGCTTGGGCAAGTGTTGCTGAAATTAAGGCATTAAGAAAAAATGAAGAACAAGTTAAATTAGTAAATGTAGCTGAGGGCAAAACTGTAACTGGAACTTCAGAACAAGAAGGAAATCCATTATCTAATGTTACAGATGGAAATACATCAAATATTTGGATAGTAGCAAATGAAGTATATCCATCTTCAGCAAATGTTAACTTAGGGAAGGAGTATTTTGCTGAAAATATTGAAGTAGTATTTGAAAAGCCAGGATTACCATTCAAATTTAAAGTAGAAACAGTAGATTCTGAAGGAAATACATCTTTAGTACTAGATAAGAGCAATAATAATGAAGTTTTGGATAAATCATATACTATAGATGTTAAGGATGATGTTAAGAATGTTATAGTAACCTTTACAGGAAAAGCAGCTGTAGGTAATGCTCAATTAGCGTGGCCAGCAATTGCTGAAATTAAGGTTAACTCTAAGTCTACTCCAAATCAAGGTGTTACTGCTTCAGTAAAAATACCACAAGGAAATATGAGTATTGAAGCAAGTTCACAACATCCAAACGTAGGAAATGAAGGTTTAGCGGAATTTGCTATTGATGGCAATAAGGATACTATATGGCATACTGAATATGGTTCTGGATTTACTCAATTACCACATGATATTACAATTAACTTAGGTAAGGAATATACAATAAATAAATATAGTTATTTACCTAGAAGTGGAAGCAGTAATGGTAATATTACTAAATATGAAATACAAGTAAGTACTGATGGACAAAACTTTGATAAAGTAGCTTCAGGAACTTGGGAAAATAATTCAAATGAAAAAATAGTACAATTTGATAATGTACAAGCTACTCATGTTAGACTAGTTGCTTTAGAAGGTGTTGAAGGATTTGCTACAGCAGCAGAATTAAATGTATATAGTATACCTGATAATATTGCAATTAATGAATCAACTACTGTAAGTGCAAATGTAAATAATGAATCTATAAATAATGTTAAAGATAATAATTTAGAAACAGGGTGGGAAGCAAGTGCAGCTGAAGATAAGGTTGTAACATTCGATTTAGGTTCAACTAAGGATATTGCAGCAGTTGAAATATTAAAGAGTTCAAATGAAGCGTTAAGATATAAAGTTGAATACTCAAAAGATGGTGAAGCTTGGATTAGTATTGCTGATAGAAGTAAAAATGATAAAAATTATAATAACTATGTTGAGGAAATTGATGGTGGAATAATTGCTAAATATATTAAATTAACATTATTAAACAATGAGGTTAATTTAAATGAAGTTAAGATTTATAAGGGTGATTCAACTCAACCATTAGTTAACTATATAAGTGTTGTACAAGGTATTTACAATTCAGCTGTAGTTGGAGATATGGCAGGTAATTATCCACAAGAAGCTAAGGATACATTAGGAGCAGCTATTGAAAAGGCAAAAGCTGAACTAGATAAAGATCCAGATTCAGTAAGAGTTCAAGAGGTAGTTCAAGAGTTAAAGACTTCAGTTTCAAACTTCAGAAAGCAAGCTGTTAAAATTAATAGAATTAAGTTAGCTGTATTAATTGATGAGGTTGATGCTGTCTTAAATAGCTTAAATACTGAAAGATTAGCAGAATTAACAGAGGAAGAAAGAAATATTGTTGAAACTGCTATAAAAGAATTAAAAGTTCAAAAGTCAAGTGCTATAACTATATATGAAACTGTTAAGGTTGGACAAAGCCAAATTGATGGAGCTTATGATTCGTTAAAGGTAGCATTTGATAATTATTTAGAAGTTGCTGATGAGCAAGCTAAATATGAAGCTGCATTAGCAATAGCAAAAGAAACTGTTGAAAATGCTGTAGTTGGATCAGGAAATGGTCAATATACTCAAGAAGCTGTAGATAAATTGAATGCAGCTATAGCTAAAGCAGAAGCTGATTTTGCTAATGTTAGTGATATTAGTGAAATTGCAACTATAGTTGAGGAATTAAATAGTGAAGTAGAAACATTTAAATCAAGTGTTATTATAGTAAATGTTACTGAATTAGAAGCTGCAATAGTTGATGCTGAAGAGGCATTAAGTAATGCAGAAGGAATTAATACTCCAAATGCTATTGCAGAATTTACTACAGCAGTAGAAGTTGCTAAATCAGTATTAACTAATAAAAATGCATCTCAAGTAGAAGTTGATGAAGCTGTTGAAGCGTTAAGGACTGCAAAAGCTAAATTTGATGAAGCGTTAGTTATTGATAAATCAGATTTAAATAAGCTTATTGAAAATGCTGGTGAAGCTATTAATAAGTTAAATAAATATTCTGGAACTGAAAAGTTAGTAGCTAAGATGGAAGCTGCAGTTTTAGAAGCAGAAGCAATTTCAAATGATGCAAATTCTACTAAGGAATCTGTAGATACAGCTACTAATAAATTGGTAGATTTAATAGCAGAAGCTAATGAAAAGTTAGCAGAGCTTGAAAATGATATATTTAAAACTTATTTAATAATTGCTATTGAAGAAGCTAATAAAGTAACTGAAGCTGAACTTTCAAAGGTTGTACCAGTAGTAGTAACTGAATTTAAAGCTGCATTAGCTGAAGCACAAGGACTGTTATTAAATTCAAATGCAACTCAAGATCAAATAAATGCATCATTTGCTAGATTAAGTAAGGTAATGCAAATGTTAGCTTTCGAAAAAGGTGATAAGCAATATTTAATAGCTTTAGTAGAAAGAATTGATGCTTTAGATGGAAATAACTATATAAAATCTACTTGGGATAAGTTACAAGGAGTATTAGCTATTGCTAATGGAGTAATTGCAGATGAAAATGCTTTAGAAGCAGAAGTTAATGAAACTTATACTAACTTAGTTAGATCATTCTTAGAGTTAAGATTAAAGCCAAATAAAGATATATTAAATGACTTAATAAATAAGATGGAAAGCTTAGATTCAAGTAAATATACAAGTGAAACTTGGGCTGTATTAGAAGCTGAATTAGTTAATGCTAAAAATATATTAAATAATGAAGAAGCTACTAGTGAAGAAGTTGATAACGCTGAAAAAGCATTAAGAACAGCATTTGATGGATTACTTGCTAATGCTACTGATGAGAATAATGGTAGCGGAAATGGCGGAAATAACGGAAATAGTGGTAATGGAAATGGTAATAAGCCATCTGAAAAACCACAAAAGCCAGGAAATAATTCAAGTTTACCAAAAACAGGTGGAACACCATCGGTTTTAGCAGTTGTATTTGGAGGAATATTAGCTGCAGGTGGAACATTATTAGGAAGAAAAAATAAGAAGAAATAAATAATTTTATAAGAAGTATATTAGCCTCAGGAAATAATTAAAATATTGAATTTTCCTTGAGGCTAATTCTTTATGTAAAATATTAATTAATATTAGAATTAATAGTGATGGGATTTATGTTAATACTTTTAATGGAAAGTGTGATATAGAGTTAAATCATTTAAAAGCTATGCAATTACTTTTTAGTCCATTTAGTAGTTTTATATTAGAAGATGAAAAGGTTAATAGGGTTATAAATTCATGGTTTCCTATGCCATTGTTTATATAAACTCAAGATAAAGTTTAATTTTATGATGAACTGTTGAGAAATCCATATGTTGTATTGATCCCGTAGGTCGTTGTAAATATTAAATTGACCTGACAAGATTTTTATTTTAAGATTAAGTGGTTATAATAAATAGATAAATTAATTAATTTAGACATAAGATAAGGGGGATGACTATGGCTTTATATGCTATTTCCGATTTACATCTTGCATTAAGTACAGATAAGCCTATGGATATATTTGGTTCACATTGGATTAATCATGATGAAAAGATAAAGAATAATTGGATAGAAAAAATAACAGAAGATGATACTGTTTTAATTGCAGGTGATATTTCTTGGTCTATGAAACATGATGAAAGTAAAAAAGATTTAGATTGGATTGATAGTCTTCCAGGAAAGAAGATTATAAGTAAGGGAAATCATGATTATTGGTGGAGCAGTATATCAAAGCTAAATGCAATGTATGATAATACGAAGTTCCTTCAAAATAATTTTTATGAATATGATGATTATGCTATTTGTGGAACAAGAGGATGGATTGATCCAAGTAGTGATAAGTTTAATACAAAAGATGCAAAAATACATGCAAGAGAACAAATAAGATTAAGATTATCTTTAGATAGTGCTAAAAATGCAGGATATAATAAGTTTATTGTTATGATTCATTATCCACCATTTGGTGAAGAAGGTAAGGATTCTGATTTTATGAAAATATTCAAGGAATACCAAGTGGAAAAAGTTATATATGGACATTTACATGGGCCATCTAATATTAAAGCTATAGAGGGCGACATTGAAGGGGTTGAATATATAATGACTTCTTGTGATTTTATAAATTTTAATCCAGTTAAGCTTTTATAGCTTAAGATATACAAAAAATATTGTTTTATGTTGAAACTATAGTAAGTATTGGTTACACTTTGGTTTATTTCTGATATAATCTACTTGTAGTAAAATTAAGGGTGATGTTTATGGCAATGCAAAATTGGAAGAGTTTCCTTATGCCCTATGAGCAGGCTGTAGAGGAGCTTAAGGTTAAACTTAAAAGCATAAGAAAAGAATATAGAAAGAGAAATGAATATTCTCCAATTGAATTTGTTACAGGAAGAGTTAAAGAAGTTTCAAGTCTTTTAGAAAAGGCAAATAAGTTTGGAATTCCTCTTGATAGAGTAGGTCAAGAAATGGAGGATATAGCTGGTATAAGAATAATGTGCCAGTTTGTTGATGACATAGATACTGTTATTGAACTTATTAGGGCAAGAAGAGATATGCAAATACTTTATGAAAAAGACTATGTAAGAAATGTTAAACAAAGTGGATATAGAAGTTACCATATGATTATTAAGTATACTGTTTATATGGCAGAAGGGCCAAGGGATATATTAGCAGAGTTTCAAATAAGAACTTTAGCAATGAATTTTTGGGCTACAATAGAGCATTCTTTAAATTATAAGTATAAACAGCATATTCCTAAGGAAATACAAGATAAATTAAAAGAGGCAGCGGATTCAGCTTTTAATTTGGATGAACAAATGCTAGAAATAAAAGATGAAATAAAGGATGCTCAAAGGTTATTTGAGGTTAAGTCAGATATAATAACTAATATAATGAATAATATAATGACTTTAATGTCTCTAGGCAAAACAGCAGAAGCAAGTAGGTATCAGATTATGTTAAATAAACTTGTAGATGAAGGAGAAGTTTGGGAGTTAAATAATCTTTTAAGCAGCATCAAAAAAGACATTATACGCTACAAAGAAAGTGAATAATATTGTTCGTCACGTGGAGGCGAAATATTAATTATATAACCTCCAGGAATTGTGTAATTTGCGTTAAGAATTTATATCTTTCTTTCCGTAAAAACTGCTAAAGCTTCGAAAGTCATTTCATTTCCTCAGCTTCTTAACGCAGTTTTTACTACAAGAAAGATTAAATTCTAAAACTTAATTACAATATTCCTTACGTTAATATCATTAATATTTTCTCTTCCACTTGACAAACCGCAATACCACCTTAAAAGTTAATTATTTGTCATATATATGTAGCAGAAATAATTAACTATAAGGTTCAAGGTTATAAGTAGTTACGTGAAAAAAGAAAAAATGAAATATTAATTTGGAAGGAACATTGAAATTGAGCCGTAGAATTTAATAATTGATGGAGTAAAGTGGCGTAAAGAAGTTTTTACTGTTTGAGCGATAGCGAGTTTAAAAACTTTAGCCAGCTTTACGGAATCAATTATATAAATTCTAGGTGAAAATTTCACGTTTCCTGGAAAATAAATATTTCATTTTTTCGATTATACGTAACGAACAATTTAGTAAATTTGTCACGTGGGAAGGATTATGGTATACTAAGTGAAGCGGGGGTGGCGAATGAAGATCAAAAACAATATAAAAGATAATTGCTTTATAATTATTGTTATTATATTAATGATAAGCTTTACAATGAATATTTATCAGTCTATTTTGAATAAGAAATATTGCTATGAACTCGGAAAACAAAATTATAGTAAAATAGAAGAAATAAGATTTAGAAATGAGTCTATACTTTCAATATTAGATAGTTGTGTTACAGCAGAAACTGTTAATAATATGGATCTTTTAACACTGTATAAAAATTATAGTAAAATTTCAGAAGCTGAATTAAGCCTTTGGAATAGTTATCTTACTGAGGATAACAAAATACTAAAAAGTTTTACAAATAAGAGTAAAAACATAGTTGTAAATACAAGAACAAAAAATGAATTATATTCGGAAATAGAAGAATTGATTTATTCATATATTCAAAATGATATGACAGAAAAAATGGATGTTATAGAATTAGAGGGAAAAGTAGCTGATGACTTTAATACATTAAGAAGTATAGCATTAGATTTAAATAATTATTTTAATAGTTTTTATGAAGAAAACTGTAATGTTCCTGAAGATAAAAAAGAAAAGACAATGATTAGTAAGAATTATTGGATAGATATATTACAAGGAATTCATGAGGTTAATGACAAATATGTAGAATATAGTTTTACATATGAGAATATAATTAATAATTAAAAAATATTTTAGTCAAATTATAGACAAGTTATTAAAGTATATTAAAACTTAATGGAAAATTAAATTTATATATAATAAACAAAAAAGCTAAGCTATAGTGCTTAGCCTTTTTTATATCTTAGTGGTGACATCCACCGCCACAAGATCCGCAACCACCTTCAACTTCGATAATTGGCTTTAAAGATAATCCTCTACCACCGTTTTCTTCAGATGAAAGTAATCTAAATCCACCGAATTCATCAACTAACTTTTCTTCTGCAATTAAAGTTATGTCGTTAACTTTTTCAGAAACATCTCCTTCTTTTACTTCATCAACAGTTATGTTAAAAGCTGGTCCGCTGCAACCAAATCCAGCTAAATTAATTCTTATGTTAAAGTTTTCTACTTCATTTTCTACAAGAAAAGCCTTGAATTCGTTGTATGCTTCTTCACTTACTAAAAATTTATTCATAATATTCACCTCTTAAATTTATTCAAATTATGTTTATAGTATACCATATTACTCGGAAATAGCAATATGTTTTTTATAAATGAAATGTAAAAATATTACTTTGTAATTAGCAAAGGTACTATCAATTATAATAATTCATGAATAGTATATCTTGTATTACTAATTTGGAGGATACTTATGGATGACCATATATTAAAACAGGATGTATTAAGTGGATATCCACGTAAGGATTACCATGATAAAACTACTTCAATTATAGAGAATATTACAGAGGCAATATTTTTAAATGAAGAGAATGGATGGATAAATAGTTATGGAGATAAGCTAGATATTGGAACGTGGGATAGGGATTCTAGAATTGCTACTTTAGATAATAAAATAGAACAAAGAGGAAAGTTATTAGTCATAGAGGTTAATAATGCAACAATAAATGGAACTGGAGCAGTTATTGGGAATACATCAGTAGCAATAAATATTGTAGGGAAACATGATATTAACTTAAAAAATTTTATAATAGAAAACTGCGAATTAGCTATGTATATAGAGTTTTCACGATCAATTTCTATTGAATATACATCCTTTAAAGAAAATGAGCAAGCAATTTCAATAAATAGAAGTAGTGAAATTAAAATAAAAAATAACTTAATAGAATCAACAAAAAATTCTTGTGTAGGAATATTCATATTAGATTCAGGAAAAGTGATTATACAAGATAATTCTATATATCTTAAAATAACTAATAATGATAATAATAGTATTCAGGATAATTATTCAGGAATAGCTACTGAAAATTCAACTACTATTTATATAATAAATAATGAAATTGAAATTATTGATGGAAATAGCAAAATAGGAAGTTTAGAAGCATATTGTATAAATGGATATTGTATAAATAGCTATTCAACTAGAGATACACTTATAAAATATAATAATTTATATATTAAAAATAATACTTTTAATATAAGGAATTGCAATTCAGTAGAAGTAAATTTATCCTCAATTTATTTAGACTCTAATAATACACGAATAGATGTTGAGGAAAATAATGTTGTAGTAGAAGTTAATAGTATTGCTGTTAGTTATAATGAAGGTGAAATAGGCTTTTATGGTATTTTTTGTTCTAATGAAAATAATGGAAATAATATAAAGAATAATTATATTTCAATAAATAATAATATTTACAATTTGAATTCAACTACAAATAGTGCTAAATATATTTATTTTATGGGGGTTTTATTAGATTCTTATAATAATTATAATGAGATAAATGGAAATCAAATAGACTTACGAGAAAATGTTACATCATTTGAAGATGAGTCAAATAAAGCTGTAAATTTAGTTTGTGGAATATATTTTAATCTTGATAATACAACTAATAATATAATTAATAATGATTTTACAATAAAAGAAAATAATATAGCTAAAAGTGATTCTATAACAACTAATTTCTCATTAATTCATTTATATTATAATAATATTTGCAATACTATTAAAGGAAATAATTTAAATGGAAGTCAAGAAAATGGAATTGTATTAATTAGTAAAAATGATGTTACAGAAATATTAGAAAATAATATTTCTAACAATGCAACTAATGGAATTCTATTATCAAAATTAAAAAATATAGAGACAACTAATACGGTTACAATAAAAGGTAATAGTATAATTAATAATGGAGAATATGGCATTTATATTACTAGGGGAAATTATTTAAATATTGTAAGAGAGAATAATTTTATTAGTAAGATTAATAAAAATATTTATGATAATAATTCTTCAGAGTTTATTAATTATTATGAGAAGAATTATTATAATGATTGGAAAGGTGAGGATCCATATAGAATAGAAAAATCTAATTTTATAGATTATCATTCAAGTAAAAATCCATATAACAACAATAAAGAATAATTTAATAATAAAGTCGGTTCTAGCCGACTTTATTATTGAATTTTGAATAAATTGGCAATATAATATAAAAGGTATTGAAGATACTATTTATTAAGAGATAATTTGATGAGGTTTTAACTAGTTTAAATTATAAATCTTTTTATAAATAAAAAGATTTAGTTAACATAAGGTTTAAACTATATAATAAATTAATATTATGTTGTAAAGAGAGGATTGTTAAATTTGAAGCCTTTTGATAAAAGCTATGTTTTGGATAAAATAAAAGAATATAATAGCAAAATAAATAAAAGCAAAATTGGTGATTATGAAATAAAATCAATAGATGGATTAAAGGGAATAGTTCAAGGATATCTATATGAAAAAGAAGATGAATATGATATAGAAATACTTGAGTTACATGGACCTAGACATATTTGGATGAGGTTAACACCATTAGAAATACAAGCTTCATACTTTGCTATAAGTATGGCAAGTGGAAAAATTGGTGTTGTTGGATTAGGTCTTGGATATGTAGTAGAAGAAATGGCTAAAAAGCCAGAAGTAGATGAAATAGTTGTTTATGAAATCAGCCAAGAGGTAATAGATTTATACTATAATAATTTTCCTAAAAATCCAAAGATAAGGATAGTCTGTTGCAATGCTTTTGAAACAGAAAGTAGAAAATTTGATTTTTTCTATGTTGATATTTATGAGTATAAGATAACATCACAAATAGTTGATGATTATAAAAGGTTTAATGAGCTTCATAATATTGAAGAGTATAGCTTTTTTGGAATGGAGCACTTTTTATTAAGTTGTAGTTATACAGAGATAGTATGGGTTTATATTCCAGAAAATTGGATGGAATCGAGTAGAAAAGCCTTTGAATCAATTCAGGAATCTAATCTTTTAGATTATTATGAAAAACTAGATGAGAAATTAGTATCTCAAGTACTAGAAGAATTTAAAGTTGTATTAAATGACATTTAATGTAAGGGCCTCCGGGGTTAATCCAAATATTGGATTAATCCCGGAGGCGATTCTATTTATTTACAAAAAAATATTTTGATTTATGTTTAAAACTTGAAAAAAGTGGCAATAGTATTAATATCCCCTAATAATTTAAATATATATTTTACTGAAAAAAGTGCAGGATTCTCCCCCCATGCACTTTTTTTATTGAAAATTTTATTTTAAACAATAATGAGTAAATAAAAATTGCTAAAATATTAATTACTTTATTTAAAATAAAACTTTATTTTAAAAACTAAAGTCTAATTGATATAGGTACCTATGAGTAGTTAAATTTTAAGAAGTAGAAGGAGAACATATATGTTTGATGAGAAGGTAGTAAAAAAGGCTATTAAAGGAAATGACAAAGCCTTTATTATTATTATGAATCAATGCAAAGAGCAAATTTATAGAACAGCATTTGCTTATGTAAAAGAAGAAGAAACAGCATTAGATATTGTTCAAGAAGTGGTTTGTAAGGCGTATAAATCAATTGAAAATTTGAGAGAGCCAAAGTTTTTTAATACATGGATAATGAGAATAGCAATTAATGTAGCTACAGATTTTTATAATAAAAAAAGCAAAGTAGTATGCATGGAGAAAGAAGAATTACTAAGTAAGATAGATGCAAAGTATGATGACAATGATGAGAGATTATTCTTAATGGAATCATTAGATAAGCTTGATGAAAAGTATAAAAAGATAATTGTATTAAAATATTTTGATGATTTAACTTTTAAAGATATAGCAGAAATTCTAGAAATGCCAGAAAATACTGTTAAAACTAACTTATATAAAGGTCTTTCTATTTTGAGAAATGATATTAAAAAGGAGTTAATTTAGTATGGATAATAATATTAAAGATATGATAAAAATACCTAAGGAATTAAATAATGCTGTATTAAGAGGGTTTGAAAAAGGTAAGAGAGAAAAGAAAAAGGCTAAACAAAAGATAATATTTAAAAGAAGTGCAATAGCAGCTGGTGTTATAGTAGCAGGAACAACAATGGCAGGAATCATTAATCCGGATATTGTTAGTGCAATTCCTATAGTTGGAAATATATTTGAATATTTTAATTATGGAGTATATAAACAAGCTTCAGATAAATACGAAGAGTTAGGTAATGATGTAAATATAACTGTTGAAGATAAAGGTGTTAAAGTTATTCTTAATAAGGTTGTTATTGATGATAATGTTTTAGTTGCATCATTATTTGTTGAATCGGATAAATTTATTGGATATGATGAAGGTAGAAATCCACAAGATTTTTTAAATACTGATTTAAATATATTTGTTAATGGACAAATACTAAGTAGTTGGAATCCTAAGGTAACTATTGTTAATGAAAGTACAGCAGCTATTATATTAGAAGCTAATGTTTCAGATATTGAGATTGGTAATGAAGTCAATATAGATTTAGATATAAATAACTTTACTAGAGGCAGAAAGACTTTGGCAAAAGGAAATTGGAATTTTAATATAAAAGCTATAAAAGGTAGTGAATCTAATATTTATGAAGTTAACAAAAGTTTAAATCTTACTGATGAAGAAATAAATATTGAAAAATTAGTTATTACACCATTTAATAATAGATTAGTATTTTCAGGTGTAACTGATCACTATGAGAATTTTAGAGTAGATGAAAATAAATTTATTGTTAGAGATAATAATGGAAAAATATTATTATTAGATTTAACATCAGGAAGTGTTAGTAATAATGGAGAGTATGAATATTCATATAATATCTTAAATGATTTAAGTAATACAGAGTATATTGAAATTATTAAAGCAGATGGAAATGAAATTATAGAAGATGAAAATGAATATTTATTAAAGGCTTCATCAGTAGATGAAAGTAGTGCTAATAGAAGTAATGAAGTTATATCAAGGAAACCTACCAAGGAAGAATTAAATGACGGATATGCTTTAAATAGTGTAAGTTATAATGTTGATATTGATAAAAATACTGCATTTGAAAGTGTAGATTCTTTAATTGGTAAAGAGATAGTTGTAAATAATACTGATAAGATAATAGTTAAGGATATTATAGCTCATGATGATTATACTGAGGTAGTTATGAAAATTGATGGCAACTATAATTATAGATTATTATCTAGTATTGTTTTATTTGATGAAGATATGAATGATGCATGTGCTTTTGAAGGAGCTACTACTATATTAAATGATATTGAAGAAAAAATAGTAACAGTTAAATTAACTAAAATTGATCCAAGCAAGAAGTATACTATAGCTATTCCGGTAACTACAGATTTAGTTATTGATGAAAGTGAAAAGGTAACTATAAACTTAAAATAGGTTTGAGGCTAGCAAAAGCTAGCTTCTTTTTTTATTTAATTATTATAATCTAATGTATGAAAAAATAATGTGAATAATAAAATTTATCATACAATATAATTGTTATATTATATGAAAAAATATATATAAATAACAATTATTGTTTTATTTCGATTCTATTGTCCTTATTTAGTAGTTTTAGGTATTTTAAAAGAAATATTAACTTTGAAGCAACAGGGTATTTTATTATGGGAGTACTTTTTGGAGGTGCGATACCTTTATGGAGTAGAAGAGAAGAATAAAAAGTAATGTAATAATTAATATGTGATGCTAATAAACTTGTATAAAAGGAGTGATTATTAGTGAAATCAAAAAAAGGTAAATATTTAATTTTAACTTTATCTATATTTATTTTAACAGGTTTAATTACTATTTTATCAAATAGCAATAAGTTAAAAGATAATAGTAATTTAATTAGTGAAGAAAAAAGTAAAAACTTAATTGAAGATAATGATAAGAGTAACTTAATTGTTGAAAATGATAATAATAACGTTTTTACTACTGAAGCAGAAGAGGATGGAAGTGTAAGAGTTTTACCAGAGAATAAAAGTGAAAGTATAATAGTACTTCCTAATCCTAACTCAGATGAGCAAGTTACCTTAAAAAAGTTATGAAAATAAGTAAGCTGGCATTTTAAATGCTAGCTTTTTTCATAGAAAATTAAAGTTAGTGTATTTGTATTTTATTTTAAATGTAAAAGTATAATGATATAATTATTATATAAATGTAAATAATTTAACTAAGGATAAAAATTTCGGAGGAAATAGTATAGTGAATATAGATAATAATAATTTTATACTTAAACCTAAAAATGACTATGTATTTAAAAGAATCTTTGGTGATGAAAGAAATAAGGATATATTAATAGCATTTTTAAAATCAGTATTAAAGATAGAAATTAAAGATGTACAAATATTAAATAGTGAATTACCAAAGGAAAATATAGCAGATAAAAAAAGTATATTAGATATAAGAGCAACTATAGATAATAATGTAGAAGTAGATATTGAAATACAGGTATCAAGAACAATTTATATGCCACAAAGAAGTCTTTATTATTGGTCAAAAATATATTGTGAACAATTAGAAAGTGGAGAAAAATATAATAAGTTAAAAAAGACTGTATGCATAAATATATTAGATTTTAATACGCTAAACACTGAAAAATATCATAGTATGTTTAAGTTAAAAGAAAATGAAGAAAATTATGTTTTAACAGATTTATTAGAAATACACTTTTTAGAAATGAAAAAGCTAGATAATTATAGTGAAAATGATGATTTATCACAGTGGGTAAGTTTCATCAAAGCAGATTCAAAGGAGGTATTAGAAAGTATGGCTAAAGTAAATCCTAATATTGATAAAGCTGTAAATGTATTAACTACAATGAGTCAAGATAAAAAGGCAAGAGCAGAATATCTATCACGTGAAATGGCACTTCATGATGAAGCAACTAAAATTGAAGAAGCTATGGAAGAAGGATATGAACAAGGAAGAGAAGAAGGTAGAGAAGAAGGTAGAGAAGAAGGTAGAGAAGAAGGTAGAGCAGAAGGTAGAGCAGAAGGTGAAGAGCAAGCTAAAATAGAAACTGCTAAGAGTCTTTTGAAATTAGGTGTAGATATGGATATAGTAATCAAATCAACTAATTTAACAAAAGAGAAGCTTATTGAGCTTGAAAAAGAAATTTAAATAAAATTTATTAATATTGTTCTATTTTATAGCAGATACTTAAAAATTGGTGCTACTATAAAATAGAATGTTTTTATTTATCTATAAATTAAGTTCAGAAAAAGGAACTACACTCTTAGGAATATCAGTATGTTCACCGATAAATTTTTCCATCCAAATCATATCATGCCACTTTCCAAATTTATAACCACACTTAGTAAAATGAGCAATAGTCTTATAGCCAAATTTCTTATGAAATTCTTCACTTTTTTCATTAGGATAAGCAATGCAAGTATTAACATTGATAATATTTTGCATTTTAAGATATTTCTCTAATTCATTATAAAGTAAAGTACCAACACCATGTCTTGAATCACCATTTTTTACATAAATAGAAGTTTCAACAGCCCAATCATAAGCTTGTCTACTTTTAAATGCACTGGCATAAGCATATCCGTAAATTTTATTATTTTCTTCAGCCACTAGATAAGGATATTTTCTTAAAGTATCTTTGATTCTTTTAGAAAACTCTTCAATAGAGGGGACATCATATTCAAATGTTATTGCTGTATTTTCTACATAGTATTTATAGATACTTACAAGTTCTTTTGAATCTTCAAGATTTGCTATTCTTATATTCATTACTATGACTCCTCTTAATAAAATATTTAATATTAGACTACCATATTTTAATTTAATATTTCAATGAAATATTAATAAATGGAAAAATGGAATATAAAATTTAAAATACAATTTAAAGAGACTATATCAAGAAAATTACAGGTGTGTGGATTTTAATCTTGATATAGTCTATATCTATTTTCTAGTTTATTTTAGAAAGCACATTTATAATTAAAAAGCTTTCTATTAAGTTATATTACTTTACAACTATATTAACAAGTCTTCCTTTAATAACGATAACTTTTACTATAGTTTTTCCTTCAGTAGCAGCCACAACAGCTTCATCAGCTAAAGCAGCAGCTTTAATTCCTTCTTCATTTAAGTCAGAAGCAACGTTGATTCTAGTTTTAATCTTACCGTTAACTTGGATAGCTATTTCAATTTCGTCCTTAACTAAAGCTTTAGCATCATATGTTGGCCAAGCTTCGTTAAATACTGAATACTTACCAGTTAATAATGACCATTGTTCTTCAGCAAAGTGAGGAGCAAATGGAGCTAATATCTTAATAAAGCTTTCGCATACAGTTCTTAAGAAATCTAAGTTCTTAGTTTCTTCTTGAACATACTTAGATAAAGCATTAATGAATTCCATCATTCTTGCAATAGCAGTGTTGAATTGCATCTTTTCACCATCTTCAGTAACACCTTTAATAGCGTTATTTAACCAGAAGTTTAATTCTTTTTCTGCTTTATCCATAGTATCTTTGTTATTTGTAGCAGCTTCAATAGCTTCTCTGCAGATAGTTAAATATCTTTCAATTCTATCTACAAATCTAGCAACAGACTTAATACCATCATCACTCCAAGCTCCACCTTCAGTGTAAGCAAATCCGAACATTAAGTACATTCTAAATACGTCTGCACCATATTCTTTAATGTAATCATCTGGAGATATAGTATTTCCTTTAGACTTAGACATCTTTAATCCGTCTGGTCCTAAGATAAGTCCTTGGTGAGTTAAGCTCTTGAATGGTTCATCAAAGCTTAAGTAACCCATATCTCTTAAAGCCTTAGTTATAAATCTTGCATATAATAAGTGCATACAAGCATGCTCTGGTCCACCAACATATTTGTCAACAGGAAGCATTTTATCTACCTTTTCCTTATCAAAAGCAATTTCAGTATTTTTATTATCTACATATCTCATTTGGTACCAAGAAGAGCAAACGAATGTATCTAAAGTATCACACTCTCTCTTAGCTGGTTTACCACAACAAGGACAAGTAGTATTAACGAATTCATCACATTTAGCAAGTGGTGACTTACCATCTGGAGCAAACTCAACATTGTATGGTAATTCAACAGGAAGATCTTTTTCTGGAACTGGAACAGCACCACAATCTTCACAATAGATTATTGGAATTGGAGCTCCCCAATATCTTTGTCTTGAAACTAACCAGTCTCTTAATCTGTAATTAACTTTAGCAGAACCTAAGTTATCTTTAGCTAATTTTTCAACTATAGCTTCTTTAGCTTGCTCAGTAGTTAATCCATCGAATTCACCAGAGTTAATTAAAACACCATATTCACAGTATGGTAATTCAACTTCTTCACCTTTTTTGCTAGTTATAACTTGATCTATTGGTAAGTTAAATTTAGTAGCAAAAGCAAAGTCTCTTTCATCATGAGCTGGAACAGCCATAACAGCACCAGTACCATAAGTTGCAAGAACATAATCTCCAACCCAAACTGGAACTTCCTTACCGTTTATAGGATTTATAGCATATGAACCAGTGAATACACCAGTTTTTTCTCTAGTAAGAGATTGTCTTTCTATATCAGATTGCTTCTTAGCAGCTTCTTTATATTCTTCAACAGCAGCCTTATTTTCATCGGTAGTTATTTCATCAACTAATGGATTTTCAGGAGCTAAAACAACATAAGTAACACCATTTAAAGTATCAACTCTTGTTGTGAATACATTAAAGTTAATATCTGAATTTTTAACTTTGAAGTTAACTTCAGCACCAGTAGATTTACCAATCCAGTGCTTTTGCATAGCAACTGTCTTTTCTGGCCAATCTAAAGTATCTAATTTTTCTAATAGTTCATCAGCATATTCAGTAATTTTGAAGAACCATTGAGTTAAGTCTTTCTTAGTAACTTCAGTTGAACATCTTTCACAAGCACCATCAACAACTTGTTCATTAGCTAAAACTGTGTTACAAGATGGACACCAGTTTACAGGAGCTTTCTTTCTGTAAGCTAAGCCATTCTTTAATAATTGTAAGAAGACCCATTGAGTCCATTTATAATATTCTGGAGTACAAGTTATAACTTCATTTTCCCAGTTAAACATTGCTCCCATAGCTTTTAATTGTTCTTCCATAGTCTTAATATTTTTTTCAGTAGAATCCCATGGATGAATCCCAGTCTTAATTGCAAAGTTTTCTGCTGGTAAACCAAAGGCATCAAATCCCATTGGTTGGAACACATTGTATCCTTGCATTTTTTTTAATCTTGCCCATGAATCAACAGGTCCATAGTTAAACCAGTGACCAGCATGTAATTGACTTCCTGATGGGTAAGAGAACATTTCTAAAACGTAAAGTTTTTCGCCCTCTGCATCTGGATTAAATTTGTAAAGTTCAGTTTCTTCCCACTTATTTTGCCACTTTTTATCAATAGCAGTTCCGTAGTTACTCATAGTTTTAACCCTCCTTAGATGTAATGGAAATATATCAATTAATTATTCCCTAAATCAATAAAAATATATAAAAAAAGCCTCTCATCTCAATTAAGAGACGAAAAGCTATATTTCGCGGTACCACTCTTATTAAAGTTTGTAGTTTTAAATTATTGGTTAGTTAAAAAATAAGATAATCTGATTTTTTATTAACTCTCCACTTGAATCTTATAACTGACAAATCTTTCACTCAAATCCGTAACGGGGATTCCGTACTTGCTTCTAAACAAGTAAGCTCCAAGGCAAGTTCCTATAAATGTATCACTGTTTTTCAGCAACCAACAGCTCTCTTAAGATTACAATATTATAGTACTACTCCTTTTCAAAGCAGTAAAAATATTTTAAATAATAATTAATTATATAGTAATTTATTAGAATAAGTCAAGACATGTGTATACTTTGAATTTATATATAAAAAGGTATTAGTTTTACATATAGAATATAAAACCATATTTTTGATAAAACTAAAGAAGAAAAAATATCTAAACAAAGGATGGAGTGATTTTGTGGCAATATTAAATTGTATTCTAGGAATAGCTTTCATATTTCTTGTAGCATTTTTGCTTTCAAATAACAAGAAAAAAATTAACTGGAGAACTGTAGTAATAGGTTTTTTAATTCAATTTGGATTTGCTCTTGCTGCATTAAAGTGGAGTGTAGGTAAATATGTGCTAAGTAGAGTATCATTGGCTGTACAATCAGTAATTGATTATGCAAAAGAAGGGATAAGTTTTTTATTTGGATCACTAGCTAATGATGGAAGTATATTTGCTGTTAATGTATTAGGAGTAATTATATTTATATCAGCTATTGTATCAGTATTGTATTATTTAGGAATTATGCAATTTATTATAAAAATTATAGGTGGAGCTTTATCAAAGCTTTTAGGAACATCTAAATTAGAAACTATATCATCTTCAGCTAATATATTTTTAGGTCAAACAGAGGCGCCTCTTTTAATTAAACCATATGTAGAGAAGCTTACTGAGTCAGAGTTATTTACTGTTATGGTTGGAGGACTTGCATCAGTTTCAGGATCAATATTAGTTGGATATTCATTATTAGGTATTCCAATAGAATATCTAGTATCTGCAAGTTTTATGTCTGCACCTGCAGGGCTTATAATGTCTAAGATTATAATACCAGAAATAAAACAAGCAAAAGTAAATGATGAAATTGAAATGGTTAAAGATGATTCGGCTAATGTTGTTGATGCAGCAGCTAAAGGTGCTATAGATGGATTAGGGTTAGTTCTTAATATAGCAGCTATATTATTAGCATTTGTTGCTTTAATAGCCTTAGTAAATGGTATTATAGGATTAATAGGAGGCTGGTTCGGAATTGGAAATTTAAGCTTACAATCTATTTTAGGATATATATTTGCACCAGTTGCAGCTATTGTTGGTGTACCATGGGGAGAAGCAGTAACAGCAGGTTCATTAATTGGGCAAAAGATTGTTTTAAATGAATTTGTAGCATTTTCAAGCCTTTCTGAAATTATGTCTACATTGTCATCAAAGACAATAGCAATAGTTACATTTGCATTATGTGGATTTGCTAATATTTCATCTATAGCTATATTAATAGGTGGTATAGGTGGTATGGCTCCTAGTAGAAAGCATGACATAGCACGTTTAGGATGGAAAGCTATTATAGCAGGAACTCTTTCTAACCTCCTAAGTGCAACAATAGCAGGATTTTTATTAACAATATAGTTTTAAAAGTTAGTAATACAAATAGAAGTATTACTAGCTTTTTTTTGTATTTTATTATATTAATAAGTTCACCTAACCAAATTAAAAATTTGGATGGTAAAAAGGAAACTCGACTCTCTTCGGTTGTTGAATAAGTTCGATTAACTAAATCAAAGAATAAAGTTAGAAGGAAACACCTACTCACTGGTGATCGTAGGTGTAAGTTCGATTAACTAAATCAAAGATTTAGAATCTCACTTAAGAAAATTTTAATAAATATGATAAATTTTTTGTAAGACTTCTTTGTTAGTATATAAATATAAATTAATTGCCATGGTATAATAATACAATGTGAAGGGAGTGTGTTTAGATAAATGATAAAAAATAATGTTTTAGTGGTAGATGATGATAAGGAAATTGTTGATGCGATTGATATATATTTAAGAAATGAAGGAATTAATGTAATTAAGGCTTATGATGGGATAGAGGCATTAGAAGCTTTAATGGAAAAGGATATTCACCTTATCTTAATGGATATCATGATGCCGAAGATGGATGGGTTAAGAACAACAATGAAGATAAGACAGGAAAAAAATATACCTATTATTTTAATTTCAGCAAAGTCAGAAGATACAGATAAAATATTAGGTCTTAATATGGGAGCAGATGATTATATAACTAAACCATTTAACCCATTAGAACTTATAGCGAGAGTTAAATCACAATTAAGAAGATATACTGTCTTTGGAAATTATAGTATGCAAAATAAAGATGAAACTACATCAATAATAAGCAGTGGGGGACTTTCTTTAAATCAAGATACTAAAGAAGTTTTAGTTGATGGAGAAATGATAAAACTTACAGCAACTGAATTTGGAATATTGGAGTTATTGCTTAAAAATCAAGGCAGGGTATTTTCTATAGATGAAATTTATGAAAAAGTTTGGAAAGAGCCAAGTTATAATGCAGAAAATACTGTGGCAGTGCATATAAGAAGGATCAGGGAGAAGATTGAAATTAATCCTAAGGAACCTAAATATTTAAAGGTGGTGTGGGGAATTGGATACAAAATCGAAAAGTATTAATAAAGAAAAAGAAAGCAAATCAGATATAAAAAAAGAAAAAAATAATATTAAAAAGTCATTTAAAAATAATACGAATACGAAGTTTATAATTTATATTTTAACAGTTATAACATTAGTAATTACAATTTTATCGGGATTAGAAGTTAAGGATAATTTAATATATGTTATACCAGACAGAATATATACGCAAACTCAAGTAGCTGAAAAAATATATGATTATACTAATCTAGCACAAAACTACTCACTATATTATAAATCATCTACTTATACTGATGATAAAAATAATATTACTCAAAATGATATACAAATATGTAAGGCTGAATTACAAAGCAAAGCAGATAATGAATATGAAGAATACAGAAATGATAAATATAATGATAGTAGTTTTAATAATTTAACTTATGAGCAACAAGAAAAGATTTTAAATGAGGAAAGAGAAAAAGTTAATGAAAAATATACTTTAAGTGATGAAGAAATGACAGAGTATGTTTTAAATAGAAAAAGTAATAGTGCAAGGGATTTAAATAATAAAATAAAATCTTATGTTAACTTAAACTTTAGAGCTTATGATAAGTTAAATGATATTTGGATTGGTGGAGACGAAATAGAGGTTGATGCTATTAAAAAAGATAGCAGTAGATATTTTAAAGAAATAAATATTGATTATAATGGAAATTTAATAGAAAAGATATATGTTAATGGTAAGGAAATAAAAAGAAATAATGCCTTAACTAAGTTTATTGATAATTATAGTTATGGATCTAGATTTTTTGGATATATTTCTACAGAAATTAATTATAATAGTGAAGAGAAACATAATTTAACTCTCTATATATGGATGCCTACAGAGCTTCAATCAGGGGATGTAGTTTATGAAAGTTTTATTGAGGTACAGAAAAATGTAAATAGCTTCTATTTAAGTTGTATCTTATTTATAGTATTTTTTATTTTATTAATTGTTTGTATATTATATTTAGCTAAAAATAATAAAAAATCATTATTAATAGAAGGTATAGTAAATAAATTTAAAGTTTATCCTATTGAATATAACATAGGTGTAGCAATGTTAGCATGGATAATATGGAATAATGGATTAAGGATATATAATAATTCAAATAATTATATAAGAAGACTAAATTTTAGTTCAATAATTTGGGGAATTATAGTAGTTGTTATTTATTACTTATTAATTAGGATAATAATTTCTAAGTATAATGAAGGAACATTATTTAAAAATAATATCACAATTAAAATTTGGAATTATTTAAGTGATGTAATGAATAGAGGATCTATAATAAGAACATTTGTAATAATGATAGCTTTATATATATTGAGTGGATTAGCATTATTGTTCTTATCAGCATGGTTATGGATATGGCCAATTGGATTAGCAGTAGGATTAGTATTAACAATTATATATATTGTAATGCTAATTAAGGATTTAGTTTATTTAGATAAAATAATGGTTGGAGCTAAGGCGGCAGCAGAAGGAAAATTAAATTATAAGATTGATGAAAAGGGTAGAGGGCATCTTAGAGAATTGGCACATGATATAAATAATATAAAAGATGGGTTGAAGAAGTCTGTTGAAAATGAGATGAAGAGTGAAAATATGAAAACTGAGCTTATAACTAATGTATCTCACGATTTAAAGACTCCATTAACTTCAATTATTAACTATATTGATTTGTTAAAGAGAGAAAATATTGAGCCAGAAAATGCTAGAGATTATGTAAATATATTAGATAAAAAGTCTCAAAGGCTTAAGGTATTAATAGAAGATTTATTTGAGGCATCTAAAGCTGCTAGTGGAGCAATGGAGCTTAATATTTCTAGAATAGATATTGGACAGTTATTAAAACAAGCTTTAGGTGAAAATGATGAAAGATTTAAGGATAACAGATTAGAAGTAAAACTAAATATTCCTGATGATAAGATATTCATCGATGGAGATGGAAAGAGATTATATAGAGTGTTTGAAAATCTTATTTCTAATATAGTTAAGTATTCTTTAAGTAATACAAGAGTATATATTGATATGTTTAAAGAAAATGATGAAGTAATTATAGTTATGAAGAATATATCAGCTTATGAATTAAGTTTTGATACAAATGAAATAACTAATAGATTTAAACGTGGAGATGCATCAAGAAGTACAGAAGGTTCTGGATTGGGTCTTGCTATTGCTAAAAGTATAGTAGAACTTCATAATGGAAGCTTTAAAATTGAAGCTGATGGAGACTTATTTAAATCTATAATAAAATTGAAATAAAATTTTTATAGTAGATAAAGAAGTTAAAAAGAGTTGTATCTTTTGATATAACTCTTTTTTCTACATACAATTATCAAATGATAATCAGTATATGTTAGAGAAAAAGCGAAGTAAGCTATAATGCTAATTGATATATATTATCAATTAGAAAATTTTTAAAAATTTTTTTGAAAAAAGACTTGTAATTAATAATTATTATTATATAATAATATATGTAAGGTGATTCGAAAGGAATCATAAAAATAATAAGTAAGAAGTTAATAAAATGAAATATATTATAGAAGAATTTTAGGAGGAATGAAATTATGAAGAAATTTGTATGTACAGTATGTGGATATGTTCATGAAGGAGAAACTGCACCAGCAGAATGTCCATTATGCCATGTTGGAGCTGATAAGTTCGTAGAACAAGCAGGAGAATTAGTATATGCTGATGAGCACAGAATCGGAGTTGCTCAAGGTGTAGATGAAAGAGTAATCGAAGGATTAAGAGCTAACTTTGTTGGAGAATGTACAGAAGTAGGAATGTACTTAGCAATGTCAAGACAAGCTGATAGAGAAGGCTTCCCAGAAGTTGCTGAAGCTTACAAGAGAATAGCAATTGAAGAAGCAGAACACGCTGCAAAATTCGCTGAATTATTAGGAGAAGTAGTTGTTGCTGATACAAAAGCTAACTTAGAAGCTAGAGTAGCAGCAGAACACGGGGCAACTCAAGGTAAGAAAGATTTAGCTACATTAGCTAAACAATTAAACTTAGATGCAATCCATGACACAGTTCATGAAATGTGTAAAGATGAGGCTAGACACGGAAAAGCTTTCGAAGGATTATTAAAGAGATATTTTGCTTAGAATTTAAAGAAGTTTAAAGTTAAAATTACTACAAAAGTATAGAAGCTTGTACTTTTGTAGTATATAATAAAAAAGTATTATAGAAAATACAAGAATAATATGAAAGTTTAGGAGGATTTAACTATGAAGAAATTTGTATGTACAGTATGTGGATATGTTCATGAAGGAGAAGCTGCACCAGCAGAATGTCCATTATGCCATGTTGGAGCTGATAAGTTCGTAGAACAAGCAGGAGAATTAGTATATGCTGATGAGCACAGAATCGGAGTTGCTCAAGGTGTAGATGAAAGAGTAATCGAAGGATTAAGAGCTAACTTTGTTGGAGAATGTACAGAAGTAGGAATGTACTTAGCAATGTCAAGACAAGCTGATAGAGAAGGCTTCCCAGAAGTTGCTGAAGCTTACAAGAGAATAGCAATTGAAGAAGCAGAACACGCTGCAAAATTCGCTGAATTATTAGGAGAAGTAGTTGTTGCTGATACAAAAGCTAACTTAGAAGCTAGAGTAGCAGCAGAACACGGGGCAACTCAAGGTAAGAAAGATTTAGCTACATTAGCTAAACAATTAAACTTAGATGCAATCCATGACACAGTTCATGAAATGTGCAAAGATGAAGCTAGACACGGAAAAGCTTTCGAAGGATTATTAAAGAGATATTTTGCTTAATATCTAAAAGTTCTATATTAAAAAGAACCATGCTATGAGGCATGGTTCTTTTTAATATAGAATTTACTTAGAAGTATTAATTAATACTTTATTGATGTATAATAATAAATAGCTAATACTTGAAAGGAATTAATGATTTATGGCATATATAGTATTAATAACAATGTTTTTTTTATTAAATTTATTGTCTGCGCTATCATTAATATTTATTGAAAGAAAAGAACCAACAACAACATGGGCTTGGTTGATAATACTAATTGTATTACCGGGTATAGGGCTTATTCTATATTTATTATTAGGGCAAAACTTGAGTAGACAAAAAATATTTAGAGAAAAAAAGCTTGCAGATAAAATTAAAAGGTATAAGTTAATAAGCAATCGTGAACTACCTAATTTTGATAGTGAAATTAATGAGAATTATGAAGATTTGATTTTAATGAATTATAATCATTCTGGTGCAATTTATACTACTGGTAATGAAGTAAAAACATATATTAATGGAGAAGATAAATTTAGAGATTTATTTAATGATATTAGGGCTGCTAAAAGCTTTATACATATAGAATATTATATTTTTAGATATGATGATTTAGGAAAAGCATTGATAAGAGAATTACATGAAAAGACTAAAGATGGAGTAGAAGTAAGATTAGTCATAGATGGTATGGGGTCAAAGCGAATTACTAAAAAAATAATTAAGGAAATCGAATCTTATGGGATAAAGATGGCTATATTTTTTCCAGGAGTTTTGCCACATATTAATACACGTATTAATTACAGAAATCATAGAAAAATAGTTGTTATCGATGGTAAAATAGGGTATGTTGGTGGATTTAATGTTGGAAATGAGTATGTTAATAAAGGAAAGCAATTCAAATTTTGGAGAGATACTCATATTAGAGTTAAAGGTGAGGCAGTTAATGAATTAAATAAGAGATTTATATTGGATTGGGATTATGCTGCAGATGAAAATATGGGAAATATGTCAATGTATTTTCCAAATCCAGAAGTAGTAGGTAGTGTAGGTATGCAAATAGTATCTTCTGGACCAGATCATATGGAAGAATATATTAAAAATTCTTATATGAAAATTATAAATAATGCAAAAAATTATGTTTATATTCAAACTCCATATTTGGTACCAGATAGTCCAATGATGGAAGCTTTAAAAATATCAGCTCTTTCAGGAGTTGATGTTAGAATTATAGTTCCAGGAGCTCCAGATCATTTTTTTATGGAATGGATATTAAGTGCTAATATAGGATTACTAATGGAATATGGAATAAAAATATATCGCTATGGTAATGGATTTATCCATTCTAAAACAATTGTAGCAGATGGAGAAGTGTGTAGCATTGGAACTGCAAATTTAGATATAAGAAGTTTTAAATTAAATTTTGAGGTAAATGCATTTATTTATAATGAAATAATAGCTAAAGAGCAAGAAAAAATATTTTTAGATGATCAATTAAAGTCTAAATTAGTTACAAAAGAAGAATATTATAAAAGGTCTAGAAGTTTAAAGATTAAAGAGTCATTAATAAGATTACTGGCACCAATTCTATAGAATTATATAAAATAAGAGGAATGATATGTAAAAAGATTGACAAAGTGGTTAAATATGGTTAAAATAAAGAAAAAGTAAATTACTGAAAATTAAAAGAGGTATATATTATGAAAGGATTAGAAAAGAATTTAATTGCAAAATTTAATAGATTTTTTTACTTTATATTCTGGGGCTATTATTTTAGCGCTGGCTATTTCTTTTGCAAAAATAAATATAATTCTTTTTCTAATGAGTGTTTAGAGAACCCTTTTTATATATCTTAATATCTAAAAGTGTATTTAAAGTATAGTTTATAGGAGAGAACTCATTGGGGTTCTCTTTTTTATTGGTTAGAATTTTGTAATAAGAATAAAAATTTATAATAAATATTTTATTCTTACTATAATTTATTAAATTAAAGTTTAAGGGGGCATTTAAAATGGTAGTAATATTAAAACCAAAAACAAGTGATGAAGCAATTAAAAAGTTAACAGGAGAATTAGAAGCTTTAGGTGTAACGGTAAATCCAGTTATTGGTACAGAGATGAGTATATTAGGATTAGTTGGAGACACAACAAGAATAGATCCTTCATCTATTGAAGCGAATCCTAATGTTGAAAGGGTAATGCATGTTCAAGAGCCTTTTAAAAAAGCAAATAGATTATTTCATCCAGAAAATACAGTGATTGATGTAAATGGACATACTATTGGAGGAAATAAAATTGCAGTAATAGCTGGACCTTGTTCAGTTGAAAACAAAGAACAAATATCGTTAGTTGCAGATGAGGTTAAAAAGCATGGAGCTAGTTTCTTAAGAGGTGGGGCATTTAAACCAAGAACTTCTCCATATAGTTTCCAAGGGTTAAAATATGAAGGTTTAGAATTATTAAATGAAGCAAAAGCTAAGACAGGATTACCAATAGTGACAGAACTTATGTCACCATATGATATAGAAACATTTGTTGAAAAAGCTGATATAATTCAAGTAGGGGCAAGAAATATGCAAAACTTTGATTTGTTAAAAGAGTTAGGTAAAATTAATAAGCCAATACTTTTAAAGAGAGGCTTATCAGCAACAATAGAAGAATTATTAATGAGTGCAGAATACATTATGGCTGGTGGTAATGAACAAGTTATTCTTTGTGAAAGAGGAATAAGAACTTTTGAAACATACACTAGAAATACTTTAGACTTAAGTGCTGTACCAGCTATTAAAAAACTAAGTCATTTACCGGTAGTAATTGATCCAAGTCACTCTGCAGGGAAATGGTGGATGGTAGAACCATTATCAAAGGCGGCAATAGCTGTAGGTGCTGATGGTCTTATAATTGAAGTTCATAATGATCCACAAAAGGCATTATGTGATGGACAACAATCGTTAAAACCAGATGTATTTTCAAAATTAATGGAAGATTTAAAACTTATTGCGGCAGCAGTAGGGCGTGAAATATAAATCAGTTAGGAGTTAGTAGCGGATGGGTAGTTGGTAACTTTATTCTAAGCTACTATATAAAAACTACTAATTAATATATAAGGAAGGATAGTAGTATGGAGTTAAAGGTTGATTTAAAGGATAGAAGTTATCAAATTATAATTGAAAAGGGACTTATTAATAGGGTTTCAGAAGAAATTAGTAGGGTATATAAGGGAAAGAAAATATTTATTATTACAGATGATAATGTAAACAAGTATTATGGTGGAAAAATTAGTGAAGAGTTAAAAAAGAATGGTTTTGAAGTTAATTTATTATCATTGAAACCAGGTGAGGAAACTAAAAACTTTAATACATTACCTATTGTATATAATGAACTTCTAGATTTTAATTTAACTAGAAGTGATTTGATAATTGCATTAGGTGGAGGAGTTATAGGAGACCTAGCAGGCTTTGTAGCTTCTACATATTTAAGAGGAGTTGACTTTGTGCAAATACCAACATCACTTTTAGCACAAGTTGATAGTAGTGTTGGAGGAAAAGTAGCAGTAGATTTAGATAGGGGAAAAAACTTAGTAGGAAGTTTTTATCATCCAAAGTGTGTATTAATAGATCCAGAAGTATTAAATACATTAGATAATAGATTTTTTATAGATGGAATGGCGGAAGTTATTAAATATGGATGTATTAAGGATAAACAATTCTTTGATTATCTTGAAAAAATGGTAAATAAAAAACAATTAATCAACAATATGGAATTAGTTATCCACAAATGTTGTGATATTAAGAGGCAAGTTGTGGAGAATGATGAAAAAGATAGAGGCGAAAGAATGCTTTTAAATTTTGGTCATACTTTAGGTCATGCTATAGAACAATATTATAATTACACTAAATACAGTCATGGTGAAGGTGTTGCCATTGGAATGTATGTAATAAGCAAAATTAGTGAAGAAAAAGGATTAACTAAAAAGGGAACTTCTCAAAGAATTAAGGATATTTTAGTTAAATATAATCTTCCTTATGAACTTGATGTTAATATTGAGGAAACTTTAGAAGCTATAAATTTAGATAAGAAGAAATTAGGAAATGATTTAAATGTAATTATTTTAAAGGAAATAGGAAGTTCAGAAATATATAAAACTACAGCAGAATTTTTTAATAAATAAAAGAGGAGATTGTATGGCAGATTTAAAGATATATCCATCAAAGCTTAAAGGAGAGGTAAAAATACCACCTTCAAAAAGTATGGCACATAGAGCAATTATTTGTGCTGCTTTAAGTGATGGATTATGCGTTATAGAAAATATAGATTATTCAGATGACATTATAGCAACTATTGATGCAATGAATTCTTTAGGGGCTAGAATAGTTAAACACAAAGATTATATTGAAGTAATAGGAGCATATGGAAGTGATGAAAAAGCAAAAGAAAGTAGAATTATTGATTGCAATGAATCAGGTTCCACATTAAGGTTTTTAGTTCCTATTTCATTATTATTCAAAGGGAGTAGCAAGTTTATAGGTAGAGGTAATTTAGGAAAAAGGCCATTAACTACTTATTATAATATATTTGAAAGACAAGGAATTGAATATTCTTATGAAGAAGGAAATCTTAATTTAGTTATAGATGGCGAATTAAAGCCAGGAACTTTTGAAGTAGAGGGTAATGTAAGTTCTCAATTTATAACTGGATTATTATTTACATTACCATTATTAAAGGAAGATTCTAAAATTGTGATTACTACTGAAATGGAATCAAAGGGATATATTGATTTAACATTAAGGGCAATGAGTGATTTTGGAGTAGAAATAATTAATAATAATTATAGAGAGTTTATTATTAAAGGAAATCAAAAATATAAGGCAATAAATTATAGAGTTGAGGGGGATTATTCTCAAGCTGCATTTTTCTTATCAGCAGATGCATTAGGTAATGATGTATTATGTAAGGATTTAGATTTAAATTCTCTTCAGGGCGATAAAGAAGTAATTGATATATTAGAAAGAATGAATGTTGTATTTAAAGCAAATGATATAGGAGTAAGTGCTACTCTTAATGGAGAGTTAAAGAGTACAGTAATTGATGGAAGTCAATGTCCAGATATTATACCTGTACTTACATCTGTAGCTGCTTTAACAAATGGTACAACAGAAATAATAAATGCAGGAAGGTTAAGAATTAAAGAATGTGATAGACTTGCTGCAGTAACATCAGAGTTAAATAAATTAGGTGCTAAAATAATTGAAAAAGAAGATGGATTAATAGTTACAGGAGTAGAAAAATTACAAGGTGGAGTAGAAGTGTGGAGTCATAAAGATCATAGAATAGCTATGACTTTAGCAATAGCTTCTACAAGATGTGAAGAACCAATAGTGATAAAGGATTATGAATGTATAGCTAAATCTTATCCAAATTTCTTTGAAGACTTTAAAGCTTTAGGAGGAAATGTTCATGAGTGGAATGTGGGGAAATAATATAAGAATATCTATTTTTGGAGAATCTCATGGAAATGCTATAGGAATAAATATTGATGGTTTACCTTCAGGTCTTCATATTGATATGGATAAGGTAATGGTAGAAATGGCAAGAAGAGCACCAGGAAAAAGTCCATTATCAACTCCAAGAAAAGAAGGAGATGTACCAGAAATATTAAGTGGATATTTTGAAGGTAAAACTACAGGAACTCCACTTTGTGCAATAATAAGAAATTCTAATACTAAATCTAAGGATTATTCAAAGCTTAAAGATATAATGAGACCAGGGCATGCAGATTATACTGGTTACTTAAAATATGATGGTTTTAATGACTATAGGGGTGGAGGGCATTTTTCAGGAAGAATAACTGCACCACTTGTATTTGCAGGAGCTATTTGTAAACAAATATTAGAAAGCAAAGGAATATCAATTGCAGCACATGTTAATTCTATAGGAAGTATTAAAGATAAAAGCTTTTTAGATGTAGATATAAATGAAGAATTAATATCATCATTTAAAGGAAAAGAATTACCTTTAATTAATCCAAAATTAGAAGAAGATATGAGACAAGAAGTTATGAATGCAAGAAAAGATATGGATTCTATAGGTGGAACTATAGAGTGTGCTGTTTTAGGTATAAAGCCTGGAGTTGGTAATCCATTCTTTGATTCAGTAGAATCAACATTAGCTCACTTAATGTTTTCAGTTCCTGCAGTTAAGGGAATTGAATTTGGAAAAGGATTTGATATATCTAAAATGAGGGGATCAGAAGCTAATGATGAATATTACTTAGATGGTAAAACTATAAAAACAAAAACTAATAATAATGGTGGAATTTTAGGTGGAATAACTAATGGAATGCCAATAATATTTAATGTTGCAATAAAACCAACAGCATCAATATTTAAAGAGCAAAGCACTGTTAATATAGCTACAATGGAAGAAACTAAGTTAAGCATAGAAGGAAGACATGATCCATGCATTGTACAAAGAGCACTTCCAGTTATAGAAGCAGTAACTGCTATAGGGATATTAGAATTGATGCAGCATAATCCAAATATTGGATTTACCTCCGGGGAGCATACAAATATTGGATTATACTAGGAGGTGAAAAGGGAGGTAAAACATGAATCTTTCAGAATGTAGAAATGAAATTGATAAAATAGATAAAGAGTTAGTTGAATTATTTGAAAAGAGAATGAATGTTGCTATAAATGTAGCGAAGTATAAGATAGAAAATAATATTCCAATTTTTAATGGAGCAAGGGAAGCTGAAGTTATTGAAAAGAATGTTAATAGACTTAATAATAAGGAGTATTCAAGGCTTACAGAAAAGTTCTTCACTTATTTAATGGAATTAAGTAGAAGTCTACAAGCGGATATTATTTATGGTAATAATAAAAATGGTAGGATTATAGACTCAATAGAAGAAAATATATCAACTAACGAAAGTAAAAGAGATTTAGAGAATATTAAAATTGGATATCAAGGTGTAAGAGGTTCTTTTAGTGAAGAGGCTATGATTAAATACTTTGGTGAAAATCACACAACTACAGATTACGAAGAATTTGAAGATGTATTTTTAGCATTAAAAAATAATGAAATAGATTATGGAATATTACCTATAGAGAATTCAAGTACAGGAGCAATAACTACTGTTTATGATCTATTAGTTAAGTATGGACTTTATATAGTTGGAGAAGAGTGTATAAAGATAGATCAAAACTTAATAGGAGTAAAAGGAAGTAAAATTGAAGATATAAAAGAAATATATTCACATCCTCAGGGATTTGAACAAAGTAGTGAGTTTTTAAGCAAACAAAATAATTTAAAGCTTATACCATTCCATAATACAGCCATAAGTGCTAAATATGTTTCAGAGCTTAATGATAAATCAAAAGCTGCTATTGCAAGTTTAAGAGCAGCAAAAATTTATGGATTAGATGTAATTCAAAAAGAAATAAACGATAAAGATAATAATCATACAAAGTTTGTTATAGTAGGAAGAAAACTTGAATCAGCTAAGGAATGTAATAAGATTACTGTTGTATTTTCATTAGATGATAAGGCGGGTACTTTATATAACCTTTTAAGTCACTTTGCAGAAAATAATATTAATATGATAAAGATAGAGTCTAGACCAAGTAAAAATGAACCTTGGCAATATCTTTTATATGTAGATTTTGAAGGTAATGTAGAAAATGAAGATGTCAAGAAAGCGATTAAGTTAGTTGAAGAAAAAAGTGAATATTTCAAATTGCTTGGATGCTATGAAGGAATTAAGGAATTAAGAAGTTAATAAAGTCCTTAATTTTATAAAAAATAAATATTAATACTTTAAATTATATAAGGTATGTTTATAATCTTAATTTATTAATTAGTAAAAGGTTGGGTGATTAAATGGAGTTCTATGGATTATTAGGTGAAAAGTTAAGTCATAGCTTATCCCCAAAAATAAATAAGATAATATTAGAGAAAAACAATACTGAAGGTGCTTATAAATTGTTTGAGATTCCTAAGGGGAAATTAGATAATTTTGTTGAAGCAGTTAAATTGCTTAAGATAAAAGGGTTTAATGTTACAATTCCATATAAGGAAAGTATAATGAAATATTTAGATTGTATTTCAGAGGAAGCAAATAGAATTGGTGCTGTTAATACAGTAATGCTAAAGGATAATAAGCTTTATGGATATAATACTGACTATTTTGGAATTGAAGTTATGATTAAAAGTAAAAATATAAATATAAAAAATAAAACTGCAGTTATATTAGGTTCAGGAGGAGCTTGCAAGGCTGTAATTACTTATTTATTAGATAATGAAGTAGAAAAAATATATATAGTAAGTAGAACACCGGAAAGTGTTAATTTAAATAGCATAAATAAAAGGATATCAATAATTAATTATGATGAATTATCCAGTATAAGTGGATATCTAATAATTAACACAACTCCTGTTGGAATGTATCCTAATAGTGATAAATCTGCAGTTGGCAATAATATAATGCAAAATTTTGATGTTGCTGTAGATTTAGTATACAATCCTATGAAAACTAGGTTTCTTCAAATAGCAATAGAAGAAGGAAAGGTTGCTATAGGTGGATTGCATATGTTGGTTGGGCAAGCAGTTAAAAGTCAAGCTATCTTTAATGATAGGGAAATAAGTGAAGAACTAATAAATTATATATACACTGAGGTGGCAAAAGATTTTAAGTAGGAGAGAGAGTATGAAGGATATGGAGAAGAGTATTACACTAATAGGGTTACCTGGATGTGGAAAGACTACAGTAGGAAATTTACTTTCAGATAAATTAAATTATAATTTTATAGATATGGATTACTATATTGAAGAAAATCAAGGAAAGACTATTATTGAATTATTTAAAAATGGTGAAGATTATTTCAGAAATATAGAAACTGAGATTTGTAGAGAACTTGGTGAAAAAGAAAAAACAATTATTTCTTCTGGTGGAGGAGTTATTAAAAAAGGAATAAATATAGAGTATTTAAAGAAAAATTCTATAATAGTTTTTATTGATAGGCCAGTAGAAAATATTTTAGGTGATATAGAAGTTGAAAAGAGACCTTTACTGGCAAATGGTAAGGAAGTATTATATAAGTTATACGATGAAAGATATGAGCTTTATAAAAATTATTGCGATTATAGAGTTGAAAATATAGGAAGTCTTGAAGAGATAGTTAATAAAATAGCAAAACTTAGAGAGTAATAAGTGATAAGTGGCAAGTGACAAGTTAAGAGAAAAGTATGTTTGGGCAGATTTTTAGAAAAATATATTCAACAAATTCCCTTAAGAGTTTCTACCTTAACTTGAAACTTATTACTTTCCACTTGAAACTGAATGAAGTATGGAGGTATGGTAGAAATGATTATTGTAATGAACCCAAAATGTAGTGAAAAAGAAATTACTGATGTAAAAAATGAATTAAATAGACAAGGATTAGCAGTTCATCTTTCTCAAGGTGAAACTTTCTGTATAGTAGGTATTGTAGGAGACACTAGAAGAATAGACTCTGACAATTTATTAACCTTTGATGGTGTTGATAAAGTGTTAAAGGTTGAAGAACCTTTTAAAAAGGCAAATAGATTATTTAAGCCAGAAGATACAGTTGTTAATGTAAATGGAACATTAGTTGGTGGAAATAATCTTGGAATTATGGCGGGGCCATGTTCTGTTGAAAGTGAGGAACAGATAATAGAAATAGCTAAATCTGTTAAAAAATCAGGAGCTAACTTCTTAAGAGGAGGAGCTTTCAAACCTAGAACTTCACCTTACAGTTTCCAAGGATTAGAGCTTGAAGGATTAAGATTATTGAAGCGTGCTAAAGAAGAGACAGGACTTTCAATAGTAACAGAAATAATGTCTACTGATTATATAGATGAATTTGTAAGAGATGTTGATGTAATTCAAGTTGGAGCAAGAAATATGCAAAACTTTGATTTATTAAAGCAACTTGGTAAAACTAACAAGCCAATTTTACTTAAGAGAGGATTATCTTCAACTATAGAAGAGTGGCTTATGAGTGCTGAATATATAATGGCTGGTGGAAATGAAAATGTAATTCTTTGTGAGAGAGGAATTAGAACTTATGAAGGATACACTAGAAATACCTTAGATTTAAGTGCAATACCAGTAATTAAAAAGTTATCTCATTTACCAGTGATAGTTGATCCAAGTCATGCTTCAGGATACTGGTACTTAGTAGAACCATTAGCAAAAGCAGCAATAGCAGCAGGTGCAGATGGACTTATGATAGAGGTTCATAATGACCCACAACACGCATTAAGTGATGGTCAACAATCAGTAAAGCCAGAATTATTTAATACTATAATGCAAAAGGTAAAAGTTTTAGCTGAGATGGAAGGAAAGACTTTATAAAGTGATAAGTGGCAAGTGAAAAGTTTAAGGAAAAATATATTTTAGAAACTACCTTAGGAAGTTTCAACCTTAACTTGAAACTTGCCACTAAAATAATAGGGGGTATTATGAAAATAGTTATTGTAGGTCTTGGTGTTATTGGTGGTGGATATGCAATGGCACTTAAGGAAGCAGGATATGAGGAAGTTTACGGAATAGATAAAAATATAGATACATTAAGGAAGGCAAAGGCTTTAGGAATTATTAAAGAAGGCTATGAAGATGAGAAGGAAATAATCAAAGGTGCTGATTTAATAGTTTTAGCTGTCTATCCTAATTTAGTTAAGAGTTTTATAATTAACAATAAAGATAGTTTTAAAGATGGAACTATAATTACAGATGTTACAGGTATTAAGCAGTTATTTATTAATGAAGTAATAAATATATTACCAAAAAAGGTTGATTTTGTTTTTGCTCATCCAATGGCCGGAAGAGAGAAAAAAGGGATAGATTATGCTACAAATCAAGTTTTTAAAGGTGCAAATTTTTTAATTACAGTAACTGATAAAAATAAAGATAAAAATTTGGATATAATTGAAAATTTGGCATATAAAATGGGATTTAAGAATGTCAAAAGAATATGTCCTAAATACCATGATGAAATGATAGCATTTACTAGTCAATTACCCCATGCTTTGGCTGTAGCTCTTATAAATAGCGATATTGAGGGGCGAAATACAGGTGAATTCATAGGGGATAGTTATAGAGACTTAACTAGAATTGCAAATATTAATGAATCTTTATGGAGTCAATTATTTTTAGGAAATAAAGAAAATTTACTAAAAGCCATTTATAACTTTGAAAAAGAATTGGATAAAATTAAAGATTCTGTGAAAAATGAAGATAAAGAAACTCTACAAGAGTTATTTATTAAATCTTCTTTAAGAAGAGAAAAGTTGTAATATATTAATTAAGAATATAGTTATTATATTACTTCTTTAAAAATTTTAGGGAACTTGTAAGGATAGTAAAAATAAAGTCTTGATAAAGAGGCTATATAATAAAAAAGTTAATAATTTAATATAAAAATGCACAAAAAACCTAGGTAAAAATATCTTAGGTTTTTTGTTATTATTATATTGAAATCATATTTTTAACAATAAGTATTAATGATAATATAAATATATGGATATATTTTGAATTTGTACTGTATAATATTTACATACCAGTTTAAGGGGGAATTAATATGTATTGTAAAAATTGTGGAGAAAAATTAAATGAAGGTGTTAATTTTTGTTTTAATTGTGGCTTTAAGTCAGGAGAAGGACAAGGGTATTGTGATAAGTGTGGAGTAAAATTAAATAGTTCTACTTGTAGTAATTGTGGAAATATTATAGAAGATTATAAGGAAAATTTAAATAGAGAGGGTTATAATAATCAAAATTACTATACAAATAACAATCAAGGTTATTCTAATAACTACAATAATCAAAATTATAATTCAAATTATGTAGAAAGAAAGCCAAAATCTAAGGTTGCAGCAGGAATATTAGGAATTTTAGTAGGTGGACTTGGCATTCATAGATTTTATTTAGGTTATGTAGGAATAGGGATTTTACAAATTGTAGTTACTATTTTAACTTGTGGTGCAGGTAGTCTTTGGGGATTTATTGAAGGGATACTTATATTGTGTGGCACCACAATAACTAAAGATGCAGATGGTATACCTTTATCAGATAATTAGCTATACTAAAAAAAGGGTGATTATAGATGAGTGAAAAAATTGAGAAAATAGTAGAATATGAATTAGAAAAGGGGAATTTAGCTGGAGCAAGTATTTATGTAATTAAAGATGGTAAGGAGATTTTTTCTAAACAATTTGGCTATTCTAATTTAGAAGAAAAAATAGAAATGAAAAGAGATACTATTTTTAGTATATATTCAATGAGTAAACCAATCACAGCTGCAGCTACAATGCTTTTAATTGAACGTGAGTTATTATCATTAGATACTCCTGTGTCTAAATTTTTAAATGGATTTAAAAATCAAAAGGTATTATGCAATGGAAAGATTGAAGATTCTAATAGGGAAGTAGTAATAAAAGATTTATTAACTATGACTTCAGGTGTTGCATATCCAAGTGATAGTGAAGTTGGACAGAAAGTTAATGCTATAGTTAATGAAGTTATTGAAAAAGAGTTAATGAGAACTCCACTAACTACAGTAGAATTTGCAAATAAATTAGGACAAATTCCTTTAGAATTTCAACCAGGTGAAAAATGGGCTTATGGATTTTCAGCTGATATTCTTGGAGCTGTAATTGAGCTTGTATCAGGAAAGTCATATAGAGATTTCTTAAGAGATGAATTTTTTATACCATTAGAGATGGTTGATACAGATTTTTATGTTCCGGAAGAAAAGTGGAATAGATTTGCGAAAGTATATGAATATTTTGAAGAAGAACCTAAATTAAGACCATATGAAGGATATAATTTAGCAATAATGAGACAGAATAAATTACCAGGCTTTCAGTCTGGTGGAGCAGGGCTAGTATCAACATATGAAGATTATTCACATTTTGACAGTATGATAATTAATGGTGGAGTTTATAATGATAAGCAAATTTTAAAAAAGGAATCTATAGACTTTATGAGAACTAACCATTTAAGTGAAAAACAATTAAAAACTTATGACTGGGAAGATTTAAAAGGATATGGATATGGGACATTAGTTAGGGTTTTGGAAGATAAAAAAATAGCTAATACTCCATGCGCTATAGGTGAATTTGGATGGGGAGGATGGGCTGGAACAGAGTCTATAATCGATCCGAAAAATAATACTATAATATTATATTTTATTCAAAGAATTAATAAGTGTGATAGCGTTGAAAAAGAAATAAGAAAGTATATTTATAAAGAATATTTAGATAAATAATTTTTTTTATAAGTATGAAATATAAAATTAAAAGGACAGGAACACTTGTCCTTTTTTTGTTTGATATTAATGTAAATTTAGTAGAGAAGAGGAATTTAGTTTGATAAAAGATCTTTGGAAGAATATTCTTTTATATGTTATTATAATAATGTAATTTTAAAATAGGAGGAGGGGTAAAGATGCTAGGAAATAGGGGGAATAGAAGTAGGTATAGAAGAGAAAAAAGTAAAAAAAACGCTATTATTTTAATAATATGTATTTTAATAATTAGTGTAGTAGTTGTAGGAATTAAATTTATTCCAAAACAAGATAAAGAAAATGTACAAGTTACAACAAATTCTGATGAAGAAATAAACTCAGGAGATAAGGAAGTAACAGGCAATTACCAAGAATTAGAAAGTAATATATTAGATAATAGTGGTTATTTATCACTTGAAGAGGATCCTAATGCCGATGATGCAGCTATGGTTGCTGAAAATACTAAAGGACTTTTAAATGGAACTAAGCAATATCCAGTAAGAACAGATGGTAAAAAAGTTGTTTATTTAACTTTTGATGATGGGCCATCAACGACTAATACCCCAGGAGTATTAGAGGTATTAGATAGATATAATGTTAAAGCAACATTTTTTACTTTAGGAAAATCAATTGAAGCTAATGAAGAAGCAAAGGACATATTAAAGGAAACTGTTAAAAGGGGACATGCTATAGCTAATCATACATATGGACACGATTATTCATATTTATATCCTAATAGAACTATGAATGTAGATAATATTTTATCAGATCTTGAAAGAAGTCAAAATTCAATGAAGGCAGTATTAGGTCAAGATTTTTCTACAAGGGTTATTAGATTTCCAGGAGGATACTGGTCATGGGAAGGTCGTACGGCTATGAAGGAAGCCATGGAGCAAAATGGATACTACAATGTAGATTGGAATGCATTAAATAAAGATGCTGAAGGAAATGTAAAGAATGCAGATGAATTATTACAAAGCACTAAGGACACAATAGAAGTATTAGGACCTAATGCAGATAGTGTTGTTCTTTTAATGCATGATACATATGGAAAAGAAGAGACAGTAAAGGCACTTTCACAAATAATTGAGTATTTACAAGGAAAAGGCTTTGAATTTAGAACTATTAAGTAGTAAAAAATTAAAATTAATGGAATGAGTTTTAACTTATCCCTATTATGTTTTCAGAGTGAAATTAATTTGTAACACTTTTGTAACGAATTCACCCATAAGTATAATGTATATTAATATTATAGAGAAAAATAAGTTTAAAGAAAAAAATTATGCTTAGAAAAAATAATAAATAATTTAAAATACAAAATGTGGAGGAAAACATAGAATTATGGGTCAAAATAAGAGTAGAGTTAACAGAAAGAAAAAAAGACAAAGAAATCAAGCAATTTTGATAGCATGCGTTTTAGTGATAGTAGGAATATTTGTAGTTATTAAATTTATCCCTAAACATAAACAAGAAAATGTACAAATTGCAAATCCAAGTGAGAATCAAACTGGGACAAGTGATAATACAGAATCTAACAATAAAGATAATGCAGAAAATAATAAGGAACAAGTAGAAGGTAATAAAGAGGAATCAAATAATAATAAGGAAGAGAGTAATAAGTTAGATAATAGTGGTTATTTATCATTTGAAGAAGATCCTAATGCAGATGATGCAGCTATGGTTGCTGAAAATACTAAAGGACTTTTAAATGGAACTAAACAATATCCGGTGAGAACAGATGGTAAAAAGGTTGTTTATTTAACTTTTGATGATGGACCATCGACAACAAATACTCCACAAGTATTAGATATATTAGATAATTATAATGTTAAGGCAACATTTTTTGTATTAGGTTCATCAATAGATAAGAGTGAAGGTGCAAAAGATATATTAAAGGAAACTGTTAATAGAGGACATGCAATAGCAAATCATACATATGGACATGACTATTCATATTTATATCCTAATAGAGTTATGAACGTAGATAATATTTTATCAGATCTTGAGAAAAGTCAAAATTCAATGAAGGCAGTGTTAGGTCAGGATTTTTCTACAAGAGTTATTAGATTACCAGGTGGATACTGGTCATGGGAAGGACGTACTCCTATGAAAGAAGCAATGGAGCAAAATGGTTATTATAATGTAGATTGGAATGCATTAAACAAGGATGCAGAAGGAAAAAAGAAAAATGCTGATGAATTAGTGCAATGTGTAAAAGAAAGTGTAGAGGTTCTAGGACCTAATGCAGATAGTGTAGTTTTATTAATGCATGATACATATGGAAAGGAAGAAACGGTAAAGGCGCTTCCAGGAATAATAGAATATTTACAAAGCAAAGGCTTTGAATTTAGAACTATAAAATAAATAGTAATTATAATAAGAGATATATAGTATAGTAAGGTTTAATTATGATAAATCTTACTATACTTTTTTGTTTATATTAAAAAATGTATTGTATGTACTACATTAATGTAGTAATATAATTATATACTACAGACGTGTAGTATATAATTATATTACTGGAGTGATGCGCATTATGAAAAAATTTCAAAAATTATCAGATACGGAAATGGAGATAATGACAATTATATGGGGGCTTAACAAAGAAGTAACATCAGCAGAATTATTAAATATAATTGAAAAAGAAAAAGGTAAAAGATGGTCAGGGCAAACAATAGCAACATTTCTTTCTAGGATGATTGAAAAAGGAGTTTTAACTTCTATTAAAAGAGGAAGAGCCAATTATTATATGTTTTCATTAACGATGGAAGAATATAGACAACGAGAAGCTGAAGGTATATTAAATGATATGTATAAAGGATCAGTTAAGAAATTTTTATCAGCTTTATATTATGGTAAAAAAATGAATAAGAAAGAAATAGATGAATTGAAGGAATGGTTCTCTGATAAGTAAGGGAGATGTATGAACAATATATTAAAGACAGTTTTACAGTTAAGTATTTCAGGTAGTATTTTTTTTATAATATTTTATTTAATTTCATTTTTTACTAAAAGGATATTTTCAGCTAAATGGCATTTTTTGATTCTAAAACTAAATATGATATTTTATATATTTCCTATTGTTTTAATTTATGATTTTTTTAGTAGAACTTCTAGGAAAATATATTCGAATTCTTTTAATATTGCTTTTAACGAAATAGCAAATAGAAATAATTCACTAAAACTTTTAAATTGTTTATTTATTATATGGATATTAGGAGTAAGTTTATTTATTGTTTGGAATATTTATTGTTATCATAATTTTATAAAAGAAATTATGAATTTTAGCTATGAAGACAATGAACTAGATAATTTACTTTACAGGTGTAAAGTAAAGCTAAATATTAATTTTAATATATCAATAAAGCGAAGTTTAGCTGTTACTACACCTATGGTGGTAGGTGTAGTAAAACCTAGGATTATTTTTCCAGTTAATATAGAATATTGTGAAAAATTAGAGCCAGTGCTGATACATGAGTTAATTCATTTAAGAAGAAGAGACTTATTAACTAAGATTATTCAAATAGGAGTTACTGCTGTCCATTGGTTTAATCCAATAATTTATATTATAAATAATAATATGGAAAAATGGTGCGAGATATCTTGTGATGAAATAGTTGCAGAGAAGATGTCATATGAGGAAAGAAAAGAATATGGAAATGTTATATTAAGTATTATCGAAAATGTAAGTTTAGCCCCAAGTAGTTTATGTCTCTATTTATGTAATGATAAAAAATATATAAAGAGGAGGTTAATAATGATGTTAAATGTACAAAAATCAAATAAATTTAAAAATGTTTTTGCAGGTTTATTAGTAGGGGGAATAGTTTTAAGTGCTACAGGAATTAGTGTTTCAGCAACAACTAGCAATAATAATTCTAATAGTATTAATTTAGTAGGAAAAAGCTATGAAGAAGATATTTCAATAATTAAAGATTCAGGATTAGATTATATAAGTGAAGATTTTATTTCTGAATCTATGAAGGGGGAAACTTCAAGAGGGGCTATAGTTGCTATAGATATAGAAACTGGAGAAGTTTTAGAAAGTATTAGTTATAGCAATAACTAAATTATTAGTTAGGTATTGGGTGCCATGGTGTAAAAATTTAATTATATTTTTCAATAATATAATAATTTCCGGCATCATGGCATCTAAACAATAACTACCTTCCTTTAATTTTGCCTTCAATTCCTCTTTCAGATAAAATTTCATAAATAGTTTTAGATGTAGTATCAGCTAAAGTGTAGCCGATTAATTTTAAAATTTCTTCAAGCTTTTCCTCAGAAGTAGTTTCGATTTCTAAATAAGGGAAAGGGCAGAAGCTCTTATCATTAATATCAATTTCAATTAAAGAATCATTAAGTTTATAACTTTCTCTATACTTAGAAATAGACTCTTGAAGTACAAGACCTAAAGATTTAAATATTCTTCTAGCCATTTCTCCATTCTCAACAATAGTTTCATTTTCTTCCATAACTTTAAATGTACCTTGACTTAACATTTTTTTAGTAGTCATAAATACAGTTTCTTTTCCAGTAAGTCTATCTATAGTAGTTCTAACTCTAGCATATCCCTTATCAGCTAAAAGTCTACCATCTTCAAAATCATATATTTCATTAACTTGATCTTCAGATTTAACTTTAATTGCTCCTAAAGCTTCCATTTTATTTCTAATATCATCAACATCAATATCCATTACTCTAGTTTCTAATTCCTTCATTAATAATTCTCCTTTCAATTAAAAAATAAGAATATTTATATTATACAATAAAAAATATAATAATAAGTTAAAATGAAAATTTAAAGATAAAGATTTTTTATAAATTTAAATAAAATTACAGTTAAATATTGACAATAAGGAGTAATGGTTATATAGTTAGTTATATAAGTAATTAACCAATCAACTAAGTAAGAGAAGGGAGGGTAAAAACATAATATGATTATAGAGTTTAATAATGATATTCCTATTTATATTCAAATAGCTCAAGCAATAGAGGACAATATTATAAAGGGAATTTTTCAAGAGGATGAAATGATACCATCAACTACAGAAATATCAGTAAAGTATAAAATTAATCCTGCTACTGTAGGAAAGGGATTTAATATTTTAGTTGATGAAGGAATTATATATAAAAAAAGAGGTGTTGGTATGTTTGTTTCAAAGGGAAGTAAAGAGGTGTTAATGAATAAAAGAAAAGAGAGCTTTTTCAATAATTATATAGTTACACTTTTAGATGAAGCAAAAAAGTTAAATATATCAACTGAAGATATTATAAAAATGATTAATAAAGAGGGGTAAGTATATGGCTATAATAGAGATTAAAAAGGTCAATAAAACCTATAATAAAAAACAAGTTTTAAAAGATATAAATATAAAATTTGAAGAAAATAAAATTTACGGGTTATTAGGAAGAAATGGAGCAGGAAAAACAACTTTATTAAATTTAATTACTGATAGAGCAATAGTAGATTCAGGTGAAATCACAATTGATGGTGAAAATGTATATGAAAATGATAATGCTTTAGAAAAGATATATTTTATGACCGAAAGAACTCTTTATCCAGAAGATTTTAAAGTAAAGGATATATTTAAATGGACTAAAGAATTTTATAGTAATTTTGATAGCAACTATGCCTTAGAGTTATCAAAGAAATTTAGTTTAAATATTAATACTAAAATGAAAAATCTTTCTACAGGATACACTTCAATATGCAAAATAATAACTACACTTGCTTCAAATGCTGAAGTTTTGATATTTGATGAGCCTATACTAGGGCTTGATGCAAATAATAGAGAGTTGTTTTATAAAGAGTTAATGGAGAATTATATTGAAAATCCTAAAACTATAATTTTATCTACTCACATTATTGAAGAGGTCTCAAATTTAATAGAGAAGGTAATTATTTTAAATAATAGTAAGGTTATTAGTAGTGATGAAGCTGAAGAATTATTAGATAAAGCATACACTGTTTCTGGATTAACTGAAAATATAGATAAATTTATAAATGCAAAAAATATAGTTAATATTGAAGAGATAACATCATTTAAATCTGCCACTATAATAGGTAATTTAACTAAAGAAGATAAAAAATTAGCAGAAGATTTAGATTTAAAGTTTTCAAAAGTTGAATTACAAAAGTTATTTATATATTTAACTGAAAAGGAGGAGGTTTAAGATGAAAAGTCTAAAGATTGCAAAGATAAATTTTGAAAATATTATGAAATCAGCAATTTTATATTATTCAATGTTTATTTTTATATTTTTAGTTTTATGTATAATAAATTATACTAGTGGCCTACAAGGCACAATGTCAGGAATAGAGTTTGTAACTATAATATTTTTATTTATTTCTGGATTAAATTCTTTTAAATCAAATTTCTATTTTGCAAAAAGTAATGGTATTTCAAGAAAGACATTTATAAAAGGTCTACTAATTTCAAGTTTACCAATAGCGTTAGTAGTATCAATTTTAGATATTACAATTAATAGAATAAATAATATTTTTATTAAAAATCCAACTCTTTATGATATGACCTATGGAAGTTTATTAGGAAATATGGCTAATGTTTTTAATGATAGCTGGGTACAAAGTAATAGTTTTACCACTATAATAAATACATTTTTATTTCAATTTTCATTTTGTCTTTTAGCTTATGTAGCTGGAATAGTTATTAATATGATTTATTATAGATCTAATAAATATGTAAAAGTATTAGTATCAGTTGCTCCAGTAATGCTTATAATATTTAATACTACTCTTCCAATAAGAAATCCTAGGTTAGCAATGAAATTAAATGAGTTTATTGATTATATATTTGGATTTGAGCCATTAAATGTTTTTGCATGTATAATAACATTTTTAGTAATTACAGTAATTTTATCAGGAATAGCATTTTTATTAATTAGAAAAGCTGTAATTAAAGAAAGATAATAAATTAAAATATTATATAAAATAAGAAACTTACATTAATTTAGGTTTCTTATTTTATTAAATAATAAGAAAACGTTGACGAATAACATTATTTGAGTTATTATGTAAGTGGAACTGGGTAGTAATTGCTTAAGTGCAAGCTAAGCCTATTCATTAATATGCAGAGGATATCTATAGGTATTTTGTGCATTATAATGAATAGGTTTTTTTGTTTTTATAAATAAATTATAAGGTAAAATATTAATATACTTTATAAAGTTTAAAAGGAGAAGATAAGATGATTATTACTAGGTTATTGAATAATAATGTTGTAATTACTTTAGATTCTAATGATGAAGAAATAATAGTAATGGGAAAAGGAATAGGATATCAAAAATCAAAAGGTGATACTATTGATGAAGAAAAGATAAATAAGGTATTTAGAATATCAAATAAAGAAGTTTCAAATAAATTTCAAGAGTTGTTTAATAAAATTCCAATGGAACACATGAATCTATCTAGTGAAATAATTGAGTATGCAGAGGGCGTATTAGGTAAGAAGCTAAATGATGGAATTTATATATCTTTAAGTGATCATACTTACACAGCTATAAAAAGAATTAAGGATAATATAACAGTAAAAAATGCTCTTTTATGGGATATTAAAAGATTCTATAGAGATGAATTTAAAATAGGTATGAAGGCATTAGATATTATAGAAGAGAAAACCAAAATAAGGCTTCCGGAAGATGAAGCTGGATTTATTGCTCTTCATATGGTAAATGCACAATTAAATGAAGAACAACCTCAAGTTCAAGGAATTACAAAATTAATAGAAGAAATTCTTACTATTGTTAGAATAAATCTTAGGGTAGAGTTTAAAGAAGAATCAGTATTTTATTATAGATTTATAACACATTTAAGATATTTTGCACAACGACTATTTTCTAATAACACATATAATGGAGATTCAGATGATGAACTATTAAGTATAATAAAAGGAAAGTATCCAAAGGAAGCCGAGTGCATAGATAAAGTAAAACTTTTTATTAATAAAAAATATAACTATGAGTTATCTAGTGATGAGTATATATATTTAACTATTCATATTGCAAAGTTGCTACAAGACTCAAAGTTATAATTATATATATTTTACAGGAAGGGGTGTGACAAGTATTTAAAATTATTAATTTAACTATAAGCTGGATGGTAACATTAAGTTGGCCAAACCTTCAAATTTCAAAAAATAGAAATATGGAGGAATAGAAATGGGAAAGTATAATGAATTAGCAAAAGAGATTGTCAAAAATATTGGAGGAAAGGAAAATGTAATTAGCTTAACACATTGTATTACAAGATTACGTTTTAAGCTTAAGGATGAAAGCATAGCAAATGATGATGTGTTAAAGAATATGCAAGGTATTGTTACAGTTATGAAAAGTGGTGGACAATACCAAGTAGTAATAGGAAACCATGTACAAGAGGTACATGCAGATGTATGTAAATTAATAGATATTGATAATTTAAGTAGCGATGAAGAACCTAAAAAGTCAGGAAAATTATTGGATAAGGGAATAGATATTGTATCAGGTATTTTTCAGCCAATATTAGGAATTATGGCTGCTTGTGGAATGGTAAAGGGTCTAAATGCATTATTTATTGCACTTGGATTATATAGTGATACATCTGGTGGAGCTTTAATTATAAATGCAATAGGAGATGGATTATTTACATTTTTACCACTATTTTTAGGCTATACATCAGCTAAAAAGTTTGGATTAAAACCAATGATAGGATTAGTTGTTGGTGCAATTATGTGTTATCCAGGTATTCAATCTGGAGCAATATCATCTATGGGAGATGCAATGTATACAATGTTTGCTGGAACTATATTTGAGTCACCAGTTTACATTAGCTTCTTTGGAATTCCTGTAATATCAATAGATTACACAGGAACAGTTATTCCAGTAATTTTATCAGTTTATTTTGCTTCAAAATGTGAAAAGGTATTTAATAAAATTGTACCGGATTTAGTTAAATTTTTCTTTGTGCCAATGTTAACTCTTTTAGTAGCACTACCAATTACATTTATAGTTATAGGACCAATTGCAACATTTGGTTCAACAATAATTTCAGAATTAGTATTTGCAGTAAGGGATTTTAGTCCTTTAATTGCAGGTGCTATTGTAGGACTTACTTGGCAGATACTTGTTATTTTTGGAATGCATTGGGGATTTATACCAGTGTATATAAATAATATTATGACTAATGGATATGATAATGTAATGATGCCGTTCTTTGCATGTACATTTGCTACTTCAGCAGTTGTTTTAGCTATATTCTTTAAGTCAAAAGATAAGAAGATTAAAGAAATGGCATTACCTAACTTTATATCTGGAGTTTTTGGTGTAACAGAGCCGGCTATATATGGTATATTATTACCATTAAAAAAACCATTTATAATTAGCTGTATTACAGGTGGTATTGGAGGAGCATTTTATGGTTTCTTCAATTTAAGAAAGTTTATGGTTGGTGGAATGGGAATATTTGAATTACCAGCAATGATTGAACCAGATGGATCTATGGGAAATTTAATAGTAGCATTACTTGGTATTGTAATTTCAATGGTGGTAGGATTTGTTTTAACTATGATTTTCTATAAGGATAAGGAAGAAGTTGCAGAAGTTATCGAAGTAGATGAAGAAAATAATAGTGAAGTTAAAGATAATTCTAATTCTTTAAAGAAAGTATTTATTTATAGTCCTATAAAAGGGGAAACTATAAAATTAGAAGATGTTGAAGATGCAGCTTTTGCTACAGGTGTATTAGGGCAAGGTTTAGCTATTAAACCAACAGAAGGAAAGGTAGTTGCACCAGTTAGCGGAGAAGTTACAACTTTATTCCCAAGTTTGCATGCTATAGGTATTACTAGTGATGAAGGTGTAGAAATACTTATTCATGTAGGATTAGATACTGTACAATTAGAAGGCAAAGGCTTTAAGGCACATGTAAAACAAGGGGATAAAATTGTTAAGGGACAAGAGTTAGTAACCTTTGATATTGATTTTATACAAAAGTCAGGCTATAGCATAGTTACACCAGTAGTAGTAACAAATTATAATGATTATTTTGAAATAGCTGCTACTGAAAGTAAAAATTTAGAGCTTGGTGATAAAGCTATCACTGTAATAATTTAATATTTAATTTAAGCTCTGTTTTAACTTGGTTGAGGCAGGGCTTAATAAATACTGTAAAAATTTTTATATGATAATATGGAGGAAAGTATGAAGTTTAATGATAATTTTTTATGGGGTGGAGCTACTGCTGCAAATCAATGTGAAGGTGGATATAATGAAGATGGTAGAGGATTAGCTAATGTTGATGTTTGTCCTACAGGCAAAGATAGATCTTCTGTAATTACAGGGAATTTAAAAATGTATGATTTTGATGATGAGCATTTTTATCCTGCTAAGATAGCAATAGATATGTATCATAATTTTAGAGATGATATTAAATTGTTTGCAGAGATGGGATTTAAGGTTTATAGAATGAGTATTGCTTGGAGTAGAATTTTTCCTAATGGAGATGAAGAAACTCCAAACGAAAAAGGATTAGCTTTTTATGATGAAATATTTAATGAATGTAAAAAGTATGGAATAGAGCCCTTAGTAACAATATGTCATTTTGATTGCCCAATGTATTTGATAGAGAATTATGGTGGATGGCGTAATCGTAAGATGATTGGATTTTACGAAAAATTATGTAGAACTGTATTTGAAAGATATAAGGGAAAGGTAAAATACTGGATAACATTCAATGAAATAAATATGATTTTACATGCACCGTTTATGGGAGCAGGTATTTGCTTTGAAGATGGGGAAAATAGAGAAAAGATAAAATATCAAGCAGCACATCATGAATTAGTTGCTAGTTCTATTGCAACTAAAATTGCAAGGGAAATAGATAAGGATTATAAGATTGGATGTATGTTTGCAGCAGGAAGTGCATATCCATATAGTTGCAATCCAAATGATGTTTGGGAGGCGACAAAGGTAGATCGTGAAAGTTATTTCTTTGTTGATATTCAAGCAAGAGGTAAGTATCCTAATTATGCGTTAAAGGAAATGGAACGTAAGGGAATTACTCCAATTATGGAAGAGGATGATATTGAAATATTAAAGAAATATACTGTTGATTTTATTGCATTTTCTTATTATAACAGTCGTTGCGTAAGAACAGATAATAGTGATGATGTAGCAGAGGGAAATTTATTTGCATCAGCAAAGAATCCTTATCTTTCATATAGTCAATGGGGATGGCCTATAGATCCACTAGGGTTAAGAATAACATTAAATCATATTTATGATAGATATGAAAAGCCATTATTTATTGTTGAAAATGGATTAGGAGCAAAAGATGAAATTAATAAAAATGGTGAAATAGAAGATGATTATAGAATAGACTATTTAAGAGAACATATTAAAGCAATGAGGGATGCTGTAAACTTAGATGGTGTAGATTTAATGGGATATACGACTTGGGGACCAATTGATTTAGTTAGTGCTGGGTCTGGAGAAATGGAAAAAAGATATGGTTTTATATATGTGGATAGAGATAATGAAGGAAATGGAACATTAGAAAGAAGAAGAAAGAAGAGCTTCTATTGGTATAAAAAAGTTATAAAATCAAATGGAGCAGATTTAGATTAAATAAAGTAAAAAATAAAAGGCTGTGATTAATCACGGCCTTCTATTATATATGTATTAACTATTATAAACTTCCTTATTTAAGCAGCCTTCTGAATTAGCTACAACTACTGCAGTAGCAGAGTCACCAATTACATTCAAGCAAGTAATAAGCATATCTATAGGTCGATTTATAGCAATAATTAATGAATAAGCTATAAGTGTAGCTTCATTATTAAATCCCATTCCTGTTAATACTGTAAAAAGTATTATTGATGATGAACCAGGTGCAGATGGTGTTCCTACAGAGGTTATTAATGCTAAAACTGCTATTAAAATTATGTTTTGAATAGTAAGAGTATATCCAGAGCTAGCTGCAATAAAAATAGCTGCTATTACTTGCATTATTGCAGTACCATTCATATTAATAGTCATTCCCAATGGAAGTACAAAGGAAGCAATATCCTTACTAACTCCAAGCTCTTCAACAGTTGTTTTTTCATTTAGTGATAAAGCAGCAGAAGAAGCTGCAGCTGAAAATCCTAAAAGAGCAACCTTAGCAACTTTTTTCATAAATATAATAGGATTTAGTTTTGTTCCTAAATAAACAAACAATGGATAAGCAGTAATAAAAAATAGTGTTGAAGTTATAGCAACTGTAAGCATATATGCTAATGCTGGTTTCAAACGATCTAAACCATATACAGCAAAAGTTCTAGTTACTAATATGAAAACTGCTAATGGACTGAATTTAGTTATAACGAATTCTAAAAATACACCAATTATATTATTTAAATCAATAAGCAAATTCTTTAAAATTAATATTTTTTCACCAAGAGTATTTATACATAAGCCAACAACTACAGCTAAAAAAACTATAGATAATACCATTGAATTATCTGACATAACATTAGTTATATTACTAGGAACTGCATTAAGTATTACAATTAATGGATTGCTTCCATTAGATGTAGCTACAGGTGTAGAAGAACCACTAGAAAGATTAACATTGAAAAATCCAAGCTTATAAGCTGTAAATCCAAATATACAGGCAGTAGCTAATGCAAATATGGATGTTGTTAAAAAGCCTAGGAGTGTTTTAGATGATATTCTTCCAAGTTTTTTAGTATCACTAATATGGCACATAGCAAGAGCTATTGATGAAAAGACCATTGGAATTATTATTAATTGAAGGCAATTAATAAATAATTGACCAAGGATATAGAAAATACCTAAAGAGTTTTTACCTTCTTCAGTAGTTATATCTTGAAATAGAATACTATTAATAGAATTCCATATATAAGCTTTATTATTAGCTAGCAATGATTCTCTTAGCAATATAAAACAAGTACCAACAAGTAGTGCTAGTACAAGGGAGAGAGCCATTCTTATAGCTAGTGCAGTAGATTTATTTTTTGCTTTTGTAAACTTAAATTTCATAAAATTATCTCCCAATAACTAATATATAATGATAAATCTTTCTTTCAAAAAAGTTGAAAGTTAGATTAATTAAATTATAGATTTAAAATATTAATAATGTTAATAAACTCAATTATGTAAAGGTTGTAAATTAACATGTCATAAATTAAGTGTTTATTATTTCATTAATGGAATATAATTATTTAACGTTATGATAAATAATATAGTAGATAAAATAATATGTCAATAATTTAACTAGTTGATAGGAATAATAATATGTTATATATAGTAATTAAAAATAAAAGTCATAAAATTATCTATAGATAAAAACTATCAAATTTATAGAAAGTATCTATAATAAGAATTACTAATTGTCTTTAAAAGTGATAAAATATATATAAATAATTTAATTATAAGGGGGCATATGAGATGAAATTTAATAAATTAAATAAGGGGCAATATAATATGATAGAAGTTAAGGAAATACTAAAATGCAGTATTTGTAATCAAGATACTAATTATATAGATTATTGGAATGGAAATAAGTTCTGTTCTATAGAATGTCAAGAAAAGTACTATAATTGGATGAAGAAAAATAATGAGTCAATTGCATAAATAGTTTATAATGATGAATCAAGATAGTATTATCTAGAATTCATCATTATTTTTATATGTTTAAAAGAAAATTTTATCTATTTAAATATATAAAATTATAAAGTATAGTTATGTAATATTATTAATATATAGGTTATATCTATAGATAATGTGGTTAAAATCAATTGGATTACTATAGAATAGTGGAATATAATAAAAGTAAATTAAGTGTTAAATATTTAACGTTCATTATTTTATTAAATACTAAGACGGTTTAAATTGATTAGAGTAGCTTAAATATAAATAAGCTATTGAGATAAAGGAGAGAATACAATGGAAAGACGTATTTCAGGTTATACTACATTAATAGGATTATTAGCAACGCCAATTAAGCACACAAGTTCACCAAAGATGCACAATGAAGCATTTAGATACTTAGGATTAGATTATGCTTATCTTGCATTTGAAGTTGGAAATGAAGGATTAGAGGATGCAGTAAAAGGATTAAGAGCAATGCAAGCTAGAGGATGCAATGTATCAATGCCAAATAAAACTGTCATTCATAAATATTTAGACAAGTTAACTCCAGCTGCAGAGTTAGCAGGTGCTGTAAATACAGTTATAAATGATAATGGTGTTTTAACTGGACACATAACTGATGGTGTTGGTTACATGAGATCATTAAGTGATGCTGGATTCGATGTTATTGGTAAGAAGATGACTATAGTTGGAGCTGGTGGAGCAGCTACAGCAATTTGTATCCAAGCAGCTTTAGATGGAGTAGCTGAACTTTCAATATTCAACCAAGATGATGAATTCTTTGCAAGAGCAGAAGAAACAGTTAAGAAGATAAATGAAAAAACTAATTGTAAAGCTAAGTTATTCAGATTAGAAGATAAAGAAGCTTTAAGAGCAGAAATTGCTGATTCTGTAATATTCACAAATGGTACTGGAATGGGTATGAAACCATACGTTGGTCAAACTTACATAGAAAAAGATATGTTAAGACCAGATCTTATAGTAAGTGATGTTGTATATCAACCAGCAAAAACTAGATTATTAGAATTAGCAGAAGAAGTTGGATGCCCAACAATAAATGGATTAGGAATGATGTTATTCCAAGGTGCAGAAGCATTTAAATGTTGGACAGGACAAGAAATGCCAATAGATCACATGAAAGAGTTCTTATTTGGTGATAAATAACATTACTAAAAATTTAATATATTAATTTTTTTACTCGGCTATAATACGCCGAAAATTAATACTTGAATATAAGCGGAAAATAATTAAATATAGAAAACATTAAAATTATTAGGAGGAAATAGATATGAAATTCATGGTAATAAACGGACCAAACATAAATATGATAGGTGTTAGAGAAAAGGGAATATACGGATCAAAGAGTTTTACTGAAATATGTGAATATATAAAGGAAGAAGGAGAAAAGAGAGGGCACGAAGTTACTCTTCTTCAAAGCAACTGTGAAGGAACTATGATAGACTTTTTACAAAGAGCATACTTTGAAAAGTTTGATGGAGTTGTTATAAATCCAGGTGCATACACTCACTACAGCATAGCTTTACATGATGCAATAAAAGGAAACACAGGAATTCCAACAGTTGAAGTTCACATTTCAAATGTACATGCTAGAGAAGAATTCAGAAAAGAATCTAAGACAGCTCCAGCTTGCATAGGACAAATGTGTGGATTTGGTGAAAAAGGTTATGTTTTAGCAATGGAAGCTTTAGAAGACTATATCACTAGAAATAAATAAGATATTAGAAAATTATGGCTGTTGCAATATGCACAGCCTTTTTTAATTTTTACCAACTGATAGATTATATCTATAAAAAAATATAAAAATATTCATTAGATTTATAATTTTTTAAGGGTTATACTTAAATAAGAAGTTATATGAAAATGAAAGTTAAAACTTTATCAATATATATTTATAGGAGAATGTAGGATGAATAAGTACCAAAACATATTTACACCATTAACAATAAAAAATATGACAATCAGAAATAGAATTGCTATGCCTCCAATGGGAACTAACTATGGTGGAGCAATGGGAGAGTTTACTGAAGAGCATGTTCAATATTATGAAAAAAGAGCTAAAGGTGGAACTGGTTTAATAATAGTAGAAAATGCTTGTGTTGATTTTCCAATGGGTTCAAACGGAACAACTCAAATTAGATTAGATCATGATAGATATATGCCAAATCTATTTAGATTAACTGAAAGATTACATAGACATGGTGCTTGTGTTGCTATTCAAATAAATCATTCTGGAGCATCAGCTGTACCAGGAAGAATAGAAGGAAATACTCCAGTATCATCTTCAAATGTTCCTTCAAAAACAGGTGGAGCTATTCCAAGACCATTAACAGTTGAAGAAATATATGCAATTGCTGATAAATATGCAGAAGCAGCAAAAAGAGCTCAAATGGCTGGATTTGATGCTGTTGAAATTCATGGAGGACACTCTTACTTACTATGTCAATTCTTATCACCTTTATACAATAGAAGAACTGATGAGTTTGGTGGAAGTTTAGAAAATAGAGTAAGATTCCCTAAATTAGTATTAGAAAAAGTTAGAGCTGCAGTAGGGCCAATGTTCCCAATAAGCTTTAGATTTAGTGCAGATGAATTCATGGAAGGTGGAAATACATTAGAAGATACATTAGAAATGATGGAATATCTTGTTGATGAAATCGACATATTAAATGTATCAGCTGCAGTTAACGATACATTACAATACCAAATAGATGCTAACTACTTAAAGGATGGATGGCGTTCATACATGGCTAAGGCTTTTAAAGAGAAGTTTAATAAGCCAGTTATAACATCAGGAAACATCAGAAATCCAAAGGTTGCTGAAAAGATATTAGAAGAAGGACATGCTGATTTATTAGCAATGGGACGTGGACTTATAGCTGATCCAGAATGGGTTAATAAAGTTAAGAGTGGAAGAGAAGATGAATTAAGAAAATGTATATCTTGTAACATTGGATGCGCTGGCCATAGAATTGGAATAAATAGACCTGTAAGATGTACAATAAATCCGGAAGTTATATTAGGAGAAGAGGCTCACACTTCTATGAAAGTAAACAAGCCAGTAAATGTTGTTGTTATTGGTGGAGGAACTGCAGGATTAGAAGCTGCTTGTACTGCTGCTGAAGTTGGATGTACAACATTCTTATTTGAAGCTAAACCTTACTTAGGTGGATTAGCTAGAGAAATAGCTAAATTACCAGCTAAAGATAGAATTAATGATTTCCCAGATTACTTAATCAATAGAGCTAAGAAATTAAGAAATCTTTATATATTTACAAATACTGTTGCTACAATAGAAGCAATAGAAAATTTAAAACCAGATGTAGTTATTAATGCCACAGGATCAACTCCTCTTTTACCTCCAATTACAGGATTACATGATAGAGTTGATAAAGAAAATTCAAAAGTATTATCAATCTTTGGATTAATAAATAATATTCAAAAGTTCAATGAAATGGACTTAGAAGGAAAGAAAATAGGAGTTATCGGTGGAGGAGCAGTTGGACTAGATGTAGTTGAATACTTCGCTCACAAGGGTGCTCAAGTTACTATAGTTGAAAGAATGCCAGCTGTAGGAAATGGAATGGATATAATAACTAAGCTTGATTTCATGACTATGCTTAAGAAGAAGGAAGTAGATGTAAGAGTTGAAACTTCATTATTAGAAATAAAAGATAGTAGTTTTATAGTTAATAAAGATGGTGTAGATGAAGAAATCAATTTTGATTATGGATTTGTATGTTTAGGAATGAGAGCACACTCTCCATTAATGGCACAATTACAAGAAAAGTTTGCTGGAACTAATGTAGAAGTTATGAACATTGGTGATAGTGTTAGAGCTAGAAGAATTATTGAAGGTGTTGAGGAAGGTAGACATATGACTGATACACTTAAGAGAATTGGTGCCCTTTAATATATAATATGGAACAGGTTTTTATATAACCCAGCTGAGCAAATCAGCTGGGTTATTTTCAACTTTATAGTTTTAGAATAATGAAAAGTGAACCGTATCTGTGGAGAACCAAAATTAAAAGGTATTAGGTTTATAATACATTTAATTTGGTATATAATATTCATATAAATGCTTTTTTAGGAGGAAATCTAATGGTAAATAAGGATATTAATTTATATGATATTTTTATAAATTATTCATATAGTCAATTAAAGGAATTATTTAAAAATTCCAAGACAAAAGAAGAACAAGATTTTTATATGACCTTAGCCAATTTAGTATTACAAAAAGAGCAAGCTAAGGTTATAGGTGAATAGTATGCCAACTTATACAATTTTTGCAGGAGTTAATGGAGCGGGTAAAACCTCAATATATAAATCTATTTATTATAATGAAAATAAAAATGAAAAAAGAATAAATACTGATGAAATGGTAGTTAGAATTGGTTCTTGGAAAGACAATAATCTTCAAATGAAATGTGCAAGAGAAGCTGTTAATTTAATAAAACAATACATTTTGGAGGGAATATCCTTTAATCAAGAAACAACACTATCTGGCAGAAGCATAGTAAAGAATATAAAGTTTGCAAAAGAAAATGGTTTTTATATTGTTATGAATTATATAGGGTTAGAAAATCCAGAACTTGCTAAGGAAAGAGTTAAAATTAGAGTAAGTAAAGGTGGACATGGAATACCTGATAAAGATATAGAAAGAAGATACTATGATTCGTTAAAAAATCTAAATGATGTAATTGAAATATGTGATGAAGTAAATATATATGATAATACAGAAGTATTAAGAGAAGTTATATATTTAAAAAAGGGTAAGGTAATATGGAGAGATAAAAAAATACCTAATTGGTCAAAAAATATTTTACAAGGGTAGCTAGCAAAATTATAAAAGTTTTACTAGCTATTTTCATATAAAAATATAGTTAAAACTTGATATTGAAATATTATTAATTATTATATTAGAAGCGCTTATTTACATTGGTATTTATAATTGTTTGTAAAAAGATAGCCCTAAATATAATGATCTATATTTAGGGCTTGGATAATTAATTAAGCTGCTTTAGGATTTCTAATTTCATCAGAAGTAAGAATTTTCTTGTTTTTAAATATGAAGTAACCGATATATCCGCTGATAACACTTACTACAATACAGCCAGCAGCAGCTATTAATACTTTTATAGCTGGATTATAGGCAAACATAACTGCAAAGCCTGCGATTGGAGTGGCAGTACCAGGAGTCATATTAACTAATCCCATAAGAGAAACTATTATTCCACTTAATGCACCACCTATAAAGTTTGTTACGTAAACTGGAATAGGATTAGCACTAATTATATCCGCTTGAGTTAGAGGTTCAATGGCAACGGCAATAGTATCTTTTTTAGAACCAAACTTCATTTTTCCAAAGAATACATAGTTCATGAATGAAGAACCAAATACTGCTAAGGCACCTATAGCCATTGGAACACCTGTTAACCCAAGCATAGCAGTAAGAGCCATTGAGCTAAGTGGAGCTGTAGCAACTACTGTTAATATTCCACCAAGAATAACTCCCATAATTATAGGACTTGAATTAGCAGATGAAAGTAATACATCACCTATTTTTAATAATGTACTATTAACAATTGGTGTCATGCCTGATGCAATTAAACGAGAAAGTGGAGCAGCAATAATTATTATAGCAATAAGGTCTAAGCCAGCAGGTACTTTCTTTTCTAAGAATTTAATAACATAAGATATAAGGTATCCAGCAATAAAACCAGGTAAGATACCAAAGCTTGAACAAGCAAGTCCAACTAATACTGCATAAACTGGAGAAACGCCAAGGGCTAGGGGTACAAGGATTGCAGCAGCAACACCACCTAAGCTACCATTAGCAGCACCAACACTTTGTAAAAAGCCAATATTTAATACTCCACCAAAGAATGCATCGTGGAATGCTTCAACTAAGAAACTAGCACAAGCTGCATTTGCTAAGGCACCCATGGCCTTCATTCCATTTGGAGCTTTATAGCTGAATAAAGTAAATAATCCAAGAACTATAAGTAAAAGAACTGTTCCAAATATAATATCCATATCGTCATCCCCTATTAATTATTAGTGTTTCCAAATACTTTTTCTTTAAGTTTTAAACCAGTTTCAGTAATAGCAACGCCGCCTAAAGCAGTTTCTCTTAATTCAGAAGGCATTCCTAATCCAACTTTATACATTGCTGAAAGGGCATCATCAAAAGGAATCTTTGAATTTACACCAGCCATTACTAAATCAGCAGTACAAAGGGCATTTATTGCACCGGATACATTTCTCTTTGCACAAGGTATTTCAACTAAACCAGCAACTGGGTCGCATACAAGACCTAATACATTTTTAAAAATAATAGCAGCAGCATCTAAACTCATTTCTGGGGTTCCACCCATAAGTTCTACAACTGCACCTGATGCCATAGCAGCAGCAGAACCACATTCTGCTTGACATCCACCTTCAGCACCAGAGAATGTAGCATTCATTCCTATAATCATTCCGATAGCTGAAGCTGCAAACAAACCTGCAATAAGTTCATCATCAGTTTTATTTAGTAATTCTCCAGCGCTTAAAATTACTGCAGGTAATATACCACATGAACCAGCAGTTGGACATGCTACAATTTTACCCATGGAACCGTTTACTTCTGAGGAAGACATAGCCATTGCCATTGCAGTAACAATACCATTACCCATTAATGATTTACCGGAATTACTATATTGTTGTAGACGATAAGCATCTCCGCCAATAAGCCCACTAAGAGAATATACCTCTTTCTCTCTACCTAAAGTAGCACTTTCTCTCATTGCATTAAGTGTATTTTGCATTTGTAAAAATAAATCTTCACGACAAATACCTTTAGCTTCAATTTCTTTACGAATAGCATATTCACTTAATGATATTTGTTCTTCTTGGCATATATTAATAAGTTCTCTACCAGAGTGTGCAATATTCATAGTTAAAATCCTCCTAAAGAATTAATTACAATAACACGGTTTACGCCATTTATTGATTTTATTTCATTTATAATTTCATCTGAAATAGTAGTATCAACTTCTAATGTCATGGTAGCATCTTTACCTTTTTGATTCCTACCAAGTGACATGAAAGCAATATTTATTTTACTTTCATAGAAAAGGGTAGATATTTTAGAGACAGTACCTGGAATATCGTCATGACAGGTAATAATAGTAGGATATTCACCAGTTATTTTCACCTTTTTTCCATTAATCTCAAGAATTTCAACTAGTCCACCACCGATAGAAGAACCTAGGACTTCCCATTCAATATCATCAATATCTTTAATTAAAAATTTTACTGTATTAGGATGAACTTGTCCTAAATCAGCTGGAAGAAATCTAATGATTATACCTTTTTCATTTGCTATTGAAATAGAATCTTTAAGATTAGGATCATCAGGAAGAAATCCTAATATTCCAGCAACAAGAGCACGATCTGTTCCATGTCCTTTATAGGTTTCTTTGAAGGAACCATGAAGAAGGAAACTTACTTCTTTAATAGGTTTATTAACAATTGTTCCAGCTATTTTTCCAAGTCTAGCAGCTCCAGCAGTATGTGATGATGATGGACCAATCATAATTGGACCTAAAACGTCGAATATTCCGATATTAGCCATAATATCATCCTTTCTTTATATTATATAAATATATTTAATTTATTATTTTTTGCTGATTACAATTACAATATACAATATTCGACAAAGAATGTAAATGGTTTCGTGAAAAAAGTTCGAAATTTTCTTAAAATTTTAATTTTTTTAATAATATATTAAAAATTGAAGTGAAAAATATAATAATTAAAAAGTCTTTTAAAAATATTGTTAATTCATATATTTACTTTTAATTAAAACAATATGAATTGGTTAAAATACAATTAGGTGGTGAAGCATATGGAAAATAAAAAAAAGAGTTTTAATATAAAAAATTCTTTAATAGGATTATTTACAGGATTCATAAATGGGTCTTTTGGCTCAGGTGGAGGCACTCTGTTAGTACCAATTCTAAATGATATCATTAAGTTAGAGGAGCACAAATCTCATGCTACAGCATTAGCCATAATTGTATTTTTAACTGCAGCAAGTTCAACTGTTTACATTTTAAAAGGCACTTATGATTTTCAATTAACATGGAGAGTTGCTATAGGAAGTATAATAGGTGGAGTTATTGGAGCTAAATTATTATGTAAAGTTACAGGCAAGTTCTTAAGAATAATCTTTGGAATAATAATGATAATAGCTGCATTTAGGATGGTGTTTTAATGATATATACAATAATAGGTTTTTTTGCGGGAGTAATTGGTGGAATGGGAATGGGAGGAGGAACAATTCTTATACCGGCTTTAATTATGTTTGTAAATATTGATCCTAAGATTGCGCAAAGTATTAATTTGCTTTCATCTATACCAATGGCTATTTTTGCTCTTATAATTCACATTAAAAATAAAAATGTTGTACTTAAATTAGTAATACCAATAGCTTTATTTGGAGTATTAGGATCTATTGCAGGCGCTTTTTTAGCAAATTATTTATCTTCTGAATGGTTAAAAAAGGCTTTTGGTGTTTTTTTATTTTTAGTTGGATGCTTTGAAGTTAAAAAGGGCTTTTCTCAAAAGCAAGTTAAAAAGGGATCAAATAATAATATAAATTAAAAAAGTTGTAATAGATTGAATTAATACATTTAATCTATTACAACATTCTTTTAATTATGCATAATTTTATATACTTATTTAATATCCAAAAATTCTTCAAGAGATCTTATATTAGTTTTTTTACCGATAACTACAATTAAGTCATCTTTCCTTAGTATATAGTTAGGATCAATTTCTATTATTGTATTCCCATCCCTTTCTAAGGCTATAATATTTAAATTAAAATTGTCACGTATCTTAGCCTTAGATACTGTTTTTAAATCTAATCTATCAGTTATTTTTACTTTTTCTATATGGATATCATTATTTAATTCAATAAACTCTAAAGCTTCTTCATTTAATAATCTATTTGCAATTCTAATAGCCATATCACTTTCAGGATATACAACTTCTGCACCTATTTTTTCTAAAACACAACCTTGTTCATAAGTTATTGCCTTAGAAATTACCCTAGGTACACCTAAATTAATAACATTTAATGTAGTTAAGATATTTACATCTATTTTTTCACCTATGCATACAAATACAGTTTCGCAATTTTGAATTCCAGTTTCCTGTAAAGTTTCTTTATCTAAGTTATTAACTACAAATGCATTATCTGTAAGGGATCTGATATTCTTTATTTTATTTTCATCACAATCTAAGACAATAACATCTCTTCCTGCCTCTATTAATGCTTTTGCTAAGGAAAATCCAAATCTACCTATTCCTATTATTCCAAATTCTACTACTGATTTATAATTAAACATAAAAATTTCTCCTATCCTATTATAACTGTTTCTTCTGAGTAACGTGCATTTGATGGCTCTTTACAACACCAAATAGTAGCTATTGTCATAGGGCCTAATCTTCCAATAAACATAATTAATGAAATAATAGCTTTACTTATATCAGAAAGGTCTGGTGTTATTCCAGTTGACAATCCTACTGTGCCAAAGGCGCTAGTTACTTCAAATAATAATTGCATAAAGGTATAATTTGGCTCCAAAATACTTAAGATAAATGTTCCTATACATATAATAAACAAAGCTAAGATAGTGATGTTAAATGCTTTTAATATTACAGCAAGAGGTATTTTTCTTTTAAAAGCTATGCAATGCTTGTTAGTTGATGTACTGTAAATACTTTTATATAGGGTAAATAAAGTCGTAGTTTTTATACCACCACCAGTTGACCCTGGTGATGCACCTATAAACATTAAAATAATTATCACAAATAATCCGGCATTAGTAAAACTACTTAATGAATAAGTACTAAATCCTGCTGTTCTAGCAGATGTACTGAAAAAGAATGCTCCGAGCCATGATATATTTTCAGTAAGCTTTAATAATATAGTTCCTACTATTAATAATATTACTGTCATTATAATAACTATTTTTGTATGTAGAGTGAATTTTTTAAAGGACTTTACCTCAATAATTTCTTTAATGACTAAAAATCCTATTCCACCAAATATAATTAATCCACATGTAGTTAAATTTAAAAGTATATTATTTTGATAAGGTATTAAGTTTTGAAGTCCTCCTAATATATCAAATCCTGAATTGTTAAAGGCAGCAACTGAGTGAAACAAACTAATTCCTAAAGCATCCAAGGGTGCATAATCCTTTGAGAACACAACATAACTTAAGATTACTCCTATACTTTCAAAGATTAAGGTCATAAGTAAAATAGACTTAACTAATTTTACAACTCCCTTTAATGAATCTAAATTCATAGATTCTTTTATGAGAGTTCTCTCCTTAATACCTATTTTTCGTTTCATTAACATAATAAATCCAACTCCAACAGATGTAACTCCAAGGCCCCCTATTTGGATTAATAAAGCAACTACAGTTCGTCCAAATATAGTGAAGGTATCTGCTGTATCTATTGCTATTAGACCAGTTACACAAACAGCACTTGTAGATGTGAATAGTGCATCTATAAATGATACATTTTTACCTTCATTTATAGATATAGGTAACATTAACAATATAGTTCCTAATAATATTACCATTAGAAAACCTAATACAATTATTCTACTAGGTTTAATTTTTTTAATTAATTTCATTTAAAAGTCACTCCCTAAATAAGTAAGATATTGTTATTAACATTGCTTACGAACTTAAATAACTAACTACTATTAAATTCATAACTTTTATTGAACATTATTTTGGTAATATATTTCATATCATTAGTTATAAAAAAATGTAATAATTTTATTGAAAAATATATAATAGCTTGTTCAAAAATATTAATTGTTACTTTATACAAAAAATATTCTTGATTATCATCTTCCATAATAGAAATCTTACTCCTTTTTTATTAAATCACTACTAAGATAATCTCTATGTAAAAAGACATAATTTACAAATAAAAAAATGTAAATAATGCCTTAATAGTTTAAATTGTTGTTAAGTTTTAACAGTATAAATACTTTATATTAACTAAAATATTCCGTTAATATAAAGTATATCCAGGTTGTTTTATCGATAATTATATATAATCTAGTATTCAATTTCAATAACTTTATTAATGGAGTGGTGTTAAAAAAATATAACCATAATTTAACATTGATTTAACATTACTAAGTTGTGTGTAAATATATATATCATATAAAAATAGTTAATTTTTAATCTAATTTTAATCTTTCTTATATTTTAGATTAATTTAATAAATGTATTATATAGCTATAGTAAATGAGGAAAATAAATTTATGGAGGCTATATAAATGGAAAACAATGAAATGATTAAAAAATTAATGGAAAAGGCTTATGTAACTCATGAAGAAGCACAAGAGATATTAGAGAGATGTAATTGGGATCTTTTAGATGCAATAATATATTTAGAGAGAAGTGGAAAAGTAGAAAATAATGATACTACAACTATTATTGAAATAAAAGAAGAGGAGCAAAATAAAGAGGACAACACTAAAAAAAAGCAAGAAAGCTATGGTGGAATTGGAGAAGTTATTGGAAGAATATTTAAAGGATTAGGAAAAATTATAGCTAAGGGAAACAAGAATTATTTTGAAATTAAAAAAGATAATGAAAAACCAATAAGAATATCTTTAACAATATCAATACTTTTATTATTATTCTTTATGCCACCAACTGTAGTATTATTAATAATGGGTTTATTCTGTGGATATAAGTATTCAATTGGAGGGCCTAATATGAATTATGATGGAGTAAATGATGTTTTTGAAAAGGTATCAGAATCAGCAGATAATATAAAAAAAGATTTTAAAAAAGGATATGAAGGAAAGTAGAATATTATAAGAAATAGGCTTTGAAGATAATTCAAGGTCTTTTTCTTTTTATGAAATCTTTAGAAATATCTTATCGGATGGTATAATTTAATAAATAAGGATAAATTTAAGATGGATTATTATAAAGTAAAGGCTGGAGGAAAATTTGTGGATAAGCTTAAGCTTGTAGAAAAGTTAAGGGAAAAGACAGGAATAACATATGAAGATTCAAAAAGAGTATTAGAAATAAATAATTGGGATATACTTGATGCTATTTTATATTTGGAGAAGCAAGGAAAGGTAAAGAGTCCTTCTATTAGTATATTTTATACTAATGAATATAAGGAAAGTTATGAAGAAGAAAATACAAAATCTAATTTTGAGGAAGTTAAAAAAGATAGTAATTATAAATCTAATAATACCTTTGAAGGAATTTTTGAGGTTATATGTAAGGCTATAGATACCTGTAACAATATTTTTATAGAAATAAAAGGCAAAAATAATTTCTTTTTAAAATTTCCACTTACAGTAGTTATTATTCTTTTAATATTTGGATTTTGGCTACTAATACCTCTTGTTGTTATTGCATTGTTTTTAGATATAGAATTTTCTGTAGAATCTAAAAATATTAATACAGATAAAATTAATGATATATTAAGTAAAATATCAAAAGAAGTGCAGAAGATTAAAGGAAAAGGGAAAGTTGGAGGGAAGTAATGGTTAAGATTTTAATAGTTGAAGATGAAGAAAAAATAGCAAGATTTATAGAGTTAGAGTTAGTTCATGAAGGATATAAAGTAGCAAAAGTTAATAATGGTAGAGAAGGTCTTGAAATTGCTGAAAAAGGTGAGGTAGATTTAGTTCTTTTAGATGTAATGCTACCAGAACTTAATGGTCTTGAGGTATTAAGAAGACTTAGAAAGAACTCTGATATTCCAGTAATAATGTTAACTGCAAGAGATGCTGTTATGGATAAGGTATCAGGTCTTGATGCTGGTGCAGATGATTATATAACAAAACCTTTTGCAATTGAAGAATTACTTGCAAGAGTAAGAAATGCTTTGAAAAAGAGAATAGTTACTGTAAAAAAAGATGAAGAGGTATTAAATTGTGGTTTACTATATCTAGATAAATTAAGGCATAAAGTTCTTTATAATAATATAGAAATTGAATTAACTAATAGAGAATTTATGCTTTTAAAAATATTAATGGAAAATAAAAATATAGTATTAACTAGAGATGTACTTATGGAAAAGGTATGTGGTTATGATTATGTTGGGGAAACAAATGTAATAGATGTTTATATAAGATACTTAAGAACAAAAATTGATGATAGATTTAATGTTAAGGTAATTACTACAGTTCGTGGTGTAGGATACGTAATAAAAGATGAATAAAAGAAGAAAAACAAAAAATGTTACATCTATTGCAATAAAACTTAATGCCATAAAAGTAAGAGATTTATTTTTTAAATTTATTATAATTGATGTAGTTTTAATGGCAATTTTAATAGGACTATGGTGTGTTGAATCTGAAAAGAACTTTTGTGGAGAATTAGTAAATAATGCTAAAAGAACAATTAATTTTTATCCCATAGAAACAGCAACTTATACAGTAATATGGGATGATGGAAAAACTATGGTTAAAGTCGCTAGTTATTTTTTATATAATTTAAGAAAAATAATAATAATAGTTGGAATAGTAGAAGGTATATTTTTATTAGAAGAAATAATATTTGGAACAGCAAGAGTAAGAAAAATATTAAAACCTCTTAATGAAATAGCAGAAACTGCAGAGAGGCTTAGTAATATGGTATTTGATGAAGAAAAATTTCATAGTTTAGAAGATGCTATATCAAAAATTAGTCCAGTTGCTTCTGATGAAAGAATTCATATTGGAGATAGTGAGTTTAAGGGGTTAGAAGATGCTATTAATAAGTTATTAGATAGAATGAGGGATTCTTATAGGCAACAAGCAAGATTCGTATCAGATGCTTCACATGAACTTAGAACGCCTATTTCAGTAATTCAAGGTTATGCAAATATGCTTGATAGATGGGGAAAAAGTGATGAAAGTGTATTAGATGAATCTATTATAGCTATAAAGTCTGAATCAGAAAATATGAAAAATTTAGTTGAGCAATTACTATTTTTAGCAAGAGGTATTAATGGTAAAACACAGCTTACTATTGAAGAATTTTCTTTAAGTAATATGATTAAAGAAGTTGTAGAAGAATCTAAAATGATAGATGACAAGCATTTATATAGTTATATTAATTTAGAAGATGTTAATGTTTATGGAGATGTGGGGCTTCTTAAACAAACTGCTAGGATATTAGTTGAAAATGCAGTTAAATATACAGAATCAGGGGAAAATATAGTGCTTAAAGTAGGAAGAAATAGCAAAGGAGAGGTGTATTTTTCTGTACAGGATAATGGAATAGGAATAGGTACTGAAGATATACCATATATATTTGAACGTTTCTTTAGGGCTGATACAGCAAGAGTTAGAAAAAATGGAGGTACTGGTCTTGGATTATCTATAGCTAAATGGATTATTGATAACCATAATGGATATTTTAGTGTTGTAAGTAGAAAAGAAATAGGTACAAGAATAACAGTGTATCTACCTGAAAAATAAATATCATAAAAGAGTTCCTTTTTAGGTTTTAGATGTAGCTTTATCATAATCAAAAATGAGAAATGATGAATAATGAAAAGAGCCTGCTTAAGAAATTATATTTTCAGGCAGGCTTAATTTAATAATAGCTATAAATTATTAGAGAGTTTTTTATAAGTATTAAGTTTATAGTGTACATTTTTTTCATAGTCCAATTTAAAAAATTCAGTATACATACAATCTAGTATATATAATAAGGATAACCTTGTTGAAAATGATGAAATCTTATTATAATGATTTTCATTTGAACTTAAATATAATTGATAATCTGCATATTTAGTAATAGGATTTTCATTGGTAGAGGAAATTAATATTATTTTTGTTTTATTCTTTTTTAATATATCAGCTAGCTTCTTAACGATTACTCCTCTGCATTCAAAGGACATTATGATTGCAACATGATTTTCATCACTAGTAGATGCTGTTAATAGTTGATTATATTCTTCTAGAGGCACATTAACAAAAGTACCTATTTCTTGCATTTGAAATTTAAAGTTTTCTGCAAAATAAATATTACCAGCAGATGTATAAAAATCTATATATTTTGCTTTTTTAAGTTCAATAGTTATTAGTCTTAACTGCTCAAGAGAAATTAGGTTTAAAGATGATACAATAGTTTGTTCATATAGTTCTTTCATCTTAAGTAAAATTTCATGTTCTGTTTCATTTTGTTTAAAGGGATAATTATAATCTAGTGAATTATTTTCTATTAAATACTCATTAATTGATGAAGAAGCTTGTACTTTTAACTCAGATAGTCCTGATAAGTTAAGCTTTTGACATAATCTATAAATTGTAGATGTTGAAACAAAGCAAGCTTCACTAATTTCAGCAGCACTCATTTTAACAAATAAGTTAGGGTTATCTTGTATATATTTAACTAATATTTTTTCATTTTCAGTTAAGTTAGTAAGTTTGTTTAATTTGATAAAAATGTTCATGAAGATCACCTCATGAACATTATATAATATTTTATTATGTAATTTTAATATTTTATTAAAATTCTATTTCTTTAATATATTTACTTAATGTATAGGCAATACCATCTTCTTCATTAGATAAGGTAACCTCATTAGCTATGGATTTTAAGTCATCTACGGCATTTTCCATTGCTACACCAATTCCTACATATTCAATCATTGATGCATCATTATGACCATCACCAAAAGCAATCATTTCTTCTCTTTTAAAGCCCATAGGAGATAAAACTGTATCTAAAGCCTTTGCTTTATCTATATCTTTTGCAGTAAATTCAAAGTAAAAAGGTGCTGTAAACATGCAGCTTAATTTATCTTTAAAAGGCTCCATCATATTTTTATAATTTTCTTGTAAATAATCAGGGTCTCCAGCAGTTAAAATTTTATTTAAAGGATAGTCAGCAAAAGCCGCTAAATCCTCTTTTTCACATAACTTAAATTTACCACCACGAGATTCATATTGAATTATATTAAAAGGTTCACCATTTACTAGTATTTCATTATCAAAGACGTTATTTACATACATGTAATTTCCTTTATCAATCATTGGCTTAACATTAAATTTTTTCATATGCTCAAGAACTGCTTGTCCTTCTTCGATACTCATTGTTTCATTGAATAAAACTTTATTTGTTTGACAATCAACAACTTTAGAGCCATTAAAAGATACTAGAAGCCCATCATGTTTATCCATATCTAATTCTCTAGCGAAATCCATTAACCCAGAAGTAGGTCTTCCAGAGGCTAATATTAAAGTTATTCCTAGTTCTTGTGCTTTAATTAATGCATTTTTTGTTTTTTTAGTTATTTCTTTTTTTCCATTAGTTAATGTACCATCAACATCCATTATTATTACTTTTATATCACTCATATTGTACCTCCATAGCATTTTCTTTAATTATACTAAGGTTTTATAAGGAGATTAATATATTGAAATGATATTGATAAATATTTTTCAAAAATAATTAATTTAATAAATAAAATATGAAAGAAGTATATCAAAGTTAATATTTATACTTGCATTGAAGTTAACTTTAAGTAGTAGACTTATATATTAGTTAAAGATTGGTAAAATTAGTGAGGGTATTAATCTTTAATTTTTCTAAATGCTAGTGGCGTCTTGCCATGAGTCTTTTTGAACATTTTAACAAAATTACTACTATAGTTATATCCAAGCTGTTTAGAAATTTCATCAATACTTAATTCAGTAGTAGATAATAAATTCTCAGCCATTGTCATTCTAATAGAGTTAGTATACTGACTAATAGACATATGATACTTTGCAGAAAAACCAGCTTTTAATTTTTGTTCATTTAAAAATACCATTTTACTTAAACTTTTTATAGTAGGGGGATTGCAGGCTTCCTTTGTTAATATATCATGGGCTTTTTGTATTGCATTAGCATCAGCGGCAGTTAAAGTAATATATCTATCTTTTCCTATCTTAATTTCTCCATAATTTAATTGATTAGTAAAGACATTCTCTGGAGATGAATATATTTCATTATATAGTAGAGCAATGCATTCTAATATTTTACTTTCTAAATAAATAGGAGTTATTTTATCAACTTCAGACATACTTCTTAATCTTTGAATAATAGATGATATCTCAAGTGGTAAATATCTATAAGTATAGTTACTAATAAAATTATCAAAATCTATAGTTTTAGGAAAGCTTGGTCGTATTATTTCATCAAAATATTTTTTATAAATTGTTATTTCAGCACCATGAAAGTGTTGACCTTTTTTCCATGTTTGCTTTCCTTTTATTCCTTTTTCAGACACAAAAAAAGATGAAGGACTAAAAGAGGATATAGGATTATTTTCAATTTCAAATTGTGTTTCGCCTGTATAGACAGTACCAAATCTCATTAAATGTTCATGATGTTCGAAAGATATAGAGAAATCTACAGGAATAGTATAGTCTCCTATTCCAAAGTCATAATATCCTTCTCTACTATATTTAATAAAATATCCAAGTTCAGGTTTAGCTTCATTTTTATAAATTGTATAATTTTCAGTCTTATAAGGTTTAAAGGTCATTTTATTTAAAACTTCATTTTGAAAATCTTTTGTTGTTTTATAAATCATAATATCCCTCAATATTTATTAAATTAGGTTACTAAATAATATAACATAAAAATAATTAATGTTAAAATAAAAATATATGAGATATAATTATAAGAGAGCATATTATAAGGAGATGAAAAAGTGGAGAATCTTAAAGAAATATGATGGAAACAAAGATTTGAAAATTTTGACAAATCATATAAATTACTAAAAAAATATTCTGATGGGCCAATAGTAACAGAATTGGAGAAGGCCGGTATAATTCAGTTTTTTGAAATAATAAAGCTTTATCTTCCAGAATTAGAAAAAATGCATGAAAAGTTATTAATGGAGTTATAATATGTGTGGATTACTTAATAGAGATATAGAATACATACTTAAGGCGTTAAGTATGTTTCCTCAAATTGGGAAAGCAATAATATTTGGTAGTAGGGCAATGGGAAATTATAAAAATGGATCAGATGTAGATATAGCTGTAGTAGGGGAAAGTATAGATAACTCTATATTATATAAATTGGATGATTATTTGAATGAAGTTTATGCTTTACCATATTTTTTTGATATTATACATTACGATAGAATAAGTAATGAGAACTTGATAAAGCATATAGATAAAGAAGGAAAAGTTATTTATAGTAAAAATAATTAATGCACATGTGAAATTTTTAATTTTGCATGTGTTTTTAATTTATAACGTAATAATTATTTATAAAAAATATGGAAATACTAGTTTAAAGATGAATGGTAACTTAAAAATTATTTAATTAGATGATAAAATTATTAAATTAGATGCAATAGTTGAAATGAGAATGACTCTCATATACAATCAATTCATGTAGAACAAGAAAGATAAAAATAGTTTATGAAATATATATGGAGGTACACAATGAAGAAGAAAATATTAAAAACTTTAGTAGCTACTTGTATGACAGCTATGATGTTTGTTGGATGTGCAAGTAATGGTGAGACAAATAAAGATAAAACTACTGAAAATACTGTAACAGTTACAGATGTAAGAGGGGAAGTAGAAATACCAGCAGATCCTCAAAGAATAGTAGATTTAAGTGGTAATAGTGATATTTTATCAATTTTAGGATATAAGGTAGTAGGAACTGCAAATAGTGATGCTTATGATTACACTAAATTCCCTTCATACTTAGAAGAAACATTAAGTGGGGCAGAAATATTAGGATATAGCATGCAAGACACTATGGATGTGGAAGCTGTTATGAACTTAAACCCAGACTTAATAGTTATATCAACAGTTCAAGAAAAAATGTATGATCAATTAAGTGAAATTGCTCCAACAGTTATGATTCAATTAGAAGCTTTAAACTGGAAAGATGATGTTAAAGCTTTAGCAAAAGTATTTGATAAAGAAGATGTTGCTAATGAGTGGATAGATAATTATGAAGCTAAAGCAAAAGAAGCTGGAGATAAAATCAAGGCAGAATATGGTGAAGATACAACATATCTTTCATTCTTAGCTAGTGGTGGACAATTCTTCATATTTGATGGTGCAGGATTTGGTAACGTATTATACGAAGATATGGGATTAGCTAAACCAACAGGAATGCCAGAACAAACAGATATTAGCTTGCCAGTTGTAACTTATGAAGGATTAGCAGCAATTCAATCAGATTATATCTTCTTAATTGCAACAGATGAAGATTTAGCTCAATTAGAAGCAAATAGTATTTGGAACAACTTACCTGCAGTTAAAAATGGTAATGTAGTAGTATTAGAATCATCACCATACTTTAACCAAGGATATAGTCCAATTGGAAGAGAAATATTAGTAGATGAAATAGGTGACATGTTAAATGAAACAAAGTAATAAACGTACAATAATATTTGTAATTTGTAGTTTGTTACTCTTAATAGGAGGATTGACTTTAGCCATTAGGCTAGGGTCAGTCCATATTACGTTTTCAGACATTTGGAATAGTATATTTAATTATAGTGAAACTTTAGAACTTATGTTAGTTAGAGACGTACGTATTCCAAGAGCTCTTGCTGTATTATTTACAGGTGGAGTATTAGGAGTAACAGGAGCAATGATTCAAGGTGTTACTAGAAATCCAATAGCTGAACCATCTATCTTAGGTATAAGCCAAGGAGCAACCTTAGTAATAGCTATTTTTTATGCAGCAGGAATAGGAATAACTACACAAAATGTAATGATAGCTTCTTTTATAGGAGCATTAATAACTGGAATAATAGTTTTAGGATTTATATCAAAAAAGGAAAATAATAATTCAATTGCAAAGATACTTTTAGCAGGAACAGCCATGAGTACATTTTTCATTTCTTTAACTACTGTTATAGGTCTTTTATCAAATCAATCTCAAATGATAGGATTTTGGGTATCAGGTGGATTTAGAAATGCAAGTTGGGCAGATTTTAGATTAATCTTTATAGTAGGAGTTATAGGGCTTATTATAGCAATATTATTATCACCAAAGATAAATATATTGAATTTAGGTGATGATGTTGCAATAGGACTTGGAGAAAATCCAGAAAAAATAAGATTTATTACTCTTATGGTTATGATACCAATGTGTGCAGCAGCGGTTGCAGTTGGTAAAAATATAGCTTTTATAGGGCTTATAGTTCCTCAAATAGTTAGAAAAGTATTAGGAGAAGATTATAGAAGAAATATTCCATGTTCATTTTTACTTGGAGCAGTTCTTTTAACTTTTGCAGATATTGCAGCAAGAATGATATTTAATCCTTATGAAACACCAATTGGAGTGTTTACAGCATTAATAGGAATACCATTCTTTATATCAGTAGCTAGAAAGGAGAGGGGATAATGAGTAAGAAAAAATTTAAAGTAGTTATAGGTGTATTACTTGTTTTATTAATAATCTCCTTTATGGTTACATTATGCTGGGGTACATATAAGGTTTCACCTGGAGAGGTTATTAATACTCTTTTAGGAAATGGAACAAAACTTCAAAATACAGCAATATTAACTATTAGACTTCCAAGGTTATTAGTTGGAATGTTTGTAGCAATTGCACTATCAACAGCAGGAGCAATTCTTCAAACTATAACAAAAAATGATTTAGCAGATACAGGAATAATAGGTATAAATGCTGGAGCGGCTGTGGCTGCAGTATTATTTATTACATATTCAACTGGAGCATATTATAGCGAGCTTGGGCAATTATCTATATTTGTATTACCTGCTATGGCTATAATAGGAGCTGCAGTTACTGCATTCATAATATATATGATGTCTAGTAGAAAAGGAATAAAGCCTAAAAGACTTTTATTAATTGGAATTGGGTTAAATGCAGGACTTAATGCATTTATAACATTCTTTACTTTTAGAGGTGGTGTTGGAGACTATAATAGAGTTTTGGTTTGGACATCAGGAAGTCTTTGGGGATCTGGATGGAGCTATGCAAAGGTAATAATTCCAATAGTAGTTTTAATGTTTATAATAGTTTTATTAAATCATAAAAAGTTAGATGTGTTAAATCTTTCAGATGAGCTTGCTATATCATTAGGATTAAATTTGGAAAGGGAAAGAAAGAAATTTTTAACTTTTGCAGTGATATTAGCAGGAACAGCAACAGCATTTGCAGGTAATATTGGATTCTTAGGACTTATATCTCCTCATATTGCAAGAAAGTTAGTTGGACCTTATCATAAAAAGTTTGTTACAGTTTCAGCAATGATAAGTGTTATTATAGTTCTTCTTGCAGATGCAGTTTCAAGAAATTTATTTTCTCCAATTGAAATTCCAGTAGGAATAACAGTATCAATATTTGGAGTACCATATTTTATTTATTTAATGATGAAGGAGAAATAATTATGGAAGCTATTAGTGTAAAGAACTTAAGTGTAGCATATGAAAATAATACTATAATTGAAGATATGAGTTTATCTATACCAAAGGGAAAAATAAGCATAATAATTGGAGGAAATGGATGTGGTAAATCAACTTTACTTAAGACTATAGCAAGAATTAATAAACCTAAGAATGGTGATATCTTTATTAACAATAAAAATATAAAAAAGATAAAAGAAAAGAACATAGCAAAAGAAGTTGCTTTTTTACCACAAGGGCCAGTTTGTCCAGATGGACTTACAGTAAGAGAACTTGTTGCATTTGGGAGATTTCCTCATCAAAAAATGATAGGTGGTCTTACTAACCATGATAAAGAGCTTATTGATTGGGCAATAGAAGAAACGGGTCTTAGCGAATTTGCTGATAGAGGAGTTGAAAACTTATCTGGAGGGCAAAGACAAAGGGCGTGGATTGCTATGACTTTAGCTCAAGAAACTGAAATAATAATGCTTGATGAACCTACAACTTATCTTGATATGTCTTATCAACTTGAAGTATTAGAAGTGCTTCAAAAGCTTAATAAAGAAAAAAATATTACAGTAGTTATAGTTCTTCATGAGCTTAATAATGCTTGTAGATTTGCAGATAATATTATTGGTCTTAAAAAGGGAAAGATTATCTGCCAAGGAAGACCATTGGATATAATTAATAAAGAAAATTTAAAAACTATATATGGAATAGATGCCAACCTTACAGTAAGTGAAGATGGACAATATCCAATATGTATGGAGTATGACTTATTTAGGGGGACAGATGAAAAATAAAAATTTTATAATAATAGTTATAGGACAGATTATTTCTTTATTTGGAAACGCGATTCAAAGATTTAGTATGTCACTATACTTATTAGAATTTACAGGTAGTACAGCTATCTTTGCTAACATATTAGCTATATCAACAATACCTTATATTTTATTTGCACCAATTGCAGGTAGATTGTCTGACAATATAAATAGAAAAAAGATAATGGTATATTTAGATTTATTTTGTTCTATATTAATTGGAGGATATGCATTCATATTACTGAGAGGGAATGATAGTGCATTAATAGTTGGAACTGTTATGTTTATGTTATCGGTATGTGCTACTTTATATGGTCCAGCAGTAACAGCTTCAATTCCACAAATAGTAGAAGAGGATAAGCTTACTTCAGCAAATGGAGTAATTAACCAAGTTGGTTCAATAGTTAACTTTGTTGGACCAATACTAGCAGGTATTCTTTATGGATTGTTAGGCATAAAAGTAATAGTAATAGTAAATGCAGTAAGCTTTTTTGTTTCTGCAATAATGGAAATGTTTTTAGATATTCCAGATGTAGTAAAGGATAATTCGGTTAATGAAAATGAAATAGCTGTTGATAGAAATAGTGAAAAAATATTATCTATGGATTTTGTTAAAAAGTCTTTTATAGATATGAAAGAAAGCTTTGTTTATTTAAAAAGTGAAAAGAAAATTGTACTTGGAATTATAGCATCATATGCTTTATGTAATATTTTCTTAGTACCAATATTATCAATAGTTGCTCCGTATTTTATAAACGTATTTCTAGGACTTCCATCAGAGGTTTTTGGAATTGTAGAGGCAATATGCGTATTAGGAATGATATTAGGTGGATTTTGGATTAGTGTGAAACCTAATATGTTTTCTATGAAAAAGGTACATTATACATATTTTCCAATGATAGCAGGTGTTATTGTAATGTCTACATTAGGGTTTATAAAATTAAATAATTATGCTCTAGCTGGAATATTTGCACTTGGAGGGCTTGCAATAATGTTATCTTTATCATTATCAAATGTATTAACTTTAACATTTATACAAAAGCAAGTACCGGGGGAAATGCTTGGGCGTGTATCAGCATTTTCAACAGCAGTAGCAACTATAAGTGTTGCGCCAGGGCAGTTATTATTTGGACAAGTTATAGATATGGGAATACCTATAGGAATAATCTTATTAGTATCAGCAATATTTAATATAGGACTTATGTTATTTATTAAGTGGAATGTAAGAGAATTAAAATAAAAATAAACCTAGTTTGAATTTAAACTAGGTTTATTTTAGATATTCCTCTAAAGTTAATTGGTTATCATTTATTTCTTTAGCAGCATTTTTCCCAACATATCGCAAGTGCCATGGTTCGTAGCTATATCCTGTAATATCTTCTTTCCCTTTAGGATATCTAATTATAAAACCATAATTACTAATATTTTCTGATAACCATTTAAAGCTTTCTGTATTTTCAAAGCCTTCATCTAAATTACTATATTCATCAGATAATACGTCTATTGCTAAACCTGTTTGATGTTCGCTATGACCAGGATGAGCAACATAATTATCAGCAGCTATAGTTCCATCATTAGCAACAGCATCATTATAAACTGTAGTTTGATAATCACATGAACGATATCCAGAAATTCCAATTAGATTGATACCAGCCTTTTTAGCATCATTAAACATATTTTCTAACTCTACAGACACTTGATATCTAACATGAGCTGTCATATCAGATGATGTTTGCAGTGGAATGTTAGGAATAACTAAATCGTCAGGTTCATAATTTTCTTCAAGCGAATGTTCTTTATTAACTAATACAAGATATTCATCATTAGGATTATTATAAACTAAATTTATTTCTTCAGATTCAGACTCTGATTCAGCTTGAACATTATTTTTAGAGTTTATACCAGAAACGTTATTAGTACTAGATGCTTTACTGTTAAGATCAGTATTAATTTTCTTCTTATTATTAATAGAAAAGATTATAATTAATAATAGAATAAATACAATAAAAATATTAAGTGAAATTATAAGCTTTTTATTTGATTTTAAAGTTTTCATGGCAATCCCCCCTTTTATATTGTATTCCATATTTAAAATATTGCAAATATTTATCATTGTTATAACAAGGTGAAATTATAAACTTTAATATTAAATTCATATAGATTTCACTTAATCTATATAAATTAATAGTTTAAAAAGCAAAAAAGAGATTGCACAATTTTTGTACTATCTCTTTAAATTTATTAAGAAGCTTTATTAGCTTTTAATTCATTTTTCTTAACTACGTTATATCTAATATTAACGATAAGTGCTAAAACAACACCTAAAGCCGTAATTCCTATATCAAATAATATTACATGGCTTAAGTTTATATCAGCTAATATACCAGTTATACTTGGTACTATAGTAGAAGCTAAACTTGAAGATGTGAATACTATACCAGTAATTTTACCTTTGCTTGATGGGAATAATTCTGACATTGAAGTTAATGCTAATTGTAGAACTCCACCAGCAGCTGAGAAACCAATTACGAATGCTGCAATTATACAAGTCATAGTGCTTGGGAACATCCAAAGTACTGTTAACATAATTAATGATATTAATGGGTAAACAAATGTAAATCTAACTTGTTTAATCCATTTAGCAACTAGTATAGAAGTAACAAATACAGATACTATTGAACCAGTACTATATATACTTATTAGCTTAAGTGAGATAGTTTGTTCAACACCAGCTACTTCTCTTGCAAATGATGGTAACCAGTTTGCAATTACTTGGAATGTTGCAGTAGCAGTAAATCCGATTAAGATTAAGCAAATACCTTCAATCCAGAAGTTGGCTTTAACATTAGATTCAAGATTTTCTGTAGTAGTTTCAGCTTTTTCAACAGGTTTGAATTCAGGAAATTTAAGTTTGAATATAAATAATCCGTTGATTACAAATACTATAATACAGAATATGAATGACCATCCGTAGTAAAGGTTATTAGCAATTAAGAAGCTTATTATCCATGGTAATATAAATTGACCAGCTGAAACAAATGCTTTAATTGCAACGTTAGCACTTCCAGGTGCTTTAGGGAAACATTCAGTTAATGCAGGGTAAGTACCAGCATCCATGAATGAGTTAGCCATACCAGCTAATAGTGCAAAGAAGAATGCTATAGTAACGTTCGTACTAATTAATATACCACCCATAAATAATATGTAAGATCCCATACCTAAAAGTACGAAAGGTTTTCTACCATATTTATCTGATAATACACCTGATACAAATAATACAATTAATCTACCTAATCCTAAAGCTGAGATAACATATGATACACCAGCTTTATTAGTGTTGAATTGTTCCATTAAGAAATCAATGTTTTGGGCTAATATTATACAACCCATACCATGTATAAAGTAGTTAATATACATAGCTAATGCCGTTGGCATGTACTTATTTTTAGTAAGCGTATTTTGCATTTTTAATACTCCTTTTGATAAAAATTTAACGTAATTATATATAAAGTCCTCGTTTAACTTACAAATTAAATTTTAATATATTATTTTTAATTATTCTAATACATATTATTGTGTTTATTTATAGAAAAAATCTATAGATATGTTATAATATTATTAAAATATTAAAAAATAAGGTAAAACAATAAGTTCAATTTATAACAAGGTAATGGTTTTCTTTAAAGACTCATTATCATAGTTAATAAATATGGAGGATGTTATATATGAATTTAAATCATTTAAGTTATTTTAGAGTTTTAGCAAAATTAGAACATTATACACAGGCAGCTGAAGAATTATCAATAACTCAACCAAGTTTAAGTCATGCTATGTCAACATTAGAGAAGGATCTAGGAACTTATCTATTTGAAAAGCAAGGTAGAAATATTAAATTAACTAAATACGGAAAAATATACTTTGAATATGTAGATAGGGCATTGAGTGAATTAGAAAAGGGTGAAAAAAAGATTAGAGAATTATCTAATGTATCTACAGGAACGATAGAATTAGGATATATATATACATTAGGGCCAAGATTTATACCACATCTTATAAAAGATTTTACAGATAACGATAAAAATAAGGATATAAAATTTTTATTTGGTCAAGGAACTACAAAGACACTTATTGAGGGATTAAAGGAAGAAAAGTATGATATGGTATTTTGTTCAATGGTAGAAGATGAGCCTGATATAGATTTTATTCCTATTGCCAATGAGGAGTTAGTACTTATTGTATCAAATGAACACCCTTTAGCAAAAAATGAAGCTTTAGATTTAACTGAAGTAGGTAATTATCCATTTATAGGTTTTAGTGAAAAGAGTGGAATTAGAACAATTATAAGAGATTTATTTGAAAAGGTAAATATTGTACCAAATACTATATGTGAAGTTGAAGAAGATAATGCTGTTGCAGGATTAGTTGAAATAAATTATGGAATTGCAGTTGTTCCAAGAATATCATCTTTAAAATATTATAATGTGAAAGTATTGCCAATAACAAATCCTAAGCATGAAAGATTTATTTATTTGGCTACTTTAAAAAATAGATACCTTACTCCATCTGTAAATTTATTTAAAAAGTTTAGTTTAGAGTATAGTAAAAAGATTTTTAAATAAGTATTTTAATAAATTATAATGTTTCTATAGAAAATGTTATTAGTGTTAGTATAATACATATAGAGGTGATATTTTGGAATACATAAATGATATAAATATTCAGGAAGCAGTAATACATATTCTTGATAGTAATTCAACAGAGCCGATTTTAAATGAATATACATTAGAGTTAAGTGAGGATATTTATAAGTTTCTACATAAGCATATTGAAAAATGTTTAAAAGATGAGGAACTAAAAACAGCAATTTTTAATCCTGAAAGAAATATTGTAAAAGAAATAGTACAGGATTACTTAAATGGAGTAGATAATGATTTTCTTGGATTATCTAAGGAATTATCTAGGCAACTTTTTTCAATTATGAAGGGCAATGTTAATATTCCAGCCTGTGATTTAATAGTTATATCTTTAATTACGGATGTTGGTCCAATGATAGGAATACTTAAAATGGATTATGTTAAAAACTTTACTCACTCTGTAGAGTTTATTAATGATAAGATTGGAATAGGAATAGTTCCTCAAGCAGCAGGTTTACCAGGGAGTAGCCAAAGGATTCAAAAGGCTGCATTTATAAAACCTATTAGAGAAGAACAAGTATTTGATTTATATGTAATTGATAAGCAAAAGAAATCTAATGAAGATGATGAATATGGAGCTAATTATTTTATGAATAGCTTTTTAGGATGCAGTATTGTTGCTAATAAAAGAGATATGACAAAGACATTTTTAAAGGCTACAGAAACTTGGACTAGAAGCAATATTACAGAAAATGCTGAAAAGGCAGAATTAATTAGAACAACTGTTAAGGGTAAATTAAAGGAAGAGGATTCAATTAATATCCAAGAAATTTCTAATGAATTATTTAAAGAAGATCCAACAATAAGGCAAGACTTTGAAGTTTTTATGAAGGGAAATGGATTAAAAGAGGAAGTTGCAGTTGATAAGGCTTGGGTTGAAAAAAAACTTAAGAGAATTAGACTTAAAATTGATAAAGATATAGATTTGTATATTAATGAAGATGCTTACCATGATAATAGTAAATTTGAAATCCAGCGTAATGGCGATGGAAGCATTAATATGATCATAAAACATGTAATAAATTATATTGAAAAATAGAATAATATTGTTCGTCACGTGGAGCCGAAAAATTAATGATATAACACACCACATGGTAGCGAAAAAATGAAATATTTATCTTCCGGGAACTGTGAAATTTTCACCTAGAATTTATATAATTGATTCCGTAAAATTGGCTAAAGTTTTTAAACTCGCTATTAGCTCAAACAGTAAAAACTTCTTAACGCCAACTTTACTCCATCAATTATTAAATTCTACGGCTTAATTTCAATGTTCCCTCCAAATTAATATTTCATTTTTTCTTTTTCCATGTGTTTGCTTATAAGACCACCTTTATAGTTAATATTTTCTGCTATAAATTTTCTTTTTTAAGGTGGTCACACAGAAAATTGTATCTTTAAGCTTAAAAGCCAGTGATAAAGAAAAATTAATGATATTATTGGAAGGAATATTGTAATTAAGTTTTAGAATTTAATCTTTCTTGGAATAAAAACTGCGTTAAGAAGCTGAGGGAGCGAAGCGACTTTCGAAGCTTTAGCTCTTTTTCTGGAAAAAACAATATAAATTCTTAACGAAAATTACATAATTCCTGGAGATAATATCATTAATTTTCGTCATCACGGCAATTCAAGCTATAACGAACAATTTAGATAAATTAGGATAGTAGTTTAACGAGAATTGCTTTTTGAGCATGAAGTCTATTTTCTGCTTCTTCAAAGATTTCATATGAGTGAGCTTCAAGAATTTCTTCAGTAATTTCCTCTTCTCTATGAGCTGGAAGGCAATGAAGAACAATGGCATCATCATTTGCTAATTTCATTATCTCTGAATTAATTTGATATCCTTTGAAGGCAACTTGACGTTTTTTAACTTCATCCTCTTGTCCCATACTAGCCCAAACATCAGTTATAATTACATCAGCATTTTTTATAGCTTCAGCTGGATTCTCAGTAATTTCGAAACAAACTTCATTTTCTTCAGCTAATGAAATACCTTTTTCAATATAATATTTGGGTGGTTTATATCCTATAGGATTAGCAATTGCTACATTCATTCCTAAGGTTAAGCAACCAACAATTAAAGAATTACACATATTATTACCGTCACCAATATATGCAACTTTTAATCCTTCAAGAATAAGTTTCTTTTCTCTGATAGTCATTAAATCTGCTAAAACTTGGCAAGGGTGCTCATCGTCTGTTAATCCGTTAATTATAGGAATAGATGAACATTCAGCTAGAGTTTCAATTTCTTTTTGAGAAAATGTTCTTATCATAATTCCATCTAAGTATCTAGATAAAACTCTAGCAGTATCTTGGATAGGTTCCCCACGGCCTATTTGTAAATCCTTAGAGCTTAAGAAGAGTGGATGTCCACCAAGTTGATACATTCCAACTTCAAAGGAAACTCTTGTACGTGTTGATGCTTTTTCAAAGATCATACCTAAGGATTTTCCTTTTAGCAAATGATGTTCTATACTATGTTTTTGTTCATATTTTAGTTGATCGGCAAGGTTTAATATATCTAAAATTTCATCTTTTGAAAGATTATCCATGCGTAATAAATGTTTATTCATAAATAAAGCCCCCTTTTATATTTACTTATATTCTTTTAATACTTTTACTAAGATTTTTAAGCCTTCTTTAACATCTTCTACAGATATATTTAGTGGAGGGAGTAATCTTACTACATTTTTACCAGAAGTTAAAACTAGTAGTCCATTTTCAAGAGCTTTCGCTTGAACAATAGATGAATCACCATCTATCTCTATTCCAAGCATTAGCCCTAATCCACGAACATCTTTTACTATTTTTAAATTTTTATTTAAAATAGTTTCTTTTATTAGTTCACCTTTAAATATAATTTCACTATAAGAATTAGTATTACAAAGTTGATTTAATACTGAAGTTGCACCTGCACATACAACTGGATTTCCACCAAATGTTGAACCGTGATCTCCAGGTTTAAAAGTTGTTGAAAGTTTTTCATTACATAAAACTGCACCTATAGGAAGTCCAGCCCCTAGACCTTTTGCGCAAGTTACTATATCAGGTTCAACATTGAAGTTATTATAACCAAAGAGACTTCCCGTTCTGGCTATTCCACATTGAACTTCATCAAAAATGATTAATATATCTTTTTCTTTAGCCATTTTACAAGTTGCTAAAACAAACTCATTATTTAGTGGATGAACGCCACCTTCACCTTGAATAGCTTCCATTATTATTGCACAAACATCAGAAGTAAGTTTTTCTTGTAGGTCATCAATGGAATTAGCAGTTACATAATTAAAGCCAGTAGGAAATGGAAAGAAGTAGTTGTGAAATTTATCTTGACCAGTTGCAGTTAATGTAGCTAAAGTCCTACCATGGAAAGATTGTTTTAGTGAAAGAATTGTACTTCTACCTTCACCATATTTATTAAAACTATATTTTCTAGCAAGTTTAATAGCACATTCATTTGCTTCAGCTCCAGAATTAGCAAAGAAAACTTTACCCATTCCAGATAACTCACAAAGTTTTTTTGCAAGTGATATAGTAGAATCATTAGTGAAAATATTAGATAAGTGTTGGAATTTATTAAGCTGAGATATTATTGAGTTTTTCCAATCAGTATTGTTATAGCCTAAAGAATTAACACCAATTCCACTAGTAAAGTCTATATATTTTTTATTATTTTTATCAAATAAATAAGATCCTTGACCATAGGATATTTCAATAGGTAATGTAGCATAAGTATTCATTAAATACTTATTTTCTTTTTCAAATAAAGTCATTTCAATCACCTCGTTTAATTATTTAGTAAATCTCTGTTCCAATTCCTTTTTCAGATAGTAATTCAAGTAAGATAGAGTGCTTAATTCTGCCATCTATTATATGAGCTTTTTTAACTCCCATTCTTACAGATTCAACACAACAACTTATTTTAGGAATCATACCACCTTTAATTATTTTATCTATAGTTAGTTTGGGAATTTGATGTAATCTTAAAGTTGAAATTAAAGTAGATGGGTCTTTAGGATCTGTCATTACACCAGGTACATCAGTTAAAAGAATTAATTTTTCAGCCTTTAAAGCAGAAGCAATTTTTGAAGCACAAGTATCTGCATTTATGTTATAAATATTAGTATCATTTTCACCTATTGCAATAGAAGAAACTACAGGAATATAACCAGAATTCATTGATAATTTTAGAAGATCTATATTTACAGAAGTTATTTCACCTACAAAACCTAAATCAATATCACTAGTAAGTTTTTTAGCTTTTATTAATGATCCATCAATTCCAGATAAACCAATTGCTTTACCACCATTTTTTTCAATTAGTTTAACTAAATCTTTATTTACTTTTCCAGCTAAGACCATTTGAGCAACTGTTATTGTAGTTTCATCAGTATATCTCAAACCATTTATGAACTTACTTTCATGATTCATTTTAGCTAAAGTATTGCTAATATCAGGACCACCACCATGAACTATTATTGGGTTAATTCCAATACATTTCATAAGGATAATATCATTTATTACTGTTTTAGTTAATTCATCATTAATCATGGCATTTCCACCATATTTAATTACAATAGTTTTACCATAATATTCTTGAATATAAGGTAATGCTTGAATTAATATATTTGCATGTTGAGCATAGTTCAATTGTTACACCTCCAAAAAATGGGTGTGCCTCCGGGGTCAATCCAATATATGGATTGACCCCGGAGGCACACCCATATATTGTTAACTTCGGTAGTCACCATTTATTTTTACGTAATCGTAAGTTAAATCGCAGCCCCATGTTGTTGCTTCTGATGAAGCTAATTTCATATCTATTAAAATTTTAATTTCATCTTGTAATAAAATTTCTTTTGCTTTAATTTCATCAAAATTTACAGAAGCGCCACTTTGGCAAACAAGAATTTCACCAACTGTACTTGCGAAAGAAACATCAACTTTTTCAGGATAAAAATCAACATCAGAATATCCCAATGCGCAAAGGATTCTTCCCCAGTTAGCATCACTTCCAAAGATTGCAGCTTTAACAAGGCTTGAAGTAACTACACTTTTAGAAAGAGTTTCAGCATCATTAATAGAATTAGCATTTTTTACAGTACACTCTATAAGCTTGGTAGCTCCTTCACCATCCTTTGCAATTTTTTTAGATATGTGAATATTTAAAGCTGTTAATGCTTCTAAGAATAAATTATAGTCATCATTTTTTTCAGTTATAGTTTCATTTGAAGCAAGTCCATTTGCCATTATTAAAACCATATCATTAGTGCTAGAATCACCATCAACACTTATTCTGTTATAAGAAATATTAACACTTTCCTTTAATGCTTCCTTTAATAAAGTAGGTGAGATTGAAATATCGGTAGTTATGAAAGAAAGCATAGTAGCCATATTTGGATGAATCATACCAGAGCCCTTAGCAATAGCAGCAAGTGTAACTTTCTTATCTCCAATTTTCAATTCAATTCCAGCTTGTTTCTCAATTGTATCAGTAGTCATAATAGCCATAGAGGCACTTTTAGCACCTTCAATATCATTAGATAAATTACTTACTAATTGAGGAATTCCATCTTTTATTACATTTATATTAAGAGGCACGCCTATTACTCCTGTTGAAGCAACAAGGACATCATCATTTTTAATATTTAATGCCTTAGCACAAAGTTCTGTCATTTTTTTTGCTTTTGATAATCCATCATCACCATTACAAGTGTTAGCATTTCCACTGTTAATAATTATTGCTTGAGCTTTTTTATTAATTAAATGTTGTTTAGTTACTGTAAGAGGAGCACCTTTTACTTTATTTTTTGTAAAAACTCCACAAGAAGTGGCTACAACATCAGAATATATTAAAGCTAAGTCTTTTTTTAATAAACTCTTTTTTAGGCCACAATGAATTCCAGAGGCTTTAAAGCCAGCAGGAGAAGTCACTGTTAAATTTTCATCTATTTTAATCATAAATTACACATCCTTTATTTAAAAGCTTGGAGCTATTAGTTTAAGCCCAGTATTTTCAGGTAAGCCAAGTAAAAGGTTCATGTTTTGAATTGCTTGTCCAGCAGCTCCTTTAACCATATTATCTATAACACTAATGATTATTATTTTATTTTTTCTATAATTTTGATGAATAGAAATATGACAATTATTTGTATATTTAACGTATTTCATTTCAGCAGCTTGGCCTAGTGGTAATACATGGACAAACTCTTCGTTTTTATATTGTTTTTTATATATTTCATGAATTTCTTCTAAGGTAAGTTGATCTTTAGGTTCGCAATAAATTGTAGAAAGTATTCCTCTGTTGATAGGTAATAGATGAGGAGTAAATGTTACTTCTACATTTTCATTTGCTATATATGATAGGATTTGTTCAATTTCAGGGGTATGTCTATGACTACCAATGCCGTATGCAGAAAAATTTTCATTAGCTTCTGCAAAATGACTTTTTAATGAAAGTCCTCTTCCTGCGCCAGTAATTCCTGATTTTGAATCGCAAATTATATTTTTAGTATTAATTAAATTATTTTTTAATAGAGGCATAAGCCCAAGTGAAATACTTGTTGGATAACATCCAGGATTAGCAACTATATTAAATTCTTTAATTTTAGAACCATTAAACTCTGGTAGTCCATATATGCTATTCTTATGAATGGCTTTGCATGTGAATTTTTTTCCATACCATTCTTCATAAGAGTTTTCAGATTCTAATCTAAAATCAGCCCCAAGATCTATTACCGTTTTATTTTTACTTATTGCTTCAGCTGCTATTTCCTCACTTAATCCGTGAGGAAGAGCAGTAAATATAATATCACATTTATTAATAACATCACTTTTATCTTTGCATACTAGTGTTGTTTTATTGAAAAAACTTTTATATACAGAACTTATCTCCTTATCTCTAAAAGTAGAGGAGGAGATAGCAGTAACTGTAACATTATCATGATTAAGTAAAAGTCTTAATAATTCAACTCCAACGTATCCTGTTGCCCCAATGATTCCTACTTTAAACATGATAAATTCTCCTTATTTTCTTTTATAAATTTTTCTAAAACTTCTATTTGCATTTTAACTGATGAAGAACTAGGTCCCCCAATGACACTTCTTTCTTCAACACAAGTTAATAAGTCTATTGCTTTATATATATCTTCTTCAAAAATAGGAGAGAAGTCTTTAAATTCTTCCATACTTAGGTCATCTATAGCAATATCTTTATCTATGCAATAAAGAACTATTTTACCTACAACTTCATGAGCATTTCTAAATGCCATACCTTTTTTCACAAGATAATCAGCAACATCAGTAGCATTTGTAAATCCACTAGCAGCAGATTTTTTCATATTAGCTTTTTTTACTTTCATAGTTTTAATCATTCCATTAAAGGTTTGAAGTGAAAGGAGAGCAGTATCTAAACCATCAAATAATGCTTCTTTATCTTCTTGCATATCTTTATTGTAAGCTAAAGGAATACCTTTCATAACAGTAAGTAAAGTCATTAAATCTCCATAAACTCTTCCTGTTTTGCCCCTAACTAGCTCTGCAACATCAGGATTTTTCTTTTGAGGCATTATACTACTTCCAGTGCTATAACTATCATCAAGTTCAATAAAGTTAAATTCACCAGTACACCACAGTATAATTTCTTCTGAAAATCTTGATAAATGTATCATTATTAATGAAAGTGCAGATAAGGTTTCTATAGCATAATCCCTATCGGAAACAGAATCTAAACTGTTAAGTGTTATTTTAGAAAAGCCAAGTTCAGAAGCTACAAAATCTCTATCAATAGGGTATGTGGAGGTAGCTAAAGCACCACTACCAAGTGGCATTTCATCAAGTCTTTTATAGCTATCAAAAAGTCTTCCTATATCTCTTTTAAACATTTCACAATAAGCTAAGATATGATGTGCAAAAGTAATTGGTTGAGCCTTTTGCATATGTGTATATCCAGGCATAATAGTATTAATATTTTCATTTGCTTTTTCAAGTAAGGTTTCATGAAGATTTAATATTTCGTTTATTATAATTTTTATATATTTTTTTAAATAAAGTTTTGTATCTAAAGTAACTTGATCGTTTCTGCTTCTACCTGTATGAAGTTTTTTACCTTCATCACCAATATAGTAAGTTAATATACTTTCGATAAAGCTGTGAATATCTTCAGCTTCTTTATCTATTTCTATAGTTCCATTGTTAATTCTTATTAATACTTCTTTTAAGCCTTCAACTATTTTTTCACTATCTTGTGAAGGAATAATTCCTTGCTTTCCAAGCATTTTAACATGAGCAAGGCTTCCTTCTATATCTTCCTTATACATTCTTGAATCAATTGAAATTGAGGAGTTAAAGGTATTAACTAACTCATTAACTCCTTCAGTAAATCTTCCGCCCCAAAGTTTCATTTTATTTCTCCTGTTTCTTTAAAGAATTTTTCATCTTAGCATTTACTACAGTTGGTAAACCGTAAAGATTAATAAACCCTTCAGAATCTTTTTGATTATATACGCCATCTTCACCGAAAGTAGCATATTCTTCGCTGTATAATGAATAAGGAGATGTCATTCCCGCATTAATAATATTACCTTTATATAGTTTAAGCTTAACTTCACCAGTAACAGTTTCTTGAGTTTTATCAACAAAAGCTGAAAGACTTTCTCTAAGTGGAGTGAACCATTCACCGTTATAAACTAAATCAGCAAATTTTAAAGAAATAGTTTGTTTAAAGTGATGAGTTGCTTTATCTAAGCAAAGTTCTTCTAAATCAGCATGTGCTTTGTAAAGAATAGTTCCACCAGGAGTTTCATAAACACCTCTTGATTTCATACCAACAAGTCTGTTTTCTACCATATCCATAATACCAATGGCATTTTCTCCACCAATTTTATTTAACTCTTCAATTAATTTAATACCATCCATTTTTTCACCATTAAGAGCAACTGGAATACCATTTTCAAAAGTTAAAGTAATATAAGTTGCTTCGTTAGGTGCGTTTTCTAAGGTATTACAAAGTTCTAATATTTTATCATACTTAGGTTCATTTTCAGGGAATTCTAAATCTAAGCCTTCATGACTTAAGTGCCATAAATTTTTATCTTTACTATAATTAGTTTCATAAGTAATTTTTATTGGAATTTCTCTATCTAAAGCATATTTAATTTCTTCTTCACGAGATTTAATATTCCATATTCTCCAAGGTGCTATAATTGGCATTTCTGGTGAAAAGTTTTTTACTGCAAGTTCAAAGCGAACTTGATCATTTCCTTTACCAGTGCAACCATGACAAATTGCATCAGCACCTTCTTTTTCTGCAATTTCTACAAGTCTCTTTCCTATTAAAGGTCTAGCAAAAGAAGTTCCTAATAAATATTTTCCTTCATACACTGCCCCAGCTTGAAGTGTAGGGAAGATATAATCATAAACAAATTCCTTTGTTAAATCTTCAATATAAATTTTTGATGCCCCAGTTTTTAATGCTTTTTCTTCTAATCCTTCTAGCTCATCGGTTTGTCCAACATTACCAACTACTGCTATAACTTCACAACCATAAGTTTCTTTAAGCCATGAAATTATAATTGATGTATCTAATCCTCCTGAATAAGCCAAAACTACTTTATTAAATTTTTTCATATATAAAAGCCCCCTTTTTAATTAATTAGGAATTAGTAGTTTCTACGAAATGGTAAAAATCACTTTATATTTATAATTATACATATAAATGAATAATTATGCAATTATTATTTTAAAAAATGTATAAAATAATAATATATATTAGAGAAATAAACAACTAAATAAAATGATTGGATAAAAATGTTTATACAAAGATTTGATGAATTATGCATTGATATAATTACAAATAAAAAATAAGCAAAAGAAATTATATCTTTTGCTTATTTTTTTAGAAAATATTTTCTATATTAGGAACTTGGAGTTCTTTCATATTTTCAGCACTATATTTTAATAGATGAAGTGATGCCTCAGTTTCACTTGAATCATCTTTTTCAATATAGATAGTTAGTTTTAAAGCTTCATTCAATAATGAATCATAATCAACATGGTTTACATAGATAGCAGCGATTTTACCTTTATCTTCGATTAAATTAAAAATTGCCATAGCATCTTCAAAATTTTCTTCTTTAGTAGAATAGCTTAAGCTATTTTCCATTTCATCACACATTTCAATGACATTGCTACAAAGATTTTTAAAACTTATATCTGTATAAGTTAAAAATGATAATAATAATACGAAGAGAAGAATAGAAAATAATGAGTTTTTCATTTTTTATCTCCTTTAACATTTTGATTTTCATCATATAATTGATAAACAAATTTTCCTTGAGTATCAACCATAGCAATTAAAACATCCTTAATTGAATTAATATGATGTTTTTTCAATTCATGCTCAATCCAAACTTTATTTTTTCCGCTAGTAGTAAGTATATTATTATTAACATGCCCATCTAGAACATAAATTATAGGTAATCTAGGAGCTTGAGTTGAGTTATTACCTTTAGAACTACCTGAATTTGATGAAGTAGTTGAACTATTAGATCCACTAGAACCTGTAGAATTACTTCTTTTATTATTTTTAGAAGAACTTTCATTTCCAGAAGCATTGCTGTTAGTGTTTTTAGTATTGCTAGAAGTACTTTCAGTGGAAGTGGGAGTTTGGCTTCTAGATGATGATAATGGTTGTGTATTAGAACTACAAGAAGTATCAACAGAAGCATTACTAGAACTACTTTGAGATGTTAAAAATGATAATTGACCATTATTCTCTAAAATAGCATATTCAATTTCGTTTAAATCAAAATAACCTGCTAGCCTAAGTTCTTCCATAAGCTCATCTAAATTAATTTGTTGTTTTTTTAAAGCTTTGTAATTTATTTTACCTTTGCAAACTAAGATACAAGGTTCACCTTCAAGTATTTTTCTAGTAAACTGACTTTTAAGTTGTAATTGAGTTAATATTGTTTTTATAAACAGTAAAGTAATAATTGGAATAATACCAAGAATTAAGGGTAATCTAGTGTCTTGCATTGGAAGAGCTGCTAAGTCAGATATCATTATTGTTATAACAAATTCATATGGTTGTAATTCTCCAATTTGTCTCTTACCCATTAATCTCATTACAAGTATTACTAAGAAATATAAAAATATAGTTCTTATTAGAACAATGAACATAATTAAATCACCTCTAAATAAGTATTTGTATAAAAAATACTTTTATTCTAAGTGAGAGTCCAAATTTTATATTTGGTTCCTCGAACTTACTCAGCGACTGAAAGGAGCTGAGTTTCCTTTAAAAAGAATAATACTAGTCCAAATTTTATATTTGGTTCCTCGAACTTGCCTAAAACTAAAAATTTTAGAATAATAATTATTTTAATATATAAAATAATAGAATAATTTTTAAAGCTGTATATAATAAGAGTATAAAGAATTAATTAAAAAAATTTATAATAAAACAAAATTTTGCACCAAATTTTATAATATGATTTTTTAATTAAGTAATGGTATTATAAGGATTTAGAAGGGTGGAGTAAGGATGAAAGAAAATATTAATTTAGTAAATAATAAAAATGACTCTATAGAAAGTGATTATACAAGAACATTACAATTTATCTTTATTAAAGCCACATTGGATTTATTTCCAGATGCAAAAATAACAATTCAACATAGTGTTGGTAAAGGGATATTCGGAGAAATATCTAAAGAAATCAATCTTAATGAAAAAGATATAGAAGATATAAAAATAAAAATGCAAGAATTAATAGATAAGGATTTACCTATAAATAAAATTAAGGTAGCTAAAGAAGATGCAATTAATATTTTTAAATCTTATGATATGAATGATAAAGTTCTTTTATTAGAACAAGTAGATTTCAAAATAGTTAATTTATATGAATTAGATGGAAGATATGATTATTTTTATGGTCATATGACTAAAAGAACAAGTGACATAAAAGCTTTTGATTTAATTTATTATGAAAATGGATTCATTTTAAGAAGACCTAATGATTATCAAACTTTTACATTACCAGAGTTTGTAGAACAAAGAAAAATTACAAAAATATTTAGAGAAACTGAAAAATGGTTGAATATTTTAGAGGTTGGAAATGTTGGGGCTCTAAATGATAAGATTGATAAAGGCGAATTAATTAACTTAGTAATGATTTCTGAAGCTTTACATGAAAAGAAAATTGCAGAAATTGCAGATAAAATTAATTTGAAAGATGAGGTTAAATTAATTTTAATAGCAGGACCAAGTTCTTCAGGAAAAACAACATTTGCCAATAGATTAGGTGTTCAATTAAGAGTTAATGGTATCATACCAATTCCAATATCTTTAGATGATTATTTTGTAAATAGAGATCAAACACCATTAGATGAAAATGGAGAATATGATTTTGAAACTATTGGTTCAGTAGATATAGAATTGTTTAATAAACATTTAAATTTAATATTGCAGGGTGAAGAAGTTGAAATACCAGAGTTTAACTTTATAAAAGGAGAACGAGAATGGGTAGGTAAGAAAGTTAAGTTACCTCCAAATGGTGTTATTATAGTTGAGGGAATTCATGGATTAAATCCCATATTAACATCTCATATTGATGAAAAATATAAATTTAGAATTTATATTTCAGCATTAACTCAATTAAATTTAGATAATCATAATAGGATAACCACTACTGATGTAAGAAAAATTAGAAGAATTGTAAGAGATCAATTATCAAGAGGTCATGGGGCGGAAGATACCTTAAAGATGTGGCATAAGATAAAAAGAGGTGAAAAGAAAAATATTTTTGTTTATCAAGAAGAAGCAGATGTAATGTTCAATTCTACTTTAGTTTATGAGTTATGTGTATTAAAGAAATATGCAATTCAAGAGCTTAATAAAATTAAAGAAGATAGTATTGTTTATAATGAAGCTAAAAGACTAAAGGGATTATTAGGATTCTTTAGAGAAATTGATAAGGATGTAGTTCCAGAAAACTCAATTTTAAGAGAATTTATTGGAGGAAGCGTTTTCTATAAATATTAGAAAGTTATCTAAATTGTTTGTTAAGAATTTGATGCCGTGATGACGAAAATTAATGATATTAAACTATAAAGGTGGCGTTATAAGCAAACACATGGAAAAAGAAAAATGAAATATTAATTTGGAGAGAACATTGAAATTGAGTCTTAGAGTTTATATAATTGATGGAGTAAAATTGGCGTAAAGAAGTTTTTACTGTTTGAGATAACAGCGAGTTTAAAAACTTTAGCCAACTTTACGGAATCAATCATATAAATTCTAGACGAAAATTTCACAGTTCCCGGAAAATAAATATTTCATTTTTTCGATCACAAGTGGTGCATAATATTATTATTTAACATAATAAAATTGGAGGTTACATAATGAAAAGTGTAGGAGTTTTTGATATATTAGGGCCTATAATGGTTGGTCCATCATCATCACATACAGCAGGTGCTGCAAGACTTGGAAAGGTTGCAAGAGCTGTTGCTGGAGCAGATATAGAAGATGTAACATTTTATTTACATGGATCATTTGCTAAAACATATAAAGGACATGGAACTGATAGAGCATTAGTTGCAGGGATATTAGGAATGGAACCAAGTGATTTGAGGCTTAGAGATTCTTTGGAGATAGCTAAAGAAAAAGGTCTTAAAATAAGATTTAGAGAAGCTGACTTAGGTGATGTTCATCCTAATACAGTTAAGTTTGTTATAAAAGGAAAAGAAGGTACATATGAGCTTATAGGTTCTTCTATTGGAGGAGGAAGCATAGAGGTTACATCAGTTAATGGAAACTCAGTTAACTTTACTGGAGCATATCCTACTATTATTGTTTCAAATAAGGATGTTCCAGGGGTAGTATCTAAAGTAACATCAATACTTTACGATAATGATATAAATATTGCTTTTATGAAAGTATTTAGAAATCAAAAAGGTAGAGATGCAACAATGGTATTTGAAGTTGACCATGAAGTTACATCAGAAATTATAGGTAGTGTTAAAGCTATTGAAGGTATAAATAAAGTAATAAAAATTAATCCAATTAAGGAGGGGGAATAGTATGTTAGCAAGATCAGGTGAAGAGTTATTAAAAATATGTGAAGAGGAAAACATATCATTAAGTGAATATGCCATAAGAGTTGAAATGGAAGATAAGGGGCTATCTAGAGAAGAAGTTTATGAAAAGATGGCTAAAAATTTAAAGGTAATGAAAGACGGAGCTACTGAAGGTAGAGAAAAAGAAGTATATTCATTAAGTGGTCTTATTGGTGGAGATGGATATAGGATTCAAAAATATTTAGAAAAAGGAAGTACTTTAACTGGAGATGTAACTGTAAAGGCAATGGCAATGGCATTATCATCATCTGAAGTTAATGCAGGTATGGGAAGAATAGTGGCATGTCCAACAGCTGGATCTTGTGGAATATTACCTGCTGTAATTTTATCAGCAGGTGAGAAGTTAGGAAAAACAGATGAAGAACTTATAGATGCATTATTTACTTCAGCTGCAGTTGGAATGATAATTGGAATGAATGCAACTCTTTCAGGAGCAGAAGGTGGATGTCAAGCTGAATGCGGGTCTGCAGCGGCTATGGGATCAGCAGCAGTTGTCGAAATGATGGGTGGTACGCCTAGTATGGCATTAGATGCAGCTGCAATAGTTATTAAAAATGTACTTGGACTTGTTTGTGACCCTGTAGCAGGACTAGTTGAAATACCATGTGCAAAAAGAAATGCAGCAGGAGCTATAAGCGCACTTTGTACAGCAGATATGGTTATGGCTGGCGTATCTAGTAAAATACCATTTGATGATACTGTATCAGCTATGTATAAGGTAGGAAAGAGCCTTCCATCAGCACTTAGAGAAACTGCAATGGGTGGAGTTGCTGTGACAAAGGCAGGACTTGAACTTCGTAAAAAAGTCTTTGGAGAAGAATAAAATTATATTATGCACATTGTAGATTTTGTCGAATATTATATTATTAGGCAAAGATTGCACTATAGATAATAAAGTGAGGAAGAGCTATGAGGCTTAATGAAGAGTCTATAAAATATATATTAGACTTGCAAAAGAATATTCTACCTCTTATTTATTGTTGTGCTAATAATGAAAGATTACGTAGTTTAGAATCTATAGTTAATCATTATAATGGCAGATTAACTTATAAAAATAGCTATGAATATAAAGAATCTGATCTAATAAATACATTACTGATTTTTTTAGATGAAATAAATTCAGATGGTGTATTAGATATAGAAAAAGCTTTAATAGCTATGAATAAAAGAGAGATAGTATTATTAGAAGCCAATGGAATAGATTCGTTAATTAACAAAAGAAATTTAGCATTAAGTATTATAAATAGATATGATATTAATGTTATTAAAGGAACAAAGAGTGAAATAGAAACTTTGATAAAATTTCAAGAAAATGATGAAGAAAGCAAGATAAATTATGAAAATGATAACTGTAAATTTAGAAATTTTTCAAAGAGAAATAACAGTGTAATAATTATAAAAGATGATAAGTATTATATAACCGATGGATACAGTGAATTTATTATAAAAAATAATAGTAATGAATTATATGATAAAGATATATTAGATAATATATATATAGGAATGATAGCTGTTAGCATTGGAGTATGCAAAAACAAAAGCGAAATAATTCAAGCTATATTAATTGCAACAATAGCTTTTTACATTGGAGAAAAAAGAGCATTAAACTACTTGGTAAATAGTAAGATTATAGATAATAAAGATATAGAGTCCTATTTATTAAATGAAATATATAAGATTGATATAGATACTATAAAGTCATATGGAGATGTATATTATTCTTTTAAAAGAGGCTAAATATAAAAAGAGCACGAAAGTGCTCTTTTTATATTTAAAGGAATTAAGCTTTGTTGATTGATCCGAATAATTCCATTTTTTCTTTAACTGTAGCTTTGATAGCTTCGAATCCAGGATTTAATAACTTTCTTGGGTCAAATCCTTTTCCTTCTTTATCTTTTCCAGCTTCAACGTAAGCTCTTGTAGCTTCTTGGAATGCTAATTGACATTCAGTGTTAACGTTGATTTTAGAAACTCCTAAAGATATAGCTTTTTTGATCATATCTTCTGGAATTCCAGTTCCACCGTGTAATACTAATGGCATGTTTCCGCAAGCTGTGTTGATTTCTTCTAAAGCATCGAAAGCAAGTCCTTGCCAGTTTGCTGGGTATTTTCCGTGGATGTTTCCGATACCAGCAGCTAACATAGTAACTCCTAAATCAGCGATTGATTTACATTCTTGAGCATCAGCAACTTCACCTTTACCAACAACTCCGTCTTCTTCTCCACCGATTGATCCAACTTCTGCTTCTAAAGATAATCCTTTTTCAGAAGTAACTTTAACTAATTCAGTAGTCTTTTCGATGTTTTCAGCGATTGGATAGTGAGATCCATCAAACATAACTGATGAGAATCCAGCTTCCATAGCTTTGTAGCATCCTTCGTAGCTACCGTGGTCTAAGTGTAGAGCAACTGGTACAGTGATGTTTAATTCTTCTAACATACCGTTAACCATTCCTACGATAGTTTTGTATCCACACATATACTTTCCAGCACCTTCAGATACTCCTAAGATTACTGGTGAGTTATTTTCTTGTGCAGTTAATAAAATAGCTTTAGTCCATTCTAAGTTGTTGATGTTGAATTGACCAACAGCATATTTTCCTTCTCTTGCTTTGTTTAACATTTCTTTAGCTGAAACTAACATGGCAATACCTCCGTACATTTAAAATATTATAGAGAATTTGTTAAATCTTACTTAATGTTATAAAATTAACAATTATGTATATCAATTTATTCTCCATTGGTTATTATACCTTAAATTAATAAGAATGAAAACAAAAAAATAAGTAAATTAACTTTAATCATAGTAAGGAAGACTTATTTAATTTATTATTACATAAAAATAAATTAAATAAATATGATATAATACTCTATTAGGAAAGAGTATTTTTCTAGAAGGTAAAGTGATAATTTAAATTGATTAAAATATAAGATTTGAATTAATAAAATTTTTAAAAACTTAGGAGGAAAGTATGTTAACAGATTTACATATACATAGTTATTATTCTGATGGAACAATGTCACCACAAGAAATAGTTAAAGATGCTAAAAGTAAGAATGTAGGTGTTATTTCAGTAACTGATCATGATGTTTTAGATTCATATGAAGAAGTGAAAAGGGAATCAGAAAAAGAAGGAATTATTGCAATAAGAGGAGTTGAAATAGACTCAATATTTGAGGGACATTTGGTACATCTATTAGCATATAAGTTTAATGATAATGACAATTTTTTTAATTTAGTAAATAATGCTAAAGAAAATTTATTAGAAACTAGTATAGAACTTATAAGAAGAATGGAAAAAGATTATGAAGATATATCTTTAGAAGATTATAATTCTTATGAATACAATAGAAGAAAAGGTGGATGGAAGGGAATACATTATTTATTTGATAGAGGTATTACTGAAGGGCTTTTTGATGGTATGAAATTTTATGGTAAATATGAATGTGGACATGAAAAGTTTGATTTTCCAGGTGTAAAAGAAGTTTGTGATATTACACATGAGGCTGGAGGATATGTAGTATTAGCACATCCATGTAATTATTATAAAGATAAAACTAAAGAAGAAATATTAGCTAAACTTGAAATACTAAAGGAATTGGGTATTGATGGAGTTGAGTGTTATTATCCTGCGAATAGTGATTTAATGACAGAAACATGTTTAGAATTCTGTAGAAAAAATAATATGATAATAACAGCAGGGTCAGATGGACATGGAGATTTTGGAGCTGTAAGTAAAGGGGTAGAATACTATATAGGTGCAATCAATAAGGATAGCAGTTTATTAAACATTGAAAAATTACTTTAATTCATAGAAGGCTTAAATGGGGTTGTCGTACAAGAATTTTATATATAATATATTGTTTTTATATAATTAAAAAGCAACACAATATATTATAGTATTTATTCTTAATACGACAGCTACATTTTTATATTTTATAAATCAGACAGATAAATTAAATATTCTATAATGCAAAAAAAGACTGTATAATTTATACAGTCTTTTGGTGCTGAAGACCGGAATCGAACCGGTACGGTATCGCTACCGCAGGATTTTAAGTCCTGTGCGTCTGCCTGTTCCGCCACTTCAGCAGGCAAGAATTATTTTAATATGATATTAAGAATAAGTCAATAGAAAATTAAAAAAATAATAAAAAATATGTAATAGTGATAAAAAAGGTGATAATATAAAAGAAATATATTTATAGAAATTGGTGAGCTATTATGAATAATGTATTTGAAGCACTTCATAAGTATTATGGATATAATTCCTTTAGAAAAGGACAGTATGAAATTATAAATAATATATTGTATAAAAGAGATACATTTTGTATTTTACCGACAGGAGGAGGTAAATCAATTTGTTATCAAATTCCAGCTCTTTTATTTAAGGGTGTTACTATAGTTATTTCACCATTAATTGCTTTAATGAAGGATCAGGTAGATAATTTAAGATCAAATGGAATAAATGCTGAATATATAAATAGCACTCAAAATTTAGAGAGCATAGATAATATTATGGAAATGTGCAGAAATGGTGAAATAAAATTACTTTATATTGCACCTGAAAGGCTAGAAAATGAATTTTTTAAAAGAAAGCTTAGAAGGCTTAATATAAGTCAATTAGCAATAGATGAAGCTCATTGTGTATCAATGTGGGGACATGATTTTAGAAGAAGCTATGGATTAATTAACGATTTTATAAATTCCTTAAGTATTAGACCAGTAGTAACTGCATTTACCGCTACGGCAACAGAAGTTGTAAGAAGGGATGTAGTTAAGCTTTTAGGGTTAAGGAACCCTTACATATACATAGGGAGTTTTGATAGAGATAATTTATCTATAAGAGTACATATTGAAGAAGATAAGTTAGAGTTAGTAAAGGATATAATTAAGGATAAAGAAAATGAAGCAGGCATAATTTATTGTGCTACAAGAAAGGAAGTAGATGGATTATATTTTTATCTTAAGGATTTGGGATATGATGTATTAAAATATCATGGTGGCTTAAAGGATGAAGAAAAAGAGTATTACCAAGATGAATTTTTAAATGAAAATTCTAATGTTATGATTGCAACTAATGCTTTTGGAATGGGAATAGATAAATCAAATGTAAGATATATAGTTCATTTTACTATGCCTAAAAATATAGAAAGTTACTATCAAGAAATCGGTAGAGCAGGTAGAGATGGAGCTATGTCTGAGTGTCATATTTTATTCAATAGAAGTGATATTAGAACATTAGAATACTTAATATATACAACGGTTCAGATAGATAGAAAAGAATTAGAAATAAAGAAGCTTCAAAGTATGATAGACTTTTGTGAAAGTAAGGAATGTCTAAGAGCTTTTATTTTAAAATACTTTGGAGAAGAGGAGGTTAGAGAGTATTGCAATAATTGTAGCAATTGCCTAAATAGTGATGAACTTAGAGATTATACTATAGAAGCTCAGAAGATATTATCCTGTGTATATAGAACTAGGGAGCGTTATGGAGTTGCAGTTCTTATTGATGTACTTAGAGGTATGATTGGTCCCAAGATAATTAATGATAAATTAAATGAATTAACTACATATGGAATAATGAGAGAATATAGCAGTAAGTTCATACGAGATTTAATAAAAGCATTAATTGATTTTGGGTATGTCAATTTAAAAGAAGGGACTTATTCAATGCTACAATTAAATGAAAAGTCATATAGTATTTTAAAGTCAAAGCAAAGAGTAATGTTAAAGTTAAGTTATGAAAATGAGGAAAAAGTTATTAATAGTGATTTATTTAATAAATTAAGAATTTGGAGAAGAGATACTGCAATTAAAGAAGGGGTAAAACCATATATAATTTTTTCTGATGCAACATTAATTGAATTATGTAATAAATTACCTAAAACAGAACAAGAACTCTTACAAATTAGAGGTATGGGAGAAAAGAAATTTAATAAATATGGAGAAGAGCTTCTAAAAAGATTAAAAGGTCAAACTTAATAAAGAAATTATAAATTCCTTATGAGCAAAATTATAATTAATATAATTTTCTTATAGGGAATTTTTATTATTAGTAAAGAATATTATTACGGAAATATAACTAATAAAAAATGGTTAATTAATAATAATTAGGAAATTTAAACATATAAAATATAGAGAAGTGTAAATAAAAAAATAGGAATATAACTATTTAATACAACAATATATTAAATTAAAGGGGAGGGATGAGTCTATGAATTTCAAGGAGTTTATAACTACAGATAGAGAAAGTCGAAATAGTGAAAAGTTTGAAGGAACATTTTTAGATTACTTAGAGATTGTAAAACAAAATCCAGATGTAGCAAAGCTTGCACATAAGAGGTTATATGACTTTATTATTAGTAAGGGGATAGAGACTTTAAAGGGTGATGAACACCCAAGAATAAGAAAAATATATGGTAATGAAACAATTAGAGAATATGGATATTTTAAAGAGGATTTCTTTGGAATTGATAAAATCCTAATGAAACTTGTTAATTATTTACACTCTGCATCTATGAAAGGTGAGGAATCTAGACAAGTTTTATACTTAGTAGGACCTGTTGGAGCAGGTAAATCATCATTAGTAGAATCTTTAAAGAGTGCATTAGTTCAATGTGAACCAATATATTCTTTAAAAGGTTGTCCTATGCATGAGGAACCTTTACATCTAGTTCCAAATCATTTAAGAGCTAAATTTAATGAAATGTTAGGCGTTCAAATAGAAGGAGATTTATGTCCAGTTTGTAAGTATAGATTACTTCATGAATTTAATGGAGAATATGAAAATTTCCCTGTTGAAAGAAAGGGATTTTCTATAAGATCAAGAAAGGGAGTTGGTGTTGTTCCACCAGTTGATCCTAATAACCAAGATACTTCAATATTAACAGGCTCTATTGATATTTCTAAGATGGATATGTATCCAGAAGATGATCCAAGAATATTCTCATTAAATGGTGCATTTAATGTTGGTAATAGAGGATTAGTAGAATTTATAGAAGTATTCAAAAATGATGTTGAATATTTACACACAATTATAACAGCTACACAAGAAAAATCTATACCATCACCAGGTAAAGGTTCAATGATTTACTTTGATGGATTAATAATAGCTCACTCTAATGAAGCTGAATGGAATAAGTTTAAATCAGATCATACTAATGAAGCAATTTTAGATAGAATTGTAAAAATTGAAGTTCCTTATTGCTTAGAACTTGAAGAAGAAATTAAGATTTATGAAAAGATATTAAAGAAGAGTAACTTTAAAGCTCATATTGCACCTCATACAATTGAAGTTGCAGCAATGTTTGCTATACTTTCAAGGTTAACACCATCTGCAAAGGTAGATTCTATGACTAAGCTTAAGATTTATAATGGTGAGGACTTAGTTGAAAAAGGAACAACTAAGAAAATTGATATTACAGAACTTAGAGAAGAAGCAGGTCCTTATGAAGGAATGAAGGGTATTAGTACAAGATTTATTATAAAAGCAATTGATAATGCACTTTCAAATTCTGAATATGATTGTATAAATCCTTTAAGCATAATGGAAAGTATAATTAAGTCTATTAAGGATATGGATATAGCTTCTGATGATAAGAAAAAATATTTAGCATTTATCCAAGATACTATTCGTAAAGAATATAATAAGATTTTAGAGAAAGAAATAACAAAAGCATTTATTCATTCATTTAGAGAACAAGCAGAAAGTCTTTTCAATAATTATATAGACAATGCTGAAGCTTTTGTTAATAAGACTAGAATTAAGGATGCTCAAACAGGTGAAGAATTGAAACCAGATGAAGAATTTATGAGAAGTATAGAAGAGCAAATAGGGGTATCTGAAGCTTCAAGCAAAGGATTTAGGGCTGATGTAACATCTTATATGTTCTATCTAGTTAGAAATGGTTCAAAGATAGATTACAAGTCTTATGAACCATTAAAAGAGGCTATAGAAAAGAAGCTTATAGCATCTGTAAGAGATTTATCTAGAATTATTACTAAGTCAAGAGTTAGAGATAAAGAGCAAACAGAAAAATATAATGCTATGGTTGATGAAATGCAAAGAAACGGATATTGCCAACACTGCTGTGATGTAATTCTTAAATATGCCGCTAACAACTTGTGGAAGGATTGATAAAAATGGCTATATTTAGAGACAATACTATAAATCCTGTTGAGCATGATAGAAGTATTGAAGATAGAAGAAGGCATAGGCAGTTAGTGGAAAAATCTATTAAAGAAAACTTAGGAGATATACTATCAGAAGAAAGTATAGTAGGAGAAACTAAAAATAAGAAATTTAAAATTCCCATTAGAGGAATAAAGGAATATCAATTTGTATATGGTAGCAACAACAAAGGTGTTGCTACCGGTACAGGTGAAGAAAAACGAGGAGATAAATTGGGGTCAGCAGATTCTGGTGGGAAAAAAGGTAATAAAGGGGCAGGTAACTCTGAAGGTGATGATATATACGAAACAGAAATAACTTTAGAAGAGTTAATGGATTATATAGTTGAAGATTTGGATTTACCTAACTTAGATAAAAAGAAATATTCAGAGATTATTACTGAAAGTGCTAGTAGAAAAAGAGGATATCAAAGGCATGGAATTAATCCAAGGCTAGCAAAGAAAAAGACAGTTATGGCTAAGACTGCTAGAAAACAAGGGAAAAAACGTGCTCTTAAAGAAGCTGGATTAGATACTGAACTAGATAGATTTCCCTTTAGAGAAGATGATATTAGATATTACAGAGTAAAAACAAAGCCTAAAAAGGAAAGTAATGCTGTAATGATTTTTATAATGGACGTTTCTGGATCAATGGATAGTACTAAAAAGTATTTAGCAAGATCATTTTTCTTTGTATTATCTACCTTTATAAAGAGAAAATATAATAATATTGCATTTGAGTTTATCTCTCATACAACAGTTGCAAAGCAGGTTAATGAGTATGAATTTTTCCATAAAGCAGAATCAGGAGGAACATATATTTCCAGTGGTTTAAACTTAGCATTAAAGCTTATTGAGGAAAAGTATTCTCCTGATGTTTGGAATATATACCCGGTATATGCTAGTGATGGTGATAACTGGTCTGAAGATAATGAAAGAGCTATTGAATCTGTAAAGAAGATTTGTGAAGTAAGCAATATGTTTGGATATGCTGAGCTTTTACCGTCAACTTATTCAACAACAATGTATTATAGATTTAATAAGGAAATTTCAGATAAGAAATTTGTCTCTGTTATTGTTAAAGAGAAAAAGAATTTATGGGATGCTCTTAAGTTAATGTTAAGCAAGGAGCTAGGGGAGGATGAATAATGGAGTACACATTAAAGGAATTAGAAGAATGGAATGTAAAAATTGAAAAAAAAGCAACTGAATTTGGGCTTGATTATTATCCTCAAGAGTTTGAAATAATTGGATTTAATGAAATGTTAGCTTATGAGGCATATGTAGGTATGCCATCTAAGTATCCTCATTGGAGCTATGGTAAGTCATATGAAAAAAATAAAACATTATATTCATTAAATTTAACTGGTTTACCTTATGAAATGGTAATAAATTCAAATCCATCCCTTGCATATTTAATGAAGGAAAATACGTTGCTGTTACAAATTCTAACTATGGCACATGTTTATGGTCATAATGATTTCTTTAAAAATAATAGGTTATTTAGGGAAGGAACTAAGGCTTATTACACTTTAGAGATGTTTAAGTTAGATGCTGATATAATTAGAAGTTATATAAATGACCCTAATATAGGATATAGTAAGGTTGAAAAGATTTTAGATGCAGCACATGCACTTAGATATCAAATACCAAGAGTAGTTGGTATGAAGGAATTAAGTGATGAAGAAATTAAAGCTAATTTAATAGAAGAATACAATATGAAAATTCAAGGTAGGGATATATTAAATAGTGATGAAGAAATTGAATTACCAGACTTAAGTAAAACACCTATAGAAACTTGTGATGATATTATAGGATTCATAATGAAATATGGTGCTTTAGATGAATGGGAAAAGTCAATTCTTAAAATAGTTAAAAGAGAAACTCAATATTTTATACCACAGATTGAAACTAAGATAATGAATGAAGGATGGGCAAGCTATTGCCACTATAATATTTTAAAGAGTTTAGATTTGCCAGAAGGATTATATTTTGAGTTTATAAAACGTCATAATGATGTTATAGCACCTGCACTAGGTGGATTAAATCCTTATTATGTTGGTTTTAAGGTTTTTGAGGATATTGAAAAAAGATATGGAAGAGATAAATTATTTGAGGTTAGATATATAGAAAGAGATAATTCATTTTTACGTAAGTATTTAACTCAAGATTTATGTAAGGAATTGGGATTATTCCAATATGCAAAAAAAAGTTTTGAATTTGTAGTAGATGAGGTCTCAGATGAAGAGGGATGGAAGAGTATAAGAGATACTATGTCAGATTCCTGTGGTGTTGGATCTATTCCTTATATAAGAATTGTTGATTTGAATAAACGTAATGGGACTTTAACATTAGAGCATGTTTTTGATGGTAGAGAACTTGAGTTACTTTATGCAAAAGAAACAATAAAATATTTATTTGACCTTTGGGGCCATAAAGTTATATTAAATACACATACTAAGGAAGGTAGAAGTATAGAAATAGTATGTGATAATGATAGAAGAGTAACAGTAAATTGATATTGAGGAAAAATGATGAATTAAAAATGAGAAGTAATATATTTACTATCATTTATGATTCATCATTTTTATATGTTTTGAATAGCTTAATATTAAGAGTATTTTAGAGAGGATAAAAATGGATTTAAGAGGAAGCAAAACGGAGAAAAATCTATATAGAACTTTTGCAGGAGAAAGTAGAGCGAGAAATAAATATAATTTATATGCAGAAAAAGCAAGAGCAGAAGGTTATCAATGGGTAGCAGAAGTTTTTGATAGTACTGCAATAAATGAATTAGCTCATGCAAGAAGGGTTTATCTTGAACTTTTAAAATTAGTTTGTAACACTAAGGAAAACTTAGTTGATGCAATATGTGGTGAAACTTCAGAATATACAGAGCTATATGCTAAATTTGAAAGAGAAGCAAGAGAAGAAGGATTTAAAGAAATTGCTGATTTCTATAAAGAGCTTAGAGAGGTAGAAGAAGCTCATTCTGAAAGATTTAAGAAGTTATACGATAAATTAAATAATGGAGTAATGTTTTCTGGTCCCGAGGATTCTAAATGGGTTTGTATGAATTGTGGATATATACATGAAGGATCAGAAGCACCTGATAAATGTCCGTTATGTGGATATCCAAAGGCTTACTTTAAGCCATATTGTGAAATTAAAAATATATAAGGAGTTATAAATAATGTTTATATCAATACCAAAAGAATTTTTTGTTCCTGTTGTTTTTGGAGACGGATTTACATTAAATGAAGAAAATAATAATTTAGAGTTAGATTTAAATATGTATAGAGAAAGCACTGGTAAGAAAAGTAATAACAATTTAGAAATTAATAAGGAATATTTAGAAAGTAGTAAGACTTCAAAAGAAAAGCAAGATATTGTTAATATCCAGGTAACCATGAATGAAAATCAATGCGGAAATAAAGCAAATTTAGAGGGTAGTACTATTAAGAGTAATAAGGATAAGGGAACAATAATGTATATGTCTTTAAAAGAAAAAGAAGATTATGAAAAATTTTGTAGTGATGAAGGAAAATTATTTGAGGAATTAGATAGTGAATTCATAGAAAATATTAGTATTAACCTTAAGGGTTGTAATAAAAGTTGTGATTAATTAAATTTAAATAATTATAATTTGGAGGTATTTAAATGAAATATCAACAATTAATGAAGGAGTATTATGTTGATATTAACAATTTAAATCAATTATTAAAAACAATGGTAGATTCTTATAGATTGCTAATAGCAGGAGCAGCAGAATTAAATAATATATATGAGGCAAAAAGTAGTTATGTCAAAGATGCTGTTCATAGAGCAAATAAATTAGGTGATACAATAGATAATTTAATTGATTTACTAGAAGCATGTGGAGAAACCTATTTTAAGTACTGCGCTGTAATGGGAGAATATATTTTGAAGAAAAGTGATAATAAGGTGATTTTAACTGAGGTAGATGAAGAATTATTTTTCCAAGATTCTTCTGTTAGAGAAGAGTTTGAAATGTTAAAAGCCTATAAAAAGGAACAGGAAGAAAAGTTAAAGAATTAAAAAAGAGCTATATCAAAGTGTGAATTATTAATACAACTTTGATATAGCTTTTTTTAGAATTTTTTTAATTTAAAAGTACTTACCATTAAATACGAACCTAATAATAATAATAATAATGGAATAAGTGCGGAAATTGTTTTATTAATGGTAAATAAACAAAATAGTGCTAAAATACTACCTGTAACAGTAATAGGAACGCCTGTAAAAACTCCATTAAATTCACTTGCATTATACCTAGCTAATCTAAAAGCACCGCATATTGGAAATAGTAATAGCGGAATTATCCCTAATACACCAAAAGGGCCTAGTGTATAGAAATCGAATAATAGAAAGACTAGTATAGATGGAGCAACACCAAAAGAAACCAAATCAGCTAATGAATCTAGTTCTTTTCCTAAATCACTGGTAACTTGTAAATAGCGTGCTATTCTACCATCATATCGATCTACTAACGCAGCAAGTAATATAAAAATACATGCTAATGAATAGTTATCATCAAAGGTAGAAAGCAATGATAATATTCCAAATGATAAATTAATAAAAGTAAAAATGTTAGGAATACTGCTTTTCCTCATATAATCACTCCTGATTCTATCTTGCATAAAGATAATTATAACATAAATTTTAAAAAAAATTAATATTTCCAAAAATGCAATAATTAAAAATTTGTTAAATGGCAAAATACATAGAGTTATGGTCATATATATCTATTATATATAGCATACCTTAAATATATTCGGGATATAGCGTAATAAAATATATGTGTTATAATTTTATATATAATTAGGAGGGGTATAATGAAAAAGGTAAAGTTAATTTATAATCCATATTCAGGAGAGAATATTATTTTGTCTAAATTAGATGACATAATTAACATACATCAACAAGCTGGCCTTACTATAGTGCCATATAGAATAAGAAAAGAATGTGGTATAGAAAGTGCATTTCAAGATATAAGGCCTGGTGAATATGAGTATATACTAGTTGCTGGTGGTGATGGAACTGTTGATTCAGTAGTAAACGCTATGGCTAAGCAAGGTATTTCATTACCTATAGGTATTTTACCAGTAGGTACAGCAAATGATTTTTCTAAATTTTTAGGAATACCATTTGATATAGAGACAGCTTGTAAGCAAATAATTGGATCAACAGTAACTACAGTAGATTTAGGAAGTATTAATGATAAATATTTTGTAAATGTTGCTAGTACAGGACTTTTTACAGATGTATCTCAAAAGACAGATGTAAACTTAAAAAATACAATTGGAAAGCTGGCATATTATTTAAAAGGTTTAGAAGAATTACCTAATTTTAGACCTTTGAAGGTAAAAATAACATCAGAACAAGTAAATTTTGATGGAACTATGTATCTTATGTTAATTTTTAATGGTAAAACTGCAGGCAATTTCAATTTAGCTACTAGAGCTGATGCTACAGATGGAATGCTAGATGTAATAGTTTTTAAGGCTGTTCAAATATATGAGCTAATACCTCTATTTATAAAGGTACTTAAAGGAGAACATTTAGATTCAGATAAAGTTATATACTTTAAAACTGATAGACTTCATATAGAATGTAGTGAAGATATAGTTACAGATATAGATGGAGAAAAGGGACCAGATTTTCCATTAGATATAAAATGTATAAAAGGTGGATTAAAAATTTTAGGAGTTAAATAGAAAAAGAGAATAAATAGATTAATTATCTAATAATTATAAATAATAGTACTTTTGTAAGGGAGGTAAAAAGTGATTGCCTTTATTTATTTATGTATATTATTATTTATAATTATTTTTTCTTTATATCTAATTTATTTAAGTTATAATAAATGTCCAATAAAAATAAGGAAATTTTATTTAGTAAGTTTATCAATTATAGTGGTTAGGTACTTGTCATTACTTTCTTTATGGTTAATACAAGTACAAAGGATAATTTACTTTATTAAAGTATTAACTCAATTAAGCTTAATGGCTATTCCATTTTTAGTATTGGCATCTATTTATATATTTTTAAGAGATGAAAATAGAAATTTTGATTATAATTATATTTTTATGGTTATATTATTTTTAGGGTACTGTGTAATAAATATATTTTATAAGTTAGATATAAGGATAGATAGTGTATTTGGTTTTATAGTAAATTATAGAGAGCTTTTGATTCCTAGTTTAATTTATTTAATAATAATTTCTTCTTTTGTAGTTATTACTTTATTATTTATTGATAAGCCTTATAGTAATACTAGTGGGATGAGATTACTTTTAATATCGTTAATAATTACTGTAGTAGAATTTATAATATTTTTAGGTGGAGTTAGAATTTTTCCTTATCCATTAATTGGAGAAGTATGCATTTTAGTATGCTCATATAAGGCAATATCTACATTTAAAATTAAAAAATAATAATTAAATAATAAATATTGTTTTTATAGTATTGCCTTTTAGCGGGTTGTTAATATAATATTAATATATGATGCCCTATAAAGGGCATTTTTATTGTGAATTTAAGGTTAAATTTGCAGTAGGTAGTTTTTGAAAATAATGGTGGTGAGATTAAATGGAGGGTGTCCCTCAGAGTATTAATTTAAGAAAATTGAATATAAGAAGTAATAGAGGGGAAACTCAGATTTAAATCAAACATCTCCTCTATTAATTGAGGAGGAATTTTTTATGCAAAGATTATCTGTTTTTTTATTTACTAGCATATTAGGAAGAAAGATATATGATGAATTTGACGATGTGCTTGGTGAATTAAAAGATATATATGTGACTACTGAGCAAGGATATCCAAGAGTTATTGGGTATAAGGTTAAACGTGATGGGGTAACTTTCCATTATGAGTTTAGAAGCATATTATTTTATAGTGATGATAATAAGGTTAAGATAATGACTCGTGGAAGTAAAGAGATACTTCCAAGAACTTATTCTTATTTATTATCAAGAAATTTATTGGATAAAAAAATTGTAGATATCAATGGAAAGCAAGTTGTTAGAGTTGATGATTTAAGAATTGCAGAGATTGCAGGTGAATACAGGGTAATTGCAGTTGAAACAGGTCCTCTTGCTAAATTTAGAAGAATGAATTGTCAAGGGTTAGGAAAGCTTTTTTATAAAGTTTTGAACAAGGATTTTGAAGATAAAGTTATTATGTGGGATGACGTTGAATCTTTAGAAATGGTTAATAAAAATCTTCAAATAGCAGTTCCATATAAAAAGCTATCAACATTACATCCTGCTGACTTAGCAGATATATTAGAAAATCTTGATGCAAGTTCACGAAAACAGATTTTTGAGTCTTTAGATGAGGATTTAGCTGCAGATACTTTAGAAGAAATAGAACCAGAGTATAAGAGTAGTATTATAAAGGGATTAAGTGAAGCTAAGGCAGTAGAGGTATTAGAAAATATGCCTAATGATGAAATTGCAGATATATTAGATGAATTAGATGATGATGAAAGAGAAAAAATACTTGTTAACTTAGAAAGTGAAGATGCTGAAGAAGTAAAAGAACTTCTTAAATATGGAGATGAAACAATTGGAAGTATAATGAGTAAAGATTTTATTTCATTTAATTTAGATATTACTATTGGAGAGATAATAGATATTTTAAGAGAAAGTAACCCTGAAGATGAAGAGTTAAACTCAATATTTATAAAAGATGAAGAAGAAAAAGTAATTGGAGTAATAGAATTAAAGGATTTAATTTTAAATGATAGTAAAGTTAAAGTAAAAGAAATAATGGATGAAAATATCAATATACTTAAGCATAATGAGGATATAGATGAAGCAGTTGAAATAGCAGCTAAATATGATTTATTATCTATACCAGTAGTTGATAATAATGATGTTTTAATTGGTGTTGTAAATACCCACGATTTAATTGATGAAGTTTTATATCCAATTTGGAAAAAGAAAAATAAGTAAAAAATTTGAAATTCATTGTTGACTTTTTATTTAAGAAGCATATAATTATATTATAAAGTTTAGTTAAATACTCGGAATTAAAACTATGAAAAAGGAAAGTAGTATAAAGGAAGGTTACAGAGAGAAAAGAGTGCTGAGAACTTTTCACTGGTAATTTATATGAAGTGCCCTTTGGAGTTTATGCCTGAAGTAATAGTAAGGTTTTACGGTAGCACCCGTTATAGTGCTCAGGTATTATATTGTACCGTAGAATGAGTGAAATCATTATTAGATAATGGTTTAATTAGAGTGGAACCGCGAATATACTTCGTCTCTAGAATAGAGGCGAAGTTTTTTTATATAAAAATATAATGAAATTTTTGGAGGTATATATGATTTATAATGGAGCAATTGAGTTAATAGGAAAAACACCTATATTAAGAGTAACAAATATGATAGATGAAAATAGTGCAGATATATATGTGAAGTTAGAAAAATTTAATCCAGGTGGAAGTGTAAAGGATAGAGCTGCACTTGGAATGATTGAAAGAGCAGAAGAAGAAGGTATATTGAAAAAGGGTTCAGTAATTGTTGAACCTACAAGTGGAAATACAGGAATTGCACTAGCGATGATAGGAAGATTAAAAGGGTATAAGGTTATAATAGTTATGCCTGAAACTATGAGCAAGGAAAGAAGGGATTTAATTAAGGCCTATGGAGCAGAATTAGTATTAACAGAAGGAAATAGGGGCATGAAAGGAGCTATAGAAAAAGCAACTCAAATGGTAAATGAACATGGGTATTTTATGCCTCAACAATTTGAAAATATAGCTAATCCAGAAAAGCATTATGCTACAACAGCTCAAGAAATATATGAAGATATAAATGATTTGAATGTACTTGTAGCTGGAGTTGGAACAGGAGGAACTATAACTGGAATAGGAAAAAATTTAAAAGAAAAAATAAATGATATAGAGATTGTTGCAATTGAACCAAGTAATTCACAAGTTATTTCTGGGAAAAATCCAGGTCCGCATAAAATTCAAGGAATTGGTGCTGGTTTTGTACCACAAAATTATAAAAATGAGTATGTTGATAAGGTAGTAGCTGTTAGTGATGAAGATGCAATTAAAACGGCAGTAGATTTTGCTAAAAGTGAAGGAATATTAGTAGGTATATCATCAGGAGCAGCAATTTATACAGCTATAAAAATAGCAAAAAAACTAGGAAAAGGCAAAAAAGTATTAGCAATAGCACCAGACGGCGGAGAAAAATACATCTCAATGGGAATCTACGAATAATATTGTTCGTCACGTGGAGGCGAAATATTAATCATATAACCTCCAGGAATTGTGTAATTTGCGTTAAGAATTTATATCTTTCTTTCCGTAAAAACTGCTAAAGCTTCGAAAGTCATTTCATTTCCTCAGCTTCTTAACGCAGTTTTTACTACAAGAAAGATTAAATTCTAAAACTTAATTACAATATTCCTTACGTTAATATCATTAATATTTTCTCTTCCACTTGACAAACCGCAATACCACCTTAAAAGTTAATTATTTGTCATATATATGCAGCAGAAACGATTAACTATAAGGTGCAAGGATATAAGTAGTTATGTGAAAAAAGAAAAAATGAAATATTTATTTTTTCTTTTTCTATGTGTTTGCTTATAACTCCAACTTTATAGTTAATGTTTTCTGCTACAAATTTTTCTGATATGATAGTTAATTTGTACATTGATACTTTTAGCTATAAAAATATATATTTAAAAGTTGACAATTTGGTATATAAAATATAGCAGAATTTGTTAACTTTTAAGGTGGGCACACAGAAATTGTATCTTTTAGCTTTAAAGCCAGTGATAGAGAAAAAAATGATTATATTATCGGAAGGAAGATTATATAATGAACTTTAGAATTTAATTATTATTGAAATAAAATCTACGTTAAGAAGCTGAGGCGACGGTTAGGAGCTTCGAAGCTTTAGTAGATTTTATGGAAATAATAATATAAATTCTTAGTGAAATTATATTCCTTTCTGGAGATTATATAATCATTTTTTCGTCATCACGGCATTCAAGCTCTAACGAACGGAGGTAGATTTATGTTTAGGAATTTAAGATATGATTTAAATAGAGTTATGGAAAATGATCCTGCTGCTAGGAGTAAGATTGAAGTGTTTTTACTTTATCCTACAATTCATGCTATGATTTCTTATAGAATAGCTCGTTTTCTTTACACTAAAAAGTTATTCTTTTTAGCTAGGCTTGTATCACAAATATCTAGATTTTTTACTGGAATAGAGATACATCCAGGAGCTAAGATTGGAAAAGGATTAGTTATAGATCATGGAATGGGTGTAGTAATAGGAGAAACAGCAGAAATAGGAGATAATGTGATTTTATATCATGGAGTAACATTAGGAGGAACAGGGAAAGATAAAGGGAAGAGGCATCCGACATTGGGAGATAATGTTATAATAGGAGCTGGAGCCAAGGTTCTTGGACCTATATATATTGGAAGTAATTCTAAGATAGGTGCTAATTCTGTAGTTTTAAAAGATGTTCCAGAAGGATCTACAGCTGTTGGAATTCCAGCTAAAAATATAATGAAGGAACAAGAAGAAATGCCAGCAATAATAGAAATAAAAGATTATAGAGGGAATAGTAAAAAAATTTATAATTATATGGTGATTTAATTTATGACTAAAGAAGAACTAAAAGAATATTGTAATTCATTAAACCTAGATACTGTTGGATTTATAAAGTGTAGAAGATTTGATGAATTAATAGAATTTTATAAGTGTAGAAAAGAAATGAATTTAGAAAATGAATTTGAAGAAGCTGATATAGAAAAAAGAATAAATCCAATGTGGTATATGGAAAGGGGAAAAACTATTATTTCAATAGCTTTTCCCTATCTTTGGGTAGAAAATAATTTAGAAAATGGATTTTCTAAATATACTAAAGGCTTAGACTATCATAGGGTTGTTAAAAAATACTTAGATAATATTTGTGATTTTATTAAGTCTAAGGGTGGTGAAGCTATTTCTTTCGTAGATAGTAACACATTGCCTGAAAGATATATTGCATATTTAGCTAATATTGGATTTATAGGTAAAAACAATATGATTATAACAAAGAAGTATGGTTCTTATGTATTTTTAGGAGAAATAATTACTGATTTAGAATTTGATAGTGACGAAGTACGAAGTTTTGAAAATATAAAGGAGTATAAAGAATGTGGAGAATGTAATATATGTTATAAGGAATGTCCCACAAAATCTATAAATATAAACAAGATTAACCCTAATATATGTTCATCTTATATTACACAAAAAAAGGAGTTAACAGATATTGATATAAAGCTTTTAAAGGGCAAGATATTTGGCTGTGATATGTGTCAAAATATATGTCCGTATAATAAAGATATACATTTTTCAAAAATTGAAGAGTTTAAGCCTTTAGAATTTATGTGTAATTTAAAAAGTGATATTTATGCCGATATGAATAATAAATTTTTTAAGGAGAATATTTCAAGAACGTCTTGTGGATGGAGAGGGAAAAATGTTATTAAGAGAAATGCTATAATAAAGTTATACAATGAAGGTGAAAATATAGAAATATATAAAGGGGACTCACCTTATATAAATGAATATATAAAAAGATTAAAAAATTTTGGAGGAAAGGTAAATGAAACAAAGGACTAAAATCATATTAGAGGAGTTAAAAAGGTTATATCCAGATGCTAAATGTGAATTAAATTATGAAACTCCATTTCAATTATTAGTTGCAACTATTTTATCTGCACAAACTACAGATAAGAAAGTTAATGAGGTAACTGAGAGTTTATTTAAAGATTATCCAGATGTTGATGCATTTCTAACATTATCTATAGATGAACTTGAAACAAGAATAAAACAAATAGGATTATATAGAAGTAAAGCTAAAAATATATTAGTTATGTGTAATCAATTAAAAAGTAAATTTAATGGAGAAGTTCCTAAAACTATGGAAGAGATAACAAGTTTAGCAGGGGCAGGAAGAAAAACTGCAAATGTAGTATTATCAAATGCCTTTGGAGTTCCGTCTATTGCAGTTGACACACATGTTTTTAGAGTCTCTAATAGACTTGGATTGGCAGATTCAGATAATGTTTTAGAAGTTGAAAAGCAACTTCAAGCAGAACTCCCTAAAAAAGAGTGGAGTTTAACACACCATTTACTAATATTTCATGGTAGAAGATGTTGTATAGCTAGAAATCCTAAGTGTAGTGAATGTTCACTTACTAATAGATGTAAATATTTTAAGGCAGAAAAATCTAAAACAAAATAGGTTAGATAATCTAGCCAAATCGAGGATTTGGAGATTCATTTATGATATAATTGATATGAAAAAATGTAGCAATATCTACATAATTACTAAAGTTTTAGGAGGATGTATATGAAAGTTGGAGTAATAATGGGGGGAATTTCTTCAGAAAGAGAAATTTCACTTAAAAGTGGTAATTCAATAGTTGAAAAAATAGATAAAAATAAATATGAAGTAATGCCTATAGTTATTGATAATAAAGAAGATATAGTAAACAAGGTTAAAGATATAGATTTTGCGTTATTAGCACTTCATGGAAAATTTGGAGAGGATGGAACTGTTCAATCAGTACTTCAAACTTTAGATATACCTTATTCAGGATGTGGACCTATAAGTTCAGGTTTATGTATGGATAAAGACTTTACAAAAAGAATATTAAAAGCAAATGATATTAGAACTGCAAGATGGATTAACGTTTCATCTGTAGAAGAAATAGATTATGATAAGATAGATGAAATGGGATATCCTGTTTTCGTTAAACCAACAAATGGAGGATCAAGTGTTGCTACATTTAAGATAAAAAATAAAGCGGATATTCAAGCAGCAGTTGAAGAAGGATTAAAATGGGATACAGAAGTAATGATTGAGGAGTTTGTTGAAGGTGATGAAATAACTTGTCCAGTATTTGATGGAAAGATGTGGCCTGTTATAGCTATTAAACCAAAGTCTGATTTCTTTGATTATACTCAAAAGTATGCAGCTGATGGAGCTGATGAAATAGTTATTGAATTAGAAAAAGATCTTCATAAGGAAGTTGAAAAAATGGCTTTAGAAACTTATAAGGCTTTAAAGTGTCAAGTATATGCAAGAGTTGATATGATTATTGATAAAAAAGGAGTTCCATATATATTAGAAGTCAATACATTACCTGGAATGACTCCAGCAAGTCTTTTCCCTAAGAGCGCAGCTGCAATAGAAACTAGCTATGCTGGTCTTTTAGATAAAATAATAGAAACATCTTTAAAAGTTAAGAGAAATATATAATAATAGAATAAAAGGATTCAGCTTCCGCTGAATCCTTTTATTCTATTATTATAGAGAAAATTTTTTGTATTTTGGAACTTTTTATTTTATTAAGATGTCTAATCAATATAAAGTAAAAAGTAAATAAGGCTCTTTTAATTATTAGATGTAACCATAACTGTAATTTTAAATATTATATATAGTAAGGAGAATTTTTTATTGGAGGGCTTTATGCAAAATAGAAGTGATAAAAGTCTTTTTGGTATAGATATTAATGAGTATACACAAAATGTAGACTTTACAGTTCTTGCAACTACTATAGACTTTTTATACCTAAGATCCTCAGGATCAGCCACAGGTAGATTCAGGGTAGATAGAAAATTTTTAGAGTTTGCTAGAAAGGCAAGAGATTTTAGGATACCTGTTGGTGCATATCACTTTGGAGTTCCAAGTACAGATTTAACTACGGCAGATTCACAATGTGATGATTTTATTAATATACTTCAAGAGGGATTTGGAGAAAGAGATTATGGAGATTTATTTCCGGTGTTAGATGTTGAAACTCCTACAGATAACTCAATTTCTACTTCTACATTAATTAATTGGATAGAGAGATTTAGAAAAAGGTTTGAAAGAAAAACAAGAAGAAGATTAATGCTTTATACTGGAGCATTTTTTGTAGATATGTACAATAATTTCTTTGTTCCTAATAAAGGATATCCTTTGAAAAATATGATTTTATGGATTGCTCATTATACAGCAATTCCAGGGAATGCACCAGTTCCACCAGATGTGGGAGGATGGACTAGATGGAGGATATGGCAATATAGTGAAAGTGCAAGTGTTGGGGGTGTTGGAAACCCAGTTGATGCAAATTGGGGACCAGATAGTATAGATTTATTAACTCAACCTAGAAATGTAACAGGACTTACAGTTAATAGAAAAGGAAATGTTTTGAATATTAGTTGGAGAAAAAATACTGATACAGACTTATTAGGATATAATATTTTTGCAAATAATTACTGGATAGGTACAGTAGATGCTGATGATACTAGTTTTTCAATAAATATAAATCAATTACCGTTTACTGTTAAAGGAGCTATAAGGATAAGTATAGAAGCATTTGATAAAGATGGTGAAACATCTAAGAATAGAAGTAGTTTTACAGTATAAAATAAGAGAGTAGTATAAGAATAGCTTTATAGTATATAATATAAAATTAGTTACAATTTTAAAGTAAAGCTATTCTTGAATTTATTAGTTTAAATTTTATGAAATTGTAATAATTTTATTAATTGTATTAAATTAAATAATAGAATATAATTAGAACATAATGCAATTATAGTAATTATATATAAATTTTTGGGAGGAGTGGAACTGTGAGTAACGAAAAAGCAAATGAGGATAAGCTTAAAAAAACTATGTTTAAAAATAAGAAATTAATAATTATAATATCAACTATTATAGTTTTAATTGCAGGAGGAACTTTTGGATATTTTATGAACGTAAAAAGTGAAGTTGATTCATGGACGGATAAAATATATCCTGGGGTACAAGCTTATGGCATAGACTTAGGTGGAAAAACTAAGGAAGAAGCAGTAAACATATTAAATGATCAGTTAATTTCTTTAATTGGAAATAAAATTATAACTGTAACTGTTGCAGATAAAACTTTTGAGCTTAAGTATTCTGATATTAGTCCATCAGTAAGTGCTGATGAAACAGTAGAAAAAGCATTGAATTATGGAAAAGATAATAAAATGTTTGAAAAGAAAAAAATGATCGAAAATGGTGTTGATTATAACGTTGATACTGTATTAAGTTATGATGAAGAAAAAGTTAAAGAATTTGCTAATAGTGTAAATGATCAAGTTAAAGTTGATGCTGTAGATGCAAAAATATCAATTAGTGGGAGCAATGTTTCTATAACTCCAGAGGTCACAGGAAAGCGTATAGATATAGAGGATTTATGCAACAAAATAAAGGAAAGTATAGATCCAGATCCAGAAAAAATTGAAACTGTATCTTTAGATTTACAAGATTACTCACCAAGTATAACTTCAGCAGAGTTAAGTAAGATTACTGGAGTAATGTCATCTTATTCAAGCACTTTTGGTACTTCTGATACAGGAAGAGTTGAAAACTTAAGAATTTCAACTGGATACATTAATGGTACCTTATTAATGCCTGGAGAGGAGTTCAGCTATAATAATACAATAGGCCCAACAACTCCAGAAAGAGGATATAAGGAAGCAAATACATATGTTGGTTCTAAAATAGTACCAGGATATGGTGGAGGAGTATGTCAAGTTTCAAGTGCTCTTTATAGAGCTGTTATACAAGCTAATATAAGATCTACTGAAAGACGTAATCACTCAATGACTGTTAGTTATGCAAAACCAGGATTAGATGCAACAGTTGCAGCTGGATATATAGATTATAAGTTTGTAAATACATATGATTTCCCAATATATATTCAAGGATATTTATCTGGTAATCAAGTAGTATTTAATGTTTGGGGAAATAAAGAAGCTATGGGTGGAAAAACTTATGAGCTTGTTAATGAAATATTAGAAACTTATACTTATGGTACTGAGGAAGTGCAAGATTCTACTTTACCTGAAGGGACAAGAGTTGTAACATCATCAGGAGCTAATGGATATAAAGCAAGTGGATATTTAATTACTTATGAAAATGGTGTTCAAGTAAATAAAGAACTTATATCAACTGATGTATATTCAACTAGAAATCAGGTTGTTAGTGTTGGAACTAAAAAGGTAGAAGCACCAGCAACTCCTACTCCAGAAGAAACAACACCAACAGAAAATACTACTGAAGAAGCTCCAGCAGCTTAAAGATATTTAATTAATCACAATATATAATTCTCATTATTATGAGCTTATATATTGTGATTATTTTTTTATTCTTTAGGAAATTATATTTCCTAAAGAATTGTGGATAACTTTAAAAAGTGTGAGAAACACATAGTCTACGAAGCAGATTTTGTTTTAATTAAATATATAATTAATACTAACCATAAAAAAGGTATTTAGTAAATGGCACTATATTTAGATAATTATAATAAAAAATGGTAAAAAAATTAATAAAATGTAAAATACTTTGACTATTAAAAAACTATATAGTATCATTTAAGATATATAAATAGTGTAAAGTAAGATGTTATAACATCTTGCTTTTTATTTTGGAGGGTGAATTCATTGAATTTAAATATAGTTTTATATCAACCAGAAATACCGCAAAATACTGGGAATATAGCAAGAACTTGCGTTTTAACTGACTCAACTCTTCATTTAATAAAGCCTTTAGGATTTAGTATTGATGATAAAGCCGTTAGAAGATCAGGTTTAGATTATTGGAAGGATTTAAAATTAGAAGTTCATGAATCTTATGAAGATTTTATGGCTAAGTATGGAGATAGAAGAATATTTTTATCTACAACACATGGTGGAAATATATATTCAGATGAAAAGTTTCAAAATGGAGACTTTATAATGTTTGGAAGAGAATCATCAGGTGTGCCTGAAGAGGTACATAATGCACATATGGGAATAAGAGTTCCCATGGTACAAACAAGCACAAGAAGTTTGAATTTATCAAATACAGTAGCAATTATAGCGTATGAAGCATTAAAGCAGATAGGATTTCCAAATATGAAATAAAAATAGGGGGTGCTTTTATGGAAAAAATTAAGATTATTACTGATAGTACTTTAGATTTACCATCAGATCTTATAAAAGAAAAGAATATAGAAGTTTTACCGTTATTAATTAACTTTGGAGAAGAAAGTTATTTAGATGGAGTAGAGATAAATACTAGAGAAATGTTGGATAGAATAGAAAGAGAAAATATACTACCAACTACAGCTCAAATAACACCAAATAGATTTGAGGAAGTATTTAAAAAATATCTAGATGAAGGATATAAGATAGTAACTTTATTATTATCATCAGAGATGAGCGGAACATATCAATCAGCGTGTATAGCTAAAAATATGCTAGATACTGATGATATAGTAGTTATTGATTCTAGAAATGTGACATCAGGTTTAGGGGTTTTAGCACTAAAGGCTTGTGAATTTAGAGATAATGGAGATAATATATTTGAAATTGAAGAAAAGATTAAGGGCATTATTCCTAAAGTTAAAAGTTCATTAAGTTTTGAGTCATTAGAAAACTTAGTAAGAGGTGGAAGACTTTCTAAAACAGCTGGTACAATAGGAAGTGTTTTAGGCCTAAGACTTATTTTGGAAGTTAAAGATGGTCAAATGGCTGTTAAAGATAAGGTAAGAGGAAGCAAAAAAGCTTTAAAGAAAGTAATTTCTGATTTTGAAAATGGAAATGTGGATATTAATTCTCCTATAGTATTATTAGAAATTTTAAATGAAGAAATTTATTCAGGATTAAAAAAATATTTTGAGGAAAATAATATAAATTATATAGATGCTAAAGTTGGATGTACGGTAGGAATACATTCAGGAACTAGGGCATGTGGAATTTTCTTTATTGAAAAATAAATTTTAAATAGCAAGTAGCAATTTTTAAAGCGTTACTTGCTATTTTTTACTTTAAAGCATTAAATAGTACTTGATTGGAATAAAAAACAGAATTACTTTTTGAATAGATATGTGAAAATAGTATAAAATATTATAGAAAATAAAAAAAGAGAATTTTTAATTTAGAGTGAATTAAAAATATTTATTAAAGTATCTAATAAAAGCCTATTTTTGTTATAAGTATAAAATTAAAAAAGTATAAAAATAAAAAAATATTAAAAAAAATTACTAGAAAGACTTTCAAATTTAAGATATCTGTTTTATAATAATAGATGTGGGACATAAAAGTCATTGCTGGGACATTTTTAGTCCAAAGGAGGGTCTGTAGTGCAGGAAATATTAGAGTTGCAAAGAAAGATAGTTCCTGAGCTGTTGGAAGTCCTGGAAAAACGATATAATGTTTTAAGGACAATTTTTTATAACCAACCTATTGGAAGAAGAATGCTTGCAAGTGAACTTAATCTTGGCGAAAGAATAGTTAGAAATGAGATTGATTTATTAAAGGCACAAAACTTAATAGAGATTAATACCCCTGGTATGACCGTTACTAAAGATGGACAACATGTTTTAGAAGGGTTAAAAGATTTGATACATCAAACAAAGGGATTAAATGATATTGAGAAGAATATTAAATCATTCTTAGGATTAAAAGATGTTGTTATAGTTCCAGGTAATGTTGAGGAAAATCCAGCAACACTTAAGGAATTAGGAAAAGCAGCAGCTAACTATGTAAAAAGTATAATAAAAGATAGTGATATAATAGCTATTACGGGAGGAAGCACAGTAAAAGAAGTTGTTGAGGAATTCCCGAAAGTAAGTAATATTTCTGATGTTCTTGTTATTCCAGCTAGAGGCGGAATGGGGAGAAAGGTTGAAAGCCAAGCTAATTATTTAGCAGCGGCATTAGCTAATAAAGTTGAAGGTACTTATAAATTATTGCATATTCCAGAGAATGTTAGTTCTAAAGTGTTAGAAGGACTTCTTAAAGAAAAGCAAATAAAGGAAGTTATAGATAATATTCATAATGCTGATATTTTAATTTATGGAATAGGAAACGCAATTCATATGGCTAAAAAACGTGGATTATCAGAAGAGTATATAAGTAAACTTGAAAAACTAGGAGCAGTAGGAGAAGCATTTGGGTGTTATTTTAATAAGGATTCCCAAGTAGTTTTAGAAAATACTCCAATCGGAATTAATATTAATGATGCAAAAAAAATTAATACACATATTGCTGTAGCTGCAGGAGAAAATAAAGTAGAAGCTATAATTGCAACAGAAATGAACAATTCTAATGCTGTTTTAGTTACTGATGAAGCTGCAGGAAGAAAAATTGCAGATTTAATTAAAATTTATAGGTGAAACAATAGTTTCATATTAATTTGATTTAAAATTTAATTTTAAATATATAATATCTATTTTTAGGAGGTAATTGTAATGGTAAGAGTTGCAATAAACGGTTTTGGACGTATAGGACGTCTTGCATTTAGACAAATGTTTGGAGCAGAAGGGTATGAAATAGTTGCTATCAACGATTTAACAAGCCCATCAATGTTAGCTCATTTATTAAAATATGATTCAGCACAAGGAAGATACGCTTTAGGTGATACTGTTGTTGCTGGTGAAAATTCTATCACTGTTGATGGAAAAGAAATCAGAATTTATGCTGAAGCTGATGCTTCTAAATTACCATGGGGAGAAATTGGTGTTGACGTAGTATTAGAATGTACTGGATTCTACGTATCAAAAGCTAAATCTCAAGCACACATTGATGCAGGTGCTAAGAAAGTTGTTATATCAGCTCCAGCTGGAAACGACCTTCCAACAGTTGTATTTAACGTAAACCAAGATATATTAACAGCTGAAGATAACATAATTTCTGCTGCATCTTGTACTACAAACTGCTTAGCTCCAATGGCTAAAGCATTAAATGACTTTGCACCAATTCAATCTGGTATAATGTCAACAATCCACGCTTACACTGGAGACCAAATGGTATTAGATGGACCACACAGAAAAGGTGACTTCAGAAGAGCTAGAGCTGCAGCTGCAAACATCGTTCCTAACTCAACAGGAGCTGCTAAAGCTATCGGATTAGTTATTCCAGAATTAAACGGAAAATTAATCGGTTCTGCACAAAGAGTACCAGTTCCAACTGGATCAACTACAATCTTAACTGCAGTAGTTAAGGGTGAAAATGTAACTAAAGAAGCTATAAACGCTGCTATGAAAGCTGCTTCAAACGAATCTTTTGGTTACACTGAAGAAGAATTAGTTTCTTCAGACATCGTAGGAATCACTTACGGTTCATTATTCGATGCAACTCAAACTATGGTATCTGAAATCGGAGAAGGTTTATACCAAGTTCAAGTTGTTGCATGGTATGACAACGAAAACTCATACACTAGCCAAATGGTTAGAACTATTAAATACTTCGCTGAATTAGCTTAATTTTTAATAGATAATTATATATGGATTTAGATGCTTATAAAAGCACTCTTATAAGATCCTAAAAAGGGTCCGGTCTCTAAGGCATACTTATAAGACCGGGCCTGTTTTAAAATTATAAAGAAAACTATGAATAAATTTATGAGGTGAAAAGAATGAGCTTTAATAAGAAGACAATTGAAGATATTCAAGTTAACGGTAAAAGAGTTTTAGTAAGATGTGACTTTAACGTTCCATTAAAAGATGGAGTTATCACTGATGAAAATAGATTAGTAGGAGCTCTTCCAACAATCAAATACTTAGTTGAAAACGGAGCTAAAGTTATACTTTGCTCACACTTAGGAAAAGATGCTTCTAAGACTTTAGCACCAGTTGCTGTAAGATTAAGCGAAATGTTAGGTAAAGAAGTTGTTTTCGCTAGAGATGAAGAGGTTGTTGGAGAAAACGCTAGAAAAGCTGTTGCTGATATGAAGGACGGAGACGTTGTATTATTAGAAAATACTAGATGCAGAAAAGAAGAAACTAAGAACGGAGAAGAATTATCTAAAGAATTAGCTTCTTTATGTGATATTTACGTTAATGATGCATTCGGAACTGCTCACAGAGCTCACTCTTCAACTGAAGGTGTTACTAAATTCGTAGATACAGCTGTATGCGGATACTTAATTCAAAAAGAATTAAAGTTCTTAGGAGAAGCTGTAAACAATCCAGTTAGACCTTTCGTTGCTATATTAGGTGGATCTAAGGTTTCAGATAAGATTGCTGTTATCAACAACTTATTAGAAAAAGTTAATACAATTATCATTGGTGGAGGAATGGCTTATACATTCTTAAAAGCTCAAGGATATGAAATCGGAACTTCTTTATGTGAAGATGATAGAATGGACTACGCTAAGGAAATGATCGCTAAAGCTGAAGCTAACGGTGTTAAATTCTTATTACCTGTAGACCACAGAATTGCTGATGGATTCAAGGATGTTGAAGCTACAGTTACTGAAGATCAAAACATTCCAGCTGGATTCATGGGATTAGATATCGGACCTAAGACAGAAGCTTTATATGCTGATGCAATTAAAGATGCTAAGACTGTTATCTGGAACGGACCAATGGGAGTATTCGAATTCGAAAACTTCAACAAAGGAACAATTGCAGTTGCTAAAGCTATGGCTGATGCAGATGCTACAACAGTTATCGGTGGAGGAGACTCAGCTGCTGCTGTTAACATCTTAGGATTCGGAGATAAGATGACTCACATCTCTACAGGTGGTGGAGCTTCATTAGAATTCTTAGAAGGTAAAACTTTACCAGGAATCGCTGCTTTAAACGACAAGTAAGATTTAAAGTCTAATAAAAATAGATTTAAAGGTTATGAATGAAGTATAAATCTTCATTCATAACTAATTATTTAAAATTAAATTATGAGGTGAATTAAATGAGAAAAGCTATTATCGCTGGAAACTGGAAAATGCACTATACTCCAGAAGAAGCTGTTAAAGTTATAAACGAATTAAAACCATTAGTAAAGGATGCTACTTGTGATGTAGTAGTTTGTCCTACTTTTGTTTGCTTAGATGCTGTATTAAAAGCAGTTGAAGGATCAAACATCAAAGTTGCTGCTCAAAACATGCACTTTGAAGAAAAAGGAGCTTTTACTGGTGAAGTTGCTCCAGGAATGTTAGAAGCTATGGGTGTTAGCTATGTTGTTTTAGGACACAGTGAAAGAAGAGAATACTTCAATGAAACTGATGAAGCTTTAAACAAAAAAGTTAAAGCTGCTTTCGCTCACAACTTAACTCCAATCCTTTGCTGTGGAGAAACTTTAGAACAAAGAGAAAACGGAACAACTAACGAAGTTGTTGGAGCTCAAATCAAAGCTGATTTAGAAGGTTTAGCACCAGAATTAGCAGAAAAAGTTGTTATAGCTTATGAACCAATCTGGGCTATCGGAACTGGTAAAACTGCTACTGATGAACAAGCTAACGAAACAATTATGGCTGTAAGAAGCGTTGTTTCTGAAATGTTCGGTGAAGAAGTTGCTAATAAAGTAAGAATCCAATACGGTGGATCAGTTAAGCCAGGAACTATAAAAGCTCAAATGGCTCAATCTGATATCGATGGTGCTTTAGTTGGTGGAGCTAGCTTAGTTGCTACTGACTTTGCTCAAATAGTAAACTACTAAAATTTTTAAAAATAGACTTAAACTTATAATATATAGTTTAAGTCTATTTTTTTATTGCGAATATTTCCGGTAAATGTTTACACAGATTTATACTTGTTGTTATAATGGTAAATAATACAACTTTTACATAATAATTATAAAAAGGGGGGACATTTTTTAGTGTAAATATAAAATAATAGGGGGAGTATAAAAATGAAAAGATTAACTAGTTTGATACTAGCTACTACGATAAGTATTGGTTTATTTAATACTTTAGATATAAAGGTTAATGCTAAAGAAAATAATACCAATATTCAACTAGAGGAGAATTATGAAATATACCCATTACCACAAAATGAAACATATTTAGGATCTAATTTTAGAATTACAGATGAAGTTAACATAGTGGTTGAAGATGGAATTGATGAATCTACCAGAAACTTTATTATTGAAACCTTGACTGCAAATGGTATTAATAATATTTTTTCTAATGAAATAGTTGAAAATAAAACTAATATTATTATTGGAGTAAGAGGATCTGCTGGGTATGTAGATAATTATTTTACTGAAAACATAGATTATAATGAAAAAATATTTTTAGAAGAAGATGCTTATGTTTTAAAGGTAGATAATAGTTTAAAAGAAAATGGAGTTATTGCAATATTAGGTGATACAACAGATTCTGCATATTATGGTATAGCAACTTTAAAAATGATTTTTAATCAAATAGAAAATAATCAAATAAAAAATGTTATGTATGAAGATTTTGCAGATGCTAAATGGAGAGGATTTATTGAAGGGTTTTATGGTTATCCTTGGTCAAATGAAGATAGAAAGAGTTTAATGGAGTTTGGTGGAAACTTTAAAATGAATTCATATATATTTGCGCCTAAGGATGATCCATACCATAATAGGCAATGGAGAGAACTATACCCAGATGATAAATTAGCAGAAATAAAAGAATTAGTAGATGTAGGACACAAGAGTAAAACGCAATTTATTTGGGCTATCCATCCAGGATTTAACATGATTAAATGGAATGATTATGATAATGAACTTCAAACATTATTGAATAAATTAGAACAATTATATAGTATTGGAGTACGACAATTTGGTCTATTTATGGATGATATAAGTACTGATCAATCGTTAACTGATAAAGATTGGCATGTAAGACTTGTTACAGATGTTGCTAATTGGGTTAAGGAAAAAGGTGATTGTGATTCATTAATATATTGTCCGCCATACTATAATCAAGCATGGACAGGAGAGAAAGGTAAACCATACTTACAAGCATTATCAAATGTTCCTAAAAATGTGGAGATAATGTGGACTGGAGTAGATGTTTGTGGACAAGTGGTTGAGTCTGAAATGCAATGGCCAAAAGATATAATAGGAAGAGATATTTATATGTGGCTTAATTGGCCAGTTAATGGACACAACTCATCACGATTAATGCTAGGAAAAGGAGAGGTTATGGATCCTGGAGTTCATAATATTTCGGGAATAGTAACTAATCCATTAGAATATGCTGAATTATCAAAGACAGCTATTTTTGCTATTGCAGATTATACATGGAATACTGATGAGTTTAATGATGATAAGAGCTGGGAAGATTCATTTAAATATATAAATCCAGAAGTAGCAGAAGAATTTCATATTATAGCTTCTCATTTAAGTGATCCATCTCCAAGTAATAGAAACTTAGTTTTAGAAGAGTCAGAATATATAAAAGAGGATTTAGATTTATTTTTAAATAATTATAATAGTGGTAAAGATATTAGTGAGGTAGGAAATAGATTAATTTATGAGTTTGATAAGATATTAGAGTCAATTGTGATATTTAATTCAGAAAAAAATTTAAATGAAAAAATGAAGAGTGAAATAAAACCTTGGTTAGGCTCTTTAGAATATATAGTAAAAGCATGTAAATCTTCAGTTAATAGTGCTATTGCAATTAGTGAATCAAATCTTGATGTAGCATGGACTGAATTATCAAACGCTACAGTTTTCAAACAAAAATCTCAAACGTTTACAACTAAAAAATTAAATTCTCCAGATGTTGTTGTTGAGAGTGGAGCAAAGAGATTAATTCCATTTGCAAATGAGTTAATAAGTAGTTTAGATTCAAAAATATATATGCAAATTGATCCACAAGCAAGTAGTAGAATACCAATATCTTCATATAATTCAAATGAATTAGATTTAATAGTTGATGGGGACGAAGAAACATATGCTTATTTTAAAACTCTCCAAAAGGTAGGAGATTGGTATGGTATTGATTTAGGAAAGGTTATTGAAGTTAATAATATAGAAATTCTTCAAGGAAGAAATGATACTGATCATGATAGATTTCATAAGGGTATTTTAGAATATTCAGAGGATGGTGAGAGTTGGGTACCAATCGGAGAAGAAAGAACAGATTCTAGAATAGTAGAAAATGATTTATCTATAAAAGCAAGATACATTAGATATAGAGCAACAATTGCAGGAGTACCAGGTGGAAAGCCAGATTTATGGACAGCGATAAGAGAGATAAGAATAAATAAAGAGGAAAATAAACCAGTTTTACTTACTAATGTTAAAGAACTAGAAAATATTAATATTAGCATATCTGAATTAAAAACAGAAATATTAAATGCATCAAATATTACATTAAAAACAAATGAATATTTAGGATTTAAGTTAAATGAAATCGAAAAAATTGAGAATTTAATATGTGAGGCTTCATCACAAGATATAACTGTAGAAACTTCTATTAATGAAATTCAATGGAGTGAGGGAACAGATACAAGTGAAGCAAGATATATTAGAGTAATAAATAAAAGAAATGATGATATAACATTTGATTTAAATAAATTATCAGTTACGTTAAATAAATTTCAAGATACAAAAATTACCCATAATTATGGAGGGATATATAGTGGAAGCATAGAAAATGTTTTTGATAAAAAATTAGAAAGTAAGGTTTGGTTTAATTCAGCTCAGGGAAAAGATAAATATGTACAAGTAGATTTAGGTGGAGTAGTTAATATTGATAAGATAGATTTAGTAATAGGAGATTCTGAAAAAGACTACTTTAGAAATGGAAACTTAGAAATATCTTTGGATGGAGAGACGTGGGAAGTTATAGATGAGATAACAGGTGAAAGTAGAGAGGCTAACTTCCCAACACTTAAGGCTCCTTACAGATATAGAACTACAGAGGGTATTAATAAAGAGGCTAGATATATTAGATTAATATCAAAAAATAATAATAATGCATGGTTAGCATTAAATGAAATACTAATAAATGATGGTATTAATATAGATACAAATACAAATCTATCATTAATAGCTAAACCAGAAGGTGAATTAAGCAATACTTCTGAATCTATAATAGATAAAAAATTATCTACATTCTATACACCAGCTGGAGAAACTTTAGATGGTGAATTATTATATAGGCTTTCTGATTACAGTGAAGTTGGTGAGTTAATTATTTTACAAGGACCAACAGGTATTTCAAATGCAAGCGTTCAAATAAGAGATTTAGATGGATGGCATGAGATTGGAACTTTATCTAATTCTTATAATTATTTTGATACTAGTAATTTAAATAATGTTTTAGATGTTAAGTTGGTATGGAATGGTATTAAGCCAATTATAAATGAAATAATAACAGTAAAAAAATCAAGTGAAAATACACCAAATGATATAATAAATAAGGATGAATTAAAGTCAATTATAGAAAAGGCAAAGAATATAGTTGAAAATGAGAGTGACAAGTATATAGAGGAGACTATAGAATCATTAAAAGAAGCAATTACTATTGCAGAAAAAGTTTTAGATAATGATAAGGCAACTCAAGATGAGGTAAATGAAGCATATAATACTTTAATAAAGGAATACTTAAATTTAAGATTAATTCCAGATAAATCTTTACTTGAAGAATTGATTAAGGAGTTAGAGGCCTTAGATTTATCTAAATATACTGAAAAGAGTGCTAATTTTGTAAAGAAGGAATTAGCAAATGCTAGTAAGGTATTAAGTAATGAAGAAGCCACTAAAACAGAGATAGATGAAGCTGTAGAAAATCTTAGAAGGGCTAAAGAGTCTTTAGTAGAAAAAGATAATAGTAGTAATTCTAATGAAACTGAAAGTAATGATGTAGAGAGTTTAAGTAGAGATGAAAGTAATGAAAATTTACCAAAAACTGGAGATATAATTTCATCATCAGTAATTTTAATAATAGCAGGAGTATTAATATTTGGTGGAGTATTAATATTTAAGAAGAAAAAGATATTAAAATAAGATTAAAGGGATACTTTAAAATATTATTAAGCTTATATTTTAAAGTATCCTTTCATTATATAAGGGTAAGCTAAATGAATAAGAGATTAGAAAAGTATTTTTTTATTAATATATTGCGTCAAAACATAATAAAGTTGCAAATAAAAAAGATCTCCGAAAATATTTACAATAATAGTAAATATTGATATATTAGATTAAAGAATATAAATTAGGAATGAACCGTGTTACCTTAAGTGGGCATTAGGAGACTTATCTGATGGAAATTTTATTTAGATAAGTCAAATTGTCATGCCTAAAAATAAGCCATTATTAAAAAAGTTAAAAATGTAGTAAAGAATTAGTATCTATAGGCATAAGACTCTAAATATTAGGAACTTTTATTGTTTTTTAAAGGAGCATATAAATTTGATATTTATATAAATTTATAAATAAAGTTTAGAGAGGAGTAGAACAATACACGTACTAAAGAAAAATAATTAAGTGATAAAAGGAAGTATCTAAAATATTTCTATTAAAAGGCTACATTTATAGTAAACGATTAAATTGGATGAGAAACTAATAATAGGGGGAAAAGAGAATGAAGTATAAAAAGATATTAAGTACTATTTTATCTTTAACACTAATAACTACATCTTCAGGAGTGGCAACATTTGCTGAAAGTATTGGCAATAAGGTATCAAGGGTTAATATGGCAGAGGTAGGATTTCAACGTTCAACATTATTTAATGATGGATGGAAATTTAATTTAGGGGATGTACCAGATGCAAAGAATAAAAATTATGATGATGAATCATGGAGAAGTCTAACATTACCACATGATTGGAGTATAGAGCAAGATTTTAACAAAAACTCGCCATCAACACATGAAGGTGGATTTTTAGATGGTGGTATTGGATGGTATAGAAAATCATTTGTACTTCCAAAAGAAATGGAAGGAAAAAAGATAACAATTGATTTTGATGGAGTTTATATGGATAGTTACATCTATGTAAATGGAGAGCAAGTTGGTAATCATCCTTATGGATATACACCATTTTCATTTGATATAACAGATAATTTAATATGTGATGGAGTTACTGAAAATGTAATTTCAGTAAAGGTTAATAATAGACAACCAAGTAGTAGATGGTATTCAGGTAGTGGAATATATAGAGATGTTAAACTTACAGTCACAAATAAGGTTTATGTAGAACAATATGGAACATATGTGACTACTCCTAATTTAGAAAGTGAATATGCAAAAGGTAAAGCTACAGTTAATATAAAAACAGATATAACAAATGAAGAAGGCAGTGATAAAGAAGTTAACTTAATATCAACTATATATGATGCTAAGGGGAACAAGGTTGGAGATAGTACATCAACACAAGTTATAAATGCCAATAGCACATATAAATATGACCAAAATATAGAGGTTAAAAATCCTGAACTTTGGGGAATTGAAAATCCTTATTTATATAGTGTTGTTACAACAGTATTAATTGATAATGAAGTTGTAGATGAATATGAAACAGAATTTGGTATGAGATGGTTTGATGTTACTACTGATAATGGTTTCTTTTTAAATGGAGAACAAATGAAGCTTGAAGGTGTTTGTATGCACCATGATCAAGGAGCATTAGGGGCAGTTGCAAATGAGGCTGCTATACGAAGACAGGTTAAAATATTAAAGGATATGGGAGTAAATTCTATTAGAGTTACACATAATCCGGCAGCACAAGTATTAATAGATATTTGTAATGAAGAGGGAATTTTATTAATAGATGAAGCATTTGATACTTGGTATGGTGGTAAGAAGACTTATGATTATGGAAGATTCTTTGAACAAAAATCAATTCATGATGATATGACTTGGGCTGAATATGATGTTAAACAAATGGTTAATAGAGGTAAAAATGCACCAAGTATAATTATGTGGTCATTAGGAAATGAAATATGGGAATCTAATCAACCTAAAGCTATAGAAACTGCAAAAAATCTTCAAAGTTGGGTTAAGGAAATAGATACAACACGTCCAACTACATTTGGTGAAGATAAATTCAGAATGGGTGAAGGAACAGGTGGACATGAGAAGGTAGCAAGTGTATTTGATGTTGTTGGATTTAATTATGCTGAAGCGAATTATGATTCTTTCCATGAAAAGTATCCAGATTGGGTTTTATATGGATCAGAAACTTCATCAGCAACAAGAAGTAGAGGAGTTTATTCTCATCCAGAAAGTACAAGCAGTCATACACATGATGACTTACAACAATCTGACTATGATAATGATCATGTTGGTTGGGGAAGAACTGCAGAAGATGCATGGAAGAGAGATAGAGATAGAGAATATATTTTAGGGGAATATATTTGGACTGGGTTTGACTATATAGGAGAACCAACGCCATATTATAGTACGTTCCCAGCTAAATCATCATACTTTGGAGCAATAGATACAGCAGGCTTTGAAAAAGATATATATTATTTCTATCAAAGTCAATGGTCTGATGAGCCAATGGTACACTTATTACCACATTGGAATTGGGAAAATGATAATAGTATAAAGGTTGATGGTAATAAAATATTAGTTAAAGCATACACAAATGCAAATAGTGTAGATTTATACTATAACGAAGATGTTAATAGTGATAAATTAGGTACATTAGTTGGAAGTGATGAATATGAAGTTACTAATGCTGGTTATAATGGGGAGTATAAAGAAACTGATGATGGTAAGTTACATTTAGAATTTAAAGTTGAATATAAACCAGGTAAATTGACAGCTGTTGCAAAAGATGAAAATGGTGAAGAAATTGCGAGAGATGTAGTTAAAACTGCAAGTGAAGCTAAAGCAATAGATTTAAGTGCAGATAGACAAGTTATAGAAGCTGATGGATATGATTTATCATATATAACTGTTGATATAGTTGATGAAAATGGAACATTAGTACCAAATGCAAATAATCTAGTTAACTTTGAGGTTAGTGGTAATGGAGTAATTGTTGGGGTTGATAATGGTAATGCTGCAAGTGTAGAAAGATATAAGGATAATAAGAGGGAAGCTTTTAATGGTAAGGCTTTAGTAATTGTTCAATCAACTAAGGATGCAGGATCATTCACTCTAACTGCAACAAGTAATGGTTTAACTACTGATACTATAAATGTTTATACAGTAGAAGAAGAGGATTTAGATCAAAATAAGATTGTTGGATATGATGTTAGTGATATTACAGTTCCTGTAAATGGAAAATTAAATTTACCAGAAGTAGTAACTGCATTATATACAGATGGAACTAGAAATGAAGTTAATGTTACTTGGGAAGATATTTCAGAAGATAAATTATCACAAGCTGGAATATTTGAGGTAAGAGGAAGTATAGAAAATAGTAATATACCAGTAGTATTGAATGTTATAGTTAGAGACATGATTGGTGCACAAGATGTAAGAATATTAACAGCTGTTGGTAAAGTAGCAACTCTTCCTAATACTGTATCATTAGTGTTTAATGACGGAACTACGGAAGATAAGGAAGTTACTTGGGAAAGAGAATTAACAGTAGAAGATGTATTTAAGATTGGAACTGTTGAAATATTAGGAAGTATTGAAGGTATATCTGGAATACAAGCAAAAGCTATAATAGTAGTTTCTGATAATTATGAAGAAAAGAATGTTGCCTTAAGAGAAAAGGGGGAGTATCCAAAGGCATTTACATCATATTCAGGCCCAGATAATATTAATAATATAAATGATAGTGTAATATCTAAGGGGAATGATCCTCAAAATAGATGGACAAACTGGGGAAAAGCAAGTCAAGACTATGATGATTATGTAGGGATTGAATTTGATAAAGTGTATACAATAAGCAGAATAGGGCTTTCATTATATAGTGATAGTGGTGTAGCAATACCAAGTGAAATAATAGTAGAATATTTTGATGGTAATGATTGGATGAAGGTTTCAAATCAAAGTAAGACTACTGGATTTACTGTAGAAGATACAGAAGAAATAACTTTTGATGCTATAAATACTACAAAGATAAGAGCTTTACTAAAAGAAGATACAGCACAAAATAAGGCAGTTGGGCTTACTGAGTTTGAAGTATACTCAAATGTTTTAGTAAGTGAAGGAACAGCGTTATTAAATGATATAAAGGTAAATGGAGGAAGTATAGAAGGATTCACAGAAAATAATACAGAATATTCAGTTGTTCTTCCTTATGGTGCTGAAACTCCTGTTGTTTCAGCTACAGCTAAAGATAATGCAAGTGTATTTGTAGTACCTGCACTTACATCTAATGGAGTAGCAAAAGTTTTAGTGACTGCTGAAGATGGAAGTGTTAAAAATGTATATTCAATTAGATTTAGAGAAGAATCAGCAAAATTAGAGAATGTAGAAATATCATTATCAAAAGAAGATATAACAGAAGATGATGTTGTTGATATAAATGTAGATGCTAAGTTACAAGATAATAGCACAGTAGCAATGTCTAACTTAGATATAAAATACTATGTAACATCTGAAAATAATGGAGAAGCAAAGATAGATGGTAATAAACTTTCAGCATATACAGCCGGTGATATAAGTTTATATGCAGAAGTAACTTATAAAGGTGTAACAAAAGTTAGTAATACATTAAACTTTACTATTTTAGAAAATACAGCACAAAAAACTGCAATAGCATATGAAAAAGTTATTGTTGAAACTGAAAAGGGAGTTAAACCAGAACTTCCAACAAAGGTCAAAGCTACTTTTGATATTGGATTACCAAGAGATGTAGAAGTAACTTGGGATGAAGTTGACCAATCAAAATATAATGAATATGGTGTATTTGAAGTTAAAGGAACTGTAGAAGGGCAAGAATTAAAGGCAACAGCTAAAGTTATAGTTAAAGGAATTTCTGCATTAGGAAATGTATCTTTAGTAACTAATGTAGGTGTTGAGCCAAGTTTACCAGATACAGTTAAGGCATATTATACAGATGGAAGTACTAAAGATTTATCTGTTGCTTGGGAAGATTATAATAAAGAACTATTATTACAAGAAGGTGTATTTGAAGTAACTGGAGTTGTTGATGGTGTAAATATTATAGCAAAAGCAAATATCAGAGTTTCTTCTGATATTGTTAAAGGTGATAATATAGCTAGAGCTAGAAATGGATATGATCTTCCAATGGCAATTGCATCATATACTAATGATACAAAGGTAGATGCTGCATCTCAAGATAGTATAGAAAAAGTTAATGATGGATTAATAGAACATGATCCAAATTCAGCTAATAATAGATGGTCAAATTGGAAGAGAGGAGATAAGAACTCTAGTGAATGGGTTGGAATTATATTTGGAGTTGCAGATCCATTAGAAAGATATATTAACAATTTAGAAGTTGATTTCTTTGAAGATAATGGTACAAAGATTCCTAGTAATATAACAATTCAATATTATGTTGGTGATGAAATTGTTAAGCCAGAAAATCCTGCTCATGTTTTAGAAGAGGCTAATTCACCATTAAATGACGAAAACAATTGGAGAAATGTAACTAATTTAGTTGCAAATCCAAGTTCAACATCAGGTTCAGATACTAATTACTACACATTTGATATGGTAAAAACTTATGCATTAAGAATTAAAATGGATGCACAATCAAATATGGGATTAGGTATAACTGAAATTAAGGCTTTTGAAGAGAGAGTAGTGGCAAATAATGATTTTGAAGTGAAATCTATTAAAGTCAATGGTAATGATTTAGAAGGATTTAATCCAGAAACTTTAGATTACTCATTAGCACTTAAGAAAGGTGAAGCTTTACCAGAGATAACAGTAGATGTAAATAATAATGCATCAGTAACAACTGTTTATACAGTGGAAAGTAGTGAAAAATCTATTTATGCTATTAATGGTAAAGAAGAGCTTGATGTAGTAATTAAGTCAGAAGATGGATTAAAAGAAGTAAGATATACAATTGCAATATCAAGAGAAGATGAAGAAAATATTATTAATAAATCATTACTACAATACACAATTGAATATGCTGAAAAGGTAAAGGCTGATGGAGCATTAGAAGGTGTAGTTCCTGCAGTAGTTAGAGAATTTAATGATGCTTTAGAAAATGCTAAGATTGTTTTAGCTAATGAAAAGGCTACTGAAGCAGAAGTGGATGCAATTACTGATAGATTATTAAATGCTATTTGGATGTTAGAATTTAAGGGTGGAGATAAAGAAACTCTTAAGTTAAATATCGAGTTAGTAGAGAAGTTGAATAAAAATGATTACACTAAGGAGTCTTGGGAAAGTCTACAAGAAGAGTTGAATAGAGCAAAAGAAGTATATGAAAATGAAAATGCACTTGTTACTGATATAGAAGAAGCTATTAATAATTTACGAAATGCAATAAATGCTTTAGTAAAGAAAGATGTAAATAAGATATTGCTTCAAGAACTTGTAACTATGATAGGTGGATTAAATTCAAATGAATATATATACACAACTTGGGAAAATCTAGATAAGAATTTAGAATTAGCTAATAAAGTATTAATAAATGAAGAAGCTACTCAAGAAGAAGTGGATATGGCTTATAATAACTTATTAAGAGCTTACTTAGAATTAAGATTAAAGCCAAGTAAGGATAAACTTGAAGATTTAATAAATAAAGCTGAATCTCTAAATAAAGAAAACTATACAGAGGAAACTTGGGAAAAAGTTGAAGATGCATTAGAAAAGGCAAAAGTAGTTATGGCTAATGAAAATTCAACTGAAGAAGAGATAACGCAAGTTGAAAATGAATTAGAAGTAGCAATTGAAGGTTTGATTGCATCAAATTCAGATAATAATGATAATAATTCAAATGGTGGAAATAACAATGGAAACACAAATAATAATGGAAATAGCAATGGAACAACAAATAATGGTGGAAATGTAGGTAGTAATACAAATAATAATGGCAATAATGCTACTAATTTACCTAAAACAGGGGCTGCTACTTCAGTAGCAACAGTATTAGCATTAGGGTCTTTACTTGTAGGTTGCGGTGCTAGTATGATAAAGAAAAAAGAAGATTAAAAATAATATTTATCAATGAAATAGGCTATCTCAAGGGTTATTAAAAAGTAACCTTGAGATAGCCTTTAATTTATATAGTTATTTATTAAATACAAGAATCTTTATACTTTCTTAACATGATATGTAGATATCTTAATACTATCTTAATTTTCAAAATTATATTATAGACGTGTAGTAAAAATCAAGGAGGAGTAAATATGGATGCTTTAGTATTAATATCATTCATTTTAGTAGTTTTACTATTATGTTACTTAGTCTATTGCTTAGTCAGGGGGGAAAATCTATGATTAATGTAATTTTGCAAATAATAATATATACAGTCATTTTAGTTTTATTAGCAATACCATTAGGTAGATATATGGGGAAAGTATTTTTAGGTGAAAAGGTATTTTTAAGTCCAATAGTAAGGCCTATTGAAAAATTTTTATATAGAATACTAAAAATCGATGAAGAAAAAGGAATGGGATGGAAGCAATATGCTGCATCTGTACTAATGTTTAATTTATTAGGATTTATAGTAGTTTATTTATTGCAGGTATTTCAAAAATATTTGCCATTAAACCCAGAAGGTATAGGTAATGTTCCAGCAGATTTGGCTTTTAATACAGCTACAAGTTTTGCAACAAATACAAATTGGCAAGCTTATAGTGGTGAATCACAATTAAGTTATTTGACTCAAATGTTAGGGTTATCAGTTCAAAACTTTCTTTCAGCAGCAGTTGGTATTTCAGTATTGATAGCTGTTATAAGAGGATTTATGAAAAGAAAATCAAAGGAAATAGGAAACTTTTGGGTAGATTTAACTAAGTCATTATTATATATTTTATTACCACTATCAATAGTAGTTTCTTTATTTTTAGTATCACAAGGTGTTGTTCAAAACTTTAAGCAATATCAAGAAGTTAAATTAATAGATCCATATACATTAGAAGATGGTACAGTTATAGATACTCAGATAATTCCAGGTGGACCTGCTGCTAGTCAAATAGCAATTAAACAATTAGGAACAAATGGTGGTGGATTCTTTGGAGCAAACTCAGCACATCCATTAGAAAATCCAACTTTAGCATCAAATGTAGTTCAAGTTACATCTATATTAGTAATTGCAGTTGCATTATGTTTTACTTTTGGATATATGGTTAAAGATAAAAAACAGGGACGGGCTATATTCTTGGCAATGTTCATAATTTATGCAATTTCTTTAATTAGCGTTGGAGTTTTAGAGCAAAAGGCTACACCTCAAATTGAGCAAAATGGAATAGTGGATATTAGTTATTCAGATACACAAGCTGGAGGTAATATGGAAGGGAAAGAGGTTAGATTTGGTATAGCAAGTTCTTCTTTCTGGGCTGTTACAACAACAGCAGCTTCAAATGGATCAGTAAATTCAATGCATGATTCTTATACTCCATTGAGTGGAGGAATAATAATGTTATTAATGCAATTAGGTGAAGTAATATTCGGTGGAGTGGGTTCAGGATTATACGGAATGTTAGCATTTGTAATTATGACAGTATTTATTTCAGGTCTTATGGTGGGGAGAACGCCAGAGTATTTAGGTAAGAAAATAGAACCTTTTGAGATGAAAATGGCATCATTAGCAGTAATAACTACACCATTAATAGTAGTTATAGGCACGGCTATAGCATGTGTAATACCTGGAATACAAGATAATCTAAATAATGGAGGAGCACACGGATTTTCAGAAATTCTATATGCACTTTCTTCAGTAGGTAATAATAATGGTAGTGCATTTGCTGGATTTGGAGCGAATACAGTTCCATTAAATATTTTATTTGGAATAGCAATGATATTGGCTAGGTTTATACCAATATTATTAGTTCTTGCAATAGCAGGCTCATTAGCGTCTAAAAAATATATACCAAGTTCTTCAGGTACATTAGCAACAAATAATGGGGTATTTGTAACATTATTAATAATTGTTGTATTAATGATAGGAGCATTAAGCTTCTTTCCAGCATTAGCTTTGGGGCCAATAGTAGAACATTTACAGATGTTATTTTAGTATAATGTAAAAGAAAGAGGGAATTTGCTATGAGTAAAAAGAAACAAGCTTTTATGGATAGTAATATAATGAAAGATGCACTTAAAGAATCTTTTAAAAAGTTATCACCAAGGGTACAGTATAGAAATCCGGTAATGTTTGTAGTATATATAGGTTCGATGCTAACAACAGTTATTTTTTTAGCATCTTTCTTTAAAGATAATGAAAGTAATGATAGATTCTTTACTTTTTTAATAACATTATTTCTTTGGTTTACAGTTTTATTTGCAAACTTTGCTGAAGCAATTGCAGAAGGTAGGGGAAAGGCACAAGCAGAATCATTAAGAGCAGCAAAAAAAGATGTAATGTGTAGAAGGTTAAGGGATATAGTTGATAGGGTTGGAGATGTAGTTAAGTCTTCTGATTTAATAAAGGGTGATATTGTATTAGTTAAAGCTGGAGAACAAATACCAGCAGATGGAGAAGTTATTGAGGGGATAGCATCAGTAGATGAAAGTGCTATAACAGGAGAAAGTGCACCGGTTATAAGAGAAGATGGTGGAGATAGAAGTTCTGTAACTGGTGGAACAACTGTTGTTTCAGATTGGATAGTAATGAAGGTTACAGCAGGTAGTGGAGAAAGTTTTTTAGATAAAATGATTTCCATGGTTGAAGGAGCTTCAAGGAAGAAAACTCCTAATGAGATTGCACTTCAAATATTATTAGTAGCATTAACAATAATATTTTTAGTAATAACATCAACACTTTATGTATTTGGTGATTTTGCAGTTAAGTTAAATGGAGTAGGTGAATCAATATCAATACTTTCATTAATTGCATTATTAGTTTGCTTAGCACCTACAACAATTGGAGCATTATTATCTTCAATTGGAATAGCAGGAATGAGCAGATTAACTAGTGCTAATGTTTTAGCTACTTCAGGTAGAGCTATAGAAGCAGCTGGAGATGTAGATGTATTGTTACTAGATAAAACCGGAACTATAACTTTAGGGAATAGACAAGCAGCTGAATTTATGCCATTAGAAAATATATCAGTAGAAGAGTTAGCTGAAGTAGCAGCATTAAGTTCATTAGCAGATAAAACACCAGAAGGTAAAAGTATAGTAGAATTAGCTAAAAGTCAATATAGCTTTAAGGAAGAGGGAAATGAAGAAGGTGAATTTGTACCATTTACAGCAAGAACAAAAATGAGTGGTATGAATTATAAAAAGAGAACAATAAGAAAAGGATCAGAATCTGCGATTAAGGAATATGTAAAAAGTTTAGGTGGAGAATATCCAAATGAATGTAATGTTATAGTTAAAGGAATATCTAGAAAAGGTGGAACTCCTTTAGTTGTTGTTGAGAATGAAAGGGTTTTGGGGGTTGTATATTTAAAGGATGTTATTAAATCTGGCGTTAAAGAGAAATTTAGTGATTTGAGAGAGATGGGAATTAAGACGGTAATGATTACTGGAGATAATCCATTAACTGCAGCAGCTATAGCAGCAGAAGCAGGAGTTGACACTTATTTAGCAGAAGCTACTCCAGAAGCTAAGCTTAATTTAATTGCTGAATATCAACAAGCTGGGCACATAGTTGCAATGACTGGTGATGGTACAAATGATGCTCCAGCACTTGCTCAAGCGGATGTAGCAGTAGCAATGAATTCAGGAACACAAGCTGCTAAAGAGGCTGGTAACATGGTTGATTTAGACTCAAGTCCAACTAAGTTAATTGAAATTGTTAAAATAGGTAAGCAATTATTAATGACAAGAGGCGCTCTTACAACATTTAGTATTGCAAATGATGTAGCTAAGTATTTTGCTATAATACCACCATTATTTATGAGTATATTTCCAGTATTAGATAAACTTAATATTATGAGGTTATCTAGTCCAGAAAGTGCTATTTTATCAGCGGTTATTTATAATGCATTAATTATTGTAGCATTAATACCACTTTCATTAAAGGGAGTTAAATACTCTGAAGCACCAGCACATAAGCTTTTAAAGAAAAATTTATTAGTGTATGGATTAGGTGGAATGATAATACCATTTATAGCAATAAAGTTAATTGATATAATAATAAATCTTTTAAGTATATTTTAGGAGGAGATATTATGTGGCAAGTATTTAAAAAATCTTTAGGGGTTTTATTGATATTTACATTAATTGTAGGAATTATATATCCAACTTTTATAACTGTATGTGCGCAAACATTTTTTAAAGATAAAGCTAATGGAAGTTTAATAGTAAAAGATGGAGAAGTAGTGGCATCAAAGCTTATAGGACAAAACTTTACCTCTCCAGAATATTTCTGGGGAAGACCATCAGCAACAGTAGATTATCCTTATAATGGAGTTGGGGGAGCTGGTTCTAATAAGACACCAGCAGGAGATGAATTGGAAGAAATTATAGCAAAACGAGTTGAAGAGTTACAAAAATATAATGGAACAGATGAAGAAATACCAGTAGATTTAGTAACAGCATCAGGTAGTGGTTTAGATCCAGATATATCATTAGCAGCTGCTGAATATCAAGTAAAGAGAGTTGCAGAAGCAAGAAATATGAGGGAAGAAGAAGTGCAAAGTATAGTAGATGAATTAAAGCAAAAAAGAATTCTAGGATTCTTTGGAGAAACTTATGTTAATGTAGTTGAATTAAATTTAAGATTAGATGAAATTCAAGAGTAAAAATCCATGGAAAATAGAGTAAATTATGATTATAATATCCTTAGTAGTTTTATTAGGGATATTATTAATTTATTTTTCAAATAAAATTTGATAGATAGAAAATATATATTTCTTAGCTGGAGTGATAATCATGATGGAAGTAGATAATAGACCAGATTCTAGACAGTTATTAAAAAAAGTTAAAGATGAAGAAATTTATTTAAAAAGAGGAAAATTAAAAGTATTTTTTGGATATGCAGCGGGAGTTGGAAAAACCTACGCTATGCTTCAAGAAGCACATGAATTAAAGAGGAATAATATTGATGTAGTAGTAGGATATATAGAAAGACATACTAGGAAAGATACATTAGCATTAATTGATGGACTAGAAGTTTTACCTACACAAAAAGTAGAATATAAAGGTATAACTATTCAAGAATTTGATCTTAATTCTGCATTGCAAAGAAATCCAGAAGTTCTATTATTAGATGAATTACCTCATACTAATCCACCTAATTTTAGACATGGGAAAAGGTGGCAGGATATAGAAGAACTTTTAGAGGCTGGTATAAATGTTTATACTACATTAAATGTTCAACATTTGGAAAGTTTAAATGATGTTATAGCTAGTATTACAGGTGTATTTGTAAAAGAAACAGTTCCAGATTATATAGTTGATAAGGCTGATAAGATAGAACTTATTGATATAGCAACAGATGATTTGAAAGCAAGATTTGATGAAGGAAAAATATATAAAAAGGAAAATGTTGATAAGGCGAAAAGTAATTTTTTTACTGATGATAATTTAAAGGCATTAAGGGAGTTATCTTTAAGAAAAACAGCTGATACAGTTAATAGTGTTGTTCAAATTTCAAGATTATCAAAGGGTAATATAAATATATTACCTACTAAGGAGAAGATAGTGGCTTGCATAAGTGCATCGCCTTCGTCGGCAAAGGTAATAAGAGCAACTTCAAGAATGGCAGCATCATATAAAACAGAATGGATAGCACTATATGTAGGTAATTTAAATTCTAAGAATATGACTATACAAGAAAAAAAGAGATTAAAGGATTATATAAAATTAGCGGAAAGATTAGGCGGAATTGTAGAAATAGTTCATGGTGATGATGTTATAGATACTATAATTAAATTTTGCAATTATAGAAATATAACTAAAATAATAATTGGAAGGAATGTTTTAAGAAAAAAAGCTTTATTAAGAGTAAATAGAAAAGATATAGTAGATAAATTAATAGAAAAGGTAAAATATATAGAGGTTCATGTAATTCCAACGTGGATAGAGCCAAGGACTAAGAAAAAGTTAGTATTTAATATGACTAATACTAGTAGTATAAAAGAGAAAGTATTATTTACTAAAAATGATTTACTAATAGGAATTGCTTTTTCGATAATAGCTTCAACAATTTCTATAATAATAAATTATTTGGGATTTGCAGAAGCAAACATATTATTAGTATATATTTTAGCTATATTATTTATTTCTGTTAATACAAAAGGATATGCTATAGGTGTAATATTTGCCTTTATAAATGTTTTTATTTTTAACATTTTATTTACAAAACCTAAATTAACATTAGAATTTGATGATCCTACTTATTTAGTTACATTTCCTTTCTTTATTTTAGTTGCAACTATAACATCAACATTAACAACTAGAATTAAAGAGCAGTCTGATATGTTTGAAAAAAGAGAAGAGGCAGCACAAATGTTATATCAGATAAGCAGAAGTTTTATTAATTTATCAAGTGAAGAAAAGATAATTAGTACAGGAGTTAATCACCTTTCACAAGGGTTAAGAAGAGATATTATATGCTATGAAGCTAAAAATGGAATATTAACAGGAAACTATATTATAAAAAATATAAATACAAATTTTAATGAAGATAAATTAAAAGGAGATAAAAACTTTGAAATAGCTTATTGGGTATTAAATAATAGAAAAAATGCAGGAAGAGGAACTGATACACATAATGGTAGTGAAGTTTATTATATGCCTATTATAGTTAAGGAAAAGGTATTTGGAGTTATTGGAGTTTTTTGGGGAGATGAAGATATTGATAAAGATGATATTAGTTTAATGGAGGCAGTAGTTGCACAAATGTCATTAGCTTTAGACAGAGTAGAATTAGTTAGGGAAAAGGAAGAAACAAAGCTAGAATTTGAAAGAGAGCAATTAAGAAGCAATTTGCTAAGAGCTATATCTCATGATTTAAGAACTCCATTAACAGGTATAGAAGGATCTAGTAGTTTAATTTTATCTTCATTTAATGAATTAACAGGTGATACTATACTTGAACTTGTAAAGGAAATTAATTATGACTCAGAATGGTTAATAAGACTTGTTGAAAATTTATTGAGTATGACTAGGATTGAATGTGGAAAATTAGAAATTAAAAAATCGCAAGAAATAGTTGAGGAAATAGTATCAGAGTCAATTCAGCATTTAAAGAGTAGATTAAATAATCATAAACTAAGTATAGATATGCCTAAAGAGGTTCTATTTGTACCGGTGGATGGAAAACTTATAGAACAAGTTATAATAAATTTAGTTGACAATGCTATAAAATATACACCAGAACAATCAGAGATTAATATAAAAGTCTATAGCAAAAAAAATGGTGTGTATTTTGAGATAAGTGATAATGGACCTGGAATAAATAAAGAAGATATTAATCATATATTTGAAATTTTTTATAAAGGAAATAAAAATAGTGCAGACTCTAGAAGAGGTGTTGGATTAGGATTATCAATATGTAGGTCAATTGTTTTAGCCCATGGAGGAGATATACTTGTAAAAAACAACAAAGAATGTGGAGCTAGGTTTATATTTAATCTGCCTTTAAATTAAAATTTTAAAAAGAAAATTAAATATTTACTTTATTTATAGAAGTAAATTAATTTATAGGAGATAACAATGAATAATAATGTGATGATTTTAGTAGTTGAAGATGAAAAAGCTATAAGAAATTTTATGAAAATTTCATTAACAACACAGGGATATAAGGTTTTAGAAAGTTCAAATGGTAATGATGCTTTTGCTTTATTTATGTCTTATAATCCAGAACTTATAGTTTTAGATTTAGGATTACCTGATATAGATGGTATTGAAATTATACGAAAGATAAGACAATTTAAGGAAACACCAATAATTGTAGTATCAGCCAGAGGTCAAGATAGAGATAAAATAGAAGCATTAGATTTAGGTGCTGATGATTATTTATCAAAGCCTTTTAGTATGGGAGAATTACTTGCAAGAGTCAGAGTTTTACTTAGAAGAATAAATAGAAGTAAAGATATGTTAGAAGAAGTTAATGAATATAATGTTGGTGGACTTGAAGTTGACTTAGAAAAAAGAAGAATATTTCTTAATAAAGAAGAAGTGCATTTTACACCAATTGAATTTAAGATATTTTCTTTATTAGTAAGACATGCCGGAAAAGTCTTAACACATAACTATATTATTAAAGAAGTATGGGGGGGAGTTGTTGGAGGAGAAAATCAATCATTAAGAGTTTTTATGGCTAATATAAGAAGAAAAATTGAAAAGGAACCAGCAAACCCAAGATTTTTATTAACTGAAGTTGGAGTTGGATATAGATTAGTAGATGAGTGAATTTACTAATTTTTAATATTTGATAAATAATTAAATATTTTTGGGGTATTTAGCAAAAAATAAATTATCAGAAAATTTTTTAGACAATCGTTTACAAAAATCTAACTATATTGTTTAGTAATTATAATTATAGTATAATAAACATGGTTCAATTAAAGATACTAATGACGAGTGAGGTTCAATACACTTTAATTGCATAATGAAACTCACAAAGTTATCACTCTTTTTGAAACTAAAAAGTATGTATATATATTTGGAGGGAATTATGGCGAAGAAACCTGTAATGTTAATGATATTAGATGGATTTGGAATAGCTCCAGAGAGCGAAGGAAATGCAGTTGCTGCTGCAAAGAAACCAAATTATGATAGATTAGTTGCAAACTATCCTCACTCACAATTACAAGCAAGTGGTATGTTTGTTGGATTACCAGATGGACAAATGGGTAACTCAGAAGTTGGACATTTAAATATTGGTGCAGGAAGAATTATATATCAAGAATTAACTAGAATAACTAAGGAAATAAACGAAGGTGGATTCTTTAAGAACGAAGCTTTATTAAAAGCTATGGAAAATGCTAAGAAAGATAATTCAGCATTACACCTAATGGGATTATTATCTAACGGTGGAGTTCACTCTCATATAGATCATTTAAAAGGATTATTAAAGTTAGCTAAAGAGCAAGAAATTAAAAACGTATATGTTCATTGCTTCATGGATGGTAGAGACGTTGCTCCAGGTTCAGGAAAAGATTTCGTAGTTGAATTAGAAAACTACATGGCTGAAATCGGAGTAGGTAAAATTGCCACTATTTCAGGAAGATATTATGCAATGGATAGAGATAACAGATGGGAAAGAGTACAATTAGCTTACGATGCAATGGTACTTGGAAAAGGTGAAACTGCTACATCTGCTGTTGAATGTATGGAAAAATCTTATGCTGATAATAAATCAGATGAGTTCGTATTACCATGCGTTATTGAAGAAAATGGAGCTCCAACTGGAACAATAAAGAATGGAGATTCAGTAGTATTCTTTAACTTCAGACCTGATAGAGCTAGAGAAATAACTAGAGCTATAAACGATAAAGAATTTGCAGGATTTGAAAGAGAAACTTTAGATTTAGTATTTGTAACAATGACTCAATACGATAAGACTTTAGAAGGTGTTGAAGTTGCTTACAGACCAGAAGCAATTACTAATACTTTAGGTGAATATGTTGCTTCTAAGGGATTAAATCAATTAAGAATAGCAGAAACAGAAAAGTATGCTCACGTTACATTCTTCTTCAACGGTGGTGTTGAAAAAGAAAATGAAGGTGAAGATAGAGCTCTTATTGCATCTCCAAAGGTTGCAACTTACGACTTAAAGCCAGAAATGAGCGCACCAGAATTAACTGATGAATTAATCAATAGATTAGATTCAGGAAAATATGATATGGTTATATTAAACTATGCTAACCCAGATATGGTTGGACATACTGGAGTTTTAGAAGCTGCTAAAGCTGCAGTTGAAGCTGTAGATACATGCTTAGGAAGAGTAGTTGATAAAGTTTTAGAGTTAGATGGAACAGTATTTATTACTGCTGACCACGGAAATGCTGAAACTATGATTGATGCTGAAACTGGAAATCCATTTACAGCTCACACAACTGATCCAGTTCCATTTGTATGGGTATCTAACCACACAGAAGGTAAATCTTTAAAAGATGGTAAATTAGCTGATATAGCACCAACAATGCTAACAGTAATGGGATTAGATGTTCCTGCTGAAATGACAGGTGAATCATTAATAAAATAGTATTATAAGAGAGGGGTAAACCCTCTCTTTTTGCTATTTAATCCAACAATTAAACTTAAAAGGTATAATATTTGATTATCAAAACATTTGACAAAATTAATATTTGTATATATAATTTAATTACAAAACAAAAACACAACTATTATAAAGTTAGTGGAGGATAAAAATATATGGGAATAAAAATAATAACAGATTCAGCATGCGATTTAAAAAGAGAATATATAGATAAAAATAATATAGAATTACTTTCATTAGTATTAAATTTAAATGATGAAGTAATAAAAGATGACTTAGGAAAGACATTAAGCTATAAAGATTTTTATAGACATATGAGAGAAGGAGCAACACCTACAACATCTCAAGTGAATGCACATGAATTTGAAGAAGAGTTTTTAGAACATGTGAAAAATGGAGATTCTATAATTTGCATAACAATATCTTCAGCACTAAGTGGTACTTTTAATAGTGCCAATATAGCAAGAAATAATATATTGGAAGAATATCCAGAAGCCAAAATTGAATTAGTTGATTCTTTAAGTGTTTCAATGGGACAAGGTCTATTAGTTTTAAAAGCTTGTGAAATGAGAGATAATGGTGCAAGTATGGAAGAAATAGTACAATGGCTTGAGGATAACAAAAGAAAGATAATACATTCAATATTAATAGATGATTTAAATCATTTAAAAAGAGGTGGACGTATATCAGGGACTACAGCAACTATTGGAGGTCTTTTAAATATTAAACCAAGTGCATATATAGATGATGAAGGAAAGTTAGTACAGGGGGAAAAAATAAAAGGCAAAAAGAAGGCATTAAAATTTTTAGCTAATGAAGTAAGGGAAAGAGTTATAAATGCTGAAAATGAAGTAATATATATATGTCATGGAGATTGTCTAGAAGATGCTGAATCATTAAGAGATATAATATTACAAGAAGTTAAGTTAAAAGATATAATTATAAATTATGTTGGTAATGTTGTTGGAGCACATGCTGGACCTGGAGTTTTAGCAGTTGTATATTTAGGCGAAAGCAGATAATTTTAAAATAAACTATATGAAATATTGATTTTTAATATTTCATATAGTTTATTTTTATGTACCAAAATATTTATAAATACTATTTCAGAGAAAATTATATTTAGGCTTTAAATTATATTAAAGGTTAATATTAGTGATATAGATTTAATATATATATAATAAAATTCTTAAAATAATAATAGGATTAAAAATCAATATATGTTAAAATAAGGTAGTGGGTATAGTTATAAAGGGGGAGAGTTAGTGTTAAACAAAAAAAAGAAAAGGTTTATCGCAATGGCTATGAGTATTATTATGGTATCATCAATGATATATAATAATATAGCGTATGCAATAACAAAGGATGAAGTGGAATCTACAAAAGAGCTTATATTAAATTACGAATTTAATGAAAGCGATTTCAAAGATGGCTCTACTATTTTTGACTTATCGGGAAATGAAAATAATGGGATTATAAGGGGGGATGGTGCTATCATACAGAATAATGTATTAACATTACCAGGTGGAAATGCTGGAAGTAAGGCAGCATATGTACAACTACCTACAGCGATGTTTGACAATAAAGATACATTAACTATTTCAGTTTGGCTAAAAAATGAAACTGGTGCAGGAAATTATGCGGCGATGTTTTTTGGAACAACAGAAAGCTTACCAAAACAATATTGGTTATTGAATCCAAGTGCACCAAATGGTTGCTTTAAATCAGTATTTACTAACTCTGTAAATGCTAGTTCACCGTGGATTACAGAAAAGGGAATTTCAAGTGGCACAAAAACAGATAGTAATTGGGGGTTGTATACAACAGTAATTGAAGAAGGTAGTATATCTGCTTACTATAATGGTGAATTTATAGGTAAAGATAATCTAAGTAGAACTGTAAGTAACTTTGGTACTGATTTAGTTGCTTATATTGGTAGATCATCTTATAATGATAAATTTTATAAAGGTGGTGTAAAGAGTGTAAAGGTATATGAGGGTGTTTTATCTTCTGCAGATATTAAAGAAGAATACTTTAATGGAGCTGGAAAGGAAGATGTAAATAAAGCTTTATTGGAAGATAGTAATGATTTAATATTATCTGAAACTACACTTATAGAAGATATAACTTTACCGACAGAAGGTTCTAAGAATTTTTCAAAGATTAATTGGAGGTCTTCAGATGAAACATATATTACAAATGAAGGAGTTGTAACTCGTCCAACAGATGAGGATAAAGTTATTAAATTAACTGCAACACTTACATTGGCTGGTATTAGCATAGATAAGGAATTTGAAGTAACTGTTTTATCAACTGATCCTAAAAATGATGTCGATAAATTAGCTTCAAGTTTTAAGCTTAACGTTGATCATGTTACTGATGATATTGACTTACCAACAACGGCAGGTAAAGGATCTACAATAACATGGACTTCTTCCAATGAAGAGTTTATTACTTCAGATGGTAAAGTAACAAGACCTACAATTGGTGAAGGAGAAAAGGAAGTTACGTTAACAGCGGTTATAGAATTAAACGGAAAGAGGGAAGTAAAAGAGTTTATGATAACAGTAATTGATGAATATTATGGATATTTAATTAGTTATATAAAAAGTGGAGATACTGTTTTAGGCAATAGTTTGCACTTAGCATATAGTTTAGATGGAAGTAATTATAGAGAATTAAATTCTAATAAAGGGATATGTTTTGCTAGAAATACTTCAATTAGTAAAAATGATAATTCAAATGGATTTAAATCACCGTTTATTTTTAGAAAAAATGATGGTTCTTATGGGTTAATAGCTACAAATAATGATAAGTATTCTTATGTTTATATACTTGAATCAAAAGATTTAATTAACTTTACTAATGAAACTAAATTAACATTAAATTCTTTAGGTAAGAAAGTATTGAATCCACAATGCTATTATGATTCATCTATAGGTGAATATGTAATAAACTGGACTGATGGTATGACAAAATATAAAAATACTACTAAAGACTTTATAAATGTTAGTGAAGCAGTTGAAGTTGATTATGAAGCAAAAAATATTGAAGTTAGATCAATGCCAAGTGATGCAGTTATAGGAAATATGATCCAATTAACAAAATCGGAATATACAAAAGTTGTAAATAAACTAGGTGTTGTAACTAATACTGATATTGAAGATGTTACTTTAGAAGTATCTGCTGGTGAAGAAGCAGAATTACCTAAGCAAGTAACAGGATACTATAGTGATGGTTCAACTGCAGCTCTTAATGTTTCTTGGAGTGAAGAAGAGCTAGGAAATATTGATTTTAATAAACCAGGAACTTATGAAGTTAGTGGTACAGTTTCTAGAAAAGAATATGATAATCAATTTATTGAACAGAAAGCTGATCCATGGATTACTAAGGGAAGTGATGGATATTATTATTTCACAGCATCATATCCTATGTATGGTTCAGGAGATAGTAATGGATATAGTAAAATAACCTTAAGAAGGTCAGAAACTATTGAAGGGTTACAAAATGCAGAAGAAGTAACTATTTGGGATAGTAAAAATTCAGCAAATATTCATAGATATATATGGGCACCAGAAATCCATGAGATAAATGGTAAATGGTATGTCTATTTTACAGGAAGTACAAGCTTTAATGTATGGGGAATTAGGCCACATGTATTAGAATGTACAGGTGATAATATAATGGATGCTAGTTCATGGACTGAAAGAGGAGTATTCCAAACAGTAGAAGGTGATGATTTTTCATTTAAGGATTTCTCATTGGATATGACTTACTTTGAAAATAACGGAATTCACTATGTTATTTGGGCTCAAAAGGGTACTGCATCAGATTTATATATGGCAACAATTAATCCAGATGAACCTTGGAAATTAACTTCTAAACCAATGTTATTAACTACACCAGAATATAGTTGGGAAAGAATAAATGAAAATGTTAATGAAGGACCAGCTGTTATAAAGAGAGAGGGTAAAGTATTTGTTTATTTCTCAGCAGCAGCAACTGGTGTGGAATATTGTATGGGAGTGTTAACAGCTAATGCAGATTCAGATTTAATGAATCCAAATTCATGGGTAAAAACTCCATATCCAATTCTAACATCAGATGATGTGCCAGGTGAATATGGACCAGGACATAACTCTTTTACTGTTGATGAAAATGGTAACGATGTTTTTGTATATCATGCAAGATCACAGGAATGTTATGAAAATAAATGTGAGTATTCAAATCAAGATCCATTATATGATCCATGTAGACATGCAAGAGTTAAAAATGTTCATTGGGCAGCAGATGGAACTCCAATATTAAAGATGACGAATGAACAAGCTGTTTCAGAAGAAAATGAAAATATAACAGCTGTAATTACAGTTCAAGGTGAAAATGAAACAGTAGAAGGAGCAATTCTTCATTATGATATGACTGTTGAAAATGGAGTTGTAGTAGATAAAGCAGGAAATAATAATGGAGAAGCTAAGAATTTAAAAGATGAAGATATAAATAATGGTACATTATTATTTAATAATGATTCAGATCCGTTATATATAGAAATTCCAGATGGAACTGTAGGAGATGCAAAGGATATTACAATGTCTGCTGTTGTAAACTGGAAGGGTGGAGTTAATGCTTCATGGCTTTATACATTAGGAACTAACAGTGGAAAGTATTTATTCGTAACACCATCTAATAATTCTAATAGACTTCAAACAGGATTTGCTTCAGGAAGTAATTTAAATGGATGGGAAACTGAAAAAGGAGTTGGAGGTACAGAAAGTTTAGATTTTAATGCATGGTCCGTAGTTACAATTACCTTTGATTCAGAAGCTAATACATTATCTTTATATAAAGATGGAAAGCTTATAGGTAAGAACACTGAAATAACTTATGAGTTAGCTGATATTATAACAAGTGGAAAATTAGATGGATATATAGGTAAGTCATTCTATTCATCAGATCCTTATTTTAGTGGAGAAATTGCTGATTTCAAGATGTTTAATAGAGCACTTAAAGAAGATGAAGTAGCTACATTAAAATCAGAAAGTGATAGCTTAATATTAGGTTTCTCAGTAGATACATTAAGTTATGAATATATTCTAAAGGATAATGACAGTAAGAATAATGTAACAAGTGATTTAAACTTACCTACAACTTTAGGTTCTGTTGAAGTTAAATGGAATAGCTCAGATGAAAACATTATTGCTACTGATGGTAAGGTAACACGTCCAGTTGCTGATGAAAGTGATGCTGAAGTTACATTAACTGCAACTATGACTTTAAATGGAGCAACAAGAACTAAAGTATTTAAAGTTAAAGTAATAAAGGATTTTATGGTTATAGATAAATTAAATATAGCTAAAGAAAATTTAACAGTAAATAATATAGAAGATGTTAGAGGAAATTTAACATTACCATCACAAGGTGAATATGATTCAATAATAACATGGGAATCATCAAATGAATCTATAATAACTTCTAATGCTAATGGAGATACTCCAGCTGGTGTAGTTGTGAGACAAGAGGAAGATATTGAAGTAAAATTAATAGCAACATTAACACTTGAGAGTGAATCTGTAACTAAGGAATTTACTGCAAAGGTTAAAGCAAAAGTAGGAGAATTAAATTACGGAGGATATATTTTCACTTACTTTATTGGAGAAAATTATTCTAATGGAGAACAAATTTATTTAGGAACAAGTAAAGATGGATTGAACTGGGAAGAGGCTAATAATAATAAACCAATTTTAACTTCTGATTTAGGAGAAAAGGGGTTAAGGGATCCGTTTATTATTCGTTCACCAGAAGGAGATAAGTTCTATTTAATTGCTACTGATTTACGAATTTATAATGGTAATGGATGGGGGGCTGCACAATCTAATGGTAGTCAAAGCATCATGATTTGGGAATCAACAGATTTAGTTAATTGGTCAGATCAAAGGATGGTTGAAGTTGCTATAGATACAGCCGGTTGTACATGGGCTCCAGAAGCATTCTATGATGAAACTACTGGAGAGTATATAGTGTTCTGGGCATCAAAAGACACAGCAAAAGTTGGTGCAGATGGATATACTCATCATAGAATTTATTACAGCAAAACAAGAGACTTCTATACATTCACAGAACCAGAAGTATACTATTCAATTGAATTAGGAGATAATAATGCAACAGATGTAATAGATACTACTATTATTGAAAATGAAGGAACTTACTATAGAATTACTAAAAATGAAAATACTAAGAAGGTATTTATGGAAAAGAGTGATTCAGTATTAGGAGAATGGAAATTAGTAGATTCTAATATAACAGAATTTACAGGAGTAGAAGGTCCAACAGTATTCAAATTCTATGATAGAGATGAATGGTGTTTATTATTAGATGAATATAGTGGAGTTAAATATTTCCCATCAGTAACTATTGATTTGAATGGGGGACAGTTTAGAAAATTAGAAACATCAGAATATTCATTACCAAAAGGAGCATCAGCAGTTGGCCCAAGGCATGGTACTGTAATTCCTGTAACACAGGAAGAATACAACAATATAATGATAGCTTATGGAAATGTTGAAATTTTAGATGATAGTATTCCTAAGGCTGTATTAGTAACAGATGAGGAATTTACTTTACCAACAACTATAGATGTTAAAATTGCTGAAGAAACTATTAGTACAGAAGTAAAATGGGAAATTAATCAAGATGAATTTAAGGTGTCTGGTATAGCAACAGTAAAAGGAACTTTAATAGGATATAATAAAGAGATAGAAAAGCAAATCAGAGTAGTTTCACCTAATCTAATTTACTTTATAGATTCAGGGGTTAGCACTTCAGCAGCATATGAAGATATTAAGTCTGTTGTTAATTTAAGAAATGAAGTTTCTGATAAAGAATATTCAGAAGGAAGTTGGGGATATAGTAATCCAGAAGACTTTGGTATTTATGAAAGAGAGAGTAAAGATGAATACTCTTATGGATTATGGGCGAGAAGTGGAAAGGATATAACCTATACTATTGATTTAGAAGCTGGAGAATATAGTGTAACAGCAGGGTTCCAAGAATGGTGGAATGTATCAAGAGCAATGAATTTCTATGTAGAATATGAAAATGAAAATGGTGAATTGGAAAAGAGAGTAATTGAAGAGAATATTAAAATTAGTGATTCATTAAAGAATAAGTCAACTGGAGTATTTAGGATTCCAAAGGATACAGCAGTGACATTTAGAGTAACTAAATATGCAAATTCTTCAGATCCAGTTTTAAGCTGGTTATCAGTAGATAAATTATCAGATGATACACCAGAGATTATCCCAGTTGATAAAACATTATTAAAAGAGGCTATTAAGTTAGCTAATGAAGTTAATACAGAGTTATATACAGAGGAATCTTTAAAGGTAATGAAAGAAGCTTTATTACAAGCTGAAGAAGTTTATAATAAAGCAGATGCAAGACAAGATGAAGTAGATGAAGCAAGATCTAAATTACAATTAGCTATTGAAGCTTTAGAAGAAAAAGAGTTTAATGATATAGTTGATAAGAGTGATTTAATTAGATTAGTAGAAGAGGTTGAATCTTTAGATTCAAATAATTATACTAAGGATTCTTGGAAAATTGTTAAAAAAGCATTAGATGAAGCTAAAAAAGTAATACATGATGAAAGAGCAACTAAAGATGATGTATCTAAAACCTATGATAATTTATCCAAAGCTTATGTAGATTTAGAATTAAAGCCAAGCAAGGTGGCATTAGAAGAAAAGATACAAGAAGTAGAAACATTAGATGGTAGCAAGTATACAGCTAAGAGTTGGAAGGTTCTTGAAGAAGCATTAGAGCATGCTAAAAAGGTATTAGCAGATGGAGATGCAACAGAGAAGGAAATAGAAAGAGCTGTAGGGAAGCTAGAGAAAGCTAAAAAGATTTTAAAGGAAAATATAGTAGCTGATAATAATACAAGTGATGAATCCAATAATGGTACTTCAACAACTACTAAACCAGGTACAACTACAAAACCAAATAATAATACTAAATTACCTCAAACTGGTAGTGTCGTAGGAGTATTGGGAACTATAGTTGGTTTGGCAATGGGAGCAACTGGGGTTACTTATATTAAGAAAAAAATAGATAGAAATATATAATAAAAATGGTCTCTATAGAATATAGGGACCATTTTTATTGTATAAATGAATACTACCTGCTTTGCAGGTATGTTCAGAGTAGCTTAAGCGGTGAGTATATAAAAAAACTCCTTT
>OIFT01000015.1_pt1 | contig 235921 bp, 208 predicted proteins | sample 1582161 | NCBI WGS metagenome assembly OIFT01 (sample SAMN07501037, study PRJEB24779) | human gut metagenome | isolation source: stool | host: human infant | place: USA: Pittsburgh, PA | reverse complement strand
CGATGGTAGTGTGGGGTCTCCCCATGTGAGAGTAGGTCATCGTCAAGCTCCTATCCCAAAACCCCTGGTCAGCGATGACCAGGGGTTTTGCTTTTGCGCGCGGAAAAAGGCGTGCTTCCTGTTCACCTTGCCGAACCCCTCCTGGCATGTCCTCTTTCGCGTCTAGCGTAGCGAGAGTCCGGGCGGATCCGCATGACGCTGGCGCTCTTGCGTTCGCCGTACCGATCCCGATCCGCGAGTTAGAGCCTCGCTTCGAGGAGAAAGACAAAAGATGGCTTCCGGTGAAGGGAATCGCTTGATTTACTGTATGAATAAACAGTATCTTGAGCGCTCCCCCCTTCGTGGCCATCCCTGTTGGCCATCCCAAGGCAGCTCGTCTCTCGAGCTGCCTTTTTCTTTGTCTCAATGGAAATCCCGGCTGCGGACGTCCAGGCCGGTGAGTAGAGGGCTCAGGTCATGCAGGCGCCCGGCGATGACGTGGCGCACCTCGCCGGAGGACTCCAGGATGCCCTCCACCTGCAGCAGCCGGGACTCGAGGAATGGCCGCCTCTGCCGTTCGGCAAGGTCGTGCCGGACCACCACGTTGACCATGCCGAACTCGTCCTCCAGGGTGATGAAGGTGATGCCGCTGGCGGTCTGTGGGCGCTGCCGGCCGACCACCAGGCCGGCGACCCGTATCGGTCGTCCATGTCCCAGTTTCGCCAGTTCGCGGGAGTCGCGGCAGCGGCGGGCCTTGAGCTGTCCACGCAAGAGTTTCAGCGGATGCGGGCCGAGGGTGGTGCCGAGGAGAGCGTAATCGCTCAGCAGTTCCTCGCCGCGCGAAGGCAGTGGCAGGCTGACCGTGCTCTCTTCGATGACGGTCCCTTCGGCGAACAGCGGCAATTGCGGCTCGACGCTGGCGACGGCCCAGCGCGCCTTGTGCCGGTGTCCGGCGAGACCGCGCAGGGCGCCGGCATCGGCCAGCAACTCCAGGGCCCGGGCGTCGAGCCTGGCGCGTCGGCCAAGATCGTGCACGTCGAGGAACGGTTGGGCCTCCCGGACCTGCTCGATACGCCTGGCATCCTCCTCGCGAAAGCCTCGGATCATCCGCAGGCCAAGGCGTATGGCCGGTTGCGCCTGGCCGAACGGCTCCAGGCTGCAATCCCAACCGCTGTGGCGGACATCCACCGGGCGTGTCTGCAGGGCGTGGCGGCGGGCGTCCTGGAGCAACTGGTCGGGGCTGTAGAAGCCCATCGGCCAACTGTTTATCAAGGCGCAGGCGAAGGCCGCCGGCTCGTGACGTTTCAGCCAACTGCTGGCGTAGGTGAGCAGGGCGAAGCTGGCGGCGTGGGATTCAGGGAAACCGTAGCTGCCGAAGCCTTTGATCTGCTCGAAGATGCGCGCTGCGAAGTCGGCCTCGTAGCCGTTGGCGAGCATGCCCCGGGTCAGCCGCTCGCGGTGGTGTTCCAGGCCGCCATGACGCTTCCAGGCGGCCATCGAACGACGCAGTTCGTCCGCCTCGCCCGGCGTGTAGTCGGCGGCGACGATCGCCAGTTCCATGACCTGTTCCTGGAACAACGGGACGCCCAGGGTTCGTTCGAAGACTTCCTCCAGTTCGGCTGACGGATAGGCCACCGGCTCTTCTCCGTTTCGCCGGCGCAGGTAAGGATGCACCATGTCGCCCTGGATCGGCCCTGGGCGGACGATGGCGACCTGGATCACCAGGTCGTAGAACTTCTGCGGGCGCAGGCGTGGCAGCATGGCCATCTGTGCGCGCGATTCGATCTGGAACACACCGATGGTATCGGCGCGGCTGATCATTTCGTAGGTGGCCGGGTCTTCGCTCGGGATACTGGCGATGCTCAACCGCTTGCCGCCGCGCAGCGCGTGGATCAGGTCGAAGCTGCGGCGCAGGGCGCTGAGCATGCCCAGGGCGAGGACGTCGACCTTGAGCAGGCCGACCGCGTCGAGATCGTCCTTGTCCCACTGGATCACCGTGCGTTCGGCCATGCTGGCATTCTCCACCGGGACCAGGGTGTCCAATGGCTGCTCGGAGATGACGAAGCCGCCGGGGTGCTGCGAGAGGTGGCGCGGAAAACCGATCAACTCGCCGGTCAGGGCCAGCACCCGGCGCAGGATCGGACTCTGCGGATCGAAGCCGGCCTCTTCCAGGCGTTCGGCGCTGGGGGCCTGGTCGCTCCAGCGGCCGCAGCAGTTGGCCAGGACGTCGACCTGCTCGGGCGGCAGACCCAGGGCCTTGGCTACGTCGCGCACCGCGCCGGCGCCGTGGTAGGTGCTGACCACCGCGGTCAGCGCCGCGCGCTGGCGTCCGTAGCGTGTGAAAACGTACTGGATGACCTCCTCGCGGCGCTCGTGTTCGAAATCCACGTCGATGTCCGGTGGTTCGTTGCGCTCGCGGGAAAGGAAGCGCTCGAACAGCAGGTTGGTCCGGTCCGGGTCCAACTCAGTGATGCCGAGGGCGAAGCACACTGCTGAATTGGCCGCCGAGCCGCGGCCCTGGCAAAGGATTTCTCGGCCCCGGGCGAAGGCGACGATGTCCTGCACGGTGAGGAAATAGCTTTCATAGCCCAGTTCGGCGATCAGCTCGAGTTCTCTCTCGATCTGCTTGCGGACCTTGGCGCTCGCGCCGTTCGGCCAGCGCCTGGCGATGCCCTGTTCGGTGAGATGGCGGAGCCATGACGCCGGGTCGTGTCCGGCCGGTACCAATTCGCGTGGATACTGGTATTTCAGCTGTTCCAGATCGAACCGGCAGCGTTCGGCGATCTTCAGGGTTTCCGCCAGCAGGGCTTGCGGGTAGATACCCTGCAGGGCCTCCAGGGTACGCAGGTGGCGTTCCCCGTTGGGGAAGAGATAGGCGCCGGCCTCGCTGACCGGCAGATGGTTGCGGATCGCTGTCATGCAGTCCTGCAGGGCTCGCCTGCCGCGGGCGTGCATGTGGACGTCGCCGCAGGCCACGGGCGGTAGCCGGAGATGCGAGGCGAGCGCGAGCAGTTTGTCCAGGCGGGCATCGTCATCGGCGCCGCGATGCAACTCGACGCCCAGCCAAAGGCGCTGGGGGAAGCGTTCGCGGAGCCAGGCAGCCTGCTCGTCCTCATGGTCGTTCGGCAACCAGATCGCCAACAGGCCGGCGAGCGGCTGTTGCAGGTCTTCGCGCAGCAGCCGGTAGTGGCCCTTGTCGGCTTGTCGCCGGCCGCGGGTGATGAGGCGACAGAGGTTCTGGTAGCCCTCCAGGTCCTCCGCCAGGAGGACCAGCTTGGGCCCCTGTTCGAGGCGGATTTCGCTGCCGACGATCAGTTGTACCTGATGCTCCCGCGCCGCCTGCCAGGCCCGCACGATACCGGCCAGGCTGCATTCGTCGGTGATCGCCAGGGCCCGATAGCCCAGGCGCGCTGCACGGGCGAAGAGTTCCGCGGCGCTGGAGGCGCCGCGCTGGAAACTGAAGTTGGACAGGCAATGCAGTTCGGCGTAGGCGCTCATGCGAACCAGCCATGCAGCCACAGCGGCCCTTCGCTGCCCACCTCGCGATAGACCCAGGCACGTTGTCCGCTGCGGGTTTCCACCAGGTAATAGTCGCGGCGGATGTCTTCGCCATCCCACCAGCCCGACTCGATCCGCTCCGGGCCGGCCAGCACGGTGGGCAAGGCCTCGCCGAGGGGGCGTGGCTCCGCCAGCAGCCAGCCGGGTCGGAGGCCGCAGGCTGCCGGCGATTGCGCCCTGTCGCAGCTGTGCGGCCGCCAGCTTCGCTCCGGACGGTGTTCGGCGACGGCGCTCAGGCCCTGTACCGCCTCGTCGCCCAGCCGCGCGCGCAGGCGTTCCCGCAACTGTTCCCAGCCGAGATACTGCTGTGGGCGCTCGTCGAACAGTTCGCGGTGCTGCGGCGTGAAAGGAGGCAGCTCGCGGGCCTCCAGGCGCACGGCATGCACGGGGGCGGGCAGTTGCAGCTGTTCGAGACGGCCGCGGGTCAGTTCGAAGAGCATGGTCGCCTCGCGTTCGGCGCTGAGCAGGCCGACCGTGACCTGGCTGTCGGCGCGCCCGTGATGCTCCAGATGCAGGGTGAAGCGCTGCACGCCGCTGTCGCGTCCGGCGAGAAAGGCGGCGAGATCGGCGCTCAGCCGTCGCAGGGGGAAGAGCAGGGCCTGGTGCGATTCCACGTCGAAATTGAGTTCGATGCGCAGGTCGAAGGTGTCCGGCGGCCGGTAGTGCTCCAGCGCCAGCGGGCTGCGGCCGCAGAGGCGGTCGATGTGCAACAGCAGTTCGGCCGGGAAGCGACGGGCCAGGGCGGCGCGCGGCAACTCGAGGACCTGGCGCAGATGGCGCAGTCCCATGCGTCCGAGGGCGACGGCCAGCTCCCGCGAGAGTCCCAGGCGGTCCAGCGGAAGGGCGGACAACTGGCGTTGCAGCGCTGTCTCGTCCTCGATGGCCAGGCCGTCGTGGCTGTTCGCCAGGACCCTCGCCGCCACCGGGTTCGGCGCCAGGCACAGGCGATGGCGGAAGCCCAGCGCCGTGAGTTCCTTGCGCAAGCGGGCCTCGAAGCGTGGCCAGGGGCCGAACAGGGCAAGGCTGGACTGCACTTCCAGCAGCAGCGCGCGCGGATAGTGCAGGCTGACCTGCGAGCTGAAACCGTAGGCCCAGGCGGCGAGGAAGGCCTGCCAGCGCTCCACGGCGGCGAGGTCGTATTCCGCCGTGGCGAAGTCCCGGCTCAGGGCCTGGGCGGCGATCAGCGATTGACCGGGCCTCAGGCCGAGCGCGCGTGCCGCTGGGTTGACCGCCTGCAACTGCCGGCGCTGCGCTGGGCCGCCGAGCAGCGCCAGCGGTGCGTCGGGATTGTTCCGTTGACGCAGCGCGCTGTCCATGGCCAGTTGCGGCAGGAGAATGCAAGCCCAGAGCATGGCCGCCTCATTGCCAGGCGCTGGCTGGCAGGGCGGTCGCCGGCGCGAGGCCGCCCCGGCACTTGAGGATGCGCAGGCGTGGGGGGCGGGTTTCGATGCACAGGCGTAGCGCTGCCGGCGAAGGGTTGACCGCTTCGCGCAGGGGACGATAGGCGAAACCCAGGGCCTGGCCGCTTTCGGCGGCGACCTGGAGGCGGCGCAGGGCGCGGTCGTCGGCCTGCTGCGGCCAGCACAGCACAGCGGCGCAACTGCCCGAGCGCAGGCACTGTTCGGCAGCCCACAAGGCGTCGCGTCCGCTGGCCTGCAAGAGGACCAGGTGGCGCAGGTCGACCGCGGCGGCCAGCCAGGCCTGCGGATAGGGTACGTAGGGTGCGCCGACCAGTACGACGCGACGTTGCGCCTGGGTCAGGCGAGCGAGGGTCGGCATCAGTAGTTGCAGTTCGCCGACACCGTCGCGGGCATGGAGGATTTCGCTCAGGGCATGCTCCGGCCAACCGCCGCCGGGTAGCAGTGCGTCCAGGCGCGCATGCCCGGTGGGCAGGGAAGCGCCGGCCGGCACGGCGGACTGGCCTTTCCAGATCCTACGTGCGTCGAGCAGCGCACTCAGCGCTATGCCATTGCCTCGTCCGGCGACGGCTGCGGGTGGGGTGATGTCGGCTACGGATGAAAGGGAGGCCAAGGAAATAACTCGAATACTGTATGTAAATACAGTATTTGCTGTAGTCCTTTTCTGGTCAATGGCAGTCGGTCGGCATCCTTTCCTGTGACATTGAGATTCAATAACGAATATAATTGAGAATCGTTATTGATTCTGGGCACGCTATGTCGGCCCAGTGCGTTCCGTCCCTCGAAAGGAATTCCCCTATGGATACCCTGGCCCCTGAATCCACTCGGCAAAACCTGCGTTCGCAACGCCTCAACCTGCTGACCAACGAGCCGCACCAGCGCCTGGAGAGCCTGGTGAAGAGCAAGGAACCCTTCGCCAGCCGGGACAATTTCGCCCGCTTCGTCGCCGCCCAGTACCTCTTCCAGCATGACCTGGAGCCGCTTTATCGCAACGAAGCGCTGGCCCGCCTGTTCCCCGGCCTGGCTTCCCGCGCCCGCGACGACGCCGCTCGTGCAGACCTGGCGGACCTCGGCCATCCGGTGCCGGAGGGCGACCAGAGCGTGCGCGAGGCCGACCTGAGCCTGGCCGAGGCACTGGGCTGGCTGTTCGTTTCCGAAGGTTCGAAGCTGGGCGCTGCGTTCCTGTTCAAGAAAGCCGCCGCGCTCGAACTCGACGAGAACTTCGGCGCCCGCCATCTGGCCGAGCCGGAAGGCGGCCGCGCGCAAGGCTGGAAGAGCTTCGTGGCGATCCTCGACGGCATCGAGCTGAACGAGGAGGAAGAGCGCCTGGCCGCCAAGGGCGCCAGCGATGCCTTCAATCGTTTCGGCGACCTGCTGGAGCGTACCTTCGCCTGAGGGGCGTTCCTTGTCCTTTGATCGGCGGCCAACCTCGCCGACGACGATTGCCCCGGCCTGGTTGTCGGGGTTTTCTGTCTTGCGCCGCCGGCCAGGACGCGGACCTGCGGAGGCCCTTAGCGAGGCGGCCGCTGCGCTTCCACTGAGTTGCCGAACGAGGTGCCCAGGCGAATGCGCGTCGCCGATTGGTTGTACAGGCCGAGCTGGTTTGGCGGACGCCGGACGATGGCGGCGGAATCCAGCTCCTGTTCGCGGCGGGCCCTGGCCGCGCTGTCAGGATCGGCCATCTGCTGGCTCAGGCATTCATAGGACAAAGCCTGGTAGCCGTTGACCTCGGTGTTGATGCAGTTCGCCGGCGGCGTCGGCTCGTCGGCCAGGGTGGCGTTCATGGCCAGGCCCAGGATCAGGGCCGGCAGAACCTGCGATGAACGGTGCATGGCGATTCTCCCGCGCTGGGATGGTGGTTTCCCGCTTATACGGCAATCGGTGAAAACATGTCACCGCAGGTACCGTCACACCACAGTCACACAGTGCCATCAGGATGTCCCTCCTGGGTGATGGCCATCTGGCCTGAACCGGGTAGTTCGGACTGGAATCCGTTGATGTCGATCCTCGGGGTGGCAAGGTCGTGCGCAGTGTCGTTGCTCGGTCTCGGCATGCTGCTGCCGGCGTCCGGCGCCGTGCCGGGCGATGGCGGCAGGCCGCCGTTGCGCCTGGCGGTGCACGCGTTCGATATTCCTCCGCAGAGCCTGGCATCGGCGCTGGTGACCTACAGCGGGGTGACGGGAATGGCGGTTCTGGTGGATGGCGAGCTGGCCCGTGGACGGCGCTCGGCCCGCTTGCAGGGGCGCTTCACCGCCAGCGACGCCCTGACCCGACTGCTCGGCGGAACCGGCCTGATGGCGCGCTACACCAGCCAGGAAGCGTTCACCCTGCTGCCGGCGCAGGCCGTCAGGAACGCTGCGCCGCTGCCGGCAGAGATGCCGAAGGTCGAGCAGCCGCTGGATCGGCGCTACGCGGGAGCGGTCCAGGCGGCGCTGGAAGAACAGTTGTGCCGCTCGCCGCGCACTCGTCCGGGTACCTATCGCGCGGTGCTGCAACTCTGGATCGGTCGCTTCGGCGAGGTTCGCCACAGTCGCCTGCTCGGCTCGACCGGCGACCCGCAGCGGGACAGCGCCCTGGTGGAAAGCCTGCGCGGCGTGCGGGTGATGCAGGCGACGCCCGCTACGCTGGCCCAGCCGCTGACCATCCTGTTGCTGCCGAAGACGACGGGCAAGGCCATGGAATGCAAGCTGACGGAGGGAGTGGGAGGGTCATGAGCGATTCGCGGCAAAGCGCGATGGTGAAGCTGTTCCTCGCCTCCTACGACGACTTCAAGGCGCGCCTGAAACGGCGCCTGGGCTCCGAGGATCTGGCGTGCGACGTGCTGCACGAAACCTACCTGAGAGTCGACCGGCTGGATGATGCGTTGGAGGTCAAGAAGCCTCAGGCCTACCTGTTCCGTATTGCCCTGAACATTGCCGCCGACCGCCGCGAGGGCGACGCCCGCCTGCTCACCGGGGAGGAGGTGGCGGAGCTGTTGCAGGTGGCCGACGAAGGCCTCGACCCGGAGCGCATCGTCGGCGGTCATGCCGAGATCCGTCGCCTGTTGGAGGCGCTCTGCGAACTGCCGGCGCGGCGTCGGCAGATTCTCATCGCCTCGCGCCTGGAAGAGACGCCGCATGCGGAAATCTCCCGTCGCTTCGGCATTTCCACCCGCACCGTGGAGAAGGAACTCAAGGCCGCCCTGTGGTTCTGCGCGGAGCGCCTGGAAAGAAAAGTCATCCAGAGGTTCGGTCCCGGGGCCGGAAAACCGTCATAAGCATAAGCAGGTGGAAAACCGCCGCCATATCCATCCCATGAGCCATTCCGGTGTCCGTACAGCACAGTCATGACAGCCTCAGACTCCGCCGCCGATGAAACCGGCGACCTTCGCCACGAAGCGCACGCCTGGGTGATCAGCCTGACCTCCGGACGCGTCACCCAGGGCGACGCGCGGGCCTTCCGCCAGTGGTGTGCGCGCAGCCCGCAACACCTGCGAGCGTTCGTCGAGGCGCGCGATCTCTGGCAGGCACTCGGCAGTGCCGCCGCTCTGCCGCTGGAGTCGCCGGCTGTGGCGCAGATCGCGCCGAGGCGTTTCGGTCGTCGCTGGTTCGTCGGCGGTGCGCTGGCCGCCTCGGTGGCGTTGTTCGTCTTGCGCCCGTCGCTGCTCGACCATGGCCTGGGCGGCGCCGACTACGTCACGGCGGTCGGCGAGCAACGCCAGGTGCAGGTGAGCGGCGAGACGCGGATCGAGATGAACACCCGCACCCGCCTGAATGTGCGGCGCAATCAAGAGCAGCAGGAAACCATCGAACTGCTCGGCGGCGAGGCCGAGATCATCGCCAGCCACCCGCCGCAGAGCAGCCTGCGGGTGATGGCCGGGAGCGCCTGGCTGAGCGCCAGCCGGGCCCGCTTCAACGTGCGCAGCAGCGGTGACGTCTGCGTGGTGACCTGCCTGGAGGGCAGCGTGCGGCTCGAACACCTCGGCCAGCGCCTGGACCTCCAGGCCGGCCAGCAGCTGACCTTCGACGAGCGACGCAACGGTCCGCCGGTGCCTTTCGACGTTGCCGAGGTGATGGCCTGGCGCGAGCGCATGCTGGTGTTCAACGACGTACCGTTGGCCACGGTGATCGACGAAATCAACCGCTACCGTCCCGGCATGCTCCTGCTGCTGGACAAGGCCCTTGGCCGACGCCGGGTCCAGGCCCGTTTCAGCCTCGATCAACTGGCCGACGTGGCGACCCTGATCCGCGATGCCTATGGCATCGAGGTCACCCGCCTGCCGGGCGGGGTGGTGCTGCTCGGCTGAGCCACCGCTTCATTGCAGGGCCACCACCCGTCGATAGCGCTCCACGCCGTTGCGGGTGACCCGCGCCAGGCTGATCTCCAGTCCGCTGGCGCGGACTTTGCTGCGTGCCGGCAGGCGCGTCCAGCCCTTTCCCGGCACCCAGGCACGGATCTCGAACCGACTCACGTCGTCCAGCACAGCCACCCGCTCCGCCAGCGGCGGCAACGGCAGGCGGTCGCCGCTGGGCGAGGCGGCGCGGTAGAGGACCTTGCCCTGTCGCCACCAGCGCACGCGCTGCAGCGGCGCGCCTGGCTCGGTACTGGCGCGGACGATGTCCAGGCGCAATGGAATCTCGCTCAGGCGCTTCAGTGCGAGTCCGGGCGGCAGGCTGTCGCCGGCCCGGATCGGCTCGTCGCCGATGGGCAGGCCGGTCTCCTCCCGGATGGCGCTGTGCAGGGCGATGTCGCGCTCCAGCTGGTTCAGCGCGCGCAGTAGCGCGGCGCCCTGCTCGGTGCTGTCCTCCAGGTGCGCGCTGGCCCGGGCGATGCTGTCCAGGCCGCGCCAGGCCATCAGGCTGACGATGGCCATGAGCATGATCGCGACCATCACCTCGATCAGGGTGAAGCCGGCTTGCCGGCGCCGCGTCGTCGCGCGTTCAGTGTACCCGGACATGGCCGTTCGCCTCGCGCAGCACGGTGACGCTGTGTTGGCCGTCGGAGAGCGTTATCCGCAACGGCGCGCCGATCCATTCGGCGTCCAGCAACACCGGTCGCGGCGGGCGCACGCTGACCCGCAGCGGCGCGGCCTGCCAGTCGCGCGCGCGCAATTCGGTGTCGGCGGCGAAGGCGTCGGTCTTGCCGCGATAGGCCTGCGGGCTGAAGCGATAGCCCTTGGCGCTGGGCTGCCAGAGGATCGGCGTACCGCGTACCCGTGCTTCGCCCTGGGCTATTTCCAGCAACCGCGCCAGGCGCGCGGCATCCTGGCGCAGCAGGCCCGTCGGGTCGGGGCGGGCGCTCAGGCTGATGGCCGCCGTGGCGATGCCGACGATTACCAGCACCACCATCAGTTCGATCAGGGTGAAACCGCCTTGCCGGGGTCGCCTCACCGGATGCCGCTCCGCGAAGAGAGAGGTTTCCAGAGTGCCCGACGAAGATGATCGGCGTGTGAAACATAACGGAGAGAATTCCGCGCTAGGCTGGTGCCGGGGCGCCGTTCGTGGCGCCCGTCGCCCATACGCCAGGAGAGCCCCGCCATGCCGGCCATGCCCCGTATCGATCCGCCCCGCCTGGTCCAGTTCGCCGCCGTGCTGGCGATCCTCGCCGGCCTGCTGTTCTGGGGCTATCTGTTGCTGGCGCCGATTCCCGGCGTGGTCCAGGCCGAGGTCGCCGCCGTTCCGCCGCCCAGCGGCGAGGACGCCGCTCAACGCTGGTTCGCGGCGCCTTCCGGTGAGGTCGAGGTGCAACTGGCGGGATTGATCAGCGGTGGTCCCGCGGCGATCGCCATCCTCTCGGTGAACGGCGCACCGGCCCAGGCCTATCGCGAGGGCGAGGTCCTGGCACGTGCGGCGAAGGTGCGGCGGATCGAGGCCGACGCGGTGCTCATCGAGCAGAACGGCGAGGTTCGCCGGGTGCCCATGCAGCGGCTCGCCGAACCGCCGCCGCTGGCTACCCTCAAGCGCGGTTGAGATCACCGGGAGCGGCTCAGCAGGGTGTTCAGGCGCGCCAGCGGCACCGCCTGTTCGCGCTGCGTGCGCACACGGATTTCCACCCACAGTAGCGCGGGGTCGTCGGTGGCCTCGACGCGTTGTTCGCAGTACAACCGCAGGCGGCCCTGGGAGCATTCGAAATCGCTGTTTCCCGGAGCCGCGCCGACGCCCAGGCGTAGCTCGGCGAGCCGGCTCTCCGCTGCCAGCAGGGCCAGCGACTTGTCGCGCAACAGACCATTGCCGTCGGTCATCAGGCCCACCGCGCGGATCGCCGCGGCCAGGGCGATGGCGACGATGGCCAGCGCGACCAGCACTTCGATCAGGGTGAAACCGCGGGAAGACAGGCGCGTGGACATCGCGGAAAGGTCGGCGAAAGGGGACTTCCAGGCTAGCCGGGAAATCTGACCGATCCCTGACAAAAGCTCGGGAGGGCGCTCCCGCGAGCCATCCCCGGCGCCTGCCGGAAAGCCCGGCTCCAGGGCCTTGCGGGCGCCTCCGGAAGAGCGGCGCACCCGAGGATTTTCAATATCGTTGACATATCTTCCTGAAACAATCCGCGGCGAATCGAACCATGCCGAGGAGTGTCGAGATGGATGTCGTGCAGTTCAGCTCCAGCCCGAAAGGACATCGGGGACAGCGGGGCTTCACCCTGATCGAGATCATGGTGGTGGTGGTGATCCTCGGCATCCTCGCCGCGATGGTGGTGCCCAAGGTGCTCGACCGTCCCGACCAGGCCCGTGCCACCGCGGCGCGCCAGGACATCTCCGGGCTGATGCAGGCGCTCAAGCTCTACCGCCTCGACCAGGGCCGCTATCCGAGCCAGGCGCAGGGCTTGAAGGTGCTCGCGGAGCGTCCTGCCGATGCCTCGGCGAGCAACTGGCGCTCGTACCTGGAGCGCCTGCCCAACGACCCCTGGGGCAAGCCCTACCAGTACCTGAATCCCGGCGTGAACGGCGAGATCGACGTGTTCTCCCTCGGCGCCGACGGGCAGCCGGGCGGCGAGGGCATCAACGCCGACATCGGCTCCTGGCAGCTCTGAGCGCGCCATGAACGGTCATCGCCAGCGCGGCATGGCGATCATCAGCGCGCTGCTGATCGTCACCGTGGTTGCGGTCATAGCCGCCGGCCTGATCGCCCGCCAGAGCGCATTCATCCGCGCCCTGGAAAGCGAGCAGCTACGCATCCAGGCCGGCTGGATGCTGCGCGGCGGCCTGGAATGGAGCCGCCAGTTGCTGCTCGAGGACAGCCGCCGCGACCCGCTGACCCGCCTCGACCAGCGCTGGGCGCAACCGATGCGTGGCTTGCGTCTGAGCAGCGCCGAATTGCCGTTCAACGGCCAACTGGAAGACGAGCAGGGCAAGTTCAACCTGCGCAACCTGTTGGTCGACCAGCGCCCCGATCTCCAGGAGCGAGCGAACTTCGAACGCCTCGCCGGTCTGCTCGGCGTGCGCCCGAAGGAGACGCGGCTGATCGTCGAGCGGGTACTCGATTCCTATGCACGGCTGCCCGCCGAAGCGCCGCCGGCCGAGACGCAACCCGCAGGCTTCGACAGCGGCCGCGAGACTTCGCCGGGCGCCGTGTTGCGTGCGCTTCCGGCGCGCATGCCGGCGCTCAGGCGTCTCGACGACCTGGCGCGGCTGGGCATTCCGCCGGCGACCCTGGAGCGCCTGCGGCCCTACGTCACCATCCTGCCCGAAACCACCTGGATCAACGGCAACACCGCGCGCGCCGAAGTGCTCGCCGCCTGTGTCCCCGGCCTCGGGCTGGACCAGGCGCGGCGGGTGCTCGGCGAGCGCGACCGGGGCCGCTGGTTCCTCAATCGCGGCGACTTCGTCAACCGCCTGAACATGCCGCAATTGCAGGCGCAGTCGGTGAAGGTCGGGATCACCAGCGACTGGTTCCTGCTCACCGCCTATGCTCGGCGCGACCGGCAAGAGGTGCGCCTGCAAGCCCTGGTGCAGCGCAAGGCCGGTGAAAGCACGGCGGTCAACTGGATGAGGGTGGGCTCATGAAAGCCACCTGGCGTTGCCTGCTGCCGCCGCTGAGCGAGTTCGCCGAGGCGGCGCCGCTGCATTGCCTGCGCCTGGATGCGCGCGGCGCGGTGCAGGAACGAATCGAGGCCTCGCTCGCGGAACTGGCGCGGCGACGCCAGGGGTTGCCGGTGGCGCTGTTCCTGCATCCGCGCGATTGCCGCCTGGTCAGTCTCGAACTGCCGGCGCTGCCTGCGGCGAAGCTCGCCGCCGCGGTGAACTGCGCGGCCGAGGCGCTGGTCCTCGGCGATCCGGCGCAGCTACGCCTGGCCCACGGCCCGCGCGGCGCCGACGGGCGCCTGACCTTGGGGTGGCTGGAGGCGTCGGCGCTGGCCTCGCTGGAGCAGGCCGTGCAGCGGCTGCGGCTCGACGTGCGGGAGGTGCAGGCCGCGCCGTTCCTCCTGCCGTTGCGCGATGACGCTTGGGTGGCCGGCGAGTGGGACGGCCATCTGCTGTTGCGCCGCTCGCTGAGCGACGCTGCGGTCCATCCCTTGCCGGAGCAGGGCCTCGCTGAGGTCCCGCAGGAGTTGCGACTGTTCTGGCTGGGCGAGCGACCGGCGTGGGGCTCCGCAGCCCTGGAGCGGGCCGAGGCGCTGGACGAAGCGCTGCGCTGGAGCGGGCCCGCCAGTCCGTGGGGATTGGCGCTGAAAGCGCCGGCGACGAGCGCCGGCAACGGCACCTGGAAGATGCCCCTGGTCTGCGCAGCCCTGGCCTTGCTGGTGTGGGTCGCCGGCCTGAACCTGTACGCCGGGCAACTGGCCGGGCAGGGCCAGTCCTTGCAACGGCAGAGCAGTCAACGCGTGCAGCAGGCCTTCCCGGAACTGCCGGTGGTGCTCGATCCGTTGCGCCAGGCTCGCGAGCGACGCGACGCCTATCTGGCCGGCAAGGCCGATGGCGATGCCGTACCGGGGCTGGCCGCGCTGCTGCATGGCGCCGGCGAGGCGATGCCGTTCCTCGCCGGACGCCTGCAACGACTGGACTACCACGCCGGCGAACTGGACCTGGAGCTGCTGCCGGGACCGCCAGGCGGCGATGCCGCTGCCTGGCAGGGCGAGTTGGGCAAGCACGGGTTGCAGGCCGATGCCTCCGACAAGGGCTGGCAGGTGCGCGCCATGGAAGCGCCGCCAGCGCCGGCCGCTGGCGCGGCAGGCAGTGGCACTGCCGAGGCGGCTGCCGATGAAGATGAATAAGCGCCTGGCGGGCCTACTGAATACCCCGGCGCAGCGCTGGAGTCCCCTGCTGCTGCGGCTGCAGGCCTACTGGCGGCAACTGGCGCCGCGCGAGCGCAAGATTCTCGCCGGCGGTGGCCTGGCGCTATGCCTGGCGCTGACCTGGCAAGTGTTCATCGATCCGCCGCTGGCGCGGATCGAGCATTGGCAAGCCGAGCTGCCGCGCCTGCGTGCGCAGGCCGCGGCGGTGGACGGCGTGTTGCGCGAGGTCGAGGCGTTGCGCGGTCCGACCCTGAGCGGTACGGCGGACGCCGAGGCGATCCGTCGCAGCCTGCGCGATCAGGGACTCGACGGTTTCCAACTGGACGCCCCGCAACCGGGCCAATGGCAACTGGACTTCGCCAGCGTGTCCGGCGAGGCCTTGCTGCGCTGGCTGGCGCGCAGCCCGGCGGCGTTGCGCCTGAGCGTCAGCGAGGCGCAGGTGACGCGTCTCGACGCTCCTTCCGAGGAGCGCTCCGGCTCTTCGAACGAGCTGTCCGGCGGGCTGGTGTCCGCCTCGATCCATTTGCAGTCGACTTCCGCTCCCAAGGATTCCCCATGAGGCAATCAGCTTTCCACCATGCCCGGCGTCGTTGGCCTGTACTGGGCGTGGCGCTGGGCGCGCTACTGGTCGCGGCGTGTAGCGAGACGCCGAAGGTCCCCGGCGTGCCCCCGGCCGACGAGGAAGTCGGTCGGCCGCTGAGCAGTGTCCGCTCCGGTGCGCCGTTGCGCAGCGCCGACGTCCGCGAGCGGCCCCAGGCCGAGCAGGCCCGCCGCGCGCTGAGTGCCGGGCGCGGCGTAGCGCGCTCCGGTGCCGTGGCTCCGGTCTCAGCGGCAGCGGCCGAACTCGGCGAGCAGCCGGTCAGCCTGAATTTCGTCGATACCGAGGTGGAAGCGGTGGTGCGCGCGCTGTCGCGCGCCACCGGCCGGCAGTTCCTGGTCGACCCGCGGGTGAAGGGCAAGCTGACCCTGGTTTCCGAAGGCCAGGTGCCGGCGCGCACCGCCTACCGCATGCTCACCAGCGCCCTGCGCATGCAGGGCTTCAGCGTGGTCGACGTCGACGGGGTCAGCCAGGTGGTGCCGGAGGCCGACGCCAAGCTGCTCGGCGGGCCGGTCTACGGCGCCGACCGGCCGGCGGCCAACGGCATGGTCACGCGGACCTTCCGCCTGCGTTACGAGAACGCGGTGAACCTGATCCCGGTGCTGCGCCCGATCGTCGCGCAGAACAACCCGATCAATGCCTATCCGGGGAACAACACCGTGGTGGTCACCGACTACGCGGAAAACCTCGATCGGGTCGCCGGGATCATCGCCAGCATCGACATCCCCAGCGCCAGCGACACCGACGTGGTGCCGATCCAGAACGGTATCGCGGTGGACATCGCCAGCACCGTCTCCGAACTGCTCGACAGCCAGGGCAGCGGCGGCGCCGAGCAGGGCCAGAAGACCGTGGTGCTCGCCGACCCACGCTCCAACAGCATCGTGATCCGCTCGCCGAGCCCGGAGCGCACGCAATTGGCGCGCGACCTGATCGGCAAGCTGGACAGCGTGCAAAGCAATCCCGGCAACCTCCATGTGGTCTACTTGCGCAACGCCCAGGCGACCCGCCTGGCCCAGGCCCTGCGCGGGCTGATCACCGGCGACAGCGGCGGCGAGGGCAACGAGGGCGACCAGCAGCGCGCGCGCCTGAGCGGCGGCGGCATGCTCGGTGGCGGCAACAGCGGTACTGGTAGCCAGGCCCTGGGGAGCAGCGGCAATACCACGGGCAGCGGTTCCAGCGGGTTGGGCGGCAGCAACCGCAGCGGCGGCGCCTATGGTGCGATGGGCAGCGGCCAGGGCGGCGCCGGACCCGGTGCGATGGGCGAGGAGAACTCGGCGTTCTCCGCCGGCGGGGTCACCGTACAGGCCGACGCCACCACCAACACCCTGCTGATTTCCGCACCCGAGCCGTTGTACCGCAACCTCCGCGAAGTCATCGACCTGCTCGACCAGCGCCGCGCCCAGGTGGTGATCGAAAGCCTGATCGTCGAGGTCAGCGAAGACGACTCCAGCGAGTTCGGCATCCAGTGGCAGGCCGGCAACCTCGGCGGCAACGGCGTGTTCGGCGGGGTCAACTTCGGCCAGTCGGCGCTGAACACGGCCGGCAAGAACACCATCGACGTGTTGCCCAAGGGGCTCAACATCGGCCTGGTGGATGGCACCGTGGACATCCCCGGGATCGGCAAGATCCTCGACCTCAAGGTGCTCGCCCGGGCGCTGAAGAGCCGCGGCGGCACCAACGTCCTGTCGACCCCGAACCTGCTGACCCTGGACAACGAGTCGGCGAGCATCATGGTCGGCCAGACCATACCCTTCGTCAGCGGCCAGTACGTCACCGACGGCGGCGGTACCAGCAACAACCCGTTCCAGACCATCCAGCGCGAGGACGTCGGCCTGAAGCTGAACATCCGTCCGCAGATCTCCGAGGGCGGCACGGTCAAGCTCGACGTCTACCAGGAGGTCAGCAGCGTCGACGAGCGCGCCAGCACCGCCGCCGGGGTGGTCACCAACAAGCGCGCGATCGATACCAGCATCCTCCTCGACGACGGCCAGATCATGGTCCTCGGCGGCCTGTTGCAGGACAACGTGCAGGACAACACCGACGGCGTTCCCGGACTCTCCAGCCTCCCCGGCGTCGGCTCGCTGTTCCGCTACCAGAAGCGCTCGCGGACCAAGACCAACCTGATGGTCTTCCTGCGTCCCTACATCGTCCGCGACGCCGCCGCCGGGCGCAGCATCACCCTCAACCGCTACGACTTCATCCGCCGCGCCCAGCAGCGCGTGCAGCCGCGCCACGACTGGAGCGTCGGCGACATGCAGGCTCCGGTGCTGCCGCCGGCGCAGCAGGGCATCCCGCAGGCCGCCTACGACTTACGCCCGAGCCCGCGGCCGCTGCGCGCGGTACCGCTGGGCGAGGCGGCGCCGCTATGAGCCTGCTGCCCTACGCCTGGGCCAAGGCGCAGCGCGCCTTGCTGCGGCCGGGCGAGCATGGCGCGACCCTGCTGGTCAGCCCGCGCACGCCCGGCTGGGCGATCAGCGAGGTGCGCCAGCGGCATGAGTTGGCCAGCCTGGAGAGCGTCCGCGACGACGAACTCGACACCCTGCTGGCCAGCGCCTACTCCGATACCGGCAGCGCCGCGGCGGTGGTCGGCGCGGCGGAGAGCGAGGTCGACCTCGACCGCCTGATGGACGATATCCCCGAGGTCACTGACCTGCTCGACACCCAGGATGGCGCGCCAGTGATCCGCATGATCAACGCGCTGCTGACCCAGGCGGCGCGCGATGAGGCCAGCGACATCCACATCGAGCCCTTCGAGACCCATTCGGTGGTGCGCTACCGCGTCGACGGCGCCCTGCGCGACGTGGTCGCGCCGCGCAAGGCGCTGCACGCGGCGCTGGTGTCGCGGATCAAGATCATGGCGCAGCTGGATATCGCCGAGAAACGCCTGCCCCAGGATGGCCGCATCGCCTTGCGGGTAGCCGGGCGGCCGATCGACATTCGCGTCTCCACCGTGCCCACCGGCCACGGCGAACGGGTGGTGATGCGCCTGCTGGACAAGCAGGCCGGGCGCCTGAGGCTGGAGACCCTGGGCATGGCCCCGGGCGTGCTGGCGCCGCTGGACAACCTGATCCGCCAGCCGCACGGCATCGTGCTGGTCACCGGGCCCACCGGCAGCGGCAAGACCACCACCCTCTACGCCGCCCTGGCGCGGCTCGACGCCAGCACCAGCAACATCCTCACCGTCGAGGACCCGGTGGAGTACGATCTGCCGGGGATCAGCCAGATCCAGGTCAACGCGCGCATCGACATGACCTTCGCCGTAGCCCTGCGGGCGATCCTCCGGCAGGACCCGGACATCATCATGATCGGCGAGATCCGCGACCTGGAGACCGCGCAGATCGCCGTGCAGGCCTCGCTCACCGGACACCTGGTGCTGGCCACGCTGCACACCAACGACGCGGTGTCGGCAGTGACGCGGCTGGTGGACATGGGCGTCGAGCCGTTCCTGCTCGCCTCGTCGATGCTTGGCGTACTCGCCCAGCGCCTGGTGCGGCGCCTGTGCACGCATTGCCGGGTCGAAGAGGACGGCGGCTGGCGCGCGGTCGGCTGCCCGGCCTGCAACCAGACCGGCTACAGCGGGCGCACCGGCATCCACGAGCTGTTCGTGATCGACGACGAGATCCGCCGCCTGGTTCACCAGGGCCGCGCCGAGCAGGATCTCCGCGAAGCCGCCCGCGCCGCCGGCATGCGCAGCATGCGCGAGGACGGCGAGCGCTGGATCGCCAGCGGCTCCACCACCCTGGAGGAAATCCTCCGCGTGACCCGGGACGCCTGATGCAGACCTTCCGCTACGAAGCCGCCGACGCCCAGGGCCGGATCGAGACCGGCACCCTGGAGGCGGACAGCCAGCGTGGCGCCCTTGGCCAACTGCGCGCCCGCGGCCTGACCCCGCTGGAGGTCCGCGAACAGGCTGGCGGCGGGACCGGGCAAGGGGCGGGAGCGCTGTTCGCCCCGCGCCTGTCCGACGGCGACCTGGCCTGGGCCACCCGCCAACTGGCCAGCCTGCTGGCCGCCAGCCTGCCGCTGGAGGCGGCGCTGAGCGCCACCCTCGACCAGGCCGAGCGCAAGCACATCGCCCAGACCCTGAGCGCCGTGCGCAGCGACGTGCGCGGCGGCATGCGCCTGGCCGACGCCCTTGCCGCACGGCCGCGGGACTTCCCGGAAATCTACCGGGCGCTGGTGGCTGCGGGCGAGGAGTCCGGCGACCTGGCCCAGGTGATGGAGCGCCTGGCCGACTACATCGAGGAACGCAACGCCCTGCGCGGCAAGATCCTCACCGCGTTCATCTACCCGGCGGTGGTCGGCGTGGTCTCCATCGGCATCGTCATCTTCCTCCTCGGCTACGTGGTGCCGCAGGTGGTCAGCGCCTTCTCCCAGGCGCGCCAGGACCTGCCAGCGCTGACCCGGGCGATGCTCCAGGCCAGCGACTTCGTGCGCGCCTGGGGCTGGCTCTGCGCCGGCGCCATCGGTGGCGCTTACTGGGGCTGGCGCTTGTACCTGCGCGACCCGCAGGCGCGGCTCGGCTGGCACCGGCGAGTGCTGCGCCTGCCTCTGCTCGGACGCTTCGTGCTCGGGGTGAATACCGCGCGCTTCGCCTCCACCCTGGCGATCCTCGGCAGCGCCGGCGTACCGCTGCTGCGCGCGCTCGATGCGGCGCGCCAGACGCTGGCCAACGACTGCCTCGCGCAGGCGGTGGAGGAGGCCACCGCGCAGGTTCGCGAAGGTGTCTCGCTGGCCTCGGCGCTGCGCACGCGGCAGGTATTCCCGCCGATCCTCACCCACCTGATCGCCAGCGGCGAGAAGACCGGCGCGCTGCCGCCGATGCTCGACCGCGCGGCGCAGACCCTGTCGCGCGACATCGAGCGCCGCGCCATGGGCATGACCGCGCTGCTCGAGCCGCTGATGATCGTGGTCATGGGCGGGGTGGTGCTGACCATCGTGATGGCGGTGCTGATGCCGATCATCGAGATGAACCAGCTGGTCCAGTAGTCCGTGCCTGAACAAGCCCTTCCCGTGCGGGGCGGTTAACCGCTCGCGGCTATCCGCCGTGGGGATGGGGCGTCTCAGCAGTCTTCCGAAGAGAGGTATCGGCGGATAACGCCGCTGGCGTAATCCGCCCTACGGGAGGGGCTTGTGCAAGCCGGCCTTCCTCTCGCTGTCATCAACCCGTGTGGCCCCTCGCCAGGGCTCGGGTGCATGTTTCAGCGAGGTTGCCCCGAGGGCGCGCCATGGCCGTCGCGGGCTGGCCGCCGGGAGGCGCTCGCGGAACCTCGCAGGTCCCGCGAAAAGGCCCGGCGCAGAGCCTGCGAACACCCGAGGAAAGGCTGCGAAAACAATTCGATGCTCCCGAGATTTTTTCCCCGATCTGTCACCGGAACTTGCGAGTTTTATCCCCAGCGGCCCCTTCGACCGGCTAGGGATGCAAAGCCCGGCAAGCACGGCGCCGCCTCATGCAAGACGACTTCCTCAACGTACCAACACCACGATGAAAGGAGATTCTTCATGTACAAGCGCTCTCTGATCGCTGCCTCGCTGAGCGTGGCCGCCCTCGTATCCGCCCAAGCCATGGCCGACATCAACGGCGGTGGCGCCACCCTGCCGCAACAGCTGTACCAGGAGCCCGGCGTCCTGACCGCCGGCTTTGCCGCCTACATCGGCGTAGGCAGTGGCAACGGCAAGGCGGCCTTCCTGAACAACGACTACACCAAGTTCGTCGCCGGCACCACCAACAAGAACGTGCATTGGGCTGGTAGCGACTCCAAACTGAGCAAGACCAACGAAACCAACCCCTATCTGAGCGCCCATGGCTCCGCCTGGGGTCCGCTGATCCAGGTGCCGTCGGTAGCCACTTCTGTCGCTCTGCCGTTCAACAAGTCAGGTAGCAACGCCGTCAACTTCGCAGACGTGAACACCCTTTGCGGTGTCTTCTCCGGCCGTCTGACCGATTGGAGTCAGATTCCTGGCTCGGGCCGTAGCGGCGCCATCACAGTGGTCTACCGTTCCGAGAGCAGCGGCACCACCGAACTGTTCACCCGCTTCCTCAACGCCTCCTGCTCCAGCACCCTCGAAGGTGGCACCTTCGCCATCACCACCAGCTTCGGTAGCAGCTTCTCCGGCGGCCTGCCGGCTGGCGCCGTATCGGCCCAGGGCAGCCAGGCCGTGATGAATGCGCTCAACGCCGCCCAAGGCCGCATCACCTACATGAGCCCGGACTTCGCCGCGCCGACCCTGGCCGGTCTCGACGACGCCACCAAGGTCGCCCAGGTTCGCGGCGTATCCCCGGCGCCGGCCAACGTTTCGGCGGCCATCGGCGCCGTTACTCCGCCGACTACTGCCCAGCGTTCCGATCCGAACAACTGGGTACCGGTCTTCGCTGCCACCGCCAACCCCAACGACCCGAGCGTGCGTCCGTATCCGACCAGCGGCTACCCGATCCTCGGCTTCACCAACCTGATCTTCAGCCAGTGCTACGCCAACGCCACCCAGACCCAGCAGGTGCGCGACTTCTTCACCCGTCACTACGGCGCCACCGCCAACAACGACACCGCGATCACCAACCATCGCTTCGTGCCGCTGCCGGCTTCCTGGAAGCTTGCCGTACGCCAGTCGTTCCTGACCTCCACCAACAACTTGTACATCGGCCATTCCAACGTCTGCAACGGCATCGGCCGTCCGCTCTAAGACGCTCCAGCCCACGGGCGATAGCGGAGACCGGCGGTGCGCAAGCACTGCCGGTTTCTTTTTTTCCGGCGCTTAGCCGCTTTCCATGAACTTTCCGTGACAAGACTTCGGCCCGCCCTGTTGCGGGCTGTCTTTCTATCAGGAATGCGCGTTGGCAAGCCGACGCGTCGAGTTGAACACGCCCAAGGAATCTCGCGTCATGCCGTCTCGTCCGTTCGTGCCGTCGTCCCCCGTCACCGTTTCGCTCGATGGCGGCTTGCCGCGGCTGAAACCGCTGGCGCAGATCATCGCCTTGCTCATGGTTGCAGGTGGCGCCCAGGCTTCCCAGCCGTTCAGCGCCGCCTGGTTCGCCGCCAAGGGAGCCCAGCAGAGCGCCGGGGCGGCGCGTCCGGGCGCGCAGTTGCCGGGCATGACGCCACCGCCGCTGGCCCAGCAGCAGAAGGTCAACCAGCAGTTGCAGCGTTCGCTGCAAAACCTCAACAACACCGTGGCGGCCATCGCCGCGCAGCAGGCCGCCCAGGCGGCGGGACGCCAGGCTGCGCTGGCGGCGCCGACGGACATCCCGGACGGCCTGGGCGAGGGCGGCCTGAAAGTGGACGCTTCCCTGCCTTTCGAGCAGGCCTGGCAGAACGCCAAGGCGCCAGTGCAGTCGCAGGCCGACGGGCGTACCACGGTGACGGTAGAGCAGACCGCGGATCGGGCGATCCTCAACTGGGAAACCTTCAACATCGGCCGGCAGACCACCCTGCAGTTCGACCAGCAGAGCAACTGGGCGGTGCTCAACCGGGTCAACGACCCGAGCGCCCGGCCGAGCCAGATCCAGGGCCAGATCAAGGCCGACGGCACGGTGATGGTGGCCAACCGCAACGGTGTGGTGTTCAGCGGCAGCAGCCAGGTCAACGTACGCAACCTGGTGGCTGCCGCCGCCAGCATCAGCGACAGCCAGTTCCGCGAACGCGGCCTGTATTTCGACGCCAACGGCAGCCAGCCGAGCTTCACCGACGCCGCCGGCGCGGTGCGGGTGGAGCAGGGCTCCTTGCTGCAGACCGCCAATCCGGCCAGCTCCACCGCGGCGGGCGGCTACGTGCTGTTGCTCGGCAGCGAGGTGGAGAACGCCGGGCAGATCGTCACGCCCAAGGGCCAGGCCACCCTGGCGGCGGGCGACAGCTTCTACATTCGCCGTGGCGTCGGCACCGATGGCAACCTGCGCTCTACCACCCGCGGCAATGAAGTGGCCACCTCCCTGGCCGCTGACAGCGCCGCCGGCCGGGTGGTCAACCAGGGGCTGATCCAGGCCGCCACCGGCGACATCACCCTGACCGGGCGCCAGGTCCGCCAGGAGGGCGTCGCCCTGTCCAGTAGCTCAACCGACGTGCGCGGCACCATCCACCTGCTCAACTCGGCCAGCGACGCCAGGGGCAGCGTGGTCCTGGGCGAGGGCAGCACCACCGCGGTGCTGGTCGATGCCAGCGGCGCCGGCGCCCTCGACAGCCAGCGCGATGCCGCCCAGCAGGCGCTGGATGGCACCACGCCGACCAACAACGTGATCGGTCGTTTCGACAACCTCAGCCGGGTCGCCGATCGCAGCGAGCAGTCGCGGGTCGAGATCGTCAGCGGCGGTAGCGTGGATTTCCAGGGCGGCTCGCTGACCCTGGCCAGCGGCGGCCAGGTGGCGGTCAGCGCGGCGGGCCGGAGCCTGCTGCGCGACGGCGCGCAGGTGGACGTCGCCGGCGCCGTCGGGGTGAAGGTGGCGATGGAAAGCAACAACATCCAGATCAATGTCCAGGGCAACGAGCAGCGCGACGCGCCGGTCAACCGCGACGGCGGCGGACTGGCCAGCAATGATGTCTGGGTCGATGCCCGCGAACTGGTCCTGGTTCCGGCCGGCACCAACGGCTACGCCACCGATCGCTGGTATACCGGCGGCGGCCTGCTGGAACTGGGTGGCTACCTTGGCACGCGCAACCATTCGGCCGGCGAGTGGATGGCCCAGGGCGGCACCCTGACCTTCACCGGCGGCGAACTGGTGAGCCAGCCCGGCTCGACGGTCAACCTCTCCGGCGGGACCCTCGATGTGCAGGGCGGCCTGATCCGGCAGACCTGGCTCAAGGGCAGCGACGGACGTCTCTACGAAATCTCCCGCGCCCCCGGCGACCTGCTCTACGAGGGCATCTACCGCGGCTATGAGGACAGCAGCCCGCGCTGGGGGCAGACGCGCTATTTCTACAATCCGCTGATCGCCCCGCAAAGCCGTTACGAGAGCGGCTACATGGTCGGCCGCGATGCTGGCCGCCTGGTGGTCGGCACCGCTTCGGCGGTGCTCGAGGGCGACCTGCTCGGCAAGGTATTCCAGGGCGAGCGCCAGGTGCGCGCGCCGCAGCCGGGGGCGGATGGCTACCAGCAGGCGCAGAACGCAGTGGCGCGCGGCGCCGAGCTGATCGTGGGCAGCTATACCCCGCGCTACGAAAGTGCCAGCGGCAACGTGCTGTACAACCTTGCGCCGACCCTGCAGCAGGTGCGCCTGGCCGATGGCGGCGAGCCGCTGGCGGCGAACCTGGATCTGGATACCGCGCTGGCCGAGGAACAGCGGGGCGTCCTCCTGCTCGACAGCGAACGGCTGTCGGGTTTCGAGTTGGGGGCGCTGCGCGTGGCCGCCCGTGAGCGGATCGCGGTGGACAATGCCCTGCAGGTCGGCGATGGCGGCGAGATCGTCCTGTACGCGCCCGAGGTCGAGGTGAACGCCGACCTCACGGCGCGCGCCGGCAGTTTGCGCCTGGGCAACGTGCTGGAGCAGGTGGAGGTGGCCCGTGGCGAGCGGATCGATACCTATCTCACCCCCGCCGCCGGCCAACGTGCCGCCCTGACCCTGGGCGATGGCGTGACGCTGGATGCGCGTGGCCTCTGGAGCAACCAGATGCAGGGCGGCGTGGATGCCGACCGAGCTTATCTCGACGGCGGGCGGATTTCCCTGCGTAGCAGCGGCGACCTGTCGCTGGGCGATGGCAGCCGGATCGACGTGTCGTCCGGGGCCGCGCTGCTCGCCGATGGCAAACAGGTGGGCGGCAAGGGCGGCGACCTGACGCTGTCGGCCAACACCGGCTCGGCGGCAGGTGACGGCCGCCTGCAACTGGGCGGTGAACTGGCCGGCCATGGCGTCGCCGGCGCCGGCACCCTGAGCGTCCAGGCGCCGCGGGTGAGCATTGGCGCGGCGGCGCAGGACGGCACCCTGGCGTTGGCCGCCGGGTTCTTCGACAAGGGCTTCGCCAGTTATCAGGTGATCGGCGAGCAGGGACTGGAAGTGGCGGAAGGCGCACAGGTGAAGGTGCTGCGTCCGCTGTACCGTTTCCGCGACGACGCCATCAGCGTCGCCAGCGGCGCCGACCCGCTGCTCGCGCTGGAGCCTTGGCTGACGCCGCTATACGAGGAGCGGCCGGCCGACGGCGAACTGCGCCAGCGTCCCGGCGCCAGCCTGTTCCTGCAGGCCGGCAGCCGCCAGAGTGGTGCCGGGCAGGTGGCCGACAGCGTCCTCGACATCGGTCATGGCAGCCTGCTGGAGGTCGATCCCGGCCAGCGCATCGAGCTGCGCAGCGTCGGCCAGTTGAACGTCGATGGTCGCCTGAACGCCTGGGGCGGCTCGATCGAACTGGGCAGCGTGGCGTTGCCCGATCCGGTGCGCGACCAGGTCGAGAGCGTCGGCCACCAGCGCGCCATCCGCGTTGGCGAGGAGGGTGTGCTCGATGTCGCCGCACGCGCTGCGACCGCGCTGGACTTCCAGGGGCGGCGCTACGGCCAGGTGGTCGATGGTGGCAGCATCGTCATCGGCGGCACGGTCGAACATGCCAGCGGCAAGGCCGATGCCGCCGAACTGTTCATCGACCTGCTTCCGGGAAGCCTGCTGGATGCCTCCGGCACCCAGGCGCTTCTGGACGTGCCCGGAGTCGGCCAGACCCGGGTCAGCAGCGCCGGCGGCAGTATCTCCCTGGCGTCGGCCAATGGCTTGTACCTGGATGGCGACCTGCGCGCCTTCGCCGGCGGGGAAGGTGCCGCCGCCGGCAGCCTGACGCTGGCGCTGGCCACGCCGAACTACCTGACCAGCCTGGCGACCGACCAGGTGCTGCGCCCGCGCGAGCTGATCGTCGGCCAGCAGCGCGAAGCCGCCGGGGAAGGGCGAGACTATGCCTATGGCCATGGCCGCCTGGCGGCGAGCCAGGTACAGGATGGCGGGTTCGGTGACCTGACCCTGTTCAGCGACGGCCTGCTGAGTTTCGCCGGCGATCTGGAGCTGTCCCTGGCGCAACGTTTGCGCCTCTACAGCGGGGCATTGGGGCTTGGCGAAGGCGCCGCCGGCGATAGCCGGGTCAGGTTGTCGGCACCGTCCCTGCTGTTGGCGGGAGCATTCGTCAACGAAGCGGCGGAGAACAACGAAACCCAGCCGCTGTCGACCGGCCTGTTCGAGGTTTCCAGGCAACCTAGCGAGGCGCTCTTCGAAGCCAGCGCGCAGGTGCTGGATATCCGCGACAGCCTGGTCTTCGGCTCGCGTGGCAGTTTCCGCGACGCCAGTGGCGGGACGCAGACGATTGACCGGCGTGGCTTCGACCGGGTCGAGCTGTCCAGCACGGGCGACATGCGTTTGCTGGCGGGGAACGCGACGCCCGTAGAGCGCATCAACACCCAGGTGCTCAGTGGCGGCGATCTGCTCATCCGCGCTGCGCAGCTCTATCCGGGCACCGGGGCGGGCGCGCGGATTCTCGCCGGCTACGGCTACCAGGCCGATGGCGCCGCTGCGGCGTTCGACCCGGCGCGCAGCTTGCGTATCGAGCGCAGCGACGCGACGACGCCAGAGCAGCCCCTGGCGGTCTTCGGTCGCTTGTCGCTGGGGGCGGCGAGCGTCGTTCAGGGCGGCGTCGTGCGCGCTCCGTTGGGCTATCTGGAAATCGGCCAGAACGCCGACAAGGTCGAGTTGTTGTCTGGCAGCCTGACCTCGGTCAGCGGCGCCGGCCTGACCTTGCCCTACGGCGGCACGGTAGACGGCCAGGTCTGGCGCTATGCCGGGGAGGAAATCGCCCTGACCGGCGTCGGCGGTAGCTTCAACGAGAGGGGGATAATGGATACCGGGGTCGACCTGGGTGGCCGCTCCGTACGGGTGGCGTCCGGAGCGACGCTGGATCTTTCCGGCGGCGGCGAACTGCTCGGCGCCGGTTTCGTTTCCGGCCGCGGTGGCTCCACCGATGCGCGCTACAACCCGCTGGTGCGTTTCGACGAGGAGGGCCGCTTCGACCTGCCGGGACTGGCCGACAATCCGATCTACGCCATCGTGCCCGGCGTTCAGCGCATCGCGCCGGTGGCCGCCGAAGGCGGCGCCGTCGACCCGCTGGTCGGCCAGCAGATCAGCATCGGTAGCGGCGTGCCCGGCCTGTCGGCGGGAACCTATACCCTGTTGCCGTCGACCTACGCCCTGCTGCCCGGCGCGTACCGGGTCGAACTCAACGGCCAGGCCGGGCTGGGACGGGCAGCGCCCACCCAGCTCATGCGCAGCGGCTCCTGGTCGCTGGCCGGGCAGTTGTCCCTCGCCGGCACCGGGGTGCGCGACGAACTGTTCCGCCAGGTGCTGCTGACCCCGGCGGATGTGCTGCGGCGCCATTCGCAGTACAACGAAACGAGTTACAGCGACTTCGCCATGGCCGATGCTGCTCGCCGTGGCATCCCGCGGCCGATGCTGCCGGTGGATGCGCGCAGCCTGCGCCTTGACCTGCTCGCCGGTGGCGGTGCCGATGCGCTGGCGTTCGACGGCACCGGGCTGTTCCAGGCCGCCAAAGGCGGCTATGGCGGTAGTCTGGTGGTATTGGGCAACGACCAGCGGATCGAGATCGTCGGCGCCGGCGCGCAGGCCAGCGAGGGGTTCCAGGGCGTGACGCTGCGGGCCGACGATCTCAACGCCTTCGGTGCGGCGCGCATGGTGATCGGCTCGACGCCAGCGGTGCTCTACGGGCAAGGCGGCAATTACGTCACCTTCGACATCACCGATGGCGCGCAAAGCATCGTCCTGCGCAATGGCGCCGAACTGGCCGCACCCGAGGTGTTCCTCCTGGCGAATCGGCCGGGGGAGGCGATCAGCCTTGAACAAGGTGCCGCCATTGTCACCCTAGGGCGGGGGGCTGCTGCCTACGATGCACGGGATGGCTTCCTGTATGCGTCGGGAGGGCGTTCCATGCTCGCCCTGTCGAACGGCGTGCTGAACGTCTTGCCACCGGAAGCCGGAACGCCGGACAGTGGTCCCGGCGACATCCTGCTTGGCGTTCCCGCTGCCGATGGTGTGGCCGGCGAAACCCGGCTGTATTCCGAGGGCAGTCTGGTCGCGGCCACCGACAAGCGCTTCGTGCTCGACGGCAGCGTGCGTTACGGCACCCGCAACCTGACCCTGGCGGCGGGCGGCTTCAATGTCGGCGAGCAGGCGCTGCTGGCCGAACTGGCCGAGCGCGGTGTGCTGCCGACCGGGTTGGCGCTCGACCAGCAAGTGCTCGACCGCCTGCTGCAGGGTGATGCGTCGGAGGGCGCGCCGCCCCTGGAGACGCTGGTGCTGAACGCCCGCGACGCGTTCAACTTCTACGGCGACGTCAGCCTCGATTCCTACGATCCGAGCAGCGGTCGCTCCCGCTTGTCGCGCCTGGTGCTGGGCACCCCGGCGATCTATGGCTACGGCGACAGCGACAGCGTCGCCTCGATCCGCACCTCCAACCTGATCTGGAACGGCGCGCAGACGCCGGCCGCCGGGGTCATCACCGGCGGCGCCGGCAGTGGCCAGGGCACGCTGGACATCCGCAGCGAACGCCTGGAGTTCGGCTACGGTCCCTTCAGCCAGCCCAGCGCCATCGACAGTTACCAGCGCCTGGCGCTGGGCTTCGCCACGGTCAACCTGGCGGCCAGCGAGCGGATCACCGCCAACCACAAGGGTAGCCTCGCGGTCTACCAGAGCCAGGGCGAGTATCGGGCTGGTAGCGGCTACGCATACAGCGGCGGCGATCTCAACCTGATCACACCCTTGCTCACCGGCGAGGCCGGCTCGCGCAACAGCCTGCTGGCGGGCGGTGCGTTGCGGGTCAGCGCGGGGGGCGGCGGCGCGGCATCCACCCCGGTCGAACTGGCCAACGGCGCACTGGGCGCCGAACTGGCCCTGGAGGGCGCCAGCCTCCTGCTGGACACCCGCGTCGGCCTGCCCAGCGGCAAGTTGAGCCTGACCGCGCAGGAGGACCTGGAACTGGGCGCCGGCGCCCAGCTCGACCTGGCCGGGCGCGCGCTGCGTTTCGACGACGTGATCCGCTACAGCTGGGGTGGCGAAGTCAACCTGCTGAGCCACGGCGGCAATATCCGCCAGGCCGGCGCTTCGCGCATCGACCTGTCGGCGAGCAACAACCAGGCCGGTAGCCTGACGGCGGTGGCGCTGGACAGCGCGGCCGGCGTGGTCGACCTACAAGGGCAGATCCTGGCGGCGAGCAGCGGCGAATACGACGCTGGCGGCACCCTGGTGCCATACGCCGCGGGCAGCGTCGAGATCCGTGCCCAGCGGCTGGGCGAGGACGGTACGCCAGACAGCCGGTTCGCCGCTCTCAACCAGCGCCTGAATGCCGGTCAGGTGTTCGGTGCGCGCAGTTTCCAGATCAAGCAGGGCGACCTGAACATCGGCAACGACGTCAGGGCCTCGACGATCGAGGTGTCGCTGGATGGTGGCCATCTGAGCGTGAACGGCGTGCTTGACGCCAGCGGCGAGCAGGTCGGCAGTATCCGCCTGGCCGCCAAGCAGGGCCTGAGCATCGGTGGCGAGGCGCTGCTCGATGCCCATGGGCGGCGGCTGCGGGTGGACAGCTACGGCAAGATCATCGATTCGCCGAACCGCGCGCTGATCGAGCTGAACGCCGGAGACGGGCTGCTCAGCCTCGGCGCCGGTGCCCGTATCGACCTGCGCCACGGCACCGAGGCGGCAGCGGGAAGCGCGCCCGGGCAGAACGACGGCGTCGCCCGCGGCACCCTCGACCTGTACGCGCCGCGTCTGGGCGGGGCGACGGCGGGCGATATCGCCATCGACGCCGGTGCGCCGCTGCAGATCCTTGGTGCCCGCGCCATCACCCTCAGTGCCGTGCAGCGCTACGACGACGCGCCGGTCGCCGCTCTGCCGGCGAGCAACGGCCGGCCGTACCAGGAGATCACCCAGGCCTACCTGGATGGCAAGCACCAGCAGAGCGAACTGTTCATGCAGGCGGCGTTGGCCAATAGCGCCCTGCTCGACGGCAAGCTGGCTGGATTGAACAATGCCACCTACGCGGAAGCTTTCCACCTGCGCCCCGGGCTGGAGATCGTCAGCGCCACGGCCGATGGCGACCTGGTGGTGCAGGGCGACCTGGACCTGTCGGGCCATCGCTACGCCAGTCTCAACCCGCGGACGGCGAAAACCTCGGTATACGGCTCCGGCGAGGCCGGTTCGCTGGCGATCCGCGCCGGCGGCGACCTGAACATTTACGGCAGCGTCACCGACGGTTTCGCCCCGCCGCCGGAAACCGACGACGATCAGGGCTGGTTGCTGCTAGCCGGCCAGGATCACCTGGGCGGCGATCGGGTGGTGCCGACGGCTGGCGTGCGGCTGGACGACGACAGCTTCTTCCCGGCCGGCAAGACGCTCAACTTCGAACTGCCGATCAAGGCCATGACCCTGGCCGCCGGTACCCGGCTGCCGGTCGAGGCGGTGCTCAGCCAGCCACTGCAACTGCCGGCGGGAACGGTGCTCGAGGGAGCGTTGCTGGATGCCGCCGGCAACCTGCTCCGGCCGGCCGGCAGCCTGCTTGGCGAGGCTCTGGACCTGCCCGCCGGCACCCGCCTCGGCGCCGGCAGCCGTCTGCCGCTGGCGACGCCCGTGACGGGGATGACCTGGCCGGGCGGCGTGCCGCTGCCCGGCCGCGCCACGCTGGCCAACGACGAAGTCGACGGCGTGCGCCTGGCCGGTGGACTGGCCTTGCGCGCCGGGGCCTTTTTGCCGGCTGGCAGCGATATCCGCCTGCCCGATGGCGCCGCGTCGGTGGACGTACGCCCGGCCGGTGCGGTTTCGCACAATTGGGCCATCGCGCCGATGCTGGCGGCCGGTTCGCAGTCCTGGAGCGTGCGCCTGGTGGCTGGCGCCGATCTGCAGGCGGCCGATCCGCGGCTGACCGATCCGCGTTCCAGCGGGCAGATGCGCCTCGCCGATACGCACTACGGCATGCGGCGCATACCGGCGGCGGGTGGTGGGCTGGTATGGACCCAGGAAGGGGTGGATAACTGGGGCGATCCTAGCCTCAAGCCCGGTGATCCACTGGACCCGGAGGCTTTGGGCTACCCGACCATCTGCGACGATTTCCCGACCTGGTGCGCCGCGAGTTCGGGCGGCATGGTGTGGACCGAGGAAGGGGTGGCAGGATGGGGCGACCCCGGCATCAAGCCGGGCGACCCACTGGACCCGGAGGCCTTGGGCTACCCGACCATCTGTGACGATTTCCCGACCTGGTGCGCTGCGTCCAGCGACGACTATGCGCTGGAAGCCGAACCCTACGCTTCGCGCTTCAGCGTGCTGCGCACCGGCACTGGCGATCTCGACCTGTTCGCCGCCGGCAACCTGCGTATGGATTCGCCATTCGGAGTCTACACCGCCGGTACCGCGAGCGCGGTCGATTCCAGCTACAACCTGGCGCGTGCCAGGGACGGCGGCAGCGTTCTGCGCGATCCGGCGCTGGGCGGTTACGAGCAATGGGTGGACGGCGGCGAACAGAGCCTCTACAGCGCCTGGTACCCGACCCTGGGCGGCAACCTGACGCTGGCGGTCGGTGGCGATCTGCGCGGCGATGTGCTGGGTCGGTTGTCCGGCGCCGTACCCAACGCCGGCTACGACTCGGCGGCCGTCGGCAACTGGCTCTGGCGCCAGGGCAGCGGTTCGACCGCCGGTACGGCCGACCGCACCGCCTGGTGGATCAATTTCGGCACCTATGCGCGCCAGCCGGGCGGCGATGGAGCGGCTGCCGCCACGCAGCAGGTGGGCTTCACCGGCATCGGCACCCTGGGCGGTGGCGATCTGAGCCTGAAGGTCGCGGGCGATGCGGGCGTCATCGAGGCGCGCACGTCCAGCGTTCCGCAGGAAACGTCGCAGCGCAGCCAGGGGCTGGTGCTGGCGGTGGGCGGTAGCGGCCGGGTAGGCGCCGATGGCCAACTGACCCTGAGCGGCGGCGGAGACATGGACGTACGTATCGGCGGTGCGCTCAACCCGTTGACGCCCTTCGATCAGGGCAGTTCACTGTACGGCGCGATGGTCAACCTGCGCGGCAATGCTCAGGTCCGGGCGACGAGCCTGGGTGGTATCGATCTGATCTATGGTCGTCTGGATAGCGATCAGGTTCCGGGCGAACGGCGCGCCTACGATCCCTTCGTCTCGACCCTCGGCCTGGCCAACGGCGGGCCGACGCTGGTGCCGGGCGACGCCACCTTCAGCCTGAACAGCCTGGGTGACCTGGTGCTGCAAGGGGTGGTCGATCCCGGGCGGACGCCGTTGATGAACGGCACCCCCTATACCAGCGCCAGCGGTGTCGAGGGTTACGGCCTGAGCGGTTTCTCGTTGTGGACCGAACGCACGGCGATCGACCTGACATCGGCGGGAGGCAACCTGACCCCGGTTTCCCAAGGCAGGACGGAACAGGACACCGATTCCGCGCTGGTCTATCCGGCGAAGCTGTCGGCCGTGGCGCTGACCGGCAGCCTCTATTATGGCAACGCGACACTCCGCGAAAACGCTCGCAGCGACAGGACCGCGCTGGTCCTGGCGCCGTCGAGTCAGGGCCGTCTCGACCTGCTGGCCGGCGACTCCATCTACGCCGGCGGCTACAGCATCAGCCGTTCCGGCGCCAGCACCGGCAGCCTGGCCACGCCGCTGAATCCGAGCTACCAGGGCTATACCGGGATCACGCGGCAGGTCGACAACCTGTCCAGCGACGGCAGCCGCGCCGACACGAACCACTTCCCGTTGTTCGCCTTCGGCGCCAACAGCGTCTCCGGCGAATGGGGGGCGGCGCTGGAACCGTCGCGCTTCTACGCCCTTGCGGGTGATCTGGTCGGTGTCGACAGTGGCCGGCTGCTGCGCTACACCGGGACCAGCGATGTGCGTTTCGGCCAGTTGCGTTACGAGGGGCATGGTGCGGTGCGCATGATCGCCGGCCGTGACATCGTCAGCAGCGGCACCGGGTTGGGCTCCGAGCGGACCGCGAGCGACAACATGGGGGTCTACGCCAGCAGCGGCAATCTGTTCGTCAATACCTCGGCTACCGACGTGTCGCTGGTGCAGGCGGGGCGCGACATCCTCTACGGCAACTTCAACGTCGCGGGACCGGGCAGCCTGGAGATCAGCGCCGGACGCAACCTGCTGATGAACGACGAGGTGGCGGTCACCAGCCTGGGGGCGGTCGCCGCGGGCGACACGCGCTCCGGCGCCAGCATCGTCCTGCAGGCGGGCGCCAGCCAGGCGGACTACTCCGGCTTCCTCCGGCGTTACCTGGAGCTCGACAACCTGGCGCAGGCAGGAACGCCCCTGGCGGAACAGCCCGGCAAGGTGGTACGGACCTACGAAAACGAATTGATCGAATGGTTGAGCGGGCGTTATGGCTTCAGCGGCGACGCCCAGCAGGCGCGGGAGTTCCTCGCCGGCCTCTCGGCGGAGCAGCAGCGGATCTTCGCCCGCGAGGTGTACTTCGCCGAGCTCAAGGCCGGCGGCCGCGAGTACAACGAGGTCGGCGGAGTGCGCCAGGGCAGCTACCTGCGCGGGCGCAACGCGATCGCCGCGCTGTTCCCCGAGCGCGATCCGGCGGGCAATCCGATCAGCTACGAAGGCGATATCGTCATGTACGGCGGTGCCGGCGTGCACACCAACTTCGGTGGCGACATCCAGTTGCTCACCCCGGGTGGGCAGCAGGTATTCGGTATCGAAGGTGAGGCGCCGCCGTCCACCGCCGGTGTGGTGACCCAGGGCGTTGGCAATATCCGTTCCTACGCCCTGGGCAGCATCCTGCTCGGCCAGAGCCGGGTGATGACCACCTTCGGCGGAGATATCCAGATCTGGTCGGCCGAGGGTGACATCAATGCCGGTCGCGGCAGCAAGACCACCGTGGTGTACACCCCGCCGCGGCGCATCTACGACGCCTGGGGCAACGTCAGCCTGTCGCCGCAGGTGCCCAGCACCGGCGCCGGTATCGCCACCCTCAACCCGATTCCCGAAGTGGCGCCGGGCGACATCGACCTGATCGCCCCGCTCGGCACCATCGATGCCGGCGAGGCGGGCATCCGGGTCTCCGGCAACGTCAACGTGGCGGCGCTGCAGGTGGTCAACGCGGCGAACATCCAGACCCAGGGCCAGTCCAGCGGCATTCCGCTGGTGGCTTCGGTGAATACCGGTGCGTTGACCTCCGCCAGCGCCGCGGCGAGTTCCGCGACCCAGGCGGCGGAGGACGTCAGTCGCCAGCAGCAGGCCGCCGCGCGGCAGCGCATGCCGTCGGTGATCACGGTGCAGGTGCTCGGGTTCGGCAACGAGCGCCTGGAGCCTTCGCGCGACGGCGCCAGTCGTTCGCCGGGCTACAACCCGGACAGCGCCGTGCAGGTGCTCGGCGCCGGAGCCCTCGGCGAACAGGCGCGCAGCCAATTGACCGATGAAGAGCGCGGCAACCTGATCCTGTAAGGCACCGCCGCGGAGGCACGATACCCGCCAGGCCCTCCCCACGGAGGGCCTTTTTTTCGGCGAACTTCCGAGGCGCTGGTCGATTCTCGGGTGAATGCCCGTTCGTCCCCGCCGGCGGCGCGCGAACGGCCGGTCGCATGAAGTTTTCATGACAAAAGTTCGGTGGTGCGGCGGGGTTGCCGTCAAACAGGTGTGAATGAGGAAAACGGAATTCAGTGGTGAAAGGCAGGGACGGGAACGAAAGGAATCGGCCATTTCCCGGTTGCGCTGACCGGTTGCTGGAAATGAGCGTGTCGTTCGAGCAAGACGCGTTCCGCTCTGAAACAAGAGAACAGTATCCGCTAACGGCCGTGGTCACTCCGGTGAATACGGCGAAGGACGGTGAGTATTGATGGAAAGTTACTCGAAAGTCGGTATGCAGGAACTTGACCAGCGCCTATCGAAGATCGTCGAAGCCGCACGCAAGAAACCGGTATCGGTTTATCGATATGGGGCGCCATGGGTCTGGATAGTGTCCCAGGAAGATTGGCAGGGTGCGCTCAAGGAAGTGTCCAGCTATATACCGCCGGGACATTCCCTGGCATTGCTGAAACCGCAAATAGAAAGTCTCCTTGGCGAAGAGGCGAAAGTCCTCTTGGCGCTCGCCCGCGAACATGGCATGCAGTTGGCCCCGGAGCCGCTGATCCATGCGCTGCTGCTGCAACTGCTGTACGCGATTCCCAGCGAGCAGCAGTTGTACGAGCAATTGAACTACAACCTGCTGTATCGCTGGTTCGTTGGCCTGGAAATGAAGCAGAAGATCTGGAGTTTTCCGGTTTTCGTCGGCGATATAACCGTCCTGCTGAACAGCGCGGAGGCGGTAAGGATAATAGGCAGGATTATCGGGGAAGTGATTTCCGGGGATCTCATGCAGATGCCGGAATTCTCCCTGAACTTCGCCTTGTTGCATACATGGCAAGCGCGCCATGGCGGAGCGCGACGGCTGAATATCTAGCGCGAAAGTGAAAATAGAAAAGAACGAAATTTCATAAGGGCGGGGCGCTGTTTTTAACAGGTTGTTCATGCGTCATCGCTAGTTTGTTGTCTTTCATAGAACTGTTCGATGAACGGACTTGTTGCATTAGAACAATAAGTCCCGATGGAACTTCGGGGGACCGTGTGAAGCGTTCGCTGTTCAATTGTGCGCACCCGTTTCGCCAGCGCTGGTCGATCGGTTGCCTGGCTGTCGCATTGTCGTGCGCTTCGCTGGCCGACGAGGCCCCTCCCGCCGCGGCGGGAGCCGAGCCCCAGCGTCTGGTGGACATCAACGAGTACGTGGTACGCGGCAACACCGTGCTGGACAACCGCGCCATCGAGGCGGCGGTGTATCCCTTCCTCGGGCCGCAGCGCAGCCTGGGCGACATCGAGGGGGCGCGCGATGCGCTGCAGGCCGCCTACCAGGAGAAGGGCTACCAGTCGGTCTACGTCGAGCTGCCGGAGCAGCAGGTGAGCGGCGGGGTGGTCTACCTGCAGGTCACCGAGACCACTGTCGGTCGCGTTCGGGTGGTCGGTGCCAAGCACTATTCGCCGGTGGAGTTGCGCGAGGAAGTGCCGGCCCTGGAGGAGGGCAAGGTACCCGACTTCGCCCAGGTCCAGCGCGAGCTGGCGCAGGTCAACCGCACCCCCGGCCGCCAGGTGCTGCCGATGGTGCGCGAGGGCCAGCGGCCCGGCACCATGGACGTCGACCTGCAGGTGGAAGACAAGAATCCCTGGCACGCCAGCATCGGCCTGAACAACGACTACAGCGCCGACACCCGTCACTTGCGCTCGGTGGTTTCGCTGGGCTACGACAACCTCTGGCAACTCGGCCACGCCATCTCGCTGACCTATTTCACCGCGCCGCAGGACCAGGACAACGCCAAGGTCTGGTCCGGCTCCTATACCGCGCCGCTGAGCCAGCGCTGGAGCGTGCAGTTGTCCGGCTACCAGTCCGACAGCGACGTGGCCACGGTGGGCAGCATGAATGTGGTCGGCCAGGGCCACTCCTACGGCGTGGCGGCGATCTACAGCCTGCCGGTCACCGGCCTCTGGTCGCACTCGTTCTCCTTCGGCGTCGACTTCAAGGACTTCGAGGAACAGACCCGGATCGGCGGCAACAACGACAGGGTGCCGATCAAGTACGCCCCGCTGACTCTCGGCTACAACGGCTTCCGCTACACCGAACGTTCCCAGTTGGCCCTCGGCCTGAGCCTGGTGGCCGGTACCGGCAGTCTCCTCGGCTACGGCGACGACGACGAGGAATTCGACCGCAAGCGTTATCGTGCCAAGTCCGGCTTCGGTGTGCTCAAGGGCGATCTCAACCACACCCTGACCTTCGGCGGCGACTGGCAGGTGGCGACCAAGGCGGCCTTCCAGCTCGCCTCCGGGCCGCTGATTTCCAACGAACAGTTTGCCGCCGGCGGTGCCACCAGCGTGCGTGGCTACCTGGCGGCGGAGAACACCGCCGACGACGGCTACCTGCTCTCCCAGGAATGGCGTACGCCGTCCCTCGGACGCTTCCTCGGCAAGCGCGCCGGCGGCTACGTCAACGACTGGCGCTTCTACGTGTTCGCCGAGGGCGCGCAACTGCGCCTGCAGGATGCGCTGCCCGAACAGGACGACGACTTCAGCCTGGCCAGCGTCGGCATCGGCACCCGCGCGCAACTCGCCGACTGGCTGTCCGGCAGCCTCGACTGGGCCTTCCCGCTGCTGGAAGGGACGAACACCGACAAACACGACTCGCGCCTGCATTTCAGCGTGCAGGCGAGCTTCTGACGCTGACCCCGGAGTAACCCCACATGTATCGCTTATTGCTGACATCGCTGATCTGCCTGGGCCTGCTGGCCCCGGCCAGCGCCAGTGCCTGGTGGCAGGACGACTGGCAGTACCGCAAGCAGGTCTCGGTCGATACCACCCCGCAAGGCGCGGCGATCAACGAGAGTCTCGGTCGCCTGCCGTTGCTGGTGCGCCTGCATACCGGCAACTTCACCTTCGACGGGGTCAACGAGAACGGCTCGGACATCCGCTTCGTCGCCGCCGACGACAAGACCGTGTTGCGCCACCAGGTCGAGAGCTTCGACCCGCTGATGGGCATGGCCCTGATCTGGGTCGACGTGCCGCGGGTGGAGGGTGGCCAGCGCCAGGACATCTGGATGTACTACGGCAACGCCAAGGCGCCGGAGAGCGGCAACGGCCAGTCGGTGTTCGACCCGGACTACACCCTGGTCTATCACTTCGACGGTGCGCCGGGCACTCCGCCGCGGGACTCCACCGCCTACGCCAACAATGCGCAGACCGCCGCCGGCAGTCCGGTGGAGGGCGTCATCGGTCGCTCCGCGCAACTGCTGGGCCAGCCGCTGCTGCTGCCGGCCAGCCCATCGCTGGCGGTGAGCGCCGGTGGCACCTTCAGCTTCAGCGGCTGGGTGCGTCCCGACCAACTGGCCGGCGAACAGGTCCTGCTGTCGCGCCGCGAAGGCGGCAACGCCCTGTTGGTCGGCCTGGCCCAGGGCGCGCCCTTCGTCGAGCTGAACGGTCAGCGCGCTGCCGCCAGCCAGGCCCTGGCGCAGGGGCAATGGCAGCATCTGGCGCTGGTCGCCGACGGTACCCGGCTGGCGCTGTATCTCGGCGGTCGCGAAGTCGCCAGCCTGGCGGCGGCGCTGCCGGCGTTCAGCGGCGCGATCGCCATCGGCGCGGAAGGCCAGGCCGCGCCTGCGGTCGCCACCGAAGCGGCAAGCGGGGAAGGTGAGGCGAGCGCCGCGGCGCCGACCCTGCAACCCTTCCAGGGCGCCATCGACGAGTTGCGCCTGTCGAAGATCGCCCGCCCGGCGGCGCTGCTCCTCGCCGATGCCACCGCCCAGGGCGCCGAGTCGCGCCTGGTGGCCTACGGGGTCGACGAGAAGCAGTCCGGCTTCGGCTTCGGCAAGCTCGGCTTCCTGCTCAACGCAGTGCCGCTGGATGCCTGGGTGATCATCGCGATCCTGGCGCTGATGATGGTCCAGTCGTGGGTCATCATGTACCGCAAGAACCAGAACGTCGGCCGTGTCAGTCGCGCCAACGGGCTGTTCCGCGAGCGCTTCGCCGAGGTCGGCACGCGCCTGGAACTGCTCGCCGACGACCGCGAGCTGGCCGCCCGCCTGCAACACTCCTCGCTGTGGCGCCTGTACCAGGTGGCGGTGAAGGAGATCCGCACCCGCCGCGAGCAGGGCGCCGACACCTCTTCCGTCTCCGCGGCCACCATCGAGGCGATCCGCGCCTCCATGGACGGCGTGCGCACCAAGGAGAACCAGCAGCTCGGCTCGCGCTTGTCGAGCCTGTCCAACGCCATCGCCGGCGGCCCCTACATCGGCCTGCTCGGCACCGTGCTGGGGATCATGGTGGTGTTCCTCGGCACCGCCATGGCCGGCGACGTCAACATCAATGCCATCGCCCCGGGCATGGCCGCCGCCCTGCTGGCCACGGCCATGGGCCTGTTCGTCGCGATCCCCGCGTTGTTCGGCTACAACCGCCTGGTCACGCGGAACAAGGAAGTCAGCGCGGACATGCGGGTGTTCGTCGACGAGTTCGTCACCCGCCTCGCCGAGGTGCATGGCGAAAGCCAGCTCAGCGAAGTGGCCCATCGTCGCAACGGCCAGCCGTTGCCGGCCTGAGGAGAACGCCATGGCTTCCGTGAACAGCAGCCACGACGATGACGACGACGGCGCCGTCGACAGCATCAACATCACCCCGCTGGTGGACGTGCTGATGGTGGTGCTGGTGATGTTCATCCTCACCGCCACCGCCCAGGTCGCCGGGATCCAGATCAACCTGCCGAAGGCCAGTGCCACCGTGGCGCTGTCGCAGCCCAAGACCAAGGCGATCTCGGTGAACGACGCCGGCCAGGTGTTCCTCGACGCCTACCCGGTGACCCTGCCCGAGCTGGAGGACCGCCTGCGTACGGAGAAGGCCCTCAACCCCGACTTCCCGGTAGTGGTCCGCGGCGACGCCACGGTGCAGTACCAGAAGGTCATCGAGGTCCTCGACCTGCTGCGCCGCCTGGAGCTGTCCCAGGTCGGCCTGGTCACCGGCAAACCGACCTGAGGCCCGGGATGAACATGTCCGCCGATCCCAAGCACACCCCCGAGCCGAAAAATGCCGCGCCGCTGTCCATCGACGGCCACCCGGCGAACCCGACCCTGCGCTACCTCAAGTGGGGCCTCGGCGCGCTGCTGCTCGCCGGCCTCGCCTGGCTGGTCTGGGAGTGGGCCAACGACATGAGCGGCGTGCGCCGCGAGGCGCCCAAGGTGCCGGCGATCATCCCGCTGCCGCCGCCGCCTCCGCCGCCGCCGGAAAAACCGCCGGAACCGGAGCAGCCGGTGGAAGAGGAAAAGATCGTCGAGCCGGAACCGCAACCCGAACTGGAGGAGGTCAAGCCGCAGGAGGAAGCGCCGCCGTCGCCGGTCGACGACCTGGCCGACCCGATGCAGATGGATGGCGACGCCCAGTCCGGCTCCGACGCTTTCAACATCGGCGCCGGCAAGGGCGGCGGGATGGCCGGTTCCGGCGGCGGTCGCGCCGGCAACGCCAGCTATAGCCAGTACCTGGCCTACGCCTTCCAGCGCCTGCTGCGGGACAACCCGGAGCTGCGCAACCTGGCGTTCCGCCTGCAGGCGGAGATCTGGCTGAGTTCCTCGGGGGATATCACCCGGGCCGAACTGACCCGCTCCAGCGGCGACCCCGAGACCGACCAGAAGGTGCTGGCCGCGCTGCGCGCCGCCGGCCGCCTGGAAGAACGCCCGCCGGCTTCGCTGACCCTGCCGGTGCGCATCGCCCTGCAGGGCAAGCGGCCGGGATGAGAAGACGCCAACCCAGAACGATTTCCGGCAGGCGACTGCCTTGAAGGACCTTAGGAGCCGTACACAGATGAACGCGAAAGTGAACCGACTGGCGCTGGGGATGGGCGTCATGCTCGCCGCGCTGGCCGGCCAGGCGCAGGCCCAGCCGCCGGCGCCCTCGGAGAACGCCACGATCAACCTGATCCGCCTGCTGGTACAGCAGGGCGTGTTGAAGAAGGAACAGGCCGATGCGCTGGTCAGGCAGGCCGAGGCCGAGGCGCTGCAGGCCCAGCAGGCGCGCCAAGCCGTGGCGCCCGCGGCGGCTGTCGCCGCGGTCCCCGGGGAGGTCCGCGTACCCTATATCCCGCAGGTGGTGCGCGACCAGATCCGCGACGAAGTGAAGGCCGAGGTAATGACCCAGGCCAAGGCGGAGAACTGGGCGCAGCCCAACGCCTTCCCGGACTGGGCCTCGCGCATCAGCTTCGACGGCGACGTGCGCCTGCGCTACGAGTCGCGCTCCTTCGGCAACGGCAACAGCAACCAGATCACCGACTTCGCCGAACTCAACGACGACGGTCCCTATGACGTCAACCCGAATACCAGCTCGGGCCTGCCGCCGCTGCTCAACACCCGCGAGGACCGCGACAGCCTGCTGCGCCTGCGCGCGCGCTTCGGCCTCAAGGCGACGCTGTCGGAAAGCTGGAGCGCCGGCATCCGCATCGGCACCGGTTCGGACAACAACCCGGTGTCGACCACCCAGACCCTCGGCGGCGGCTTCGGCAAGAAGGACCTCTGGCTCGACCAGGGCTACCTGACCTGGAAGCCCAGCGAGCGCCTGAGCCTGACCGGCGGGCGGATCGCCAATCCGTTCCTGTCCACCGACCTGTTGTATTCCAACGACCTCAACTTCGACGGCGTGGCGGCGATCTTCAACCAGCCGCTGAGCCGCGATGTCTCGCTGTTCGGCACGGTCGGCGCGTTCCCCGTGGAGTACAGCTCGGACACCGCCTCGTCGAACGGTTTCGACAAGGAAGACAGCGACAACAAGTGGATGTACGGCGCGCAATTGGGCGCCACCTGGAAGATCAACCCGCAGCACAGCCTTACCGGCGCGCTGGCCTACTACCGCTTCGACGATATCGAAGGGCGGCGTTCCAGCCCCTGCCGGCCCTGGGCCGGAGATCCGGAGTGCGACACCGACGGCAGCCGACCGACCTTCATGCAGAAGGGCAACACGGTGTTCCTCCTGCGCGACATCGTGCCCAACCCGGCCGACCCGGCGAACACGCCGAACCCGCAGTACGTCGGCCTGGCCTCGGAGTTCAACCTGCTCGACCTGAACCTCGGCTGGGATGCCGAGCTGCCCAACGACTTCAAGCTGCGGGTGGCCGGCAACTACGTGCACAACCTGGGCTACGACGAGGGCGACATGCGCAAGCGCGCCGGCGGTGTGGCGCAGATCGCCAACAACCTCGGCTCCGATGGCGACATCAAGAGCGGGGCGAACGCCTGGATGCTCCAGTTCACCCTGGGCAACGCCCTGGACATGCGCGACGCCGGCGACTGGCAGGTCTTCGCCGCCTACAAGTACATCCAGCCGGATGCCCTGCCGGACGGTTTCAACGATTCCACCTTCCACCTTGGCGGGACCAACGCCAAGGGCTACATCCTCGGCGCCAGCTATGGCTTCGACAAGCGCGTCTACGGTACCGCGCGCTGGCTCAGCTCCGACGAGGTCTACGGCGCACCGTTCTCCATCGACGTCCTGCAACTCGAGGTCAACACGCGCTTCTGAGCGCTCCTCGAGGCAGACCATGAAGAGGCAGACCATGAACACGCGACCTTTCTCATTACCGATCTGGGCCCAGGCGCTGCTTGCCGGGGCCGCCTTCGCCGCCTACGCCAGCCAGGCGGCCTACGCCGACAGCCTGGAGGAACGCCTGCGCGCCCAGTTGCGCAGCACCACCCAGCAACTCCAGGCGCTGCAGACCGAACAGGCCCAGGCCACCGCGGCGAAAGCCGCGCTGGAAAGCCAGCGCGATGCGGCGCTGGCCCAGGTCAAGCAACTGACCGCCGAGCTGGCCCGGGCCAAGGGCCAGGCCGAGCAGCTCTCGGCCCAGCAACAGGGCTTGCACGACCGGGCGCGGCAGATGGTCGAGGCGAGCAACGAGCAACTGGGCAAGTACAAGCAGGCCTACGACGAGTTGCTGGTCATGGCGCGAGCCAAGGAGGCCGAGCGGCAGAAGCTCGACCTGGCGTTCCGCGAGCACGACCAGCAGTTGCAGCAGTGCACCGCGAAGAACCGGGAAATGTATGGCGTGGCCAAGGAGATCCTCGGCGCCTACGAGAACGTCAGCGTCGCCGAGGTGATGAAGATCCGCCAACCGTTCGCCAGCGGTGCGCGGGTGAAATTCGAAGAGATGGCGCAGAAGCTCGGCGACGATCTCTACAAGACTCAGGTCGAGAACCGCCAGGCGGCGCTCGCCCAGTGAAATCCGATAGCAAACCAGGAACCCGGACATGAACGACATCACCCTGATCGAACACCTTTCCGTCGACAGCCTGACCGAGGCCTTGCAGGAGGCCGGCTATCGGGTCAACCGCAGCGAGCAGAACGGCGTCGTGCAACTGCTCAGCGCCAGCCAGGGAATCGGCTACGCGGTGCGCTTCGGCAATCCGGCGGCGACGCCGGCGAGCTACCTCGACTTCACCTTCAGCTGCGCCCTGCGCGTGCAGGGCGAGTTGCCCGCCGGGCTGACCGAGCGCTGGAATCTCAGCCGGCGCTTCGGCCGCCTGTCGCAGCAGGGCGAGTTCCTGGTGATGGAAATGGACGTGATCGTCGCCGGCGGCGTCAGCCTGGCCAACCTGCGTAGCCATATCGAACTGTGGGATCGCCTGCTGCAGGAGTTCATCGCCTATCTGCGCGACTACAGCCGCCTGGCCGCGGAGCAGCAGGGCATGGCGCAGGATGCCGGTCAACCCGTCGATGGCGAGGCCTGAGCCGATGCGGCCGGCATTTCGTTGCGGCATCCTGGCGTTCGCGCTTGCCGTTCTCGCCGGCTGTGGCCAGCGCGAGGACGGCGGCGCGGGCCAGGCTCAGGCCGCGCTTGCCAAGCCATCTGCCAGCGCCGCCGCGGAACCCGCGGTGGCCCGCCTCGGTGCCTTGCAGGTGGCGCCGGACGAACTGAAGGCGCTGCTGGCCGAGGTGCCGGCGGAAACCCGCGCGCAGTTGAGCGAGAACCGCGACGCGCTGGAACGCTGGATGCGTGCGCGACTGGCCGAGAAGGCGCTCTACGAACAGGCCAGCGCCCAGGACTGGCAACAGCGTCCGCAGGTCAAGACGCTGATCGATGCGGCGGCGCGGCAGATCGTCCTGCGTACCTACCTGGAGTCGGTGAGCACGGTGCCCGAGGACTACCCCAGCGATGCCGAACTGCAGGCCGCCTACCAGGCGAACAAGGCGCAACTGGCTGTACCGGCGCTGTACCGGGTCAGCCAGATCTTCATCGCCGCCTCTGCGGCCGGCGGGCTTGCCGAAGCGCGCAAGCGCGCCCAGGAACTCTACCGGCAGGCCGCGGACGGCGACTTCGCCGAACTGGCGCGCAAGCATTCCGACGACCCGCAGACCGCCCGCAACGGCGGCGACATCGGTGGGTTGCTGGCGCAGGCGCAACTGCTGCCGGCGATCCGTCCGGCGCTGGAACGGCTGAAGGTCGGCGCGGTGTCCGAGCCGATCCAGGGCGCCAACGGCTTCCACCTGGTCAAGCTGACCGAGCGTCGCGACGCCCGCCTCGCCACCCTCGACGAGGTCCGTGGTCGCCTGCGCGAAAGCCTGCGCGCGCAACGCCAGGAGCAGATCGCCAAGGCCTACCTGGATGGCCTGGTGAACAACGCTACCCTGAGCATCGACGGCGCGTTGCTCGGCAAGACCCTGGCGGAACTGCACTGATGGACGGCATCCCGGAGGCCAGGCGTGGGCCGCGCGCGAGCCGCTGGCGGCACCTGCGCAGTTGGCTGTTCGGCGAGCCCGAACGGTTCCGCGACGAACGTCAGCGGCTCTGGGTCGCCTACGCCGCATGGCTCGGCGAACAGGTCCAGCAGCGCCTGGGCGAAGATGCCGAAACCGCGCCGCGGCTGCTGGCCTTCCTGGAGTCGCGGCGCGCGGCGGGGCAGTTGCCGAATACCGACATCGACCTGCGGGTCTGGCTCGACGAACGCGGCTGGATCGTCCGTCTCGCCTGCCTGCGCAGCGACGCCGAGCCGATCGAGAATGAACTGCGGCGCGCACTGATGGACCGTTCGTTGCGCCTGCCGCCGCCGGAACACATGCCGCAGCCGATCGAACTGCGGATTCGCCTCATGCCTGGACGCTAGCGAGGAAGCATGGCCCTATCGGAGTCCGCCGGGCAGCGCCCGGCACTGCTCAGGCCCGCGCAGGGACGCGACGACCGTGCCTATTGGCACGAGCTGTTCGGTTCTCTGGAGGTGGTGCATTTCTTCCTGGTCACCGCCCGTTGCGGCTGTTTCATGCAGGCTGCGCGCAGCCTGGACGTCAAGCCGACACTGCTGCGCAAGACCCTGGCCCGGCTCGAGGAGCGCCTCGGCCTGCATCTGTTCGTGCATGAGGGCAACGCCCTCTCGCTGACCCGCGAGGGCCGCATCGTCCAGGCCGCCGGGCAGCGCCTGGTCGAGGACAGCCAGAGCCACGCCGATCTTCACCGGCAACAGCCGCTGGTGCGCCTGGCGGTGGCCGAAAGCGTCCTGCACGATGTGCTCAGTCGCGAGCTGTGGGGCTACCTGCGCAAGAACGCCAACCTGCGCGTAGCCCTCGCCGAGTTGCGCGAGGGCTGGCCGGAAAGCGCAGGGCCGGCGGAGATCGCCATCTGGATCGCCGATCCGGGGCAGCCGCATCCGCCGATGGAAGGCCACTTCGCCGCACCGGCGCGCATCGCCGAGCTGGAGTACCAGCCGCACATCGGCAAGCGCTATTCGCGCGAGCGCACGCGGCCGGCCAGCGAGGACGAGCTGGACGACTACCTGCTGGCGCAGCTCCACGGCCAGGCCGCCAGCGCCGCCCTGGCGCCCTGGAACCGGCGGGTGGCGGCTCGCCAGTCGGGAGTGATCGAGGTACAGAGCCACGACCTGCTGCTACAGGCGATCCTCTGGGGCGCCTGCATCGGCCTGCTGCCGCATTACGCCGGACGCCTGGAGCGCAACCTGGCGGCGTTGCCGCAGGTCTTCGACGAGCCGATGCGGCGGGAAGTCTGGATGAGCGTGCAGCCGGAAGCGGAGAACCGCGTGGAGGTGCGTGCCTTGCTCGATCTGATCGAGCACGCCTTCGACGATCGGCGCGACTGGTTCGGACGCTGACCTTGCGGGCTTGACGGCGGTCGCCATAGCCGACACCGTTTCGCCACGGAACGGTTGACGGAAGGTACGCGATGACGGAGCGGCATTGGCAGGGCGAGGTCTGGCTGGCGCGGGACCACGCGCTGTTCGCCGGGGTCAACGGCGATACCCGCGAGCACGCGCACTATGCCCACCAGTTGCTGCTGGCGGAGACGCCGCTGCGGGTGCGCGTCGCTGGCCAGGTACTGGAGGCCCGGCGCTTGCTGGTGCCCTCGCTGCAAGCCCATCGCGTCGACGCGTCGCAGCCGTTGCTGGCGCTGTACGCCGAGCCGCTGGCGTTCGACAGCGACGACCTGCGTCAGCTTCTCGAGGACGCTCCCGGCGAGCCCGAGGCGTTGCTGGGGCGGCTTGCGCGGCTGCCTCGTCGACGGCTCGACCGCCGCGTCGAAAAGGCCCTGGCGGCGCTCGACGAGCAACTCGCGGCGCGGGTCGAGGCGGAAAGACTGGCGCGCAGCGCCAGTCTTTCGCTGAGCCAACTGGAGCGGCTGTTCGCCGTCCAGGTCGGCCTGTCGGTACGCCGCCTGGTGCTCTGGCGCCGCCTGTACCTGGCCTTCGCCCTGGCCTTGCAGGGGCGCAGCCTGACCGAGGCGGCCCATCACGCCGGCTTCGCCGACGCCGCGCACCTGTCGCGCAGCGTACGCAGCCTGCTCGGTATCCGCGCCGGCCTGTCGCTGCCGCACCTACGCCTGGCCGGCTGAACGCCCCAATCCTTCCGGCGGCTGTGGGACGTGCCTGCTGCGTGGCAGGTCGCGGAATGGCGCGAGCAACTGGCCGGCATAGTCGCGGGGATAGTCAGGCTGGTCGCCGATGCCCATGTCGGTGCTGTCCAGGCGGTAGTCGGGACGATGGAGGGCGGTGCCGAGCAGGCGGTCCCAGACGCTGAAGAACAGCGCGAAGTTGACGTCGCCGGCGCGCCCGTAGCGGATGTGGTGTAGGCGATGCAGCGGTGCCCAGGCGAACACATGGCGTAACCCGCCGATGCGCATGTCGACGTTGCTGTGTTGCAGCAGCAACTGGATGCCGATGGCGAAGGCGAGCAGCGCGGCGACCGTCTGCGGCACGCCGAGCAGCAACAGCGGCAGGGTGCCGCCGAGCGCTTCCAGGCCCAGGTGCAGGGGATGTTTCATCAGACCGTTGAAACCGTACAGGCGCTGCACGCTATGGTGCACCGCGTGCAGCCGCCAAAGCAGCGCCGAACGGTGGCTGGCGTAGTGCACCAGGGTGATGCCGAGATCGGCCAGGACGATCGCCAGCAGCAGTTGCAGCCACAGCGGCCAGGCCTGCGGCCACACCGGCCAGAAGCTCAGGACTCCGGCCAGCAGTGGCAGGGCGAGGATGCCAAGTGCGTTCAGGCTTTCGTTGACCGACGCGTGCAGGACATCGCGCAGGCGGTCGGCGTGCGGCCGGTTCCAGCGTGGCTGGTAGGGCAGTCGTCGTTCGGCGAGAAAGGACAGGCCGAGCGCCCCGAGGAACAGGGCGACCAGCCAGGCGTGGGAAGCCTGGCGATAGCCGACCTGCCAGGTCGCCAGGCCGATGAAGCCGGACCAGAAGAGGGGCGCGTAGGCGTAGCGCAGGAAGAACTGCATGGTGGGACCTCCGGATGAATGAGGTCCCCAGCGTCGCTCGCGACAGGCCGGCGGCGCTTGAACGAACCGCGCAAGTTCTCAGTCGCGCAGCACCAGCGGCGCGCCTCCCATGTCCCCGCGACCCGGCCAGGTCTCGCGGGCCAGCCAGGCCCCAACCAGGCAGACCAGGTTGGCCAGCAGCAGGTAGCCCAGCGGCGACAGCGGATTGCCGGTGACGCCGATCAGCCAGGTCACCACGATCTGCGCGGTGCCGCCGAACGCGGCGACGCCGGTCGCATAGACCAGGGAAAAACCGGTGGAGCGCAGCGCCCGCGGGAAGCTTTCTACCAGTAGCACGATCAGCGCCGCGCCGCTCATGCCATGCAGGGCCGAGAGCAGGGCGAGGACGGCGAGGAAGACTGCCGGCTCGGGGTGACGGGTCATTGCCTGCAGTGCCGGGAACAGCACCGCGAGCAGCGCCAGGCGCGGCAGGATCAGCACGGCGCGGCGCCCGTAGCGGTCGCAGAGCACGCCGCCGAGCAACGCCGAGAGCGCCAGTGCGGCGCCGGCGACCAGCGTCGAGAGCATCGCGATGCCCGCCGGCAGGTGTAGCTCGGTAAGGGCGAAGGTGGTCATGTAGTTGAGGAAGTACTGGGTGATGGTGCTTCCGGAGAGGATCAGCAGGCCGAGCAGCAGGGCCCGCCGATGATTGCCGAACAACTCGCCGAGCAGGTTCCGGGTGCTGGCCTGGCGGCCGCGTCCGGAAAAGGTCTCGGCCAGGTTGAGGCGGATGTACAGGCCGATCGGCAGGACCAGCAGGCCGGCCGCGAAGGGAATCCGCCAGCCCCATTCCTGCAGTTGGCGCTCGTCGAGCCAGAGGGTGAGCAGGTAGCCCATCAGCCCGGCGGCGACCGCCGCGATGCCTTGCGCCACGACCTGCCAGCAGGCGTAGGTGCCGCGCTTGTGCGGCGGTGCCGCCTCGAGGATGTAGGTGGTCGCCGGCCCGGCCTCGCCGCCCCAGGCCAGGCCTTGCAGCAGGCGGGTCAACACCAGCAGCAGCGGCGCGGCCGGGCCGATGCTGTCGTAGCCGGGGAGCACCGCGATGCCGCCGGTGCCCAGCGCCATCAGGAACAGGGTAAGGAGCATCGCCGGCTTGCGCCCGGCGCGGTCGGCGTAGGCGCCGATAAGGATCGCGCCGAGGGGGCGGATGACGAAGCCGACGCCGAACGCGGTGACCGACAGGAGCAGGCTGACGAAGGCGCTGTCGGAGGGGAAGAAAGTCCGTCCGATCATCACCGCGAAGGTGGCATAGACCCCGAAGTCGAAGAATTCCACGGCGTTGCCGAGGACCACGGCAAAGACGCTGCGGCGGCTGGCCGGATCGGCGGCCGCCGGGGGACGGGTGGGGGAGCGCATGGCGAAGGCCCTCTCGGAGTGACGACTGAAACACTCAGGCCTGGAGCCGAGCGACGAGCGGCTGCCGGCTTCAGTCAGCCGGCGGCCGTGGCCAGCCGTGGATCGGACCGCGCCAGCCTTCGTAGGTCTTGCCGATGCGCAACAGCCAGGTATCGGCGAAGCGCGGCGCGACCAGTTGCAGGCCGATCGGCATGCCGGCGGCCGTGAAGCCGCAGTTTATCGAGAGCGCGGGCTGTTCGCCCATATTCCACGGCACGGTGAAGACGATGTGCTCGAACGGCCGCTGCGGATCGTTCAGCGGCGAGGCCCAGTCGGCGGGGAAGGCCTCGACCTGGTTGGTCGGCGTCAGCAGCAGGTCGATCTCGCCGAACAGCCGGGCGGCGCGCCGGCGCATCTCGAAGGTCTGGTTGAAACCGCGCACCGCATCGACCCCGCTGACCCGTGCGCCGCCCTCGGCCCAGGCGTGGACATAGGGCAGCACCCTGGCCCGCCGCGTCTCGTCGAGGAGCAGCAGTTCGCTCCACAGGCGGGCGCGCCAGAAGTCGTTCAGGCCGTCGAGCAGGCTCCGGTCCATCAGCGGTTCGACGATCCTGAGCTGGGCGCCGTGCTCCTCGAACAGCCGCGCCGCGGCCTCGATCGCGGCGCGGATTTCCGCGTCGGGCTGCAGGCCGCAGCCGGGGTCGAGTTGCAGGCCGACCCTCAGGCCGCGCACCGACAGCGGCTCGGCGCTCCAGTCCAGCACTTCCGGCGGCAGGCTGGTGGCGTCGCGGGCGTCGGGCTGCGCGAGGTAGCGCATCAGCAGCAGGCAGTCGTCCATGCAGCGGGTCATCGGACCGGCGCAGCGACCGGTGTAGTAAGGGTCGATGGGGATCCGCCCGAGGCTTGGCTTGAAGCCCACCAGGCCGCACCAGCCCGCCGGCAGTCGCACCGAGCCGCCGATGTCGGTGCCCAGGTGCAGCGGTCCGTAGCCGGCGGCGGCCGCCGCTGCCGCGCCCGAACTGGAGCCGCCGGTATTGTTGGCCAGGTTCCAGGGATTGCGGGTGACTCCGTGGAAGCTGGAGAGGCCGGATGAAAGCATGCCGAAGTCTGGAACCGTAGTCTTGGCCAGGACGATCGCGCCGGCTTCGCGCAGCCGAGCGGCCGGCGGCGCGTCGCAGGGCGCGGGTTGCAGGGCGGTGGCGGCGCTGCCCAATGGGATAGGTTCGCCAGCGGTGGCGATCAGCTCCTTGATGGTTACCGGCAGCCCGTCCAGCGGGCCTTTGGGCTGTCCCTTGCGCCAACGCTCGGTGGCCGCCGCGGCCTGTTCGCGAATCCGTTGCGGGTCGAAGCGATACAGCGCGTTGAGATGCGGTTCCCAGCGCTGGATGTGGGCCAGCAGATGCTCGTAGTACTCGCTGGGCGAGAGTTCCCGGCGGGCGAACAGTGCCAGCAGGCGGGTTCCCGGAAGGTCGTGCAGCGCGGTCATTCAAGCTCCCTCGAAGAACGGCCGCGGGCGTCAAGCGGCCGGCCTACCCGTTGTCGGGCGGCAATTCGAAACCAAGGTGTATCGGGGAGGTATAGCCCATGCACGACGAATCTTCGCGGTGACGGACTCAGCTCTCGTGATGGAGAAGGAAGCGCTTCAACCGGCGGAAGGTGGTACGGTTCCACTGCCGCAGCGGCAGCGAGCGGAGCAGTTGCCAGGCATGCCGCTTGTCCGCGACCACGGCGTATTTCAGGGCCTTGTTGACCAACTCCGTGCGGCCGCGCTCGTAGGCGGGATGCGACTGGTAGGGCGCGATGGTGCGCAGGTCGGCATCGAGCAGCACCTTGTAGCGCCGCGACAGGTTGTCGGGGTGGCGCCGGTAGCGGGTGACCAGCACCGGCAGCTTGTGGATCTGGTAGCCCTGGCTGGCGATGCGCAGGGTCATCTGGAAGTCCTGCACCTTGATCTCGGGATCGTAGAAGCCGGCTGCGCGCAGGGCCTCCATGCGGTACAGGGACACCGGGGCGCCGCAGACGTAGGCGTTGCCGAGCAAGTAGTCGAAGTCCAGCTGGCGGATGCGATTGCCGTTCTGCCGCTTGGTTTCCTGGCCTTCGCTGTCGATGTAGATCACCAGGGCGCCGACGCAGCCGACCTCCGGGTGCTGGTCGAGGTACGCGGCGCGCACGCTCAACGAGTGCGGCAGCATGATGTCGTCCAGGTCCGGCGTGGCTACGTAGTCGCCGCGGGCGTGTTGCAGACCGAAGTTCAGCGCTGCGCTGACGCCCTGGTTCTGCTGGCGGTAGAGCTGGAAACCGTGGACTTTCTGCAACTGCTCCAGCATGGCGTAGCTGTTGTCGGTGGAACCGTCGTCGACGATGATCACTTCGAAATTCGGGTAGTCCTGCTCGTAGATGCTGCGCAGGGCTTCTTCCAGGTACTTTTCCGCGTTGAAGCAGGGCGCTACGACGGATACCAGCGGGGCGTCCGTCGTGCCTGAGTGCTTGCTGGAAGTGGCTTCTTCAATCATGTGTCGTTCTTGTCACTCGTCTTGCCTGGTAGCCGCTCCAGGGGGCCGTCGGTCATGAAGTCCTGCGATCGTTCCGGCGATCGGTGCTCGGCACGGGCTGTCGGAAACACAGCGTTTCGCTCCGCCGGTACGGTCGCTGGAGTGGCTCTGGCACGCATGCCTGGATGGCCAGGCATCGCGACAGTATACCGTCGGAAGCATAGAGGGTAGGCCATCGGGCCCGAGAAAAATCCTCGACCTCCTTCGTCCAACCGTCAGGCCGTGGCCTGGCGCTGTTTCCAGTGCCGGTACAAGGCGGGGATATCCCCGGCACACAGCAGTGGCATGGCTGCCTCGATATCGGCCAGTGGCCAGTCCCACTAGGCCATTTCCAGCAGGTTCTGGATATCGCCATCGGAAAAGCGCTTACGAATGGTCCGGGCCGGGTTACCGCCGACGATGGCATAGGGCTCGACATCGCCGGTCACCAGCGCGCGGCTGCCGATGATGGCTCCGTGGCCGACCCGTACGCCGGGCATGAACATCGCCTCGGTACCGATCCAGACGTCATGGCCGATCAGCGTGTCGCCCGCTGGCTGGTAGCCGTTCACGGCGCCGGCGAAGGCCGGCTCTTCGTGCATGAAGTGGAAGGGGAAGGTCGATGCCCACTCGGCGCGGTGTCCCTGGTTGCCGGCCATGATGAAGGCGGCGCCACTGCCGACCGAGCAGAAACTGCCGATGACCAGCTTGTCCACGTCGTCGCGGTCCGGCATCAGGTAGCGGGCGCAGTCGTCGAAGGAATGCCCGTGATAGTAGCCGGAGTAGTAGCTGTAGCGCCCCACCCGAATGTTCGGGTTGCTGACCTGTTCCGAGAGCAGCTTGCCCCTGAAGGGGCTCTCGAAATAGTTGCCCATGACCGTCGTCCCTGTCCGTCGAAACCGCCAAGGGTAGCGCCTGGCGGGATAGCGGGCCAGCCTGGCGTGACGGCTGGCAGCCGCATCGGCGTTCAGCAGGCCGGACTGCTGAACGGCCAGGCCTGGAAAGGCTCCGAATAGTGCCTGCCATGACGTAAGGCGAAGGGGAGTGCGTTGGCTTGTTGGTGCAGTTCCTCATTGTCGACGTTGAGGCAAAGCATCTGGATGTCCTGTGCTACCAGCAGCCGGTTCAGGTACTCGATGCTCTTGCGCTGGCGCAGGTTACGCGTCAGCGGGCCGGGGGCAAGCAGGCGCGCGTCCAGGCCCAGGTAATCGCAGAGGCCGGCGTCGACCTCGGCGAAGCACTGGCGAGCGTCGGTATCGATGCGTTGCGGGTGCAGCGCGATGCGCACGCCGCTGTCGCGTAGCCGGGCGAGGGACGCCAGGTACTCCGCCGAGGCGGGTTCCTGCTCGTCGATGGCCAGCAGCAGGCAGAGTTCGACCTGGTGCTGCTGCAATTGCCTGGCCGAGGCCAGGATCCGCTCGCAGACCCCGGCGTTGCCCAGGCTGCTGGCATGCAGGGGAATGAAGTTCTTGCCGAGCAGTTCGAGGTCGGTGTTGTGCCGGTGCACGCACAGGAGGCGCGCCAGCAGGTGCTTGACCGCCGCCTCGGCAAGCAGCGGCGGTGCGCCGGAAAGGAAGGCCGACAGGTCGACGCGCTGGCGCCGTTCGCGCAGGGAGAGCTTGCTGCCGACCAACGCGCCGTTCCTCGCATAGATGCCATGGGCGAAGAGCTCGAATCCGTCGTTCGCATCACGGTTGCCGAGGCAGAGCCATTTCAATGGCGGGGGCGTTCTGTCTGTCGCAGTCATAAGTGATGGCTCTATGGGCAAATCTCGCCAAGGCGCCCGGGCATGGAGCCCGCACGCAGGGTTGAGGGGTATCTAGCGGAGACGACCCTACCTCCCACGAATCAAGGTCTTTCGTCGGAAAACCCAGGGGGCAGGTAGGGGATCGGCTCGGCAATCGGCCGCCGAGGGTACTTCCGGTGTCGCCGCCAGGCCTGGTTGGTGGCGGCTTTTTCTCTGGTCTGTGCAGTGGTTCCGCTGTTACCGATTTTTCCGAGTGCGTTTGTGTTGCGGCATCGTTCGTTGGCGTCAGTCGGCGCCGATGCTGTCGATGAAGCCCTGGATCAGCGGTGAGGCTTGCTGTTTGCGCCAGACGAAATGGATATCGCTGGAGTCCAGGCCGGCTACCGGTTCGGCATGGAAACCCCGTCGCGTGGAGGGCCTGCGTGCAACGAAGCTCTCCGGCACGCAGGCGAAGCCGAGACCGGCCTCGATGCAGGCGAAGAGGCTCGGGTAGGACTCGATTTCCAGGGTTGCCCGCGGCTGGATACCGCTCTCCGCCAGCCAGCGGTCGACCTGGCGGCGGTAGTGGCAAGTGTGGCCGAACACATAGAGTTCGAGGCTGGCGAGGTCCTCGGGAGTGGGCGCCGGCAGGTCGGCGGGAGTGACCCGCAACAGGCGCTCGCGGAAGGCCAGGCGGCTGGCCAGCAACGGGTGTTCGATGGGGCCGTCGGTGACGATCAGGTCCAGCTCTCCCTCCATCAGCAGGCGCTCGAGCAGCAGCGAATGCTCCGGGCGGATGTGCAGTTCAACGCCCGGCGACTCACGGCGGTAGCGGGCCAGGCGGTGGGGCAGGTGATTGGCCAGGGCCACGTCCAGTGCGCCGACCCGTAGCGCGCCGTGCGCCTGGTCGCCGGCGAACAGCGCGGCGGTCTCGTCGGCCAGCGCCAGCAGGCGCCGGGCATGGCGGTACAACAGGCGGCCCTCGGGGGTGACCAGCAGGCGGTTCCTTTCGCGATTGAACAGGGCTACACCGAGTTGTCCTTCGAGTTCGCGCAAGCGGGTAGTGATGTTCGACGGCACGCAATGCAACTGTTCGGCCGCGGCTGCGATGGTGCCGCGTTCGACCACCGCGCAGAAGAATCCGAGTTGAGAGAGTTTCACATCATTCTCTTTAAGTGAGCGATTTGCTGATTATTGATTACTTTTAATGAGTGAAAGGCCACCCTAGCATGGACCTCGCGATCGCTTCCAACCCCATTTCACGAGGAAAGATTCCATGACCTACCACGTACTGGTTCAGTTCGACGTTCCCTCCGACAAGCGCGAAGCGTTCGCCGCGGCAGGCCTGTTCGATGCCAATGGCTCGTTGCAGAACGAACCGGGCACCCTGCGCTTCGAGGTGATCCGCGACGAGAACAACCGCAACCGCTTCTACCTCGACGAGGTGTACGAAGACGAGGCGGCGTTCCTCCAGCATTGCCGCAACGAAACCATCGCGCGCTTCTATGAACTGATCGACAGCTATGCCTTCGGTCCGCTTTTCCTGTTCAAGGGCTACCGCGTCGAGGGTTGATTCCCGCTCCGGCGGCTCGCCGCCGGACTCCACGGAGAATTTCTATGCGAATCCTGCACAGCATGCTCCGCGTGGCCGATCTCGAGGCCGCGCTGGAGTTCTACACCCGCGCCCTGGACATGCGTCTGCTACGGCGCCGGGACTATCCCGAAGGCCGCTTCACCCTGGCCTTCGTCGGCTACCAGGACGAGCGCGCGGCCGCTGCCCTGGAGTTGACCCACAACTGGGACCGGGACGGCTACACCCAGGGCGACGGCTACGGCCACCTGGCCATCGAGGTCGAGGATGCCGCCGTCACCTGCGCCCGGGCCAGGGCGCTGGGCTATCGGGTCACCCGCGAGGCCGGGCCGATGCAGCACGGACGCAGCGTGATCGCCTTCCTCGAAGACCCGGACGGCTACAAGGTGGAACTGATCCAGAAGGGTACCCAGTTCGATTGAGCCCGCGACCAGGGGGCGACATAGCGGCTGCTGTCGTTCCGGCTCAGTCGCTGGCGTCGAATGCGGCGTGGAAGGCCACTATTCCTCGCGCCATGCGCCCGCTGAAGGACTGTGCCTGGAAGTATTCGGCGGGAACGCCGGGCAACGCCAGGCCGCTTTCCACCCGAAAGCCGAAGCGCGAGTAGTAGGTCGGTTCGCCCAGTACCACGCAGCCACCCGCGGGCAGCAGTCGCAACTCGGTGAGCAGGCGCCGGACCAACTGCGAACCGAGACCCTGGCGCTGTCGCCCGGGCGCCACCGATAGCGGCGCGAGGCCGTACCAGCCGCCCGCTTCGCCATCGATGGTCACTGGTGAGGCTGCGATATGGCCGATCACCTGGCCATTCGCTTCGGCCACCAGCGAAAGCGTCAGCGCGCCAGCACGGCGGAGGGCATCGACGATGTACTGCTCGGTATGGCTGCTATGCGTTTCGTTGCGGAGCGCGGCTTCGGTCAGGCGAGCGATGGCGTCGATGTCGCCGGGCGTTTCCGCACGGATGGAAATATTCATGCAAGCACTCCTCGGAACCCTCGCCTTGTCCCGGCGGGGGCAATGGAAAAGGAAGGGGGGCAGCGATTGTCCGCCTGCGGGCGCACGGCTTTCAGCCCGGCCATGGATATCCGGTAGGGCCTGCCCTGGCGGGAGTGGACCAGGCCCTTGTTCTTCAGCCTGGAGAACACCGCCAGGGTGCAGTCGAGTAGCAGGTGGCCGTCGCGGTTGTAGCACTCGACGCGGGTGATCTTGCCCGAAGCGTCGCGAAGGAAGGCGATATGGCCGCCCTGGGCCAAGGCGTGAAGCGTCCGTTGTTCCGGCTTGGAAACGTTCATGTCGGTAGAACCTGTAATCATCGGTGTGACAACGCGGCAGCACTGCGCGAAAAGGCGTGTGCGAGCCATGGCGAAGGCAGATAACCGGCGACACCTCGTGCGGGATGACGAAGTGGCGGTTATCGGATGATTACTATCTCCAACATACAAGCCTCGGATCGGGGAGGGCGCAGCCACGAAAGCGTGCTGCGATGCGGCAGTCTAACGAAGCTGGCGAAGCGACGGCAAGAAACTGCCTGCGTCGCTATGCCGCCGTGCGACGCTTGCGCCTTTGTGAGGGAGTTCGCCTCGCCCCGCGGCGGTCCGCGCTTTCATTATCGGGGGAAGCGGGAGGTATCCATGTTTCGCACGGCGCTGACGCTGTTCATGTCTTCGTTGGCAATTCCTGCCGTCGCCTCGATGAGATGCGGCACGCATCTGGTGGACGAGGGCGACAGCGTCGAGCAAGTCCTGGAAAGGTGCGGGCAACCGCTGAGCAGGATCGTCAACGAGCCTGCCCTGCGCAACAACGGCGTGCCCAAGTTGAATGCTGCACGCACCGAATTCTGGGTGTATGGCCCCAGTGGAGGCGTCTACCGACACTTGCGCTTCATCGATGGCAAGCTGGTCGAGATTCGGCTCGAGCGGAAGTGATACGAAGCTGTTGAGGAGTTATTCCTACAGATAATTACTAATTTGCTGCGGAACACCGTGAAAGAGCGCTGAGAGAGAAGACGAGCCGGGTGCGGGCCCAGGTGGATGCGTCTTCCGTCGTGTAGGAATTGCCCGATATCGGGCGGCGGGGGGGAAGGTTGCGGGCCACCCTGATCGCATACCTGAAAAGTTGGCGGCGTAATCTCCGCGATTTTCAGGCGAGGACGCGTCGTGTTGAAGTTATTGGTCGTGGTTGCTTTCCTGTTCATTGGCGGAGGCATGGCCATGGGAGAGCCTGGGGGGGCGGATGGGTTTTCCGCTGTCGCAGCGGTCGATCCGGGAGCGAACCCCGAAGCGCAACTGGACGGGGAGCCTCAGGAGGTCAGCGAAGCGCCGGCCTATCGCGTGGATGACCTCACCTTCCTGTACCTCACCCATGAGGTCTATCTGGAACCCTACGTTTCCTGCCGTCCGAAAGTCCTGGGCGAACGTTCGTACGTTGCCTGCTGGAACGAAACCTATTCCGGCCGCTCCCCGCTGAACTTCTGGGAATACGACGAGGGTGACTTCCTCGCCCTCAACGACCCGGCACGTGTGTTGGCCGAGGGGAAGTTCGCCAGCGAGCAGCACATCGGCGAAGCGCCCCTGCCGCTGCCTCTGGATATCGATCTGGACCAGTTGGAGCGGGCCTACTCGCTGATGATGTAAGGAAGAGGAACCTTCCGGCTGCGCCTCCACCGAAATCCATGGGGCGCTTCCGATCTTTCCCGGGCTTTACGCGGTAAAGCCTGAAAACAGAAAGCCCCCGAAACACTAGGCATTTCAGGGGCTTGGCAGGGTGATTTGGAGCGGGCGAAGGGAACAGCACCAAGTTCTCAACTAGTTGATTAATATCTATTCTTTGACGATGTAAAAAATAGAATGAGTTCTACCCCCATTTCCACGGACGCTTTGAAAGGGCTGAAAACTTCAGATATTACCGGGCAACTCTATGACACATTCGTGGGTTGTGAAACCGCTCGATATCCTCAAATAGGTCTGCCCGAGTCTCATCGCGAGTTCGATTAATGGCAACGCGCTCCCGGTTGAGCAGACCGAAGAAGCCTTCACAAGCAGCGTTATCGCCAATGTCCGCCGGCACTCATGCTGCGAACCAGCGTGTTGCGAGTCAGAAAGCGTTGGTAATCAGCAGCACTGGTGATGGCTGCCACGATCCGAAGGCAGTATTACTGACCAATCGCCCTGGCGTTGCCAGATTGCCATTCCCACCGCTCGGGTCGTCATCTGCCGATCCTGACGATGATGCATCGACCAGCCAATCACCAGCTTGCTGTACAGGTCGAGCACCACGCGCAGGAATAGTCTGCCCTCAAAGGTGGCGGCTTCCGTGATGTCGGTGAGCCACTTGCGCTTCGGCTCCAGGGCGGTGAAGTCGCGCTCCAGTAGATTTTTCACGCCAGTTGGGCGACCAGAGGAAACTCTACCAAAGCCGGGCTTCTTCCGACGTGACCATCCTTGAATTCTCTTTGCGGACATCAAGCGAGCAATGCAGTTCAGGCTGACTGGGTAGAACCCTTGCGACAAGGGTACTGTTCTGGCTGATGTTTCCTGGCGAACATTGGACCTACGGGTTTCTCAGCTTCCTGATGCCCCATACCGTTGTGAATCACGTCGAGCAACGGCCGATGGCAAAGACCACCAGAAGCGCAATCGCCCATATGACGTACCTGCGCATTTCAGGGGTGGGCGCTGGTACAGGGACTTGCGCGACGATTCCTTTTTGGCTGTCCGCCTCATGAATGGCCGACGGCTCCTTGGCCAGGTTCTGCTCCAGGCGGGCGTTCGCCTGGAGCAGTTGTTCTTTCAGCGATGCGTTTTCCTGGGCGAATTTGCCCAGGCTCTCCTGCAGCTCCTGCCGTTGTGTGATGTCGCGGGCGGTCTCCATCAGTGCCTGCCCCAGGATGGACGGTGTGGAGAACGACCGGTCCGCATGCTTGTCCAGCAACATCACATTGTCGTCGTGCCCCAGAGCCGTATAGAACGGGCGCCCGCAGGCCAATAGCGCACAGGCCACCTCCCGTGAATCTCCGATGACTTCCAGGCTATCACCGCCGCCTCTAGCAATCACCAGCACTTGAATGGCGGGGTCTTGGCATACCTTGGCCAGGTCGCTTAGGAACTGCTCGGGCTCCATGAAATTCGTCTCTACCCTGCGACAGTGGGAGAAGACGGGGAGCGATTGTGCCGCTGCCGCCAGGTCGTTCCAGGCCGTGCCGGTGGCGAGTATAGCGATGGCTTCCAGTCCGTGTTTGGCGAGTGCCGCCTCCAGGGACACCCGCGGTTGCTGGCGTACCAGGGGGGCGGGTGACACAAGGGGGACCGGCTCATAGGGTACCCAGCTACCGACGACATCACCCACCAGGATGACTTCGTGGGTCGTGCGGAATGTCTCCGACTTCTTGATGCGCAGTGAGCCATGGAGAACGACGGGAGCATCATTGCGGACAGCAGCGTGGGGCTGCAATTCGAAGCGGATACTGGCATCCCCCAGTACCAGGCGGCCATATATCTTGAGAACCTTGTCGTCCCCATTCCTCGACCAGTACTTCACATCGGTGGCCATGCCTTTGACGGTGACAGGACCACTGGGCGCATTAACCCTCAGTGTCTCGGCGAGCGCCTCGGGGGTCAGTGCCAGCTCGCCGGCTGGAGAGGCGGGTATGTCGATTCCATTGGCTGAATTCATCACAATGTCCACCCATCGTATTGAACTGAGGCTGGCGCTGGCTTGCCGCCGACTCAAGCATTGGAGAGGGAACGTACAAACGTTTGTGGCAAACGACCGCGCCAGGCCGTTGAGGTCCTTCGCCATGATGCCAACATATAAGAAGTCCCCCGCGGAACCTGCATTGTCTTGGCGAGCACTGCACGAAGTCGCACTCAAGCCGTCAGTTCGTCAGGCTTCACCAGTCTCCCGCTCGATACAGTCGGGAGTTGCACTGATTGCATATGAATACTCGCCGTGTATCGGTGGAACTGTTGAAGCCCCAGTTCTTGATGCTGCCTGAGTTGCAGGCTGCACACCGGATTCCATGGGCTGTTTTGCAATGGGGGTAGGCCTTGAGGTACTCCGGCAGCGTCATCGTTGATTTGGCCACGCGGCTCGCCTCGGTGATGACCAGATAGACCCTTCGCAGAAGAAAGCCGAGGACAGCTAGCAGTAGCAGCGTGCTCAAGAGATTTTTTATGAATTCCATAGCTTCCTCCCGACTTTCCCGATGAATCCCGAATTACCGTACATCACCTGGAGGAACGGCCAATGACGGTACTCCAGATTACCTTGGAGACTGTAGAGTTGGATCGTGGGTGACGTTCGTCAGAATAATCTCTTTTGGCATTCAGATCTTCCTGCCAACTCTGCTGGGTTCTGAGTCTATGCTCGGCAGCAAGCTCAGGGGCGTGGATGACCTGCTTCCCGTCTTCAGTACCACGCCGAACTTAGTAGAGTCTGTTTTCCAAGCAGGAGACGGCAGTGAAAAAGCGTTTTACCGAAGAGCAGATTCTCGACTTCCTCAAGCAGGCGGAGGCCGGTGTGCCGATGGAGGAGCTGTGTCGGCGGCATGGCTTCAGTGATGCCTCGTTCTACACCTGGCGGGCGAAGTTTGGCGGTATGACCGTGGCGGACACCAAACGGTTGAAGGATCTTGAACTGGAAAACAGCCGATTGAAGAAGTTGCTCGCCGAGGCCCACCTCGACATCGAGTCGCTGAAAGTGGTCGCCCGGGGAAAAGGGTAAGCCCGACAGCACGGCGGGAGGCGGTGCAGGAGATGCAGGCGCGAACTGGCATCTCCGAGCGTCGTGCCTGTCAGTTGATCGGGCTGTCCCGCTCGGTGTTGCGCTACCAGCCGCGAGCCAGTGTGCAAAACGAGCTGCAAGCCCAACTGGTGGAACTGGCCCAAGAGCGCCGGCGCTTTGGCTATCGCCGCCTGCACATCCTGCTGCGGCGTGCTGGCGTGCAGGTCAACCACAAGCGGATCTATCGCCTGTACCGCGCTGCCGGCTTGATGGTGAAACGGCGGCGGCGCCGCCATGGCGTCGCGGTGGAGCGCGAACGTCTGAGTTTGCCGAGCGCGCCGAATCAGGTGTGGTCGATGGACTTCGTCTTCGATGCGCTCAGTACGGGGCGGAGGATTAAATGCCTGACGGTGGTCGATGACTTTACCAGGGAGGCGGTGGGTATCCTTGTGGATCACGGCATCAGCGGCTTTCGCGTTACTCGCGCACTGGATGAAATGGCTCGGTTCCGCGGTTACCCGACAGCAATCCGCACCGACCAGGGCCCCGAATTCACTGGCAAGGCACTCGATCAATGGGCCTATCAGCGCGATATCAAGCTGAAGCTGACCCAGCCTGGCAAACCCACACAGAATGCGTTCATCGAGTCCTTCAACGGCAAGTTTCGAGACGAATGCCTGAATGAGTACTGGTTCTGCTCACTGGCCGAGGCCAGAATTCGCATCGCAGCCTGGCGGAGGGATTACAACGAGCACCGACCGCATAGCGCTATCGGCAATCTCACCCCAGCGAAGTTTGCTGCGAAATGGCGGGCGAGTCAGCAGCAACCACGACATGAAAAATTGATATCAACCCCAGGACGTACTAACTAGGAAGCGGTACTAAGACTGGGGGCAGGTCACAGTCGCGCACGGGTCGATGAAAACAGTGGGACAACAGCACCCTGCGTAGTACATGTGCGCAGAGGTAGTCTCTGCGGTCCAGGGGGCTGAGGTACTGGTCTGCGCGACAGCGCTCCCATGGAGCCAGTACCTGAGAGAACTCCCGCAGTGCCCACTCAGGTACCTCATGCGTCTCCATGCTCCAGGTACGGACCTCGTCGCGGTCCATGACCCTGATTCTCAGAACTGGATGGTCATGCCAACGCCCAGCGTCCGCTCACGGCCGGGCGCACCAATCCTGGCGTCCGCCCCACCCGGCATGTACGCCGGGATATGGTAGCCGTACAGGTCATACTGCTTGTCGAGCAGATTATCTGCCCAGACATAGAGTTCGGTACCGCCATTGCGTATGCCAACCCTGAAATCCAGCTTGTTGTATGACGCCAGGTCAAAGTTGTTCTGGGGCGTCGCGGCGCGGCTACCCACGTAGCGGTTGGTCAGTCGCGCATGCAAGTGCGGCGAGGAGAGCCCGAACATCGAACCTAGGGGCTTCTGATAAGCGATGGAAAGGACCCCTTCCCAGCGAGGCACTTCGGGCACGTCGTTTCCTGACGCAACACCGTCAGCACCCGAAGCATCACCGCCGCCTCTGATCTTGGCGCGGGTATAGGCAAGACCGCCGCTGACGCTCCAGTGGCTGTTGATCATCCAACTCCAGTCAGCCTCCAGCCCTTGGCTGGTCACATTCCGGTTGCTCTTGCGGGTCGCCATGGTTTGCGGATCGAACATCAGCAGGTGGTCGTTCTTGACCTGGTTGAGGAACATCGCCAAGTTGAAGGTCAGCCGCCGATCCTCGCTTTCAAATTTGAGACCCGTTTCGTAGCTGTTCACCGAGCCTGGCTTGTAGGGCGCATCCTGCCCGCCAGAGGTGAAGCCGATGCCTTCCTCGTCGAAACCTCCGGACTTGTACCCTCGGGCGTAAACACCGTAGAGGTTCAGCTGCGGGGTCAAAGCATGGCTCAGCGCCACCCGGCCCGTTGCATAGCTGTCGGAAAGCGATTGGGCGTCCCTGGCCTCACGAATAGGGCTGGGATTTTCCGGATTTGCCCACCAGTGGGCGTCGTAGCGCTTCTTTTCCCAGGTGTAACGCCCGCCGAGGGTGAGCTTTGTCGCCGGGGCCACCGGGAAGGTGGCCTCTGCGAACAGCGCATGCGCTCTGGAGCTGAAGTCCCGGTTGGCGCTGGAGGCGGCGGGGTTTTCCAGGAAGAAGGTGTCGTAGGAGTCGAATCGGTCCATGTCCCGATCCGACCGATAGAGATTGGCGCCGGCCACCCAGAACGTCTCTGCTTCCGGTAGTGAGCTCAGGCGCAGTTCATGGTTGAAGATGCGTTCGCGCACTAGGCTGTTCCAGGTGGCGTCGGGGCGGAACCCGATCAGCTGCGTATAGGTACGTCCCTCGTAGATGGGCGTGGTGCTGCGATGGTGGGTCCGAGCAAAACCGGTCAGGGCCGTGAAGAGAGAGTTGTCGAACTGATGGGTGAACTCGGCGCTATAGCGGTCGACCTCGCGGCGGTTGCGCTCGCTGTTCGACGGAATATCGCTCTTGGGCGGATCACCATAGGGATACAGGAGATAGACCCAGTCGCGATGTTTCAGCACTTCACGTCCCGCGCTGAGATTGAGCGCGGAGTCCGGGCCGATGTCCCAACGCAGGCTCGCTCTTCCACTGAAATCTCTAGGCTTGTTCAACGGCTTGCCGGTTTGGCTGCTTTCGATGTAGTTGTCGAGTCCCGACCCGCGGATCGCCAACCGTGCCGAAACAGTGTCGGACAGAGGTCCACTGAGCATGCCTTCCAGCAGCCGCTGGTTGTCCTGGCCGAGTTCGCCGCGCAGGCTGCCCTCAAAGAATCGTGTAGGTTTGCGCGTCACCACGTTGACCGCTCCGGCCTCGGCATTGCGTCCGAACAGGGTGCCCTGGGGGCCTTTCAGCACTTCCACCCGCTCCACGTCCAGGATATCCAACGTGGCATTGGAGGCGGACATCGGCATACCGTCGACATTGATCACCACGGACGTGTCGTCCCCGCTGATCTTCTGCAGAGCACCGACGCCGCGCATTCGCAGCGTCGTGTTGGCTATCCCCATGTTGGTAATCACGTCGACTCCCGGCGTCTGGCGCAGGGCGTCCTCCAGACTGTACAGACGCCGCTCCTCTGCTTCTTCGCCGGAGATGACGTTCACGCTGAAGGGCAAGTCCTTGGCGTGCTCTTCGGTACGCCGAGCGGTGACGTTCATTTCCGGCAAGACAACGATCTCCTCCTCCTGCGATCCGACGTGATGCGCCAAGGCGGTACCGGGTACGGCTGTGCAGGTTACCAGAACCAGCACCGACAGACGCCCTCGCCGGGACGGAAAAAGCTTGGTCATTACGATGTTCCCTCTTAGTACGACAAAACCTCGGGCTGCTCAGCCGTAGGGGTTGCAGCCATTTCTTCGTGAGTGGGGCGCCCCGCGGTTGCGGGACCAACGGGCAGGCAGTACGGCACGAGCCTTCCGGCACTCGTGCGGTCGATCCGCTGGGTGACGAGGCCGAACAGTCGCTCACTCAGCCGGGAGTCGACGATGTCGAGTGGTGCCCCGTCGGCGACGATCCGGCCGTCTCGCAGAGCCAGCAGCCGGTCGGCGTATTGGCTAGCCTGGTTGAGGTCGTGCAGAACCATCACGACGGTCAACTGGCGCGTCCTCTGCAGGTGCGCGAGCAGTTCCATCAATTCCGCCTGGTGTCCCATGTCCAGGTAGGTGGTGGGTTCGTCCAGCAAGACGATGCTCGACTCCTGGGCCAGGATCATCGCGATCCATGCCCGTTGCCGTTCGCCTCCGGAGAGCGTGCCGATGTCACGGCCTTGCAAGTGCGAGATGCCGGTAGACTCCATGGCCCACCCGACAATTTCGCGGTCGTGGTTGGATTGCCGCGCGAGCAGGCCCTGGTGCGGGTAGCGGCCATAGGCGACCAATTGGCGTATGGTGACGCCCTGCGGTACGGCCGGCGATTGGGGAAGGAAGGCCAGCCGCCGGGCGAGTGCTTTCGGACTCCAGGAAGCCAACGGCTTTCCGTCTAGGGAAACAGCACCCGCCGTGGACCTGTTCAATCCTGCGAGAGCCCTGAGCAACGTTGACTTACCGCAGCCGTTGGGCCCGATCAGGCACACCATACTGGTGGGCTCGAATTGAAGCTCCGCCACCCGGAGCACTTCGCGCGAGCCGTAGCTCAGCCTCAACTGATTTACCGCCAACGTCATACGCGATGCCTCCTTTGACGGTGCAGCAGCAAGAGGAAGGCCGGAATGCCAATCAGGGTGGTCAGCGCACCGGCGGGAATTTCCAGTGGGCTGATCAGGGATCGTGCGAGGCAGTCAGCACCGAGCATCAGGAGGCTGCCGACCAGCATGTTGACGACGAAGAGGCGGCGCTCATTCGGTCCGGCGATCAGGCGGGACAGGTGCGGGGTGACCAAGCCGACGAAGCCGACGGGCCCCGTCACCGCCACCGCGCTGGCGGCCAATACGACAGCCACGACGATGGCCGCAGTGCGCCAGCGAATTCCACGTATGCCCAAGCTCGCCGAGACCCCGTCGTCCAGGCGCAGCAGGGACAATGGCCGCAACAACGCCAAGGTGGCCACGATGCCGACCAGGCACCATGGCCAGAGAACGTGCACATGCAGGAAGTCGCGACCATACAGACTGCCGGCCAGCCAAATCAGCGCGATCTCGGTGCGTGCGCCGCCCCAGACGACGATGGTCCACATCACCAGCGCATTGAGCACGGCGCCCACGGCGACGCCATTGAGCGTGAGGCGAAGCGGGCAGAGTTTTGAACGCCAGGACATGCTCAGAACGAGGCCCGCAGCGACCAACCCTCCGAATAGAGCGACCACTGGCAGCCAGACCATCATCGACGCATGATTGGTGCCGATCAGCGAGTCGGCCTTGGCTAAGTCCGTCACCAGCAACAAGGCGACGACGGCCAGCCCGGCACCACTGGATATGCCGACGACACCTGGGTCGGCTAGCGGGTTGCGGATGACGGTCTGCAGGATGAGGCCGGCGGTGGCGAGCTGCAGTCCGACCAGCACCGCCAGCACAGTCCGCGGTAGCCGCAGTTGCCAGACGAGCGCGCTTTCCAGCGAAGGAGCATGCCGCGAGAGAAGCCCGTCCAGGACATCGCCCGCAGCAAGCGGTACGGCGCCCCAGAACAGTGAAGCCAGCACCAGTAATGCCAATGCCGTGCACAAGAGTGCCAGCACTGCCGCATATCGGCCTCCTGAGCGCATCGCCACCTGGTGCGTCGGACTACGCATCGGAGGTCTCCCTCCGGCCGACCAGATAGACCAGCACTGGGCCACCCAGAAGTACGCATAGGATGCCGGCCGGCACCTCCTGCCATTTGGCGGCAAAATCAGCAGCGCACACCAGGCCGGCGCCCACCAATGCCGAGAGCGGTAGCAAGGTCCGGTGGCGAATACCCCTGGAACCCAGACCGAAGCGGACGATGTGTGGTGCGACCAGGCCAATGAAGGTGATTGGACCCGCGGCAGCCACGGCCGAAGCTGAGAGCAGCACCACCACGAGGCCGAACAAAAGGCGCCAAGCTGTCACGCGCATGCCCAGCGCAGTGAGCACATCTTCGTCGAGGATCATCGTGTCCAGTCGCCCAGCGCACGCAAGACCCAAGACTAAACCTGACACGACCCATGGCCAGAGCATCGCGACATGCTCCCAGGTCCGGTTGATCAGGCTGCCGGTCAGCCAGTAATAGATACCGTTGACCTCTACGTTCGCGGACACCAGCATCACGATGATGGCAGCGGCAAAGAACAGGTTGATGCTCATGCCGGTCAGCGTCAGGTACAACGGATCCAGCCGGGCTCCCATACCGATGGCAAGCGTGAGTGTCGCCGCGGCGATTCCACCGACGGTGCTCGCAGCGAGTTCGGCGGACGTGGGCAGACTGAGGTAGGTCATGCACAGGGCCATGGCAAACGCAGCTCCGGCGGTGACGCCGAGCAGCCCGGGCTCGCCCAGGGGGTTGCGGGTGATCGCCTGCACGATGGCTCCGGCCAGTCCCAGGGCGGCCCCAACCAGTGTCGCGGTCAACAGCCGGGGGAGGCGAATCTCGTGGATCACGAAGGCTGCGTCGGAGCCGTCGTCTTGGACGAGAACCTGCAACACCCGGCCAAACGGAATCCCGAAGTCACCCAGTGCCAAGGTCCCGACCACTATCGCGCCGATGGCCAACAGGCTGAGGCCAGCGATCCAGAGCGACCGCAACCGAGAAGAGAGGCGGGACCGCGCATCAATTGCGCACTCGTCCATGGCCGCTCAGCGCTCGAAATCCATGGGCTTGGCGCGGGCCGCAGCCGGAATGCCCGTGGGCTCGGGGAACACCCCCGGGTAGAGCAGATGCGCCATTTCGTGCAGCACCTGCCGTCGCGCTATGGGGCCATGCGACATGATGTACTGGTCTGAGACCCGCCAGGCCCGGCCGGACTGGACCGCCTTGAGGCGATTCCAAGCCGGGTGCTTGGTGAACGGTCCGGCATCACCCTTGAACGAGATGATCACATCCGGATTCAGCCGCAGCAGGGTCTCCATGGTTATCACGGACGAATCGGCAGATTCCATGCCCTTGGGCGGTTCGCCCTGGACGTTGGTTGCTCCCAGGCGCTCCATCACCTGAGTCGTCAGGTGGTTGCTGTAGTAGGCATAGGGAGCATTGCCCCAATGCCAGAGGAAAACCGCGCTGACCTTTCCCGGCGCGCGTTTGCCGGTCGCCTCCAGCTCGTCCAGGAAAGCCTGGTTCATAGCCGCGCCCTGGCTGTCCGCACCGAGCGCTCGTGTGGCTCGCTCCACTGCACTCACAGAATCATTCAACGTGATCAGGTCGAATGCCAGGAACGCCCCAGTCTCCTCGATCTTCTTGGCGAAGGGTTCCGTATACGTGCGTAAGCCGATGGTCAGATCCGGCGACAGTTTCGCCAGAACCTCAAGGTTGGTCTGGTGCACTTCGCCCAGGTTAACGGCCTTGGCAGCGGCATCTCCCAAGAAGGCGGAGCGCTGGTTGTTGAGCGTGGAAAGCCCCGCGACCTGTCGGTCGAGCGCAACCATGACGTCAGCCCCGAAGGTCGAAATTGATGCGACGGTTCGTGGCGCGCGTTCGATCACCACGGATTGGTTGCGATCATCCACGATGGTCCGTGGGTAGTCCTGCGCCTGTGCGGCGGCGGACCCCACGGCAAAGAACAGCGTCAGGAGTGATCGAGCGGTACGCATGGAGGCCTTCCTTCCCAGGATTCATATCGACCTTCAGTGTTTCCCGTTGCCTGAGAAAACCGCTCCCCGAATCGGGAATCAGTTCGCTCGCGATCGCCTTCCTTTCTGGGTAGCCGAAACTTCTTACCCGCTCATAAGCTCGGTCCGTCCCTTCACATGACGAATCTCCGATGGGTAATGACCTAAGTCGTATGGGCGCGCTGCGGATACTGCTGGAGTTGTCGGTGGGCCACCGTTTGGCCATGGCAGGAGCCTTGGCTTTGACCCTTTTGGCTGTACTGGCGGAACTGGCGCCATTCGCCATCCTGTACTTCGCTGTCGAGGCCCTACTCAGGACGCCTCAAGCCTTCGCCCAGGAACTTCTGACTCTGGCTCCCTGGCTGGTGGGTGGCATAGTGCTGAAGTACATGGCCTATGGCGTCGCCTACCTGATCAGCCATCACGCTGCCTACGCAATCATGGCCAGTACGCGCAGCCGCCTGGCGGCCAAGCTCGATGATGCGCCCTTGCACTGGATACATGCACAGGGGTCGGGCGCGCTGAAACAGTCCGTTATCCAGGATGTCGAGCGCATGGAGGCATTCATTGCCCATCACACCGTGGAGGTCGCCGCCGCGGTATTGGCGCCACTGTGTGTCACGACAGCCTTGCTCTGGGTGGACTGGCGGCTGGCAATGGCGGCGCTGGCAGTCGGTCCCTTGGCCCTGCTCGCTTCAACATTCGCCATGCGCGGAGTGGGTCAAAACCAAGATCGGTTCAACCGGGCAACGGCCAGCCTGAACAACGTGACCGTTGAGTACCTGCGCAACATGCCGGTGCTCAAGGTGTTCAGTCGCAGTGCCTCCGGGTTCCGGCTGCTGCGACGGCAGCTTCATGCCTACTATCGACTAACTGATCAGATCACTCGCAACACCGTTCCAGGGTGGGCGCTGTTCACCAGCGTCCTGGGTGCCCACCTGCTCCTGTTGCTTCCGGTCGGCGCATGGCTTCATGCGCGTGGGGAAATCGGTGTTGCTCAAGTGGTGGTGGCAGTGCTGCTGGGGGCTGGGATTTTTCGTCCCTTGCTAAAAGTCAGTCGCTTCATCATGGACATACCGCCGATTCTCGCAGGCCTACGCAGGATGGCACCGATACTGGCGCTCAGTCGCAAGCGGGGGCGAGCAGATCTGCCGGTGGCTGCCACCGTACGGGTCGACCTCGACCAGGTCTGCTTTCGCTATGGCGGACGCCACGTGCTGACCGGGGTGAGCCTGTCCCTGGCGTCGGGCACCTTCAATGTACTCCTGGGGCCATCGGGGTCCGGTAAGTCCACCATCGCGCAACTGATTGCGGGCTTACTGGCGCCAGAGTCGGGGTCGGTCACGATCAACGGGAAGTCCATCGCCACCCTCAGCGATGAGGAGCGTACCCGCTGCATAGCTCTCGCGGCCCAGGACGTGTTTCTCTTCAGCGGAACGGTGCGCGACAACCTGGTGCTCGCGCGCCCGCAGGCATCCGAGGCGGAGATCTGCCGGGCCGTGCGTGTGGCGCAGGCGCAGGCGCTTATCGAGGGGCTTCCTGCCGGCTACGACACCCCGCTCAATGAACTGGGCACCCGCTTATCTGGCGGCGAGCGCCAGCGCCTGGCGGTCGCACGGGCATTGCTTGCCGACGCGGCGGTTCTGGTGCTCGACGAATCCGCGGCGTTCGCCGACAGCCTGACGCAACGCGCGTTCTTTCAGGCGCTGCTCGAGGAGTACCCAGAGAAAACACTGCTTGTCGTTGCACACAGGCTGCATGGAATCGAGCAAGCCGACCAGATACTAGTGCTTGAGGAAGGTGCATTGTCCTTGTGCGGACGCCATGACCAACTCATGAGCGAGAGCGATTACTACCGGTCCATGTGGATGCATGAGGAGTTCGCCGAGCGCTGGAGCTTGCGCGGCGCTGCGCCGTCCCAAGACAGGACGCAAGAGTCGGCAGCATTGCCGGCGACATCTACCGCAGGGGGAGATTGAGACATGGAGGCGGTCACCTCTTGGACAAGCATTCGACGCATCATCCAGCGCAGTGGCGCGCCTACCTCCGCCCTCACCTTGGGATTGGCGCTGCGCGTGCTGGAACGGTGTTCCGAAGTGCTGCCCTATCTGCTGTGCTGGCTATGGCTTGGCGCCGTCCTGCCACTTTCTTTGCCAGGTTTTGCCTGGACAGCCACCTGGGCGGCCAGTCCGCAATGGCTGGCTCTGACCCTAGCTTGCCTGTTCCTCATGCAATGGGCTTTCGCCTTCGGCGGCCAGAAATGTTGCTTTCTGAACAGTTACCAGATCATCGAACGCTATCGACAGGGGCTGCTCGAGCGAGTCCGCAACATGCCGATCGGCGTGTTGAGAGGACGGCAGGTGGGGCACATGGCCGACCTGCTCACCGACGACATCAATCGTGTCGAAGCCATATTTGCCCATGTCCTGGCGGATTTCGTCGCCGCCGCGGGCCTGGCGCTGACGACGATCCTGCTGCTGGCAGCTATCGAGTGGCGGCTGGCCCTGGCGCTTGCTGGGCTCGCGCCCCTGGCCATGCTCGTCCTGATTGCCAGTGGGCGACTGTTCGAGCAGGCGGTCCAGCGCAAACACGCGCGCTTCAAGGCGACATCCGGGATGTTGGTGGAGTTCATCGGCGGCCTGGCGACGTTACGCCTCTTCAATCACTCGCGCGCCTGGTCGCAGCAGTTAGACCAGGCGTTCACCGAACTCAAGGCGCTCAGCCTGGGGATCGAGAAATGGGGCGGCGGTCCGGTCATGCTCTTCAGACTGATCGTCGAGTGTGGCCTCGTCGTCCTGTTCATTGCAGGCGGCTGGAGCATGTTCTCCCATGAATACCCCGCGCTGGTTTGGCTGGCGTTCATTCTGCTGTCTTACAAGTTCATTGGTCCGCTGCTGGAGTTGGCCGAATACTTGGTGATGCTCCGCCATGCTTGCCAGAGCGAGATGAAGCTCGACGAGCTATGGCGCGTCCCGCTCCTGCCCGAACCCGCCCTGGCTAGGCGGCCGGATGGTCTGGCCGTGCAGTTCGATCGCGTGTCGTTCGCCTACGGCGATCGGCTCGTGCTACGCGATGTCAGCTTCGTGGTGCCGCCTGGTAGCGTCACCGCCGTGGTTGGTCCTTCCGGCGCAGGCAAGAGCACGCTGTTGCATCTGCTTGCGCGCTTTCATATGCCCGACAGCGGCGCGATACGCATTGGCGGCTTGGATCTGCGTGATATCGGCTCCGACCAGTTGTATCGCGTCGTCAGCATGGTCTTCCAGCAGGTACAACTGTTCGACGGCAGCATTATCGACAACGTGCGTGCAGGTCGCGAGCAGGCCAGCGACGAGGAGGTGATTCAGGCCGCCGAGGCGGCTCATTGTGATGAGTTCATCGCCAGGCTTGCTGATGGCTACCAGACAAAGGTCGGCGAATCGGGGTTCGGCCTTTCGGGAGGAGAGCGGCAGCGGCTGTCGATCGCCCGGGCACTGCTCAAGGATGCGCCGCTGCTCCTGCTGGATGAAGTAACCGCCTCGGTAGACCCACGCTCCCAGCACGCCATCCAGACCTCTCTCGGCCAATTGGCTGCGGGGCGCAGCGTCATCATGGTCGCCCACAGGCTCAACACCATCAGGCACGCCGACCAGATACTGGTTCTGGATCAAGGCGCCTTGGTCGAGGCTGGAACCCACCAGTCCCTGCTTGCGAGAAATGGTCTGTACGCCGCGATGTGGAGGGCGCAAACATCCAACGGCTAGTCGCCATCATCTCCCTTGACTGGTGGACGAAAAGATAAATCCTTTGCGGGTTCTTGATGCCTTCTTCGGGTAGTTGGCGCTTATCGCGCCTCCATAGACTCGGGTGAATAGCCGCTCAGCGCGAGTGGAATCTCCGCCGAGTCTTCTCCTGCTCTTAAGAAGGTTTTGGACAATGTGTGAACGTCAGATCTTGTCACGCGCACTTTCCGCCAGTGCCCTGGCGGGCATGCTGCAACTCAGTTTCCCTGCGGGCGCCGCCGCTCCTTTGAACGATGAAGAGTCGGTAGTTCTGGACTCAATTACCGTGACGGCGCGTAAGCGCGAGGAGAATCTCAACGATGTTCCCGGGTCGGTGCACGTGGAGACTGGCCGTGACCTGGAGCGAAAACGCATGCTCGATGGAGCGGCGGCATTGCGCGATGTGGCAGGTGCGAGCGTGGGCATTTTCGGCGATCGCTCCAACGCTTTCGTCGTCCTGCGCGGCGTGGCACCCATTCTCACGCCGCTCAGTCCCGACGACAGCTCAGTACTGACCTTCGTGGATGGTGCGCCGATGCCGATTGGCGCATCGTTTTCCCCGTATCTGGATCTTGAGCGAATGGAGGTGATGAAGGGGCCACAGAGCACGCTCTTCGGTCGCAACACCTCGGGCGGCGCGATCAACCTTGTGCCGGTGAAGCCAAACCATGAATTCGAAGCCTCGGTTCGGGGCGAAGGGGGGACCGATGGCATCTTCCGCACTGAAGCCATCATCAACGGCTCACTCGTTCCGGAAACGCTATCCGCGCGCCTGGCTCTCCGGCGCTCAGGCGCCGACGGCTACATCAACAACGTCGCCGGACGCGACTTGGGAGAGGAGCGGACCTGGGCCGCGCGCGGCTCTGTGCTGTTCACGCCTTCCTCCCGGGTGCGATGGCTCCTGAGTGCTCAGGGGGAGAGCACGGATAGCGCGCCAACGGCCTACATTGCATACCGGCCGGGGGAGCGAAGACCGCGGCACAGAACAAGACGATCGACGACATCCGGATGTACGCATTCAGCTCGCGTCTGGAGTACGACTTCGATGACATGACCGTCACTGCACAGACTAGTTATGCGCGCCTGAACGACCAGAACGACTACAACTTCCCGGATGCGAGGATTGCCAGCGACTTCAGCGGCCTGCCGCCCGAGCAATTCCTGGATCCAGCGACCAACTTCATCGACTGGCGAAAACGCGACTCTCGACTGACACAAGAATTCAGGCTGGGATCGCTACCGGGGGCCGATATCGGCTGGCTTGCGGGCGTGGTGTTCTATCAGGACCGAGCGCGCCGGGACAGGACCAGCGAGATGTGGTACTTCGGGCCTTCTGCCAGTGGCAGTACCGACTACGACCTGAAGACGACAGGTCAGGCATTGTTTGGCGAAGCCACCATTCCCTTGAATGAGCGCCTGCAACTCACGGTCGGAGCGCGCGCGACACGCGAAGACAAGGATTTTCATTCGGAGTACCACAGCAACGGAGCAGAAGGCGCGGTGCCTTACTTCCGTGAGTCTGGATCAGAGGACTATCGCTTCCTGACGGGCCGTACCTCGTTGTCCTATCGCTGGACCGACGATCTGATGACCTATGCCAGCGTGTCGAGGGGGTACAAAAGCGGCGGATTCGGCCTGGGTAGCTCGTTGATGTGGAGCGGCGTGCCGCGAGAGCCCTACGACTCCTCGACCGTCATGAGCTATGAGCTCGGTATGCGCTCCAATTGGCTCGACGATTCGTTGGTGGTCAATGGTGCGTTGTTCTTCAACGATATGAGCAAGGAGCAGATGCAGAGCTGGGACTACGAGAACTTCACCGGAAAGAACCTGAACCTGGATGCGCGGTCGGCCGGCTTCGAGTTGGACGCCCGTTACCTCGCAAGCCGCAATTGGTGGATGGAGGTAGGCGTGGCCTATACATACAGTTCGCTGCGCCACGTTTCTGCAGAGGCGGCCGCGCTCCAGGACGGCTTGCGAAGTGGCAACAGGCTTCCAAGCGTACCGGAATGGACGGCAAGGACCGCGCTGGGATATGAGGCGCTGGGTCGTGAACTTGGGTTCTCCGGATGGCTGGCAGAGCAAAGGGTGAACGCAATGCTCACATACAACTTTGTCGGCAGCCGTTTCACCGATGCTTCCAACTTCGGCAGGCTCGCTCCGGTTCACTTGATCTCGGCGCGTCTGGGTATCGATTGGGGCGACGGGGAGTTCTACCTGTTCGGGGACAACCTGCTGGACAAGAGATACATGACGATCAAGGACCGCTTCGGCACCGACCCCCAGGGCCAGCCGGTCTACGGCGTTTCCTATGCGCGCGGTGCAACCCTCGGGGTGGGGATGGTGCTGCGCTTCTGATGCAGGCATGCACGGCCGCTGTCCGGCGCGCCTGGACAGCGGCCGATCAGCTTCGGTAAAGCCCGGCCAGGCGCTCCAGATAAATCCTCTTCGGGCAAATTGCGTCCCGTTTCGAGTAGAGCGATAGAACATCGGCTCATAACCTTATTCCATCGTCCACGTGCGCGTTCGCACACCCAACCAGTGCCCTATTCGAGGTGCACTGGTCTAGGCAGGTTTGGCAGCGAACCGCATCGCTATCCAAGGAGTGATGATGGTTACTAATCGTTGTGATATTGCTGCACTGGAACAGCGCTATGAGAGCCTAGGCTATTGGAAGCGCCAGACATTGCCTGAATGGCTCAGAATCGCCGCCGATTCGTATGCACAGGCGCCGGCCCTGATTGATGGTGCTTCCCGGCTCACCTACAGCGAACTTGATCTCAAAGTGGATCGCCTTGCCGCCGGATTTGACCGCATCGGCATTGCCAGAGGCGACCGGGTGCTGATGCAGCTGCCCAACGGCGAAGCGTTCGTGGTCTGCCTATTCTCACTTTTTCGGCTCGGGGCGCTCCCCATCCTGGCCATGCCGGCCCATCGCGAGAAGGAAGTACTGGAGTTGTGCCGCCTGGCCGAGCCCAGCGCGTACATCATTCCGAGGTCTTTCCTAGGATTCGATTATCTTGCGCTAGCCGAGCGTGCCCGGGCCAGCGTGCCTTCCATCAAGAACATTCTCGTAGAGGGCGATCCGGGCCCCTGGCTGAGTCTGAGCCAGGTAGAAGATGCTCCCCGCAGCTTCGCGCCTCCTGCGCACACGGATACCGCCCTGCTGTTGCTCTCTGGGGGTACCACCGGTACGCCGAAACTGATTCCGCGCAGGCACACCGACTATCTCTACAACGCCGTCGAGTCAGCCCGCCTGTGTGGCTTTTCCCGGGAGTCCGTCTACCTCGCCGCCTTGCCAGTGGCCCACAACTTTCCGCTGGCCTGCCCAGGTCTTATCGGCACGCTCAGCGTCGGCGGGTGCGTGGTGATGGCCAAGGCGCCCAGCGCCGATGAGACCTTCCCATTGATCGTGAAGGAACGAGTGACACACACGGCGCTGGTTCCGCCGCTAGTCAAGCTCTGGCTGGAAGCGCGCAAATGGGATACCAGCGACCTTTCGAGTTTGAAGCTCCTTCAGGTGGGTGGCGCGCGGCTTGATCCGGATCTCGCCCGGCAAATCACGCCCAGCCTGGGCTGCCAGCTTCAACAGGTCTTTGGCATGGCTGAGGGACTGCTGTGCTACACGCGCCTGGACGACCCATTGGAGGTGGCGCTGAACACCCAAGGGCGGCCGCTGTGCCCTGATGACGAACTGCGGATCGTGGGACCGGATGGCCAGCCTGTATCCGCGGGGCAAGTCGGCGAGCTTCAAGTTCGAGGCCCGTACACCATTAGAGGCTATTACCGAGTGCCCGAGCACAACGCCCGCAGCTTCACGACTGACGGATTCTACCAATCGGGTGATCTGGTGCAGCTCACTCCCGAAGGCAATCTGGTGGTTCATGGGCGGATCAAGGAGCAGATCAATCGAGCCGGCGAGAAGATCGCCTCTGCTGAATTGGAAGGCGCCGTCGAACTGCATCCCGATGTCGAGAGCTGCGCCGTAGTCGCGGTACCCGACGAAAGACTGGGCGAGAGGACATGCGCAGTACTCCTCGCCGGCGAGGGGAATCCCTCCCTGGCAGATCTCCATGTGTTCCTGCGCACTGCGGGCCTGCCACAGTACAAACTGCCGGACCAACTACTCAGAGTTGACCGCTGGCCACTGACCACCATCGGAAAAATCGACAAGCAGCGGCTCATGATGCTCGCCCGGGACGACTCGACCATGCCCGACATCCGTCCTGCCGCAACTCCACTTTCCTATGTCGAGAGTGAAATGCCGGTGCACTGGCCGCCGATAGACATACTCACTGCGCTTGCTGACTCCGGAATCGCAGGGGATTACGCCCTGTACGAACAACCGGATGAGTGGTCCATCGGACTGGGCAGAGTTGCCACGCTGCGCGTTGGTGCCGAGCAAGCCGAACTGACCCAGGGCGAGAAATGTAAGACCTTCCGCAATCTGCGCCTGGTCGACTCCATCGCCGAGGCCACGGACGAGATCGCGGTTGCGGACTGGCGTGCCTATGGCGTTGCACGTTTTGAGCTTTCGCAGATATTCCATGGCCTGACCGCGCCGGCGCACGATTCACCGCTCATGGAACTGTTCGTGCCTGCCCTCGAAGTCCGCATCCGCGATGGGAAGGCGCGCCTTCGCGCGATAGATCCTGCCATGTTGCCCACGCTGAGAGCTGTGATCGAACGGGTGCAACAGCAGAGCGAAAGCACTCCCATTGCTCCAGAAGACGACGAGACGCTGCTCGCCTTGCGTCAACATGAAGAAGATATCTATAGAGCTAACGTCCAGCAGGCGGTGGACGAAATCAATGCGCGCAAGTACCAGAAGGTGATTCTGTCACGCCGAATTCCCCTCCCGGCCGGGGTCGACATCCTTCAAACCTACCGCGCAGGCAGGGCGCGCAATACTCCTGCCCGGTCATTCCTGGTCCAACTCGGCGGATCACGAATGGCTGGCTTCAGCCCGGAAACGGTAGTCGAGGTGACCTCCGATGGTTGGGTCAGCACGCAGCCTCTGGCCGGAACCCGCGCCCTGGGCGAGTCCCATGAAGAAGAGGAGCGGCTGCGCATGGATCTCCTCAACGATGCCAAGGAGGTGGCCGAGCACGCCGTTTCGGTCAAGCTAGCCCAAGACGAAGTGGCAAAGGTATGCCGGGACGCAAGCGTCAGCGAGTTCATGCATGTGCTGCGGCGGGGCTCCGTGCAGCATCTCGCCTCTCGCGTGAATGGCCGCCTGCATGAAGGCCGTACCGCCTGGGATGCCTTCGAAGCGCTGTTTCCCGCGGTCACCGCATCCGGTATCCCGAAACAGGCTGGCATCGAAGCCATCGGCCGCTTCGAGCGCACGGCCAGGGGCTGGTACAGCGGCTGCATGCTGGTGGTGGACAGTCAGGGGGCTTTGGATGCGGCACTCGTGCTGCGCTCCATCTACCAGCGTGAAGGCGAAAGCTGGCTCCAGGCTGGAGCCGGCATCGTCGGCCAATCCAGACCTGCACGCGAACTCGAGGAGACCAACGAGAAGCTCGCTTGCATCCTCAAGTACGTGGTGCTCAAACCGGCCGCCATCGGCGAACCACTGGAGGGTGTCCGATGAACACTTTTCATGCCTCTGACTTCATCGCCAAGATCCAGGCCCTGCTGCCTGAGCCATTCGCCGGCCGCGAGGAGGACAACCTCATCGAGCTCGGCCTGGATTCGCTGCACATCATGCGTCTCGTCAACGACTGGCGGCGGGAGGGCATTGCGCTGACGTTTGCCCAACTTATCGAGCGGCCCTATCTCAAGCATTGGCTCCAACTGCTGGAGACGGTCCGGCCCAATGCCCCGACAGAGACGGCAGCGTGGCAGCCCGATAGCCTGGAGGCATCAACGCCAATCGACGGTGCAGAAGCCTTTGGGCTGACTGACGTGCAGTATGCGTATTGGGTGGGCCGTCAGGATGGCCAGCCTCTCGGAGGCGTGGGATGCCATGCTTATCTGGAGCTCGAAGGTCGTGGTATCGACCCGTCCAGGCTGGAGGGTGGATGGCAGCAGCTTTTCCGACAGCACGCCATGCTCCGAACCCGGTTTGGCACGGATGGTACGCAGTGTGTCTGCGAGGATCTGGCCGCACCTCCGTTGCGCACGCATGATTTCAGGCATCTCGCTGCAAATGAAGCTGAAGCCAGGTTGCTGGCTGTTCGGGATCGCCTCTCACATCGTCGCTTGGATGTGGCAATCGGAGAAGTTGCGGGCCTGGAGCTCTCACTGCTTCCCGGTGGCGGCACCTGCATCCACTTCGACATCGATTTGCTCGTGGCGGATGTCCAGAGCCTGCACATACTGCTTCGCGATCTGGCAGCGGCTTATCAGGGGCAAGCGCTTCGCGCTGATCCCGACTGGAGATTTTCCCAATATCTGAACAGCGAGGCTCGGCGGGGCGCCGAGCAGGTAGATATTGCGCAGAAGTACTGGCAGGACAGCCTGGCCAAACTGCCTCCTGGCCCTCAGTTGCCCCTGGTCAAGACGCCGGAGAATGTTGTACGGCCACGTTTCGTGCGCCGGCGGCATCAACTCCCCAGCGAGACTTGGCAGACCTTGAGAAGACTGGCAGCGAGGAATGGCGTTACGCCAGCGATGATGCTGCTCTCTGCCTATGCGGAGGTCTTGGGCAGGTGGAGCCAAGAGCCCGAGTTTTCGTTGAATCTTCCGCTGTTCGACCGCAGGACTGACCACCCAGGAGTCGAGCATGTCGTGGCTGACTTCACCAACCTGCTGCTACTGCGCTGCGACTGCCGCCATGCAGCGTCGTTTTCTGACCGCACGCACGAACTCCAGCGGCAATTTCACCGTGACGTCGCCCACTCTTCCTATTCGGCAGTCAACGTACAACGCGACATGGTTAAGCATGGCTTCGCCGAAGGAGTCATGGCTCCGGTGGTGTTTGCCTGCAATCTCGGGACCCCGTTGCTGACGCCGGAGTGCAAGACCACGCTTGGCCGCCTTCGCTACATGGTGTCCCAGACACCGCAGGTCTGGCTGGATCACCAGGTCTATGAGGACGAGGAGGGGCTCTTATTGGCGTGGGACGCAGTGGAGGAGCTGTTCCCCGAAGGGGTGGTCGACGACATGTTCTCCGCCTACTGCAACTTGTTGGAATGGCTGGCTCAGGATGCGACTCATTGGCAACAGCTTATGCCATGGGTGCGGCGCAGCCACGAGCAGGACATCCGCACGGCCGCTGTCGTGGACAACGGCATTGTGACCGATGCCTCGCTGCACCAGCGTATGTTCAATGTGGCCGCCACTATGCCGGACCGCGTTGCTGTCGTTCTTGATGGTGGCGTCCTTTCCTATGGCGAGCTGGCGCGGCGCGCACTGCAAGTGGCCGCGCTCTTGCATCGGCACGGTATCGAACCTGGTGAGCCAGTCGCCATCAGCCTGCCACGGGGCTTGGACCAAGTGACAGCGGTATTCGGTGTTCTAGCCGCAGGTGCCTGCTACGTGCCCGTGGGAATGAGCCAGCCTGCGGCCCGGCAGGCCAGGATCCATGAGACAGCTGGCATCCGTTGGGTCCTGACGGACTCCAGCGGTGTCGTCATGGCAACTCGTGAAGGTACCACCAGGCTGGACGTGGCCAGCGCTTGGCATATCGATCCTCCGTCAGAGTACCAGCCCGTCCGTGCGGACAGCAGCGCCTACATCATCTTTACCTCCGGCTCGACTGGCGAGCCCAAGGGCGTGGAGGTAACCCACGCGGCAGCTGCCAACACCATCGATGTCCTCAACGCCCGCTATGGCGTGGGCCCCGACAGCCGCGTGCTGGCCGTGTCCTCACTGGATTTCGACCTGTCGGTGTACGACCTCTTTGGCGTGCTCGGCGTCGGTGGCGCGGTGGTGCTGCTCGACGAGGACCATCGCCGTGACGCCGCCGCTTGGCTGGAGCTCATCCACCAGCACCGGGTCACCCTGTGGAACTCCGTGCCGGTGCTGCTGGACATGCTGCTGGTGATGGCCGCCGAGGACCCTCGTCCGCTGCCGTTCGAGCAGGTGTTCCTGTCCGGCGACTGGATAGGTCTGGACCTGCCCGGGCGGCTGTTCGCCAAGACCTCCGGCAGCACGAAGCTGGTCGCCATGGGCGGCGCCACCGAGGCGGCCATCTGGTCGAACGCCTTCGACGTGACCTTGCCGCTGCCGGCCCACTGGCGGTCCATCCCCTACGGCAGACCACTGGCCAACCAACGCTACCGGGTGGTCGACGCCCAGGGCCGGGACTGTCCGGACTGGGTGACCGGCGAGCTGTGGATCGGCGGTGCGGGTGTCGCGCTCGGCTACCGGGGAGACCCGGCGCAGACCGCCGAGCGCTTCGTCGACTACAACGGCGAGCGCTGGTACCGCACCGGCGACCTGGGGCGTTACTGGCCTGACGGCAACCTGGAGTTCCTCGGTCGGCGCGACCACCAGGTCAAGGTGCGAGGCCACCGCATCGAACTGGGCGAGATCGAGGCGGCGCTGTCCGCCCTGCCCGGCGTGGCCCGTGCGGTGGCGGTGACCATCGGCAAGCCGGTGGCTCTGGCCGCCGCTTTCGTGCCCACCGACCCCACGACACAGCCTCGTACCGACGAGTTGCTGGCCGCCCTGCGGCAACTGCTGCCCGACTACATGGTGCCGACTCACTTGCAGGCCATCGATACCTTGCCCCTGAGCGGCAATGGCAAGGTCGATCGACAGGCCCTCGTGGCGCTGCTGGCTACCCAAGCCTCGACACGAGCGGCCTACGACCCGCCACAACCAGGTCTGGAGTGCGAGGTGGCCGATATCTGGAGGGAGGTGCTGCAGTGCACCCCCCTTTCCAGAACGGACGACTTCTTCCTGATCGGCGGCGATAGCCTGCGAGCTACGCAGATCGTGCAGTTGCTCCACTCGCGGCGGATCTCACCAGCACCCGTGCCGCTGTTTGTCCTGTTTTCCAGCCCCACCATCGCCGCGCTCGCCCATCACATACGAGGACAGTGGCAGGCCCTGAGCATGACCGGAGCCGAAGACTCCATTGAGGAAGGCATCCTATGAATGAATACACCCACCCTGTCCCTGAACTGGTCGCCAAGCTGTCTGCCTCCGGCATTCTCCTTTGGGTCGAGGACGGGCAACTGCGCTTCAAAGCGCCCGCAGGCGCGCTCAGCACGGAGCGGCGGCAAATGCTCCAGGCGCGAAAGGGAGAGATTCTGGCCCACCTGATCGCCACGGATACCAGCATCCAAGCTGACCCCGCCAATCGGTTTGAGCCGTTTCCACTCACGGACCTGCAACTGGCGTACATCGTCGGGCGCCGCGACAACTACGAGCTCGGCGGCGTGGGCTGCCACAACTACCTCGAACTGCAGATGCCTGCCTTGGATCCGCAACGCCTGGAGCGTGCATGGCATGCCCTGATCATGCGGCATGACATGTTGCGAGCGGAAATCGGCACCGACGGCCAACAACGCGTCCTCAGAAGTGTCGTGCTGCCGCCGCTGCGCTGCGATGATCTGCGAGGGGCAAGCGCCGAGGAGTTTGAGCGTGCCACGCTCGCCAGCCGAGACGAGATGGCATTTCGTCGATACGACTCCGAACGTTGGCCGCTCTATGAGATTCGCCTTACGCTGCACGACGACAGTTCGGTTCTGCACTACTCAACGGACCTGCTGATCGCCGACTTCGCCAGCATCCAGTTGCTGCTGGCTGAGTTGGGTCAGCTCTACCATCGTCCCGAGACTGCTCCGGCACCACTAACGCTGACTTTCCGCGACGTGGTGATGTCCGAGCGCCGGCGTCGTCAGCACCCGGATACCGAAGCTCGACAGCAAAAGGACCGGGATTACTGGATGGCGCGGCTGCCGGACTTGCCCGGGGCCCCCGAGCTACCACTCCTGCCTCATGCTGCACGTCCCCTCCAGAACACCCCTAGCTTCGAGCGTCATGGCTTCGATCTTCCCGCGGGCTCCTGGCAACGGTTCAGCGAGATCGCAACGGCCCAGCAACTGACGCCGACCGCGGCCGTGCTAGCCGTCTTTACTGAGGTCCTCCGGCTCTGGTCTCGCCAGCCCGACTTCTGCATCAACCTGACACTGTTCAATCGCCCGCCGGTCCATGAGCAGATCCAGCATATCGTCGGCGACTTCATCGCCGTCAACGTCCTCGAGGTTCGCCTCGATGGTGGCACGACCTTCCCGCAGCGTGCCCGGGCGTTGCAAACGCGCCTTTGGCAGGACATGGAGCATTCCGGCTTCACGGGCATCGAGGTGCTTCGACAACTGTCGCGTCTGCATGGCAGCAATCAGCTCATCCCCGTGGTGTTCACCAGCACCGTGGGCATCGCCGGTCAAGCACTGCCCCGGAATGACTTCATGCACGATGCCCAACTGCTCTACGGCATCACCCAGACGCCCCAGGTCTGGCTCGACTGCCAGGTAACCGAACGCAACGGTACATTGCATGTCGACTGGGACGTGCGCAACGGCATCTTTCCCCCGGGCCTCATCGAACAGGCTTTCGCTGCCTTCACCCAGGCCATTACCTCGCTTTCTCAAGGCCCGGACGCCTGGACACTCGGGCACCTGGTCACGCTACCCGAATCCACGCGACTGCAGCGCGAACGCATCAACACAGAGCGCAATGCCCCCTTGCCCTTGGGCTACCTGCATGGTGGCTTCTGCCGCCGCGCACTGGATTTTCCCGAGCGCCCTGCTTTGCTGTGCGGCGCAAGCGAATGGAACTACGGTCAGCTTGCTGCATGGGCCGTGGCCATCGCCCGTGACCTGCGTGCCGCCGGCTGCGGGCCGGGCCAACCCGTCGCCTTGTTTCTCGACAAAGGGCCCGCGCAGATCGCTGCCGTCCTGGGCGTCCTGCTGGCGGAGGGTGCCTACGTCCCCATAGACGTAGGCCAACCCGTCGAGCGAAGAGACACCATGCTGGCGGACGTCGGTGCGAAACTGCTGCTGACCGATTGCGAACATATCGACGCTCAGTGGCCCGACGGCATCCAGCCGATGCTCGTTGGCGCCATGGACGCCTTGCCGCCCGAGGAACTGGCCTCGGCCCTGCAAGAGGCCATCGCCGCGGCAGCGCACCGAGACACCGCAACGCAGTTGGCCTATGTGCTCTATACCTCGGGCACCACGGGGCGGCCGAAGGGCGTCATGCTTACTCATCGGGGTGTCCTGAACACCATCCAAGGTTTCAATCGCCAGTTCGGTCTTGACGAGAACGACAGATTCTTCGGTCTGGTGAACTACACCTTCGACCTCTCGGTGCTGGACATTTTCTGCGCCTTCACCACCGGAGCGGCGTTGGTCCTGCCGCAGGGGCAGTGGCGCAATGACCCCGAGCAATGGGTATCGGCCATCGAGTTGCATCGGGCTACGGTCTGGAACTCCGTACCCGCGCACATGCAAATGCTCTTAACCCACCTACCCCAGGGACGGATGCTCTCCAGCCTGCGGATAGGTTTTCTTTCTGGCGACTGGATCCCGGTGGCACTGCCGGACCAGGTACGTCAGCGCCTGCCCGGCATGGCACCCAAAAGCCTCGGTGGCCCGACCGAGATTTCGGTGACCTGCATCTATCACGACATTGGTGATGTGCCCCAGGACGCAGTGTCGATCCCCTACGGCTCGCCATTGAGCAACCACCGGCTTTATGTCCTGAATCACCAGCTTGAGCACTGCCCCAACTGGACCCCGGGGGAAATGTATGTGGGCGGCCCCGGGGTCGCTCTCGGATTCGTCAATGATCCCGAGCGCACCCGCGAGCGCTTCATCATTCACCCGCAGACCGGCGAGCGCCTGTACCGAACCGGCGATGTCTGCCGCTTCCGCGACGACGGCATCATCGAGATCCTGGGGCGCGAAGACAATCAGGTGAAGATCCGCGGCCATCGCATCGAATTGGGTGATGTGGAAGCGGCCTTTGCCTCACTGCCCGGTGTCGGCCGCGCTGTCGCGCTGGTACGCCGGGAGCCGCTGGACCTGGTGGCCGCAGTGCAGGTGTGCGAACCCTGCGATGATCCAGCCACGCTCATCGAGCAATGGCGTAAGGACCTGGCCACGCGTCTGCCTCGCTACATGTTGCCGTCGGCCATCGAGGTGTTGCCTCAGATTCCCTTGAGCCGCAACGGCAAGGTCGACCGCAAGGCGCTCGCCGAACGCTTCCAGGGCGCGTTGGCGGGCGGCCGCGACCGGCAACCGCTCCGAGAGGACCCGCTGGAGCAGAAGCTGGCCGCGATCTGGCGCGAACTGACGCTGGCAGAAGACATCGCGCGCGACGACGACTTCTTCATGATTGGCGGCACCAGCCTGACGGCGGTAGGACTGCTCAATCGGCTTTCCAGCGAAGGACTGCGTGTCAATATCGACCTTATCTTCAACCACTCCGTGTTCCATGACATGGTTGAGGCACTGAAGCGTGCCGAAGACGAAGAGGAGAATTTCCGCCAGGGCATCGACCTCGAAGCGCTGCTCACCCGAGCGATGCGTAACCTGCACACGGCCGCGCCCGAGCCGGCAGCGGAGCAAGTCCGCAACATCTTCCTGACCGGCGCTACTGGTTACCTGGGCATCTACGTGCTACGTGCCCTCGTGCAATCCACAAATTGTCGGATTCACTGCCTGCTGCGATGCCGCGACGAAGACAGCGGCTACCAGCGTCTTCGTCAGATGAGCGAGGAAAAGGGGCTGGGCTTCGATTTGGACCGTGACCGCGTGCGCATCATCCCCGGCGATCTGTCTGCCGAACGTTTCGGACTGGACGAGGCCGCCTATGCTGCGCTGGCACAGGACATGGACAAGGTTCTGCATATCGCTGCGCTGATCAGCCTCATCGCGCCCCTTTCCGGTCTGTACCCGATCAACGTTCAGGGCTCGGCCAACGTCATCGAACTGGCAACCACCGGCAAGCGAAAACCCATCCACTACATGTCCACCATCGGTGTCCACTACCGGCTTCCGTACGGTGAGGACGAGCCCCCTATTCCCGAGGCTACAGGGCCGGATGCCCCCTGGCACAAGCCCGAGCTCACCTACGAACACACCAAGTACATGGCCGAACAGCTATTCCATCGGGCGCGGGAACTGGGCGTGAAGGTGAACATCTTCCGCTCCGGGGCCATCACCTGGGACAGCGAACAGCCCCAGCCTTTTATCAACGACGATGCCTTCGTCAAGTTCTTCCGGACCTGCCTGAGCGTACAGGGCTATCCGGACTCCTCGATCCTGATAAGCATCACTCCGGTCAATGTCGTCGCCCGGTACATCGGGATGATCGCTCAGCGTGAAATCCGCGACCAGGGGCAGAACTTCCATCTGGTGTCCCAGCACAGCCTCCCTGGCGGCAGGATCTACGCCTGGTTCAACGAGCTGGGCTGCCGTTTTTCGCCCCTGGACTTCGAGACTTGGGACGAGCGGCTTTCGGACAGTTTCGGGCGAGGCTTCATCAACCGCTACTTCAAGCACGGCATCGGCCAAGGTGGCCATCATCAGTACCGTATCGACAACCTGGTTGCCGTGCTGGAAAAACACGGCATGCAGCCGAACCAGGTCGACCGTGCCTACTTCAAACCTTTGCTATCGCAGCTTGCAGGCGTGGGCCAGGACGACGAAGGAGACATGTCATGCACGCCCCGTTGAGCGCAGAAGCCCACGGCGATTTTCCGACATATCGGTCCTGGTTCCGAATTCCGGCCTCCAGGGCTGATCCGGCCTGGCGCTTAATCTGCCTGCCCCACGCTGGCGGATCGGCCAGCTTCTTCTATCCCTGGAGTCGAGTGCTCCTGCCCGAAGTGGAGTTGGTGGCGATCCAGTACCCAGGGCGCGAAGAGCGCATAGGTGAGCCCTGCATCGATGACATGGACACCATGGTGAGCAGTCTGGCCCAGGCACTCGCCGCTGTTCCGCAGTTGCTGCAACGGCCCTATGTACTGTTTGGCCACAGCATGGGAGCGGCGGTCGCCTATGAGCTTGTACTGGCCTTGCAGCAACGGAATGCTGCGCTGCCCAACCTGCTTGCGCTCTCGGCGAGCGAGGGGCCCGGAGCGGTGAAGCCCAGTGCGCTGCACTGTGCCACCGACGGTGCATTGGTGGCCGAAATTGTCCGACTCAACAATCGATTGGAGCACCTGCTGCATTCACCGGAACTGACGGGCCTGGTCCTTCCGGCGCTGCGCAGCGACTACCGGCTGATAGAAACCTACGGTGGCAGAAAGCCCTCGTACAGCCAGGTGCGGGTGCCCGTGGCGGCACTGGTGGGACGGGAAGACAGCGAGCTGAGCCTGGACGACGCGCAAGCTTGGCAGCGGATCGCTAGCCAGGGCTTCGAGCTATGCAGTTTCCCGGGTGGGCACTTCTACCTGAGTCAGCAGTTTCCGGCATTGACCGAACAGCTATGCCGACGCCTGACCGAGCACAGCCTGGGAAAGACACCGTGGCAAGAACTGCCCTGAAGGAGCCGCACAGCGGAGTTTATTCCCGAATCGGGCATGCCGCTCCCTGTTCGGGTAGTGCCGTCGCCGGACCATGCCAATCATGTCTAGCGCACGCCGCGACGCGCAGAGCAATAAGCCTCAGGCGCCATGTAGGGCGTTCCGCCAATCCCGTGGGGTGCCGATAGACCCACGCTTTCTCGGACCGCGTCGGCCGCAGCAACAACGTACAGGAATGCAAAGATGGATACTCAGAGCAGCGGAGCCCGGATCTTGATCTTGGGTGGCTATGGACGCGTCGGGCAAGAAGCTGCCCGCTATCTTCTGAACGCGACCGATGCGAAGGTTGCCCTGTCGAGTCGAATGGCCCGGCCGCTGCCCGTATGGGCCGGGCCCGGTTCGCTGGATCGCTTAACGAACCAACAACTTGATGTGTTCGATGGCGAAGCGTTGGTCGCGGCATGTGCACGGTCAGACCTGGTCATCTCGTGCGCAGGACCGTCGGGATTGATCGGCGAACGCGTGGCCATGGCCTGCAAGCGGGCGGGCGTTCCGCTCGTGGAGGCGGGCGGGTACGATCCGCTGTTGCACAGCTTGCAACAGGCTCAGGCCTCAGCGCCGACGTCGGTTCCGCTTGTCATCAACGTGGGATTGCTTCCTGGCTTGTCCGGGCTGTTCCCGAAGTGGCTTCTGGACACCCGGCGCGACACTCAACTTGTCGAGGCGCTCGACGTCTACTACGTCGGGCGCGACGCATGGACCTACAACTCGGCCTGGGACATCATCAACAGCCTCGGTGGCTTTGGCCATGACCGGGGCTTCTGCTATTTGAACGGACAGAATGTCGTTCGGGTTCCCATGCGTAAGGCCGCGCGCAAGGTCAACTTCCCCGACCCGATTGGCAGCGCCTCGACCATGCTCATCTATTCAGAAGAGATCGCCCGGCTGGCCTGCCAATGGGAAATAGATACTGCGCGCGTCTACGGAGCCAACATTGGCCCTCGCGCGACCCTGGTGTGCATGCTGGCGAAGGTTTTGCGCTTTTATCAAACGCCACGGGCGGTGGCGCGGGGCGCTCGCTGGCTGGCCCGCGCGTCTGCCCGCGACATGCAAAAGCTTGAGCCCGCCTACGGAATCCATGTCGACCTGCACTACCGCGGCGGGCGCACGGCGAGCGCCACGTTAACCCTGGACGACACCTATCGGGCGACCGGAACAGTGATCGGCATCGCTGCGCATCAACTCCTCGATGAAGAGGGGCCAGGCCCCGGCATATTCATGTTGCACGAGGCCGTCCAATCCGAACGCTTCATGCATTCCCTGGAGGCCCAGGGACTTTTGCGGATTTTTCACGGGGCACAGGACTCCGGCAACAGGCTGGAGGGAGCGACGGTATGAACTCGGTGAAGAAAATTATTGTGCTGGGCGGCCATGGCGAAACAGGAAGACGCATCGTCGGCAATCTGTCACTGCGCTATCCAGACCTGCAGGTCACCATCGGCTCGCGGCGAGCGGCTCCCGCCTCGGACGGGACCACGCCGATTGTCCGGATCGATACCAATGACCGAGTACAAGCCCTGGAGGTGCTGTCGCACTACGACCTGGCAATCATCGCCCTGGGACCTATGCATGTGCATGGAAGTACACCGCATCAGCTATGCATCGAGGCAGGGGTCGATTGCATCGACATCAATGATAGCCTGGTTGTCGCAGAGCAAGTCCTGGCTCTGCAGGCTGTCGCGGCGCAGAGCAAGCGGGCGGTTTTCACCGGCATGGGGTTTACCCCGGGGCTGTCCAGCATGTTGATCGCAGAACTGGCCGACCAGCATGCCTCCCATACCGGGACCTACCGGATTCGCGCATGCATGGGGGCTGCGTACGGTGGCGGGGAAACAAGTCCCTACGCCATTCTCTCCAGTTTCCGCCCGCAAATCGCCACCCTCGTTGCCGGCGCTCATCAAAGCGTTCCCACCCCTTGGAGGGATGGCCTCGAGCGCTTCTCATTCCCGGGGCAGCAAGTCCCCGTCGAAACCATTCCGTTTTCGCCGCTGGAGGCCGTCAGCCTCGCCTCGTCCCGCAGCGCCCTAGCCGGCGTCGTATCGAATCTGGATGCGCGCTATCACATCCAATATCTAAAACAGGGGTTCGCACGGATGCTGGCCCGCATCCAACTGTCGCCGCAGACCGTTGAGTGGTTCGCCAGGAAATTCTACAAAAGCGGCCAGAAGATGAAGCGCAAGAAGGATGCAGATCCCGATACCGTGCTGTGGGTGTATCCGGACGACGCTCCGCAGCGCGGACTGCTGGTACATGGTGTGCTGTCGTCCTACGACTTGACCGCCGCGATGGCCTGCGCCGTCGCCGATGCCTGGCTGGCGGGTGATCTTGCGGCATGCCAAGGCGTCTATGCCGTCGACCATCTGGGTGAAGACTTGCGAGCTTGCCTGCGCCGGCATCTGGCACGCCGAGGTGTCACCAGCAAGCCTGCGGACATCCCCGGCCTGACCGAGCAGGGGCTGGACTTTGGCTGGGTCGCCAGCATCAGCAGCAGCGACGTGCGAGCGCTTCGCCACTTCCGCTGCAACTGGTACACGGCCAGCCCCAAGCACCCCAAGATGGTCCCGCTGCAAAAGCGCTTTCTGCTGCAATCCAAGGTCTGGAAGACTTTGCGGAGTAGACGAAAGGGACTGTCATTTCTCGGATTCGTCCTGTTCACCATGCGTCGGTGGCGGCAGCACTTTAAGGCGTTGAAGTCGTTCAGGTCAGAAGCCGTCGGCCCGTGCGCCGGATGGTGGCCAGATATCACGCGTGACATCAGCATGTTCACGTCCGGCTACTCCCGGGTGCGAGACATGCTTGGACAAACACTGGCATTGCAGCTGTACGGTCAGATGTTCCTGGAAACGGGACGGATGGAAATGCGATGGCTGTGGCCGGATCCGACCATCTTCGCGGCGCTGGATCGGCCCGCCGAGGGTGTGCGTGACTACTGGCTGGCATTCATGGAGGGCTGCCAGGAATTGGGAGTGCTTCGCTATGAGACCCAGACCGAAGGGAACCGTCTGGTTTGCGAAATCACCCACTGCGCATACGCCGCTATGTTCGCCCGACTCGATTGCCCGGAACTTGCGGCGCTTGTGCGGCAGATGGAGCATGAAGCACTCGCCTACATGGCGAGCAACAGCGGATTGGAGCTGGACTGGCAGGCAGGACCATCAGGAACCGCCAGAATCATGCTGAAAACCCCGTTATCGTCCGACCGGCAGCCTGCCGAACAGCAGCAAAGGGTATCTGTATGAGGAACAGTCCCGCAGAGGCGCTGGCCGCGGCTTGCACCCCGACAGCGTCAGTCAGGTGCGTCTGGCAACAGCTTCAGGCGGAGGCCAGGCGCGCGCCGCAGGAAGACTCTGTATTGGGGCCGCTCATCGATAGATCCATTCTCTGCCGCAGCTCATTCTGGCAGGCGCTGTCCTCCCTGCTGAGCGCTAAGCTGTCCATCCAAACGGTGTCCATGGACATATGGCTGGAGTGCTTTGCCGATGCTCATGGACCGGAGGCCGAGGAGGCGGCGAAAGACGACTTGGCCGCGACCCTCCTTCGGGATCCGGCAGCGGAGAACCTGTTGGTGCCCTTTCTCTGCTACAAGGGCTTCCACGCACTGCAGTGCCACCGGGTTGCCCACCAGCTATGGAACGCCCGCAGAAGGACACTCGCGCGTCTGTTGCAGAGCCGGGTTTCTGAAGTCTTCGGTGTGGATATCCATCCTGCCGTTCCGGTGGGGCGGCGCGTCTTCATAGATCACGCAACAGGAATCGTCATCGGCGAGACTGCCAGCATCGGTAACGACGTCTCGATTCTCCAGAAAGTTACTCTGGGTGGAACCGGCAAGGAGTATGGGGACCGCCATCCGAAGATACGGGACCGAGCCTTCATTGCAGCAGGCGCGACGATACTGGGCAACATTGAAATCGGCTTTGCCTCCACCGTCGGCGCTGGAAGCGTCGTGCTTGAGCCGGTTCCGCCTTACTCCACGGTCGTTGGCGTACCTGCTCGCATTCTTTGCACGAATGGACTTTGATAGCGCTGTATGGAATACAGTTGTTAACTTATTCGAAGTCTGCTAAAACCTTCAGTCATGTTTGATACTGATTCTTATTCGCAACAAAAAGCGAAATAAACATGGCGAGCCTCAAATCATGGAAGGTGCAGCACACGAATCGACAGCGTATTCCTCTCCCGCCGATGCCGACCATGGCATGGTCACACTGCAGCCCGGCTTGATCGTCTGCCATACGGTTGCAACCAGCCTTGGCGCTGTCTCCACCACCAAGACGTTCGACGGTGACTGCGAGTTCATTCACCTCAACTGCCAACTGGCCGGAAAGTTCACCGGACGGGTCGGCAGCCATCCTTTGGATTTTTCCCAAGGAGACGTCTCGCTTGGTTTTTCGGCTGGCGAACGGTTCCAAATCCAGCATTGCGACCGGTTTGAGAACCTGACGGTGATGGTCACGCCAGACGTGCTATGTGAGTTGGCGGGGGAAGAAGTGCGCCCCATGCTCGGCCCCGAAGGCAATCCTGGATTCTTCGTCCGGTATGCGGGACTCTGCCGAAAATCGATTCGTTCTGCCAAAAGCGTTGCCAGCCTACTGGCCACGGCTCCGTGTCAGCGCCTCCTGCTTCACGCTGCAACCCTCGACTTCCTGCATTGGCATCTCGCCGCGTTCCGCAACTGCGAAGACTGCAGGCGACTCTCCGTGCGCGAATGTCGGCAGCTGGAAAACGCCCGGGCACTGCTGCTGCAGGATCTCAGCACCCCTCCAACCATTGCCGAACTCGCGAAAGCCGTCGGCATGAACCAATGCAAGCTAAAGAAGTGCTTCAAAGACCACTTCGGCAGCACCATCTACGCCTTGTTTCAAGAGCAGCGGATGAGCAGCGCTCAGCAGCTGCTGCAGAGCTACAACGTGACCGAGACGGCAATGATGCTTGGCTACTCCAACGTCAGCCACTTCAGCGCCGCCTTCGCCAAGCAGTTTGGTAACTTGCCGAGCAAGGCGCGCCAGAGCGTCACAGTAGCTGTTCGGGGCTATCATCCCGTCTAACAGCTGACCGATAGAACAACGTTCGACTCGTTCGATGACCGTGCTAGAACGCTCCCTTGACGCCCAGCCCGATGAACTGTTTGAGGCACTGCTACCTGACGTCACGGCAGATATGCTGGGTACCTACCTAATGCCATAGTCGCGAAGGCGCGTGACGGCGGAATGTCTTGGGAGTTTGGCCGGCGGCGAACGTCGCGAGGAGTTGCAGCATCCCCAATCCGATGCGAGACAAAAGTGTCCCGCCGCCCCACACCGTTCGCGCCTGCATGGGTGATCCTTCCGAGTTCAAGGAGGATTTCCATGACGGCACCCAGGATGCGAGCCTCGACCAAGGCAGCGACTCGCCGTGATGAAGACCAGTTGGTCCAGCGTGCAATAGCCGTGCTGGAGCGCCGTATGTTCCGGCGCGGCCAGGAATTACTGAGCCCGCGCGGCCTGCGCCAATACCTTCGACTGAGGCTGGTGGGGAAAAGCGAGGAGGTGTTTGCCGCCGTGTTTCTCGACGCCCAATGGCGCGCGCTGTTCCGCGGCACAGTCAATGCGGCGCCAATGTATGCGCGCGTGGTGGTCAAGCGCGCGCTTCGGCACAATGCGGTCGGCGTCGTCGTCGCGCACAACCATCCATCAGGCTTGGCCACCCCGAGCCAAGCCGATATTGCTGCCACTCGGCAGTTGAAGGCGGCATTGAACCTTGTCGACATCGAGCTGCTGGATCATTTCGTCATCGGACGCGGTGAGCCCTTTTCCTTTTTCGACGCCCAGCTACTGTGAGCCGGCCGGAATGCCGGAACCTGACCGCTGGGAAACTGGCCGGCGAGCACCTGAACAGGACAAAACGCCAGCCGGTGCGCGGGGCCCACGTGGGACAGTTGCGCATCGACCCAGATCTTCGGGTAGCTGATTTCGTTGAGCGCGGTGGACATCGTGGCTCGCATACCGTGGCCGGTCAGCAGGTCCCGATACCCCATGCGTTTCAGCGCACTGTTGAGGGGGCACTGATGCGGGACTTGATGTCCACGTCACCGTGCAGCAGATAGCGTTGTGCCGGCTTGAACTCTTCCAACAGGTATCGAACGATCTCGATGGCTTGCACCGACAGGGGCAAGATGTATGGCGGGATGTTCTTTGGTAGTTGGTGCTTGCGGCGCATATCGGTCTTGAGCTGCTTGACCATGTTTGCCGGAATGATCCACAAGCCTTGGTCCGCACCCCCCCAGCAACAATCCGAACTCCGCGCCGTCCTAAAGATGGACTAAATAATGGACTAAAAAGTCGTGGCTTGGAGTGGATTTCTGTGGACATCATTGGATCGAGTCAGAAGAAAAAATTGTTTCTTTTCAACGGCTTGAAACGATCAGTGGACGTTCTTGGAAATCCTTGGATTGATGGAGTGGAGCGGGCGAAGGGAATCGAACCCTCGTCATGAGCTTGGGAAGCTCAGGTAATGCCATTATACGACGCCCGCTCGGACGGCTTTTGCGGCCAGGGCGCCTTTTTACCAGATGCGCGGCGGCAGGTGAAGCCCGGGGCGGGGTTTTTGTTGATTTCGCTGGGTTTTTCCGCCAGGGGAGCGGGGCTCCCCGTGGCGGTGGCGGTTAGCTGGCGAGGGCGGCGAGGGGGACGCTGGCGCCGTTGGGCTGGGGGCGGTAGATCGGGTTGAGCGGCTGCGTGCGCTGCGGGCGGAGGAAGGCCAGCAGGGCGTCCTGGGTCTGTTGCCAGGCGGCCTTGTGCTCGACGTCGATGAAGTGGCCGGCATTGCGGATGGTGTGAAATTCCGCGCCGCGGATCAGTTGGCCGAACTGGCGGGCTTCGTGGGGCGTGGTGTAGATGTCCAGCTCGCCGTTCATGAACAGCACCGGGATCTCGATACCGGCGAAGCTCTCGGTATAGCTATCGGCGTTCAGGCGCAGCACTTCGCGGATATGGAAGTGCATCTGGTGGTATTCGTGCTCGTCCAGGCTGCTGACGTGGCGGAAGTTGTAGCGCTTGAACAACTGCGGCAGGTAGCGGCCGATGGTTTCGTTGACCAGGTTGCCGACCTGGGTGCGATCGCAGGCGGCGAGGTAGTCGAGGCCGCGATGCAGGTAGTCGAGCATGGCCGGGTTGAGCTGAGGCGAGAATGAGTTGACCACCGCCCTGCGGATCCGTCCGGGACGCTGCGCCAGGGCCAGCAGGGTGGCGACGCCGCCCCACGAGAACGACATCACCACGTCGGCGCGGAAGCGTTCGATCAGTTCCAGCAGGATCCTGGCCTCGCATTCCTTGCTGATCGGCGTGCGGTTTTCGTTATGGGGTTTGGACTGGCCGGCATACGGCTGGTCGTAGAGCACCACGTTGTAATGCGGCTGCAGGTACTTCACGGTCTGGGCGAAGGACGCTGTGGTCGACAGCGAGCCGTTGACCAGGATGATGGTCTGCTGCGCCGAGGGGTTGCCGTAGAACTCGGTGTGAATCCTGTATTGCCCGTGGATCTCGATGATGGCTGTTTCCGGCCTCATGTCGCTTCCTCCTGGAATCGTTCGATGGGAACGCGGCGACCTGCTTGTCGCGGCGAATACAAAATGCTCATGGGCAGATGAAAGCGCCTCCCAATGACAGTTGAATGTCATTCGGATGGATTTAATAAACTTTTAATTTTCAACGACTTACAGGCAAATAGAGTTCGTCCGAAACCCTTTCGGGTCTTGGCGATGCGGCTATTGGCCGGGCAGGAAAGGCCGGCGCCGAAGCGCGGGCAGTCACGCGGGCTTTCTTGGAAGTCGTTTGTGACCGATCGGTCACAACGTGAGCGTCAGTTAAGCAGCCGGCGTGCCGGGCTGCAAGCCCTGTTTCGCTTGTGGATGGGGGAAGAAGGGAAGGAATCCGACGAAATGCCGCCGGGCAAGCGCCGATGCCGCGATTTCGGGGGGCCGGGAAGGAGAGGGGCGGCGCGGCCGCCGCCCCGGCGGTTCACTTGAGCAGGCTGGCGATGACTTCCGGTGTGCGTGCCGCACGTGCCACGGCGCAGCTCTGCGGAGCGAGGAAGCGCGAGGTTTCCAGCCACTTCGGCTGTGGGTAGTAGGCGAACACGTAGCTGCCGCGCTTGAGGGTGTTGATCAGCCGGGCGGCCACGGCCGGGCGTACCGCAGGGCAGCCCTGGCTGCGGCCCAGGCGGCCGAGCCCGGGAACCACCCTGGGATCGGCGTAGGCGGCGGAGTGCATGACGATGGCGCGTTCTTCGCTCTTGTCGTTGAAACCCGGCTCCAGGCCAACCAGGCGCAGCGACTGGCCGTGCTTGCCGGTATAGAGCTGGCCGGTCTGGAACAGCCCGATCGACGACTGGTAGCTGTTCGGCCGGTTGGAGAAGGAGGTGGCAAGGTCATCGCCGCTGTTCTTGCCGTGGGTCACCCACTCTTCGAAGAGCAGCTTGCGGGCCTTCAGGTCGAATACCCAGAGGCGCTTGTCGCGCGACGGCCGCGAGTAGTCGATCACCGTCAGCAGGCCGTTGTCGCCACCCTGGCTCGCACTCGCGCAGGCATAGGCGGTGAGGGCCAGTTCGAGGGTCGGCAGGCTGGCCTGGGGAGCGAGTTTCTGAAGGTCCTTGGCGGAGGGAAGTGGCATGGCGAACACCGGCCCGCTGGCCAGTGCGCAAAGGGTGGCGCCCGCCAGGCTCAGCCTGCGCAGGGCGGCACGGAGGAAGATTGGCATACGAGCAGTATTCCCATCGGTTCAGTGTGGTTTTTACCGGATGAGAGGCATTGTGCTCGATTTTTGAACAACTTGCCGACTACTTTTTAAGCGATTTCGTCGGATTGTTCGGTGTTTCCGTGGCGATCACCGTGAAATCGGAGTCGCTGTGGGTGTCCCGGGTCGAGGCCCAGTCGGTGATCACCAGGGTACTGCCGACGTCCATGGCGCTCAGCATTTCGCGGACGAAGGTCGGGTCCATGCGGATCTTGCCCAGTTGCTCGGAGGGTGTCAGGCCCTGTCCCGGGTTGCTCACCTGGACCACCGACCAGCGCAGGTTCGGCGAGGTCTCGCCGATTTCGTCCAGGGTCGGCTTTTCCAGCAGCGAGAACACCGCCATGCCGGTTTGCGGGCGTGCCGGCAACTGCACCGGTGCGGTGCCTATGCGCTGGCCGCCGCGGTAGACATAGGCGCGCTGGTCGGCGCGGCTGATCAGCACCGACAATGGACCGCGCTCCGCGCCGGGGTCGTTCCAGGCGATCTCTCCGGGCTCAACCGGCAGCGTCACCGGTCGCCCGTCCGCTACCGTCGGCGCCAGCAGGCCGGGGTGGTCGACTTCCTTCGGCGCGCTGCTGGCGTTGGAAATGATTACCGTGGTGGAGCTGAATCCGGTGATGCCGTAGAGCTTCTTGGCGAACGCCATGGGCAGGCGGATGCAGCCGTGGGAGGCGGGATAGCCGGGCAGGTTGCCGGCGTGCAGGGCGATGCCGTCCCAGGTAAGGCGCTGCATGTAGGGCATGGGCGCGCTGTTGTAGAGGTCGGACTTGTGGTCGACGCTCTTTTGCAGGATCGAGAACACTCCGGTCGGGGTCTCCCGGCCCTTCTTGCCGGAGCTGAGGGTGCTGACCCCGATGGCGATACCGTTGCGGTAGATGTAGGCCTTCTGTTCGGTAAGGCTGACCACGATGGTCACCGGTCCCTGCGGGGAAACCTCCGGGTACCAGAGGTACTCGCCGGGCTTCATGCTCTTCAGCCGCGCCTTGATGTCGGCCGGCGGCAAAGGCGCGTTCGCTGGGCTGGCGGGCGCCGCGTGGAGGCTGCCGACGGCGAAGGCCAGCAGCAGTACGGCAAGGGATCTTTTCATCGGCGCTTTCTCTTGCTCCATGCGGGAAAGGCTGTCGCTCCGACAGACGCCATTCAGCTTAGCGTCGCTCGCGACGGCCGGCCAAACCCCTGCGGTCCGGCCTCTTTCGGTGGACAGGCGGCGGGCGGCGGGGTTTCACACCGAACAGATTTCTTCAGCATTCAGGGGGCGCCAGGCACCCGGCGGCAACTGCGGGTCGAGACAAATATCGCCCATGCGCTCGCGGTGCAGGCGCAGCACCTTGTTGTCGAAGTGGCCGAACATGCGCTTGACCTGGTGATAGCGGCCTTCGTGCAGGGTCAGGCGGGCGCAGCGTGGGCCGATCGGTTCGAGCTGCGCGGGGAGGGTGATCAGGTCTTCGAAGCGGAAGTGGAGGCCGGCGGCGAAGGCATCCACGTAGCGTTGGTCGATGGGCGCCTCGGTTTCCACGTAGTAGACCTTGTCGCGCCGGCTGCCCGGCAGGGTCAGGCGGCGCGACCACTGGCCGTCGTTGGTCAGCAGCATCAGGCCGGTGGTGTTGTAGTCGAGACGACCGCCAATGTGCAGGTCGTCGCGCTGGTCTTCCGGGAGCAGGTCGAGGACGGTCGGGTGTTGCGGGTCGCGGGTGGCGCTGACGCAGCCCATCGGTTTATGCAGCATGTAGTAGCGCGCCGGCTTGCCAGCCTGGAGCAGCTGCTCGTCCAGTTCCACCCGGCTGAAGACACGCACTTCGTGGGTGCCGTCGCGCACCACCTGGCCGTCCACGCGCAGGCGTCCACCGGCGATCAGCATCTGCGCGTCGCGGCGGCTGAGTTCGGGCAGGTTGGCGAGGAAGCGGTCCAGGCGCATCAGTCGTCGGCGTCGGGCGGCAATAGTTGCGCGCAGCGCGGGCAGAGGCAGGCACGGCGGCGCAGCTCGGCGGGAATCCGCTCCAGCGCGGCCGCATCGATTTCCGTGGTGAAGCACCAGCAAGCCTGGGCGGCGCTAGCGGGATCGGCCAGGGTGCAGCGGTTGGATTGCTGGCACAGCGGGCAGCGGCCGGGGTCGATTTCGCTGTTCATGGCGCGGTGGATGGCTGGCGGGTGTCCAGGGTGCAGCGCCCGGCGCGCGGATGCAAGCATCGCGCGCCGGGCGGGGCGTTTCAGCGGCGAACGGCGTTGGTGATCCAGGGCTCCAGGCGCAGGCCGAAGCTGAGATGCAGTTCCAGCGGCGCTAGCCGGTAGTTTTGTCCGTCGACCTTGGCGAATACCGCGTGCCATTGTCGTGGCACGTTGATCGCGGCGAGGTCGGTACGGCTGACGTAGCCGCCGACCAGCGTCCTGCCTTCGTCGACCGCGGACCAGGGACGCACTCGGCCCTTGACGATGGCATAGCGCTGGCGCTCGGGGTAGCGCTGGCGCAGGGCGGCCAGGTCGAGGCCGGCGTCGACGATGAACAGTCGGCTGGCCTCTCCCTGCTCATGCTTCAGTTGGTGGCGAGCGGCTTCCATCTGGCTGGACAGCATTTCGTCCTTGGGCAGGGCCTTGCTGCGGGCGTGGGCCTCGGCCAGGCGCTCCTCGGCCAGGCGTACTTCGCGGCGATAGGCCGGGCCGTCGAGCTCCAGGACCAGCAGCACCTGTTTTTCCTGTTGGCGGCGGTAGCGCCGTACGCTCTCTTCGTCGAGCGCGTCCGGGATGCTGAAACCGAGGGCGCGCATCTGCTCGGGCGGCAGCGGGGGCGCGAGGTCATTGGGCGGCTCGCCGTTCGGCGAGCGAAGCTCCAGGCGCAGTTCGACGCCACTGTTCTCTTCGCTCCAGAAGCCGTAGGACCAGTTGCGCTGGAGTTCGCGCTGACTGAGCACCAACTTGCTTTCGGCCTCGCCGGACCGGTTCCAGGCGACGCCACCGAGGGCGGCCAGGTTCGCCGCCAGCAGCAGGAGGCTGCCGGCGATCAGGGCGTTGCGACGGTTGCGATTCATGCGTCAGTCCTCGCGGCGATGCCCAGGGGCGTGCGCAGGCGGCGCAGGACCAGCAGGATCAGCAAGGCGCTGAGGCCGAGCACCAGGAAGAACAGGTACTTCGGCATCGCTTCCCACCACCAGTCGAAGAACTTGGTGTAGAGGAAGATGACGAAGAAGGTGATCCCGGTATTGCTCACGTCGGCCCAGTTGCGTCGCGCGCCGAGCCAGATCACCAGGGCGGCGGCGACGAAGCCGGCGACCTGGTAGAGCCCCTCGATGAGCGCCGACGGCAGCGCCAGGTAGCTGCCTGAGCCCCAGTTGGCCAGCACCAGCATCGGCAGGAACAGGCCGAGCAGGGCGAACACCCGGTAGATCACGGCGAAGCCGCTGAAGTTGCGCTGCTCGAAGCACAGCGGCACGGCGAAGATCAGAGCGGCGGCGGGGAAGAAGTTCTCCGGTCGCTCGCCTACGCCCAGCCAGTAGCCGCCGCCCCAGGTGCCGACGCGCGCGGCGATGAAACCCATCACGCAGAGGATCGCCGCCGCCAGCAGCAGGCGGGCGTTGCACAGGTAGGCCAGGAGCAGGGCGTAGAGCGCCCAGGGCACCAGGGCCAGGTCGCTGGGGGTGACGTTGAATATCTGCCCGAGCATGGTCAGGTCGAGGACGAAGCAGGCGAACGCGACCATCGCCGCCAGCTTGCTGAAGTAGCCAGAGGCGTCCTTGGCCTGGACCCAGAGTGTGGCGAAGAACGCGACGAAGGCGCTGCCGACCAGGATCGCCACCTGGGCGACGGTAGGGAACAGGCCCCAGAAGCGATAGAACAGCAGGAACACGCTGGCGGCGAAGGCCAGGGCGCCGAAGAACGAGGCCACCCGCATGCCCAGCGAAAGTTGCTGGCTGCGCAGGTCGTGGTTGATGTCGAAACGGTCGCGGTAGCTGTCCAGCAGGGCCAGGTGATAGTCGGCGAGTTGCCGGGCCTGGGTCGGTTCGAGGCGGAACGCCTGCTCCTGGTCGAGGCGTTGCAGCTCGCGCTGGAACACCAGGATGTCGTTGGCGCGCTGCTGTGCCTGGGCGCGGTCGATGGGTTGCATGCATGCTCCTTGAGCCTTGCCGGCGGGGCCGACAGTCCTTGATCCGCGCACTCTACCGAGAAACGCCGGCGGCGGTCACGCCCTGGAGGGGCCTGTCGTTGGTCGGATTCAGGGAATTTCCGTTTTTCCCTTCGGTCTCTAATGCAGCCGGGTTGCAACCGCCGCAACCGGCTTCCCGCTCCATCGGGATCTTGTCCAGGCGTGGTTCGGCTGCGTTCTGCGATGAAGGAGAATGCTGATGGTCATGCGATTGATCGGGCTGCTGCCGGCGGCCTTCCTGGGGAGCGGTTGCAGCGGGGGGCCGGGCGCCTGCGTCGAACTGGACTTCGACCAGGGTTACTACGGCTACCATCGCGGCGGCCCGCCCCATTGTCCTCCAGGCCAGGCCAAGAAAGGCTGGTGCTGAGCCCGCTCCCTTTTCCCGAGTCTTCACGTCGTATGCGCGCCTCGCAGCGTCGCCGGTCGTCCGGCTGGCGGCGGGGCCGCAGGAGGCTGCCATGTGGCGCACATTCCTGAGAGTCCCGCTTCTTCTGCTTCTCGCCAGCCTGGGTGGCTGCGCGGTGTATGACTACGACTACGATGACGGCGACTGGCGCCGCTATCGCGGCCAGCCCTACGCCTACGAAGTGCCGCGCTATCGCGTCTACGACGATGGCTGGCGTAGCGAACGGCGCTACTACTCGACGCGCTACTACGACCAACGCTACTACCCGGCGCCACGCCGCTACGATGGCCACCGCGACTACCGGCGCGAGCAATATCGCTACCCGCAGCGCCACCACGAATCGCGCCCGGCCCATCGCGGCGAGCGGCATCCGGGCAACTGGCAGCGCGGTGGCCAGCCGCAATGGCGCGGGCATTCTCCGCAACGCTGGCAGCAACACGGTGGGCAGGATCGTCCGCGGCACCGGGGCCAGCAGGGCGGGGCGCCTCGCTGGCGCAACTGAGGTGCGCAAGCAAAGACGGCGCCTGCGGGCGCCGTCGTGCTTTCCAGTCGAAAGTGCGGACCCCCTCGGCGCATTTGCTCGGCACACTCTGCCGATACCGAAACGAGGAGGTTCCCATGAGTCATTTTCTGTCGTTCGCCAAGGGCGCCCTGGCGATGTTCTGGCTCGTCGCGCTGGTCAACCTGGCCTACCCGCTGGGCGAGTTGCATCGACCGATCCTGCTGTTGTCCGGCGTGCTGGTGCTGGTCCATGCCGCCGAGATCCTGCTGCTCAACGGGCGTCTCAAGGCGCGCCCGGCACCTTGGCTGGAGCGCCTCCAGGTGCTGCTGTTCGGCGTCCTGCACCTGCGTAGCCTCGGCTGATTTACACAGGCTTTACTCTCGCCGCGGGCACCGCCCGCGCGCCGCGCAGTCCGATGTGCAGGTTCCGGAACAGGCAATCCTCCCGCATCCGCAGGAGAGGCCGGAACCGCACAGGAGGCGCCATGCGTCGTTTGCTTTCCTTGCTGATCCTCGTCCTGCCGTTGTCGGCCTGCGTGGTCTACGACCGCGACGACCACCGGTATCGTCCCGACTACCGCTACGAGCGCTATCACGACCGTGACCGTGACAACCGCGGGCGCGACTGGAACCGTACCTGGCAGGAGCGCCGCGACGACGCTCGCTGGCGCTGAGCCTCAGGTGGCGGCGAAGCGCCGGTCCTGTTCCAGCACCCGCTCGACGAACACTGCCGCGGCCGGCGACAGGCTGCGGCCGGCACGGCTGACCAGACCGTAGGCGGAGCCCTTGGCGCGGGCGGGCTCGGCGCCGGCGGGCCAGGGCAGCAGCGCCAGGCGGCCGGCCTCGACGTCGGCGGCAACCACGTCCCAGGGCGCCAGGCTGATCAGCTCGCTGGAGCCGACCAGGCCCTTGAGCATTAGCACGTCGTCGCACTGTATGCCGAGCGGTTCGTCGCGTTGCAGCAGGCGCGCCAGGTCGCCGCGGACTTCCGCGGGCAGACGCGGGCCGGCCAGCGGGTAATCGGCCAATTGCCCGGCGCTCGGCCGCTCCAGACCCAGCAGCGGATGGCCGGGGCGGCAGAAGAGTACGCCGGGATGCTCGCGTAGCGGGTGGATGCGCAACTGCGGATCGCCTTGCAGCTCGCGGATATCGGCGACGAAGAGTTCGACGGCGTCATCCAGCAGGCGCTGGCGCAGGGTCTGCCAGTCCTCGATGAGCAGTGCGACGCGCACGCGTGGGTGGGCGCTGGAGAAACTGGCCAGTGCCTCGGGCAACAGCCGTGCGGCGGGGAAGGGACCGCCGCCCAGGCGTAGCTCGCCGCTGTCGAGATTGCCCAGTTGGCTTACCGCGTTGTGCAGTGCGCGATGCCCGGCCAGCAGGCGCCGAGCGTGTTCCAGCACCAGCCGGCCGTGGGCCGTGAGGGCCACGCCGCGGCTGCCGCGCTCCACCAGGGTGCAACCCAACTGTCCCTCCAGCGCCTGGATGCTGCGGGACAGCGCCGGCTGGCTGAGATTCACCGCTTCGGCGGCGCGGGCATAGTGGCCGTGCTCGGCGAGGGCGACGAAGTGGCGGAACTGGCGTAGATCGCTCATGCGGACTCCGCATCGAATGTGGACCTGGAATGCATTGGAATTATTGTCGTGCCGCTCGGCATAGTGCCAGCCGAACCTCACAACAATAAAACGGAGCATCCGATGAGCCGTCTGCTCGCACTCCTGGCGCTCGCCCCGCTACTCGCCGGCGCCGCCGAACCCTCCGCGTCCAAGCCGCCCAGCGCCTTCACCGTCGAGGCCCAGCGGCGGGTCGAAGCGGAATTGCCGTTCGCCGACCGTGCCGACTTCGAGCGCGCCGAACGCGGCCTGATCCGGCGCCCGGAGCGGGTGCTCATCCGCAACCCCGACGGCAGCGTCGCCTGGCAGCTCGGCGGCTACGACTTCCTCCTCGACGGCAAGCCCCGCGACAGCATCAATCCCAGCCTGCAACGCCAGGCCCTGCTCAATCTCAAGTACGGCCTGTTCGAGGTTGCCGAGGGTATCTACCAGGTGCGCGGCTTCGACCTGGCCAACATCACCTTCATCCGCGGCGACAGCGGCTGGATCGTGGTCGACACCCTGACCACCCCGGCCACCGCCAGGGCGGCCTACGAGCTGGTCAGCCGCGAGCTGGGCGAGAGGCCGATCCGTACGGTGATCTACAGCCACGCCCACGCCGATCACTTTGGAGGCGTGCGCGGTCTGGTCGAGCCGCAGCAGGTCGCCAGCGGCGCGGTGCAGATCATCGCTCCGGCCGGCTTCATGGAGGCGGCGATCAAGGAGAACGTCCTGGCCGGCAACGCCATGATGCGCCGCGCCACCTACCAGTACGGCACGCAACTGCCCAAGGGGCCGCAGGGGCAGGTCGACATGGCCATCGGCAAGGGATTGGCGCGCGGACCGCTGAGCCTGCTGGCGCCGACCCGCCTGATCGAAGGCGAGGGCGAGGACCTGGTGCTGGACGGCGTGCCGTTCACCTTCCAGAACACGCCGGGCACCGAGTCGCCGGCGGAGATGAACATCTGGCTGCCGCGGCAGAAGGCCCTGCTGATGGCCGAGAACGTGGTCGGTACCCTGCACAACCTGTATACCCTGCGGGGCGCCGAGGTACGTGATGCGCTGGGCTGGAGCAAGTACATCAACCAGGCGCTGCATCGTTTCGGCAGGCAGGCCGAGGTGATGTTCGCAGTGCACAACTGGCCGCGCTGGGGCAACGCGGAGATCGTCGAGGTGCTGGAAAAGCAGCGTGACCTGTACGGCTTCCTGCACGACCAGACCCTGCACCTGGCCAACCAGGGCGTGACCATCGGCCAGGTGCACAACCGCCTGCGCCTGCCGCCCAGCCTCGACCAGGAATGGTACGACCGCGGCTACCACGGCTCGGTCAGCCATAACGCACGGGCCGTGCTGAACCGCTACCTGGGCTACTACGACGGCAACCCGGCGAGCCTCGACCCGCTCAGCCCGGAGGACTCGGCGGGCCGCTACGTGGAATACATGGGCGGCGCCGAGCGCCTGCTGGAGCAAGCGCGGGCGTCGTACGCCAGGGGCGAGTACCGCTGGGTGGTCGAGGTGGTCAACAGGCTGGTCTTCGCCGAGCCGGATAACCGGGCCGCGCGCGAGCTGCAGGCCGATGCCCTGGAGCAGCTCGGCTACCAGGCGGAGAACGCCGGCTGGCGCAACAGCTACCTCAGCGCCGCCTACGAACTGCGCCACGGCGTACCGCGCGACCAGCCGACGATGAAGGCCGGCAGCGCCGATGCCCTGGCGGCGATGGACACCGGCCTGCTGTTCGACTATCTCGGCGTGCGCCTGGACGCCGGCGCTGCGGAAGGCAAGGCGCTGAGCATCAACCTGCGCCTGCCGGACATCGGCGAGAACTACCTGCTGGAACTGAAGAACTCGCACCTGAACAACCTGCGCGGCGTGCAGAGCGAGGACGCCGGGCAGACCGTGAGCATCGACCGCGCCGATCTCAACCGGCTGCTGCTCAAGGAGGTATCGGCGGTACGCCTGGTCTTCGAGGGCAAACTGAAGAGTTCCGGCAATCCGCTGTTGCTGGGGCAACTGTTCGGCATGCTCGGCGACTTCGACTTCTGGTTCGATATCGTCACGCCGGCGGCGAAGTCCGAAGGCTGACGACGAAGGCGCCCGAGAGGGGCGCCTGGTCTTTTCAGTAGGCCACGGTGAAGCGCTGGCGATGATGACGGGGCTGCTCGGCCTCGTCGAGCATGGCTACCGCCAGGTCTTCCAGGGAAATCCGGCTCTCGCCCTTGGCGTCGAACAGGACCTGGTCGCCGCCGAGGCGGAACTTGCCGCTGCGCTGGCCGGGTTCGAGGAGCATCGCCGGGCTGAGGAACACCCAGTCCAGTCGTTGCTCGCCGCGCAGTTGGTCGAGGGCGTCGGCGGCGCCGAGGGCGCCCTGTTTCCACTGCTCGGGGAATTCCGGGCTGTCCACCAGGCGCTGGCCGGGGGCGATCTCCAGGCTCCCGGCGCCGCCGAGAACCAGCAGGCGCGGCACGCCGGAGCGTTTCACGCCGTCGAGAATGGCCTGGCTGCCGGCGGCGTGGCGGGCGCGGAGGTCGGCGCTGCCCCAGCCGCCGTTGAAAGCGCTGATGACCACCTCGTGGCCTGCCACGGCGCTGGCCACCTGGGCCGGGTCGCTGACGTCCGCCTGCACTACGCCGAGGCCGTCGCGCGCCGCCAGCTTGCTCGGGTCGCGGACCAGGGCGGTTACCGCGTGGCCGCGTTGCAGGGCTTCGTTGAGGAAATAGTGGCCGACGTGGCCGGTGGCGCCGATCAGGGCGATTTTCATGCTGCACCTTCCGTTCGAGAAATGCCGCAGAGCGGCGTCGATCAGCATCATCCGCCCTGCGCTCGCCGGGATAAACCGCTGCGAGGGGGATGCACTCGTTAGCCCAGCTTAATAATCAGACCTCCTCGCTGTCGCTCATCAGGGTCAGGCTGCGGGCCACGGCGAGGGCGATGAACAGGACGCCGATCACTCCTTCGCTGCCGGCCAGCAGGCGCGCCAGCGGGTTGATCGCCTGGATGTCGCCGTAGCCCACGGTGGTCAGGGTCACCAGGCTGTAGTAGACGAAGGTATCCAGGCCGAGTGCGCCATGGCTGGCGATGAAGCTGGCAGGCTGCATCTGTTCGACCATGTAGTAGGCGAGAGCGAAGGCCAGCGCCATCTGCAGGTAGAGCGCGCAGAGTCCGTAGAGCAGCTCGTGGGTCACCGGGCGCTCCTGGGTGACGCGGCGGAACAGCGCGGCGAACAGGGTCAGATACAGCAGGATCAGGCTCAGCCCGCGCAGCAGGCCGGGCGGCAGGCTGGAGTAGGGACTGCTGAAGTCCGCAGTGGTGTACAGGGCCAGGCTGAACAGGCCGAAGAAGGCCGTCAGGTAGACCAGCGGACTGCGTCTGCGCAAAGTGTTCATCCCGGCCAGCACCAGCAGCAGGAGGCTGCCGAGCACCCGTGGCTTGGTGCTCGACGGCAAGCCGAGGATCGCCGTGAACAGCACGGTGGAAAAGAACAGCAGGCGGAAACGGTAACGCAGCAGCAGGGCGTTCAAGGCGGGCTCCTCGCATCGTCGAATCGACCAGCCTGGGCGCGGACCCGCCTGTCTGTCTATTGGCCTTGGGTCGGATCGAACAATTTCTGCACCACGGAAAAGTCCCGCTCCGCATAGCCCTGCTTCAGCAGCAGACGGTACAGGCTCAGCGCCAGGCTGCCCATCGGTGTGCTGCTGGCGCTGGCCTGGGCGGCTTCCTGGGCCAGCCCGAGGTCCTTGGCCATCAACTGGGCCATGAAGCCGCCGCTGTAGTCGCGCGACGCCGGAGCGTTCTCCATCACCCCCGGCCAGGGGTTGTAGACTTCCAGCGCCCAGTTGCCACCGGAGCTGCGGCGCATGATCTCGGCCAGCACCTTCGCGTCGAGGCCGTTGGCCACGCCCAGGGCCATGGCTTCTGCGGTACCGATCATCAGCACCGCGAGGAGCTGGTTGTTGCACACCTTGGCCACCTGGCCGGCGCCGTCGGGGCCGGCATGGAAGATGTTGCGACCCATGGCCTCGAACAGCGGCCGGGCCTTCTCCAGGGCTTCGTCGTCGCCGCCGACCATGAAGGTCAGGGTGCCGGCTGCCGCGCCGGCAGTGCCGCCGGACACCGGCGCGTCGAGCATCGCCAGGCCGCGCTCGCGGGCGGCGGCGTGGACCTTGCGCGCCGAGGTCGGGGCGATGGTCGAGCATTCCAGCACCAGGGTGCCGGGGGCGATGTGCGCGAGCAGGCCATCGTCGTCGAGGTACAGGCCTTCGACGTGCTGGCTGGCCGGCAGCATGCTGATGACCACGTCGGCGCCCTGCACCGCGTCGCGGGCGCTGCGGGCGGCGCCGGCGCCGGCGGCGACCAGGCCGTCGACGGCGCTCTGCACCAGGTCGAAGACGTTCAGCAGGTAGCCGGCCTTGAGCAGGTTGGTGGCCATCGGCGCGCCCATGTGGCCGAGGCCGATGAAGGCGATCTGTTTCATGGAGCTCCTCCTGTGGCGGCCGCGAGGCCTCTTGGGGATGCTGTGAAACAGCTTAGACGCTATGGACGTGGCGGGCCCGCGCCCTCCTTCGGCAGAGGGCGGCGCGGCGGATCAGAGCCCCGCCAGCGGATGCTCGCCCTCCCAGGTCGGCTCGAAGTGCGCCTCGATCACCGTCTGCGGGATCGATTCCACCTGCGGCCAATGCCAGTTCGGTGCGTTGTCGCGATCGATCAGCCTTGCGCGTACCCCCTCGGCGAAGTCCGGATGGCGCGTGCAGTTCAGGCTCATGGCGTATTCCAGGCGGAACACCTCGGCCAGCGACAGGTAGCGCGCACGCTCGATCTGCTGCCAGACCAGATGCGCGGTCATCGGGCAGCCCTCGGCCAGGGTCTTCGCGCCACGCGCAAGCAGCGGGTCGGCGTCGTCGCGCAGCGCCACCAGCGCCTGCCAGGCGCTCGCCAGGTCCGGCTGGTCGAGCAGTGCGTCCAGGCGCGGCCGGCGCGGGAGCAACTGGGCCTCCGGCAGTTCGCCGCGGGCCTCGTGTTCGAGGGCGCGAAGCAGGCTGTGAAGTTGCACTTGGGGCGACTCGTTCCAGTTCATCTGCACCAGGCCGGCGAGCAGGGCGTCCTGCTGGTCGTCGAGAAGGAAGCGGTCGGCCAGGTCGAGGTCGAGAGCGTCGCGGGCGTTCATCTGCGCCGCGCTCAGGCCGAGGAACAGGCCGAGCCTGCCGGGCAGGCGGGCGAGGAACCAGCTGGCGCCGACGTCCGGGTACAGGCCGATGCCGATCTCCGGCATCGCCAGGCGGCTGGACGGGGTGACGATGCGAATCCCGGCACCCTGCATCAGCCCCATGCCGCCGCCCATTACATAGCCGTGGGCCCAGCAGATGAAGGGTTTCGGGTAGGTGTGGATGCGGTAGTCGAGGCGGTATTCATCGGCGAAGAAGCGTCGCGCCAGGGCCGGTACCTCGCCGGGTTGCTCACGGCAGGCGTCCACCAGCTTGCGCACGTCGCCGCCGGCGCAAAAGGCCTTGGCGCCGTTGCCGCGCAACAGCACGCAGGCGATGCCGGCGTCCTCGGCCCAGGCGTCGAGTTTCGCCGCCAGGGCCTCGATCATCGGCAGGGACAGGGCGTTCAGGCTCTTTTCCGCATCCAGGGTGGCAATGCCGATGCGGAAGCCATGCAGGCTCGGGCGTTCTTCGAAAAGCACGTTCATGTCGGGGCTCTCGGCTCGGGCGGGCTGTGGCGCAGCCCGCCGGGTTCGATGGGAAGGCTCAGCAGTTGCGCCACTTGGGATCGCGCTTCTCGAGGAAGGCGTTGACCCCTTCGCGGGTGTCCTGGGCGTCGAACAGATCGACGAAGCGCTCGCGCTCCTCCGGCAGCCAGGTGTTCGGCGCGCGTTCGCGGGCACCCTGGATCAGCGGCTTGATGGTGCGGATCGCCACCGGGCTCTGGCGTGCCACCTTGGCCGCCAGCAGCAGGGCGGCGCCGCGCGCCTCGCCGCTGTCCACCACCTGTTCGACCAGGCCGATGCGCAGGGCGGTTTCCGCATCCACCCGCTCGTTGCAGAGGATCATCCGCTTGGCCCAGCCTTCGCCCACCAGCCAGGGCAGCGCCTGGGTCCCGCCGGCGCAGGGCAGCAGGCCCACCGCGGCCTCCGGGAGGGCCATCTGCGCCTGGCGCTCGGCGATGCGGATGTCGCAGGCGAGGGCGCACTCCAGGCCGCCGCCCATGGCGTAGCCGTTGATCGCCGCGATCGACACCCCACGGAAATCGCGCAGCGCCTCGAAGGCCTCGCCGAAGCGGCGGGCCATCTCGCGAGCGCGGGCCTTGTCGCCGTCGGCGAACATGTTCAGGTCGGCGCCGGCGGAGAAGAACTTCGGCCCCTGGCCGGTCACTACCAGGGCGTAGATATCGTCGTCGCGGTTGAGGTGCTCGATCAGTTGGCGCAGGCCGATCAGCGAGTCGCGGTCCCAGGTGTTGGCCGGCGGGTGGTTGATGGTGATCAGCGCGGTGTGCCCGTGCTTTTCCACGGTGAGCTTGTGGGTCAGGTCGAAGGAGGAAGCCTTGTAGGGTTCGACGGCAGTGTTCATGAAGTCCCTCACTGGATCATGGGCCGGGACGTCCCGGCACTATCGGATGCGATGGTTCGCGGCGTTCACAGCAGGCGATCGAGCATGCCGCCCTGCTCCAGCAGGCGGCGGGCGACGATCACCCGCATGATTTCGTTGGTGCCTTCGAGGATCTGGTGCACGCGGGTGTCGCGTACCCAGCGCTCCAGCGGATAATCGTTGAGATAGCCGTAGCCGCCGTGCAGTTGCAAGGCCTCGTTGCAGACATCGAAGCAGCGGTCGGTGGCGAAGCGCTTGGCCATTGCGCAGTACAGGGTCGCCTCGGCGTCGCCGCGGTCCAGCCGATGGGCGCCGAGGCGGACCATCTGGCGGCTGGCGGTGAGTTCGGTGAGCATGTCGGCGAGCTTGAACTGCAAGGCCTGGAAGGTCGCCAGCGGCTTGCCGAACTGCTCGCGCTCCTCGACGTAGCGCATCGACTGCTCCAGCGCCGCCTGGGCGGCGCCCAGGGAACAACTGGCGATGTTCAGGCGGCCGCCGTCGAGGCCTTTCATGGCATAGACGAAGCCCTGGCCCTCCGGGCCGATGCGGTTGCCGGCGGGGATGCGCACGCCTTCGAAGGTGATGGTGCGGGTCGGCTGCGCGCGCCAGCCCATCTTGTCCTCGTTGCGGCCGTAGCGGATGCCGGGCGCGTCGGCCGGCACCAGGAAGCAGGAGATGCCCCTGGCGCCGTCCTCGCCGGTGCGCGCCATGACGATCAGCACCTGGGTGCTGCCGGCGCCGGAAATGAAGCACTTGCTGCCGTCCAGCACGTATTCGTCGCCCTCGCGGCGGGCGCGGGTGCGCAGGCGCGCGGCGTCGGAGCCGGCATCGGGCTCGGTCAGGCAATAGGAGGCGAGCGACTCGCCGCCGATCAGGCCGGGCAGCCAGGCCTCCTTCAGCGCCGCGTCGCCGAACGAGGCGAGCATCCAGGCGGCCATGTTGTGGATGCTGATGTAGGCGGTAGTGGCCACGCAGCCGGCGGCCAGTTGCTCGAAGATCAGCGAAGTGGACAGCCGCGACAGGCCCAGGCCGCCGTCTTCCTCGGCGATGTACAGGCCGAGGTAGCCCTGTTCGGCGGCGGCGCGGAGGACTTCCACCGGGAAGTGATGGTCGCGGTCCCAGTCGGCCGCCTTCGGCGCCAGTTCGTGGCGGGCGAAGGCGCGGGCGCTCTCCACCAGCAGGCGTTGTTCTTCGGTGAGGTCGAAATCCATAGGTCCTCGGGTCACTTGAGATGGATGGTCATGTTCGGGCCGGCCGACGATTCGTCGGTCGTCGGTTCATCGTCGAACCAGCGGCTGGTGACGGTCTTGGTCTCGGTATAGAAGCGCACCGCCTGCTTGCCGTAGGCGTGCAGGTCGCCGTAGAAGGAGCCTTTCCAGCCGGTGAAGGAGAAGAACGGCAGCGGTACCGGGATCGGCACGTTGATCCCCACCTGGCCGACCTGCACCGCGTGCTGGTAGCGCCGAGCGGCGCCGCCGGAGCGGGTGAACAGGCTGGTGCCGTTGCCATAGGGATTGGCGTTGACCAGGGCAATCGCCTCTTCCAGGGTATCGACCTCCAGGCAAGCCAGCACCGGGCCGAAGATCTCCTCGCGGTACAGGCCCATCTTCGGCGTCACTGCGCGGAACAGGGTGGGACCGAGCCAGTTGCCGTTGGGATAGCCTTCGACCTGGCACTGCGAGCCGTCGAGCAGGCACTCGGCGCCTTCCGCCTTGCCTTCGGCGATCAGGCGCAGCACGCGCTGGCGCGCCTGCGGACTGATCAGCGGACCATAGGCGGCGTCCGGGTCCTGCCAGTGGCCGGGGCGCAGGGCGGCCATCCGCTCGGCCAGTTCGGGAATCCACTCGCGCGCCGCGCCGACGAACACCGCCGCGCTGATCGCCATGCAGCGCTGGCCGGCGGCGCCGCAACTGGCACCGACCAGGTTGCCGAGAACCTGGGCCTTGTTCGCGTCGGGGAGGATCACCATGTGGTTCTTCGCCCCGGCGAAGGCCTGCACCCGCTTCAGGTGCGCGGTGCCGGTGCGGTACACGTGCTGGCCGACGGCGACCGAGCCGACGAAGGAAATCGCCCGGATGTCCGGGTGGGTGAGGAGGGCATCGACCTGCTCGCGGCCGCCATGGATCACCTGCAGCACGCCCTTCGGCGCGCCGGCCTCGAGGAACAGCTCGGCGAGGCGATTGGGTGTCAGCGGATCCTGTTCGGAGGGCTTGAGGACGAAGGTGTTGCCGCAGGCGATGGCCAGCGGGAACATCCACAGCGGGATCATCGCCGGGAAATTGAACGGGGTGATCCCGGCGCACACGCCGAGGGGCTGGATCCAACTGGCGGTGTCGATCTCGCGGGCGACGTTTTCCACCGTCTCGCCCATCATCAGGCTGGCCACGTTGGCGGCGTGTTCGACCACCTCGATGCCGCGCCACACGTCGCCCTTGGCATCGGCGAGGTTCTTGCCAGTCTCCCGGGCCAGCAGTTCGCCGAGTTCGTCGTGGTGTTCCTTGAGCAGGTGCTGGTAGCGCAGCATCAACCGCGCTCGCTCGGGAGCCGGGACTTCGCGCCAGGTCTCGAAGGCGCGCTGGGCGCTGGCGATGGCCTGCTCGATCTCGTCGGCGGTGGCCTTCGGCGCCAGCGCGAGGACGTCCTGGGTCGCCGGATCGGTGACTTCGATCAGTTCGCGGGAACGGCTGCCGCGCCATTCGCCGTCGATCAGCTGGGGGATTGCCTTGGCCATGGTCGCCTCCGCTTCCCGGTGGACCGGGATGTTGTTTTGAGTCGTTATAGCCGGCCGCAAGCCGCCTGTGGATTGACGATCTTGCGCAAGGGATGGACGATCTTGGGATTCAGACTGCCGAGTCGCGTCGCCGTGAAGCGTTCCGTACAGACCTCCGCCTGGCCCCTGCCCAACCAGGGGGTGCGTTTCATCACGCCGCCCCGCCTGCGTCGCGCCCTGGCCCGCCATCCGCTCGGCCAGGCCTGCTACCCACTGGCCCTCGGTTACTACCCGGAGGCGCATGGCCACCACATGCAGCGGCGCGCGCCGGACGACCATCTGTTGATCTACTGCCGTGCCGGACGCGGCTGGCTGGAGTGCGCCGACGAGCGCGTCGAGGTCGGCGGCGGCGACCTGCTGGTCCTGCCCAAGGGCCTGGAACACGCCTACGGCGCCGACCCGCAGCGGCCCTGGAGCATCTACTGGGTACATTTCGAAGGCCTCCTGGCGGAGGACTTCCTGCGCCCGCTGGGCAGCGCTCCGCGCCTGCGCCTGGGCATGCAGCCGCGCCTGCTGGCGGAGTTCGACGCGCTGCTGGCGCTGCGCCGCCAGGGCCTCAGCCTGCCGCACTTCATCCATGCCGCGCACCTGTTGCAGGGCCTGCTCACCTCGCTGGCGGTGCGTCCGGCGCGGGCCAGCCTGAAATCCGGGCGGGTGCTGGACATCGACGCGGTGCAGGCGCTGATGCGCGCGCACCTGCACGACAGCCTCAACCTCGACGAGCTGGCGGCGCAGTTCAAGCTGTCGCGCTTCCATTTCGCCAAGACCTACCGCGCCCTGACCGGCCAGGCGCCGATCCAGGACTTCATCCAGATGAAGATGGCCCACGCCTGCCGCCTGCTCGACGAGGGCGCGCTGGAGGTACGGCAGATCGCCGAGCAGCTCGGCTACGCCGATCCCTATTACTTCTCGCGGCTGTTCCGCAAGGTGGTGGGCATGGCGCCCAGTCACTACCGGGCGCTGCACCAGGGCTAGTGCTCCGGGCATAATGCTGCCTCCGGCCCGTAGGCCGAGACCGACAAGGATCGTCGATGCGCAAACCCCTATCGCTCTACCACCCCTGGCTCTACTGGCTGCGGGTCTGGCAACGACGTCTCTGGCGGCACTGCCGCTGGCGTCTTGGCGGCCGTCGCTACGTGCGGCTGCCATCGGTCGACGAGCGCCTGCCGTACCGCTACATCAAGCACACCTCGAAGTTGATCCGCCGCCTCGGCGACAGCGACCTCGCCCTGCAACGCAACAAGGTGGTCAACCTGCGCCTGGCGGTGGACTGCATGAACGGCGTGCGCATCGGCCCCGGCGAGTACTTCTCGTTCTGCCGGCTGGTCGGTCGGCCCAGCGCCCGGCGTGGCTTCGTCGAAGGTATGGAGTTGTCCTTCGGCGAGGCGCGCAGCGGAATCGGCGGCGGCATCTGCCAACTGAGCAACCTGATCCACTGGATGGCCCTGCATTCGCCGCTGCGCGTGGTGGAGCGGGCCAACCACAGCTTCGACCCGTTTCCCGACGAGGGACGGATCCTGCCGTTCGGCTCGGGCGCGGCGATCTTCTACAACTTCATCGACCTGGTGCTGCACAATCCGACGGCGGATACCTTCCAGTTGCGCTTCCATATCGCCGCCCACCAACTGGAAGGCGAACTGCTGTGCAGCGCGCCGCGCCCTGTGCGCTACCACGTCTACGAGAGGGCCCAGCGTTTTGTCCGCGACGGCGAGGCAGTGCTGAGGCTCAACGAGATCTGGCGCGACATCCGGGAAAAGGGCCAGGCCGGCACCCTGCTGGCCAGCGAGTGCCTGTACCGCAACCGGGTGCGCGTGAAGTATCCGCTGGAAGAGGCCCGCCTGTCCCGAGATTGACAAGCGCGGCGCGCTTTTCTACGGTTCCGCGGCCACAGGCTGTCGGCGACCTTCTGAAAAAGGCCGGACGACTTTTTCAGTACCGAGACAGGGGGTTCCATGACCGATAACGACGACCGCATCAAGCTCGAGGCGAGCTGGAAGGAAGCGCTGCGCGAGGAATTCGACAAGCCCTACATGAAGCAACTGGGCGAGTTCCTGCGCCAGGAGAAAGCCGCCGGCAAGGCGATCTTCCCGCCCGGGCCGTTGATCTTCAACGCGCTGAACACCACGCCGCTGGAGAACGTCAAGGTGGTGATCATCGGCCAGGATCCCTACCACGGGCCGGGCCAGGCCCACGGCCTGTGCTTCTCGGTGCAGCCCGGCGTGCCGACGCCGCCGTCCTTGCAGAACATCTACAAGGAACTCAACCGCGACCTGAACATCCCGATTCCCAACAACGGCTACCTGCAGCGCTGGGCGGAGCAGGGCGTGCTGTTGCTCAACACCTCGCTGACCGTCGAGCAGGCCAAGGCCGGCTCCCACGCCAATGCCGGCTGGCAGCCGTTCACCGACCGCGTCATCGAGGTGGTCAACGAGCGTTGCGAGCGCCTGGTGTTCCTGCTCTGGGGCAGCCACGCGCAGAGCAAGCAGAAGCTGATCGACCCGCAGCGCCACCTGATCCTCAAGTCGGCGCACCCGTCGCCGTTGTCGGCCTACCGCGGTTTCCTCGGCAACGGTCACTTCAGCCGCACCAACAAGTTCCTCGAGCAGAACGGCAAGACGCCTATCGACTGGTCGCTGCCGGACCTCTGACCACTGTCGCCCAGCTCTTCACATGGCGGGCGCCGCTGTGTGCCCTCTGGCCGCGCGCGGAATAAAAAAGCCCGCACGAGGCGGGCTGGAAAACGCCACACATCCAGTGTGGCGGCGTGGCTCGATCAGCCGGCGCGCTTCCTCCAGTAGCGGAAGCACGGCTCGGCGAGGAACAGCACCAGCAATAGCCGCAGCACCTGCAGGGCGGTGACCAGCGGCACCGAGAGCTGCAAGGCTTCGGCGGTCAGGCTCAGCTCGGCGATGCCGCCGGGCATCATGCCGAGCATCAGCGACTGGTGGTCGAGGGTGGTCAGCCAGCCGAGCAACTCGGCGGCGAGCGCCGCGGCGAACATCATCCATAGCGTGCAGACCAGGGTGCGACTGACGAAGGCCGGAGCGCTGCGGAAGAAACTGCGGTTGAAATGGCAACCCAGGGCGCTGCCGATCAGCCATTGGCCAACGCCGCTGGAACCGGTCGGCAGGCCGATATGCAGGTCGAAGCCGAGGCTGACGCTGGCCGCCAGCAGCAGCGGGCCGAGCAGCCAGGGATTGGGTTGGCGCAACTTCTGCCAGCCCAGCGCGACCAGCGCCCCGGCCGGGAACAGCAGGGCCAGCCAGCGCCAGTCCACCGGCGCGGCCTGGTGCGGGCCCGGCTGGCCGCCGCCGAGCAGGTACTGGAACGCCGCCGGCACCAGCAGCACCACCAGCAACAGGCGCAGGCTCTGCGCTGCGGCGACGCGGCTGAGCACCGCGCCGTGGCGCTGCCCGAGGTTGACCATCTCGCTGGCGCCGCCGGGCATGCTGGCGAAGAACGCGGTGGCGCGGTCCTCGCCGCTGCGGCGCATGAAGGCGATCGCCAGTACGCTGGAAAGCGTGGTGACCACGGCGCCGAAAACGATGATCGCGCTGTGCGCCAGCACTTGCTCGATCACTGCCGGAGTGAAGTGCAGGCCGATGCCGATGCCGACGATCCATTGCCCGCACTTGCGTGCCCCCGGCACTTCGGCCAGCGGCAGGTCGGCCAGGCAGCGCACCAGCATCACCGCCAGCAGCGAGCCGATCATCCATGGCAGCGGCCAGCCGACCAGGCTTGCCAGCCAGCCGCCAAGGGCGCCGACCAACGGCGTCGCCCAGTACAGCCTCCAGGTGACGCGCTCAGGCATCGGCCAGCCCTGTCGTGCGACGGGCCGCGCGGCGGCGCCAGGCGCGGACCAGCGGCAACAGCAGCATCACCACCACCAGGGCCCAGGTCACCAGGCTGATCGGGCTCGACCAGAGGATGCCCAGTTCGCCGTTGGAGATCGACAGCGCGCGGCGCAGGTTCTGTTCCATCAGCCCGCCGAGGATGAAGCCCAGCAGCAGCGGCGAGAGCGGGAAGTCGAGCTTGCGCAGGATGTAGCCGAGCACGCCGATGCCGACCATCAGGAACAGGTCGAAGGTAGTCGCGTGCACGCCGTACACGCCGATCCCGGTGATGATCGCGATGGCCGGCACCAGGGCCCAGTTCGGCACCGCGAGGATGCGGGTGAACACACGGACCATCGGCACGTTGAGGATGATCAGCATGACGTTGGCGATGAACAGCGAGGCGATCAGGCCCCAGACGATGTCCGGTTGCTGCTGGAACAGCAGCGGGCCGGGAGTGATGTTGTACAGGGTCAGGGCGCCGATCATCACCGCGGTGGTGCCCGAGCCGGGCACGCCGAGGGTCAGCATCGGCACCATGGCGCCGCAGGCCGCGCCGCCAATGGCGGTCTCCGGGGCGGCGAGGCCACGCATGTCGCCCTTGCCGAACTCGCCCTTGGCGCCGGCCAGCTTCTTCTCGGTCATGTAGGCCACGGCGCTGGCCAGGGTCGCGCCGGCGCCGGGCAGCACGCCCATGACGAAGCCGAGCACGCCGCAGCGCAGGTTGACCAGGAATACGCTGGCGGCTTCCTTGAAGTTGAACATCATCCGCCCGGTGGCCTTGACCGCTTCCTGGCCGTGGTGGGTCTTTTCCAGCAACAGGAGAATCTCGCTGACCGAGAACAGACCCAGTACCAGGACCACGAACTGGATGCCGTCGGCGAGGTGGATGCTGTCCCCGGTGAAGCGGTACACGCCGCTGTTGGCGTCGATCCCGACGCAGGACAGGAACAGCCCGAGCAACGCCGCCAGCAGCGTCTTCAGTGGCTTGTCGCCGGCCATGCCGCCGAGGCAGACGATGGCGAAGACCATCAGTACGAAGTATTCCGCCGGACCGAAGGCGATCGCCCACTTGGCCAGCAGCGGGGCGAACAGGACCATCCCGCAGGTGGCGATGAAGGCGCCGATGAAGGAACTCCAGGCCGACAGCGACAGGGCCACGCCGGCCAGGCCCTTGCGTGCCATCGGGTAGCCGTCGAGGGTGGTCATCACGGTCGAGGCTTCGCCGGGGATGTTGAGCAGGATCGAGCTGATCCGCCCGCCGTACTCGCAGCCCAGGTACACGGCGGCGAGCAGGATCAGCGCGGTTTCCGGCGGCAGGCCCAGGGCGAAGGCCACCGGGATCAGCAGCGCGACGCCGTTGATCGGGCCGAGGCCCGGCAGCAGGCCGACGATAGTGCCGATCAGGGTGCCGATCAGCGCGGTGATCAGGTTGGTCGGGGTCATCGCGACGCCGAAGCCCTGGCCGAGGTAGTTCAAGGTTTCCATCGCGAAGTCCTCACAGCGGCAGGAAGTCGAGAACGCCCAGCGGCAGCGGGACGTCCAGGGCGCGGTCGAACAGCCAGTAGAGGCCGATCCCGAGCAGGCTCGCGGTGATCACCGCGGGCAGTGGCCGGGCGCCGTAGAGAATGGCCATGCAGGAGCCGACCAGGGCGGCGCTGAGGATGAAACCGAGCGCTTCGAACAGACCGGCGAACACCAGCAGCAGGGCGATGCAGGCGAGCACCTTGAGCAGCACGGCGCCGCTCAGCGGCTGTTCGTCCTCGGCGTGGCGAATCGGCGTCGGCCGCACGATCAACCAGGCCAGGCCGGCGCCCATCAGCGCCAGGCAGAGCAGCGGGTAGGCGCGCGGGCCGACCGGTTCGTAGGAAAACGGCGCCTGGTAACGCCAGCCGGCGACCGCCAGGCCGACGCAGGCGAGCAGCCAGAGCCCGGCGAACAGGCGCTGGTACAGGTTGGAACGGGTCATGGGACTATCCTCGTGGCGCGGCCGGGGCCCGGCCGCGCGCGGGCTGGCTTACTGGATCAGGCCGAAGTCCTTGGCCAGTTGCTTGTACTGCTGGACCTGCTGCTTCACGTAGCCGTCGAGTTCCTCGCCGGTCATGGCGAAGGGGAACAGCTCGCGCTGGTCGCGCAGCTTGGCGAAGTCCTCGGAGGCCAGCAGTTGGTCGAAGGCGTTCTTCCACCAGGCGTAGTCTTCGTCGCTGACCTTCGGCCCGAGGTAGAACCCGCGAACTACCGGCCAGACGATGTCGTAGCCCTGTTCCTTGGCGGTGGGGATGTTGGCCATCGCCGCCTCCGGCAGGCGTTCTTCGGAGAACACCGCGAGCAGGCGCATGTCGCCGCTGAGGATGTGCGGCATGGAGTCGGAAATGTCGGTGCTGCCGACCTGGATGTGCCCGCCGAGCAGCGCGGTGGCGATCTCGCCGCCGCCTTCCAGGGCCACGTAGCGCAGGTCGCGCGGATTGATCCCGGCGGCCTTGGCGATCAGCGCGGTCTGCATCCAGTCCTGGCTGCCGACGGTGCCGCCGGAGCCGATCACCACCTTGCTCGGGTCGGCCTTGAGCGCCTTCACCAGGTCGTCGAGGTTCTTGTAGGGCGAATCGGTGCGCACCGCGATGGCGCCGTAGCTGGTGCCGATGGCGGCCAGCCATTTCACCGCGTTCTCGTCGAAGCGGCCGAACTTGCCCTGGGCCAGGTTCAGCAGCGAGCCGCTGGAGAAGGCGGTGATGGTGCCGGCGTCGCCCGGGCGTTGGGCGACCACCGCGTTATAGGCGACCGCGCCGACGCCGCCGGGCATGTAGGTGACACGCATCGGCTTGCTCAGCAGCTTGGCCTCGACCAGGGCGCTCTGCGCCAGCTTGCAGGTGAGGTCGAAACCGCCGCCGGGGGACGCCGGGGCGATGCATTCGGGACGCTTGGGTTCGGCCACGGCGGCGCCGGCCAGCAGCAGGCCGGCGGCAACCAAGGCGAGGGGACGAAAAGACAGTTTCATCATCATCGGTGCTCCTGTGGAGTTCTTGTTCTGGCTTACCAGATCGGCAGGGTATAGCTGACGATCAGGCGGTTCTCATCGATGTCGCGGGTGAAATTGGAACGGAAGGTCGCGTTGCGCCAGCGGATTCCGAGGTTCTTCAGCGCGCCGCTCTGGAACACGTACTGCAGTTCGGTGTTGCGTTCCCATTCGCGGCCTTCGCCGCTCTGCCCGGCGAGTTCGACATTGTCGCCCTTGACGTAGCGGGTCATGAAGGTCAGGCCGGGAATGCCGAGGCCGACGAAGTCGTAGTCGTAGCGCAGTTGCCAGGAACGCTCCTTGGGGCCGGCGAAGTCGTTGACCTGGACGAAGTTGACCAGGTACGGGTTGCTGCCTTCCAGGTAGGGGAAGGCGTCGTCGCCGTTCATTCGCTGCCAGGCCGCGCCGAAGGCATGGTTGCCAAGGCTGTAGGTGAACATGCCGTTGAGCGACTTGTTGTCGATGCCGCCGGCCTTGGCCGAGCCGCTGTCGGTGCTGCGGGCGAAGCGCAGGTCGCTGGTCAGTTCGCCGGGACCGATCGGCCAGCTGTGCAGCAGGCCGACGAAGTGCTGGCGGTAGACGTCCTGCAGGTTGCTGTAGTGATAGCTGGCGGTGAGTTGGTCGGTGAGCTTGTAGTCCAGTCCGCCGAGGTCGAAGTGATCGGCGCTGACCCCGGCGAAGCGGCCGTTCTTGTCGTTCAGCGCGAGGTCCTCGGAGTCGCTGGAGTCGCGGATCTTGGTCTTTTCCAGGCGCCCGGCGGTGAAGCCGAGGTCCTTGATCTCCTTCGAGGTGAGCAGTGCACCTTCGAATATCTGCGGGAAGATCCGCCCGTTGTTCGGTTGTACCGATGGCAGCTTCGGAATCAGCGTGCCGACCTTCAGCTCGCTCTGCGAGACCTTGACCTTGGCGGTCAGGCCCAGTTTCGAGTAGGTGTCCGGCGCGCGGCCGTCGGAATCCTTCGGCAGCAGTCCGGTACCGCTGCGGCCGCGGCCGGAGTCGAGCTTGACGCCGAGCATGCCCATGGCGTCGAGGCCGAAGCCGACGGTGCCCTGGGTGTAGCCGGACTGCAGGTTGAGGATGAAGCCTTGCGCCCACTCCTCGCGCTTGGACTGGCCGGGGCCGTCGCGGAAGTCGCGGTTCATGTAGAAGTTGCGGGTTTCCAGGCTGGCCTTGCTGTCTTCGAGGAAGCCGGCGGCGTTGCCCAGGGGCGCGATGCCGGCGAGCACGACGGCGGTGGTGGTCAGGGTGGTGCTGCGGGACAAACGTACAGACCTTGCGGCCTGCGGCAGGGAAGTCGACATGCAGTGGTCTCCGATTCTTGTTCTTGTACGCCGAGCACCACGCTGCAGGGCGTTTTGGCGGACGATCTGCGCCGTCCATCGACTGATCCTAAGACGCCAAGCTTTCGCCAGGCTTTCAGCAATCCCCGGTGGCAGAGAAGCCATTTACCGGAGGGTTTTCCCCGGTACACTTCGCCTCTTGTGCCCTCATCCGGTGGTGGAGAACCGTCCATGCGCATCCTTCTGGTGGAAGATCATCCGCAGCTCGCCGAAAGCGTGGTCCAGGCGCTCAAGGGCGCTGGCTGGACGGTAGACCTGCTGCAGGACGGGGTGGCCGCCGACCTGGCCCTGGCCAGCGAGGAGTACGCCCTGGCGATTCTCGACGTCGGCCTGCCGCGGATGGACGGCTTCGAGGTGCTGGCGCGCCTGCGCGGGCGCGGCAAGACCTTGCCGGTGCTGATGCTGACTGCGCGCGGCGAGGTGAAGGACCGGGTGCACGGCCTCAATCTCGGCGCCGACGACTACCTGGCAAAGCCTTTCGAACTGTCCGAGCTGGAGGCGCGGGTCAAGGCCCTGCTGCGCCGCAGCGTGCTCGGCGGCGAACAGTTGCAGCGCTGCGGCGCCCTGGTCTACGACCTCGGCACCCGGCGCTTCAGCCTCGACGAGCAGCCGCTGACCCTGACCTCGCGGGAACAGGCGGTGCTGGAAGCGATGATCGCCCGTCCGGGGCGGGTGATGAGCAAGGAGCAACTGGCCGCCCAGGTCTTCGGCCTGGACGAGGAGGCCAGCGCCGACGCCATCGAGATCTACGTCCACCGCCTGCGCAAGAAGCTGGAAGGCGGCGCCGTGCGCATCGTCACCTTCCGCGGCCTCGGCTACCTGCTGGAGGCGCAGGGTGACTGATGCCGGCAGTCTGCGCGGACGGCTGCTGCTGTGGCTGGCCCTGCTCCTGCTGCTGGTGCTCCTGGCGAGCGGCCTGAGCGCCTACTGGAACGGCCGCGAGGTGGCCGACACCGCCTACGACCGGACCTTGCTGGCCTCGGCGCGGGCGATCGCCGACGGGCTCTACGAGAAGGACGGCACCCTGCGCGCCGACGTCCCCTACGTGGCGCTGGATACCTTCGCCTACGACAGCGCCGGGCGGATCTTCTACCAGGTCAACGACATCCATGGTCGGATGATCTCCGGCTACGAGAATCTTCCGGCAGCACCCGCCGAGACCCTGCGCACCGACGACTACCCGGCCTTGGCGAAGTTCTACGACGGCGTCTACCAGGGCGTCGACGTACGCGTGGTGAGCCTGCTGCAGCCGGTCAGCGAACCGAGCATGAGCGGCATGGCGGAGATCCGCGTGGCCGAGACCGAAGGCGCCCGCGAGCGCATGGCGCGCAGCCTGATGACCGATACCCTGTTGCGCCTGGGCGTCCTCGGCGTCGGCGCGCTGGTGCTGGTGTGGCTGGCGGTGAGCGCCGCGCTGCGTCCGCTGGATCGCCTGCGCCGCGAGGTGGAAGAGCGCCAGCCGGACGATCTGCGGCCGTTGCCGATGCTCGAGGTCCAGCATGAATTGCGGCCGCTGGTGGAGTCGCTGAACCACTTCACCCAGCGCCTGCGCAGCCTGTTCGAGCGGCAGTCGCAGTTCATCGCCGATGCCGCCCACGAGTTGCGCACGCCGCTGGCGGCGCTCAAGGCGCGCCTGGAACTGGGCCTGCGTGAGCAGGAGCCGGAAGCCTGGCGTTCGACCCTGGAGACCACGGCGAAGAACACCGACCGCCTGATCCATCTGGCCAACCAGCTGCTCTCCCTGGCGCGCATCGAAAGCGGCGCCCAGGCCATCGCCGAGGGCGGCGCCGAGCGTATCGACCTGACCGCCCTGGCCCGGGAACTGGGCCTGGCGCTGGCGCCGCTGGCCTATGCGCGGGGAGCCTCGCTGGCGCTGGAAAGCGCCGGGCCGGTGTGGATCCAGGGTGAACCGACGCTGCTCAACGAATTGCTCAGCAACCTGCTGGACAACGCGCTGGCGCACACCCCGCAGGGCGGCAACGTGATCCTCAGGGTGCTGGAGGGGGGAGTGCTGGAAGTGGAAGACGATGGTCCGGGAATTCCCGCCGCCGACCGCGAGCGGGTCTTCCAGCGCTTCTACCGGCGCGGCGACAGCCCCGGCAGCGGCCTGGGGCTGGCGATCGTCGGCGAGGTCTGCCGGGCGCACCGGGCGCAGATCCAGCTCGACCAGGGCGAACTGGGCGGCTTGCTGGTGCGGGTGCGCTTCCCGGCGGAGTAGGGCGGGCCTATTGCAGCATGCTGGTGGCGGCTTCCAGGGCGCTGGAGAGGTCCTCGTCTTCCTTCATGTCGACGGTCGGTTCGAGGCCGAGCTTGGCGAACGCCGGGATCTGGCTCCAGTCCAGGCGGGTATAGGGATGCTCGCTGCCAAGGTAGCTCTGCAGGGTGGCGACCTGGACCAGGTCGGTATAGTCGGCGCGCGGCGAGTTGCGGGTGAAGTCCAGGTGCTGGCGCGGGACCTCGGCGATCGGCGCGGGGAAATCCCAGGCTTTGAGGATGCGCTCGCCGATCAGCGGATGGATGCGCTCGATCACGTGGCTCAGGCTGATGGAGTCCGACAGCAGCTCGTTGTGATCCTCGGCGTAGGTGAGGATCGGCAGCACGCCGATCTGGTGCACCAGCCCGGCCAGGGTCGCCTGGTCCGGCGCCAGGCGGGTGTAGTGACGGGCCAGCACGTGGCAGATGCCGGCGATCTCGGTGCTCTTGTTCCAGACTTCGCGCATCTTGCGGTCGACCACGTCGGTGGTGGCCTGGAACATCTGCTCCATGGCCAGGCCGGTGGCCAGGTTGCAGGTGTAGTTGATGCCCAGCCGGCTGATCGCCATCTGCAGGTCGGTGATTTCCTTCGGGCTGCGCAGCAGCGGACTGTTCACCACGCGGATGATGCGCGCGGTCAGCGCCGCGTCGTTGCCGATCACCTTGCTCAGGGCCTGGATGCTGACATCCGGGTCCTCCGCCGCCTCGCGGACCTGCAGGGCCACCTCGGGCAGGGTCGGCAGCACCAGTTCATCCTGATCGATGGCGCGGATCAGGTCCTGTTGGACTTTGTCGGCAAGCTTGCTCATGGCATTTCCTTTGAAAACGCAATGGCCGGAGCACGCTGTACGTGCACCGGCCATGGGAATACTGGCGGGCCGTCCGCGGACGGCGAGGCACAGTTTACGGTCAGCGCTGGATTTCGCGGTCGCTGTCCAGCGTGTAAGGCAGATTGAGGAGGACGAGCGGCGCTCCTTCGGCGCTTCCGAGGCTGATCCGGCCGTCGGCGACGGCGTCGTCCTGCAGCACGGCGAGCAATTCCACGCTGTTCTCCGGCGTACGGGCGGCCAGTACCACTTCGCCGACGCTGGTGGAATGGACCGGCGAGAACAGCCCGGTGCCGGGCGCCGGCACCTCGTCTGCGTCCAGCGCCAGGCGATACAGGCGGCGCTTGAGGCGGCCGAGATACTGCATGCGGGCGACGATTTCCTGGCCGGTATAGCAGCCCTTCTTGAAGCTGACCCCGCCGACCGCCTGCAGGTTGATCATCTGTGGGATGAACAGCTCGCGGGTAGCGCCGAACACCTGGCCGATGCCTGCGCGCACCTGGCCGAGCAGCCAATCGTCGAGCGGCGCCTCGCGGCTGTGCTCGCGGAGCCTGGCAAGCACCGCCTCGGCGCGCTGCGCCGGAACCCATAGCTCGACGCGGGCGTCGCCCAGGGCGACGGCGAGCAGGTCGCCGTGGCGGGCGATCCTGCCGCTCTCCGCCGGGGTGTCTATCCCCAGGGCGCGCAGTGCCTCGCTGGCGTCGCGCAAGCCTATGCGGAGCCAGGCTGCGCTCTCGTCGGCAAGGCTGGCCTTGGAGAATACGGCGTATTTCTTCAGGTCCGCCAACTGGGCCTCGAGCAGCTCGCCGGCCATCGCCAGCAGCAGGCCGTCGCCCTCGGGCAGGATGCGGAAGCTCGATAGCAGGCGGCCCTTGATGTTGCAGCGGCCGCCGAGGCTGGAGGTCTCGTCGTTCAGGTAGGCGAGGTTGCAGGTCAGCTGGCCCTGGAGGAATTTGGCGGCGTCCGGGCCGCGGACGGCGAGGATGCCTTCATGGACTAGCGGGGTGTGGAAAGCGGGGTCGGCCATTGCGATGCTGCGCGGTCAGTCAGTCAGGACCGTCATCATAGAACTCGGTCCGAGGCTTGTCAGCGGGCAAGAATGCCTGGCGCATCCGCCTTGACGGTTGTCGGACACTTCCGAGGCCGCCGTCGGCATGGGCCTGCGTCCCGCGCGGATACCCTTGGTTTGCCGGGCAATACGACCAAGGGCGGACGCCGGCGGAGCGACGCCTCGTCATCGGGCCGCGCCATTCGAGCGCAACCGCCCTATAATGCCGGGCGTTTTCGAGGAGCCCGAACATGGCAGATGAAACCGAACTGAAACGACTCTACTGGCACAGCCGTCGCGGCATGCTGGAACTGGATGTGCTGCTGGTGCCTTTCGTGCAGGAGGTTTACCCGGGCCTGGACGCCGAGGACCAGGCGCGCTTCCGCAAGCTGCTGGAGTGCGAGGACCAGGACATGTTCGGTTGGTTCATGCAGCGCGGCGAGCCGGAAGACGCCGACCTGCGGCGGATGGTGCGGATGATCCTGGACCGTGTCCAGCCGGATTGAGCCGTTCGAATGCCGCTGGCGGGTCTCTCCGATCCTGCTGGCGGCGAGCCTGGCACTGTGGGCCCTGGCGCTGCTGTCGATCCTGCTGGCGGCGCTGCCGGTCTGGCTGAAGCCGCCGCTGGCGCTGGTCTGCCTGGCCTACGGTGCCTGGGGGCTGTACCGCCAGGTACTGCTGCGCGGCTCGCGGGCCTTCCGTGGGTTGCGCCATGACGAGCAGGGCTGGCAGCTGTGGAGCGCCGGAAGCGGCTGGCAAGCGGTGCAATTGCGCCCTGACAGCCTGGCGCTGCCCTGGCTGATCGTACTGCGCGTGCGCCTGCCGGGCCGCTGGCGCATCTTTGGCTGCTGTATCCCGGCCGATGCATTGGGCGCCGACAGCCATCGGCGCCTGCGTGTCCGCCTGCGCTTCAGTCGCCGTAGATGGGCGGCACCAGGATAGTGTCGCGGGCTTCGGGCAGCAGGTCCGGATAATCCAGCGTGTAGTGCAGGCCCCGGCTTTCGCGGCGCTGCATGGCCGAGCGGATGATCAGTTCGGCGACCAGTGCCAGGTTGCGCAACTCGATCAGGTCGCGGCTGACCTTGTAGTTGCTGTAGAACTCGTCGATCTCGCTGAGCAGCAGGCGTACCCGGTGCTGGGCGCGCTGCAGGCGCTTGTTGGTGCGCACGATACCGACGTAGTCCCACATGAAACGCCGCAGTTCGTCCCAGTTGTGCGCGATGATCACGTCCTCGTCGGAGTCGGTGACCTGGCTGGCGTCCCAGCTCGGCAGGCTTTCCGGCACGGGCGTGCCGGGCAGGCGCTGGAGCATGTCGGCGGCGGCAGAACGGGCATAGACGAAGCATTCCAGCAGCGAATTGCTGGCCATGCGGTTGGCGCCGTGCAGGCCGGTGAAGGTGGTTTCGCCGATGGCGTAGAGGCCCGGCACGTCGGTATGCCCGTGCTGGTCGACGAGCACGCCGCCGCAGGTATAGTGAGCGGCCGGCACTACCGGGATCGGTTGCTGGGTAATGTCGATGCCGAAGTCCAGGCAGCGCTCGTAGACGGTGGGGAAGTGCGCCTTGATGAACTCGGCCGGCTTGTGGCTGATGTCCAGGTAGACACAGTCGATCCCCAGGCGCTTCATTTCATGGTCGATGGCGCGGGCCACGATGTCCCGGGGCGCCAGTTCGCCACGCGGGTCGAAGCGCGGCATGAAACGCTCGCCATTGGGCAGGCGGAGCAGGGCGCCTTCGCCGCGCAATGCCTCGGTGATGAGGAAACTCTTGGCCTGCGGGTGGTACAGGCAGGTCGGGTGGAACTGGTTGAACTCCAGGTTGCCGACCCGGCAGCCGGCGCGCCAGGCCATGGCGATACCGTCGCCGGAGTTGCCGTCGGGATTGCTGGTATAAAGGTAGACCTTGCTCGCGCCGCCGGAGGCCAGCACGCTGAAGCGGGCACGGAAGGTATCGACTTCGCCGCTTTCCCGATTCAGCACGTAGGCGCCCAGGCAGCGCTTGCTCGGCAGGCCGAGCTTGCGCTCGGTGATCAGGTCGACCGCCACCCGCTGCGACAGCAGCTCGATGTTCGGTCGCCGCCGGGCCTGGGCCAGCAGGGTATTGAAGATCGCGGCGCCGGTGGCGTCGGCGGCATGGATGATGCGCCGGTGGCTGTGCCCGCCTTCGCGGGTCAGGTGGTATTCGAAGCTGCCTTCCTCGTGGTTGTGCTGCTCGTCGCGGGTGAAGGGCACCCCCTGTTCGATCAGCCACTGGATCGCTTCGCGGCTATGCTCCACGGTGAAGCGCACCGCGTCCTCGCGGCACAGGCCGCCACCGGCGACCAGGGTGTCCTCGACGTGGGATTCCACGGTGTCGGTATCGTCCAGCACGGCGGCCACGCCGCCCTGGGCCCAGTAAGTCGAGCCCTGCGACAGTTCGCCCTTGCTGAGGACGGCGATGCGCAGGTGTTCCGGAAGGGTCAAGGCCAGACTCAGGCCGGCGGCGCCGCTGCCGATGACCAGTACATCGTGTTGATAATGTTGGCTCATGCCCGCATTTCCCCGTGGTGGAGCCCTAGTATATAGAAGGGCCTGGCGGCACAATAGCGCACCCCCGCTGCCGGTCCGGCGGATGAGCTGCGGGCCTGTCATCGGCAGGCGTCATCAGAGCGGGGCGATGTAGTGCTGGAACTTTCTTAGACGCATCGGTTCCAAAGCAGGATGCCTGAAGACCTCGTCCGGTTGGCCTACCCAGCGGCACAGAGGCCGGGCCCTGAGCCCGATGCAATCCATTTTCGCGGGGCCCGGACACGATGTCCGGGGCCGCACGTCACGAGCGAGGAAAAAACTCGTGACGCATGCTTGGAGGGGAGAACTTTTGCAAGAAGCCCGAGTCTATCTTGGCAAGACGATTCGCTGGGACGCTCGAAGCTCCTCCAGGTTCGAAGAGGAGCTTTCATGCTAACCCAGGAACAGGATCAGCAACTGGTTGAACGGGTACAGCGCGGAGACAAGCGGGCTTTCGATCTGCTGGTACTGAAATACCAGCACAAGATACTGGGATTGATCGTGCGGTTCGTGCACGACGCCCAGGAAGCCCAGGACGTAGCGCAGGAAGCCTTCATCAAGGCATACCGCGCGCTCGGCAATTTCCGCGGCGATAGTGCTTTTTATACCTGGCTGTATCGGATCGCCATCAACACCGCGAAGAACCATCTGGTCGCTCGCGGGCGTCGGCCACCGGACAGCGATGTGACCGCAGAGGATGCGGAGTTCTTCGAGGGCGACCACGCCCTGAAGGACATCGAATCGCCGGAACGGGCGATGTTGCGGGATGAGATCGAGGCCACCGTGCACCAGACCATCCAGCAGTTGCCCGAGGATTTGCGCACGGCCCTGACCCTGCGCGAGTTCGAAGGTTTGAGTTACGAAGATATCGCCACCGTGATGCAGTGTCCGGTGGGGACGGTGCGGTCGCGGATCTTCCGCGCTCGTGAAGCAATCGACAAAGCTCTGCAGCCTTTGTTGCGAGAAGCCTGACACAGCGGCAAATGCCAAGAGAGGTATCGCTATGAGTCGTGAAGCCCTGCAGGAAACTCTGTCCGCTGTGATGGATAACGAAGCGGATGAACTCGAGTTGCGGCGGGTGCTCGCAGCTTGCGGCGAGGATGCCGAGCTGCGTTCCACCTGGTCGCGCTACCAGTTGGCGCGGTCCGTCATGCACCGCGAGCCTACCCTGCCGAAGCTGGATATCGCTGCGGCGGTCTCGGCTGCCCTGGCCGACGAGGCCGCTCCGCCGAAAGCGGAGAAGGGGCCGTGGCGGATGGTCGGTCGCCTGGCGGTCGCTGCCTCGGTGACCCTGGCGGTGCTGGCCGGCGTGCGTCTGTACAACCAGAACGACGCCCTGCCGCAGATGGCGCAACAGGGGACCACCCCGCAGATCGCCCTGCCGCAGGTGAAAGGCCCGGCCGTGCTGGCCGGCTACAGCGAAGAGCAGGGGGCGCCGCAGGTGATCACCAACTCCTCGTCCAGCGATACCCGCTGGCATGAGCAGCGTCTGCCGATCTACCTGCGTCAGCACGTGCAACAATCCGCCGTCAGTGGTACAGAGAGCGCGCTGCCCTACGCTCGGGCAGCCAGCCTGGAAAACCGCTGAGGAGAGACATGCGCACCACCTCCCTGTTGCTTTTGCTTGGCAGCCTGATGGCGGTTCCCGCCACTCAGGCTGCCGACGCTTCCGACTGGCTGAATCGTCTCGCCGAGGCCGATCGCCAGAACAGTTTCCAAGGCACCTTCGTCTACGAGCGCAATGGCAGCTTCTCCACCCATGAGATCTGGCATCGCGTGGAGAGCGATGGCGCGGTTCGCGAGCGCCTGCTCCAGCTCGACGGCGCGCGCCAGGAAGTGGTCCGGGTCGATGGGCGCACCCAGTGCATCAGCGGCGGCCTTGCCGACCAACTGGCCGATGCCCAGCTGTGGCCGGTGCGCAAGTTCGATCCTTCCCAACTGGCTTCCTGGTACGACCTGCGCCTGGTCGGCGAATCCCGTGTCGCCGGCCGCCCGGCAGTGGTCCTCGCGGTGACCCCGCGCGACCAGCATCGCTACGGCTTCGAGCTGCACCTGGACCGCGACACCGGCCTGCCGTTGAAATCGCTGCTGCTGAACGAGAAGGGGCAGTTGCTCGAGCGCTTCCAGTTCACCCAGTTGAATACCGGCGCGGCACCTGCCGAAGACCAGTTGCAGGCGGGCTCCGAATGCCAGGTCGTCGGCCCGGCCAAGGCCGACGGCGAGAAGGCCGTGGCCTGGCGCTCGGAGTGGCTGCCGCCAGGTTTCACCCTGACCCGCAGTTTCATGCGTCGCAGTCCGGTCACCCCCGATCCGGTCGCCTGCCTGACCTATGGCGATGGCCTGGCACGATTCTCGGTGTTCATCGAGCCGCTGCACGGTGCCATGGTTGGCGACGCGCGCAGCCAGCTCGGCCCGACCGTGGTGGTTTCCAAGCGCCTGCAGACCGATGACGGCGGCCAGATGGTGACCGTCGTCGGCGAAGTGCCGCTGGGCACCGCCGAGCGGGTGGCGCTGTCCATCCGGCCCGAGGCCGCCGCCCAGAAATGATCGAGGAGCAGGGGCGAGTGGTGGCGACCGAGCCGGGAGCGGTATGGGTCGAGACCGTGCGCCGCAGTACCTGCTCGTCCTGCTCGGCCAATGCCGGTTGCGGCCAGGGGCTGATGCAGCGCCTGGGCGTCGGCGCGGGGCGTGCCCGGGTGCGCGCGTTGAGCGACCTGAGCCTGCGGGTCGGCGATGCGGTCGTCCTAGGAATTCATGAAGACCTGTTGTTGCGCGCCTCCGTCTTCTTCTATCTTTTCCCTCTGCTCGGGTTTTTCGTGGCAGCATTGCTGGCGACCCGGGCGGGCCTTGTCGAACCTCTGATCATCGTGTCCGGGCTGGCGGGTTTGCTGGCGGCCTGGCTATTGGTGCGTCGGCATGCTCGTCGTCATGCCGATGATCCAGCCTCGCAGCCGGTGGTTCTGCGAGCGCTGATTTCCGGGCCGTCCGATTCGGCCTGAGTCTTTCTCTTCCCTCGAACATCACGGGAGCTGTAGTCGATGCATACCCTAAAACGCTGTATGGCTGCGATGGTGGCCTTGCTGGCCTTGAGCCTGGCGATGACGGCCCGGGCAGAACTGCCGGACTTCACGCCTTTGGTCGAACAGGCGTCGCCGGCGGTGGTGAATATCAGTACGCGGCAGAAGCTGCCGGATCGCGCCATGGCGCGCGGGCAGCTGTCGATCCCCGACCTCGAAGGGCTGCCGCCGATGTTCCGCGACTTCCTCGAGCGCAGCATCCCGCAGGTTCCGCGCAATCCGCGCGGCCAGCAGCGCGAGGCGCAATCGCTGGGCTCCGGCTTCATCATCTCCAACGACGGCTACATCCTCACCAACAATCACGTCGTGGCCGATGCCGACGAGATCCTGGTGCGCCTGTCCGACCGTAGCGAGCACAAGGCCAAGCTGGTCGGCGCGGACCCGCGCAGCGACGTGGCGGTGCTGAAGATCGAGGCGAAGAACCTGCCGACCCTGAAACTGGGCGATTCGAACAAGCTGAAAGTGGGCGAATGGGTCCTGGCCATCGGTTCGCCGTTCGGCTTCGATCACTCGGTCACCGCCGGTATCGTCAGTGCCAAGGGGCGTAGCCTGCCGAACGAGAGCTACGTACCCTTCATCCAGACCGACGTGGCGATCAACCCGGGCAACTCCGGCGGTCCGCTGCTGAACCTGGAGGGCGAAGTGGTCGGCATCAACTCGCAGATCTTCACCCGTTCCGGCGGCTTCATGGGCCTGTCCTTCGCCATCCCGATCGATGTCGCGCTGAACGTCGCCGACCAGTTGAAGAAAGCCGGCAAGGTCAGCCGCGGCTGGCTGGGTGTGGTGATCCAGGAAGTGAACAAGGATCTCGCCGAGTCCTTCGGCCTCGACAAGCCGTCCGGCGCGCTGGTGGCGCAGCTGGTGGAAGACGGTCCGGCGGCCAAGGGCGGCCTGCAGGTGGGCGATGTGATCCTCAGCCTGAACGGCCAGTCGATCAACGAGTCCGCCGACCTGCCGCACCTGGTGGGCAACATGAAGCCGGGCGACAAGATCAACCTGGACGTGATTCGCAACGGCCAGCGCAAGTCCTTGAGCATGGCGGTAGGCAACCTTCCGGACGACGACGAGGAAATCGCCTCGATGGGCGCTCCGGGCGCCGAGCGCAGCAGCAACCGCCTGGGCGTGACCGTCGCCGACCTGACCGCCGAGCAGCGCAAGAGCCTGGATATCCAGGGCGGCGTGGTGATCAAGGAAGTCCAGGACGGTCCGGCCGCGGTCATCGGCCTGCGTCCGGGCGATGTCATCACCCACCTGGACAACAAGGCGGTGACCTCGACCAAGATCTTCGCCGACGTGGCCAAGGCCCTGCCGAAGAACCGTTCGGTTTCGATGCGGGTACTGCGCCAGGGGCGCGCCAGCTTCATCACCTTCAAGCTGGCCGAATAAGCCGGCTGGCGAAAAAAGGGCGGTTTCCACCGCCCTTTTTCATGCCCGTCAATCCGTTACCTGCGTGACGCCTTGCCCGAGCATCAGGTAAACTCCCCGGCTATTTTTCGGCGGATTGCCGCCCTTGCCCTTTTCGAGTGTGTTGAGCCGTGAGCGACCTGAGCCATATCCGCAATTTCTCCATCATTGCCCATATCGACCATGGCAAGTCGACGCTGGCCGATCGCTTCATCCAGATGTGCGGCGGTCTCTCCGATCGCGAAATGGAGGCCCAGGTCCTGGACTCCATGGACCTGGAGCGCGAGCGCGGGATCACCATCAAGGCCCACAGCGTGACCCTGCACTACAAGGCGCAGGACGGTAAGACCTACCAGCTCAACTTCATCGATACCCCCGGCCACGTCGACTTCACCTACGAAGTCAGCCGCTCGCTGGCCGCCTGCGAGGGCGCGCTGCTGGTAGTGGACGCCGGCCAGGGCGTCGAGGCGCAGTCCGTCGCCAACTGCTACACCGCCATCGAGCAGGGGCTGGAAGTGATGCCCGTGCTGAACAAGATGGACCTGCCCCAGGCCGAGCCGGAGCGGGTGAAAGAGGAAATCGAGAGCATCATCGGCATCGACGCCACCGACGCCGTGGCCTGCAGCGCCAAGAGCGGGATGGGCGTGCTGGAGGTGCTGGAGCGCCTGGTGACCGCCATCCCCGCCCCGGAAGGCGAGATCGAGGCGCCGCTGCAGGCGCTGATCATCGACTCCTGGTTCGACAACTACCTCGGCGTGGTCTCGCTGGTGCGGGTGAAGAACGGCCGGGTGAAGAAGGGCGACAAGATCCTGGTGAAGTCCACCGGCAAGGTCCACCAGGTGGACAGCGTCGGGGTATTCACTCCGAAGCACACCGAGACCGTCGACCTGAAGGCGGGCGAGGTGGGCTTCATCATCGCCGGTATCAAGGATATCCACGGCGCGCCGGTGGGCGATACGCTGACCCTTAACAACACGCCGGACGTCGAGGTCCTGCCGGGCTTCAAGCGGGTCAAGCCGCAGGTCTACGCGGGCCTGTTCCCGGTCAGCTCGGACGATTTCGAGGACTTCCGCGACGCCCTGCAGAAGCTGACCCTCAACGACTCGTCGCTGCAATACGAGCCGGAAAGCTCCGAAGCCCTGGGCTTCGGCTTCCGTTGCGGCTTCCTCGGCATGCTGCACATGGAGATCATCCAGGAGCGCCTGGAGCGCGAATACGACCTGGACCTGATCACCACCGCGCCCACGGTGGTCTTCGAGATCGTGCAGAAGAACGGCGAGATCATCTACGTCGATAACCCGTCCAAGCTCCCGGACCTGGCGTCCATCCAGGAAATGCGCGAACCGATCTGCCGCGCCACCATCCTGGTGCCCAAGGACCACCTGGGCAACGTGATCACCCTGTGCATCGAGAAGCGCGGCGTGCAGCGCGACATGCACTTCCTCAGCGGCCAGGTGCAGGTGGTCTACGACCTGCCGATGAACGAGGTGGTGCTCGACTTCTTCGATCGCCTCAAGTCCACCAGCCGCGGCTATGCTTCCCTGGACTACAGCTTCGATCGTTTCGAGCCGTCCAACCTGGTTCGTCTCGACGTGCTGATCAATGGCGAGAAGGTCGACGCCCTCGCCCTGATCGTCCACCGCGACAACGCCCCCTACAAGGGCCGCCAGCTGGTGGAGAAAATGAAGGAACTGATCCCGCGGCAGATGTTCGACGTGGCGATCCAGGCAGCCATCGGTGGGCAGATCATCGCCCGCTCGACGGTCAAGGCGCTCAGGAAGAACGTGCTGGCCAAGTGTTACGGTGGCGACGTGAGCCGTAAACGCAAGCTGCTGGAGAAGCAGAAGGCTGGTAAGAAAAGGATGAAGCAGGTCGGTAGCGTGGAAATTCCCCAGGAAGCCTTCCTCGCCGTGCTCAAAGTGGATAGCTAGAACCCATGACACTCAATTTCCCGTTGTTGCTGGTCATCGCCGTGGCTGTATGCGGCGCCCTGGCCCTGGTCGACCTGGTGCTGTTCGCGCCGCGTCGGCGGGCCGCGATCTCTTCCTACGAAGGGCAGGTGAACGAGCCCGATCCGGCAGTGCTGGAGAAGCTCAACAAGGAACCGCTGCTGGTGGAGTACGGCAAGTCGTTCTTCCCGGTGCTGTTCATCGTGCTGGTGCTGCGTTCCTTCCTGGTCGAACCGTTCCAGATTCCCTCGGGGTCGATGAAACCTACCCTCGAGGTCGGCGATTTCATCCTGGTCAACAAGTTCGCCTACGGTATCCGCCTGCCGGTGCTGGACACCAAGGTGATCCCGATCGGCGACCCGCAGCGCGGCGATGTCATGGTGTTCCGCTATCCCAGCGAACCGAACATCAACTACATCAAGCGCGTGGTCGGCCTGCCCGGCGACACCGTGCGCTATACCAAGGAAAAGCGCCTGTACGTCAACGGTGAGCTGGTAGCGGAGAAGCTGGTCGGCGAGGAACCGGGCACCCTGGGCAGCGTGACCCTGTACCAGGAGAAGCTGGGCCAGGCCGAGCACCTGATCCGCAAGGAAATGAGCCGCTATCGCATCGAGCCCGACCGCCAGTGGACCATTCCCGCCGGCCACTACTTCATGATGGGCGACAACCGCGACAACTCCAACGACAGCCGCTACTGGAACGATCCGAAGATCCCCAAGGATCTGCTGGGCATGGTTCCGGACCGCAATATCGTCGGCAAGGCCTTCGCCGTGTGGATGAGCTGGCCCGATCCGAAGATGAGCAACCTGCCGAACTTCTCCCGGGTCGGCGTGATTCACTGACCTGTGCGCAGGTTCGCCACGCGGAAGGGCGCTCCTGCTGAATAATCGCGAAGCGGGGCTGCTCCCGAGGGCAGCCCCGCTTTCACTTCCGCGAACGCCGCCGCAGGGCCCTGCCCGATGGCGTTACCGCTCGCTGGACGGAATAACTACACTGACATGAGGTCCGACATGAGGTTCGCGCGTTCGCAGAAGGGGATGTCCCTGCTGGGGTGGCTGGTGGTGCTGGGCGTGGTGGCGTTCTTCGCCAGCGCCGCATTCAAGATCATCCCGCACTACATGGATTACTACTCGCTGGAGAAGGTGATCACTTCCGTGGAGACCGACAAGGCGGCCGAGGTGCGTTCCGTGCCGGAGTTCTACAGCTACGTCGGCAAGGGGATGCAGATCAACGGCATCCGCAACCTGGACCTGGAGAAGGCCCTGGAGGTGCAACTGGAAGACAACCAATTCCGGGCGCACCTGAAATATGAAAAACGCGAGCCACTGATCAGCAACATCGACCTGGTGGTCCACTTCGACAAAGAATTCCGTGTACGCATGCCGTGAGTAATTCGCTGGACCGACTCGAGCGCAAGCTCGGCTATACCTTCAAAGACCGGGACCTGATGGTCCTGGCCCTGACCCATCGCAGCTACGCCGGGCGCAACAACGAGCGCTTGGAGTTCCTCGGTGACGCCATTCTCAACTTCGTCATCGGCGAGGCGCTGTTCCACCACTTCCCGCAGGCTCGCGAAGGCCAGCTTTCGCGCCTGCGCGCGCGACTGGTCAAGGGCGAGACCCTGGCCCTGCTGGCGCGCGGCTTCGAGGTGGGCGACTACCTGCGGCTGGGCTCGGGCGAGCTGAAGAGCGGCGGGTTCCGCCGCGAGTCGATCCTCGCCGATGCGATGGAAGCCCTGATCGGCGCCATCTACCTGGATACCGGCATGGACTCCGCGCGCGAGCGGATCATCGCCTGGCTCGGACCGCAACTGCGCGAGCTGACCCCGGTGGACACCAACAAGGACCCCAAGACCCGCCTGCAGGAGTTCCTGCAGTCGCGTGGCTGCGACCTGCCGCGCTACGAGGTGGTGGATATCCAGGGCGAACCCCATTGCCGGACCTTCTTCGTCGATTGCGAAGTGGCCCTGCTGAGCGACAAGACCCACGGGCACGGCGGCAGCCGCCGCATCGCCGAGCAGGTGGCCGCGGCCGCCGCGCTGGTGGCCCTGGGCGTGGAGAATGGCCATGACTGACATGCACGACGACATCCCCGCCGGCAGCCGTTGCGGCTACGTGGCGATCGTGGGCCGCCCCAACGTGGGCAAGTCCACCCTGCTCAACCACATCCTCGGGCAGAAGCTGGCGATCACCTCGCGCAAGCCGCAGACCACCCGTCACAACATGCTCGGGATCAAGACCGAGGGCGAGGTGCAGGCCGTCTACGTCGATACGCCCGGCCTGCACAAGAGCGGCGAGAAGGCCCTCAACCGCTACATGAACCGTACTGCCAGCGCGGCATTGAAGGATGTCGACGTGGTGATCTTCGTGGTCGACCGCACCCGCTGGACCGAAGAGGACCAGATGGTCCTGGAGCGCGTGCAGTACGTCAGTTGCCCGGTGCTGATCGCGGTGAACAAGACCGACCGCATCGAGGAGAAGGCCGACCTGCTGCCGCACCTCGAATGGCTCACCCAGCAGTTGCCGAAGGCCGAGGTAGTGCCGATCTCGGCGCAGCACGGGACCAACCTGGACGTGCTGGAGAAGCTGGTCGCCGAGCGTCTGCCGGAAAGCGAGCACTTCTTCCCCGAAGACCAGATCACCGACCGCAGCAGCCGCTTCCTGGCCGCCGAGCTGGTCCGCGAGAAGATCATGCGCCAGCTCGGCGCCGAGCTGCCCTACCAGATCACCGTGGAGATCGAGGAGTTCAAGCAGGAAGGTCGCATCCTGCATATCCATGCGCTGATCCTGGTGGAGCGCGAGGGGCAGAAGAAGATCATCATCGGCGACAAGGGCGAGCGGATCAAAAGCATCGGCCAGAACGCGCGCAAGGACATGGAAGTGCTGTTCGACTCCAAGGTCATGCTCAACCTCTGGGTCAAGGTCAAGGGCGGCTGGTCCGACGACGAGCGTGCCCTGCGCTCGCTGGGCTACGGCGACCTCTGACCGTTCCCGGCAGCCCGGCGCCAGCCGGGCGCCATTCCTCTCGCGCCCGGTCGACCCGCCATGTCCTTCGCCGCCGCCCAAGCCACCTACGTGCTGCATAGCCGGCCGTACAAGGAAACCAGCGCCCTGGTGGACTTCTTCACCCCGCTGGGTCGCCTGCGCGCGGTCCTGCGCGGCGCCCGCGGCAAGGCCGGCGCCCTGGCGCGGCCATTCGTGCCGCTGGAAGCGGAGTGGCGCGGACGCGGCGAACTGAAGACCGTGGCCCGCCTGGAAAGCGCCGGCATTCCCAACCTGCTCAATGGCCAGGCGCTGTTCAGCGGTCTCTACCTCAACGAGCTGTTGATCCGCCTGTTGCCGGCGGAAGACCCGCAGCCGGAAATCTTCGCCCACTACGCCGCGACCCTGCCGCTGCTGGCGGCGGGGCGACCCATCGAACCGCTGCTGCGCGCGTTCGAATGGCGCCTGCTGGAGCAACTGGGCTATGGTTTCGCTCTCGATGTCGATATCGATGGGCGCCCGATCGAGCCGCAGGCGTTGTACCAGCTTTTGCCAGAGGCCGGCCTGGAGCCGGTGGCGCAACTGCAACCCGGGCTGTTCCAGGGCTCCGAACTGTTATCCATGGCCGACGCCGACTGGAGCGCCCCCGGCGCCCTGGCGGCGGCCAAGCGCCTGATGCGCCAGGCGCTCGCTCCCCATCTGGGCGGCCGGCCGCTGGTCAGCCGCGAGCTGTTCATGAACCGTAAGGAGTCACCCCGTGACTGAAGCCACTCGAATTCTGCTCGGCGTGAACATCGATCACGTCGCCACCCTGCGCCAGGCCCGGGGCACCCGCTATCCGGACCCGGTGAAGGCCGCCCTGGACGCCGAGGAAGCCGGCGCCGACGGTATCACCGTGCACCTGCGCGAGGACCGCCGGCATATCCAGGAACGCGACGTGCGGGTGCTCAAGGAAGTGCTGCAGACGCGGATGAACTTCGAGATGGGGGTCACCGAGGAAATGCTCGCCTTCGCCGAGGAGATCCGGCCGGCGCATAGCTGCCTGGTCCCCGAGCGCCGCGAGGAACTGACCACCGAGGGCGGCCTCGACGTCGCCGGCCAGGAACAGCGCATCCGCGACGCGGTGCGACGCCTGGCTGCGGTGGGCAGCGAAGTGTCGCTGTTCATCGATCCCGATCCGCGGCAGATCGAGGCCTCCGCCCGGGTCGGCGCGCCGGCTATCGAACTGCATACCGGTCGCTACGCCGACGCCGAAGACCCCGAGGAGCAGGCCCGTGAGCTGCAGCGGGTACGCGAGGGCGTGGCCCTTGGGCGTTCCCTCGGCCTGATCGTCAACGCCGGGCATGGCCTGCACTACCACAATGTCGAGCCGGTCGCGGCCATCGACGGCATCAACGAGCTGAACATCGGCCACGCCATCGTCGCCCACGCCCTGTTCGTCGGCTTCAGGCAGGCGGTGGCTGAGATGAAAGCGCTGATGCTGGCCGCGGCGACCAAGCGCTGAGGCAATCGCGCCCCGCTTGCCGTCGACCTGCGGGGCGGATGAAAGCATGAAAAAAAGCCCATCCGAGGATGGGCTTTTCCCTATCCGCTGTCAGGGCTTGCGCGCCACCAGCGTGGCGCGCATCGGTGCCGGCAGGCCTTCGACGGTTCGCGAACGGTCCTGCGGATCGAGGAATTCCGGCAGCGACTGGAAACGCATCCATTCGGTGGAGCGTTGTTCCTCGACGCTGGTCAGGCTGACGTCGACGCAGCGCGCGTCGGCGAACCCGGCGCGGCGCAGCCAGAGTTCCAGGGCCGCCACCGAGGGCAGGAACCAGACGTTGCGCATCTGCGCGTAGCGGTCCTCGGGCACCAGCACGGTGCTGGCGTCGCCTTCCACCACCAGGGTCTCCAGGACCAGTTCGCCGCCGCGCTTCAGGCAGTCCTTGAGCGCCAGCAGGTGGTCGATGGGCGAGCGACGGTGATAGAGCACACCCATGGAGAACACCGTGTCGAAGCCTTCGAGCTTCTCCGGCAGGTCTTCCAGGGCCAGCGGCAGGTGCCAGGCCGGCAGCTCCGGCAGGTAGCGCTTGGCGGCGAGGAACTGGCAGAGGAACAGCCAGTTCGGATCGACCCCGACCACGCTTTCCGCGCCGGCGCCGAGCATGCGCCACTGGTAGTAGCCGTTGCCGCAGCCGACGTCGAGGACGCGTTTGCCACGCAGTTCGACATGTGGCGAGACACGCTCCCATTTCCAGTCGGAACGCCATTCGGTATCGACCTGTACGCCGAAGAAGTCGAACGGCCCCTTGCGCCAGGGAATCAGCCCTTGCAGCGCTTCCTTCACCTGCGCTTGCAGCGCCGCATCGTGGTCGCTGTGCAGGGCGAAGCGCTGGGCCAGTTCGACCTTCGGCGCGGGCACCTGGGGTAGGCGCTGGACCGCGCTCCACCAACGGGCCAGGTCGCCGTGGCCTTCCTCGATGCGCGCGGCGATCTGCGCGGGCAGGCTGGTCGCCCAGCCGTACAGCGGCGAGCCGGCGAGGTGTCGCTGGAGGGCGTCGAGGGCGAGGTGCTGGATCATGGCAGGGCGATCATCGAGGCGAAGTTGAGACACTGGAACCATTGGCTGACCCGGCTGAAGCCGGCGGCCAGGAGCCGTTCACGGTGTTCCTCGAAGGTGTCGGGGAGCATGACGTTTTCCAGCGCGCTGCGCTTCTGCGCGATCTCCAGCTCGCTGTAGCCGTTGGCACGCTTGAAGGCGATGTGCAGGTCGGTGAGCAGCGCGTGCTCCTGCGCATCGGCGAAGCGCAGTTTCTCCGAGAGGATCAGCGCGCCGCCGGGCAGCAGTGCCTGGCGGATCCTGCGCAGCAGGCCGAGGCGCTGGTCGGGGGCGACGAACTGCAGGGTGAAGTTCATCGCCACCAGCGAGGTGGGTTGCAGGTCCAGGGCGAGAATGTCGGCCTCGATCAGCTCGACCGGCAGCAGCTCCTGGTACATGGCGTCCTGGGCATGCAGGTATTCACTGCAGCGCTCGATCATCGCGTGCGAGTTGTCCACCCCGATCACCCGGCAGCCGTCGTTGCGGACGTGGCGGCGCAGCGACTGGGTGACCGCGCCGAGCGAGCAGCCGAGGTCGTAGAGCACGCTGTTCGGCTGGGCGAACTGCGCGCCGAGTACGCCGATGTTCTCGACGATGGTGGGGTAGCCCGGCACGGAGCGCTTGATCATGTCGGGGAACACGCGCACCACGTCTTCGTTGAACACGAAGTCGGCGACACGTTGCTGGGGTTGGGCGAACAGGCGATCGGACTCGCTCACGCGGGTGACCTCGGGCATCACGGCTTTTCAGGGGGCCGAATTGTAGCCGAGGGACGAGCGTCGCCCAACTGCGCGGCGACGATTCACCCATGCGCGCAGGCGAATCACCTGAGCTTGTCGGAGAAGTACTCTCCCGCGCCCTGCAGCGGACCCAGCGGGTTCTTCTTGTCTTCCAGGCGATGGATGTTCGGTTCGCCGTTGCTGACCTTGTGCACCAGCACGTCGTTGACGAAGACGAACACTGCCTTGAACGACCAGCCCTGCAACTCCCGTTTCTTGCGGAAGTTGAACACGTCCGCCCAGAAGCTGCCGACCCGCTGGGTGTCGGTCTTGCTGAAATCGAAGGCGTAGCCGATGCAGCGGTCCTTCGCTTCCAGGCATTGCACCAGGCCGCCCGGCAGGTAATCGATGGGGATGTTCGGCTGGATGAACATGAGCCGCACGTCGATGAACGACAGCATGCGGCCGTTGCCCTGGGTCAATGGATCGAAACCCAACCCGAACAGCTGCGAACGGGTCGTGCTGCCGGGTTGCGCCTGGGAATAGCGCAGTTCGGCATCGAGGTAGTCGACGAAGGGGGATTGGACTTCCGCTCGTTCGCTGGGCAGCAGGCTGCCGCAGGAGGAAACGAAGACAGTGGATGCCCAGAGCAGTGAGTAACGAAGAGCGGTGCCCATGACGCGCCTCCTTTCGGTGCCGTCGTAGATTGAGTAATAGACGACGCCAAAAAGGCCTGCCGGAATTTATTCAATCGGCTGAAAGCAGCGTGGTTTCTGGTCTGGCGGCGGATTTCCGGCGGCCCGGAAAGTCATTCGAAAGAAAGCCTATAGCGCTCGCCGAGGACCTTCAGGGTGCCTTCGCGACGCAGTTGGCGCAGCCCTTCGTCGAGTTCCGCGAGACGCGCGTCGACCTCCGGCAGGTGCGGACTGAGGCCGACGTGCAGCGGCTGCCGCCCGGGCAGTTCGCCAGCGCGGCGGACCTGTCCGGCGAGCTGCGGATGATGCTCCAGGTAGTGCTCGATGATGTCGCGGTCTTCCAATAGCACGTCGATGCGGCCGAGCAGCAGTTTCTGCAGGTTGCGCGGCAGCACGCGCTCGCCGCCGAGGACCTGCAGGTGCAGGTCGTCGTCGCCGGCCTGGCTGCGCCAGGCTTCGAAGCGCGGATTGTTCACGTAGCCCTGGGCGAGGCCCAGGCGCTGGCCGAGCAGGGATGCATCGCCGGAGTAGCGCCAGTCGCTGTCGTGGCGGGTGTAGAAGGCCAGCCCGACCCAGCCGATGGGCTCGCTGCCGACCCGCAGGCCGTCGAGTCCATAGGCGCCGACCAGGCCGTCGCGATGGCCGTCGCGGACCATCTGCACGGCGCGCGGCCAGGGCAGGCTGTCGAAGTGCGGTGGCTCCCGAAGGACCTGGCTGAGCGCCTCGACCAGGTAGCCGGGCCGCTGCGGCGTGCCAGGGCACAGGTAGGGGCAGCCGTCGTCGCCTGCGAAGCGCAACGGTTCGGCCAGCGAGGGCAGAGGAGCGGCGCAGGACAGGGCGAGCAGGACGAAGGAGGCGCGGAGCATGGAGTCCTCGGGGCGACGGGGCCTGTCAGGATAGGCCAGGTCGCCACGGCGCAGGACGTCGGTCTTCGTACAGAATGTGTCCGCCGCGGGCAGCGGTTTCAGCGCACCTGGATCGCGCAGGAAAAGCTTTCCGCCGGTTCCGCGTCCTTTTCCCAGGGCCGCCGGTAGACCAGTTCCAGGCGGTCGTCGCCGCTGGCGGCGACGCGGAAGCGCCAGGTCGATTCGCCGCCGCTGCCAACCAGGCCGCTGTCTTCTTCGGAATTGCTGTAGACCTCCGGGCCAAGGCGCTTGAGCACACTGGCGGCGGGGTTGCGCAGTTCCCAGCGGAAGCCGGTGGTGGGATTGCTCGGCAGGGTCAGCACCAGTTCCTGGCCTTGCGTCAGCTTCAGCGGCGAACAGTCGTCGGCGTCGTCCAGGGTGACCACCGGCTTCTGTTGCCCGGCGCAGCCGGCCAGGACCACGATGGACAATGGCAGCAGCAGACGGGAGGGGGAAAAGGACATGCAGCGCTCCTCGGCTCGAATGGAAAGGGCGCCAGCATAAACCCTGCCGGCGCCCGAGCGCCAAGGTTGGCACGGCGGATGGCCGAACCGGTCGGCCATCCGCCGCCGGCTCAGGCCGGGAACAGCACCTTGGCCACGTCGCCGTAGCGCTTGGCGAAATGCACGGTCAGCCCTTCCTTGAGATAGTCGGGCAACTCTTCGAAGTGGCCGCGGTTGGCTTCCGGCAGGATCAGCTCGAAGATCTTCTGCCGGCGCGCGGCGATCACCTTCTCGCGGACCCCGCCGATGGGCAGGACCTGGCCGGTCAGGGTCAGTTCGCCGGTCATCGCCACGCCTTTCTTCGGCACCTGGTTGCGCGCCAGGGAGAGCAGGGCGCTGGCCATGGTGACGCCGGCGCTGGGGCCATCCTTGGGCGTGGCGCCTTCCGGCACGTGCAGGTGGACGAAGGCCTGGTCGAAGAAGGTCGGGTCGCCGCCATACTTCTTCAGGTGCGAGCCGATGTAGCTATAGGCGATCTCGGCGGATTCCTTCATCACGTCGCCGAGCTGGCCGGTGAGCTTGAAGCCACGGTTCAGCGTGTGGATGCGGGTCGCCTCGATCGGCAGGGTGGCGCCGCCCATGCTGGTCCAGGCCAGCCCGGTGATCACACCGATCCCGGAAAGCACCTGCTCGCTGCGGAACACCGGCATGCCGAGGTAGTCCTCGAGGTCCCTGGGACCGATCTTCACCTTCGACTCGGGATCCTCCAGCAGCTTGACCACCGACTTGCGCACCAGCTTGCCGAGCTGTTTCTCCAACTGGCGCACCCCGGCTTCCCGCGCATAGCCCTCGATCACCGCACGCAGCGCGGCATCGCTGATGCTCAGGCGGCCCTTGGGCACGCCGGCCTTTTCCAACTGCTTGGGCCACAGGTGACGCTTGGCGATGGCCAGTTTTTCCTCGGAGATGTAGCCGGACAGGCGGATCACTTCCATCCGGTCGAGGAGCGGTCCGGGGATCGAGTCGAGGGTGTTGGCGGTGCAGACGAACAGCACCTTGGACAGGTCCAGGCGCAGGTCCAGGTAGTGGTCGAGGAATTCGACGTTCTGCTCCGGGTCGAGGGTTTCCAGCAGCGCCGAGGCCGGGTCGCCCTGGTAGCTGGCGCCGAGCTTGTCGATTTCGTCGAGCATGATCACCGGGTTCATCACCTCGACTTCCTTCAACGCCTGCACCAGCTTGCCGGGCAGGGCGCCGATGTAGGTGCGGCGGTGGCCCTTGATCTCCGCCTCGTCGCGCATGCCGCCGACGCTGAAGCGGTAGAACGGCCGGCCGAGGCTCTCGGCGATGGATTTGCCGATGCTGGTCTTGCCCACCCCCGGCGGGCCGACCAGGAGCACGATGGAACCGGCGATCTCGCCCTTGAAACTACCCACGGCGAGGAATTCGAGGATGCGATCCTTGATGTCGTCGAGGCCCGCGTGATGCTTGTCGAGGACCTTGCGCGCATGCTTGAGGTCGAGCTTGTCCTTGCCGTACACGCCCCAGGGCAGGGCTGTGGCCCAGTCCAGGTAGTTGCGGGTGACTGCGTACTCGGGCGAGCCGCTCTCGAGGATCGACAGCTTGTTCAGCTCTTCGTCGATACGCTTGCGCGCCTGCTCGGGCAGCACCTTGCCTTCCAGGCGGGCGCGGAATTCGTCGGCGTCGGCGCTCTTGTCGTCCTTGGTGATGCCCAGCTCCTGCTGGATGATCTTCAACTGTTCCTTGAGGAAGAATTCGCGCTGGTGTTCGCCGATCTTGCGGTTGACCTCGGCGGACAGCTCCTTCTGCAGGCGCGCGACTTCCACCTCCTTGCGCAGCAGCGGCAAGACCTTCTCCATCCGCTTGAGGATCGGCACGGTGTCCAGCACTTCCTGCAGTTCGCCGCCGGGCGCGGTGGTCAGGGCCGCGGCGAAGTCGGTGAGCGGCGACGGGTCGTTGGGACTGAAGCGGTTCAGGTAGTTCTTCAGTTCCTCGCTGTACAGCGGGTTGAGCGGCAGCAGCTCCTTGATCGCATTGATCAGAGCCATGCCGTAGGCCTTCACTTCGTCACTGGGATCGATCGGGGTCTTCGGATAGTCCACCTCCACCATGAACGGCGGACGATGGCGCTTGATCCAGCCCCGGATACGCACCCGCGACAGGCCCTGGGCGACGAACTGCAGCTTGCCGCCCTCGCGCGAGGCATGGTGCACCCGGACCAGCGTGCCGTGCTCGGGCAGGCTGTTGACGTCGAAGTGGCGCGGGTCTTCCGGAGGATTGTCCATGAAGAACAGGGCCAGCGAATGGTGGTCGGTCTTGGCCACCAGTTCGAGGGTTTCCGCCCAGGGTTCTTCGTTGACGATCACCGGCAGCACCTGCGCCGGGAAGAAGGGGCGGTTGTGGATCGGGATCACGTAGAGGGTGGTCGGCAGGGTCTGGCCGGGCAGCACCAGGCCGGTGCCGGCGGGCTGCGCGTCGCTGATGTGTTCGGGATTAACGTCCTGGTCGCTCATGAGGCACCTGACTGACTGAAACATGAGAGTCTAGATGGGGCCCCGGGGGCGGGTTTCAATCCCTGTCCGTTCAAGGATGTTGCCGAAGGTTTCCACGCAGTACGCGGTACGCGGGTACCACTTGCGGCAAGGTGCTGGGCAGCGTCGGGCAAGTCGAGTAGAGTGCGCAAAAATTGAGCAGTTGCCGTTCATGTTCGACACCCGCCTCATCCGTCTGCCCGACCAGTCGCACACCCACGCCCACGAGCATCACCAACTGGTGATGTCGCTGGCCGGGCGCGCCGAATTCGAGGTCAACGGCTGTGGCGGGGAAGTCTGCCGGATGCGCGCTTGCCTGGTGCCGGGCGAGGCGGGCCACGTGTTCGCCGGGGTGGGCGACAACCGCATGCTGATCATCGACCTGGGCGAGGACAACCCGACCCCGGAAGACCCCGACCTGCTCGCGCGCCTGTTCGAGGCGCCGCGCTACCCGACCCTGGACGCCGACTTCCAGAACCTGCTCAGCTACGCCGGCGCCGAACTGGCCCGCTACGGCAGCGACCCGCTGCTGACCCGTGCCCTCGGCGGAGTGCTGATCCGCGCCCTGCACCTGCGCCTGTTCGGCGAGCAGCAGCCCCTGGCGGCCAGCGGGCCGCTCGACCTGGAGCGCCTGGACGCGCATATCGTGCGGAACCTGGCGCGGCGCATCACGGTCGCCGAACTGGCCCAGGTCGCCTGTCTCAGCCCGAGCCATTTCCACGCGCAGTTCAAGGACAGCGTCGGCCTGACCCCGCACCAGTACCTGCTCAAGGTCCGCCTCGACTGCGCCGCGCGGTTGCTGCGGGAAAGCCGCTTGCCTCTGGTGCGGATCGCCGAGGAATGCGGCTTCTCCAGCCAGAGCGCGCTGACCACGGCGATGCGCCGCTACCTGGGGCTGACGCCGAAGTCGCTGCGCAAGGGCTGAGCGCCGTCCGCCACCTTCGGCGGATAACCGCAGGCGGTTATTCGCCCTACCGGCAGGAGTCCATATACGGATAACGGCGCGGACGTCATCCGCCGAGCGAATTCGTCCCGCACGGCCTGTCTCAGAACGCCACCTTCACCCCCGCCTCGATGCCGCGTCCCGCCGCCGGCACCCGGTCGCGCAGGATCGAACTGGCGTAGCGCACGGTCTGGTTGGTCAGGTTGGTGCCCTTGACGAAGGCCAGCCAGCGGCTCTCGCCGAGGTCGAAGTTGTAGCCGAGGCTGGCGCCGAGGGTGGTGTAGCCGTCGGTGGAGAGTTCTTCCTCCGGCACGCGGTGCTGCGAGGCGGCGTGTTCGACGTCGACCCGCGCCTGCCACTGCTGCAACTCCCAGATCAGCGCGGTGTTCAGGCGTAGCGGGGCGATGCGTGGCAGCGGTTCGCCGGTGTCCTTGTTCTTGGCGCGGGTGTAGTCCCCGGAGAGTTCCAGGTCGAAGTTGCCGTACGGGCTTTCCAGCAGGTGGATGCGGTCCTGCGCCTCGACGCCGTAGAAGTCCGCGCGAACGCCGCTGTAGAGGTATTCCGGCAGCGCCTCGTCGTCGCTGGCGGCGACCACTTCGCCTTCCTCGTTGCGATGGCGACCGCTGGCGAGCAGGCCGATGTAGTTGGAGAAGCGGCTGTAGAACACCCCGACGCTGCCCCTGTGCACGCCGTTGTCGAAGCGCAGGGCGAGGTCGGTGGAGACCGCCTTTTCCTTGTCCGCGTCGGCATCGCCTACCTCGTAGGTGCCGGTGGCGGCGTGCGGACCGTTGGCGTACAGCTCGTAGAAGGTCGGTGCGCGCTCGGTGTAGCTGAGGGTGGCGGCCAGCGACCAGATCGGCGTCAGCTTGTACACCGCGCCGGTGGACAGGCTGCCGGTGGTGAAGCTCTGCGAACCGTCGTTCTCGGCGAAGCGCTCGTTGCCCTTGGCGTCGGGGTCCACGCGGGTGTGCTCCAGGCGGGCGCCGAAGCTGAGGTCGAGGCGGTCGCTGAGCTTCCATTCCTCCAGGGCGAACAGCGCGGCGCTGTCGGTTTCCGTGTGCGGCACGAAGGCTTCCTCGCCGAGGGCGGAGAAGCGGCTGTTGGCGAACTGCGCGCCGACCACCCCGTTCAGCGGGCCGAGCGGGCGGTGGCGGGCCTCGATGCGGCCTTCGTAGCCTTCGTTCTTGAAGGTGGTGCCGGTCTCGCCGTCCTCGATTTCCTTGTGCTCGTACTTGGTATAGGCGGCGTCCAGCTTCAGCGAGGTGAACGGGCCTTCGAGGTCGCGGATCTCGGAGGCGAAGGCGTAGCGGTCCTGCTGCATCTTCAGGCGCACGTCGTCCTCGGCCGGCGAGCCATAGTTGCTGTCGTAGCCGCTGTAGGAGAGGCCGGCGTAACCGTGCTCCCAGTGATAGGAGCCACCGACGGCGCCGCCGTCCTGGCGGCCGTCGCTGTTCTGCACCCGATGCTTGCCGGTGTCGCCGTCGATCTGCCGCTGGCGGCTGGAATGGGCGTAGCCGGGAATCCTGACGTCGTTGAACTCGCGGCTGGCGGCGTCCACGTGCAGGGCGAAGTTGCCGTCGCCGGCCTCCAGTGCGCCGGAGCGGCTACGGGTGGTGTCGGCGCCGCCGTAGCGCAGTTCGCCGCTGCCGTGGATGCCGTCGACGGGTTCGCTGGGAATGCGGTTGTCGAAGCTGTTCACCACCCCGCCGATGGCATTGCCGCCGTAGAGCAGGGCGGCCGGGCCGCGTACCACTTCCAGGCGCTCGACGCTGTTGGGGTCTTCCGGCACCGCGTGGTCGTAGGACAGCGACGAGGCGTCGAGCGCGCCGACGCCGTTGCGCAGCAGGCGGATGCGGTCGCCGTCCATGCCGCGGATCACCGGTCGGCTGGCGCCCGGTCCGAAGTAGGTGGAGGACACCCCGGGCAGGCCGTTGAGGGTTTCGCCGAGGCTGCCTTTCTGACGCAGGGTCAGCTCGTCGCCTTCGAGCACGCTGCTGGGCGTGGCGGGAGATTCGTTGCCCAGCGGGTTGGCGGTGATCACCTGGGAGGGCAATTCGCTGGGGCGGCCGTCGGCGCCGAGCGTTTCCCCCGAAACGATCAGGCAGGCCAGCGCCAGTGGCGTGAGAGGCCAGAGCGGACGGGAAGGGAAAAGGCCGGAAGAGGACATTGCGGGCTCCATGGTCATGGGTCGGACTTTTTTCAGGCCAAAGCGAACCCAGGCCCTTCCCGGAGGAGGGGCGACGGGGTCGGATCGGCGTATTTATTGGGATGTTATATTATTTCTTTTTGTGTCGATAGACCCGCGTAGCCGCTCTGCATGGCGTCGTGCCGACGAGCAGCGGCAATGTCCGCATGCCTGCCGGCGAAGAGGAACGGGAAAGTTCCGCGGCCAGGAGTTTTCCGCAAAAACTCCAGAGTCTTTCGCAAGAATCGCCCCTCTCGCAGCCACTACATTCCGCTATCCGCTGGTGCCTCGCGCCGGCGGAATGGGCCTGACCCATACTGATCCGTATTCCCGCGCCACAGGACGTGCCGCGCCGCCGGCACAACCCGTCGGCGGCGGTGCCCCGGGCAATGGACGCCTGGCCGGACTTCTTTCAATAACAATGGCTCCACAAGAGGAGGGCGTGATGTTCAAAGCCAGTCACGTCTTGCAGGGCGAGGACCAGACCCGGTCCGCAGCCGAATTCTTCCCTGTCATCAGCGCCAACTACGCGGTCGACGAGGAAGCCTACCTGGGCGAACTGCTGCAGCTCGCCGACCCCGGTCCCGACGGCATCGAGGCTATCCGCCGCAACGCCCGCGCACTGATCGAAACCGTGCGCAGCCGGGACAACGCCGTCGATACCCTCGACGCACTCCTGCGCCAATACAGCCTGGACACCCAGGAAGGCCTGATGCTGATGTGTCTGGCCGAGGCGCTGTTGCGTGTGCCTGACGCGGCGACCGCCGACGCGCTGATCCGCGACAAGCTGTCCGCCGCCGACTGGCAGCGCCATCTCGGCCAGAGCGACAACGTTCTGGTCAATTTCGCCGCCTGGGGCCTGGTGATGACCGGCAAGGTGGTGAACATCGACGAACGCACCGACGGCCGCGCCCCGAGCGTCATCAGCCGGCTGGTGCAGCGCTCTGGCGAACCGGTGATCCGCGCCGCGATGAATCAGGCGATGAAGCTGATGGGCAAGCAGTTCGTGCTTGGCCGGACCATCTCCGAAGCGCTGAAGAACGGTCGTCCATGCCGCGAGCAGGGCTACACCTATTCCTTCGACATGCTCGGCGAGGCCGCGCTGACCGCCGCCGACGCCGAGAAATACATGGCCGACTACCGCCAGGCCATCGACACTGTCGGCGCCGAGCCGCAGGTCGGTCCGGGGCCGCGGCCGTCGATCTCGATCAAGCTCTCGGCGCTGCATCCGCGCTACGAAGTGGCGCAGCGCGAGCGGGTGCTCAGCGAGCTGTTCGCCAACGTCCTGGAACTGGCGGTGCGCGCGCGCAAGCTGAACGTCGGCATCACCATCGACGCCGAGGAAGCCGATCGCCTGGAGCTGTCCCTCGAACTCTACGAGAAGCTGATGCGCGACCCGGCCATCGCCGGCTGGGGCGAGTTCGGCCTGGTCATCCAGGCCTACTCCAAGCGCTGCCTGCCGGTGCTGGTATGGCTGACCCTGCTCGGCCGCGAGCTTGGCGCACGCATCCCGCTGCGCCTGGTGAAGGGTGCCTACTGGGACAGCGAGATCAAGCAGTGCCAGGTGCAGGGCGCCGATGGCTACCCCGTCTACACCCGCAAGGAAGGCACCGACACTTCCTACCTGGCCTGCGCCCGCTACCTGCTCAGCGAGCACACCCGCGGGGTGATCTACCCGCAGTTCGCCAGCCACAACGCCCACACCGTGACCGCCATCCTCGCCCTGGCCGACGAAGCCAGGGCCGCCGGCGGCGAGGAGCGCGACTTCGAGTTCCAGCGCCTGCACGGCATGGGCGACGCGCTGTACGACACGGTGATCGAGAAGTACCGCCGCAACGTGCGCATCTACGCCCCGGTCGGCGCGCACAAGGACCTGCTGCCGTACCTGGTCCGCCGCCTGCTGGAGAACGGCGCCAACTCTTCCTTCGTGCACAAGCTGGTGGACCCGCGCGTGCCGGTGGAGACGCTGATCCAGCACCCGGTTACCCAACTGCGCCAGTTCAAGACGCTGGCCAACGACCGTATCCCTCTGCCCCAGGCGATCTTCGGCGCCGGGCGGAAAAACTCCCAGGGCATCAACATGAACATCCAGAACCAGTGGAACGAGCTGGAGCTCGCCTACAAGCCGCACCTGACCCGCCAGTGGCAAGCCGCGCCGATCGTCAACGGCGAGAAACTTTCCGGCCCGGCCCACGAAGTGCGTTGCCCGTACGACCTGGAGAGGCTGGTCGGCAGCGTCCAGTACGCGTCCGCCGAGCAGGCCGGCAAGGCCCTCGACGTGTTGCAGGCGGCCTGGCCGCGCTGGAGCGCCACCCCGGTGGACGAGCGCGCCGGCATCCTCGAACGTCTCGCCGACCTGCTGGAAGCCCAGCGCGGCGAGCTGATGGCGCTGTGCACCCTGGAAGCCGGCAAGTCGTTGCAGGACGGTATCGACGAGATCCGCGAGGCGGTCGACTTCTGCCGCTACTACGCCCAGCAGGCCCGCCAGCGCCTGGTCCGCGAGGAACTGCGCGGCCCGACCGGCGAGCGCAACGAGCTGTTCTACGAAGGCCGCGGCATCTTCGCCTGCGTCAGCCCGTGGAACTTCCCGCTGGCGATCTTCCTCGGCCAGATCAGCGCCGCGCTGGTGGCCGGCAACACCGTGCTGGCCAAGCCGGCCGAGCAGACCAGCCTGATCGCCGCGCGCACCGTCGAACTGATGTTCGAAGCCGGCCTGCCGAGGGACGTTATCGCCCTGCTGCCGGGCGACGGCGCCACCCTCGGCGGCGTGTTCTGCCGTGACGCGCGGGTCGCCGGGGTGGCCTTCACCGGCTCCACCGACACCGCCCGCATCATCAACCGCCAACTGGCCGAGAAGCCCGGCGCCATCGCCACCCTGATCGCCGAGACCGGCGGGCAGAACGCGATGATCGTCGATTCCACCGCTTTGCCGGAACAGGTGATCAAGGATGCGGTACAATCCGCGTTCACCAGCGCCGGCCAGCGCTGCTCCGCGCTGCGCGTGATGTACGTGCAGCAGGACATCGCCGAGCGGGTGATCGAGTTGCTCAAGGGCGCCATGGCCGAGCTGAAGGTCGGCCCGACCGACGTGCGCGTCAGCGACGTCGGCCCGGTGATCGACGCCGAGGCCAAGGCCGGCCTGGAGCAGCACATCGCCGCGCTGAAGGCCGCCGGCAAGCTGATCGCCGAGACCAAGGTGCCGGGCAACCTGAACGGTCACTTCGTCGCTCCCGTCGCGTTCGAGATCAGCGGCATCGACGAGCTGAAGAAAGAGAACTTCGGCCCGGTGCTGCACGTGGTGCGTTATGCCGCGCAGGACCTGGAAAAGGTCGTGCAGGCGATCAACGCCACCGGTTTCGGCCTGACCATGGGGGTCCATAGCCGCAACGAGGAAACCGCCCGTCGCATCGAAGAGCTGGCGCGGGTCGGCAACCTCTACATCAACCGCAACCAGATCGGCGCGGTGGTGGGCGTGCAACCGTTCGGCGGCCACGGGCTGTCCGGCACCGGTCCCAAGGCCGGCGGGCCGAACTACCTGCTGCGTTTCGTCAGCGAGCGCACCACGTCGGTGAACACCACCGCGGTGGGCGGCAACGCGTCGCTGCTGTCGCTGGCCGACGCCGAGTGATACTCCGTTCCCGGGCGCCTTGGCGCCCGGGTCGGTTTCCGGGGTTCGCCGCAGCGAACGCCGAGGGAAATGACCGCCGTTCCGGTGCGTGCCCGGAACGGACCATAAAGGACGATTTTCCCTGCCCGACAGGGGAGGGATCGTGAGGCGTGGGCCTGTTCGGACTCGTTTGAGGCCACCCACGTTTCCGGCTTGCTCCGGCAAGCGCTCACGGAGTGACGCCACAAGCGCCATTCTGCCAACCAAGGGCCCGCTACCCGTTGCTTGCACACGCAAGGGCCCGGATAAAAACAAGCAATAGGGGAGTCCCTATGAGTGTCAATACGCCCACGCTGATCACCTTCGTGATCTACATCGCGGCCATGGTCCTGATCGGCCTGGCGGCATATCGCTCCACCAACAACTTCTCCGACTACATCCTCGGCGGCCGCAGCCTCGGCAGCTTCGTCACGGCGCTGTCCGCCGGCGCCTCCGACATGAGCGGCTGGCTGCTGATGGGCCTGCCCGGCGCGGTGTACCTGTCCGGCCTGTCCGAAAGCTGGATCGCCATCGGCCTGATCGTCGGCGCCTACCTCAACTGGCTGTTCGTCGCCGGCCGCCTGCGGGTGCAGACCGAGCACAACGGCAACGCGCTGACCCTGCCCGATTACTTCACCAACCGCTTCGAGGACAACAGCCGCCTGCTGCGGATCTTCTCGGCCCTGGTGATCCTGGTGTTCTTCACCATCTACTGCGCTTCCGGCATCGTCGCCGGTGCGCGCCTGTTCGAGAGCACCTTCGGCCTCTCCTACGAGACTGCGCTGTGGGCCGGCGCCGCGGCGACCATCGCCTACACCTTCATCGGCGGCTTCCTCGCGGTGAGCTGGACCGACACCGTGCAGGCCTCGCTGATGATCTTCGCGCTGATCCTCACCCCGGTGATCGTGATGCTCGCCACCGGCGGCGTCGAGCCGACCTTCACCGCCATCGAGCTGAAGGACGCGACCAGCTTCGACATGCTCAAGGGCGCCTCCTTCATCGGCGTGATCTCGCTGATGGCCTGGGGCCTGGGCTACTTCGGCCAGCCGCACATCCTGGCGCGCTTCATGGCCGCCGATTCGGTGAAATCGATCCCGGCCGCGCGCCGCATCTCCATGACCTGGATGATCCTCTGCCTCGGCGGCGCCGTGGCCGTGGGCTTCTTCGGCATCGCCTACTTCCAGGCGCATCCGGAGCAGGCCGGCGCGGTCAGCGACAACCCCGAGCGGGTGTTCATCGAGCTGGCCAAGATCCTGTTCAACCCGTGGGTCGCCGGCGTGCTGCTGTCCGCCATCCTCGCCGCGGTCATGAGCACCCTGAGCTGCCAGCTGCTGGTCTGCTCCTCGGCGCTCACCGAGGACTTCTACAAGGCCTTCCTGCGCAAGGGCGCCAGCCAGCTGGAACTGGTCTGGGTCGGTCGCGCCATGGTGCTGCTGGTGGCGGTGATCGCCATCTGGCTGGCCGCCAACCCGGAAAACCGCGTGCTCGGCCTGGTGTCCTATGCCTGGGCCGGCTTCGGCGCCGCTTTCGGCCCGCTGGTGCTGTTCTCCCTGCTGTGGAAGCGGATGACCCGCAACGGTGCGCTGGCCGGCATGATCGTCGGCGCAGCGACAGTGATCCTGTGGAAGAACCTGTTGGGCTGGACCGGCCTGTACGAGATCATCCCCGGCTTCCTCTTCGCCAGCGTCGCCATCGTCGTCTTCAGCCTGCTCGGCAAGGCGCCTTCGACGAGCATGCTCAAGCGCTTCGACGATGCGGAGCAGGAGTACCGCGAGGCGCACCAGGGTTCCGCCGCTCCGGTAACCCAGCGCTGATCGAGCCTGTGGGCGCGTGAAGCGCCCGCGCATGGAGACGGCCCGCCCCGCAAGGTGCGGGCCGTCGTTTTTTCCGGCGGCTGCTGCGCCTGGCCGCGCAGGACGGATAACGGCAGCCGCGTTGTTCCTGTCCCGCCGCGCCGCTCAGGCGTCCCGCTCCAGCCGGCAAGCGTGCCCCGACTGTCGTGCCTCCAGCCTCAGCCATTCGAAGAATGCCTTCACCGGCGGATGACGTTCCCGTCCGGGCACGCATAGCGCGCTGTAGCCGGCGCCGTCGACACTGATATCCGCTCTGTAGGGTTGCAGCAGGCCGCTGGCGACGCTTTCCGAAACCAGGATCGAACTGGCCAGCACCAGTCCCTGGCCGGCGATGGCCGCCTGCAGGGCATAGTGCTCCTCGTCGTACTGGCGGATCACCGGCTGGCCCTCCATCCAGTTTTCGCCGGCCTGAGCGCACCAGGCCTCCCAGCCGTGGGCGTAGAGCCTGGAGTTGTGCCAGCGCACGCTGATCAGGGTCGGCTGCCGTTCTCCGGCCAGGGCGACCTGGGCCGGCGAGCCGTAGACCGCGAAGCATTCGTCGAACAGGCAGAGACCGTAGAAGTTCGGGTAGTCGTCGAGGCTGTAGCGGATCACCAGGTCGATGCTGGCGTCCTGGTGCAGGTCGAGGACTTCGCAGTTGGTGTCCAGGCGCAGGTTGATCTGTGGGTGTGCGGTGTAGAAGCGGCCGAGACGCGGCACCAGCCAGAGGGCGGCGAAGGCCGGGGTGGTGGAGACCGTCAGGTTGCCGACGCTGCGCTGCGGACGCAGGGTGTCGACGCTCTGCGAAATTTCCAGTAGGGCCCCGTGCAGGCTGCGGAACAGCCGTTCGCCGCAGTCGGTCAGGCGCACTTTCCGTGGCAGGCGCTGGAACAGCGGAACGCCGAGCCAGGCTTCCAGCGAACGGATCTGGTGGGAAACCGCGGTTGGCGTTACCGCAAGCTCCTCGGCGGCGGCCTTGAAGCTCGACTGGCGGGCCGCCGATTCGAAGGTGCGCAACGCGGTCAGCGGCAGGGAAGCGAACATTGGAATCTCCATGGGTGAACTGAATTCACCCTGAACAACTATTGCTCATTTGTCGGGAACCCCCGCTGCCAATAATTTCTGGCTCCAGGCGAAGGGCCTTGAGGTCATTCGAGTCTAGCCGAATCCAAGGAGATACAGATGAGTAGAATTCTTGCAGTGCATGCCAGTCCGCGAGGCGAGCGCTCGCAGTCCCGGCGTCTCGCCGAGGTTTTCCTGGCGGCCTATCGCGAAGCACATCCGCAGGCCCGCGTGGCTCGCCGCGAAGTCGGCCGGGTACCGCTTCCGGCGGTCACCGAGGCCTTCGTCGCCGCCGCCTTCCATCCCCAGCCGGAACAGCGTTCGCTGGCGATGCAGGCCGACCTGGCGCTGAGCGACCAACTGGTCGGCGAATTGTTCGACAGCGACCTGCTGGTGATCTCCACGCCGATGTACAACTTCAGCGTGCCCAGCGGCCTGAAGGCCTGGATCGACCAGATCGTGCGCCTCGGGGTGACCTTCGATTTCGTCCTCGACAATGGCGTCGCCCAGTACCGGCCGCTGCTGCGCGGCAAGCGTGCGCTGATCGTCACCAGTCGCGGTGGCCATGGCTTCGGCCCGGGCGGCGAGAACCAGGCGATGAACCACGCCGATCCCTGGTTGCGCACCGCGCTGGGTTTCATCGGCATCGACGAGGTCACGGTGGTCGCGGCGGAAGGCGAGGAATCCGGCGGCAGGTCCTTCGAGGACTCCTGCGCCGAGGCGGAACAGCGCCTGCTGGCGCTGGCGCAGTCGGCCTGAGGAGCCGCCATGGCCTGGTTCCATCTGCTGGTGGCGGCGGCCTTCGAGGTCGCCTTCGCCATGGGCATGAAGTTCTCCAACGGCTTCGGCAAGCTCTGGCCATCGCTGCTGACGGTGGTCGCGGCGATCGGCGGGATCTATTTCCTGACCCTGGCGCTGCGCGAGTTGCCGGTCAGCGTCGCCTATCCGATCTGGACCGCGATCGGTTCGCTGGGCACGGTGTTCCTCGGCGTCCTGCTGCTTGGCGAGAGCCTGACGGCGGTGAAGCTGATTTCTGTCGGGTTGATCGTCGCCGGGGTGGCCGGGCTCAAGTAAGCGATGCGGCACTTGGCCTACAATCGGCCGCGTTTCCGTTCCTTCGAGAGCAGCCATGCTGACCACCCTGGCGGTGTCCAACTACCGCACCCTGCGCGACCTGGTGATGCCGCTGCGGCGCCTGAACCTGATCACCGGCGCCAACGGCGCCGGCAAGTCCAACGTCTACCGGGCCTTGCGCCTGCTGGCGGACAGCGCGCGCGGCGAAGTGATCCCGTCGCTGGCGCGCGAGGGCGGCCTGCCATCGACCCTGTGGGCGGGACCGGAGGACATCAGCCGGGCCATGCGCAGTGGCGCCCAGCCGATCGAAGGCAGCGTGCGCCGGCAGTCGGTGAATCTGCGCCTGGGCTTCGCCGGGGAGGATTTCGGTTATTGCATCGACCTCGGCCTGCCGGAGCCAAGCCAGAGCAAGTTCGGTCTCGACCCGGTGATCAAGCGCGAATGCATCTGGGCCGGCCCGTTCCTGCGCCCGGCCAATGTCCTGGTCGACCGTCGCGGGCCGTTGTTGCGCGCACGCGGCGGCGGCGGTCGCTGGGAAGTGGCGGCGCAGCACCTCGCCACCTTCGACAGCATGCTGGGCGCGGCGGTGGACCCGCGACAGGTGCCGGAACTGCTCGGCCTGCGCGAGCGGATCCGCTCCTGGCGCTTCTACGACCATTTCCGCAGCGACGCCGAGGCACCGGCGCGGCGCCCGCAGATCGGCACCCATACGCCGGTGCTGGGCGCCGACGGCGCCGACCTGGCCGCGGCCCTGCAGACCATCCGCGAGATCGGCGATGCGGCGGCGCTGGACGAGGCGGTGGACGATGCCTTTCCCGGCAGCCGCCTGCACATCGACAACCCGGGAGGGCGCTTCGAAGTGCTGATCGAGCAGCCCGGCCTGCTGCGGCCGCTGCGCACCGCGGAGCTGTCGGACGGCACCCTGCGCTACCTGCTGTGGATCGCCGCCCTGTTGTCGCCGCGGCCGCCGGCGCTGCTGGTGCTCAACGAACCGGAAACCAGCCTGCATCCCGACCTGCTGCCGGCCCTCGGGCGCCTGGTCGGCCAGGCCGCGCAGCACTCCCAGGTGCTGGTGGTGTCGCACGCCGCGCGGCTTGTCGCGACGCTCGAAGAACACCCGGAATGCCATTCGCTGGGGCTGGAGAAGGACTTCGGCGAGACCCGCATCCAGGGGCTGCGCGAGCTGGACCGGCCGGCCTGGTACTGGCCGGTGCGCTGAACCGCTACAGGCGGCCGATCTGTTGCGGCGACAACGGTACCTGGCAGCGGGTGGCGGTGCGTGGGTCGAGGTAGTCCCTGAGGAGCGGTGCCATGCCCTTGAGTACCTGCACCGGCAGGGCCGAGGTGAACTTGAACTGGCTCGACTCGCTGCCGTCGACGTAGGCGGTGAGGGTACCGAAGTGCCGCGGGCCGATGTAGAAGACGAAAGTGGCGGTGCGGTTCAGTGCCTTCGAACTGCGCACGTGGCCGCCGGCGCTGAAGGTCTGCAGGCGGTTGTCGCCGGTGCCGGTCTTGCCGCCCATCACCAGCGGCGCGCCGTCCGGACGGCTGAAGGTGCCTTGCAGGCGCCGCGCGGTGCCGGCGTCGACCACCTGGGACAGCGCGTTGCGCAGGGTGGCGGCGACCTCCGAGGTCATCACTCTCTGGCCGAGGGTGGCTTCCGGGGCGAAGCGCGTCTCGTAGGGCGTACCCAGGGCGAAGTCGAGGTGCTCCAGGCGCAGGGTCGGCATGCGCACGCCATCGTTGACGATGATCCCCATCAGTTCGGCCAGCGCCGCCGGGCGGTCGCCGGAGCTGCCCAGGGCGGTGGCGTAGGACGGCACCAGGTGATCGAAGGGATAGCCGAGTTTCTTCCATTGCTGGTGCAGGTCGAGGAAGGCCTCCACCTCCAGCAGGATGCGGATGCGCTTGTCGCGGGCGTTCTTGTGCCGCGACTTGAACAGCCAGCCGTAGACTTCCTTGCGCTCGGCGCCGCTGGCCGCCACCGCCTCGCCGAAGGTCGCCTGCGGCTGCTTCTGCAGATAGCCGAGCAGCCATAGCTCCAGCGGGTGCACGCGGGCGACGTAGCCCTGGTCGTTGAGGTTGAACTTGCCCGGGCCGTAGCGCTCGTACAGCTCGGCGGCGCGCTTGTCGGTCAGGCTGCCGCGGGGCAGGCGTTCGCGGAGGAAGGCGCTGAAGCTCGCCAGGTCGGCCTGTGGCTGCAGGTAGCGATGGATCGCAGCCAGCCGCACCGGCCAGGGACGCAGGCCGTCGAGGAAGGTCTCCAGGCGCTGGTTGGCGTCCTTGTCGCGGTACTTGACCCAGAAGCGGCGCAGGTAGACCTGGCTTTCCTTGTCGACGAAACGGTCGAGGTAGTCGGCGCGGCGCGGGTCCTTGTCGTCGGCCAGCAATTGCACCTTGCTCCCGGCGTTCTGGTAGATGTCGTGGCGGATCAGGTCGCGCAGCAGGCGCACGAAGGGCAGGTTGATCGATTCGCGCAGGGCTTCCAGCAGCATCGGCCGGCGGCCGTTGTCTTCCTTGCGGAAGTTGTTGAAGGTGTGCAGCCCGCCGCCGGTGAAGAAGCTCTCGTAGGGGCTGGCCGAATAGCGCCGTTCCATGGCCGCCTGGAGCATCGCGGAAAGATCGCGGTCGCGGCTGGCCACCAGGTGGTCGATGCCCCAGCGGAGGATGAAATCGAGCGGCTCCACTTCCACCTTGCGCAGCTCGGCGACGCTCATGCCGCCATAGTCGCGGTGGATCTGCGCGACGGTCTCCAGGTAGCTGGCCAGCACCCGTAGCTTGGCGGTGGAGCCCAGCTCCAGCTTGCTGCCTTCGTTGATGTCGAAGGGCTGGTCGGTGTTGTCGGTCTGCACCCGCACCTGGTTGCCGCTCGGCGTACGTTCGAACAGGGTGAAGCTGTAGCGTACCGAGCGGGTCGAGGTCGGGGTCAGCAGGCGTTCGCCGATCAGCCCGAGTTGGGCGGCGTAGTCCGGGTCGGCGAGTTTCTGCAAGTAGGCGGTGACGCTTTCCTGCAACTCGTGCTGGAGGGTGGTATTGGCCCGCAGGTCGAGACGGTCGAGGTCGTACAGTGGCACGCCGAGCATCCCGGCCAGGCGGGTGCGAGCCAGGGTCACGCCCTTGTTGGTCGGCAGCGGTTGCACCGTCGGCTGGCTGCGTGGGTCGCGGAACGCCAGCTTCTGCGCCAGCGCCGCATCGCGTAACGGCGCCTCGATGACGCCGGCCTGGGTCAGGACCCGCAGGTGGCTGTCGGTCATCCGGTCCAGCTCGTCGCGGCCGCGCGGCGCCAGATAGAAGGAAGGCCGGCGGTGGGCGATCATCAGCGCCAGCACCTGGCGCAGGGCCAGGCCCTGGGCGGCGAGTCCGGCCTTGCCGTCGAGGGCCTCGCCGACCTGCCGGTAGTCGGCGCCGTACCAGACCCACAGGCCATCGGCCAGGCCGGTGACCTCGCCGTAGCCCGGCGCCGCCGATAGCGGCACCGAGTTGAGGTAGGTGAGCACGATGTCCTGGCGCGCGGCGAAGTTGGCCGGGCCTTCGCGATAGCTGCGTACGCTGGCCGAGAGCATCTGCCGCAGCTTGTCGCCGATGCTGCCGGTGCGCCCTTCGGCAGAGTGGCGGTATTTCTCGATCTGGGTCGCCAGGGTGCTGCCGCCGGAGGAGTGCGCGCTGAAGCCGAGCATCTTGCCGACCTGCGACAGCGCCGCCTGGGTGAAGCGACCCCAGTCCACCGCCGGGTTGAGGTAGGGGCGTTCGTGATCGAGCAGGTCGCGGTTCTCGATGAACAGCAGGCTCTGCACCGCCAGCGGCGGCAGGCTGGCGAAGTTCGCGTAGCGCCGTTGCGGATAGCGGAAGTCGTAGATCGGCACGCCGCGGCAATCGGCGATGTCCAGCCCGGCCTGGGCCTTTTCCGCGTAGGGCGGGAACAGCCGGTGTTCGGCGTAGCGCATCAGCGCCGGGGAGAAGTGCGCCTGGCGGGTGATGGCGTAGTCGCGGTCGTACAGGCGCTGCATGAACGAAGGCAGCAACTGGTAGCCGAGGCGGCGGTCGAAGGGGCCGTCCGCCGGGAACAGGATGGCCTCGCTGGGACCCTGGCGCACCTCGTAGTCCAGGGTCGCGGCGTAGCGTGCCAGCTCGCGTGCCTGCAGCCGCGAGGTGTGCGCTTCGTGAAGTACCACGATGCCCACCGCGGCGAGGATCGGCAAGGCGAAGCCGATCAGCATCAGGCGTTGGCGGAGACGGCTTTTTCGAGGAGAAGCGGAGGCAGGGAGACTGCAGGGTTGCAGCTCGGAAGGGTCGTTCGTGGATCGTTCTGATGCACCCATGCTCGCACCGCCTGTAGCTGCGCAATTCATCCGCACCTGGGGGGAAGTCTAGTTGTCCCGCTGCAACCCTGCTGTCATTCGTGCAAGGAAAATCTCCCCGGCGGCAATCGGACGACCGAGGATTGGAGCGGCGTGGCGCAGGGGTTAGAGTGTCTGTCTGAGTTCCTTGTGTTTCGGGTCCGGAATGTCGATGCGCACACTTTTCCCCCTTCTCGTCGGTGTCGTCCTGGCGGGTTTCTCCGGCCTCGCGGCGCAGGCCGCGCCGGCGCCCTTCTACAAATGGCAGAGCAAGCTCGACGGCCAGGTCGCCTGCATGCAGACCTCGCCGGGAGACGGCTGGGTCAGGCTCGACGGCCCCTACCGCGACCTCCGCTGCCGCGAACCCCTGCGCTGACCCCATGGAGCGCAGCCGACGGCTCGAGCGCAGCTGGCGCGGCAATGCCGAGGCCTGGGCCCGCGCCGTGCGCGAGGGACGCCTGGAAAGCCGCCGCCTGGCCACCGACGACGCGATTCTCCAGGCGCTGCGCCAGCGCGCGCCGCGGCGCCTGCTGGATATCGGCTGCGGCGAGGGCTGGCTGTGCCGGGCGCTGGCCGGCGAGGTCGGCGAATGCGTCGGCATCGACGCCTCGCCGGAACTGATCGAACTCGCCCGCGCGGCGGGCGGCGGTAGCTTCCGGCGCCTGGCCTACCGCGAGCTGGATGCGGCCTCGGGGCTCGGTCGTTTCGACGCCCTGGTGTGCAATTTCTCCCTGCTCGACGAAGACCTTGCCGGTTGCCTGGCGGCCTGGCCGGCTCTGCTGGAAAGCGGCGGCGAGTTGCTGATCCAGACCCTGCATCCCTGGGCCGCCGGCGACGAGGACTACCGCGACGGCTGGCGCGAGGAGCGCTTCGACGGTTTCGGCGAAGGCTTCCGCGACAGCATGCCCTGGTATTTCCGCACCCTGGAGTCCTGGCTGGCGCTGCTCGACGGCAGCGGCTGGCGCCTGCGGGGCCTGAGCGAAACCGTCCATCCCCGGCTCGGCAGGCCGCTGTCCCTGTTGCTGCGGGCGGGACTCGCCGAATGAAACCTTTCAGCCCCGCAATGGGCGTTGCAGAGCGCTTACGCCTTTGGTCCAGTTGCCCTGTCGCGGGGCATGACGGCCTCGAAATCTTGTGTAAAACTCCGGCCCGACCTCAGTTGTAGTCGACTCCCGCAATGCCCACGTTCGCTCCACGAGAGCGGACAGCCTCTTCCGGTGTGCAGTCCTGGAACCTATGACGCCCCGTCGTCGCCCGCTGTGCGGTATCGCGCAGGGGCCGCGCCGTTGGTGAAATCCGCTTCCCTACCCCGACCGTACGAGCGAGTCCGCAACTGATCTATCTCAATAACAAAATGAGGTTGTTCCCATGTCGTCTGTCGGCGAACAGAAGGTTCAAGACGGCTCCCTGAAGCGCGAGCTCGGTGAGCGACACATCCGCCTGATGGCGCTCGGCGCCTGTATCGGCGTCGGCCTGTTCCTGGGCTCGGCGAAGGCCATCCAGATGGCCGGCCCGGCCATCATGATCTCCTACATCCTTGGCGGCCTGGCGATCCTGGTGATCATGCGCGCCCTCGGCGAGATGGCGGTACACAATCCGGTGGCCGGTTCCTTCAGCCAGTACGCCAAGGATTACCTGGGCCCGCTGGCGGGCTTCATCACCGGCTGGAACTACTGGTTCCTCTGGCTGGTGACCTGTGTCGCCGAGATCACCGCCGTCGCCGTCTACATGGGCATCTGGTTCCCCGACGTGCCGCGCTGGATCTGGGCCCTGGCGGCCCTGGCGAGCATGGGCACGATCAACCTCATCGCGGTGCGTGCCTTCGGCGAGTTCGAGTTCTGGTTCGCCCTGATCAAGATCGTCACCATCCTGGCGATGGTGGTGGTCGGCATCGGCATGATCGCCTTCGGCTTCGGCAACGACGGCATCGCCACCGGTATCTCCAACCTCTGGGCCCACGGCGGCTTCATGCCCAATGGCATCCAGGGCGTGCTGATGTCGCTGCAGATGGTGATGTTCGCCTACCTCGGGGTGGAAATGATCGGCCTCACCGCCGGCGAAGCGCGTAACCCGACCAAGACCATTCCCAGCGCGATCAACTCGGTGTTCTGGCGCATCCTGCTGTTCTATGTCGGCTCGCTGTTCGTGATCATGTCGCTCTATCCGTGGAACGAGATCGGCACCCAGGGCAGCCCCTTCGTGATGACCTTCGAGCGCATGGGCATCAAGACCGCCGCCGGGATCATCAACTTCGTGGTGATCACCGCCGCGCTGTCGTCCTGCAACGGCGGCATCTTCAGCACCGGGCGCATGCTCTACAGCCTGGCCCAGCATCGCCAGGCCCCGGCCTTCTTCGGCAAGGCCTCGCGCAGCGGCGTACCGCGCCGGGCGCTGATCCTGTCGATCCTGGCGCTGCTGCTGGGCGTGTTGCTGAACTACCTGGTGCCGGAGAAGGTGTTCGTCTGGGTGACCTCCATCGCCACCTTCGGCGCGATCTGGACCTGGGCGATGATCCTGCTGGCCCAGTTGCGCTTCCGCAAGACGCTCAGCCCGGCCGAGTGCGACAAGCTGCAATACCGCATGTGGCTGTACCCGCTCAGTTCCTACCTGGCGCTGGCGTTCCTGGTGATGGTGGTGGTGCTGATGGCCTTCTTCGAGGACACCCGCATCGCCCTCTACATCGGCCCGCCGTTCATCCTGCTGCTGACCGTCCTGTACTACGCCTTCAACCTGGCGCCGAAGGAGCCTGCCGGCACCGGCTCGGTAAGCCGCGCGGCGTCCTGAGCGGTGTAGCGCCGGAAAAGAAAAGGGGCCTCGGACGAGGCCCTTTTTTCGTTGCGCCGATATCCGGTCCGGTGCATCCGGCGGATAACGCCGTTGGCGTTATTCGCCCTACCCAGGCTGGGGCATCAGCCCGCCAGCATGCTCAGCATCACCGCCGCCAGCAGGCCGACGTACACCCGCGCATGCAGCGCATCGGGAATCCGCCCGATCAGCGGGGTCGCCAGGCGGATGCCGAGCCAGCCGCCGCCGGCCAGAGTGGCGAAGGCCAGCAGGTCGATGTAGCCGACGAAGCCTCGGCCCAGGCCTTGCTCCTGGTAGCCGGCCAGGACCAGATAGGTAAGGGTGCCGCCAAGAGCCACCGGCAGGCTCAGCGGGTTGGCCATGGAGGTCGCCTGGGTCATGCTCAGCCCGCAGCGGCGCAGCAGCGGTACGGTCATCACGCTGCCTCCGACGCCGAGGAAGGTGGCGATCGCACCGATCAGCGTTCCGCCCAGGCGCGTCTCGCCGACACCCAGCGGCCGCGCCTGGCGCTCCTCGGCGCGGCTGAGGAAGCCGCGGCGCAACAGGCAGTCGAGGATGGTGATGGCGAGGTAGGCGACGAAGGCCAGGCGGATGAAGTCGCCGCTGGCCAGGCCGACCAGCGCCGCGCCGAGCACCGCGCCGACACCGATGTACGCGCCCAGCGGCCAGACATAGGCGCGCAGCAGGCTGCCGGCGCGCCGGTGGCGATAGGTGGCGAGGGCGGCGTTGACGATCATCACGCAGGTCGAGGTGGCCACCGCGACCTGCATGGCCGCCTGGGCCAGCGGGTCGTCGGCGGCGCGACCGAGTTGCAGCAGGTGATAGAGCAGCGGCACCACCACGAAGCCGCCGCCAAAGCCGAACAACACGGCGCTGACCCCGGTGAGGCAGCCGCAGAGAAAGAGCAGGAGATAGAACATGGCGGGTTTCCGGAACGAGAGCGGAAGGCCAGCTTAGGTGTCCCGGGGTTGGCCCGCTTCGCGAGGTTGGCCAATACTATTCGTGTTTCGGCCAGGTGCTTCGACCATGCGCAACGCTTCCATCGAGCAGTACGACGCCACGCCCCGGGCCGTGGTGGCCATGGGTACCGACTATCCCGACGGCTACCTGCTGCCGCGCCATCGGCACCGTCGCGCGCAATTGCTGTACGGTGCCAGCGGAGTGATGCAGGTGCGTACCGGCGACGCCGGCTGGGTGGTGCCGCCACAGCGCGCGGTGTGGATTCCGCCGGGCGTCGAGCATGAGGTGCGAATGCTCGGGGTGAGCACCCGCAGCCTGTACATCGAGCCCGGCAGCGCCACGGCGATGCCGGCGTACTGCCAGGTGCTGGCGGTGTCGCCGTTGCTGCGGCAACTGTTGCTGGCGGCGGTGGACATGCCCCTGGAATACGACACCGAAGGTCGCGACGGCGCGCTGGCGACGCTGTTGCTCCATGAGCTGGCGGCGGCCGAGACGCTGCCGCTGCACGTGCCCTTGCCGCCCGAGCCGCGCTGGCTGGCGCTTTGCGAGGCGTTCCTCGTCGAGCCCGACATCCGCGCCAGCGCCGAGCGCTGGGCCGGGCTGCTGCATACCAGCCTGCGCAGTTTCAACCGCACCTTCCGTCGCTACACCGGCCTCAGCTTCGGGGCCTGGAAGCAACGCGCCTGCGTGGTGCAGGCACTGGCGCGGCTGGCCGGCGGCGAAACGGTCACCGCCATCGCCCTGGACTGCGGCTACCAGAGCCCGGCAGCCTTCTCGACCATGTTCCGCCGGGTCCTCGGCCAGCCGCCCAGCGCCTTCCAGGCGGGCGCGCTCAGATCGCCAGGAGGTCCATGAAGCGGTTCACCGGCGTGGCTTCCAGTGACGCCTGGTGGCTGCACAGGTCGAAGATCCTTTGGCAGCGCTGCGGCGGGAAGCGCGTGGCCAGGTTGGCCTTGAACTTCTCCTGCAGCAGCGGAATGCTTTCGGCGCGCCGGCGGCGATGGCCGAGCGGGTACTCCACGGCGACCTGGCCGGTGCTGCTGCCGTCGTCGAAGAACACTTCCAGGGCGTTGGCGATGGAGCGCTTGTCCGCCTCCAGGTATTCACGGCTGTAGCGCGGCTCCTCGACGATCTCCATTTTCTCGCGCAAGCGGTCGATCAGCGGGTGGGCGGCGTGGAAGGCGTCCTCGTAGTGCTCGGCCACCAGGTCGCCGAAGATCAGCGGCACGGCGGTCATGTACTGCAGGCAATGGTCGCGGTCGGCGGGGTTGGCCAGCGGGCCGACCTTGGAAATGATGCGGATCGCCGACTCGTGGGTGGTGATGACGATGCGGCTGATCCGTTGCAGGCGGTCCTTCACCAGCGGATGCAGGCGCACGGCGGCCTCGGCGGCGGTCTGCGCGTGGAATTCGGCGGGGAAGCTGATCTTGAACAGCACGTTTTCCATCACGTAGCTGCCGTAGCCCTGGGGGAAGCTGAAGCGCCGCTTGTCCTCGGGCTTGGTCGCCAGGTCCTTGCTGGTGTGGCTGAACAGGACATCGTAGAAACCCCACTGCGGCGCGCTGAGCACGCCGGGGATGCCCATCTCGCCGCGCAAGGCGATGTCCGCCAGGCGTACGCCGCGGCTCGTCGCGTCGCCAGCGGCCCAGGACTTGCGCGAGCCGGCGTTCGGTGCGTGACGGTAGGTGCGCAGGGCCTGGCCGTCGACGAAGGCGTGGGAGAGGGCGGCCAGCAGTTGCTCGCGGTCGGCCCCCATCAGCTTGGCGCAGACGGCGGTGGACGCGACCTTGACCAGCAGCACATGGTCGAGGCCGACGCGATTGAACGAGTTCTCCAGGGCGATCACGCCCTGGATCTCGTGGGCCATGATCATCGCTTCCAGTACCTGGCGCATGCTCAGCGGCGCTTCGCCGTTGGCCAGGCGTTTCTGCGAGAGGTGGTCGGCGACGGCGAGGATGCCGCCGAGGTTGTCCGAGGGATGGCCCCACTCGGCGGCCAGCCAGGTGTCGTTGTAGTCCAGCCAGCGGACGATGCAGCCGATGTCCCAGGCGGCCTTGACCGGGTCGAGCCGGAAGGAGGTGCCCGGCACCCGCGCGCCGTGCGGGACCAGGGTGCCCTCGACCAGCGGGCCGAGGTGCTTGGTGCATTCCGGGAAGCGCAGCGCCAGCAGGCCGCAGCCGAGGGTATCCATCAGGCAGTTGCGGGCGGTGTCCAGGGCCTCCGCGGAATCGATGCGGTAGTCCAGCACGTAGTCGGCGATGTCCTGCAGGACGGCGTCGTAGTCGGGACGTTGGTTGAGATCGACGTTGGCACTCATCGCGTACTCCAGTGGTTCGTAAGTGGTGGGTTTCCTCTCGGGTCAGGCTGGTTCGGGGATGGTTTTTCTTGTCGTGGCTGCAAGACGCCCCGGCCTTTCGCGGTGGCGGAAGGCCGGAGCAAGGATAGGTCGGTTCAGAAGGCCTCGCCGGGTACGCGCACCCAGCCTTCCATGAGGATTCGCGCGCTGCGGCTCATGATCGCCTTGGTCACCGTCCATTCGCCGTTCGCCTGGCTGGCCTCGGCGCCCACTCGCAGGGTGCCGGAGGGATGGCCGAAGCGTACCGCGCTGCGTTCGCCGCCGCCGGCGGCGAGGTTCACCAGGGTGCCGGGAATGGCCGCGGCGGTGCCGATGGCCACCGCCGCGGTACCCATCATCGCGTGGTGCAGCTTGCCCATGGACAGCGCGCGGACCAGCAGGTCGATATCGCCGGCCGCCACCAGCTTGCCGCTGGCGGTGCGGTAGTCGCGGGGCGGGGCGACGAAGGCGATCTTCGGCGTGTGCTGGCGGGTCGCGGCTTCCTCGGGGGTCTTGATCAGGCCCATGCGCAGGGCGCCGGCGACGCGGATCCGTTCGAAGCGCGCCAGTTGCTGCGGGTCGCCGTTGATCTCTTCGCGCAGCTCGGTGCCGCGGTAGCCGATCTCCTCGGCATTGACGAACACCGTGGGAATCCCGGCGTTGATCATGGTCGCCTTGAAGGTGCCGACCCCCGGCACCTCCAGGTCGTCCACCAGGTTGCCGGTGGGGAACATGGCGCCGCCGTCCTCGCCGTCGTCGGACGGGTCGAGGAACTCCAGCACGATCTCGGCCGCCGGGAAGGTCACTCCGTCCAGTTCGAAGTCGCCGGTTTCCTGGACTTGGCCGCCGCTCACCGGCACGTGGGCGATGATGGTCTTGCCGATATTGGCCTGCCAGATGCGCACCTCGCAGATGCCGTTTTCCGGTATCCGCGCCGGATCCACCAGCCCGGCGTGCAGGGCGAAGGCGCCGGCCCCGGTGGAGAGGTTGCCGCAGTTGCCGCTCCAGTCGACGAAGGGCTTGTCGATGGAGACCTGGCCGTAGAGGTAGTCGACGTCATGGCCCGGCTGGCTGCTCTTCGAGAGGATCACGCACTTGCTGGTGCTGGAGGTGGCGCCGCCCATCCCGTCGATGTGCGCGGCATAGGGGTCGGGACTGCCGATCACCCGCATGAACAGCCGGTCGCGCGCCTCGCCGGGGACCCGGCAGGATTCCGGCAGGTCTTCCAGGCGGAAGAACACGCCCTTGCTGGTGCCGCCGCGTAGGTAGGTGGCGGGGATGCGGATCTGGGGGGGGGGGGCCATGCGTCGTCGTCCTCGGCAATCGAATTCAAGGGCAGCGGCTGCGTTCGACAGCCGCTGCCGGTCGTCGGCGGATGACGCTACGCGTCGCCCGTCCTACCAGGGTGTTTCGCCGGCGCCATCAGGCGCCGGCCGCCTCCAGGAAGTCCTGGGCGAAGCGTTGCAGTACGCCGCCGGCTTCGTAGATGGAGACTTCCTCGTCGCTGTCCAGGCGGCAGGTCACCGGCACTTCGAGCCGCTCCCCGTCGCGCCGGTGGATGACCAGGGTCAGGTCGGCGCGCGGCCGGCGAGCGCCGAGCACGTCGAAGGTCTCGCTGCCGTCGATCCCCAGGGTCAGGCGGGTGGTGCCCGGCTTGAACTCCAGCGGCAGCACGCCCATGCCGATCAGGTTGGTGCGGTGGATGCGCTCGAAGCCCTCGGCGACGATCGCCTCCACCCCGGCCAGGCGCACGCCCTTGGCCGCCCAGTCGCGCGAAGAACCCTGCCCGTAGTCGGCGCCGGCGACGATGATCAGCGGCTGCTTGCGCTCCATGTAGGTCTCGATGGCTTCCCACATGCGCATCACCTTGCCTTCCGGCTCGACCCGCGCCAGCGAACCCTGCTTCACGCTGCCGTCGGCGTTGCGCACCATCTCGTTGAACAGCTTCGGGTTGGCGAAGGTCGCGCGTTGCGCGGTGAGGTGGTCGCCGCGGTGGGTGGCGTAGGAGTTGAAGTCCTCCTCGGGCAGGCCCATTTTCGCCAGGTACTCGCCCGCCGCGCTGTCGGCGAGGATCGCGTTGGACGGCGACAGGTGGTCGGTGGTGATGTTGTCCGGCAGCACCGCCAGCGGGCGCATGCCGCGCAGGGTGCGTTCGCCGGCGAGGGCGCCTTCCCAGTACGGCGGGCGGCGGATGTAGGTGCTCGTCGGGCGCCAGGCGTAGAGCGGGTCGACCTTCTCGCGCTCGCCGTGGGTGATGTCGAACATCGGGATGTAGACCTGGCGGAACTGCTCGGGCTTCACCGCCGCCCTGACCACTGCGTCGATCTCCTCGTCGCTCGGCCAGAGGTCCTTCAGGCGGATCTCCTTGCCGTCCACCACGCCGAGCACGTCGCGCTCGATGTCGAAGCGGATGGTCCCGGCGATGGCGTAGGCCACCACCAGCGGCGGCGAGGCGAGGAAGGCCTGCTTGGCGTAGGGGTGGATGCGCCCGTCGAAGTTGCGGTTGCCGGAGAGCACCGCGGTGGCGTACAGGTCGCGCTCGACGATCTCCTGCTGGATCGCCGGGTCGAGGGCGCCGGACATGCCGTTGCAGGACGTGCAGGCGTAGGCCACCACGCCGAAGCCGAGGGCTTCCAGGTGCGGCAGCAGGCCGGCTTCGCGCAGGTATTCGGTGACCACCTTGGAGCCGGGTGCCAGCGAGGTCTTCACCCATGGCTTGCGGACCAGGCCGAGGCGGTCGGCGTTGCGCGCCAGCAGGCCGGCGGCGATCACGTTGCGCGGGTTGCTGGTGTTGGTGCAACTGGTGATCGCGGCGATGATCACCGCGCCGTCCGGCATCAGGCCCTCGGCTTCCTCGGCGCGGGCCCGCTCGAGGTTGCCGGCGATGCCTTTCGCCGCCAGTTCGCTGGTGGCGACCCTGGCGTGCGGATTGGACGGGCCGGCCATGTTGCGCACCACGCTGGACAGGTCGAACTTCAGTACCCGCTCGTACTCGGCGTCGACCAGGCTGTCGGCCCAGAGTCCGGCGGTGCGCGCATAGGCCTCCACCAGGGCGACCTGCTCGTCGTCGCGGCCGGTGAGGCGCAGGTAGTCGATGGTCTGCTGGTCGATGGCGAACATCGCCGCAGTGGCGCCGTATTCCGGAGCCATGTTGGAGATGGTCGCGCGGTCGCCGAGGGTCAGGCTGGAGGCGCCTTCGCCGTAGAACTCCAGGTAGGCGCCGACCACCTTCTGCTTGCGCAGGAACTCGGTCAGGGCCAGCACCACGTCGGTGGCGGTGATGCCCGGCTGGCGACGGCCGCTCAGCTCGACGCCGACGATGTCCGGCAGGCGCATCCAGGAGGCGCGGCCGAGCATCACGTTTTCCGCTTCCAGGCCGCCGACGCCGATGGCGATCACGCCCAGGGCGTCGACGTGCGGGGTATGGCTGTCGGTGCCCACGCAGGTATCGGGGAAGGCCACGCCGTCGCGCGCCTGGATCACCGGCGACATTTTCTCCAGGTTGATCTGGTGCATGATGCCGTTGCCCGGCGGGATCACGTCGACGTTGCGGAAGGCCTGCTTGGTCCAGTCGATGAAGTGGAAGCGGTCCTCGTTGCGGCGGTCCTCGATGGCGCGGTTCTTGGCGAAGGCCTCGGGGTCGTAGCCGCCGCATTCCACCGCCAGCGAGTGGTCGACGATCAGTTGCACCGGCACCACCGGGTTGACCTGGGCCGGGTCGCCGCCCTTGTCGGCGATGGCGTCGCGCAGGCCGGCGAGGTCGACCAGCGCGGTCTGCCCGAGGATGTCATGGCAGACCACCCGCGCCGGGTACCAGGGGAAGTCGAGGTCGCGCTTGCGCTCGACCAGTTGGCGCAGCGAAGCCTCCAGGGTCGCCGGGTCGCAACGGCGCACCAGGTTCTCGGCGAGCACGCGGGAGGTATAGGGCAGCTTGGCGTAGGCGCCGGGCTGGATCGCCTCGACCGCCTCGCGGGCGTCGAAGTAGTCCAGGCGGGTGCCGGGGAGCGGTTTGCGGTGTGCGCTGTTCATGGCTCGGACTCAATCACGGGGTGTTCGGAAGCGTGTCGCTCGCGCCGTGGCGCAGCCCACGCCGGCCTTTCGAATTCTGGGTGCGGCAACCGTCCGGCGCGCTCGCGTTCGGCGCGCCGGACGGCGTGGATCAGCGTTGCTCCAGCGGCACGAACGCGCGCTGCTCGACGCCGGTGTACTCGGCGCTCGGGCGGATGATGCGGTTGTTGGCGCGCTGTTCGAAGACGTGGGCGGTCCAGCCGCTGGTCCGCGAGCAGACGAATATCGGCGTGAACAGCTTGGTCGGGATGCCCATGAAGTGATACGCCGAGGCGTGGTAGAAGTCGGCGTTGGGGAACAGCTTCTTCTGCTCCCACATGGTCTTGTCGATGGCCTCGGAAACCGCGAACAGGACCTTGTCGCCGACCTCGTCGGCGAGCTGCTTCGACCAACCCTTGATCACTTCGTTGCGTGGGTCGGAATCCTTGTAGATGGCATGCCCGAAGCCCATGATCTTGTCCTTGCGCTCGAGCATCTTCAGCAGCTCGGCGGTGGCTTCCTGCGGCGAAGAGAAGCGTTCGATCAGTTCCATCGCCGCCTCGTTGGCGCCGCCGTGCAGCGGGCCGCGCAGCGAGCCGATGGCGCCGGTGACGCAGGAGTACAGGTCGGACAGGGTCGAGGCGCAAACCCGCGCGGTGAAGGTGGATGCGTTGAACTCATGCTCGGCGTAGAGGATCAGCGAGACGTTCATCACCTTCACGTGCAGCTCGCTGGGCTTCTTGCCGTGGAGCAGGGCGAGGAAGTGCCCGCCGATGGTCGGCTCGTCGCTGTTGCAGTCGATGCGCTGGCCTTCGTGGGTGAAGCGGTACCAGTAGGTCATGATCGCCGGGAAGGCGGCGAGCAGGCGGTCGGCGACGTCGCGCTGCTGGTCGAAGCTCAGCTCCGGTTCCAGGGTGCCGAGGACCGAGGCGCCAGTGCGCATCACGTCCATCGGGTGGGCGTCCTTGGGAATCCGTTCGAGAACTTCCTTCAGCGCCTGCGGCAGGTCGCGCTGGCCCTGGAGCTTCTTCAGGTAGGCGTCGAGCTGTTGCTTGTTCGGCAGTTCGCCGTAGAGCAGCAGGTAGGCGACTTCCTCGAAGATCGCCGCCGCCGCCAGGTCGCGGACGTCGTAGCCACGGTAGGTCAGGCCGGCGCCTTCCTGGCCGACGGTGGACAGGGCTGTCTGGCCGGCCACCTGGCCACGCAGGCCGGCGCCACTCAGTACTTTTGCTTCAGCCATTGCTCTCTCCTTTCTTGAATTTTTTCTGGATGCTGCAACTCGGTTTCACGGGGTTCGCGGACCGGCGCTCAGGCGCACGCCGGGCTCGATGCTCAGGCGTTCTTCTTCTGCGCGAAGAGCGCGTCGAGCTTCTGCTCGAAGCTGTGGTAATCGATGCGATCGTACAGCTCCATGCGGGTCTGCATGGTATCGATCACGTTCTTCTGGGTGCCGTCGCGACGGATCGCGGTGTAGACGTTCTCCGCCGCCTTGTTCATGGCGCGGAAGGCCGACAGCGGGTAGAGCACCAGGGACACGTCGGCGGAGGCCAGTTCGTCGGTGGTGAACAGCGGGGTGGCGCCGAACTCGGTGATGTTGGCCAGCACCGGCACCTTCACCGCGGCGGCGAACTCCTTGTACATGGCCAGTTCGGTCATGGCTTCCGGGAAGATCATATCGGCGCCGGCCTCGACGCAGGCGCAGGCGCGGTCGATGGCGGCCTGCAGGCCTTCCACGGCCAGCGCGTCGGTGCGCGCCATGATCACGAAGGAGTCGTCGCTGCGGGCATCGACGGCGGCCTTGATGCGGTCGACCATCTCCTGCTGCGAGACGATCTCCTTGTTCGGCCGATGGCCGCAGCGCTTGGCGCCGACCTGGTCCTCGATATGCATCGCGGCGGCGCCGAACTTGATCATCGACTTCACCGTGCGGGCGACGTTGAACGCCGAGGAGCCGAAGCCGGTGTCGACGTCCACCAGCAGCGGCAGGTCGCAGACGTCGGTGATCCGGCGCACGTCGGTGAGCACGTCGTCGAGGCCGCTGATGCCCAGGTCCGGCAGGCCCAGGGAACCGGCAGCGACGCCGCCGCCGGACAGGTAGATGGCCTTGAAGCCGGCGCGCTTGGCCAGCAGGGCGTGGTTGGCGTTGATGGTGCCGACCACCTGCAGCGGGTGCTCGGTGGCCACGGCTTCGCGGAAGCGCTGGCCGGGGGTAAGGGACGTCTGGCTCATCACGGACCTCTTAGACGGTGGAGGAAGCGGAGGCGAGCTTCGCCGGCTGGGGTTCCAGCTGGCGCTCGATATTGCGGCGCGACGCACTGATGTGGCGGCGCATCAGCAGCTCGGCCAGTTCGCCGTCACGGTCGGCGATGGCGTCGAGAATGCGGTGGTGTTCGGCGAAGGCCTGGCGCGGCCGGTTCGGTGTGGTCGAGTACTGGATGCGGTACATCCGCACCAGTTGGTAGAGCTCGCCGCAGAGCATGCGGGTGAGGGTGGCGTTGCCGCTGCCCTGGATGATCCGGTAGTGGAAGTCGTAGTCGCCTTCCTGCTGGTAATAGCCGCGCCCGGCCTGGAACGCCTCGTCGCGCTCGTGGGTGTCGAGCACCCGGCGCAGTTCGTCGATCTCGGCCTGGCTCATGCGCTCGGCGGCCAGTCGGCAGGCCATGCCTTCCAGGGACTCGCGGATCTCGTAGAGTTCGATCAGCTCGGCGTGGCTCAGCGACACCACCCGCGCCCCGACATGCGGCACCCGCACCAGCAGGCGCAGGCCTTCCAGGCGGTGGATCGCCTCGCGCAGCGGGCCGCGGCTGATGCCGTAGGTGCGCGCCAGCTCCGGCTCGGAGATCTTGCTGCCCGGCGCGATCTCGCCGCTGACGATGGCGCTCTGGATCTTGCGGAAGACGTGTTCCGACAAGGTCTCGCCGTCGTCATGGGCAATTTCGAGAGGGGGCGGGTTCTGGGTCATGGTACTGGCTGTCTGGGTCGATGTGTCGACAATGTTTGCGAAAGCTACCGCCTGGATTGCGTGGGGTCAATCATTCGTCGCTTGATTGTCGACAATCGTCTAATGCATCGCTGGTCTATGCTTTCCCCTCCAGCCGCTGTGCCAGGAGAGAGTTTCGTGGGCATCTATGACCGTTACGTGTTGCCGCGCCTGATCGACTTCGCCTGCGGCATGGGCGACGTGATGAAGCAGCGTTCGCTGCTGGTGCCGCGCGCCCATGGGCGGGTGCTGGAGATCGGTCTGGGCACCGGGCTCAACCTGGGCTTCTACGACGCGGCGAAGGTGTCGGCGATCGTCGGCGTCGACCCGGCCGCGCAAATGCAGGCGCTGGCCCGCGAGCGCGCGGCGCAAATCGGCATCCCGGTGGAAATGGTCGCCCTCGAGCTTGGCGAGATTCGCGCCGAGGCGGAAAGCTTCGACACCATCGTCTGCACTTTCACCCTTTGCTCCATCGCCGCGCCGCTGCCGGCGCTGGGCGAGATGCGTCGGGTGCTGAAGCGTGGCGGCGAATTGCTGTTCTGCGAGCACGGGCGCGCGCCGGACGCCTCGGTGCTGGCCTGGCAACGGCGCCTGACGCCCTGGTGGAAACCGCTGGCCGGCGGTTGTCACCTGGACCGCGACATGCCGGCCTTGCTGCGCGAGGCCGGCTTTCGCATCGACGAGCTGGAACAGGGCTACCTGCCCGGGCCGCGGCCGATGACCTACGTCTACCACGGCGTCGCGCGCTGAATCCGGGCGGCGCTCAGAGCGCCTTGGGCAAGGGCGCGAACAGCGCGTCGATATCGGCCTCGTCAAGCTTCCAGCCGTCGCCGTTGCCTTCGCTGAACAGGCCGTCGGCGAGGGCGGCCTTTTCCTGCTGCAGGTGCTGGATCTTCTCTTCCACCGTGCCGCGGGCGATCAGCCGGTAGACGAACACCGGCTTGTCCTGGCCGATGCGGTAGGCGCGGTCGCTGGCCTGGTTCTCCACCGCCGGGTTCCACCAGGGATCGTAGTGGATCACGGTGTCCGCCGCGGTCAGGTTGAGGCCGACCCCGCCTGCCTTCAAGCTGATCAGGAACACCGGCACCTTGCCGCTCTGGAAGCGCTGTACCGGGGCGCGGCGGTCGCGGGTCTCGCCGGTCAGCAGGACGTAGTCGACGCCGCGCTGGCGCAGGGCGTCCTCGATCAGCGCGAGCATCGAGGTGAACTGCGAGAACAGCAGGACCCGGCGACCCTCGGCGATCAGTTCGTCGAGCATGTCGAGCAGGTAGGCCAGCTTGCCCGAGCTGAGCGCCCGGCCGCTGCGCGCGCCGTCTTCCTGGCGTTGCAGCAGGCGCGTGTCGCAGCAGACCTGGCGCAGCTTGAGCAGCGCCTCGAGGATCACGATGCGGCTGCGCGCCAGGCCGCGCCGGGCGATCTCCTCGCGGACCTTGCGGTCCAGCGCCAGGCGCACGGTCTCGTAGAGTTCGCGTTGCGCCTCGCTGAGTTCGACGAACTGGGTGAACTCGCTCTTCGGCGGCAGTTCCGAGGCCACCTGTTCCTTGGTCCGTCGCAGCAGGAACGGCCGCAGGCGCGCGGCCAGGTGGCTGAGGCGTGCCTCGTCGCCGTGCTTCTCGATCGGCGTGCGGTAGTCCTGGGCGAACTGGCGGGCGTCGCCGAGCCAGCCGGGCATCAGGAAATGGAACAGCGACCAGAGTTCGCCGAGGTGGTTCTCCAGCGGCGTGCCGGTCAGGCACAGGCGATGCCGTGCCGCCAGCTCGCGGGCGGCGACGGCGGCCTTGGTGGTGGCGTTCTTGATGTTCTGCGCCTCGTCGAGGATCAGCAGGTGGAACCGCCGCTTGCCCAGCTCGGCGGCGTCGCGTGGCAGCAGGGCATAGGTGGTCAGCACCAGGTCGTGCTCGTCGATACGGGCGAAGTCGCGGCGCCGGCCGGCGCCGTGCAGGGCCAGCACGCGCAGATCGGGAGCGAAGCGCTCGGCCTCGTCCAGCCAGTTGGGGATCAGGCTGGTGGGCATCACCACCAGCGCCGGCGTGTCGAGCCGCCCGGCCTGCTTTTCCAGGAGCACGTGGGCCAGCGACTGCAAGGTCTTGCCCAGCCCCATGTCGTCGGCCAGCACGCCGCCGCTGTCGAGTTCGCGCAGGGTCTGCATCCAGCTCAGGCCTTCGAGCTGGTAGGGCCGCAGTTCGGCGCGCAGGCCTTGCGGCGGGGTCGCCGGACGAGCCTGGAAACTGCGTAGGCGGCGGGCGAAGTCGCGCAGGTTGTCGCCGCCTTCCCAGGCCAGCGGCAACTCGTCGAGATCGGCCAGGCGCGCCGCGTCCGGTGCGCCCAGGCGCAGCTTGCGCTGCGGTTCGGGGTCGCCCAGGTAGAAGTCGGAAAGCGTCGCCAGCACCGGCTTCAGACGGCCGAAGGGCAGCGCCACGCGCAGCGGCGGGTTGAGTTCCAGGCGCAGCACCAGTTGCTCTTCGTCGGCGTGCCGGGCGAGGGCGCGCGGATCGAGCAGGGCCGGACTGCGGCGGATCAGCTCGGTCAGCGCCGGCAGCAGGCTGACCCGCTGTCCGGCGACCTGGATGCCCAGTTCCAGCTCGAACCACTGGCGGTCGTCGGCTTCCTCGACCTCGGCGTACCAGGCGTCGATGGGCGTCAGGTCGTAGGCGAAGTCAGCGCGGATGTCGATGAACCAGCCCTGCTGGCGCAGGCGCGGCAGATCGTCCTGCATGAAGTGCAGCCAGGCGTTGTCGCCGGGCAGTTCGAACATCTCGCCGGCGCTTTCCTCGAGCGCGTCGCTGCGCCGGGTCGCCGGCTTGAAGCCGAGGCGGCGCAGGGTCTCGCGGTATTCCTGCTCGTGCGCCGGACGCCGTTCGATACGCCGCTGGGCCTCCCGTGGCTCGCTGCCGGGACGCCCGGAAACCGCCTCGCCGGCATAGATGAAGGCCAGCGCCGCGCGGTGCCGGGAAATGCTCTGCATGCGTCCGCTGCGCAGGTCGTAGCCGCTGTGCACGTGGCTGCCGAGGGTCAGCCGCGCATACGGCCGGGCCGGGTCGATGGCCAGGCTGAGCTGGGTGTCTGGGGCGGAGGGTGAAGTCATCCGGTATGTCCTTCGGCGAGACCAGCCGAAACCGCAAACAGCCGATATTACCAAGCTCGGCGCGCTTGCGCAGAGCGGAGATGGACGTATGGCGCGGCGGACGAATGCGACGGGATACGACCCGCACTCGTCGGACCCCGGCAATCCCTGGCGCGACGCGACCTGGCGGTCGTCCGGAGCAAGTACAAATGCGAACGTAATTGAGATACAGTCGCAACCCTTCCGAATCGACGACCGCCTCGCCACCCGCGAGCGCGGCGTCGCCGTGCCAGCCAGACGAGGTAGCGACGATGCAAGGCCCTGTTTCCACCCGGGACGCCGCCCCATGACCAGCCCGGCCCTGGCCGGCGGACTGTCCGTCACCGGCCGCATCCTCGTCGCGGTCCTGCTTGGCTACGCGCTGGCCTATGCGGTCACCGCCTGCCTGAGCATCTACCTGCCGCTGCCGCGTCCCGACCGGGTCTCGTTCGGCAGCCTCGGCTGCTTCGCCGTGTGGGTCGCGGCCATCGTCTACGCCTTCGCCGCGCGCAGCGCCTGGCGCGCCTGCTGGGTGCTGGCGCTGGCCAGCCTGGCGCTGGGCGGCCTGGCCTGGCTCGGCCTCGACTACGGAGCGCGTCCATGAACCTGCGTCAATCGATGTCCGGCCTGCATACCTGGTCGGGGCTGCTGGTCAGCTGGCTGCTGTTCGTCATCGTCTTCGCCGGCAGCCTGGCCAGCTTCGACAAGGAGCTGACCCGCTGGATGCAGCCGGACCTGCACCTGCCCGGCGCGCAGTCGCTGGGCGCCGACCAGGTGCGCGACTGGTTGCGCCAGCGCGCCCCCGATGCCCATGCCTGGTGGATGCTGCCGCCGAGCGAGCGGGCGCCCTACTGGAACGCCGGCTGGGAGCCGCGCGACGGTAGCGAGTTCAAGGTCTTCCAGCTGGACGCGGTGAGCGGCCAGCCGCTGCCGAAGACGGTCGGCGGCGAGTTCTTCTTCACCCTGCACTACGACCTGCACGCCGGCATGGTCGGCCTGTACATCGTCGGCATCGCCGGGATGCTGATGCTGGTGGCGCTGGTCAGCGGGACCATCGTGCACCGGCGGATCTTCAAGGACTTCTTCACCCTGCGCCCGCAGGCGGCGCGGCAGCGCGCCTGGCTCGACGCGCACAACGTGCTGGGGGTGATCGGCCTGCCGTTCCACCTGATGATCGCCTACACCGGCCTGGTGATCTTCATCGTCTACTACATGCAGGCGGGCCTGCAGGTGGTCTACCAGAACGATGGCGAGCGCTTCTTCCATGAAGTGCAGGGCTCCTACGAACGCGAGGAAGTCGGCCGCCCGGCGGGGCCGCCGGCGTCCATCGACGGCCTGATCGTCGAGGCCGGCAAGGTCTGGGCCGACGGCGGCGCGCCGGGCTGGATCAGCGTCCACCATCCCTATGACGAGGCGGCCACCGTGGACATCCGCCGGCGCGACGCCTCGCGCATCCTCGACGACCAGCGCACGGTCAACTTCGATGCCTCCAGCGGCGAACTGCTGCATGCCCAGCCGTCCTATGCGCCCGGCTACGCCACCTACGGCTGGCTGACCGGCCTGCACATGATCCAGTGGGGCGGCCAGTTGGTGCGCTGGATGTACCTGTTGCTCGGGCTGTCCGGGGCGATGATGATCTTCGGCGGGTTGCAGGTCTGGCTGGCCAAGCGCGAGGCTCGCGGCAGTCGCGGCATTGGTCTGGTGCGGGCGCTGAACCTGGCGGTCTGCGGCGGCCTGCCGCTGGCCAGCCTGGCGCTGCTGTGGGGCAACCGCCTGCTGCCGACGCAACTGGCCGGCCGCGACACCTGGGAGATCCGCGTGTTTTGCGCCAGTTGGGCGCTGGTCGCGCTGTGGGCCATCGTCCGCCGCAACAGCGGGACCCTCGGTCGCACGCAACTGCGCTTCGCCGCCGTGCTGGCGCTGGGCCTGCCGCTGCTCGGCCTGCTGCGTAGCCCGGAAGGCAACCTGTTGGCCAGCCTGCAGCGCGGCGACTGGGTGCTGGCCGGCGTCGACCTCAGCCTGCTGGGCCTCGGCCTGCTCTGCGCCTGGCTCGGCTGGCGACGTCGGCAAGCGTCGAGCAAGCCCGCCCGGCGACGCCTGAACGTCCAGGAGGTGGCCTGATGCTGCTGGTCTTCGGCCTCAACCTGCTGGCCTTCACCGCTCTCTGCCTGGCCATGAACCGCCACCACAAGAACCTCCTCGGCCACCAGCCGTCGGCTTCCCGGGTGTTTCTGCTACGCGGCGTGGCGCTGCTCGACCTGGGCCTGGCGCTGGCCTTCTCGATCCACCGGCAGGGCGTGGAGATCGGCATCGTCTTCTGGTCCTGCCTGCTGATGCTGGCGGCCGGCACGCTGGTCCTGCTGCTCGCCTGGCGGCCACGCTGGGCATTGCCTTGCGCCGCCGGAGTGCCGTTGCTCGGCGGGGTGCTGGCGCTGCTGCGCTGAAGGGCGCGCCGCCCATCCGTGCCTCGGGGGCGGCCCGGTCCAGCGTCTATGCTGGTGGTCGTGCTTTCCCCCGGAGGTATGCGCCATGCACACGCCCGCCAGCAACACCGTCGCCAGCGTCATTCCCTGCCTGCGTTACCGCGATGCGCCGGCCGCCCTCGACTGGCTGTGCCGGACCTTTGGCTTCCAGCGCAAGCTGGTGGTGCCCGGCGAGGACGGACAGGTGCTCCACGCCGAGTTGACCTACGCCAGCCCGAACGGCGCCAACGGCATGCTGATGCTCGGTTCGAGCGTCCGCGACAACGCCTACGGTCGGCTGATGCGGCACGTCGACGAAGCCGGCGGCAATACCCAGAGCCTCTACCTGGTGGTCGCCGATCCCGACGCCCTGTTCCGCAGCGCCCAGGCCGCCGGCGCCGAGATCGTCATCGACATCAAGGACGAGGACTACGGCGGTCGCGGCTTCACTTGCCGCGATCCGGAGGGCCACGTCTGGAGCTTCGGCAGCTATGATCCCTGGGCATGAGGCCCCGTCCATTCACCACAGGAGACGCTGCATGAAAACGCTCACGCTGATCGATGGCCAGGAGGTCGCCGCCATCGGCCAGGGTACCTGGCATATCGGCGAGCAGCCCGGCGAACGCAAGCGCGAGGTCGCGGCGCTGCGCGAAGGCATCGAGCTGGGGATGACGCTGATCGATACCGCCGAGATGTACGCCGAGGGCGGCGCCGAAGACGTGGTCGGCGCGGCTATCGCGGGACGCCGCGAAGAGGTCTTCCTGGTCAGCAAGGTCTACCCGCACAACGCCAGCCGCAAGGGCCTGCCGGCGGCCTGCGAGCGCAGCCTGCGCCGGCTCGGTTGCGAAACCATCGACCTCTACCTGCTGCACTGGCAGGGCCGGTATCCGCTGGAGGAAACCATCGAAGCCTTCGAGCGGTTGCGCGACCAGGGCAAGATCCTGCGCTGGGGCGTGTCCAACTTCGACCTGGGCGACATGTACGAACTGGACGGCAGCGCCTGTGCCGCCAACCAGGTGATGTACAACCTGGAGGAACGCGGTATCGAATACGACCTGCTGCCCTGGTGCCAGGAGCGCGGCATGCCGGTGATGGCCTACTGTCCGGTGGGGCAGGGCGGCAGGCTGCTACGGCACCCGGCGCTCGGCGAGATCGCCGCGCGCCACGACGCCAGCAGCGCCCAGGTCGCCCTGGCCTGGCTACTGGAGCAGGGGGTGATCGCGATCCCGAAAGCGGTGACGTCCGCTCACATCCGCCAGAATGCGGCGGCGGCCGACCTGGAACTGAGCGCCGACGACCTGCGGGCGCTCGACCAGGCGTTCCCGCCACCTACCCGCAAGCGAAACCTGGCGATCGTCTGAGTGGAGTACGGGAGAAACGGCCTGCGCTTGTTTCCCCTGGCCGCGGGAATATGACGAAGTTGCCGAGGAAATATTTAAAAAGGAATAAGTAAATATTTATTTCCTGCGTGGGAACTTTCTTCAACTTAACCTGTACTTTTCGCTGTCCCACAAAAAAGCCCCGTCGGGGACGGGGCTTTTCCTTGCATTCGCGCTGATGCTTGCATGATTCAGGCAGCCAGTGTTTTCTTGCGAACTCGATTGATCACTTCTTCCATTTTGCCGGAGTCGTCGTACTGCTCCGGATACAGGCGCTCGCTGTGGCAGGCCACGCCATGCTGGTCAACGATGGTGAAACTGAAGTTTCCTTTACGAGTTGCCTGGATCAGGCAGTCGAACGGCGCAAATGCGGCGGTTAGGGTGCGAATTGCATCCTGAGTACGATGTTGAATAGACATATTCTTATGTTCCTTTACTTTCACGCTTATGGAGCAGCGTATATTGCAAATGTTCCCGCTCCGTGACAGTGCCAAGAAAGCTTTGTGTCGGGGGAACGTACTGGTTATGCCGGCTTTTTTCGAAAAGAGCAAGCTGGCAGTTCAGGTACTAATCAGAGGATCGATTGGCAGGAAAGTTTCCAGGCCAGGATCCTGATCAATCTGCGGGTGGTATTGCGGGACGCCGGTCTTCCCATCGGCCCTGCGTGGCAGGGGATTGCTTCAGAAGAGTGGCGACCGAAGAACCATCGGAAGGCTGTAACCCTGATGGTAGAGCCCTTTTCATCTGTGGGCCCGGTCGTGGGGTAAAGCCTGATTGACTTTCAGTTTGGTACGCAGTCCCGGATTGTATGTCTTTCGACGAAGAAAGGCCAGGACATTTTTTGAGCAGATGTCGTCCCGGCGGCGGGAATGTTTGAGAATTTGTTTCGGCGGACGCCTGCCAACCGGGCAAAGGTTATGGGCCTGGCGTCGGCGGCGCGTGGCAGGATTGCCGTTCCATCGCCGCGCCGAGGTTATCCATGCCGTCGCCCGCTCGCACGCTGCTCGTGGCCTTCGTGTCCGCCTGGTTCCTGCTGGGTGGGCTGGGCCATTTCGTCTTCACCGATTTCTTCGTCGGCATCGTCCCGCCCTACGTGCCCTGGCCGCTGGCGGCGGTGTGGGTCAGCGGGGTCTTCGAACTGCTCGGCGCCGCCGCCCTGCTGGTGCCGGCATGGCGCCGGCTGGCGGCGTGCGGGCTGTTCATCCTGACCCTCTGCGTGACCCCGGCCAACCTCTACATGTGGCAGCACCCCGACCTGTTCCCATCCTTCCCGCCGACGCTGCTGGCCGCTCGCCTGGCGCTGCAGGCGTTCCTCCTCGGCTGCATCCTGGCGCTGATGCTGGCGCGGGACGAGGCGCCGCTGGCACGACGCTAGGCGCAGGCGAAAAAAAGCCACTGTGCGGGGGTGGACAGTGGCCGGGAATGCCAGGAGATGGAGGAGCAATCGGACCTGGCGTGGATAGAGTAGTAGCCGCTCTGTCGAGGGTCTGTATGGCTATTGGTGAACTTTGTGAAGAAGTGCAAAGTAGAGCGGCCAACGGACGAACGGTGTTGCACGCGGCGGGACGCTCGCGGTAGTTTTTTCCCATGATCACGTTTCCCGTGGTCGCCCTCGAAGCCCGGCCCCTGCGCCGGGCTTCGTCGTTTCCGCCCGCCGCGCAACCGGACGCAGCGGGCGGCGACCGGTGCGAAAGGCTCTGGCGTGCGCCCGCACGGCGTCCGGCCAACTTAAAGTTCGGTTGTGCCGACTGCTGTCATAACGCCATCGTTCAGTGGCCTCGGTGAGCCCCCGTACCCCCAGTTCGCTGGGGCTTGCCTTTGGTGTATCCCTTTTGCCCGGCCGCGTGCCGGGCTTTTTTATGCCCGGTCTTCTTCCTTCCGGTTTAGCCGGGGCCCGCGTTTCCTCGGCCGGCCCCTGAACCTCATCGCTGCATCGACGTCCCTAGCTACAGGCGAGCCTGTGGCCGGGGGCTTTCCATCATCCGCAAAAAGGTGAAAACCATGCTGACCATCGACTACAACAGCTATCGCACCACTACCCCCTACGGCAAACGCGTGCGCTTCCTGGTGCTGCACTACACCGCGCTCGACTTCGCCGCTTCGGTCAAGGCGCTGACCACCGGCGCCGCCAGCGCCCACTACCTGATCCCGGCGCCGCACGACCCCAGCTACAAGGCCGCCGGCTTCAAGGGCCAGCGCATCTTCAACCTGGTCGCCGAGGAAGACCGCGCCTGGCACGCCGGCGTCAGCGGCTGGGCGCGCCGCGACAACCTCAACGACACTTCCATCGGCATCGAGATCGTCAACCTCGCCCGCGACGACGACGGCGTGTTCACCTTCCCCGACTACGAGCGCTCGCAGATCAACGCACTCAAGCAACTGGCGAAGAACATCCTGCAGCGCTACCCGGACATGACCCCGAAGAACGTGGTCGGCCACTCCGATATCGCCGTCGGGCGCAAGTCCGACCCGGGTCCGAAGCTGCCCTGGAAGGAACTCTACGAGGCCGGTATCGGCGCCTGGTATGACGACGCCACCCGCGATCGCTATCGCGAAGGCTTCGAGCGCGACGGCTTGCCGCCGCGCGCCGACCTGCTGGAGGCGTTCCGCCTGTACGGCTATGCGCTGCCGGCGACGGTCGACGACGCCTACTTCGCCAGCCTGCTGCGCGCTTTCCAGATGCATTTCCGCCCGGAGAACTACGACGGCGCGCTGGATGTGGAGACGGCGGCGATCCTCTACGCTCTGAACGAGAAATACCCGGCCTGAGCCATTAACCGCGAGCGGCCGCCCGATGCGGCGGCCGCTTCCTTGCCCACCCCCATGGAGGACTTGCCATGACTGCCGTCGCACAGGTCGTCGCCAAGGCGGAAATGCTGATCCGCCGCCCCATCGCCGAGGTCTTCGAAGCCTTCGTCGATCCGGCCATCACCGCCAGGTTCTGGTTCAGCCGCGGCGATGCCCGCCTCGAAGCCGGGAAACGGCTGCGCTGGCACTGGGACATGTACGGGGTTTCCCAGGAAATCGAAGTGAAGGACCTGCAGACGAACCGCCGCATCCTCATCGAATGGCCGAATGGCGACAGCAACCCTTCCCAGGTGGAGTGGCTGTTCGAGGAACTGCCCGGCGCCGGGACCTTCGTCAGCATCCGCAACAGCGGTTTCGTTGGCACCCCGGAAGAAGTCATCCCGCGGGTGGTCGACGCCACCGAAGGTTTCACCCTGGTGCTGGCCGGACTCAAGGCCTGCCTGGAGCATGGCATCGCCTTGAACCTGGTGGCCGACCGTTTTCCCCGCGGCCTCGATGGCTGAGCATTGCCTGAGTGCGCGTCCCGCACCGCGCAGCGTGCCCTCAGGCAATGCTCAGCCGAACGCGAAGTCGGCCAGCAGTTGCAGGTTCAGGCCGACGATCGCCAGCGCTACCGCCCAGGCCAGCCACCGGGTCCCGGCGCCGATCGCCAGCGGGCCCATCAGGCGCCGGTCAGAAACGAACTGTAGCAGCGGGATCACCGCCAGCGGCAACTGCATCGACAGGATCACCTGGCTGAAGATCAGCAGCCGCGCGGTGCCGTCCTCGCCGTAGAGCAGGGTCACCAGCAGCACCGGCAGCACCGCGACGCCACGGGTCAGCAGGCGCCGCGCCCAGGGCGCCAGGCGCAGGCGGAGGAAGCCCTCCATGACGATCTGCCCGGCCAGGGTGGTGGTGACCGTCGAGTTGAGGCCGGACGCGAGCAGCGCCACGGCGAACAGCAGCGAGGCGAGTTCCAGGCCGAGCAATGGCGAGAGCAGCGCGTGGGCCTGCTCGATATCGACCACTTCGGTGTGCCCGTTGCGGTGGAACACGCTGGCGGCGACGATCAGGATCGCCGCGTTGACCAGCAGCGCCAGGGTCAGCGCCAGGCTGCTGTCGGCCACCGCCCAGCGCAGCGCCTGGCGCTTGCCGGCGAGGCTGCGTGGGTAGGCGCGGCTCTGCACCAGCGAGGAATGCAGGTAGAGGTTGTGCGGCATGACGGTCGCGCCGACGATGCCGATCGCCAGGTACAGGGCAGCCGGATCGCTGAGCACCCGCGGGCTCGGCAAGAACCCTTGGAGCACCTCGCCGAGTTCGGGACGCGAGAGCAGCAACTGTACCGCGAAGCAGGCGAAGATCAGTGTCAGCAACGCCACCACGAAGGCCTCCAGCGGCCGCTGGCCACGTCCGATCAGGACCAGCACCAGCAGCGCGTCGCCCACGCAGAGCAACGCGCCCCAGGCCAGCGGCAGGCCGAACAGCAGCTTCAGGGCGATGGCGGTGCCGATCACCTCGGCCAGGTCGCAGGCGATGATCGCCGTCTCGCAGGCCAGCCACAGCAGGCGGCAGGTGCTCGGCGAGTAGCGTTCGCGGCAGGCCTGGGCCAGGTCCAGGCCGCTGGCGATGCCCAGGCGCGCGGACAGCGCCTGCAGCAGCATCGCCATCAGGCTGGAGAGCAGGATCACCGAGAGCAGCAGGTAGCCCAGCTGCGCGCCGCCGGCGACGTCGGTGGCCCAGTTGCCCGGGTCCATGTAGCCCACCGCGACCAGGTAGCCGGGGCCGGCGAAGGCCAGCAGGCGGCGCCACCAGTGGCCGCCACCGGGGACTTCGACCGGCTGGGCGCGACCGGGCTCGGCGGCCTGGGGGGCCGGGGTATCCTTCGCGGACATGACGAAGCTCCTGCCGGACGCGTGCCGGCGCTGCGCGCGCCTTTCCCGGCGCGCCGTGGCGCGCAGGTTGGGCGAGCGGTTCAGGGGGCAGGAAGGAGGAAGTCGGTCAGGCCGAGGCCGCCAGTTGCCGGTGCAGGTCCGGCAGGTCGCTGGCGATCAGGTCCCAGTCCTGCTCGGCGGCGAGGTCCTGGGTCTGGCCGGGGCCGTATTCCAGCGGCCGGGCGATGAACGCGGTCTTCAGGCCGAGGGCGCGCGCGGCCTTGAGGTCGTAGTTGTGCGCCGCGCAGAGCATCACCTCCTGCGGCGGCAGGTCGAGCAGGCGGCAGGCGCCGAGGTAGACCTGCGGGTCGGGCTTGTAGTGGCCGAACAGGTCGGCGCACAGCAGCATGTCCCAGGGCAGCCCGGCGTGCCGCGCGACGTCGAGCATCAGCGCGGTGTTGCCGTTGCTCAGCGCGGCGAGCCAGTAGTCGGCCTTCAGCGCGTGCATCCCGGCGAGCGTGTCCGGCCACGGCCGCAGGCGGTGCCAGAAGCCAGTGATGCGTTGCAGCAGGGCCTCGTCCAGCGCCAGGCCGAACTCTCCGGCCAGGGCCTCGAGACTCTGCCGGTGCAACTGGTCGAGGTGCTGCCAGGGCGCCTGACCGTTGCGTACCCGGTCCATCGCCGGCTTGTATTGCTGGCGCCAGCGGTCGGTCAGTTCCACGCAGGGCAGGGTTCCGCCGAGTTCGCGCTCCAACGCCTGGAACTGCTCGATCAGGCTGGAACGCCAGTCCACCAGGGTACCGAACACATCGAACAGGATCGCGCGCATCGTGCCTCCTCGGCCGTGGCCGTCATCGCTTCAGTGCTTCTGTGGCAGCGCCGTGGGCAGGCCGCGGCCGCTCCAGGCAGTGACCACAAGGGCTACCGCCGCCATCAGGCAGAGTGCCAGCCAGCCGGGGACGAAGCTGTGGCTGAAGTCCTTGAGCAGCCCCAGCGCCGGCGGCGCGAGAACGATCGCCAGCTGGTTGATGGCCATCGCCAGGCCGAGGGCGAAGCCGGTCTTGCCGACCGGCGCGGTATCCGCCACATAGGCCACCCAGGGACCGTACCAGCCGAAGCCGAAGAAGCCCAGCCAGGCCACTACCAGGCCCATCCCCAACGGTGATTGCAGGGGCAGCAGGACCAGCGCCAGCAGGCCGAGGATCACCGCGCCGAGGCAGACCATCACCGGGAAGTAGCGCCCGGCGCGGCAGCGGTCGCTCCAGGCGGCCAGCAGGATGCGCCCGGCGACGCCGCTGCCCTGGGCGACGAACAGCAGGGTCGCGGCCATGCCGATGCCGATCTCCAGGGTCTCGTGCAGGTAGAGTACGGTGAACACCAGGATGCCGTACTGCACCGAGATCAGCGCCACCCCGGAACAGACGATGTTCTTCATCGCCGGGTCGGTGATCATCGCCAGCCGCGACTTCACCACCGCGCCCAGGTCGCGTTCGGCGGGGTTCGCGCCGGGCGCGGGGGCGTCCGGCGGGGTGCGGTAGAAGAGCATGAAGGCCAGCGCGCCGAGGAACGCAACCAGGCCGCCGGCGAGGAATGCGCTGCGCCAGCCGTAGATCCCCGCCAGGTACGGCAGCAGCGCGGCGGACAGCGCGCCGCCCAGCGGCAGCCCGGCCTGGCGGATGCCCATGGCGAAGCCCAGCTGGGTCTTGGCGAACCAGCGCGACACCGACTTGCTGCCGCCCGGCTGCGCCGTGCTGTAGCCGGCGCCGACGACCACCAGGAACAGCAGGATGGTCAGGTAGTCGGTGGCCCACAGCGAGGCGCAGAGGGCCAGCGCGACGATCAGCGTGCCGAGGCCGACCACCAGCCGTTCGGAGTAGCGGTCGAGCAGCTCGCCGGCCACCAGCAGGCCGACGATCGGCACCAGCTGCGCCGCCGACACCAGCAGGCCGATCTGCAGCGACGAGAGTTGCAGGTCGTTCTGGATGAACACGGCGATCGCGCCGATGCCCTGGACGAAGAAGCAGGCGCAGGCCTGGGCGAAGGTGGCGATCAGCAGGATGACCCAGCGGTAGCGCTGGGTCGGGTTCGCGGCGAGGGCGGCGGTCACTGGACGAACTCCCGTGCGAGGGTGAAGTTGGCTTCGCCGAGCGGATGCAGGCGCTGCAGCGACAGGTATTCGCCGAGGGTGCGTTCCATGCCCATGCGCTGGAAGATCCGTTCGCCGTCGAGCTCGGCCTCGGCGCCGTTGGCGCGCAGTTCGTCGAGGGCCTGGCGCAGCAGTTGGCAGTTGTCGCTGAGCGTCACCCGGCCGTCATCGTCCACCGCGTAGGGCGTGTCCTCCATGCCGACCCGCAGCACATCGACCTGGCTGTCCGCCTGCGCGGCATAGGCGGCCAGCCGGCGCACCGCGCAGAGCGGGGTGCCGGCGCGAGGACCGACGTCGAGCGGCCGGAAGTGCTGCGCGGCATGCTGCGGCATCACCGCCGCGCCGACCGTGATGCTGACCTTGCGCTTGCGCACGCCGGGTTCGCCGATGTCGTACTCCAGGCTCTTGGCGCTCTCGATCACCGCGCGGAACTGCTGGTAGGTCTCCGGGAACGGCAGGCGTGGCGAGAAGCCAAACAGCAGGATCACGTTCAACTGGCCGGAACCGCCCAGGCGCAGGCGCGGGTGCTCCACGGCGAAACGGGTCATGGCGTAGCTGCGCACATGCTGCACCCACTCCACCTCGTGGAACAGGCCGAGCTTCTGGCGCGCCTGGATGGCGTTGCGGTAGACCTGGAACTGGGTCATCGGCGAGGTCACCCCGTAGTCGGCGCCCTTGCTGGTGGAGTGGGTCTGCAACTCGGCCCTTTCCAGCGCCGTCGACGGCTGGTAGTCGCGCAGGTCGGCGAGGAAAGCCGGGCTGGAGGCATAGTCGAGGTCGAGCTTGCGCCTTTGCTTCTCCAGCTCGCAGATCACCTGCAGTTCGATGGCCGCCTGGATCGTCACGAAGTGCGCACCGCCCAGGTGCAGCGGGATGGCGCAGTGGCTGACCCGCTCCCACTCGCCGAAGCGGCGGATGTTCTCCTGCACCTCGCTGCCGTTGCGGCTGGCGCCGAAGCTCAGCATCAGGTCGGGGAAGCGGTTCTGCAGGGCGCGGCTGACCGCCTGGTAGATGTCGTTGTCGGTGGTCTGTTCCTGGGTCAGCGGGTTGCGCGCATGATAGTGGTAGTAGCGGCAACCCATCTCGTAGAGCTGGCGCGCTTCGTCCAGCAGTTCGCCGGGGGCGGTGCGGATGGTGGCGCCGGTGCAGATGCTGTCGAGCAGGCGGTCGCCGGTGGCGGCGTGGTTGCGCGGGGTGAACTTGGCGCCGGTGGAGGCGCATCCGAGAATCAGGGTTTTCCGGGATCCGGTCATGGTCGTCTTTCCTCCATTCATCATTCCATTGAGGGCGGAGCGGTCCGCGGCGGACCGAAAGGCTGCCCAGGGCGTCGAAAGTCGTCGGTGTCTCAGGCAGGTGAAAGATGTCGCTGGCGGGATCGTTATGCGTTGTTCTACGAGAGGGATTTAAACCGCATGGCGGCGGCCGTGCGCGGCGCATTCGGCAACGCTCGTTGCCGCCGGCACAAAGACCTTGCGCAAATCGCCCGGCGTTGCGCCAACCGCCGGCACGGCGGCGCAACGTTGCCATTCGCGCAAGGTCGCTCAACTGGCGGCGCGCTGTCGCAGGCAATCCTCCAGGGCCTCGCCGAGGCGCTCGATCTCGCCGTCGTCGGTCAGGTAGTGCGGAGTCAGGCGCAGTACCCCCGGCAGCGCCTGCTCGCGCAGCGCCCAGCGGGCATACTGCGGGCCGATGTAGGAGGCGTTCACGCCGCGCGCGTGGAGGCGCTTCAGCCATTGCTCGCCGCTCAGTTCGGGGGCCGCGTAGGTCATCAACGCGCTGGCGTGCGGCCCTTGTTCCAGCGGCGTCCAGCCGAGCCGGCGGTAGAGCTGCTGGGCGATGCGTTCGCGCAACTGGCGGTTGCGTCGGGCGATGCGCCGGACATCGGTCTGCAACAGGTAGTCGCAACTGGCCTTGAGCGCCAGGCGCAGCCCCGGGTTGAACTCCGAGCATTCGAAGCGCCGCGCGTCATCCCGCGCCTGCAGGGCGAAGGCGTCGCTCCATTGCGCGCCGCCGACGTCCAGCCCGTCGGGCAGGGCTAGGCGCTCCAGGGCACGTTCGCCGAGATAGAGCACGCCGAGTCCCTTTGGCCCGCGCAGCCACTTGCGTGGCGGGAACACCAGCACGTCGCAGCCGGTCGCCTCCACCGCCAGCGGCAACTGGCCGACCGCATGGCTGGCATCGAGGAAGAACAGCCCGTCATGGGCGCGGATGCGCTCGGCTACGCCCTCCAGCGCGGTAGCCGCGCCATGCCCGGTGGGCACCGCGCTGAGCGACAGCAGCGGCGTCTGGCCGGGGGCGAGGTCGTGCAACTGCTCGTCAAGCCGTTGCAACAGCTGTGCGGCGTCGCCGCGTGCGTCGATCAGGCGCAGCTCCAGCCCGCGCTGCTGGCGCGCGGCGAGCAGGCACAGGCTGTTGGAACCATATTCGTCGAAGCTGCTGATCGCCCGTATCCGTGGATGGGCGGCCAGGGCCGCGGCAAAGGCCACCGACCAGGCGCGGCTGGCGCAGTCGAGCAGGGCGATGTGCCGTGGCTGGGTGCCGAGCACTCGCGCGACGCTGTCGCGGACCGCCAGCAAGGGCTCGGCGAAATGCTCGGCGGCGCGCTGCACGCCCCAGCGCCGCTCGGCTTCCAGCCAGCTGTCGAGGGCGTCGTAGAGCACCTGCGGCGGCAGGCTGGCGGAGCCATGGGCGAAGTGCGCGTAGCTGCCCCAGGCCGGGGTCTCGCGGCGCAGGCGCAGCAGTTCGTCGGCACCGAAGGCGTCGGGGCCGGCGGGGAAGAGCGCGCTCATGGCCGCACCGCCGCGATCAGTTCCACCTCCACCGCGGCGCCGCGCGGCAGCTCGGCCACGCCGACGGCGGCGCGGGCGTGGCCGCCGCGCGCGCCGAGCACCTCGTCGAAATACTCGCTGGCGGCATCGATCACCGCCGGCTGCTGGACGAAACCCGCCGCGCTGGCGACGTAGCCGGTCACCTTGAGCAGCCGCTCGACCCGTTGCAGGCCGCCCAGCGCCTCCTCCAGCGCCAGCAGGCAGCGCGCCGCGCAGAGCCGGGCGGCCTGGCGGGCCTGTTCCAGGTCGAGTTCGCTGCCGACCTTGCCGGTCCAGCGCAGCTCGCCGTGCTGGCACGGCAACTGGCCGCTGACGTAGGCGATGCCGGCGTGGAGCACCACCGGCTGGTAGGCGCCGCCGGCGACGATGGCCGGAGCGGGGGATGTCTGCATGGTCCTGTCCTCGTGGCGGACCCGCCCGGCCACGATGCTCGGGCGGGTCGATGGCTGGAAAAGCGCGACCTCACTACTGTGGGCCGGTTTTCCCGGTCTGTTTTGCGGGAGTCGACGAGCTGCTTGCCAAATCGGCAAAACAAACCGAACTTTAGCCTTGCAACAGGCACCGCCGCGCGAAGTAGACTGAAAACGCCCGACCGTTGAGGAACGCGCAACGATGATCGACCTGGTGATGCTCAAGGACTTCCTCGTCCTCTGTCGGATCAAGAGCTTCAGCCGTGCGGCGCAGGAGTGCCATGTCTCCGTGTCCGGGCTCAGCCGGCGTATCCAGACCCTGGAACAGTGGCTCGGTGCACCGGTGTTCGAGCGCCACAAGCACGCCCTCGAACTGACCGAGGCCGGCCGCCAGCTGCAAGGCGTGGCGCAGGACGCGGTGCGCGCCCTGGACAACCTGCGCCAGTCGATCCGCGAGCGCGACGAGGACGCCCAGCGGCGCATCCGTTTCTGCGCCCCGCACATCCTCTCCTCGGTGTTCTTCCCGCACTGGATTCCGCGCCTGCAGGCGGACTTCCGCAGCGCCAAGTTCAGCGTCGACTGCGATTACCTGCCGCAATGCCTGTCGCGCCTGCGCGGCGGCTCGGTGGACTACGTGGTGGCGTTGCTCGACGAAGGCGAGGCGGTGTCGCGCCGCCTGGGCATCGACAGCGAAGCCGAGTTCCAGCGCCTGGAGCTTGGCCACGAACAACTGGTGGCGGTCTGCGCGCCGGACGCCGCCGGCCAGCCGTTGTTCAACCTCGACCGCCTGCAGACCGAAGCGCTATCGTTCCTCGGCTACTCCGAGGAATGCCACCTGGGCTGGGCCCTGGAACCGCTGCTGCGCGACAGCGGCCTGTTCCTCCAGCGCCATCACAGTTCCAGCCAGACCGAGGGGCTGCGCTTCTTCGCCCAGTCGCGCCTGGGCGTCGCCTGGCTGCCGCATACCCTGGTCCGCGAGGACCTCGCCAGCCGTCGCCTGGTGCGCGCCGGCGGCCAGCGCTTCGACGTACCGCTGCGCTACACCCTGATCCGTCGCCGCCTGCCGCTACCCGGCGAGGCCGAACGCCTGTGGACCTTCCTCGGCGAGCTGGCGCGCCCGGCGCCGCGCTACGCGGTGGTCGGCGCGGCCTCCTGAGCCGCCGTCTCGGCCAGCAGGGCGCGGCGGAATTCACCGACCAGGTCGTCCTGCGCCGAACCGCTGCGGCTGACCATCACCAGCTCGCGCTGGAATTCCAGCGCGCCCAGTTCGATCACCCGTACCCGCGCCGGCTCGCGTAGCCACAGCCCGGCCCGGGGCAGCAGCGCCACGCCGAGACCGTTCTCCACCATCCGCGCGATCGCGTCGATCTCGTCCAGCTCCATCACCTGGCGCGGCCTGAGCTGCTGCGCCTCGAGGAAATCGCCCACCAGGCGACCGCCGAAGGACACATGGTCGTAGCGGATGAACGGTTGCGTGCGCAGCAATTCCAGCGCATCCGTCGCGGTGCATTGCGGCGGCGCGATCAGCACGAACGGCTGGCGCTCGACCCGTTGCGCAGAGAGCCCGCGCGGCAGGTTGAACGGCGGGCGGATGAGGATCGCCAGGTCCAGTTCGGCGGCGTCCACCTGGTCCAGCAGGTGTAGCGAGACGCCCGGCACCACCTGCGGCTCGATGTGCGGCGCCTGTTCGGCGAGGCGCTTGAGCACCTCCGGCAGCAGCCCGGTCTGCGCCGTGTTCACCGCACCGATGCGCAGGCGTCCGCGCGGGCTGTCGCCCTGGCCGATGCCGTCGAACAGCGCGAGGATCTGCTCGGCCGTACGCACCGCCTGCCGCCCGGCCTCGTTCAGGTGCGCCGCGCGCGGCGTGCGCTTGAACAACTCGACGCCGACGCTGCGTTCCAGCGCGCGTATCTGCGCGCTCACCGCCGACTGCGTCAGCCCCACCTGTTCCCCCGCCGCGGCGAAGGAGCCCCGGCGCGCCACGGCGACCAGGGTGCGGAGTTCGCGGATCATCCAAGCCTCGAAAAAAGTATTGCTCAGGCGAAATATTATGCGCTTTCCATCGAAATCGGCACGGCAAATAATCCCGGCACACCCACAGAGGAACCGCGCCATGAGCCTGATGCCCTTCCACCTCGCCATCCCCGTCCACGACCTGCCGGCCGCCCGGCGCTTTTACGGCGAGGTCTTCGGCCTGAGCGAAGGCCGCTCCGCCGAGCACTGGGTCGACTTCGACTTCTTCGGCCACCAGTTGGTCATCCACCAGCATCCGCAGACCGATTCCCAGCGCCACGCCGGCAGCAACCCGGTGGACGGTCACGACGTGCCGGTGCCGCACTTCGGCGTGGTCCTCGCATGGGACGACTGGCACGCCCTGGCCGAACGCCTGAAGCAGCGCGGCACCCACTTCGTGATCGAGCCCTACATCCGCTTCAAGGGCCAGGTCGGCGAGCAGGCCACGCTGTTCCTCTTCGACCCCTGCGGCAACGCGCTGGAGTTCAAGAGCTTCCGCGACATGGACCAGTTGTTCGCCAAGTGAGATTGCCGGCGCTCCGCCTGGAGGCTGCGCTTACTGCGCGCAGTCCGTGCAGAACTCCAGCGCCGCGCAGCTGGACTGCTCATCCGACAGGTTCGACGTCGCGCACTCTTTCTTGCGCACCACGCTACCCAGCGGCGCCAGCTTGAACCGCTCCGGCGGCGGGCTGGCCGGCTTTGCGCTTGTCGTCCCGTCGAGGTCGGGCTTGAAGGCGTGTTCAAGGTCGCCCAGGCGTTCGTCCAGGGTGGCGGAGGAGGCGAGGGCGGGCGTCAGGGCCAGGATGAGCAGGAGAACGCGGTAGGGCATGGGGTTTCCGGTGTGGGTGGCGATGCGCTGGAGCCGGGCACGGCATCCCCGCATGACGAGGAATCGAAGCGGCCATTCAAGGCGATTGCGTGTTGGCGCTGGGATGCGCTCGCTCTCTGTTTGGCATTTTGTGAAGCGCTTCACGCCTTGCCCGAGCGGCGCCTTGGCCGGGTAAAACCGTCACCGCACAGTCCCCTTCCACCTTCATCCCCCTGCGACGCACCTCGCAATGCAACCAGCATCCCGGCTGCGCCACCCTCTACCTGGACTGCAGCGCAGCCAGCGAAGACCTGTTCGACACCGCCCGCCGCCCTCTGGAGTCGGCGATCGGAACGCTGAGCGTCCTCGACCTGCTCGACGAAACCGAAGACCGGCGAAAGCACCGCCGCATCACCGGCTCCTTGCTGTCGCTGTTCGAGGCGGAATACGCACGCAGACACCGATAACCGACGGAGGCGGTGCCCCCCGGCGAGGCCGGGGGGTTAGAGGAGTCTCTATGTGAGCCGGTATGTTCATTGAGCCGAATTCACACAGGCCTTAACTATGAGCGTCTGTGCCGTACTATCCGCCTTGTCTGGCTAGGCTGTTGTGGTGAATTGGGCATGCCTCTTCGCTACATGCCTAACGATCTCAAGTAGGTATAGGTTTCTAGTAGAGGGGCATTGCTCCCGCTCTTTGCCAGGTTCGATTTTGGGCAGGTGCCTGATAGGCTGTCGCTCAACCATCATGAAAGGACTCTGCAGCTATGCCCGCCGTTATCGCTGAGAATGATGTGTCGATCTGGGACGACGAAACTGGAGCTGTCTACCACTACCCAAGGCGATACAGCGCCATCCTTAAGCCAGGGGTGCAGGTGGTTTACTACAAGGGCAAGCTGACAGATAAGTCCTTTGCTGATCAGCGCCTCAGTGCTCAGCCGCATTACTTTGGTATTGCGCGTATCGGCAAGGTTTACCCTGACCCTGAAAGCTCGAAAGGTGATCTCTTCGCGTTGATCGAGAGTTTTCAGCCATTTGAGCAGGCAGTCCTGGCAAAAGAAGGGAATAGCTACCTAGAGCCCATTCCGCCATCGAAGGCCAGCAACTACTGGCGTAGTGGTGTCCGGGAGATTGGACAGGTCACCTTTGATAGCATCCTGGCAAGGGCCGAGATTAAGCCTTTGCAGGTTGCCGAGAGTTGGGGCGATAGAGCTTTGGGGGGCTTTGAGTCTCGCACCGAGGGCAGTCTGTCCACCTACTACGGGGTCCGCTACGAGCGTGACCCAACGCTGCGTCTCCAGGCAATTGCGATTCATGGTGTAGCTTGCAAGGCGTGCGGTTTTGATTTCGGAAAGGCATACGGCGAGTACGCGAAGGGTTTTATCCACGTTCACCACACGCAGCCCATTTCTGAGTTCGAAGCCCCCAAAGCCGTGAACCCTGAAACTGACCTGGTGCCCCTCTGTGCAAATTGCCATGCAGTTGTTCATCGCAGGCGTGATCGAACTCTTAGCGTCGATGAGCTGAAGGGGCTTGTTCGTGGGAGGTGGGTTTGCGCGGAGGCTGATGTAGTCGTTTAGGTAAGGAAAAAGAAGGAAAAAGGGGACATATTTATTTTTCTGTCAGGCTCGCCTCATAGGGAGTGTAGCCTTGGCGAGCACTTTTGATCCCAGAAAACGTAAGCCCCTACGGGCGCTCCGGCAGTGAGTTCGTCGCGTCCAAGCATGGCTCAGTGTTGAGCAATTTGTCGCGCCAGCGGGGGAGTTCGCTGTCTTCCACATCCAGCCGTTTCAGCCATTGATCGGCCGCCCAGCCCACCAGCCGCAATTCGCCGTCGTGGGAGCCGCCGTGTAGCGAGCCGACGGTTTCATAGCGAATGCCTTTGAGCGCGTGGTTCAGCAGCACATACGGAGCGGGTCTGGAGTCTTCCGCATCACCCGCGATATAGGGATAGGCACCGGCCTGGATTACCACGCCATCGCCGTAGCGGTAGAAGGCAAAGTGGCTGGAGGGCAGTTGCGCACGCAGGGCATCGAGCCCGCCGGCCAGCGCCAGGCGCTCGTTGTTCAGGAGGGTTAGCCAACTGACAGTTTTGATTCTTGTAGGTTTGAACTCGGGAGTATTGGCCAGCAGACAAGCCGTCCCTACATCCAAACCCGGCATACGCGCCGCCATAAAGGCTTCGGAGGGCTCGTCATTGTCCCAACTGGTCGGCGAGAGATTGTAGGCATGCCCCGCATACCCCTGCTCCGGCTCTAGTCGCCGTGCGAAGTCAATAAACAGCTGTAGGAAATCCAATGGCTGCCGCTCTTGATATAGCAGAGGTACGGAGAACTCCAGAACACTAAGATCATGCCCCATTTTGGCTTGCCAGCTCCGCTTGCCGTAAATATCAAACAGCCAGGCGCCTGCATCGCGGGATTTCTTGCCGCTGGTGTAGCAGAAGCTGAGATGATCGTCTTCATCCATTGCCCCCATCATCTCGCGCAGTGGTTGGGTGTCACGGTATGCGGTCAGTGGCTTTCCTTGTGCAGGCTCTTCACGCCAGAGCCAGGTGAGGTGAGGCTCTGCTAGGCGCTTGAACTCATCGAAGCATTGGCATAATGACTCACGTACCAGTGGGGTATGGGCCTCTTTGAAGTAGAGAGTACCGCGTAGGCAAAGCACGGCACCGATATAGTCTTCGGGGCCGCCCTTCATCAACAGGTTGCCGGCTATTTCCAGTAGATGGGGTTGCTTGGCTAACTCTGCAGCCAGATCGAATGGCTGTTCCATGGGCTTTTCCTCTTGATCAATAGGCGGGAATCATCGGGCGAGGGGAACGGCCTCGGGTCAAGACGAACATCACTCCACCTGCGATGGCGACGGCCCACCCTGCTTGCTCTACTGGCACCTTGGATCGTTGATTTTCCTGGCCACAGTCGCAGTCGGAGGGTTTCATTTCAACAATCTTGTTCTTGTTGCCGGCAATCGCTGCATAATCCTCAAGTTGTTCCCTATTATGTGGGTCAGGCGGAAACTTCTTCTCCACCACCTGTTTGATATTGTCCTGGGTTGGCGGCCTGTTGGGATTCTGAACGATGATCACGTCGGGCCTGCGAATCATTCCTTTCCCTGGCTTGAACGGCGGATGCTCCGGATCTTCATCCCAATACTTGCTGATCCATCCCGGTATCCAGCCATGTGGACTGTTACCGGTCTGGCTATCGAGAATCGGCTGCGGTGGGTTCTTGGTCATGTCGTAGCTGACCTCGGGCTTGTAGGGGCTGCGTCCCTGGAGAACTTCGTCCAACTCTCCCAGCCGCTGTGCCACGCACGCCTGCTTGAGGCTTTTGCCATCCTGGCTGAGGTTGGGCGTGCTGCTGCAATGGCAGACCGCCGAGCACAGCACCTTCTTGTCCTGCGGATCGAGCCTGGATTCCAGGGTGCCGACGGGGTTGGTCCTGCCTTCGGGGCTCATGCCTCCCCGGGACAGGCTGGGCTGGTCGCTCATGCGTCGCCCCTCTGCACCAGGTCGATGTAGAGGGTCTCCGCGGTGGGGCGCTCGATCCAGGAGGTCATGCCGTCGGCATCCGTGGTGTCGAACGCATTCCAGCCGCCACTCGACCAGACCCTGACCCGGCGTCCGGCGACGGGCTTGCCCGTTTCGTGGTCGATGAGCTGGAAGCGCCCGGAACAGGGCACGCTGTTGCGGTTAAGGGGAAGGGCGGGAGCGCGCGGGGCGGGCGTGAAGACGTCGCCGATGAGTACCGTCCCCGAGCCGCCGATCACCACGTTGCCGTGCGCCCCGATACTACCCAGCGTCACCGCCGGTAGGCCGTTGATGAGTACCGTCGACGAAACGGCTGAGATCATCGGGCTTCCGCAGGCTGAGGTGTCGCCTTGCCGTGCTGCCGGCAGGCCGTCGAAAACGACGTCGGGAGAGCCCTGGACGATGGGGTTGCTGCCATGCCCTGGCACTGGGCAGGTCGTTGGATCGGTGACGCGGGCGGCGGGTTTTCCACTCATGTGCGGGTCCTTGCATCAGTGAGATGTGCTGGCCGTTCTGGCGGCCAATTCGGGATTGAACGAGTCGGCACCTATCGCCAGCGGAAGAAACGCAGAAGGGGACTTCTCCTTGTCCCACCTCCCGGCATTGGTTTCTTCTCCGGCCCGCCGAGGACCGTAGCGAGGTGCGCCGGTCAGTCTTGAGGGTGCGACGCGGAAGCGCCGGCTACCTGCAGCGCTGCAACTTCCAGCCGGGCGTCGCGGCGGGTCTGCTCCGTATGGCCCTGGATGATGCCGGGAATCAGGAAGGCATCGACGATCCACCAGATGCCGGTAATGATCAGGGGGAACAGGGTGAAACAACCGATCAGCGTGATGATCAGTTGGGTAACCGCCGTGCCGGTTTTCCCCAGGTAGAAGCGGTGTGCGCCGAAACCGCCCAGGAAGAACCACAGAAGATAGGCGGTGCCGGTGGATTTCTGGGCGTTGGAAACTTTCTGCTCCACGAGCATTTCAGACTGTAGTGACATGAGTTTTCCCACTGATCCATGCGGAAGACATGGTGGGAATTGAAACGTTGCCAACGGTGTTTTTTCAAGCGTCCAGTCTGAGGATGTTTTTGATTTGTAGTTTTATTGCGGGGCTCTGGAAGAGTCGGCCAGGAGTCGGAACTCCTGGACTTCGTAGAAGTGCTTAAAACAAACTGGCGAGTGGCTGGAGTTTATTGGCGAAAGGCGTCCGGCCGGGCGCCTTTCGCTTTTGTCCGTTAACTTCATAGTGGCGTGGTTTCGAACTTTATCTTTTGATAGTTCTCGAAAATGAACCTGTCTTCCGGCGACAGGGCCGTTTCGTCGAAGGGCAGGATCGCGCCGTCATGCATGACCTTGTAGTCGCGAGAGGTGATTTTCGTCTCCGCCGTGGTGAATGTACTCATGAAGCGCTTATGGGCATCCCCCTGGAACTCCTTCCTGTGCTGGAGGAAGTAGGCGAAGTCCATGTGCCCAACCATGAAGACGATGTTCCAGTCCTTCCTGGCGGCTATGTCCCATTTCCACATGGCGGAGAGTTTCCGCCTAATGGCCTGGTCGGACTCCCTCAGGGCCTTCTTGAGACAGTCGAAGGCGTAGGTACTGTCTATGTCGAATTCGCAGATGGTCAGGTAGTTCACGAACTTTTCGCCGAAGACACAACTGGAGCCGAGGGTGAAAATCTCGTATCCCGGGTAATACCTGCGAAAGAAATCAAGTTCCGTCAGGAACCAGTCTTCCAGTGCGGGTCGGCTGCTCTTTCCGTAGACGTTCTTGACGATGTCTGGCGTATATTCGAACCCTTCGCTGGTGCAGGTCAGAACGTTCTTCTCATCTTTGGCGATGACTATCCTGTTTTTTGCTCCTTTCGGTTCCTTTTTCATTTTTCTTGTCCTTCGAGCGTCTGTGGAGGCCGGTTTATCGTGTTTTGGAATCTCTGTTTTAGGTTTCGCTTTCCAGGGATATAAGACGCCTGCTTACCCTGGTAGTGAGTGTCTAGCTCAAATTCTTTTTCTGTGCTTGACGAAAAGTATGCGTCGGTTTCTCGGAGGCTCGTTTTCTTGGACGGGGAGTTTCGAACCTGAATCCATGAATGTTTTCCTGCCAGCGTTCCAGAGCCTTGTTGGCGGCGGAATCGAACGGTCTCATTAACAGATTCGGGAAATATCATTCCGCGCGTCCGCAGCCAAAAGAGCGGGCTGGCGAAGCTCGCCGGGTGTCGGTCACGGTAGGGGAGGGAGCAGCAAGGCGAGCCGGCAACAGGAAAGGCCCGGCGCTGGAGGAGCAGGCAAGGGACTGGGCAAAGAAAAAGCCCCTGAAATTCACTAGGAAAATCAGGGGCTTATCGTTTGCGTTTGGTGGAGCCGGGGGGATTTGACCCCGTTTCTGGCTTGACTATTGATGGCCATTATTGGCTAACGCCGCAGAAATAGGGGCATTCAGAAGGGCCGTACAGGCCATTAGTAACAAGTATCGGCAAGTTAATTCGACACTTTTTCGGCAGGCAACTAGCATTCATCTATCTGGAATTTTTCATAAAGACTGAATTTCGAAAAGCCATTAATACTTAGAAAGTAGCGGTAGCGTCTAACTGAGCTTTACTCAACTGTCCAGCTGGGATATTAGCGTAATGGAAATTCCTTCTGTATAAAGAAGCACTATGGCTTCAATAGAAAGTCGCTCCAGAAGAAGCGTCCGCCGCTGGGCGATACTCCGATTTTTTGGGACGAAATATTTGTTCAACCTAATGGTCTCGAAAATATCTTCAGATGATCCAGTCTTTATAAATATTTCATCAGCCAGACCAAGCGCTACGACATTTGCAATTCGCTTTTCAATGGTTTCGAAAGGACGATTCTCACCTTTATTTGTTTTTACTAAAGAATCATCATCTACACCGATGATCAATGTATCGCACAGTGTTTTGCATTTTTCTAGATATATCTTATGTCCTTGGTGGAAGAGATCAAAAACTCCCGACGTATATCCTAAATCTCCTTTCAGAGTCTTGTGGGCTATGGCACTCAGCGAGTAATAGTTCAATTTCATTTTATTTTTAGCAGTCTAGTTGCGAGAAGCGCGACATCAGTAGTTCTGTAGGTCCCGAGGTAGAAGTTGATCGCGCTGCCGTTTTCGTGAATAACCTCGACTAGAGGCTGCAAGGCTTTAGAAATCGCTTCATCTCTAAGGATGCCTCCACTGCCAAGGCCAAATACCGGAATGAAAACTGAAGAAAAATTATTGGCCACGCAGTGCTTAACTACAAACTCATAAATTTTCCTATTTGCAGTGCTTTCTATAAGATTAACACCTGTGTCTCGCTTCTCGAGAGCTACAGCGTGGATGATAGACTGGATTCCGTTATGTATGGAATTATATGGAGGCGCAGCTACGCAAATCCCTAAAGAGTATGGACCTTTATGCAGCTGATTTGATTTCCAAGTCTCTCGCATTCTGAAGATGATCTATATGCAATGTGCCATCGCTATTGAACGATGCGGACAATCTTCTGATCCTTCCTGATACAGAGGTTCCGCTAATACTGCCCAGATGGAGATTGGTATTCTCGGATGTTACGACCACTTCTATTCCGGAAATTGCCATTACACTACCGCAGTAGCAGTATATTTTGGAATTCCCAACCATTGCCGGCGCGCTAATGGTTTTGCTATCGATTAAGCTCTCTTTTTGGTTTTTCGAGTATCGTTGGGAGAGCATTGCAAATAAAAATGTTAGAAGAAGAAACAAAATCCCTACAAGCAGGGAGGAGGTTTGAGTATCGCATATACTTGTTTCAATGCTAGAAACCGCCTGCTCTAATGCCTGCTGCCAGAAAGGTGTCGAGAACGCTCCTCCGCTTATTGCTAGCGAGCCAATAGCAAGCTTTTTGTATACAGTGCGAGGCTTCGCCAAGCTTTTGATTATTAGATCAAGTAGAAGAGAGAGAATTTTATAAGATCCATTTAACAGCCTATCTTTATATTTTTCCAGTGAAGCTGCATTGTCAATACGGGGTCTGGGCATATTGGTTGTGTAATGCCTTGTTTTCCCGGAGAGTTCTATTGAGTCTCAGGGTCGAGGTATATAATTCGATCAATTTCCGAAAGCGGTTTGGCGTTAGCTTTTGGCTCTCCGCCATCCAGTGTGTAATACCATATTGAGTCTCTGTCCTTGTTAAAGGCACAGCCGTCCACTCGTTCTTTGCCTTTCTCTATTACGACTTTGTGGCATGTATGTACAAAAGATAGTGCGATTTCTTCGCCATCTACTTTTGCCTTGTTGTATGAGAGAAGTGTGAGGACTATTAGGTAGGTCAGGATACACAGCCCGCTAATCTTTCCGAAAGGTACCACGAGGCATTCTATCTTTTCTGCAATCTCTAAGAACTCAGAGGAAACGTTCGTATGCTTTTTTATAGAAATCGCTACCGAGATAAATATAATAAAAGAAAGAAGGGAGATTAGGCCGATGGCAGCAACTATTAAATGGGTTGAAAATATTTCAAATGTTATTATGCCTCCGTCATAAAATATCTTATCTATCGCTGGCTGGCTGAATATTGGGTTTACCCCAAACACCCTCATGAAGGCGGAGTTCTGTGCAATCCCCGATGCATAAACACACCCAGTTACTAGGAGAGCACTGCTCAAGGGCTCAATTATTTTCATTGACGCCTCTCAGTTCAATTACATTGATTCCGTATTTGAACTTTTCAAGTGCTTCTGTCCTGGTCGCCGTCATTTCAAGCTGGAGATTGCTCTTGACCTCTCGAGTAGCTCGATCACTTTCTAGCTTCTCAAGCTCTGAGCTTTTATCATTTAACTTTCTCGCAATCCCTTTGAGTGCCGTAGATGGTTTGGCTGGTTGGAATTTATCTTTGAACATGCTGCTCGATGGGCTGTCTTCATTGATTTTGACAACGGCGGTCGCTGCATTTTTTGCATCTGAAATTGTCTTCAGCTCCGCTGCTGATAATTGCCCTGTCAACAGGAGGCATATAATAACTCCCGCTCCAACTTGAGTAATTAAGTCGTACGCTTGGGAAAGTGGAATTTTACACCACATGTCTCCTGGCGACATGAATTCAGCTTGGCAGGAAACAAAGTCCGTCTCCGAAAACATCTGCTTTTGCAGTAGAAGCAAGAGTTTTCTCGAGTCAATTTCCCCGTCCGAAACCAATTCTTTAATTAGTTTCTCTGCTAAAGATATGTTTTCGAATAGCTTGCCTACGACAAGAGAGTTAATATCTCCCTCTTTGAGTATCTTGTTCGAGAAATAGAGATGATCACCATCGGTAAAGAACGGATAAATCAGATGAAATATTTTAACCTTATGCTTGCTAAGATTTGTTACCGTCTGCTGACCACGTGTGGCTCGTCGTATGGTGTGCGGAAGATTTTTGCCATTTATCATCGGCCCCCAAATTACCCTTTTCCTGAACTTGTAACGAAGTACTGGTCCCTTGGGGATTTCATCATTTGCTCTAGGTAGTTCAATCGGCGAGTGATCAACAAAGGCTTCACTTTCACTGCAGACACCAATGTTGTAGCCGTCAGTTTCATTCTTGGTTACAATTATGTCGCCAGCTTGTATGTCATACGCAAACCTTTTAATTTGAGCAAGCAGATTTAATCCTCTCCTGTTAAGCCTTTTTGTCTCCCTTTCGGTTTTGTTGTCTACTACAAAATCATAGTAGTCCTTGTTTTTTAGCAAGACTGATCTTAATTTTCCTTCGCTGGGGACCTCACTTCCCAATCTATTTCCTAGGATTTTTTCTAGGTGATTAATTGCAATTACGCCGCCCGTCCTGAAGTTTCTTGCGTAAATTCCTGAGCTCGCTCTGATAAACCAAATCTTTTGATCTTTGTTGAGGTAAGCAACTTTAATTCCTGTATCTGCCATTTTTATGCTTCCCGCGAAAAACAATCTACTAGTTAAGGTAAAGACTGCTAGTTGCTGTGGTATTAATTTTGACTCTAATCAAGGAGGTGCTTTTTATACTCGGCCAAATATATTTATGATCTAGTAATTCTCCACAAGATTCGGTCTTCCTCTGTGCGGATTTCGGCGTAGGATTCTGATTGTGTTGCTGCCACCAGAACTGGCACTGGGATGATTTGAAGCGTTTTTCCTGCGCCACCCGTGCTTGCTCTGCCTGCACTTGGGCGAGTTGCTCAGCGCGCCGCTGTTCTCTGGCCTCTTCCTCAGCCGCTGTTCGCTGCTGCATCTCTGCCTTCGCGCGTCTGGAGTTTTGCTCGGCTTGCTGCATGGTCTGCTGCATATAGGCGGCTGCGTCGTTGAGGGCGGCCTTGATGCGCCGTTCCTGGATGTAGTCGTAGAGAAGCTTCCCGCCCCACAGGCCGCCGACGATGATGATGGCGGCCAGAATGATGGCGTGGCTGGGGTCCATGGGAGTGTGGGCGTGACGAGGTGGCGCGGCTTTGCGGCCTCGACGTTCGTTGCGATCGTCGATTTCCTCGTCCATGTCGAAGCTCAGGCTATTGAGCTGCTCGTTGATCTCGCGCTTTGCCATGCACGTTGCGTCCTTGCTTGCTAGCGGACTCAGGGTCTACGTGGGTCGATTCTAACCGGCCTGTAGGATGATGGCATCTTGAAAGTACGATAGTGCCGAAACGTGTTTTCAGCCTTGTAGCACCTCCGCCCTCTGCCATGTTGCTGCGACCAGCAACCGCAACAAGGAGCGGAGCGATGAGCTATCTCGTACTTCAGCGTCATGCCAATGAGCAGATCGTGCTGACTGCGCACCCGGATGTCAGCGATGAGGACCTGATAAGGCAAATCAGGGATCAGGGGATCGCGGTGTGTGTGACGCGCACTGGGGATGACTTGCAGGGCCACTCACTGCGCGATGCGCCTCGGCGACTGTCGAAATGCTGCAATTGGCTGCTCGATTGGGTGACCCCCTGGCGACGGCCCTGGATGCGTCTTCGTATGCGAGCTTGCGTCGGAAACGGCTGGAGGAGGGGATATCCGGGAAGACTCTGAACAACGAACTGGGCTACCTCCGCGCGGTGTTCAATGAACTGAAGGATCTGGGCCAGATCGACTACGGCAACCCGCTGGCCGGGGTGAAGCTGCTCAAGCTGCAAGAGCGCGAGCTGTCATGGCTGACTACCGAGCAGATCGGCGAGCTTCTCGACTCTATCCGCAGTCGTTGCGACAACCCGCATACCGAACTGGTGACGCTGCTCTGCCTGGCTACTGGTGCTCGATGGTCCGAGGCTGAAAAGCTTCCCGCACACCGACTCCAGGGCAACGTCGTGACCTATGCCGGAACCAAGTCTGGGAAGGTAAGGCACGTGCCGATTCCACCAGAGCTGGCTAACCGGGCGAGTGCACACTGGCGAATGCATGGCCCGTTCACGTCCTGCATTACATCCTTTCGCCGCGCCCTGGATCGCACCACGATTCAACTTCCGCAAGGGCAGGCTAGCCATGCTCTCCGGCACTCCTTTGCCAGTCACTTCATGATGAATGGCGGCAATATCCTCACGCTCCAGAAGATATTGGGGCATTCGACGCTCACGATGACAATGCGCTATGCCCATTTGTACCCAGATCACTTGCAGGACGCGATCAAATTTGGACCGCTGCGGTGTCTAGGCAGTCGGCAAATAAATTTGTCTGAAGGCTTGATATCAGAATGACACTCCCCACATCCTCTTTGACGGGATGGACCCGGCACAAGGAGCTGTCATGGCATATGATTTTTGGATTACGGGTGTGAACAAGGGTGATAAGCACATTGACTACGTGCGAGTTCAGCGAAAAAAGGTAACTGCCAATCTGGGCCCTGCCCGCATTGTGGATCGCGGGTTTGTTGCTGATCTGATTAGGGGTGGGAAAGCGACGTTTTGCACCTCTGTAAAAAACTCAGAGGGAAAATGGCAGGAGGGTGCGCGCGTGCATGTGATCGAAGAGGACTTCCTCACCACCGATCCCAATGACACCAAGCGGGACAATCTCGGCAACCTCCAAGAGTTTTGATTCTCTGTGGACATTGAGGGCTCGGAAGCTGTCGGAGCTCGACCAATTTTCGACACTATCTCCTCTTAACGAAAAAGCCCCTGAAATTCGCTAAGAAAATCAGGGGCTTATCTCTTTTCGTTTGGTGGAGCCGGGGGGATTTGAACCAGCGTCTAGTCCAGTGTTTTCGCGGCCTCCAGATCGGAAGCTGTCATAACGCTGTCATTCTGGTCGGAAACTCGGTTGGCATCCAGAGTGATGGTGTGTATAAATCGCACCTGAGCAGGATACGGTAGGCGCTTGACAGCATGGACCTGAGATGACCGACCACAATTTCACCAACACTACGATCACAGAAACAGTCGTTCTCTCCGAGCCGCTGAGTGGAAACTCTATCGCTTCTATACAGGCAATTTATCCTTTTACAGAAGCTGATTATGTGAGGCTGGATAGTCAGGGCAATGTAGTGAAAAACTGGGCGACGAGCTTTTTATTTGTAGCTATTGGCTCGGCGGTCACTCTTCTCCAAAACGTCTATAAAGACGGCCTTAATACCCCGAATGATGTTGCGTCAGGGGATGTGATAGTGTTATCAATTTTATCTCTGATTACTGCGTTGTTGTTTGTTGTTAGCGCGTTTGTGCCCAATGAGAAGAAGAAATTAATGAAGCGAATAGGGAAGTTTTTCAAAGATTCGGCAAGCCAGAATCATTTTATTAGGGGCGCAAAGTGATAACGAAAAGTAATCTTCCAAAAGGTTATATTCCTTATTCGAAGGTTAAACTTTGCAGCAATTTGCTCAGCGGCAGCACCTTCATTCTTTCGGTGGATGAAGTTCTGCCGCTCCTAGTTGGAAAAGGAAATAAACCTCAAATTTGGATACAGGCTATTGCTGATGCGGATATGAAGTCTTTTGTACCGATTGTAGAATCCTCCATCCCGCTGTTTCCGTTTGTCCGAGTCACCACTGAGTCTGGTGTCGTCCTCGTGTTTGTTAATGATCAAGTCATTATGTCCATTCGATCTGAGGTTGATGACGAAATTAATATTTTTCAGATGGACTTAAGGCCGATTGGGCTAAATATAGTCGGCGACGAAAAATCTCTTCGTTCCGGAGGCATGGAATTCAGCAACAGCACTTTTTCTGGGATGGGGACTTTTATGGGTTTTTCTTTGTAAGAGTTTCGGTAAAGTCCTGCATGTCGATGGGCCGCCACATCACTTCTGCTTTTTCGCCCGCGTTGTAGTCAGCTGATGGCATCCAGCGACCGTATATGCGTGCAATCATGGTCCAGTCACTGTGCCCCATCTGCTGCGCCACCCACATCGGATGCTCACCAGCAGACAGCATCATCGAAGCGTAGGTGTGGCGCGTCTGGTACGGCCGGCGGTAGCGCACACCAGCCTTCTTCAGCGCATACATCCAGAGCGTCTTTCGAATCGGGCCGTCACCGGCCCAGCGCTCTCCCGTCCTCGGGTTCTGAAAGACTTCCTGGTTGGCCAGGTAGGTGAATGCCTTCTGCGCCTTCAGGGCTTCCAGCGCAGGGCCGAGCAGCTTGATGCTGCGCCGGCCGGAAGTGGTCTTCGTCACCTCCGCTTTTCCCTTGGCTGCTTGGGTCATGGCGCGAGTGACATGCGCCTCGCCGCGGAGCCAGTCAATATCGCCCCACTCGAGGCCGACGAGTTCGCTGGTCCGCATCCCTGTCCAGAATGCGAACTGCACCAGGTTCCGCCCTTGACCATCGAGGGCGCTCAGGATCGCCCGCTGCTCTTCCGGCGAGAATGGGTCCACGTCGTCGACCTTGACCTCTCCCTTCCTTGCGTACGTCCAGCCGGCGAGGGGGTTGCTGTCGATCAGCTCCTCTTCCATCGCATCGCTGAGGGCCGAGCGTAGGCAGCTCTGGATATTGCTGAGCGTCTTGTTGCTCACCTTCAGGGTGTCCAGCCAATCCTTGACGGCCTTCCGCTTCAGGTCGACCACCATGACGGGCCCTAGGGCCGGCACCAGACGAAGCTCTACAATCTTCCTGTAGCCCTCGAAGGTACTACTGGAGACATGCTTGCGCTTCGACTCAAGCCATCGGCCAAGGAATCCCGCAACCGTCTCGCGTGACGCCTCAGGCGCAAACTTGGCGGCGCGCGGAGATCCAGGAAATGTCACCGAGTAGTCGAAGGTACCGGCGGCGATCGCATGTTCGATAGCCGCCTTGTGCTGCTCTGCTCGCTTCAGGTTAGTGGCGGTGGGCTTGAGCGAGATGCGCTCCCGGCACCTGACGCCGCGATACATGAACGTGATTTCGATACTCGAATCAGAGACCGCCCTGACTCCCCGCCCATCTCTACCCATGCTTCATACCCCTCTACATCAATAAGCGTCCGGCCATCCGGTGCTTTTTTCCATATCTCGCCGAAGCGCCAGACTCCGTCGCGGATCTTCGAGCGCACGGCGTCTTCGGTGTAGCCAGACTCGCTGGCGAATTTTTTAACAGTCAGGTAGCGCATTCCTGAGGCCTAGGCTTGAATGCAAGCCCCTCCCAGCGGCCGGATGGGCCGCGAATCTCGCAGCGCCGAACGTAGGCCCGGCGTTTCTTACTGTCGAACAGTGCCTGGCAGGCATCCATTTGCTCACCGTCGTTTGTCATTGCCAGCAGTCTGGCGCGGTCACCACTGTTGACGAAGACAAAGCCGTCTTTGACCTTCCCGAATCCACTGGTCCGGTATAAGGCCCAGCGCGCCCCTCCTTTCTTGCCGCCCTTTGACCCTTCGGTCAGGTAGAACGCAAACTCTCCCCTCATCACGCGAAGCAGAGTTCTAGCCATGGCGACCCCCACCATCTTTCGCCACTACCGAATACGCCTCCGGCTTTCGCTCAACCGTGCGGATCGATCCGTCCTGGCTGTGGACGGTGAGTGCCGGTCGCCGAATCTGCACCGTTCCATCTGACGCCGTCTCCTGCCGCGGGGCGCCGTAGAAAGGGCCATCCGGGGCGAATGGGTCAGGGATGGCCGACGGGTTTTCAAGCAAGAACTTCTGAAACAGGTTATGGACCGCTGCGGTAAGTGGCCCCGTGTTCCCTCGGTTGGAACGGCCACTCTTGTGGTCCGCGCTGTCCTCGAACTCCCCACCAATCCAGAGCAGGCCGCCAACGATTCCGGCGTCGCCCGCGCAGACCTCGGCAGCCTCGGCACGGTGGGCATGATTCACCCCCAGGAGATCGCACAGGTCGTCGAATGACAGAGCCTGCTCGATCATGGCTGAGTTTCCGATAAGCCAAGCACCGCACTCCTCCATGGCTTGCGCCGCAACTCTGGCCCGCTCCCGATATGCCATCCGCTCGCGCTCCAGCGCCTGCTCGGTGAACGGCATGCCCTTGAGAAGTCGTCGCCATTTCTGGCGATGCTCTGCGAAGCTGGCGTCGCGATCGGCGTGCACTGCCCGGATGAACATCCGGAGGGCTGCTATACGGACACGCAGGTTACGGCTGCTGTCGACGCCGAGGTCGATCAGCCGATGCATCGTTGCGCCCTTCATGCCCGACTCTCCTTGTTCGTGTCGCAGATCCGCAGGTCGACGCCACAGGCCTGGACCAGTTCGGTCAACTCGCCGAGCTTGGTGTTGGGGTTCTGCATCGCCTGGCCCAGGCGGACCAACTGCTGGCCGAGGGTGGCGAGCGGGGTAGGGCGATACCCTGGTGGTGGTGGAATGTCGGAGCCTCTCATCACTGGCATACCTCCCAGATGAACAGGGTCTTGAACGGCTGGAGCGCAGCGCCGGCGGCAACAGTGGCCAGGCCAAATAGCGCGACGAGTGCGATAGCGGTCAGTGCTTTTCTCATGCATCACCAAGTAGGAATCGCATCGCCGCGTAGGTTTCGGGGGCTCCGCTGCTGCGTTGCCAGTCCAGCCCAGCTTCTTGCAGGAAAAGGTTGGTGAGCTTTCCCCAACTGCTCGCCAGTGCGGCCCACTCCTGGCTGTGCTGGGCCATCTCGCGGATGCGTGGCGCCCATTCAGGGATCAAGTTCAGCAGAAGCAGGCAGCGATTCAGGTCGTCCGGGTCATGGGGATAGGCCGCGTGGTGGCGTTCCATGGGCAGACCGAGCATGTGATCGTGGATGGCCCGCGAAGACGCTCCCACTTGACCGTCACTCAGCCATCTGGCGGCCCGCTCCTCGATGGTGCTGCCGGTACCGGGCATGCTGGTGTCATAGCCCAGCGGGCAGCCGGCGTTATCCAGGGCTTTGACGCAGGCATCATCGAAACTTGCCAGGTCAACCCGACCCTGAATCAGGTCGTTCATCACCGGGGTGATAGCGTCGAGTTGGCGCTGGTTGAGGGCATGGCCCTTGAGGGTGATGCTCATGCGTCACCGCCTTCCGGCGGCTTCGCCATGGCAGCATCGATGGCCTCGTCCAGATCAGCCTCTGCCAGGAGGTTGCCGTCCTTGCCCCGCGGGAACAGGTTGACGACGCTCTTGTCCATGCGGTTGACCTCGCGGGCCAGGTCCGATGCGTAGAGAGCCGTGTTGCGCAGCCACAGGTAGCGCTTGGCGTTCTCGGCCTGCACTTCCCGCTCCAGCATCTGGTCCATCTCGACGCAGTCCTGGCACTGGCCATGCTGGCGAATGAAGGCCGCTTCGACGCTGTCCCCGGCGAACCAGTGGTTGCAGCGGCAGAAGGCCGGATCGACTGGTTGTTGCTGGCGCTTCATCTCGGTGACCACCACCTCGACGGCCTCGATCACCGGCACGCTGACATAGCCGTCCTCGATTGCCACTCGATCAAGCCAGCGTTCCAGGGTTCGAAGGCTTTCGCCAAGGGAGTCATCACCCGGCCTCGGCGCGGGGCCAGGGGGCTCGCCGGTATTACCTGGTCCGGAAACAGGTTCGCCGCCAGGGTTGCCCGGCTCCGTACTCACCCCAGCCCCGCTCAGCGCCGCCAGCGCGATCTGCCGCATGTTCGCCGCCGGCATGTTGTCCTGCTCGGGACAGGGGAACTCGGCGATGGTGCGGAGCGCCAGGTGTGCGTCCCCGTCAGCAAAGTGCGAGATAACCGCGCCTGCGCGCCCGATTGCTATGGGCATACCATTCCGCAGGTATGGGCGTACCGAGTCGATCTGCATGCCCATGCCTGAGCGGAGAACGATGGTGATGGGGCTCATGATCAGCGGCCTCCGGCGGCGGTGGTCAGCGCATCGAGGAGCGCTTGCTTTCGGCGCTGGCCATGCAGGTACTCGCGCAGGGCGATGATGACCACGCTGTTCATGCTGCGCTCGTCTCGCTTGGCCTCGGCTTCGACCTCGGCCCTCAGGCCGTCGGGCAGTCGGACAACGAACTTGTCCATATCCCGGCTGGTGCTGGCCGGCAGTTCGGTTACAACGGTTGCTCGTTTCATGATCAACCCTCCACCTTCACGAACCGGTGGTTGTCGTCGAGCCTGTAGTGCGTGTTCGGCTCCAGGCCGTCTTCGCCGATATAGCCGATGACGGTTCGGTACCGTTCGGTCTTTTCGTCCCAGTAGCGGATGCGGATCTCGCCTTTCTCCCCGGCGGTGGCGGTGCCCTTGTACCCGGCGGTGGCGGTGCCCCAGTCCCCGGCGGTGGCGGTGCCCTTGTACCCGGCGGTGGCGGTGCCCTTGTACCCGGCGGTGGCGGTGCCCTTGTACCCGGCGGTGGCGGTGCCCCAGTCCCCGGCGGTGGCGGTGCCCTCGTCCCCGGCGGTGGCGGTGCCCCAGTCCCCGGCGGTGGCGGTGCCCCAGTCCCCGGCGGTGGCGGTGCCCTCGTCCCCGGCGGTGGCGGTGCCCCAGTCCCCGGCGGTGGCGGTGCCATATGCGCCTACCTGACAGAGTTCCTTATCGCCTGCCTGTAGGGTGGCGCCGATCACTGCAACTCCGGCCGCGCGTGGTTCGTTTGCGATCAGGAACTGTGTTGCGCTTGCCTTGTCCCCGATGTGACGGACTGTGCAGCGAGGAAATTTCACCTTGCCGCCGAGGGCGATCAGGTCAGCTATTACGACCTCAACCACCAGCCACTTCGCATCGGCGTCGCCGACAGTGCTACTGCAAACATGGTCGCCCTGGCCGAACAGCCAGCCATGTAGGCCGTGACCGCACCTGTTGTCCTTCTTCCAGTCCGGGGCCTCGACTACTGCTCCGATCTTGTCGGGCCACTGAAACCCGCCGTGACTGGTGAGATCAGCGCTGCAGGTCCTGAGGATGAGAGCGGTGCCTTGCTTCTTGGTCTTTGCTTTGGTGGTCATGTTTTTCTCCAGTGGCGCCATCGCTGGCGCCGGGGCGAGGGGCTACTTGCTGATGCCGATGAAGGGAAGCGGGGAGCCGCTGGCCATGTAGGTGGGCAGCTTTCCGTCCCACTTCTCGACGGCATTGAGGGTCACGACGTCGGGGTTCGAGCGCAGCGCCTGGGCGCGGATCTCGATCGCCTTCGCGTCGGCGGTGGCCAGGGTCAGCTTCGCGTCCGCCTCCCCTTGGGCCCGAGCGCGTTCCTTGTCGGCTTCTGCCTTGGCTTGGGCGACCTCGTTACGGCGCTGCTCGGCCATCTGGGTGGCCTGGATCTTCGCGTTCAGGCTCTGCGTAACCTGCCGCGGGAGGACCAGGTCGGATGCGTAGTAGATGCGCTCGATGTTGATGCCGATGGGCGCCACCTGGTCGCGCACGCGCTTCTCGACGGCCAGCAGCAGGTCCGCCTTACCGGCGCCATAGACGCTCTCGACTGGAAGCTTCGAGGCAACATCGTTGAAGGCATCGCGCACCATGTTCCGCAAGAACTTGTTCGTGATTTCGTCGATTCCCGCCCGGTACTTCTGGAACAGCGTCGTCACCTTGTCGGGGGATACCGAGTAGGTAATGCCGACGGCGCCGCCAACCTTCATGCCCTCAACGGTCTGGAAGCTGATCGCTTCCTTGCCGCCCCAGGTTTCGGTCTGCGTGAAGGTGGGGAACAGGTAGAGTTCCTCGTTCACGCCTACCCAGTAGCGCCCAGTTCCGACCTCGCGCGTCTCCACGCCCTTCTCGGAGCCGTAGAGGTTGACGATCACGCCGACGTTGCCGGCAGGCACCTTCGAACAGCCCGCCAGGACGGCGAGCAGGCACAGCATTGCAGCAGCGGGAATCCGCTTCATTGGTCTTTCTCCTTGCTGGTGGTGGCCGCTTCTTCGCGGCGGGTGTTGGCGAGGTGGATGCCGAGGCAGACCGAGGCGATCAACCAGACGCCGGGGATGGCGAATCCCGCGAAGACCAGAACATCGTCGCGACTGCTGACCAGGGCCGGCCCAATGCCGCCCACCAGGGCGACGGACAACCCTGCATAGGCCAGCAGCGCGATACAGATCAGGAAGAGCTTCCCGGGCTTGATGAGAGGTTTGTTGTCCATGCTTTCCTCCAGGCAAGCCGATGGCCTGCCGCGGTTGTTGGCTTTCGCGAAAATCGGTTGGTTACTGCTGGGCTGCTTCGGCGCGTTCGGTCTGCCGCGTCAGATCAGCCCTCTCTGTTGCAGGTCGTTCAGTTCTGCGTCCGCAAATGCGGCCGCCGCCTTCAGGTCTGCCACGGTAAGCTCGTCGAGCGTCTTGCCCAGGCCCTGGATGTGCCGGGCGAAAGCGCGCTGTGCCGGCCCGTTGTAGCCATGGCAGAAGTCGGCCGCTGCGCGCAGTTCACCGTCGAGCTGCAGCGCCAGGATGTTGAGAGGATCGTTTCTGTCCCAGGCCATGATCACGCCACCCAGGCCACGCCATCGCGGCGAGCAGTCAGACGAGTTTCGATCTTCCTTTCGCCGCCACGGCGGCTGCGCAACATGTGGTCATCGTTGAGCAGTGGCTGACCGGCGACGAGGAAGGCGAGGGCGATCACGGCGGGCGAGATAAGCCCGCGGCGCATGGCTTCAGCCACCAGGGCGGCACGGCGGGTGACGCCGAGTTTGGTGGTCGCTGCCAGAACGCGCTTACCCACCGTGCCCGGCTGCATGCCCAGGTCGCGGGCTAGCTCCTTGCTGGTGCGACCCGCAGCGATGCCCAAGACGCACTGAAGCTCACGCAGGGACAGGCCCTTGCCGAGGAAGCCGGTGAAACCGTGTGCGGTGATGCTGGCGGTGGTCATGCAGTCTCTCCATGTTGACCGGATCGATGGCTTGCGGTCTGTTGCTGTGCGTTTCCTAGGCGATTATTAGGTTTGCCTTTTTTGCTGTCAATAGGATTGCCTAATAATTGCGAGCAGCCATAAGAAAGCCCGCACTAGGCGGGCTTAAGAACTGGTGGGTCAGCGGCTGGAGGGTGCCACGAGATCTTCTAGAAGGCGTAGACCAGGCGACTCGGATGATTCTTATGACTGGGTGTCATAGGAGATGGCGGTCGCCTTTAGCGCTTCAGCGTGAGCGAAAATGTCATCCAAGGACTCAATAGGGTGACGGGTTTCGTTTTTTTCGGAATCGAAAGTTCCGATGTACTTTTGTGATCTGTTGAAGTGAAGACGAGCGATGGGCTTACGGTTGTTGTCATCCAATAGGATACCGAAGTAGCTCTGAGTGTCGCGGGCAGCGATGCGCTTTACGTCAACCACGGATCGAACAATGGCTTTGACTATAGTGTAGCCTTCGATCTCTTCGGCCGTTGTCACCACCCGGTCCTTTTCCTCTTCTTCACCGTGAGAAGATGGTGTCGACTGTTCTGCTTGCGGCTGAGCCACGAGGACGGGTTGTGAGTTTCCGGTAATTGCGGATTTGAGGCGCTCATTTATTTGATCGCTTAAGAATTGCGAGGCTGCCTTTCTAGTAAGCTGGGTGAACTGATCGCGCACCTTCTGAGTAATGATCCCTTCGTACACTCGAGAGGCGAACAGTCGAACAAAGTCCTCATCTGGCTGGCTGAACTGAGAGGCTAGTGCGCGCTTGATTTGCCCAACGTACTTTAGTTCGCCAGCAGCGTTGATGATTGACTCAACGTCAAATGCTGATTTCGTAAGTTTCTGGAGCTCCGGAATAGCATGGTCGTCTATATCCAGAAGGTCTAGCTCAAGGAATGGCTTCTCATCCATCTTGTTAGGTGCATCCAGGTCAGTGAAGAACTTGTAGACCTGGCCATTTGTCAGAATGGATATTCTAGCATTTGTAACGTGGAAGTAACGAAATAGTTGGCTGGCATGATTAATATTTAAGGGTTCGCCGACCTTCTTGCTCTCTATGAGTATCTGGATCTCTCCCTCCTTGAGAATTGCATAGTCGACCTTCTCTCCCTTCTTAGTTCCTATATCCGAAGTGAACTCCGGAACAACCTCCAAAGGGTTGAAAACATCGTATCCCAAGACTGACTGTATGAAGGGCATGACAAATGCAGTCTTTGTTGCCTCTTCAGTCTGGATGGCAGATTTCTGCTGGCGAATCTTGGCGGCCAGGCTGGCCAGTTTCTCTTCGAACTCCATGACTCCCTCCCCGGGGTCCCTTTAAAACAACTGATGGCCAGGTATCTGGCCGCCCTTCCTAAAAGTTGTCAGCCCACCAAATGGTCTTCCCTACAAGACGCCAGCGGGAAGCTTGTAGTCAATCACGCGGCCAATGATTCGAACCGTGTCGCTTACCTCAAGGGTGCGATATATTGGATTAAGAGGTTTTAGATATTCGAACCCTGCATCCCTCACATATTGCTTCACAGTTGTATCGCGCTTTTTCCCCGGCTCGTAGCAAACTGCTACGTAGTATTTTCCACTGATCAGGTCGAATCCTTCTGGCTGTACTAGTATTCGACTTCCTTGGGGGAATAGCGGCGTCATTGAGTCGCCATTAACTACCAGCCAATATCCATGGGGTCCGGCCTTTTCCTCTGACTCCAACCAATCATCTGCATCGCCTGGCTGAAAATTGTCCGGACTTTCTGCCCAGTCGCCAGCCCTGACCCAACTGATCACTGGATATTTATTCCTCTTTCTTGGAGGCGTAGCCACCGAGATCACGTTGGCGTGCTCGTTCAGCGAGCCACCCGCTTGCTCAGGACTGTCCCTGCTTATAGCTCCATGCTCTCGCATGGGGCCTTTTCCAGTTGCAAGCCACAGCGGGCTAACTTTCAGAAACGCTGCAGCATTGAGGAGATTCTCCCCTTCGATGCTTTTTGTCTTTCCGGAGATCCAGTCATTTACTGAGGGCGCTGTGATATGGCAAGCGCGTGCAAGAGCCGCTTGCGTAACCCTCGGTGGGCCTGCCATCGCACGTTTAAGTCGTTCTTGAAGTGTCTGCATTAGGGGAGCCTATCACTAGGTTTATAAGGTATTCCTATTGACCGTATTGGAAGGAGTGCCTAATATCCGGGCGTCGGACTAGCAGAGATACCCCAATGACACCCAGCGAGATCATTGATGCCCTCGGCGGGACAACCCGTGTGGCAGAGCTGTGCGAGGTGAGGCCTCCGTCGGTAAGCGACTGGCGAAAGCACGGCATCCCCCGCGCTCGACTGATGTTCCTTCGAATCGCTAAACCTGAAGTGTTCGCAAAACTGGAGGCCAAGGTAAAAGGCCAAGAAAGGCAGGTCGGCAGCAGAGTTGCCTGATCTGGCCAATCAACTGGCACCTGACAGGGAGGAAGCTATTCATGTTCAAGACATACCTCGACGCTACTTATTGCAGCGCTCCGACTGTGAACGCTCATCGGGCAATAGGGGGGCTCGATCGGGCCACAAGCTCCGCCGACCTTGAGCCCATTCTGCCGTCCGATTCCCACTTGGTGCAGTGCGCTGATGCTGCTGTGCAGGCATCCAGTGCCGAGGTGGCGCAATGATTCGTCAGTTCTTCGTTTGGTTCGGTGGCCTGGTCACCATGGCGTTGATCTATTGGGCGGCGGTCATTCTTCATGGCATCGGCGGCTACCACGTCGAGCTGACGCCGATCATCGCGACGGTGGGAGCCGCCGGCGGGATCGCGCTCATCTGTCATGAGTTTGGCTACAGCGCTGGGCGCAACAAGGCGATGGGTGACCGCCTCTACCCAGATGCAGACGTGGCTTATGTGCACTTTCCCCAAGGCATGGACAGCTACCGGGCTCGCCTGGAGTTCCTGAATCGAGCCATCAAGCGGCTGCACGAGATTGAGTCAGCCAAGGCCAACGATGTTCAGGATCAACGCCCCAGCGATCAGGGCAATCAGCCAGAGGGCGAACGTCATGATTGATGCGCGCCTTTTCTCCCAGAAGGCCCTAAGCGGCGTTATTCCGCCCCGGTCTTCTGGGAAGTACTCCTTGTCCCAATGCCGTGCCTTCCAGCGCCTGAAGGCTTCTTTCAACCAGTTCATGCCAGGCCTCCGAGCCAGTTTCGTGTGGAAGCAAAACGATAGCACGGAGTGTCCTGACGCCACTTTGCGGCCCGGCTGACTCAAACGCCGGAAAGCAAAAAGCCCCGCTTTCGCGAGGCCTTTAGTCGGTAGTCGTTGGAGCGACTGCCTAGGTACTTCTTTGTCTCGAGGGAGACATCAACATGCAACTCAAAAATATCAAAACGTCAAGCCAGGCGCAACAGCTAGCGACCACTGAGGAGGTTGGATTTCTCCTGACCCCCAGCGGGCTCTGTGCGCTCCAGGTCTGCGAGGGGGTTCCCATCGTAGAGGTAATGCAACGTTACGAGGAGTCGCTCAACGCTCTCTGCGTTTTGCTCAGGCGCATGGCCAGGGACGTCGTTCACCCTATGAACGACTCCGAGGCGGAAGCTATCGCGCTGCTCACCGAGGTGGTGGCGGCTATGCACAGTAGCTGCGTGCGCGGCCTTGATGCTACGGGAGGTGCTGCATGAACGCGCTTCTGAGAGCTCGCCCTATTGACCCGGAGAACAGCTTCTTCAAGGTCAACCCTGGACTTTCCAAGCGGGAAGCCTTGGACGAGATCAGCGCACATCGCAAGCAGGTCGACAGCATCCTGTTCGAGTTGGTCCCTGGGCTCCGCGAGGATGTCGAAAGGACTGATCGCGAGAGCTACCTCGAATGGAAAGCCCGTGAGCGCGAGGTGAAGGATGCGCTGGGAGGTGATCATGTCTGATCTCTCGAAGGCACAGGCCTCTCGTCCTCCGCTTCCTGTCGACGGGGAGGTGATGGAGCGGGTCGAGCTCAGTCGTAATGAGTTCGATCTATTCAACCACGCTCGGAGCGATATGACGCAACTTCGGGCTCTGCTGATGGACTCGGTCGTTCCTGCTCTGGGTGGTCGAGGGCACCCCGTTGTGACGGAGATTCATGACCTGATCGAGCGGATCATCTTGTGCACCGGGAATTTTCTCTACCGCTACAACCAGCAGATCGGCGCCGCCTATCGGGAGCGTGACCTGTGAACCCTGGCAGCTTCGATACCGGCGACACGTTTCAGCGTGCGTCTTCAGGCGATGGAATTCTGTTCTGGTTCATCTCCACGCCTGCCATTCAGAAGGGCGGGATTGCGATAGCCCAGATGGTCGCCCCGTTCTCGACCGAGGAAGAGGCCCAGCGTGGCGCCGATCTGCTGAACGACCGCTTCCCCGGCAACCGTTGCTGGGTAGGCCGTGGCGAGTACGCGCCGGAATACGCCACCCCTGATCGTTTGGATCACGACGCCAAGCGAGCACGCGCCGACCTCGCCGGGCTTCTGTCCGGCATTACCGGGAGGTGCGGCCATGACTGAGCTCGATATCAAGAAGTCTTTGCGCTCGAGGAGAGGGCTGGTCCCGGACACTCCGTCAAGGCTGTGCGGGACGTTCAGTAGCGGCCTGCACGTGCCAGGCCCGCAGCAGATTCTCGACGATTTCCTTGGTCGCGTGGAGCGCGAGCCTGATCCCTGCAAGCGGTTGATGCAGGCGCAGCGTGCAATCGGTGCCTTGATGGGCCTGACTGCCGCCCAGGTTCGAGGTGCTGGTTTCGTGTTCTTCCACAAGGATGTGTTTCGCCGTCTCTCCGAGTTGACCGGCGAAACGGAAAACGCACTGGTGCAGATGGCGGGAGTAGAGCGATGAACCTGACCACCATCGGCGGCCAGGCCGCCACCATGACCAGTATCGATCTGCGGGACATCATCAACGAGGCGCGGGCCGCTGCGAATGAACCCCGCGTCAGGAATGACCAGTTCATCGCCCGGGTGCAGGATGAGCTCGGCGATGAACTTGGGGTATGCAAAAAAATTGCACACCCCCAGAGCGGCGTTTTGATGGAGTGTTACGAGCTCACTTTGGACCAATGCATGCTCGTCGGCATGCGGGAGTCCAAGGGGGTGCGCCGCAGTGTTCTGGAGAGGCTGAAGGCTCTGCGTGCGCCGATGACCCAGGCTGAGCAGATGCTGGCTCATGCGCAGATTCAGGTGCAACTCGAGCGCCGACAGCAGCAGATCGAGCAACAGCAGGCCCAGCACCAGGTCGCTATTGAGCGCGTCGAGCAGCGGGTCGAGGACCTGTCCGAATCCCGCGTTTGGGACCACTGCCCGCAGAACTGCATGCCGATCACCCGCATCCGTGAGGTGATCAATGACCGTTATGGCCTGTCGGCCACCGTGGTGGACGCAGTGGTTCGGCAGATGCCTATCAGCCCGAAGCCCTGGGGCATGGTCCGCAACGGCCACGAGAACGCCCAGGGCAGCCAGTACGCGGTCTGGGCGACCAGCGATATCACTGCGGTCTTCAAGCGCTTCGTCAGCGAGTGCGAGCGGGTTACCGAGACCCAAGCTACCCATCCCTATTTCCCGGGCCGGTTCCGGCTGGCCCCGAAGGTGAAGTCATGAGCAAGAAAAGCAAGCGCAATACCACCGAGCAGGTGACTCCTGAGTTTCTAGCCGCTGGCCGCCTCTACACCAGCATGTGCAAGTCCGGCTTGTCGCATACCCCAGAAGCCGCAACTGCGTTTCAGCGCATGTACGACGCAGCCCCGGAGTCGTTCCGCCAGGAAATGCACGACATGGCTGTGCAGATGGGGCTGATGCCTGCCGTTCCGGATGGCTATACCGACGACGGAGAGCCCGTTTACGAACTGGAAGGGATGGCCAAGCGGCTGGGCATTGATCCCGAAGAGGCGAAGCGCAAAGCCGAAGAGCTGGGCCTCAAGCCGAACACCCTCAAAGTCCATAGGGTGAACTGAGCCATGACCAACACCATCCAGATTCACCGCCACGCCCTGCCTATCGTTGAGTTCCGCAGCAGGCGCAACCTGACCACCCACCTCAAGCGCAAGATGCGGACCTTGGTGCAGCGCCTGGAGAGGGAGGGCTTGGCATGAGCAAGGTCGCCCACCAGTCCGATCCCGTGATGCTCAACGAGCAGTCCTTCGAGCAGTTCGGCAGCGACCAGGTTGCCTACAAGATCTGGTGCTCAATCGACACTGCCTTCGAGCTGCTGGGCCAGTTCGATCCCCCTGTAGTAGCCGAGGTTGCCCTAAACATCGCCGATATCCAGTTCGAGATCATCAAGGCGCGCTTCGCCCTGATGGTGTTGGTGAAGCGGCTGTGCGGCTGGCGCCCGGAAGATATCGATGAAGTATTGGCTGAGCGGCTCATGGAGAAGTTGCTTCAAGCACGGGAGTTGAGCGAATGAGTAGAGATTTCGGTTTTGTTTTCGTCCTGCACTGCCCAATCATGCCTGGTGTGTACTTGCTTGGTTGGAGCCATGGTTCCCCGCACAAGGTTGCCGAGGAACTCTCTAGTTCGCCCGCTGCCCCTCATGATTACGAGGTGGCCTACTACGCGGAGGTAGAGGAACCAGAAGTCTATCTGGGGCGTATTGAAGAGATGTTTTCCGAAAGCCGGTTTTCGCCGGATAGGAGCTTCTTCTGTTCCAAACTGATAGACCTGATCACAGCTATTGAGGGAGATGGCGAGGCATGGTCGACATGGGACAGTGATATGGCCGTGGAGGCCCGAAACCCAGGACAGGTTGATCGACGTAACCCGCTGTGGTTCGAGCAGCCACTGCACAGCCCGGGATACCTTGAGCGGCTGAGAAGGGGGCGCGAATGAGTTCGGTCTCGCCTGATGCATTACACCCTCTGCCGGAGCCGTTGACCCCAACTGACTGCGACCTCTCGACATTCGCATTCATGCCACTGGACGTTCAGCGATTGCTTACTTCCGAGACTTGGGTGCTTGGTTCTGGGGACGAGCGCGCCGCTGCTATGACTCTCTGGCTTGCCAGTTGGCACCAGGTTCCGGCCGCCAGCGTTCCCGACAATGATCGGATGCTCGCACACCTGTCCCAGTGCGCTCGTTGGGACAAGGTGAAGGCCCATGTACTTCGCGGCTGGGTCAAGTGCAGCGATGGTCGTCTGTACCATCCAGTTGTTGCTGAGAAGGCGCTGGAGTCTTGGGTTGAGAAGCTGCTGAATGCCATCTCGGGCGCCACCGGTAATGCTCGTCGCTGGGGTGTGGAGGTAGATATCAGCGGGCTTCAGGGGCAACTGGTCGAGGCGGTTGCTGCTTTAAAAAGCATCGCCCCGCAATCGCGCACCTTGAAGAAGAAGGGTGTAATAACTCTTGCCACGGGATCGCCACCCGAATCGGGTAGTGATCGCCCCCCGATCACACCCCAAATCGACCCCGAATCGGGTAGTGATCGCAACAGACAGGGACAGGGACAGGGACAGGGACAGGGACAGGGATATTTAAAAGATCAAGAGCAGGCGCCGCAACAGCGTCGCCCTTCCCCTGAGGCCGGGGATGATCAACCGACGGAAAAGCCCAAGCGTGCTTCCCGCTTGCCGGAAGACTGGGCCTTGCCGGATGACTGGCTGGATTGGGCGCTGACTGAGCGCCCGGAGTTCAGCGAGGCGGACATGCGTAAGGTTGGGGAGGGCTTCAGGGACTACTGGTGCTCGGCTGCCGGCAAGGGGGCCACGAAGGTCGATTGGCTGGCGACCTGGCGCAACTGGGTGCGCAAGGAGAGCGCACCATCTGCAACTCCGCGGAAGCCGGCGGTGGGCAGCAAGCGCTACCCGTTCATCCCGCCCAGGGGCTACCAGCTCGAGGATCACGAGTTCTGGCACCCGCAGATGACGGACACGGTGCTGTCCACTCGGACCCACGACTTCAGCACCCTTGAGCGTTTGCCGGACGGGGAGGGCGCATGCTGACCCCGTCGGATATTTCCAAGCGCCTCGCTGATCGCGCTGCCGATGTTGCACGGCACCTGCTGCCTGGCGGCAAGCGGGAGGGCGCCGAGTGGCGTGCTGGCGATGCATCGGGCGAGAAGGGCAAGAGTCTGGGGGTTCACCTCGTCGGCGAGAAGGCTGGCGTGTGGTGCGACTTCGCCACCGGTGAGTCTGGCGACCTGCTGGACCTCTGGCGGCTGGCGCGCAACTGCGACATGGCGACGGCGCTGAGCGAAGCGAGGGGCTACCTCGGCGTGCAGGAGCCCAAGCTCATCCGGCCGGTCGAGAGCCGGAAGTCATACCAGCGACCGGACAAGCCAAGGTGCTCGACGCCGAAGGTGGACTCGGTGGTGATGGCGTACCTGAAGGGCCGTGGACTGACCGAGGAGACCATCAAGGCGTTCAAGATCGCCGAGGACGGGCAGAACATCGTGTTTCCGTACCTGCGCAATGGCTCGCTGATCCACTGGAAGAAACTCGGCGTGGAACGTCCTGGCGGCAAGAAGAAAATCACCACGTCGTCGGATACCGAACCTTGCCTGTTCGGCTGGCAGGCCATCCCGGACGGTATCCGGGAGGTGACGATAACCGAGGGCGAGATCGACGCGATGACCGCCTGGCAGTACGGGCGCCCGGCGCTGTCAGTGCCCTTCGGTGGCGGCAAGGACGGCAAGCAACGCTGGATCGAGTACGAGTTCGACAACCTGCAGCGCTTCGACGTGATCTACCTGTGCCTTGACGACGACGAACCTGGCCACCAGGCGACCGAGGAGATCGTTCGGCGCCTTGGGCGTGATCGGTGTCGCCTGGTGAAACTGGGTTGCAAGGACTTCAACGAAGCCCTGGATGCCCTGTACTACAGCGCCGACGACATTGCGGAGTGCTACGCCAAGGCGAAGAACTTCGACCCGGAGCGCCTGAAGTCGGTGAGCTCCTACTCGGAGGAGGTCAAGGCTGAGTTCTACGACCAGAACCCGGAAACTATCGGCATGGAGCTGCCCTGGAGCGCCTACGCCAACAAGATCCGCTTCCGGCCCTCGGAGGTCACGATCTGGACCGGCTGGAGCGGACACGGGAAGTCGCAGTTGCTGAACTACCTGGCCTTCCACGGCATGAACCGCAAGGGCAGCCAAGACCGGTTCTGCATCGCCTCGATGGAGATGCCGGCGCGGCGAACGCTTCAGCGGATGGTCCGGCAGGCCTCCGGGATGTCTTGTCCTTCGAGGGGCTACATCGACGCGATTCTCGACTGGCTCGACGGCAAGCTATGGATCTACGACCAGTTGGGCACCGCGAAGACGGGCGAAATGCTCGAGGACTTTCGGTATGCCGCGCGCCGGTACGGGGTGAACCACTTCATCGTCGACAGCCTGGCGAAGCTCGGCATGGCCGAGGATGACTACAACGGCCAGAAGCAGGCCATGGAGGCGTTGGTGGGGTTCGCTCACGAGATGAACGTCCACGTCCATCTGGTCGCCCACCCGCGGAAGGCTGACGACGAGGGTAAGCCCCCGGGCAAGCTCGACGTTCGCGGTGGCGCCATCCTCACCGACCTAGCCGACAACGTGTGCACGGTCTGGCGGAACAAGCGCAAAGAGATGGCCAAGGGAGACGACTACAAGGACCAGAGCGATGTGCGCCTGATCATCAGCAAGCAGCGCCTCACCGGAGATGAAGGCATCTTGGACCTGTGGTTCGACAAGGCATCCAACCAGTATTTCAGTGCGAGCACTCACAAGGCCCGGAACTGGGTCCACTACGAGGGCGCGCGGGAGCAAGCAGCATGAGCAACGTACAACCGATGGCACCCCGCAAGGTCATGACCAGGCTGGAGCGGGAGTTTCTCAAGGTGGCCGGCCAGGAGCTGGCGCAGGTCAAGGTGGGCGGTGCTGCTGCCTTGGCTGCGCTGCTGGTCATGATCGCCAACTGGCACGGCGACCGCGGCACTCTGGGCTTTCACGACTATGGCCGGCTCTGGTTGCTGGACGGCAATGCGAAGGGCGCGGCGGTGGAAACGCTGCTGCGCGATCTGTTTGGCCTGAACGGTCCGGGGGCGGCATGAGCAGAACTCGAACCTACGTGGACAAGCTGCTGGGCGATACCGAGTACCTCCTCGAGCAGTGGGGGTGGTGGCGAATGGATGGAATGGGGGTTCCCGGATATGTGTCGCCGGCCGCCGCTATCATGAGCCAAGCCATGCCAATGTCGAGCCCCAAGGCCTACCATGTCACTGACGATATGGCCTTGGCCGTCGACCGGGTCATTGCTCGACTCATCGACAGGGCGCCGCAGGCCGGCGACTTCGTGTGGCTCTACTACGGCGCGAAGTGGCCGGCCCTGCGCATCGCGCGTGAACATCAGATCGGCGAGGCCAAGGTCAGGGAGACGTTGAAGCTGGCGGTGGGCTGGATCGATAGCGCCCTGGAGCGGTTCTGCGAGAGCGCTTGAAGAAATAGTTTTACGCGCGGAATGAAGGGTGTTTTCATACCAGCGTGAATTGCTGTGAACGCAGCGTGACGCACTCGAAACCCGGCCCTGGCGCCGGGTTTTTTATTGCGTTGTCAGGTCTGGCGCGGCATCATCAGGCCCCCGTCTGACTCGATGTTTTCCTTCCTTGGCTTTCAGCGAGATGGACGGGAGGCCCGGAAGATCCCCTCTCCCGGGCCTTTTAGTTTCCGAAGGTCGAAACTCGGTAGACGGCAGTCTCACCTGCCACATCGGGCTGTAAGCAAAGTGACGGGTTACCGACCCGCAAGGCCTTCACCCTTTGCGATATCCAATCAATGCAGGTGGAGCGCAGGATGCGCACGGGGTAGTGGCCCCTATCCACCCGCACCCATTCCTGGCCCAGCCCTCGCGCTGGGCTTTTTCATTTCCGCCCCGCCGAGGGGATTCGAGACCATGAAAATGCCCGACAAAGACCCCATCACGTGGGCTGCGCTGCTGGCGTGGCTGTCTGCGCACTATCCGCAGCTGTACGCCGCCGGCCTGTCCTTTGTGGTCGCGCTGACCCGGGTGATCTACGGCGGTGGAACGCGGCGCCAGGCGCTGCTCGAGGCAACGCTCTGCACCTTGATTACCTTGGGCCTGATTCCGGTCCTTGAGTGGTTCGGCCTGCCACAGAACATGGCTACCGCTGCTGGGGTGTTCACCGGTTTCCTAGGGGTGAAGAAGATCGCCGAGTTCGCTGATCGGATCGCCGACTGGAAGTTTCCGCGCCGGGGGGCTGGCGAATGAAGATCACCGCTGACCAACTCGACCGCGCTACCGGGTGCGGTGCTGCTACTGCCTCGACTTGGGTTGAACACATCAACGGCGCCATGGCCCGGTTCGAGATCAACTCGCCCGAGCGTGTGGCGATGTTTCTCGCCCAGGTCGGGCACGAAAGCCAGAGTCTGCGCCGATTGGTCGAGAACCTGAACTACTCCGCCGAGGGTCTGCTCAAGACCTGGCCGAAGCGGTTCACGCCGACCGAGGCGAAGCAGTACGCCCGCCAGCCAGAGCGCATCGCGAACCGCGTCTATGCCAACAGGATGGGCAATGGGTCGCCGGATACGGGCGATGGGCATCGATACCGTGGTCGTGGCCTGATCATGATCACCGGCCACGACAACTACGCCGAAGCTGCACGCGCCCTAGCGCTGCCGCTGGTGGCGCAGCCGGAACTGCTGGAGCAACGGACCTGGGCAGCCATCGCAGCGGGTTGGTTCTGGCAGTCGCGCGGTTTAAACGATCTGGCCGACCAGGGCCGTTTCGAGAAGATCACCCTCCGCATAAACGGATCGTTTACCGGGGCCGAGGATCGCAACGCCCGGCTCGAATGGGCGCGTGCTGCGCTCAAGGGGGAATGATGCTCGGGTTCACGACGAAAGCCGAAGCTCGACAGATCGGCGTCTCGCACCATGGGAGCTATTACGGCATTCCGATGTGGCTGGGGGATGTCGATAGCTATTGCCCGCTGGCGTTCGCCAAGTGGGCGCCGCTTGAACTTGTCGTCTCCCTGTTCTCGGTCATCGAGGGCATCGTCAACTCGATGCTCGATCAAGAGCCGACGTTCAAGTTCAAGGTTGGTCGGAGGATCGACCAGTGACTTGGCGGCCCTGGTTGGTGGTCGCCCTGGTAGGCGCGCTGGTGTTCTGGCGCCTCGATCACGTGACCGCCCAGCGTGATGACCTGCAGGCCGCCGTCGAGCAATCCGCCGAGACGATCACCGCCATGGCCCAGCAGGCCCAGCGCGACGCCCAGGCGCAGGTCCAGGCCGACGCCCTGGCCCGAACCTACCAAGCAGCACTACAGGCTTCCCATGAAGAAAACCAATTGCGCCGCGATGCTATCGGCACTGGTGCTCGCGTCGTGTACGTCAAAGCCCGCTGCCCCGCAGGCGGAGTGCACCAGGCTCCCGGAGCCACCGGCAGCGCTGATGCAGGAAGAGCCCTCCTTGCTGCCGCTGATGGACAGGTTGTTTCTGATCTCCGAGCCGGAGTCGAGCGACGCGAATTGATGATTGAGGCGCTGCGTAAGCACATCGCCGCCCTGCCGAGGTATTGCAGAAGATGATCAGTATCAAGCCAGAAGGGTTCCAGCAGCAGCTCGCCGACCTGACTGAGCTTGAGCAGCGGCAGATTCCTTACGCGACAGCCACTGCGCTTACGCGGACCGCTCAAGGCCTGATGGATCGATTGCGCGATGAGATGCGTGTCGTGTTCGACCGCCCGACCCCGTACACCCTGAACAGCCTGCGCATGGTGCCAGCCAGGAAAGACCGGCTCGAAGCGCGGGTTTGGTTCAAGGACGAAGCGGACGGTGCGCAGCCTGCATCGGTGTGGATTGCCCCCGAGGTCCACGGTGGGCCGCGTCGGAACAAGCCGGCCGAGCTTCAGCTCAGGGCCAAGGGGATCTTGCCCGAAGGTAAGTACGTGGTACCCGGCGCCGGTGCGGACCTCGATCGCTACGGGAACATCAAGCGCGGACAGGTCACCAGGGCGTTGAGCGGCATTCGCGGCTTCAGCCAAGCCGGGTACAACGCGAACGCCACTGATAGCAGACGGAGCAGAGCGAAGGGTAATGCTCGCCGCTACTTCGTCATGACACGCAAGGGCAAGCCTATAGGCATTGCTGAGCGCACAGGCCGAGGCCGGGATGCCGTCTCGATCATCATGGCCTTCGTGTCTCGCCCTTCGTATCGCCGCCGGCTGAGCTTCTTCGAGATCGCGCAGCAGTATGCCGACGAGAACCTGCCGCGTGAGTTCGAGGTGGCGATGCGCGGCGTGGCTGCTCGGTTCGCCGCGAGGCGCTGATTGGCGCACCAAAGTGGTGCGTCGCGGGTCCTCCCCGGGGTGCCCCCGTCAGAGGGTAATTCGAGCCTCGTTCTCGCTCTATATACGGGCATTTTTCACGACTTCCGTTTCCGGTTCCGGTTGGGTATCGCATGGCAACTCAGATCGAAGTGGCGAAGCACCTCGATCTGAGTGATCGCCAGGTGCGCAATCTCATCGCAGACGGTGTGCTGCCTGGCTCCAAGGGCAGGGGCGGGTTCGACGTGGATGCATGCCGGCTGGCCTATATCCGCTATCTACGAGGACTTGGAAGCGCTCAGGTCAAACCGGAAACGGCCCCTGACTCCGGCGATATTGATCCGCTGATCGAATACCGACTTACTCAGGAGCGCCTGCGGCTTACTGCGGCTCAGTCCGAGGCTCAGGAGCTAAAGAACGAAGTAACCAAGAAGCGGCTGATACCCGCTGAGTTCATCACCTTCGCTTTCGCAAAATTCATTCCGGCCGCCGGTTCGATATTCGATACGGTGGTCATGACACTGCGTCGCCGTCACCCCGATCTCACTCCTGGGCAACTCGACTCGATTAGCCGAGAGCTGACAAAGGCGCGCAACACTATCGCCCAGGCGGCAGATCGCCTACCGGAGTGGCATGACGAGTTTATCGACAGTGCAGATTGAGGCCTGCCAGGCTGCTATGTCAGCCGGCTTACTGTCTCTGCGCCGAGACGCGCCTCAGACTCCTGTGGCATGGGCTGACGATAATTTTTACCTGTCCAGCGAATCTTCCTACCAAGAAGGTCGCTGGGAGACGCTTCCCTACCAGGTTGCGATGCTCAACGCCATGGGCAACGACGAGATTCGAATCGTCAACGTGATCAAGTCCGCCCGCGTCGGCTACTCCAAGATGCTGCTGGCGGCCTCGGCTTACCAGATTGAGCACAAGCGTCGGCATATCGCGTTCTTTGTGCCAGATGATGGTAGCGCCGACCTGTTCATGAAGTCCGAGATCGAAACCATGATCCGGGACGTTGGAGCCGTCCGCGCGCTGGCGCCTTGGTGCGGCAAGAAGAGCCGGGACAACACGCTCGACATCAAGAAGTTCAGCCATGGCAAGCAGTTGTGGTGCCGCGGCGGTAAGGCAGCGAAGAACTATCGAGCTATTTCTGCTGACACTGTCATCTATGACGAATTGGCAGCCTTCGATCACGACATCGATAAGGAGGGGTCTCCGCTCGTCCTGGGTGACAAGCGGATTGAAGGCTCGACTTTTCCGAAGTCGATCAGGGGCAGCACGCCTAAGCTGCGAGGTCCAATCGATCGAGGCGGTTGCCAGATTGAGGGTGCTGTCCAGAAATCGCCACACTTGCTGCGCTATCACATTCCTTGCCCTCACTGTGGCGCTGAGCAGTATTTGAAGTGGGGCGGCAAGGATTGCGTCTATGGCATCAAGTGGGACCCTGAACAGCCGGAAGATGCCTGGTATGTGTGTGAGGCTACCGGCTGCCTGATCCGTTACTCAGAGGCGCTTGAGGCGCAGTACAAGGCGCGCTGGATTTGCGAAAAGACTGGAATCTGGACCCGGGATGGTTTCGACTTTTTCGATGTGGAGGGGGCGCCGATTCCTACCCCAGAGTCCATCAGCTTTCACATCTGGACAGCCTATAGCTTCTTTGTGACCTGGGGTCGGATTGCACAGGACTTCCTTCAGGCGAAGGGTAGTCGCAGCGACCTGAAGACCTTCGTCAACACAACCCTTGGCGAGACATGGGAGGAAGACCAGGGCGAGCGCGTCGAGTGGGACGTGCTGCTTGGGCGTCGCGAGGTCTGGCAAGGCGAGATCCCGGCCCAGGCGGTGATCCTCACTGGCGGCGGCGATACGCAGGATGATCGCTATGAGGGGAGAGTCTGGGCATGGGGGCCTAACGAAGAGTGCTGGCTGGTTTATCGCTTCGTGCTGATGGGTGATCCAGGTGGTGAAGAGCTGCGCCGCAAGCGCGATTTGGAACTGCACCGCCAATTCACTCGGAGCGATGGCCTCGTGATGAAAGTAGAGCGCTGGTGTTGGGATGCTGGCGGCCACTACATCGATCAAGTCTGCGACGACAGCAAGAAGAACGGCTTGCTTTGGATGATCCCAATCATCGGCGCACCGGTTTACGGCAAGCCGATCGCCAGCTTCCCCACGAAACGCAACAAGCGAGGCGTGTACCTGACAACCGTCGGTACGGATAACGCCAAAGAGCTGTTCTACAGCCGCCTACGACTGCCATTGGATGTGTCGAAGTCCCAGGCAGGCATTACCCAGCCCCAGGTAATCCATTTGCCGGCAAACGACCTTATTTGCGACGAGATGGAGGTCAGGCAACTGACCTCCGAAAGCAAGGTGCTCAAGGTCGTCAAGGGTGTACAGCAGTATCGCTGGGACAATCAAGGGCGCCGCAACGAAGCGCTGGACTGTTTCGTGTACGCCCTGGCCGCGTTGCGAATCAGCCAGCAACGTTTCGGCCTGGACTTGGAGAGGTTGGCCGCTGCGGGAGTTGAGGCGCTATCGCCAACTACGGATGAGCGCCCGCGGGTGCAGTCCTCTTACTGGAAGAAAGCGTGATGACCTACACCCTGGAACAATACCGAGCCCTGAAAGGGGCTGTGGCGGAGGGGGCGCTTTCGGTTCGCTATGCGGATCGCAGCGTCACCTACCGGTCGGTTGAAGAGATGCTGCGTATCCTCCGGTTGATGGAGGATGAACTGGGGCTTTCTGCGAACAACGACGGCGGACGCCGCTACACCTCTTTTTCCAAAGGCTACTGACATGAGCGTGTTCGAGACTTGGTTTCCCGGCCTGGCCGCGAGACGCGCCGAACTGCGCCTGAAGAAAATTCGCGCGGAGCTTTCGGCGGGTCTGTTGGCTCGACGCTTCGAGGGAGCCGCGGGCGGTCGGCGCAATGAAGGTTGGCGCTCGGCGGGGACCGATGCCAATGCCGAGAACGCCCCGGCGCTTGGGAGACTGCGCAACCGTGCACGGGATCTGCGCCGAAACAACCCTTATGCCGAGCGGGCGGTGACGGGGATTGCCGACAACGTGGTGGGTGCGGGGGTGGTACCCCGGCCCATGGCGCGCAGTGATCGAGCCAACAACAAGCTGGGCGCGCTCTGGCGGGCCTGGGCCGAGACGTTGGCCTGCGACGCCGACGGGTTGGAGAACTTTTATGGCCTGCAGCACAAGGTCATGGAGGCCATTGTCGAGGCGGGCGAATGCCTGGTCCGACGGCGGAAGCGCTTCAGTAGCGATGGGTTACCCGTACCGATGCAACTGCAAGTGCTGGAGGCGGATTTTCTCGATGAAGCGCGCAGTGGCAAGAATGGCAAGAACGAAATCATCCAGGGGGTGGAGTTCGATCCGGTGGGGCGGCGTGTCGCCTATTGGCTTTTCGACGAGCACCCCGGGAGTGCGCTGGCAATGCGCTCGTTGGAGTCGAGGCGCATTCCCGCCGAGGACGTGATTCACGTTTTTCTGTCCAAGCGCCCGGGGCAGGCGCGCGGCTACAGCTGGCTGGCGCCGGTGATGCAGCGCATGCGCAGCTTCGACGAGATGGAGGACGCGATCATGGAGCAGGCGAAGATCGCGGCGTGCTTCGCGGCCTTCGTCACCAAGGATGAGTCGATCGCGGGGCTCGAACGAAAGAGGCCGCCGCTGATCGAGCGGATGGAGCCAGGGCTGATCCAGGAGTTGGGGACTGGCGAGAGCGTGAGCTTCGCGGCACCGCCAGTTTTCAACGGCTACTCCGCCTATTCGTGGCAGGCCCTGCATGCGATTTCCGTGGGGCTTGGAGTGCCGTACGAACTGCTGGCCGGCGACCTGAAGGGCGTCAACTTCTCCAGTGGCCGGATGGGCTGGCTGCATTTCGCCAGGCGGGTGGATGTATGGCAGTGGCGGATGCTGATTCCGCAACTCTGCGAGCCGGTCTGGAAGTGGTTCATGGAGGCGCAAGCGTTGCTGCCTGGCGGCGTCCTAGAAGACGCCTTGTCTGAATGGGTACCGCCGCGGCGGGACATGGTGGATCCGAGTGCCGAGGTCAGCGTGATCAAGGATCGCCTGCGCCTTGGCCTGATCACACCAGACGATGCGCTGCGCGAGATGGGCTACACCGACCCGGACGATGTGCTGACCCGTTATGCCGCCCACCTGTCGAAGGTGGATGAGCTCGGGCTGGTCTTCGACTACGACGCGCGCAAGGTCTCCAACGGGGGCCAGGCGCAAGCCAAACCGCAGGGGAGCAATTCCCAGCAAGCACCTGAAGAGACTTCAAAAGATGACGGCAATGACCCAGACGCATGAGACGCCGATGCTGAGCCTGCGCGCCGCGGTGCGGCCGGGCTCCGTCGATATCGAGAACCGAACCGCTGAACTGACCTGGACTACCGGGGCGAAGGGGCGGCGCTGGTCCTGGGATATCGGCGCGTATATGGAAGAACTGGAGGTGACGCCCGAGGCGGTCCGACTGGACCGGCTGAACAACGGCGCGCCGTTCCTGAACACCCACAGCGCCTGGGAGTTGGGTGACGTGGTTGGCGTCGTCGAACGCGCCTGGCTGGAAGGGGGAGCGGGGCACGCACTGGTCCGCTTCAGCAAGCGCGAGGATGTCGAGTCGATCTTCCAGGACGTGCGCGACGGGATCCTGCGCAATATCAGCGTGGGCTATTCCGTCCATCGCTACGAGTTGATCGAGGCCCCTGACGATAAGCTTCCGACCTACAGGGCAGTGGACTGGGAGCCAATGGAGCTCTCCCTTGTGCCGATTGGATTCGACGATGGGGCGAAGGTGCGAAACGCCAAGACTCCTGCCGACTACCAGGGCCAACGTTTCACCACCCTTTTCGAGACCCGGGAGGCCGAGACGCCGACCGAACAACCGGCCGCCGTGGCCAACCCAAGAGAGGAAAATGCAATGACCGAAGAAGAGAAACGCGCGGCCGAGGAGTCGATTCGCCGTGAAGCCGCCGAGGCTGAGCGCAAGCGCTGCCTGAGCATCCGCCAGATGGCGCGCAAGGTGGGGCTGGACGAGGACGTGGCGGAGGACTTGATCTCGCGCGGCGTGGCCCTCGAGCAGGCCAGCGCCGAGCTGATCGACAAGCTGGCCGAGCGGCAGCAGTCCGAGCAGCCGGAAAGTCGTAGCGCGCACGCCGGCGTGACCAGCGATATCGACCTGTCGGTCGTTGCCGCCAAGCGCGAGGCGATGCAAAACGCCCTGCTGCATCGCTGCAACCCCAAGGTGAAGCTGGAGGAGGCCGCCCGCGAGTTTCGCGGCATGCGCTTGATCGACATGGCCCGCGAGTCCGTGGAACTGGTTGGGGGGAAGGTCCGCGGACTGACCCCGCAGGAAGTGGCGCGCGCTGCCCTGGGCTGTGACCGCCAGGCGTTCCGGGCAGCGGGCATGCACACCACCAGCGATTTCCCGCTGCTTCTGGGCAGCACCGTGAACCGAACGCTGCGCGATGCCTACGAGCTGGCGCCGCAGACCTGGCGCCCGCTCGGCCGCCAGACCACCGTCCCGGACTTCCGCGAGGTAACCCGCGTGGCGCTGGGCGATATCGCCGCGCTGGAGAAGGTCAACGAGCACGGGGAGTACAAGTACGGCTCCCTGGGCGAAGAAGGCGCGCCGATCAAGGTGGCCAAGTTCGGCAAGATCATCGCGATCACCTGGGAGGCGATCGTCAATGATGATCTCTCGGCGCTGACACGTATTCCGCAAGCGCTGGGTGCGGCGGCGGGACAGACCGAATCGAACCTAGTGTGGGATCTGCTGCTGGGTAATCCGGAGTTCGTCGATGGAGAGGACCTGTTCTCGGATGCGCACGGCAACGTCGCCGCCAGCGGCGGCCCGATCAATACCGCCACACTGGCGGCCGCTCGTGCCGCGATGCGCAAGCAGAAGTCCAAGGCCGGGCATTTCCTCAACCTGGCGCCGGAGTTCCTGGTGGTGGGGCCGGACAAGGAGCTGGAGGCCTTCCAGTTCACCAGTTCCAACTACGTGCCGGCGAAGAACGCCGACATCAACGACAGCCGCAACGCCTCGCTGACGGTGATCGTCGATGCGCGCATTACGGGCAACCAGTGGTACCTGTACGCCGCGCCGGGCGTCGTTGACACCTTTGAGTATGCCTACCTGGAAGGCGAGCAGGGCGTCTTCACCGAGACCCGCGAGGGGTTCGAGGTGGACGGCATGGAGATCAAGGCGCGGCTGGTCTTCGGCGCGGCCTGGATCGACTACCGCGGGGCCTACAAGAACGCCGGTAACTGATCGGCAGAGTCAAGCTGAAGGGCGCCACGGGGCGCCCTTTGTGTTTCTACGAACTCCTTGCGAGGTTAATCATGAAGACCTTCATCCAACATGGCGACATGCTCACCGTCCCCGCCCCCGCTGGTGGAGCAGTATCGGGCAAGCTGTACAAGGTCGGCGCCATCCTCGGCGTCGCCGCAACCACCGTCACCGATGGGCAGCCCGTCGAGTTGAAAACGACTGGCGTGTTCGAGCTGCAGAAGGTGGCCGCCCAAGCGTGGGTCGTGGGTGATCCACTCTACCTGGATGCAGCCAGTGGCGATCTGACCAATGCGCCTAGCGCGGGCCTGGTCCTGGTGGGGCTGGCTACCGAGGCGGCAGCAAATCCCTCCGCGGTTGGCCGCTGCCGGCTCAATGGCGTTTCGGCTCCAGCGGCTGAAGGTGCAGGAGGCTAGTCCCATGGGTTGGGCGAACTGGCGGGATCGCCTACATCAGACGGTAATGAAGACTTTCGCCGATGGGCGGGCGACTCACCAGAGCGCCTCGGGCGCGCCACCGTCCTGCGGCTTCGAGGTCATCATTGATCACAACCTGATGATGACGGGTCCGGAGGGCATGTTTCAGACAGACAAGATCGGGATCAGTTGGCGCAAGATCGATCTGCCCGGCGCGAGTCGGGGTGACGTGTTCATCGTGGGTGGTCAGCGCTTCATGGTTGAAGAGATGGTTGCGGACGATGGGCACATCCTGACCGCCGCCTGCAGGAAGGACCTATGCTGAAACCCAACGTCTTGACCGTGGGGCGACGAGCGTTGCTGGCGCGCCTGCAAACGATCACGCCGGCCAACGGCTACCGCACGGATGCAGGTACCCGTGTGCTCTCCGGCTGGCTCAACGAACTGATCAAGGAGTGCAGGCAAGGCTTCCCGCTGATCGTCGTTCAGCCGGCCAAGGAGCAGCCGCCTGAGCATCTCGACGCCGGCGTTCGCTTCCATCGCGGCTTCGACGTGGTAGGCGCGGTGCAAGGCGGGTATGACCACTATGAAGAAGCCCTGGAGGACCTGCAGCTCGACCTGCTGGCGTGCCTGATGCCTGCCCCCAAGGGGCAGTTCCTGCGCTGGCTGCCCCGAGACCGCGGCATTACCGGGCTGACACTGGGCGCGCCCGAACCCTACCCGCCGGGTGATGCGGTGGCCGCTGCCGTGATTCGAATCCCTGTCTATCTGAAAACCATCATCGAGGGGTAACCCATGAAGAGCGAAACCCAGGCGCCGGCTCCGGTCGACGCCGCGCCGTCGGCTGCGCTGAATAAGGCCGTCGAGGTCACCCTGGCCAAGGTGCATTGGCACCAGGGCAAGGAGAAGGCGGCCGGCGAAAAGATCAACGTCAGCCCTGACCAGGTTGAATTTCTGCGCCGCGAAGGCGTGATCAAGAAGGAGGCCTGATATGGCTATCGAGAAAGAGACGTACGTGATCGGCGGACCCTTCAAGATCCGCGAGTCCGGTGCTACCACCCCCTTCCAGTTCGCTGGCCTGGTGTCCACTATCCAGCAGACCATCGAGACCAACGAGATCACTTTGCCGGATACCACCACCCCGCAGGGCGGTGAGTACGATGCCGTTTCGCGCATCACTTCGGTCGGGTTGTCGATCAACTTCCGCGAACTCAAGACCAGCATCCTGGCTGCCTTGGTGTGGGGGGACGCCACCAACGTTCCTTCTGCCACCCATACCGACGAAGCGCACACCGCCGTTCCGGGAGGCACGATCGCGCTCGACTTCATGCCGCTGGAGATCACCAGCGTGAAGAGCGATGACGGCAGCACGACCTACGAAGAGTTCGACGACTGGAACATGACCGGCGCCGGCATCGAAATCGTTGAAGGGGGGGCGATCTCTGCGGCCACGCCGATCAAGGTGACTTACAAGTCCGCCACCGTGGATGTGATCGAGGCGCTGACCAACAGCGGCAAGACGTTCGAATGCCTTTTCGAGGGTGAGAACGCAGCCGGTACCCAGCGCCGTATCCAGGCGCGCTATTTCCGGTGCCGTCTGAACCCGTCGAGCCAACAGGACTGGCTCAATACCGAAGACTTCCTGGCCGCCGAGGCCACTGCCAAGGTGCTGATGGACCCGACCAAGGTCGGCGCCGGAAAGTCGAAGTACTTCAACATCAAGAAGGAACTGGCTACTGCGTGATATTGGTCCTGTCAGCAGGTTCGCTCATGATTGCCCCGCTATGGCGGGGCTTGTGTTTCCCGGAGGGTTGAAATGTCTAGCTTTACTGCGAGCAGGGTTGTGGATATCGATGGGGTTGAAATTACTGTTCGCGAACTTAGCGTTGCGGATGTTCGAAAGCTAATGCAAGAGGTCAGTGACCAAGACCTCGTCAGTAATGCTCTCTTCGAAGATATCAGGCTTTCCGATCTGTGCCTGATGACGTCGGTTACGGAGAGCCAAATTAACGATCTCCGGCCTAGCCAGCTCGCCAAGTTGCGGGATGCATGTAAAGAGGTGAACCCGCATTTTTTCGGAATGCTGGGCCGTCTCTCGAAACTCCGCGACAAGCCTTGAGGAGTTTGGAGCGCGCCATTTGCGTTCTGGTGAGGCTTGGGCATCACCACGTCCTTGAATATCCCTGGTCGCTGTTCTTGACCGCGCTGAAGGCTGAATGAAATGGCTGACGTAAAGATCCGGCTGACTGCTGACCTCGATGATGCGCTGCGCGAGGTGTCAGGTTTCCGCAAGGAATACGCCGAACTGGTTAGGCAGGTCGCGCAACCTCTCAAGCGTTTAAACGATTTCACTGCTCTCGAAAGCACCCTTGAGGACACGCAGCGCCAGGCGCGCTCGGCGCGCGAGCAGATCCGCACGCTCGGCAACGAGATGGCATCGACGATCAGGCCAAGCCGCGAATTGCAGCAGGCTTACAGGGACTCCATTTCTGACTTGCGAAGCCTGGAGCGGGCAGAGACCGTCCAGATAGCCAAGCTCGGAGCGATGCGCCGGGAGTTGAAGCAGGCAGGCCTGGATACGAGGAGCCTGACATCCGAACGTCAGCGGCTCCAGCGGGAACTGGATCGAAACCTTCAGGCGGGCCGGAATGACGCTGCCACCACCAGCCTGCGGCGACAGGCGGCAGCGATCAAGCAGAGCGCGATCGAGCAGCGCCGCTTCAACATGGAGCAAGCGCGTAGCACCCTAGGAGTCGCCAGGGTGCGCGAACTGCAGACTGCTATCGGGCAGTTGAACCAGCAATATCGCTTGCTTCGGTCCAGCGGAACGCTATCCACAAGGGAGCTTGCCGTTGCGCAGCGGGCGCTCAAGAAGCAGATCGCGGAGACCAAGAACGAACTCAACTCGCTTGGTGCCGGCTCGCGGCTGTCGAGCATCGGCTCTCTCCGCGGGAGCGGTCCAGCGTTGGCGGTTGCGGGGCTCTCCGCCGCAGTAGGCGCTGCAACGGCGAAGTTAGCGAACGGGGCCGACACTGTTGGCCGGCTCGATTCCCGGCTTCGCCTGGCGACCCGCTCGCAGGAAGAGTTCAACACCGCGCAGATCGAACTCGACCGTATCGCGGATGATGTACAGGGCGACGTCGGCGACCTCATCGGCCTCTATTCGCGGTTGCAGCGCCCGCTTCGGGATGTGGGCATGGATCAGCGCGCCGCCCTTGAAACTGTAGAGGCGGTGTCGCTCGGCCTGAAAATCGGTGGGGCATCTGCCGAGGAGTCGGCCTCGGTCATTACCCAGTTCTCCCAGGCCATCGCCAGTGGTGTTCTGCGGGGCGAAGAGTTCAATACCGTTCTGGAGTCCTCGGATCGCATTGCTGGCGCCCTGGCGGACTCCTTCGGGGTGACTGTCGGCCGGCTTCGCGAGATGGCTGCCGCCGGCGAACTGACCTCGGAGCAGATCGTTATCGCGTTGCGGAAGGAACTGCCGAAGCTCCGCGAGGAAATGGCTTCGTTTGCCCCGGAGATTGGTGCAGGGCTGAACCGGATATTTTCCGAAACCCAGAAATACTGGGGGCGTCGCGCGAAGGAAACAGGCATCGTCGACTGGGTTGCGAACCAGTTGAACGATGTTGCCAAGGGGATCAACACGGCGAATACGCTGGTGAAAAAGGGCGAGGGCAGCCTCACAGCCACCCTCGCCGCCGAGAAGGCACGCCAAGAGCAGATCGTGAAGCGCCAGAACGATGCCCTGAAGCGGGCTCGGGATCAGAACGTCGCTGATCTCCAATCTGAGGTTGTTCGTACCAAGGCGCTGCTTGATCAGTCCACAAAGAACCTCAACGACGCGCTTTCGCGCCAGGCAGATGTCCGCAAGGAGTTTGCCGATCTGGTGAAGGGTATCCAGGCGACGCCCACCTCCGGAACGCAGACCTTCGGTGATGCCACTGCGGCCCAGGCCTCGGCTCGCAACGCCCTGACCGCTGGCAACAACCAAAAGGCGATCGAGGAGGCGCGCCGCGCGCTGCAGATCCTTCAGCAACTGAAGGACGCTGGCGCGAACAGTTACGGCTTCGAAGGCGTGGCCAAGGAGGTGGAGCGCATCGCCAACAAGGCCGCAGAGGTCGAGGCTGGTAATGCCAAGGCTGCGGATGACGTCAACCGCCTGAACCTGGCCGACCTCGAGGAGCGCATCAAGGCTGTGCAAAACGTCGAGGTGTCGTTCGGAATGGACTTCGAAAGCGCGGAGACCTTGAAGCAACAGGTTGCCGATATCGCCGCCGGACTGGCTGAGCAGCTTGTGATACCTATCACGCTGGTTCCGCCTCCGGAGATGGGTTTGCCTGGCGTGCCCAGCATCACCCCCAAGATACCCGGGTTTGCCACTGGTACGCAGAGCGCTCCTCCTGGCATGGCGTGGGTTGGGGAACGTGGGCCAGAGCTGATGATGATGCGCGGAGGAGAGCGCATCTTCAACGCGGTGCAGTCGCTGCAGATGTCTCAGAGGTATCAACGAGTCCTGCCCGAGATACCAGAGATTCCGCCCGCGGCACTTCAGCAGGCGAATCCATCTTCGGCCATGCAGAACCTTGGCTCGCTGACCATTAATCTGGGTGGAGACGATGCCGGTTTCACCGTCTTTGGGGCACACGATACGCTCCGAGATATACGCAAGGCCGCCTCGAAGTTCGGGCGGACGCGCCCAAAATGACCAAGCCCGCCTCGCGCGGGCTTTTTTATGGAGTTGGGAATGATCATTCCGAACGTGATGCTTGGGGGGATACCGATCGTGATACACGGCGGCGCCCCGCAGTGTCAGTACCAGGCTGTAGATGGCGGAGTCGAGCGATTGAGACTCAGCGGAGGTGCGGCAGTACAGATGACGCACTGGCGCAAGACGGCAATCACCATCAGCGGTTCAGGATGGATCGGGACGGGGATGCTTGGACTCGACTTCGACAACCCGCTAGAGCTGCGATGCAATGCGTCCCTCGGCATCTCGGGTCGTACTGCCGCCGACCGAGTATTCACCATCCCGGGCGAGGTTCGGCCGGACGCCGGGCCATGGGGGCTGGCGCTGGTCGGTCGTGAGTGGGTCAGAACGATCGTGGCGTCCGCCGGCCAGGTGGTAACGGTGTCGGAGATTCCTGGCGCGCAACTTTACCGCGTCGAGTGGTGGCCGCTATTCCACGTCTTCGCGTCGATCCCTCCTGAGGCGCTTGACTCTTCGAACAACAGTCGGACCTGGCAGATTGTCGCTGAGGAAATCTGATGCTCAACCGTGGACCGCTCAATAGCGCTGCGCTGAACTCGGCCGGTCACTCCAGTGTGCCTGGTCCTGAGCCGATCATCCCAGGCTTCGCTTTCACATGGCGCGCTATCGTGCGGGTTGGCGATGTTGACGTTACGCCACTCCTGACAGGGGAGATTGAGGTCGATCGTGAAGAGGGCGCTGCTGGCGTCGCGTCCTTTTCGATCTATCTCGGTGACGACCCTGTTGTTCCTGCGGACTGGATCGGTCGAACCGTAACCATCGACTATGCGACGGAGACCGCCGGGGAACTGAGCCAGGGCCGAAGGTTTACGGGTAGGGTTACGCAACCAGCCTGGAACCCTGTCCGCCGAGTCTTGGGCGTCAGTTGCACGGACCAGTTGCAGCAGCGTGTGGAGGCCATGGCAATTGCGGATGTCGATGCCCTGGTGGGTGGTAAGTGGTCCGCCGATGTGTTCGAGTCCGTCGAAGGTCGCTCGCGTTGGGATTATGCCCAGGAGCGGTTGACTAGCGTAGTGGGCAGCTTGGATTGCTCAGCCTACGGCGCTCTTCGCGTCACGTCATGGCATTCTGTGGCGCCCACCTTCGAGTTTGGACCTGGATCAACGGTATACGGATCCCTTGCGGTCGAGCTTGCCGACCTGAGTTCTCAGACGAACAGGGTCGAGATCGAATGTGACTACCGATTCAGTCGGCTGTGGCAATGGAATATCAACTATGGATGGAAGGCGCCAGG